>Ga0207416_1000003_pt1 | contig 545353 bp, 433 predicted proteins | sample PaiPotPPM11metaG_FD_184107 | JGI IMG/M metagenome (GOLD analysis project Ga0207416, IMG submission 184107) | Iron sulfur acid spring bacterial and archeal communities from Banff, Canada, to study Microbial Dark Matter (Phase II) - Paint Pots PPM... ... | reverse complement strand
GTTTGGCGGTGGGGGAGGCGGAGGGGGCCGGGGACGTGATGATTACCAGGGCCACGCACGCCAGCCGCGCGAACCTCGCTGGTAGTTTTCTTGTTTCCTGGCGGCCAGACCCGTGGCGACGGGTGGCGGCACCGCAAGATAAAACCTAAGGAGGGATTGTGAATGCCAAGAGGACGCTCAACTTTTACTAAACGTCAAAAAGAACAAACGCGACAACAGAAACAGCGCGATAAGGCGGAGCGCAGGGAGCAGCGCAAGCAGGATAAGCCTGAAGGTGTTGTCGTCGACGAGATGCAGGAACTACGGGAGCATGCGGCAGCCCAGGCCGCGCTGTTTAACGTCGGCTCAGAGGACGAGCAGACTTCGTCGGAAGTGTTTACACCGGGCGGGAAGAACGACCGCTAGCTAGACTCCGCGGAAGAGCCCCACTTCTCGCAAAAGAGGCGAGAAATGGGGCACCCACTTTTCTTTTTATACTTAAAAACTGAGAAATGGGCAGCCAATTTTGGTGCCCATTTTTCTTTTCCGTTACACAAAAACTTCGCCGGGCAAAGCGGTGAGGGTGCGCGACGCCAGCGTATTTTGAACGAAACGCCGGGGCTGTGCGGCGCCGGACTGGTCCATCTGCATGCGTTCGATGCGCAGCTTCAGAGTTCGCTCGATATTGCGGAGCTCCACGACTTCGACACCAGCGGCCAGTGTGGTAGCGCGGCCCGTCAAGCCAGCGCGACCAGTGCGACCCACACGGTGGATGAAGTCTTCCGCCATTTTAGGCAGGTCATAGTTGATAACGTGGGCGACGTCGTCGCAATGCAGCCCACGTGACGCAATGTCGGTCGCGACCAGCACCTGGTAGCGGCCTTCCTGAAATCCGCTGAGCGCGCCGTTGCGCTGTGACTGCGAGCGGTCACCGTGAATCATGGTCGCCGAGAATCCGTCGCGAGCCAGTTCTTGCGCCAAGCGCTGCGCGCCACGCTTGGTGCGGGTGAAAATCAGGGTCTGTCCCTTTTCCCCGTAAAGAAGCTGGCGGAGAACGTCGAGCTTTTCGCCGGGGCGGACTTCGTAGGCCTTGAGTTCCACGCTCTCGGCCGGTTTCAGCACCGAACCGAGTGCGACCCGCACTGGATCCCGCATGTACTCGTGTACGAGTCCGGCGACAGATTGCTCGAGCGTCGCCGAGAAACAGAGCGTCTGGCGGCTCTTGGGCAACACGGCAAGAATACGCCGGATGGCCGGAAGGAAGCCCATATCGAGCATGCGGTCGGCTTCGTCGAGGACGAGCATTTTGATCTGGCGCAGATCGGCGAACCTGCGATCGGTGAGATCTTGCAGGCGTCCGGGAGTGGCGATGATCAGGGATGATCCCGCGCGCAAGCCCTGGATCTGAGTTTTTTCAGAAACGCCGCCGATGACGAGTGCGGCTTTGGGCATGCCCTTGCTGCGCAGGTTTTCGTATTGTTCATGGACCTGCATGGCAAGCTCGCGCGTGGGCAAGAGCACCAAAGCGCTGGCATGCTTCGCCGATTCGCGGCGGAGCATTTCGATGACTGGAATCAGAAACGCTAGAGTTTTGCCGGTTCCGGTCTGGGCGGTGCCGATTACGTCTTTGCCCTCAAGAGCGGGTTGAATAGCGCGCTCCTGGATGGGCGTTAAGGTGATGAATTGAGCTGCCGCGAGCTTCTGCTGCAAAGCCGCAGACAAGGGCAGTTCGCTAAATGTGGTCATTCTAGATTGTTCTTTCTGGAGGGGCCGGGTCGGTATACACGTCGATACACTTATGCTGTTTCAGCAGATACACGTGAAGCTTCCGCGCCGCTCACACTTCAAATTTTGATTTAAACGCTGGAACTAAACGGCGGGCAGGAAGAGCGGAGATGAAACTGATCCAACGTGGGACCACCGCGTCACAAGCAAACCGTGGAAAAAGCGTCAAAAAGAGTATAGCACAGTGCGGCGACCGCCGCGGTTACGGGCGTAATCAACGACAAGCGGTTTAGTGCCTGCCTGTACTGTTGGCGTTATACCCTGAAATCCATCCACGCATCTTACTAACTGGTTTGGGACAGCGACGGGAAAGAATCGTCGCTAATCGAGCAGTCCTCGACTAGAATTGGGAACCCCGCAAAACAAATTGCGAATGGCCGAAACAAAATTCTCCTGCTTCTGGCATCGACCGGACCTTGGCCGGGATAGTCAGGCTGCGGTTTCACTTCACGGTCACACTAATCGATCCAAAGAAAGCCTTCAACTCATCCCGCAACTGGCCCGCAGGGGCCCCATGTTGCGTGAGGCTCTGGAGAAGCAATGCCGGAAGTCGAGAATTCCGGTGGATTTTTCGCGAGCCTATTGGACCCCGCCGCTAACGCCGCGTCTCGCTTTCGAAACGGAAAGGGATCAGATCGAAGATGCTCTTGGGCTGAGAGCGTTGGTGTCGCTCACCGACCACGACAACATTGAAGCTGCCTCGTGGTTGCGAGCCTCGCACGAGACGGCGCATATTCCGGTGTCGTTGGAGTGGAGTGTCCCATTTGGTGGAACTGTCTTTCATCTCGGGGTACACAATCTGCCGGGCAAACAGGCGCATGCTATCGTGAACGATCTCGTCGCATATACACGAAACCCGAGCGATGAAGGCTTGTGCAAGTTGTTGGCCATGCTCGATGGGTTACCGGATGTGCTGGTTGTCTTCAATCATCCGTTGTGGACGCAGTCCTGCGTAGGAGTGCAGCGAGGCAGCGATGACCTCGATCGATTCCTGGACTGCGCGGTGGAGTTTCTGCACGCCTTCGAAATCAACGCAACGCGCAGCACCAAGGAAAACCGGCGCGTCAAACAGCTCGCGGAGCGATGGCAGCGTCCTCTAGTTTCGGGCGGAGACCGGCACGGGTGTGCAGCTAGCGGCGCGCTGAATCTGACCGGCGCCGAAACTTTTGCCGAGTTTGTGAATGAGATTCGGAAGGAACGGCGTAGCCACGTGCTGCTGATGCCGCAGTACAACGAGCCGGTCAGCATACGCACTACGCGGACGCTGCTCGACGTGATTCGCAACTACCCGGAATATCCGATGGGCTCGCGACGGTGGGACGATCGCATATTCCATCCTGACGAAAATGGCGGCGCCGACCGCCCGATCTCTTCACTGTGGAACGCGCCTCCCGCCTATGTGGAGAAGATCCTGGGATGTATCCGGTTGCTGGAAAAGGCAGTCGTACAACGGGCATTGGAGCGGATGTTCACGCCCTCAAGAGGTGCACAGGCACCCGAGGAAGGACCAATGGAGTTGGTTGCCGACGACGTGGTTGCGACGGAGACGGTTTCCTCCGAGGCACTTTCGTAATGAACAGTCGTCCACGAGTCGCGTTTTTTCCATGCGTCTACCATGAGATAGACGGCGTGGCGAAAACCAGCCGCGAATTTGAAGCATTCGCGCGGCGGAATGAAATTCCGTTCCTCATGACGAATGCGGGGCCACGGGACGACGTTGTTACTGCCGGCCCAGTCACTCGCGTGCAGTTCACCCGCAGTCCGGCGAAATTTCCGCTTGACCGGGCACACGACTACGACCTGCTCTTTCTGAGACATTATCGAGCACTCGAACCGCGGCTGCGGGAGTTCCGTCCAGATGTGGTGCAGATTACGGGGCCGAGCGATGTGGGTACGTTGGGCGCATACGTGGCCTACAAGATGGGGATTCCGCTCGCGGCTTCGTGGCAAACCAATCTTCATCAGTACGCGCGCAGGCGCGTGACGGCCGCGGCCTCGTTCATGCCGGAAGCGATTGTCGGCAAGCTCGCCGACCTCGCGGAAGAATGGAGTTTTCGTGCTTCGGCACGGTTCTACAAGATTCCGCGACTCTTGTTTGCGCCCAACCTGGAGATGATCCGAGTGCTGGAGGCGGCTACGGGCAAGCCCTGCTACTTGATGTCGCACGCGGTGGACACGACGGTTTTCCGTCCCGAACTGCGCGATCGGCAGGGTGGTCCGTTTTGCATTGGTTATGTGGGACGGCTCACGGCAGAGAAAAACGTGCGCATGCTGGCGCGGTTGGAGCATGCGCTGTTTGATCTGGGGCATCGGGATTTTCGTTTCGTCGTAGTGGGGGAAGGTGCGGAAGCAGAATGGCTGCGCAACAACATGCGACAGGCGGAGTTTACCGGCGTGCTGACGGGACCGGAACTGTCGCGGACATTCGCAAATTTCGATCTACTGGCCTTTCCTTCGGAGACTGACACGTTTGGACTGGTCGTGCTCGAGGCGTTGGCGTCGGGAGTGCCTGCCGTGGTCACCGATCGCGGTGGGCCGCAATATACCGTGCGCCACGGGAGTTCGGGATATGTTGCACACAACTTCGAGGAGTTCGTGAGTTATACGGTGAGGTTGATGGTGCAGCCTGAGTTCCTCTCCGGGATGCGGGTGGCGGCGCGCGAGCAAGCGCTGACGACCTCGTGGGATCGGATTTTCGAGGGGATGTATGAGGCTTACGCGCGCTGCCTTTATTCAGTCCCGGTTCCCAGTCATGACTTTCTAGATGTAGCGACTACGCGACTTTCTGCCTGAAACAATTCTGACCGCGAATTCCCTCGGGGCTAAAGCCCACATCGTCTTCGATATTGACCGGCACGGCTGAAGCCGTGCCCTTCCCAATGCGCCCTCCAATCGTGCACAATCAGGGCGGGACCGGAGGGCATGCGAATTGAAGATCTCGCAAAAGGGGCTTTACGCGCTGCAGGCGACGATGACGCTGGCCCGCCGGCATGATCAGGGGGCAATCAAGATTCGCGAGATTGCAGCTGAGAGCGACTTGCCCGAAAAATTTCTGGAGCTGATTTTGCTGGAACTGAAGAACGCGCGCATTGTGGATAGCGTGCGAGGCGCGAGAGGCGGCTACCGGCTCAGGCGCAATCCGACCGAGCTTCCGCTGAGCGATATTATTCGCCTGGTGGATGGGCCTCTGGCGCCAATCGGCGATGCCGAGCAGTTGCGCGGTCTGATCGCGAAGGGCGGCGATCATCGGGCGTTGTACGAAGTGTTCCTGGCGGTTCGGGATGCCGCGGCGAAGATTCTGGAGAATACGACGATCGCGGACGTAGTGCGCGACGGCAAAGGTAAGCGGACGGCCTCAGGGAAGACTGGCGCGCCTCCGGTTAAGAAGAAAGCTACCGGGGCGTAACGTGCCCTGGCCCTTACGCTTGCTACGGTCCTGAGATGTCTCCCTTAAAACCAGGCGGACGAATGCGTCCGCCGCTACGCTAGTGGTCCTCGGACGGAACGTACGTCTTGCTTGCAATTATGGCTGGCCGTTTGCACCTTGGGGAACGTGCGAGGTAACCCCCTTCAATAAGAATTCTCGAATCAGATTCGACACCATATTGGCGCCAGTGTCGGCCAGACCATTCAATAGCACGAGTGAGGCTCCGCGATCGGCGGCAGGGTAGTAAAGATTCGAAATGGCCGCCGCTGAGAAGTTCCCAAGCACAAGCGAGTAATTTGGCTTCCATTGCCCATTGTCGCTGCGAGTCATCACCGCGGCAGAAATGGCGTACAGCGTGCGCTCCCGTATAGTCCCCTTGCCCTTATAGAAGTAGCGTGGGTCTTGATGAAAGATGGAGGGGTAAACGGCTCGCCCCAGCAGGTTGCCGGAAACGTGATTTGCCAGTGCCGCACCGTATCGCTTTCCGTATCCTTCGATTCCGCTGCCGTAGGCAGGGAAGATGTTCCGATATTGCTCGGCACCTGCAACTCCCGCGACCGATAAAAACGAAACGGGATCGATGATGGAACGAATGCTCAGCTGAAATTTTTGTTTCGCCAGCATCGGCGGCGCATTCCAGTCAAAGGTGCTGTAGAAGTTGGGAAAGACGCCAACGACGCGCTGCTGGACCGCGACCTGGACCTGCTGCTCCGACAACTTCTCCTTGGTGCCGGCGGTCACGGTCACGCTGGTCGACACGGTGGAAACAGATAGGGTAACGGCGGGCACAATATGGTCCTCGCCGGCACGCAAAGGAATCCGGGGCGAAGTGAAAGTGTTCATCCCGGGCGCGGTCACCGTGAGCGTATAGATATCCGGCGGAAAACCGGTAAATGCGAACTGCCCGTTCATGCCGGACTCCACAGTGCGGATCGCAGAGCCGGACTGGCCCGCCAGCGTCACGCGAGCACCTTGGAGCACGTGGCGATTCGTATCGAGCACAGTGCCCGTGATGCTTCCGGTTCCTGCCTGTTCTAAGAGAGTGATTGCAGGCGGACTCACAGCCTGTTGCGGTTCGGGAGCGTCGGGGAGAGTGCTGTCGCCAGTGGAAGCGAGATTTTGCTGAGCGAGGGCGGTCGAAGACATCAGACTGGAAAAGATCAGCAGAAGAGCCAGAAGGAACGGCTTTGACCATCGCGCGGCAAAAAACAACGAACTGCACCCCTGTTCTGAACTTGATCGCGTAGAGTTCGCGTGTCGGCAGACGGAGATCGGCAGCACGCCCTAAAGATTCGACGCGTAATTGGGGTCAGGAGTTGCCGAGATAGTCGTTCTTCGCTGCGGCGGCTTCCCGAGCACAATGTTAAAACCCTTGCCAGGCGCGGGAAGCGCGAGATTTTCACAACGATGTGGCACAGCGGCTGCGTCCCTTGTTCCCCGAGTTTGAAGGGGAGATCGCACGGAAAGCCGCGCCTGGCGCGGGTTCCGAGTGCGTATGTTTTGTGCGTATGCACAATTTCCGGTCACCGGGTTGTGGACGGCGTGCACTCGCTTGAAAACACATGTACTTGCAAAGCGAGATTTTTCATTGACTGGAAAAATAGAAGGAGTACAACAGGATCGTTCTTTGACAGCTTCTTAGGTTTTTCCGGTTGGTGCGGCGTCCGGGGCTCAAGCGGAGTCACTTTCCCGATCGCGAGATGGGGAAGGAGGGTGAGCGAGGGTCTATAGCAAAGCGCTGGTTGAGGAGAACGAAGAAGAAATGTTGAAGGCAAGATAGAGTTCCGAGGCGTAGGGTAGGTTTATCCGGTTGGCGGTGAGCCCGGAGCCCAAGCGAAGATCGCGCGCAGCGGCCCGCAAGGGAAGCAGCGAAAGCAGGTCGAGCAAGGGTCAAACGCGAGCTACTGGCCGAGACGAATGGACCTTACATCACCTCGGAACTCTTAATTTTTGCAGGAAGCCGTCAGCCGTCAGCTCTCGGCCTCTACTTTCTAGCTCACCCGCATTCCAATTCAATCAGCGCCTAACGCGACATCAGCCAAGATGAATCCGTGCCGATCCGTGTGAATCCGTGGCAGAAGGTTCTCTGACTTAACACTCAAGACTCCCGCCTTGGCTCGCCTAGTCTACGTGCTCGCCCTCGGACATAAAGCTCTGTTCCGACGGAGGCAGGCGGTCTCCGGGGCGTGCCCAGAATACGTAGAGAGTGGGCCACAGAATCACGCTGACGAAGAGTTCTACGATCAGGCCGCCCACGATGACGATAGCGAATGGGCGCTGGGAATCTGATCCGATGTCGTGCGACATGGCGGCGGGTAACAGTCCAAGCGTTGCCACCAGCATGGTCATCATGATCGGGCGCAAGCGGAGGGCCGCTCCTTCTTTGGCTGCTTCGCGCACGGGCATTCCACGGGTGCGCAACTGGTTGATGTACTCCAGCATGATGACGCCGATCTCGACAGAGACTCCGATGAGCGCCAGGAAGCCGAGGCCGGATGAGACGCTGAAATGCGTTCCGGTGAGGAGCAGACTGAGAAAGCCGCCCAAGGGAGAGAGCGCGACCACGGCGAGAATGATGCCGACCCACTTCCAGGAACTGAAAGCGGAATACAGGATGAACGACATAAGAAGCAAGGTGAGTGGGACAATGATCGCGAGACGCCGGTTGGCGCGCTGCTGGCTCTCGTATTCTCCCGTCCAGTCCAAGTGATATCCCTCGGGAAATTTCACTTTCTGTCCTACCTCGTCGATAGCCTGCCGCACCGTGCTGCCCAAGTCACGGCCGCGCACGCTATATTTGATGGCGATATAGCGAGAGTTGCCTTCGCGATAAATGGTGGAGGCGCCGTCGTCGAGCGTGATTCTACAGAGCTGTGCCAGTGAAACACGTTCTCCGGAAGGGGCAAGGATGCGGATGTCGCCAATTTCTTCGACGGACTGGCGGAACTGAGGCTGGTAGCGGACGGTCATGTCGAAACGCTGCTCGCCAATCAGAATCTGGCTGACGGCTTTGCCGCCGACTGCGGATTCGACGGCGTCCTGAATGTCGCTGACGTTGATGCCGAAGCGGTCGGCGGCGGCGCGATCTACGTTTAAGTTGACGTTGGGCTGGCCGCGGACTTGAAACGTGCCCAGGTCGGCCACCCCGGGAATCTGGCTCATCACTCCTTGCATTTCGTCGGCCTTGGCCTCAAGCGTTTTGAGATCTCCGCCGAACAACTTCACCGCGAGCTCGCCCTTTACGCCGCTAACCGCTTCCTCCACGTTATCGGAGATTGGCTGCGAAAAATTCCAATCCACGCCGGGAAACTGCTGGAGTTGCTTGTCCATGGCGGCGATCAGTTCATCTTTCTTGCCGTGAAAATCGCTTCGCCACTCCTCGCGCGGCCGCAGGTCCACAAAGAATTCCGTATTGTAGAAACCGCTGGCGTCGCTGCCGTCATCGGGCCGCCCGACCTGGCTGATCACTTGTGTAACTTCTGGAAAGCCGGCGAGCAGCAGCCTGGCCTTTTTTGACATGTCGATGCTCGCTGAAGGTCCGGTACTGGGGGCCAATGTTCCGCGCACCCAGATTGCGCCTTCGTCGAGGTGGGGGAGAAACTCCGACCCGATGATTCCGCTGAACGCGATGAACAACATCACGACCAGGGCGACCAGTCCCATGCCCAGCGTAAATTTCAAGTGATCGAAACACCAATCGAGAGAGCGGGCATAAGTGCGATTAAGCAATTCCAGGACAGGGTTTCGCCACTCCTTGATTTCAGAACTGAAAAGCATGCTGCAGAGCACCGGTGCGATGAGGAGGGCGAATACCAGCGCACCTAGCAAGGCGAAAGCGACCGTCCAGGCCATGGGGCTGAACAGCCGGCCTTCGACGCGTTGCAGGGTGAAGATGGGGAGGTACGAAACGATGATGATGACACGCGCGAAGAAGACCGGGCGCTGCACTTCGTGCGCAGCGACGGCAATGGTCTCCATAAACGACAGTTTTGTGTTGCCGAAAGAGGTGTGGCGAAGAATGTTTTCGACCATCACTACCGATCCGTCCACGACCATGCCGAAGTCGAGCGCACCCAGCGACAGGAGGTTGGCGGGAATATGGCGAAGGTCGAGCAGGATCGCAGCAAACAGCAAAGAAAAAGGAATCGTGACGGCGACGATCAGCGCGCTGCGCACATTACCGAGAAACAGAAACAGAATCAAAGTTACCAGAAGCACGCCGTCGGTTAAATTCCGCAACACGGTGTGGGTCGTGTGATGCATCAGTTGGCTGCGGTCGAGATGCGGGACGAGTCTCACTCCCAGCGGCAACAGGCCGGCCCTGCCGTTCTTACCGTTCAACTCGTCAATTTTCTGGTGGAGGGCATCCAGGGTAGTCTCCGCAACCGCCCCCTTGCGCAGCAGGACGATTCCCTCAACCACGTCATCGTTGTTGAGGATGCTTCCATCTTCCCTGTGGACAGTTTTTCCAAGCTGTCCGAGGCGGACCTTCGGGGCCTGAATGACATTTCCGAGATCACGGACCCGCACCGGAGTTCCGTTCTGCACTTTGACGACGGTGGCCGCGATATCGTCGGTGGACTGCATCAGGCCGACGGCGCGGATATTCAGCGCTTGCTCGCCGCGCTCAATGAAACCGCCGCCGGCGTTGATGTTGTTGGCTGCGAGCGCAGTTTCGACTTGCGCAAGAGACAGCCCGTAAGCCACCAGCTTTCCGGGATCCAGTTGAACTTGATACTCGCGTGTCGGCCCGCCAAAAGGATTCACGTCCACAATGTTGGGCACTGACTTCAACTGGTTAACCACAACCCAATCATTCAGAGCCTTTAGTTCCATCACGTCATATTTCGGATTGGAACTGGTCAGGGTGTAGAACATGATCTGGCCGGTCGGACTGTAGTCTGGTCCGATGGCCGGATTCACTCCGCCCGGCAGCGTCACGAGTTGCAGGCGATCGAGCACTTCCTGGCGCGCGTTGAATGTGGTGATGTCGTCGTCGTAAATGATAGTAATGGCCGACAAGCCCATCAGGGAAACCGAGCGGAGGTGCGTAAGGTGAGCGACACCGTTGAGCTCCACTTCCAGCGGGACTGTGATCTGCTGTTCGACTTCCTCGGCGGCGTGTCCCGGCCATTGGGTGATGACCTGCGCGTAGGTGTCGGCTACGTCCGGATAAGCCTCGATCGGCAAGGCGTGGAAAGAAAACATGCCCCATCCGAAAAGCACTAGCGCGGCGCCCAGGATCATCAGGCGATTGCGCAATGCAAAATCAATCAGGGCCCGGATCATTTCTTCTCCGCCACTTCGGTCGAGAACTCCAAGGCGTTCGAGACGACTTCGTCGCCTGGTTTCACGCCGTCGCGAATCTCCTGCATTCCGTCGGGGTCGAGGCCGTCGGCTTGCACCACAATCTTGCGGAAGCGCTTGTCGCCTTCTTTTCGGAAGACCCAGTCCTTGTCGTGCAGGCGCATGATCGCGGTCGATGGCACGATGATGCGTTCTGTGAGCTTGCGGGAGCGGAAAGTCGCCACCGCGTACATGCCGGGACGGAGGGAACCGTCGGCATTGCCGAGCACGATGCGGACCTTCGCCGAACGCGTGTTGGGATCGAGCACTCGCGAAATGTCTGCGACTTTGCCCTTGAACACGCGATCGGGAAAGGCATTCAGGCGGATCTCAGCAGCGTCGCCGAGATGAACTTCCCCGAGATCGTTTTCGAATACGTCGCAGACGACCCAAACCTGACCGAGATCGGCGATGGTGAAGAGGTTGGGAGTATTGTCGAGGCTTTTGACGCCTTCGAATCCGGCGACGTTTTGCTCAACGATTGTTCCCGAGACCGGGGCCCGCAAATCGATCAGAGGGCTGGGATGCGCGGGATCGGCGCCCAGGATTTGGACTTTGTGTTTCGCAGTCTCCAGATCTACTTTCGCTTTGTCTTCGGTGTCCTGCGCTGTCTCCAGATCCTTGGCGGCGACGGCGCCGCGGTCAAACAACATTTGGGCGCGCTCGAGCGCTTTGTGCGAGAGCGCTTCGTCGGCCTGTGCCTTCTGGTAGTCAGAAAATGCTGAGGAAAGGTCCGGACTCGAAATCACCAGCAACGTCTGACCTTTCTTTACGTTGTCGCCCAACTTCACTCTCAGATCGATCACGCGGCCGGCGCCCAACGAGGTGACGTGGATGGTCCGGGTGACGTCTGGGGTCACGGTTCCATTCGCGGTGACCACGGTCGGAAGAGAGCGGGTCTGTGCCTTGGTGGTTTTGAACAACTCGGGATGGTCTGTGTCAAAGACGTCGGGATCAAGCGTGACGGGCGGTTTGCTGGCGGCGGCAGGAGTGTCTTTGGAGCAGGCCACACCAGCACCAAGGGATGCCAGCAGAAGGGCTAGCAGAATCCATTGTGATACTCGGTTGCGATGGGCGGCTGATTGACGGTGAAACAAAACCTTACTCATTGGATGACCTCGCGTCCCACCGCTTGATTCAACTGCGCTGCCGCCGTGAGATAGGAGCCGACCAGGTTGACGTAGCTCAATTCGACGGTGCGGTAGTCGCTCTCGGCATTGAAGAAGTCCAGCAAGGATGCGCCGCCGTGCTCGTAGGAGAAGAGAATCGTGTCGCGGACGCGGACGGCTTGCGCCAAATATTTTTGTTTATAGGGGCGTAACAGAGTCAGGTTGCTGCTCACGGTGGCGTAGGCCGAATCCACGTCGGCGTAGACCTGGGTCTCCACGCCGGCGCGCAGCTTCTCGTTGCGGTTGATGTCGATTTTTGTGCGCAGCTTCTCGCCTTGGTTGCGGTCAAAGACGCGGAGCGGAATGCTGACGCTCACGCCGAGGGTGTTGAGTGCATCAGGATTGTTGAAAGACCCGTTGTGGGTGAACCAGGCGCTGATGGTGGGGTCGGTCGAGCCGTCCGCGACGGCAAGTTTGTAATTGGTCTCCGCCTGCTGCACCGAAAGAACGGCGGCCAGAAGGTCGGGGCGTGCTTTGAGAGCGTCCTGGCGATAATCGTCGAGGGAGAGCAGGTCTTCGCGGAAATCGAATGTACCGTCGACGTCGTAGGAGTCTACGGGTCGGCGGTCATCGAGCAAGGCGAGCAGATTGATTTTGCTGGTGCGGAGATTGACCAGCGCGGTCTGCAGGTCGGATTCATATTGCAGGCGCTGGAGTTCCAGGCGGTCGAGATCGATTTGCGCAATGTCTCCGGCCTCGAAGCGGTCGCGGCTGACTTTCAGGATCTTGTCGTAGTACTCCAGGTTCTCTTGCGCCAGGTGCACAACCGCCTTAGCCTGTAGGACTCCAACGAATGCGGTTCGCAGATTGAAAAGCAGAGTACGTTCTGAGTCGGACGCTTGCGCGGCCCCGACGGCGGTGCCTTGCTTAGCGGCCTGATAGCGCAGATTGCGCTTATTCCGACGTTCAAAGAGCTGACTGACCGCGGGGGAGACGAGGGTCCCGGCAAACGGCCTCCAGACACCGTTGCTGGGAGCGATCTGTGTGCCGTCGGCTGAAACCGTGAGGTCTGGATTGGGCCGGAGATGGGCGGTGATTTCTTGCGCCTTCAGTTCATCGATGTTCAGCCGGCTTGCCTGCAGTGTCGTGTTGTTGAGTTCGAAACGATCTTTGACTTGGTTCCAGGTCCAGAGCTCAGTTACGGGTGACGGCTGAGCTGGGGGAGAGGTCTGGGCGCACAGATTTGCCACACCCAGAGCGATTACTGTGGGTACACCCAATAATGTCCAGCGCGTTATTTTCGAGCGCATCAATTTCGAGCGCATCATTTCCCGGAGCATCAGTAACTCCATCGAAGATTCTTTTTGGCGTTACGGAAAGGGACTAAGCCCCGGGGGCGCGCGATTGGCGCCGACCACGATAAATATCTCGTTTCCCGCCTAAGAATTACGTAAAGATAAATAGAGACTTCGCCGTTTTTTATAACCACGATTCGGCGATTCGAGGGACTACACCGCGAGGGAGAAAGGAGGAGAGCGGCCCGAGTGCCGGATAGCAGGGGATGGCGGAGCGAATAAACCCAAAGATGGCAAGGGCTGCCAAATTCGGTCGCTGACAATCAAAGAAGTTGCAGCCGCAGCAAGTGCGGGCTGACTGTGACACTTCCAAATTGAAGTTTTGTCCTGGCTCCCTTGGCGGATGGCACGCTTGTTGGCGGACGATTCTTCCATCTCGCTGCGCATGGCGCGGAGATCGTCCGTGGCGGAGACCACAGGGAAGAGAATGACCAGCATGCATCCCAATGCCAGGACGCACTGGACAGGGCTGAACTTGCTGCCGCGCGGAACAGAACGGGCGCCGCGCCATAGCCAGAAGGCTGGCAGCGCTAAGAGCAGCCATGCTAGATTCAGCAGCAGTTCCATAAAGCGCGTGTGGGTGCAAAACTACGTTCCGCGATTAGTTTTTCAGAAAAATCAAATCTAAGTCAACGTGACTTCCGTTTTGAATGGAGCCGCAGCGCAAGAATTCGCTGACAAAACATTCTTAGGGCAGCGGGAATTGTGGAAGAGTAGCGGGGTCATCGGAGTTGCAGAGATCCTTCGCGCAGAATGCGCGCTCAGGATGACAAGGGCTTTTTGGGAGTGATGAGATGAGGAACGCGCAGCGAATGCGCCGGATTGCGGATTTTGTCATCTTGTTTGCGTGTGTGGCGGGGATGGAGGCCTGCCAACTCGGAGTCGCCACGACCGAGGGTCAGCAGCCTGACGCGCAGGCGAACACGGCTGCGCCGCAGGAGGCGTCCTCGCTGGTCATCGAAAACGATGCGGAATTGCCGGAAACTTATCCGCACGCGCAATATCAAGTTCGATTGCGGGCGCACGGGGGCGTGCCGGTGCTGCATTGGCGGTTGGAGAAGGGAGCGCTGCCTTCGGGCATCAAGCTTGAGGACGATGGCTTGCTGCATGGGCAGCCGGAGCGGACTGGAGAGTTTCAGTTCACGGTTTCGGTGAGGGATGGCGGCCAGCCGCAACAGGCGGTACAGAAGGCGTTTGTGCTTCGAGTACGCTCGGCGTTGATTGTGAATTGGAAGTCGCAGGCCCACGTGAACGGCAACAGGATTGAGGGCAGCGTAGAGGTTTCCAACACGACGGCTGACGATGTGGATTTGACCTTCATCGTGCTGGCGGTAGCGGAGAATGGGCGGGCGACGGCGATTGGATATCAGCACTTCGCGATGCGGCGGGGCACTATTGCGCAAGAGTTGCCATTTGGCGAGACTCTGCCGCGCGGGGGATACGTGGTCCACGTCGATGTGGTGGGGGAAGTGACGAAGAAGAACCAGATCTATCGTGAGCGGTTGCAGACTCCATCGGCGTTGCAGGTGACCACGACCCCTTAGCTTTCGGTGTGAAGCATCAGGTAGAAAAACGCAAAGCCTTTAACCGCCGAGATCGCTGACGGAGCGCCGAGGACGCAGAGAGCCGCTGTTGGCAGGAGACCGTTCGGCCCCGTGAAGTGCCTGGATCGGTTATCAAAGTCACAGCAAATAGTGATTCAGATCACTCACCGGTGTGCGGGAAATAACCCAAAGCATCGGTTTCCACGGCTTGGGCACGTCCGCCTCGGTTCAGCGCAGATTCCTTAACTGCCACATTATCTGTGGTATACGAGGCGCGACGGCCGTAATCGGGATGCCTGGTGAATTTGGCTCGCGGCGTGCCATTACCTATCGCGTGGGTGAGAGGCGTACGACGAAGTCCCAGAGCCATCTGATCCCGGGAGGTTGTGATGCGAGCTCCTTATGGTCTAAATATTCTTGATAACTGCGTGAGCTGCCCGGTTAGAGGCGAACACTTATTCTGTAGTCTTCCGCTTCCAGCGGCCCAGCGGCTGAACGATATCAAGTCGACGGCCGTTTATCCCAAGGGGGCGATGCTCTTTATCGAGGGGCAGCAGCCGCGCGGCGTGTTTGTGTTGTGCGCGGGCAAGGCGAAACTCTCTACTTCATCCCGGGAAGGCAAGACCATCATTACGAAGATTTCCGACTCGGGGGACATTCTCGGGCTGAATGGCGTGGTGTCAAACCGGCCGTACGAAGTAACGGCCGAGATGATGGAGCCGGGCCAGGCGAATTTCATTCCTCGAGATTCGTTTCTTCACATGTTGAAAGATTTTCCGGAAGTCGCCATGCGCGTGGCGCAACAATTAAGCCGCAACTACTACACCGCGTACGAAGAGATACGGACGCTGGGACTGGCGGTTTCGCCGTCCGAAAAATTTGCCAAGCTGCTGCTTTCGTGGACGACCAAGACCGCCCAAGATGATGGATCGGCACAGGTAAAGCTCACGATGACGCATGAGGAAGTAGCCGAGATTATCGGTACCACGCGCGAGACAGTAAGCCGGCTGTTTTCCGAATTCAAGAAAAAGCAGTTGATGCAAATGAAGGGCGCGACGCTGGTCATCCGCAGCCGCTTCGCACTGGAAAAGATTTGCCAGTCGTAGATTTCGAATTTTGATTGATGAGAGTCACCCTGTCGCGTAGAGAGCGCTCCCGCTTCCATGGGCCGTAAGCGGGAGCGCGAAGGCATTAAGGGCAACCTCGGCCCATCCTTTGATCCACTGCTTCGTTCCATCATGCCGCAGGCAAATCCTCTTCCCAAATAGTCCTACCGCCTAACCTTTGAAGCAACTGAACGCGTGATTGCGGTCCATCAGACGATTAAGGAGGTATACACGTTGCGCGCAAAACGCATCCTACGATGCGGCTTGAGTTCTATCTCGGGTATTTGGAAGGCACCCGTGGCCGACTATGCGAGGGTTTTCACAAGTAGTGGGTTGTCTCCTGCTGGTTTGCGCCAGCGGGGTTCCGTTGTTGTCCCAGGCATCTACTGACATCGAGAGTCCAAAACACAAAGCATGGGACATGCTGCTGACGGCGGCATTCTCCAAAGTGACGACTGAGCGGACGAACGGTATTCGAGCCCTCGGATTGCTGCGGGACAATGCCCGCGCCCGGGAGTTGGCAGAGAATGCTTTGAAAGATCCGAAGCCGGAAGTGCGTGCGGCAGCCGCCACGGCACTGGGTCAGATGAATGCCACCGAATCGATTCCGAAGCTGGAGGCGGCGCTTTCCGATACTAAAATTCCTGTCGTGATGGCTGCGGCCCATTCCCTGCGGCAACTGCGGGACGAGGGGTCGGCCTACGCCGTGTATTACGAGTTGCTTACCGGCGGGCGCAAGACGAACGACGGGCTCGTCGCACAACAACTCGAAACCCTGAAAAATCCCAAGGAGTTGGCCAAGATCGGATTTTCGGAAGGGATTGGATATATCCCGTTTGCCGGCATTGGATGGGATGCTTATCGTACGATGCACAAAAAAGATCCCAATCCGGTGCGAGCGGTGGCGGCGACTCTTCTGGCGCACGATCCCGATCCGACGACTGCAAAGGCGCTTGTGAATGCAACCCGGGACAAAGATTGGATTGTTCGGGCGGCTGCGGTAGAGGCGATTGCGCAGCGGGGCGATCCTTCCTTGCTGCCGAAAGTCGAGTTGAGATTCTCCGACCGGAATCCCAAAGTGCGCTACAGTTCGGCGGCGGCGGTCATTCGATTAAGCGCGATCGAGCAAACTAAGACGGCCAAAAAATAGTTACCTGCCCTTTGCAGACGGCTGGACTCCTCACTTCGCGACGGTCAGCACAATTACCCGGTCGCTCTCGTCAGCGTTAGCCGGCGGAAGTTGAAGGATCAGGCCGTTTGCTTTTTGCGTGAACTCGGTCGCGGAGTTGTCCGGCAGCGAATGTGCCGACGTCACTTTCGCCTGAATCGGCGGAAGAGCCAGCAGCGGGCCGTTCCAGTTCAGCACGTGCACATAAATTTTGTTTTCTTTCTGGGTCGTGACTCCCCAGTCTCCGGGAGCGATCGGTCCTCCGCGCGTTCCGTAAATTGAATCCCCGTATTTTGCGAGCCACTCGCCCACAGCGTGCAGCCGGGTGACAAACTGTGGATCGATCTCGCCGTTTGGGTACGGTCCGATGTTCATCAGCAGATTGGAATTGTTACCTGCGGCGCGCACCAGCCTGCGCTCCAGTTCAGCGGCACTTTTGTACTTGCTGTCCCCGATGTTGAATCCCCAGGAGCCATTGAGCGTGTCGGAACTTTCCAACGGAAGCTGGTTGCTGACGAAATTGGTGTTGAATCCGGCGGTGTTTTGACCGGGAAGATCGCGTTCGAAAGTCTGCACGTCTTCGCCGGGCTTTGGTGTTTGGTGATGGTTGGGAATAATCAGCGCGGCGGGCTGCAACTGATGAATGAGGGTGTAGGTTTTGGAAAGATGCCAGTCGGCATCGGGCTTGTCCCACATGCCGTCGAACCAGATGCCGCCGATGGGGCCGTAATTGGTGAGCAACTCGCGGAGCTGGCCGTCCATGTAGGTGTCGAGGTAGGCGTTCCAGTCACCGTGATCCGGGCGCCCGTTGTCCCAAGCGGTTCGGCCGCGCGGATAGTAGTCGGGATTATGCCAATCCAGTTGCGAATAATAAAAGAAGAGCTTGATCCCTTGGCGATGACATTCGTCGGCGAGCATTTTCAGCGGGTCTTTCTTGTACGGTGTCCGCTGCACGATGTTCCAGTCGGAGACTTTCGAATCGAACATTGCGAAGCCATCGTGATGCCGGGAGGTAATCGTGATGTACTTCATCCCTGCGGCCTTGGCCAGGGCGACCCATGCCTGGGCATCAAATTTCTCGGGATCGAAAAATGCAGGCAGGCGATTGTATTCGTCGAGCGTGAGCTTGCGATTGTGGAAGACCCATTCGCCGTCGCCCAGAACGCTGTACACGCCCCAATGGATGAACATGCCGAACTTCATGTCTTGGAATTCACGGCGGGCTTGCAAGTTCTGCGGAGTGGCCTCGTAGTCCTGGGCTGACACCTCAAGCGGAGCGAGAACACTCCCGCACCCAAGCGCAACAACCAGAGTGTATTTTGCGATCGCGGACTTCCACGCATTTGGCATGTTTCGTTTCTCCCGAGAGTCTAACCAAAAGTGATGCAGCCTCACTTCGGCGCGAGGTACGACTCACCGCGCCGTCGATGATCGCGATACCATGCGCCCGCGCCCAGTAGCACTCCCCACGACGCTATGGCGACAAACAGAAAGATCCGAGGCCAGTTCAAGTCGGCGAAAAGAACCATCAAGTAGACTTCACCAGCCACGAAGCCAACTCCATAGAGCACGAGCCTTAGCCTGAGCGACTTGAGGGCCAAACCGCGGCGGCTCCTTCGGCCACGTAACCAGGTCAACAGCAGGAAAATCAGCGCAAAGGCTCCGCCGACGATGAGATTGATCAGCAAAAACTATTTCTCCCCACTGAAGTCGCTGCTGGGAGTTTACTCCAATGGCCTTGGAGTGCTAACCCTGTTTCCATACAATCTTGAGGTCCACAATCGTCCAGAAGTTGCGGGGGAGAGGATTTTATGGCGAGCCAGAATGGATTGGTTCAGATTGCGAGTCGTTATTCAGTAGACGAAACCATGAAACGGCTGCAGACAGCTTTTGCAGCGAAAGGATTGCAGGTATTCGCCGTGGTGGATCACAGCAGCGAGGCGGAAAAGGTTGGGTTGAAGATGAGGCCGACGAAGGTGCTCATTTTTGGCAGTCCCAAGGCTGGTACCCCGCTGATGGTGGCGGCTCCAAGCCTGGCGATCGATCTGCCGCTCAAGGCACTTGTGGCGGAAGATGCTGCGGGCAAGGTTTCCGTTACTTACAACGATCCTGAGTATTTGCGAGAGCGGCATGGCGTGCCCGCGGACCTGATCAAGAATGTTGCCGGCGCCGGCGTTGTGATTGGGAAAGCTGTGGAATAATGCAGGCGGCGTCATGAGGAGAGCGCGTGGCGGAGAATCCTAACTCCAATCGGGCGAGTGGCAAATGAGCGGACGTTTCTTGCGTGGGTGCGGACCGGGGCGGCCATTGTCGTGTTTGGATTCGCAATTGGGCGGTTCTCGATTGCTATGCGGCAGTTGACGGCTCTGCAGGGACATGCCGTGAAGAGCATGGGAATTTCCGTGGTGATGGGGTCGTTCACGATTGTGGCGGGCGTACTGCTGGTAGTGGCGGGGTCGGTGCGGTATCGCAAGACTCGGGCGCAGTTGAATGCAGGGACGTTTGAGCCGGCGGGGTTTGTGCTGGATCTGATCACGATTGTGACCGTGGTGTTTGGATTGGCGCTAGCGGGATATTTGATTTATACGGAAAAAGTCTTGGGATGATTGCTGCGCTCGTGGCGTTTGTTTCGGGGCGCATCTTGCAGGAACCGCCGAGCTTGTCCGGGTCATGGACCCCGGACCCACACAGAAGAACGGAGACTAATGGCGAACGATCTGGAAAAAGAGGCGGCGGCGCGAGCTAGCTTGCAATTCATTCAAGATGGGCACGTGGTTGGGCTGGGGACGGGATCGACAGCGGCGTACTTTATTAGGCTCCTCTCCGAGGAGATTAAGAATGGACTGCGCATTCGGGGAATTCCGACTTCGGTGCGGTCGCTGGAACTGGCGCAAAGCTTAGGGATACCGCTAACGACTCTGGATGAATGCCAGGAAATTGACGTCACGGTGGATGGAGCGGACGAGGTCGATCCGCAACTGCGCTTGATCAAAGGCGGCGGCGGGGCGGCGCTTCGAGAAAAAATTGTCGCCTCGGCCACGAAGCAATTGGTGATTGTGGCTGATGAGTCGAAACAGGTGCCAGTGCTAGGGAAGTTTCCACTGCCGGTCGAGGTCATCCGATTTGCCCAGGTGCTGGTGATGAAACGCATTCGAGAGTTGGGCGCGGACGTGCAGTTGCGAATGAACGCCGACGGCAAACCGTTTGTGACCGACGAGCATAATCACATTCTCGATTGCCGCTTTGGGCAGATTCCAGACCCGGATGGGTTGGCGCGCAAGCTGAGCGATATGCCGGGAGTAGTGGAGCATGGATTATTTATAGGGATGGCAAGCGTGGCGTTGTTTGCGAGAGGCAAGGAGATTTTCGAATTGAAGAGATAAGCACGGGGCTCGCCGAGCTTTGCTCGGTTGGACAGCCGAGGGCGGCTGTCCCCACATGAACCATGGACAGCGGGACCGCTATCTCCACATGGTCGTTTCCCAAGAAGGAATGCGAGTGATTGCGAGACAACTGAATGGCATCTGAGGCACAGGCGCAAGGGTGGAGCGGGCCGTCGCGAAGACGAGTACCTCGGTTTCCCATGCAGGCGGTGCTCGACGTGACCGTGCTGCGATCGGGGATCCCCGACACGGTGCCGGGTCGTGCGGTCAATGTGTGCGAGAGCGGGATCGCAGCCGTGTTGGCGCAGGAACTGGTTCCGGGGGAGTCGGTGGCGATCGAGGTGCAACTGTCATTGGGCGCCGCTCCCTTGCAAGCGCGGGCGGTGGTGCGATATCAGGACAAATTGCGGAGTGGTCTGGAGTTTGTCGCACTCACCCCAGAGCAGCGCGTGGCCATACGGAATTGGGCCAAAGAGGCAAGGGCGGAGCCTGAAGTTCGAGCAATTCAGGCAATTGCGGTGGCAACCAGGAGTGCCGATGCAGGTGCTGTAGCCAAGAAAACCCCGAGCAGCGGAGCGCCGCCCCTGAAGAAAAAACGATTCGGGATTGGATGGACGGTCTTTGTCGTGATTGTCGCCTTCGTGGCGGGCGTGTTCTGGTGGCGCTGGAATCGCGGTTGGGACGAGTTGGAATTGGGATCGAGAAATCTGGAGTTAGTGTTTGCGGAAAAGCCGCGAATGCAGGTTCCGGCGGACGTGATGGAAAAGTTGCTGGTGCATCGCGTCCCGCCGTCATATCCGGCGGAGGCGCGAAGGGCGAATCTGCAGGGAATTATTGCGTTGGACATTGTGGTGGGAAGCGATGGATCAGTAGTAAGCATGCGTCCGCTCAATGGCCCCGACGTGCTGGCGCACGCGGCCATGGATGCCTTGCGCTGGTGGAAATTTGAGCCCTATCGCGTGAATGGAGAGCCCACGGCGGTAGAAACGACGGTGGCGGTGGAGTTTAAGAGATAGCTTCTCGCATCACGCCTTCTTCTTGTGCAGGGCGTGCAGCACCGTGGTGCCGCTGATACCGAAGCAGACCACCGCCCCCAGCGCGGCGATCTGCAAAAGGGTGGGGGTGAGGCGGATGATGTCGGCGAAGACGGCGGTGACCGCGAAGACGAGTCCCAGCACATTTAGCCACATTGGGGCGCGGACCGGAGTGGTGAGGTCTTTGCGCAGGCGCAACTGAAGCAACAGAGCAGCCAGTCCAATGGCTGCAACCACGACCAAGGCAAGCGGGCTGAAGAACGCAGAGCGGCTGGTGTAGATTACCACCAGAGCGAGCGCCAGCAGGAGCAGTCCTGCTGCAACGATGCTCCAGCGGCGGGGCTTAGGCGCGGGGGACGGATTAGAGACGGCGTCGGGCAAGGAGTTCCGTCCAGTTATACAGGGGGGCGTGTGGGTTTTCAAATGAGCGCTCTGAGTTCGTGGCGCGGGTCGGGATGCCGCGCGCCGATTATTTTCTGCAGCTTCCTGTCGGCCACTTTTATCGCATCCGCGAGTTTTACTTTCGCTCTCAGACCCTGGGCGGGGTTCGGCTGGGGCCGGCCAGCCACTCGGCTTGCCGGGGGTCTCCGTTATTCATCGCGTAGAGGACGAGTTCGACGCGGGTAGAGACTCCAAGCTTTTCGAAAATGCGAAAGAGATATTTTTTGATAGTGTGTTGGCTGAGATTGAGTTCGCCGGCAATCTGACGATTGCCCAGACCTTCGGCGACCAGGGCTACGACTTGTTCTTCCCGCGGAGTGAGCAGGTTTCCGCCGCTCGCGTTGATCACCCGCAGCGACGGCACTTCCGAAACCAGGTCCATCACATAGTTGAGTTGCTCGGTATTGGCCCAAATCTGCCCCGCGGCCACGCGCAGCAAGCACTTGTAAAGCAAGCGAAGGTTGGCGTCGGCGATGGAGAAGATGCCGCGTGCTCCGGAACGGAACGCGCTGACCACGAGTTCTCGGTCGCAACTCTCCACCAGCAGGACCTTCGGAATCTCCGGATGCGCGAGGTGAAAGCGGCGCAAGGTCATCACAGTTTCGGAGACGTTGCCGGACCGGTTGAGAGCGAGCACGGCGATCCGCGGAGGCTTCGAACTAACTGCTTGGAGAATGGACATGGAATCCATCTGGCACTGAGTGATGTGGAACTCGGAATAGCGCCGCAGGGCACTGGTCAGCAACTGGGCCTGCATCCGGTTGGAGTCTGCAATGAGAACTCCGGTGACATTTGAAGTGGCGCTGGATGACGCAATCATAAAAATAGATATTCCAAAAACCAAAAGAAAGACGATGCCGGGATTGTAGGGAGCACAAGTATGTTTCACAAGGAAACTGGTCACAAAATCTCGATACAACTTCTCAAAATGGGAATGGAGATTTTCGCGGCGCTACAGACGGCAAGAGCAGGATTTTATTGTGGAAATTCGGGGAACGAGTTCGTACAAGCCTGTAAATCAGCGAGCGGAAAGGGTGCGGATCTGGCCGTTTTCCACGCTAGAGAGAAACAGTCGTGGTGAAATTGCAGTTCCGCAATGTTGAAGTCTCGGGACTCCAATCCTGTGACATGACGAACACGCAAGTCTACTTTTGTGTGTACTCCTTCGGTAGATGTGACAGGTAACCATTCCAGCCTCCGTTGAGTGCGGAAATCTCGCCAAGTCGTTCTTTCGATACGACCATTCGTGCCGTCGGCACTTTCCCGAAAGCGGATGGGGGCTCCACTTTTGTGGACGGAACTTCCCATGTCTTGTGAGTCCCGCAGAGTGAGCTTAATTTTGCGAAGTGGGGAATCTGGAAACGAAGACACCCACCACCAGAGATTGGCGCAGGGAGCAATGAGGCGCATTTTCATATTCGTTCGATTCATAGCAATTGAGCTAGCGATTTTATTTTGCTGTTCGACTGTTTTCGCGCAGGAGAAGACCGATCTGGGCGGAAACAAGGATACTTCCCGAGTCGGCCTAACCGGGGCGGGAGCGGGAGGCAGTGGTACAACGATCGAAAAACCCGGAGGAGCGGAAGGCCAGGAGAAAACCTTGCTCGGTGGAAACCGCCGTCCGCTCTACCGGCTGCAACCCAGCGATGTTGTGGAAATCGATTTTATGGTCGCGCCCGAGTTCAATCAGACCCTCACCGTACAGCCGGATGGCTATGTCAACTTGAAAGACGCAGGCCTGGTCGATGTGCAGGGACTGAATATGGAGGAGTTCAGCCAAGCTGTTGAGAAAGCGTACCGAGGATATCTGCACGATCCGCAGGTGGCATCTGCGCTGAAGGATTTTCAACGGCCCTACTTCATCGTAGGGGGCGAAGTTGGGAAGCCAGGAAAATATGAATTGCGCTCGGACACGACCGTGGCCGAGGCGGTACAGATTGCGGGAGGGTTAACGCCGGAGTCGAAGCACTCCCAGGTCGTGCTTTTTCGGCGAATCACTGACGATCTGGTAGAAACCCGCCTGCTTGACCTGAAGAAGATGCTGAAGCAGCGCAGCCTCAAAGAGGATTTACATCTTCACGCTGGGGATATGATTTTTGTGCCCCAGAACTCGATTTCCAAAATCGCTCGCTTCCTGACCAAACCTGCCGTGGGCATGTACATGAACTCCACACAATTTTAGAACGAGAAACGTTGCTCGCATGCCAGACGAAGACCCAATTCGCACGCGAGAATCAGCATCCCCGCCTACTGTTCGGGAGTTGGCCATGGTGCTATTCCGCCGGAGGAGGGTCTTCGTCCGCGTCTCGAGCTTGGCGCTCGCCGTCGCGATTTTGTATGCGCTTTTAGGTTCCGGATATGAAGCGAAGATGAAGGTGTTGGTGCGACGAGGGCGTGCCAATGCTCCCGTGACGGTGGAGGCGAACGCTCCCATGGACCTGACCCGGATGGACATCACGGAAGAGGAATTGAATTCCGAGGTGGAGTTGCTGCGGGACGATGAAGTGCTGCGCACGGTCGTGCAAGAGACTGGGATCGGAGGGCGTGACTGGTTTCACTTTCTGCGGCTGGGTGAGGGAAATGCGGAGCGAGTGGAGCGGCAGGCGCGTCAACTGGCCAAGAAACTGAAAGTGGAAGCGGTGAAGAAAACGAATCTGATCGAAGTCAAGTATTCGGCGGACAATCCCCAAACAGCGGCCAATGTGCTGCAGTCCGTGGAAAAGGCGTACCTGGAGAAGCACATGGAGGTGCATCGTCCCAGCGGCGAGTTTCGTTTTTTTGAACTACAGACCAGCGAGTCGCGGCGCCAATTGGAAGAAGCGAAACGAAAACTGACGGATTTCACGGCGAAACAGGGCGTTGTTGCGGCGGCAGAACAACGGGACCTGGCCCTGCAAAAGTTGAGCGCAGTGGATGCTGACTACCGCCAGACGCGAATTGATGCGACCGAGGCCCAGCAGCGGGTGTGGGAACTGGAGGCTCAGTTGCGGACGTTGCCGGAGCGCACCACAACCCAGATTCGTGTTGCGGATAATCCGGACCTGCTGAAGGCCTTGAAAGCGACTCTGTTGGATCTCCAATTGAAGCGGACAGGATTGCTGACGAAGTTCGAACCGAGCCATCGCCTGGTTCGGGAAGTTGAACAGCAGATTGCTCAGGCAGAAGCCACCATCGCCTCGGAAAATGGTTTGCCTCTGAAGGACGAAACCACCGACAAGAATACGCAGTATGAATGGGCCAAGTCGGAATTGCAGAAAAACCAGGTGCAATTGAAGGCCCTGCAAGCCCGCGAGGCCGCGACCGTTAGACAGGAAGTTGCCTACCAAAGCATGGCCCGCCATTTCGGGGAGGATGCTATCACCCAGGATGACTTGCTGAGCTCGGAGAAAGCTGCGGAGGAGAACTACCTTCTTTACGTGAAGAAGCAGGAAGAAGCGCGCATGGACGATGCACTCGATGCACGGGGCATCGTCAACGTGGCGATTGCGGAGCACCCGGTAGCTCCAGCTTTGCCGTTGTGGTCTACGGCAGCGGTGTTGGCGATTGGGTTGGCTGCAGCGGGCGCGGCGGGCACCGGCGCCACGTTCGCGGCCGATTATCTCGATCCTGCCTTTCGCACGCCCGACGATGTCCTGGCCTACTTGAATTCGCCCGTGTTGGCATCCCTACCGCGAGGAAGGCTTTCGGCATGAGGGAAGAGGTTTTGAATGCGGGTGTGTTGTTCGCGAAAACAAGCGCGTGCAGGGTGGTGCGTCCCGCCGAAGCGACTTCACGGATGGCGGGGAGTTGGAATCCTGAAGACTTCGCCCGGGAGCAGATTCAAGGGCTAGTGAGACAGGTTTTCTTTTCGAATGCGGAACATCCTGTGCGGCAGGTAGTTTTCTGTGCAGTGGAAGCTGAAACGGATGTGTCCAGCATCTGCCGGCGGGTGGGAGAGGCGTTGGCGCTGGAGACAACCGAAACTGTCGCTCTGGCAGGGGAATACCCAGAGATTTTGCGGAACGTGGAGACCGATCAGGAGGGTGCACCCGGTCGCGGAGCCAAGGATGAAGGCGTGGTTTTGCGGCCGTATGCGACGCGGGTGCGAAGCAATCTGTGGATGGTCCCGGCTGCGAAAAAGAACGGAGGACGGTTTTCCACCGTGGAACTGCATTCCCACCTTTGCGCAATGCGTCGGGAGTTCAAGTATTCGATTGTGGCCGGGCCAGTCGCTCGGGAATCGAACCAGACGACCGCCATGGCCGGTTTCGCAGATGGAATCATCCTGGTGTTGTCGGCACATCGCACACGCCGGAATACCGCTCGCCGGATTGTGGACGCCTTGGAGGCGGCACAGGCGCGAATTTTGGGAACCGTGCTGAGCGACCGGGTATTTCCTATCCCAGAGAGGATCTACCGCAGGTTGTAAGAACGTTAAACAGAGTGCTCAAGGCACAGAGTCTTATAGCAATTTTGAGGAATCCGCTCGAATGAGCGATTGGTGTGGTCAAGTGTCTTCACCTGTCTTCAATGCCGGGCAGCAAAAATCCGAAGGGGTCGATTGGGCACGACTGATTCCCGGGGGGACATCTACGGTTCGGGAGGGAGCACGGAAGCCGAGTCGATCGGTAAATCCATTCGCGTCAGAAAAAGTATCGGAGATCGCGACCGAGGTCGTGACCAGCGCGCCCGAAAATCCATTGACGGTACTGCTCCCAGGTCCGCTACAAAGCCGGATGGCATGGCGATGGATGTGCTCGATGGCGGCTGACTTCGCGCTGGTAGCGCTGAACTGGCTTTTGATTGGAGCGACGCAGGTGCCTCTGCGAGGACTCTTTCCCCATGTGCGCCTCTTCGAATATGCCGCCGGAGCACCTGTTTCTTTATTGGGAATTGCTTTACTTCACGGCGCGTTGATCACCTTAATGGGCTACACCGAAGGACTGCACGCCGACAGCGGCAATCTGAAAAGGCAAGCCCGCATTCTTGGTAAGTCCGTTTTCTGGACGACGGCTCTGTTGTGTCTCGCCTACGGACTGCAGGGTGCGGCATGGGTGACGAGTGAATTGTTCTGTGCAGCCGGTTTGTTGCACTTTGGGGCGCTGTGGACGTGGCGCTGGCAGCGCTCGAGGCTATGGCGGAGGACGCATTCGTCAGGCGACGGGCACAACGTTTTGATCATCGGAGCGGGAACCGTTGGACAGCAGGTCGCTCGCTACGCGGAACGGCATCCCGAGGCGGGCCGAACGGTGTGCGGCTTCCTCGACGACGACAAACCGCGGAGCGACAAAGTGATTGGGCGAGTGAATGACTTGGCTCAGTTGGCACGCAAAGCCTTCGTCGATGAAGTGATCCTGGCCGCGCCGCACGACCGGAGCATGACCTTGCAGGTGCTCCGCGAAGCTCGACGTTTGCGACTCGATGTGGAGATCGTTCCCGACCTTTTCGGATGTGAGCCCGAGGCAAGCGAAATCGAGCGAGTCGGAGATTTGCCCGTAATCTGCCTGCACGCGGAACGATTGCCGTCGATCGGGCTGGTATTGAAACGGGTTTTGGACGTGATCGGCGCGGGCCTGGCGCTGGCGCTGCTAGCGCCATTGCTGGCGGCAATCGCGGGATTGATCAAACTGGATTCGCGAGGGCCAGTTCTCTATTGCGCTCCACGGGCGGGCCGGAAGAGCAGGGTCTTTCGCTGTTACAAGTTCCGCACCATGGTGAACCGCGCGGATGACTTGAGAAACGAATTGCGGAACCAAAACCAGAGGACGGGACCATGTTTCAAGATGGCGAACGACCCCCGGATCACAAGGCTGGGGCGTTTTTTGCGACGCTATAGCCTGGATGAACTGCCCCAACTTTGGAATGTTCTGAAGGGCGAGATGAGCCTGGTCGGACCAAGGCCGCATCCGGTGGATGAGTTTGCGGCGTATGAGATCGAGCATCTGGCGCGACTCGACGTCACGCCAGGAATAACCGGGTTGTGGCAGGTCTCGGCGCGCCGCGATCCTTCCGGTCAGCGCGGCATGGAACTGGATCGTGAATACATCCAGACGTGGAGCCTGGGTTCGGATTTGCGGATTCTGTTGCGTACCTTTCTCGCTGTGGCGCAGGGGAGTGGAGAGTGATGGAGTCTATTTCCCTGAGAGCGGCAAGGTCGGAGATGGCCGACGATCTCCTGGTCTGGACGCTGGAGGTTGTTCTACGCCCGCTACACGCTCTCATGACCGTGCCTTCGCTCCTGTTTTTGGCGACGCTGACCGCAATGTTGCTGCGGAATCAGAACGTCTCGTTCTACGAGATCGACCGCGTCGCCTTCGGCCTGCTCTTGCTGGTGGTTGTAGGACGGGCAATCGTGCAGCGGAAACAACTGGTTGTGCTGGAGCGAATTACATGGCCGATGCTTGGCCTGACAGGGCTGGCGCTTGTAACGGTGATTGGTCAGCCGTTCAACAGCGAGACCTGGAGCCTGTTGGCATCGAAATTCATTGTCCCTTTCGTGCTCTTTCACTTGGCGGGACGGGTGTTCACGGGGGAACGGGAGTTTCGGCAGTTTGAGATCTTCGCATTGCTGGTGCTTGCCTATCTGAGTTTTATCGCGATCGCTTTCCTGGTGGGAGCGCGCGCCCTCATTTTCCCCCGTTTCATTCTGGATGAAAGCCTCGGCTTTCACCCGGACCGGGCGCGAGGGCCGTTCCTGCAGGCAGTCGCCAATGGCGTTTCCTTAAACATCCTCGGGTTAGTAGCTTTGCATGCATACAAACGAGGAAGTGTGCGAGGTCTCAAGATGGCGCTTCTATTGGCTTCTGTGCCAGTCGCCATCCTGGCCACGATGACCCGGGCAGTCTGGTTGTCATTTGCCGGAAGCATTGTGGTGTTGGTTCTCTATTCGAAGAATCGCGCGTTACAACGTGCGGCAGTGGGGGTTGCTGTGGTTGTGGTATTGGGGTTCGCGGTTCTGAGTTCACATGAGCTGCGGGCGGCATTGAGCGACCGCCTGGAGGAACGTGGACCGGTTGAATTTCGCGAAGCAGTTTATGCGGGCAGCTGGCAGATGTTTCTGGAGCGTCCGCTGACGGGATGGGGCTTTCACCAAATGCCGGCTGACTTACCTCGATATGTCAGCGAATACAAAGACAAGGTTTTGTATCCGCACAACACGTATTTGGAATTGTTGGTGGAGCACGGTGTAGTGGGACTGGCGCTGTATCTCTGGCTGATGTGGGAGATGTGGCGGCTCGGTCGGGGGTCGATCGCGGCAGCAGAGAAGAAAGGATTCCTCGATCCTCTATTTCATGGTCTATGGCCAATTCTGCTGGTGGTGTATTGGGTGAATGCAGCTTTGGTTGTCATGAGCTACCAATTCGTGAACGCTCTACTGTTCACGATGGCCGGCATGCTGGCCGCGCAACGGCGCAGAGCAGGGATGTGTCCGCCATGCTGACTGTCGCCTACCTTGCCAATGAGTTCCCTTCGCCCGTCGAGCCTTACGTCGTCGAAGAGATCGAAGAACTGCGCCGCCGAGGTGTGCGCGTGATTGCGTGCAGTGTGCGGAAAACCGCGCCCGACGAGGCGTTGTTAAGCAAATGTGCTCCGCAGATCGTATTGCGCCCGCCGCAAGTAATAATTCTCTTGCGCGCCTTGTGGCTCTGCCTCCGGCGTTGGAAGCGTATATGGCCGCTGATTGCGCGCGTCTTGTTCCAGGGCACCGAAGGGCCGCGAAAGCGCACGAAAGCGCTGGCACATACCTGGCTCGGCGCCTGTTACGCGATTCTGTTGCAGGGAAATGGGACGGAGCATATCCACGTTCACCACGGCTACCTGGGCGCCTGGATCGCAATGGTTGCGGCACGGCTGCTGGGCGTGGAATTCAGCATGACGCTTCACGGGTCGGACCTGCTGCTGGATGGAACCTATCTCGACGTGAAACTGCAGAACTGTACGTTCTGTCTGACTGTGTCGGAGTACAACCGTAACTACATCTTGAAACGCTACCCCGAGGTGGAGGCGGAGAAAGTAGTAGTGGCTCGCCTTGGGGTGGAAGTTCTCGAACTGACGCCTCAACCTGCGTCGAGACCGAAGATGAATGAAAGTGCTTTTACGTTGCTGGCCGTGGGAAGGTTGCACGCGGTCAAAGATCACGCCTTTCTGGTGCGGGCTTGTGCGTTGCTTCACGCGGGAGGGGTGCCTTTTGACTGTCTGATTGCAGGCGACGGACCAGAATGGCGCAATCTGGAGTCCCTGATTCAGGCATATGGAATCCAAGAGCAAGTCACTCTACTTGGCCACGTGGCCCGCCAGCACATGAATTCCTGGTATGACCGGGCCCAAGTGGTGGTTCTTACCAGCCGAAGCGAAGGAATTCCACTGGTGCTGATGGAAGCAATGGCGCGCCGGAAGATCGTTCTAGCGCCGGCGATTACCGGCATCCCTGAACTTGTAATTCCGGGCAGAACGGGATTCCTGTACGAACCCGGATCGGTGGCTGATTTTGTCGCGCGACTGCTCTTCATTCGTTCGCTGATTGATGCCCCGAAAGATCCCCATGTCCACCCATACATCGTCTCGGCGAGCCGTCAACTGGATCACCTAAGGCATGCGGCCCACGCGCATGTTCACGAAAACTTCAACCGCAGTAGACGTTTGCAATCATTCGGCAACTTATTCCTCCAGCGGATCGGCCCGCGAGCAGAAAGCATTCCTTATGCGGATTTTGTATTGCAACAAATATAACTATCCATTTAGTGGGACCGAGGTTTACCTGTTTGAACTGATGGAATTGATGCGAGAGCAGGGCCACGAAGTGGCACTATTCTCAATGGCGGATCCGCGGGGTGAGCCTTCGCCATACGATCGGCACCTTATGCCGCGCCTTGACTTCAAAGCCAAAGCGAGTTGGTGGAGGAGGGTGCAATACGCAGGACACGCAGTTTATTCGACGGACGCGCGGCGGCGGATCCGCGCGATGATCAGGGATTTCCAGCCCGACGTGGCGCACGTCCGAAGTCTCTATCACCATTTATCGCCCTCGGTTCTGTGGGAGTTGAAAGCGCACAATGTTCCCGTCGTCTACCACGTCAATGACTTCAAGCTGCTTTGCCCGGCTTACAACCTGGTATCGCAAGGGCAGCCCTGTGAGGCGTGCGCAGGCGGCAAGTTCTGGCATGCGCTACGGCCGACTTGTTATCCGGGGCTTTGTGCGCGCCTGACCTTAACGACCGAGGCTTACACTCACCGCTGGCTGGGTACATACAAGAAATGCGTCGACCTGTTCCTGGCGCCCAGCCAGTTCGTGCGTGACAAGTTTGTGGAGCACGGCTGGGACGGCGGTAAGTTCGAGGTAATGCCGCATTTTCAGAAGGCTCATGAGTTGCGGCCGCCGCCGAGCAACGCCAATTCGTCATTGCTGTATTTCGGAAGGCTGTCGCCGGAGAAAGGCGTCCATGATTTGCTAAGGGCGATGCAGAAGATTCCACAGATGCGCTTGATCGTCGCGGGCGACGGGCCACAGCGCACACCTTTGCAGGGGCTGACGAGTTCGCTGGGATTGCGGAACGTGCAGTTTGTGGGTCAGGTGGGCCGCGCCGAGCGGGATGCGCTAATCGCACAATCGCGCTTTACAGTCCTGCCCTCCCATGCCTACGAGACTCTTGGCAAGACGATCCTCGAGTCTTACGGAGAAGCCCGTGCCGTAGTGGCCTCAGATCTGGGCTCCAGACGGGAGTTTGTTCACGAGGGTGAGACCGGACTGCTGTATCCCTCCGGCGATGTGACTCAACTTGCAGGCGCGATTCAATCCCTGGGTTCGAGGCCGGGGTTAGCCGAGAAGATGGGGCGTGCCGGTTGGGAAATGGTGCGACAGCACCATACCCCCGAGGAGCACTATCAGAGACTGTTGAGTCTTTATGAGGGCCTAGTCGCAGGCAGCGCGCCTCGCAAGGATGGAAGCGGCGCATGGCGAACGATTGCAGGGCAGAATCCAAATCCAGTTACCCTGCCCCGAAGACAGGGGTTGCGGGTGGCATTTATCGGTGGGCGCGGGGTCGTATCGAAATACAGCGGGCTGGAGACTTATTACGAGGAGGTGGGAAAACGCCTGGCGCAGATGGGGCATGAAGTCACTTTGTATTGCCGCACCTACTTTACGCCGCCCATGACAACTTACAACGGGATGCGGCTGGTACGGCTGCCGACAGTTCGATCGAAGCATCTCGAAACCTTGATTCATACGCTGCTTAGCACGACACATGCGCTGACACAACCCTACGATATCGTGCACTATCACGCGTTGGGAGCGGCCCTGTTTTCGTTTTTTCCGAGGTTGCTGGGAAGAAAAACCGTCGTCAGCGTGCAGGGCCTGGACTGGCAACGAAAGAAATGGGGACGGTTTGCTTCTGCGGTTCTGCGGCAGGGCGAGCGCGCATCGGCGGAACTCCCCAATGCCACGGTTGTTGTTTCGCACGCGCTACAACGACGTTATCGCGAGATACACGGAATTGAATCCTTCTATCTGCCGAACGGAGGAGTGCTGCGCGAGCGGACCGAGCCAGCAAAGATTCTGGAGTGGGGATTGCAGCCGGGAAACTACGTTCTGTTCCTGGGAAGATTCTCGCCCGAAAAGGGTTGTCACCTTCTCGTCGAGGCCTTTGAGCAGATCGACACTGATGTGAAGCTAGTGATGGCTGGGGCGTCGAGCTATTGCGACGAATACAGCCGCGAATTGCGAAAACACGCCACTGAACGGATTCGGATGCTGGACTGGGTTTCCGGCACGACGCTGGACGAATTGCTCACCAATGCGATGATTTTTGTTTTGCCATCAGATTTAGAAGGCTTGTCGCTGGCACTGCTTGACGCCATGGGAGCAGGGCTCTGCGTGCTCACTAGCGACGTTCCAGAAAACCGCGAAGTCGTCGATGGAGCAGGATTTACGTTTCAACGCGGAAATGCAACGGATTTGGCGGATCGTTTACGCTTTCTGTTAGCGAATCCCAGTGTTCGGGAGGCTGCCGGCAGAACGGCGAAAAGGCGGATCGAGGAGCATTATCAGTGGCAGAGCATTGCCCGGGAAGTTGAAAAAACATACTTCCAGATGATGGGTTGGGGGCCGGTTGCGTTGCCAGTCAAAAAGCCCAACGCGCGGGTTGCCGCCATCGTCGAGACCGCGAGCCCGGAACAAAAGGCTGGCTAGCTGCACCGTAAGACAATCGAGCACGCGCGGGAGTCATGATCGCCCCCGGTCGACTGATCGTACACTGCCTGTAATCCGCGTTTGTAGTTCTTCCTTTTTTCCTATCGACACCCCGCACGGCACGGGGCGATTCCCGTCATTATTGATTACAATCAACTGTTTGTCTCGCGACGGGCTCTGCTGCCGGCAAAGCGCCCTTACGCGAGGGACACTTGTCGCATGCAAAATGCCATTCTGGTCACCGGGGGCGCAGGTTTCATCGGCTCGAACTTTATTCTGCAGCAGATGCAGAATGAATCTGCCTCCGTTGTGAATCTCGACAAGCTGACTTACGCCGGGAACCTGCACAATCTGGAAAGCATCGCACTCGATCGCCGCTATGAGTTCGTTCACAGCGATATTGCCGATCGCGACCTGGTTCGGGCATTGCTCGCCAAGCACGAACCCCGCGCCATCGTGCATTTTGCTGCGGAAAGTCACGTGGACCGGTCCATTCGTGGACCCGAAGATTTCATTCGCACCAATGTAGATGGGACCTTCGCGCTGCTGGAAGAGACGCGAGCTTACTGGAGTGCGCTGCGCAACGGCGAGCAAAAAGACTTTCGTTTCCTGCATGTCTCTACCGACGAAGTGTACGGCTCGCTGGGACCGGACGATCCGCCCTTTAGCGAAGTCAGTCCCTACGCGCCCAACAGTCCATACGCCGCGTCCAAGGCCGCGTCTGACCACCTGGTGCGCGCCTACCACCACACCTACGGATTGCCGACCCTCACGACGAATTGCTCGAACAATTACGGGCGCTTTCAGTTTCCGGAAAAGCTGATTCCGTTGATGATCCTCAACGCCCGGGATGGCAAGCCGCTGCCGGTTTATGGCGATGGGAAAAATGTCCGCGACTGGCTTTACGTTGAAGATCACTGCGAGGCGATCGCAACTGTGTTGCGCGGAGGCAAGCCCGGGGACACCTATAACATCGGCGGCTGGAATGAAAAGCGGAACATCGAGATTGTCGAGGCCATCTGCGACCTTGTCGACGAGATCGCGCCGCTCGCCGCCGGCCCACGCCGCGACTTGATCACGTTTGTGAAAGACCGGCCGGGTCACGATCGCCGTTACGCAATGGACGCGCGCAAGATCGAACGCGAATTGGGATGGAGACCGAAAGCGACATTTGAGAGCGACATTCGCAAGACAGTCCGCTGGTATCTTGAACATGAGGAGTGGGTGCGCAATGTCACTAGTGGAAGTTATCGCCAGTGGGTGGCCACGCACTACTCCAGTTAGTTTCAGACGCGGCCCGAAAGATCAATCAAACTATGACCGAACGCACACTCTACAAGGGCATCATCCTGGCGGGGGGATCGGGCACGCGCCTGTATCCGGTGACGCAGGCCATGGGGAAAAGCCTGCTTCCCGTATATAACAAGCCCATGATTTATTACCCGCTGTGCACGCTGATGCTGGCGGGCATCCGGGACATTCTGGTAATCACCACTCCGGAGGACGTACCCAAATTTCAGGCGCTCCTGCAGAATGGGAGTCAGTACGGGATTCGTTTGCAATATGTGGCACAACCAAAACCTGAGGGAATTGCACAGTCCTTCCTGCTGGCCGAAGAGTTTCTGGATGGAAGCCCCTGTGTGTTGGTTTTAGGCGACAACATTTTTTATGGCCACGATCTGGCGAAGGATTTGCGGTTGGCGGCGAAAAAAGTTGAAGGAGCCCGCGTTTTCGCCTATCCCGTGCACGATCCGGAGCGCTACGGCGTAGTGGAATTCGATTCGGACGGGCGCGCTCTGAGCATCGAGGAAAAACCGAAGCAGCCGAAATCGCGATATGCCGTTACCGGACTTTATTTCTACGATAACCAGGTAGTGGAGATTGCGAAATCTCTGAAGCCAAGTGCGCGCGGCGAACTGGAAATTACCGATGTCAACCGAGTCTATCTGCAGAAGGGCCAATTGGAAGTTGAGGTCATGGGCCGCGGCATGGCCTGGCTGGACACGGGAACCCACGAGTCGCTCATGGATGCGGCGCTCTACATTCAGGCCATCGAAAAACGGCAGGGGTTAATGGTTGCTTGTCCGGAAGAGATTGCCTACCGCTCCGGCTACATAACCGCAGCTGATGTGGTAAAGATCGGAAGCTCGATGAAAAACAGTAGCTATGGCGCCTACCTGCTCCAGTTTCTAAAAGAAAAGGTCTTCTGAAAACGCCACAAGTTTGAGGGATGCTGAGCGATGGGCGGTTTCGTGAAAATTTCGACTTCGTTGCCCGGCCTTGTCATTCTGGAGCCGCGCGTGTTTGGCGACGAGCGCGGATTTTTCCTCGAGAGCTATAACCAGAAGGCCTTTGCGGAGTTGGGCATCGATGACCGGTTTGTTCAGGACAATCATTCCAGTTCGCGACAGAATGTATTGCGCGGCCTGCATTATCAGATCAAACAGGCGCAAGGAAAATTGGTGCGCGCGGTGGAAGGAGAGATTCTGGATGTCGCGTTGGACCTGCGACGGAGTTCTCCAACGTTTGGCCGGTGGGAGGCAGTCGAGCTTTCAAGCGAGAATAAGCGCATGCTGTGGATTCCGGTGGGCTTCGCGCACGGATTCCGCGTGATTTCGGAGAAGGCGCAGGTGCTCTATAAGTCGACCGAATACTATGCGCCGGAACACGAACGCACAGTGGCCTGGAATGACCCGGATTTGAAGATTGATTGGAAAGTCGACGGTGAGCCGATCGTTTCAGCGAAAGACCAGCGAGGCATCGCTCTTCGCGATGCCGAGACCTTCGAATAGCCGCGGGAACCACCAAAATGAAAGTGATGATTCTTGGCGCGTCCGGACTTCTAGGTAAGGCGCTCTTGCGCGAATGGACCGAGGATGAAGTTGTCGGTCTGGGGTCGCGCGATGCTGACATTCGCGATACGCACAAGGTGCGGGAAGTGGTGGAGAAGGCGCGTCCTGACTGGATGGTGTTGGCGGCAGCTTACACCAACGTGGACGATTGCGAGCGTCGCCCTGATTTAGCAATGTCGGTAAACCGCGATGGAGCCTTGAATGTCGCGAGGGCAGCGAAACAGGTCAATGCGAGGCTGTTGTTCCTCAGTTCCGATTACGTGTTCGATGGGAAAAAGACTTCGCCGTACGAAACACACGAGGCTCGCAATCCGCAGAGCGCGTACGGCCGATCGAAGGCAGAGGCGGAAGTCCGGTTGCTGGAATTGCTGCCGCAGTGCTGCATCGCGCGGACTTCGTGGCTTTTCGGTACAGGCGGGAAGTGCTTTCCCGATACGATTTTGAAACTGGCTGGGAGTCGTCCTGCTCTGGATGTGGTCAACGACCAGCGTGGATGCCCAACCTATTCCGTGGACCTGGCGAGAGCGATCATCAAGTTATGTCGCACAGGGGCTCATGGAATCGTGCACACCACGAACTCCGGGAACTGCACGTGGTTTGAATTCGCGCTTGAAATCATAAAGGGCGCAGGGCTTACAACCGAAGTGCGGCCTGTCAATAGCCAGCAAATGGCGCGTCCGGCGACGCGTCCCGCGTATTCCGTGCTGTCAGAGAAGAGCCTGCGACAATATGGAATTGTGATGCCCACTTGGCAGGATGCGCTGCACAGATATTTGCTGGAACGAAAATAAGTGGGCTTTCCCGACTGGCCGTTGCCTCGTCTGACGTGAGGCTGCTACGATGCGGCGGGGTTCCACGCTTTGAAGTCAATCCTGAATTACATCGACGGGCAGTTCGTGCGCGGGAAGCGGGAGTTCGCCGATGTGAATCCCGCGGACGGCAGCATAATCGCGCAGGTCTCGGAAGCGGATCAAGGCCTGGTCGACGACGCGGTGCGTGCGGCGCGCAAGGCCTTGCGGGGCGAGTGGGGCCGGTTGACCGTACGCGAACGTGCTGCCCGCATGTACAAAGTTGCGGATGCGATTGAGGCGAGGTTCGACTGCTTCGTCGCGGCCGAGGTCGCCGACACTGGCAAGCCGGTGGCGCTGGCTTCACGCCTGGATGTTCCGCGCGCGGCAGCAAATTTTCGCGTGTTCGCCGATATCATCAAGACGGCTGCGCTGGAATCGTTTCAGACCGAAACTCCAGACGGCAGGACTGCGCTGAACTACGCTGTACGCAAACCGCTGGGAGTCGTCGGCATCATCACTCCCTGGAATCTCCCTCTCTTATTACTTACGTGGAAAGTCGCGCCGGCCCTGGCGTGTGGCAACTCGGTGGTCGTGAAACCGTCCGAGGAAACTCCCGCCACCGCAACGTTGCTCGCCCAGGTGATGAAAGACGCTGGAATTCCTGACGGCGTCTACAACGTAGTCCACGGATTCGGACCAAACTCCGCCGGCGAATTTCTGACGCAGCACAATGACGTGAATGCGGTGACCTTTACTGGCGAGTCGCAGACTGGAGCCACGATCATGAAGACGGTTGCGGCCTCGGTAAAGCCCGTGTCTTTTGAACTCGGCGGCAAGAATGCAGCGATCGTCTTCGCCGACTGCGACTTTGCCGATGCGGTGAATGGGATCAGCGAGGCTGTGTTTCTTAACACCGGCCAAGTCTGCCTTTGCGCGGAACGTGTTTACGTCGAGAGCTCAATTTATGAACGCTTCATCGATGCGCTGAAGCGCAAGGCCGAAAGTCTGCGTTTGGGATCGCCGCTGGAAAATGCTACGGAGAGTGGGCCGCTGATTTCGTCGCAGCATCGCGAGAAAGTGCTGTCTTATTACCGCTTGGCACACGAAGAAGGCGCGACACTCGTGTGTGGAGGCGGGATTCCGGAGTTCGGCAACGCGCTGGATCAGGGCTTCTACGTGCAGCCAACGATCTATACTGGGTTGCGGGAATCGGCGCGCTGCGTGAAGGAAGAAATTTTCGGGCCAGTTTGCCACGTCGCACCATTCGATACAGAAGAGGAAGCGGTCAGCATGGCAAACGACACAAAGTATGGATTGGCCGCTTCCATCTGGACCTCGAATCTGAAACGTGGTCACCGCGTTTCGCAGCAGATGAATGTAGGCATCACGTGGGTAAATTGCTGGTTCTTGCGGGATCTGCGAACGCCGTTCGGCGGCATGGGACTATCCGGCATTGGACGCGAGGGCGGAATGCATTCGCTGAATTTTTATTCGGAGTTGAACAACATTTGCATTCGGCTGTGAACGTCGGGGCCGGGACGAGTAGACGGAATGGCAAAAGTCGCAAGCAAAGTCATTGATGGCAAGGCAACGCCCCGCGGCAACTATCCACACATCAAGCGCGCAGGCGATTTCCTGTTTGTTTCCGGAACCAGCGCGCGCCGCGCTGACAACACTATTGTCGGCGCCGAAGTCGATGAGTTCGGAACGACGCATCTCGACATTCGCGAGCAGACGAAGGCCGTCATCGAGAATGTGCGCGACATCCTCGGGAGCGTTGGCGCGCAACTAAACGACGTGGTGGAGATAACCACGTACTTGGTAAATATGAATGATTTTGCCGGATACAACGAGGTCTACGGTCAATACTTCGGAAGTGACGGGCCTGCCCGAACCACAGTCGCCGTGCATCAGTTGCCACATCCGCATCTGCTGATCGAAATCCGCGCGATGGCGTTCAAGCCGGAGAAATAGGAGTTTCTATGCCGACCATCAAGAATCTCAAGGCATTCAACTTTCAGAACTGGATCGACGAGAACAAGGAAAAATTCAAACCTCCGGTGGGAAATGCGCAGGTGTGGGAGGACGGCGAGATGATGGTGACCGTGGTCGGAGGTCCCAACCAGCGGCGCGATTATCACGACGATCCGACCGAAGAATTTTTTTACCAGCTGAAGGGCAACATTTTTCTACGGCTCATGGAAACTCCCGGCAAGCCGCCCCTCGATATCCCGATCAAAGAGGGCGAAATTTTTCTGCTGCCCAAGCATATGCGGCATTCCCCCCAGCGGCAGGCGGGCAGTATTGGCGTGGTTGTAGAAATGCCTCGTCCAGAGGGTGCTCTGGATGGATTTGAATGGTACTGCGAGAACTGTCATCAGTTGCTGCATCGCGCGGAAGTGAAACTTAAGAGCATTGTGCGCGATTTGCCGCCGTTGTTTGAGCAGTTTTACGGCAACGAGAATTTGCGCAAGTGTAAACACTGCGGCGCGGTTCACCCGGGCAAAAAGTAAACATGCCAGTCATCGACATCCACAATCATTTCTTTCCGCGCATCTGGCCAGATCTGTCGGCCCGCTACGGCAGTTCCAATTGGCCATGGATCAAGCACACCCAACCAGGGAAAGCGGAAATCATGGTGGGTGATCGATTCTTCCGCGAGATTTACTCTGCGTGCTGGGACGCCGATATGAGGCTCAGTGAAATGGATCGCGACGGCGTCGAGATGCAGGTTCTCTCGGCCACACCGGTGTTGTTTGCCTATGATCGCCCAGCAGAGCACGCGCTGGATTGTGCGCGCTTATTCAACGATGCGGCGCTGGAACTGTGCGCAGAAGGCAAGGGGCGGTTGAAATCTCTGTGCCAGGTTCCTCTGCAGGATATCGACGCATCGTGCAAAGAGTTGAGCCGCTGCATGCGCGCGGGCCATCTTGGAGTGCAAATCGGCAATCACGTGGGCGATAAAAATCTCGACGATCCCGGCATTGTGACCTTCTTGCATCATTGTGCGGACGAAGGCGCAGCCGTGCTGGTTCATCCCTGGGACATGTTGGCGCCGGAGCGCATGCCAAAGTACATGATGCCGTGGACCGTGGGCATGCCCGCCGAGACGCAACTGGGCATAGTTGCAATGATTCTCGGCGGAGCTTTCGACAAGTTGCCGTCGAAACTTCGAATTTGTTTTGCACACGGCGGGGGAAGTTTCGCATTCCTGCTGGGACGATTAGAGAATGCCTGGCAGCATCATCCGACGGCGCACGGTGTTTGTGAGTTGCCGCCCAAGCGATACTTGAATCGCTTCTATGTAGACTCGGCGGTGTTCGACGAGCGCGCGCTGCGCCTTCTGGTTGAAACCATGGGAACCGAACGTGTGATGCTGGGTTCGGACTATCCCTTTCCGCTGGGCGAGCACTATGTTGGCTCGTTGATTCGAACGAGCAGTTTGGCGGAACCTGTGAAAGCTCAGCTGCTGGGCGGCAATGCCGTTTCGTTTCTCGGTCTGAAGGCTGACACTGCCGCAAAGATTGTAACGACTTCACCAGATGCCGCGCCCTCGGCGCGGGGCGATCAACTCACTTACAGTTCGTACCTCAAAGTTCCTGAATTGCTGCAGCTTCAGCATCCGCAATCTTCGCCACAACACCACGATGAATTGCTATTCATCATCGTGCACCAGACTTACGAGCTGTGGTTCAGGGAACTGTTGCACGACGTGGATGCAGTAGTTGCAAACCTGTGCGCCGCGGGTGCGAATCCAAACTCACGTGACGAGGTGTATGAAGCGGCACGACTGCTGCGGCGCTGCACGGAAATTACTCGGGTCCTGGTGGAGCAGTTTACGATCCTTGAGACCATGCTGCCCACGCATTTCCTGGCGTTCCGTGGCAAGCTGGAGCCGGCGAGTGGATTTCAATCGGAACAATTCCGTGAACTGGAGTTTTTGTGCGGATTGAAAGACGAGAAAATGTTGCGCTATCACCGGCCGACTCCCGAGGCGCACGCTCTGTTGGAGCGGAGATTGCGCGAGCCCTCGCTGCATGATGTTTTCTTTGACGCGTTGCGCGCCATGGGTAAACTGCAATTCGATAACGGCGCAAGCGAACGCGAGCGCTTCGATGCGCGTGCCCGTGCCATCCTTTCGCTCTACCGCGATGAACGCAACAATCGTGACTGGATTGACGTTTGCGAACGGCTCACCGAATTCGACGAACTGGTGGTGAGTTGGAGGTTGCGCCATATCCAACTTGTGGAGCGTGTCATCGGCGCGCGCGTGGGGACCGGAGGTAGTGCCGGCGCATCGTATTTGAAGCACACGCTGGACAAAAAGTTTTTCCCGGAGTTGTGGGAGGCGCGGACTTTGTTGACGCAATAGTGTATTGTTCGCGAATTCGTGTTAATCCCCGCATGAGTCGTAAAGCCGAGACCGTTTCACTAATTGGCGCCGGGCTTGTTGGACCGCTGCTGGCTCTCGGGTTGGTGAAGCGCGGTTTTCGCGTTGAGATCTACGAACGGCGACCGGACATGCGGCGGGTTCGCATCAGCGCAGGCCGCTCTATTAATCTCGCATTATCTACGCGCGGCATCCATGCCCTTACCGCAGCCGGGTTGTGGGACGCGATGCGTGAGCTCATCATTCCGATGAAGGGAAGGATGATGCACTCGGTCGCTTCCGAGCTTACGTTCCAGCCCTATGGAAAGGATGATGCTGAAGTCATTAATTCGATTTCCCGCGCCGATCTGAATATTGCGTTGATGAACGCCGCTGAGGCCCATGGCGTCAGAATCCATTTTCAACAACGCTGCACCGGTATCGATCTCAATACTGGAGCGCTGCAGTTAAGAAATGAGCGGAAAGACGACCAGCGAACTATAGAGATGGATATTGTGATTGGTTGCGACGGGTCGGCATCGGCCATTCGAGGCGAAATGCTGAGATTGAGCCGCTTCAATTTTTCGCAACAGTACCTGGACTACGGCTACAAAGAGCTTACGATTCCGGCTGGGCCAGATAGAAAGCATGTGCTGGAAGCGAATGCCCTTCACATCTGGCCGCGGGGCAACTACATGCTGATCGCATTGCCTAATGTTGACGGGACTTTCGCCTGTATTCTCTTTCTTCCGTTTGAAGGGCCGGACAGCTTTGCTGAATTGCTCACGTGTTCTGCAGTAACTGAATTCTTTCGATCCCGGTTTCCCGATGCAGCCGCGCTGATGCCGAACCTCGCGGACAATTTCTTTGCCAATCCGATGGGTGCGATGGTAACGGTCAAATGCTCACCCTGGCATGTGGATGGCCGATGCCTTTTGCTGGGCGACGCCGCGCATGCCATCGTTCCGTTCTTTGGCCAGGGAATCAACTGTGGATTTGAAGACTGTACTTGCCTGTTGGAGCTACTGGACCGCCATGGGGATTGGCAGCACGTCTTCAGAGACTTTGAGGAAGCGCGAAAAATAAATACCGATGCGATTGCCGACCTGGCAGTCGAAAACTTTGTTGAGATGAGAGACCGCGTTGCCGATCCGCGGTTTCTATTTCGCAAAAAAGTGGAGTTGGCGCTCGAGGCGAAATATCCACGCCTGTTTGTTCCCAAGTACTCGATGGTAACGTTTCACCGTATTCCATACGCAATCGCATTGAAGCGCGGGCAGGTCCAGGATCTGATGTTGACGGAACTTTGCGATGGCATTAACCGTATCGAAGAACTCGACTGGAGCAAAGCCGACAAATTGATCCACCGCGAGCTGACTCCGCTGGAGCTGGCTTCGTGACCGCTCCCCAGTTTCAGACTGGCGCTGATTTTGCAGCTGCAATGGATGCGCGCGATCCCCTGGCGCATTTCCGCGAACGCTTCCTCATTCCTAAAACAAAGTCAGGCGACGAATGCATCTACCTATGCGGGCATTCGTTAGGGCTACAGCCGAAAACGGCGACTTCCTACGTCGAGCGGGAGCTTCAGGACTGGGCCGAACTTGGCGTGGAAGGACACTTTCATGCGCGCAATCCATGGATACCCTATCACCGTCTCCTCACGCAGCAGACCGCGACGCTTGTCGGGGCGCTACCGTCGGAAGTTGTGGTGATGAATTCGCTGACGGTTAACTTGCATTTAATGATGGCATCGTTCTATCGCCCCACGACCGAGAGGCACAAGATTCTCGTTGAAAGTGGCGCCTTTCCATCGGATCAATATGCACTAAAGTCGCAGATCCGCTTTCATGGTTTTGATCCTGCCTCGTCGCTGGTCGAACTGACGCCGCGTGATGGCGAATCTTGCATGCACGACGAGGACGTCGAGTCATTGATCGAACGCGAAGGCGACTTGATCGCCTTGATCCTGCTGAGCGGAGTGAACTATGTCACGGGGCAGGTCTTCGATATGGCTGGCATTACGAAAGCGGGCCGGCGAAAGGGATGCATCGTGGGATTTGATCTGGCCCATGCGGCTGGAAATGTACCGCTTCATTTACACGACTGGGGGGCCGATTTCGCCATCTGGTGCAGCTATAAATATTTGAACGGCGGACCGGGATGCGTTGGAGGATGCTTTGTCCATGAGCGGCACGCACGTGCGTTCAATCTGCCGCGTTTCGCAGGTTGGTGGGGACACGATGAGTCCACCCGATTCCAGATGGGGCCGGAGTTTCATGCGATGCCGGGAGCGGAAGGCTGGCAGTTGAGCAATCCACCGATCCTGGCTCTGGCGCCGCTGCGCGCCTCGATGAAGATTTTTTCCGAAGCGGGGCTGGAGCGTATGCGTGCGAAAAGCGTGTTACTCACTGGATATCTGCAATTTCTCCTTGACCAACAGTCTTCGACGAAGTTTTCCATGATCACGCCCCGCGAGGAAAAACGAAGAGGGGCGCAGGTTTCCATCCGATTGCCAGGCGCTGGCCGCAAACTTTGCGACCGGCTCGCAGCAGCGGGAACGATCGGAGATTGGCGGGAACCGGACATTTTTCGGGTTGCTCCGGTGCCTTTATACAACACCTATCAGGATGTATACCGCTTCGTGCAGAGTTTCTCTGCCGTGCTTGCGTAACTACTTACATCCATGTTGTTCCCGTCTATGGTTACGTCGGTAACCCGTGTGCCGGTTCCCGCGACCATACAATCTAGTGTGTGGGAAAGTCTCCGCTTCAGTACGCCGGCAGATGGACAGCGATTGTGTGCGTGGTGGTGTGCGTGCACGTTGTGTTGTCGCTGCTGGCGCCGCGCGGATTTGCTCTCACAGCGTTTGGCGACATCCTGCAGAATCTGATCCTGCTTTGTGCAACCGTCGCAGTTCTTTCCAACGTGAAGAGGGCGTCCTCGAAAGCCCGGCTGTTCTGGGCTCTTTTGGGTCTGGGTTTGGTCATGTGGCTGGTTTCACAGGTCATGTGGACTTATCTCGAAGTCTACGCGCGACACGAAGTGCCCAATCCGTTTGTTGGCGACGTGATTCTTTTTTTGCATATCGTTCCCATGATGGCGGCCGTGGCGGTCCAGCCTCATGTGCAACAGGATAAACGCGCGCTTCGGGTGGGAACTCTCGACTTCGTGCTGTTATTCACATGGTGGCTGTTCCTGTATCTATTTGTCGTAATCCCGTGGCAATACGTTTACCCGAATGAGATTGTCTACGGCCGAAGCTTTGATCTGCTCTACGTTGGGGAACAACTCGTACTGGCGGCAGGCCTGATGCTCGTGTGGCGCCGGAGCCGCGGAACCTGGCGCAGCCTTTATTTCAATCTTTTTGTCGCACTCTTGCTCTACTGCGTGGCTTCGCTGGTGGCCAGCGAGGCGATTGATTTGCATCTCTATTACACCGGCAGCCTTTTCGACGTGCCGCTGGTGGCTACGATGATCTGGTTTGTGCGGATTGGACTGCTACCGCGCGATACCGCTGGTCAGAGCTCGCTCGACGAAGTTCCAAGTCGCGGCTACGAGATTTGGAAAGCGCGCCTCGCGATGGTGACTGTGTTCGTCACACCGTTGATGATGGCTTGGGCACAGTTCGGCGGCGATGCGCCGCAGAGTGTCCGATCCTACCGGCTGCTGCTGACAGTCGCGGTGATGCTGGTAATGGGTTCCCTCGTGTTTGTCAGGCAACACCTGGTGGATCAGGAAATGCTTAACCTCCTGCGGTTGTCGCGGCAAAACCTGGATGAAATGTGCAGGCTCAAGGATGAACTGGAAAATAAGGAGCATTCGCTGCGATGGCACGGTCTGGAGCTGCAGCGGAAGAATCTTGAGTTGCAGGAAATCTCGTTCACTGACGCGCTGACTGGGGTATGGAACCGGCGCTATCTCGAGGAAATCCTTACCGCGGAGGCTGGGCAGGTCCTGCGAAATTACCAACGCGCGCGTGGAAGTGAGATTCGGAAGATGGACCACCGCGACCTCGTCTTCCTGATGGTTGACATGGATTTTTTCAAAGACGTCAACGACCGGTACGGCCATCCCACGGGAGACAGGTTGCTGCAACTGGTAGCGCAAAGGCTTTCCACGGTCGTGCGGAGGTCCGATGTGCTGGTACGCTGGGGCGGCGAAGAATTCCTGATCATGAGCCGTTCGACCGATCCGTCTGGAATTCCTGCATTTTGCAGCCGCATTCTGGAAGTAATTGGGTCGGAGCGGTTTGATCTTGGCCAGGGAATCACGGTGAAAAAGACTTGCTCCGTCGGGTGGGCCGCCTATCCCTGGAGCCGAGGAGCATTTGAAGCGATTTGTGCAGAGGAATCCATTGCCTTGGCGGACGCCGCCCTCTATCATGCGAAAGCTCTCGGCAGAAATCAGGGCGTAGGAATAGTAGCGACCGATGCCGCGAGCAAGCATCCTGAGACAATCAATTTGACAGCAGTGCGCGAGCCAAACTCGCCACTCGTACGCATAATCAGAACCCCGTGTCCGGGACCGAGGGCGGCGGCTGAAGTTGCGCATCATGAAGCGACCGAGCCAGTCGACAAATCGAGTACTTAAACATCTGTTCTCTTCCGGTACTCCCTTTTAACCAGCACTCTCTCAGCGCTTGACCTGTAAGAGCGTGTTGACTACATTGAGAAGCCGGCTTCACGCCGGCCGAGGCATAACTTCGAATGACTGCAAAACTTCCTTCGCGCAAAACCGGCCTTCGCCAGAAGGCACAACTTATGTCCGCATCTGAAATTGAGCGCACGCTGGTACGGCTGGCGTATGAAATTGTGGAAAAAAATAGCGGGGTCGATGGTCTGGGGCTGGTCGGAATCCGCCGTCGTGGAGTTCCCATCGCCGAACGACTGGGCAAGATCATCACGCGAATTGAAAATGCCAAGGTACCCGTGGGAACTCTCGATATCACCTTTTATAGGGACGATCTTTCGACGCTCGGGCCTAAGCCGGTGGTGCAGGAAAAAGAAATTGGATTTGAAATTGAGGACAAGAACATTGTTCTGGTCGATGACGTTCTATATACCGGACGCACCACGCGGGCTGCCCTGGATGCGCTCTTTTCTCACGGCAGGCCGCGGCGTGTGCAACTCTGTGTCCTGATCGACCGCGGACATCGGGAAATTCCCGTCGAAGCGACGTTCGTCGGCCGTAATGTCCAGACCACCGCGAACGAAGTGATCGAGGTGAAGCTGACGGAGATCGACGAAGCGGAAAAAGTTCTGCTGATGGAAAAATAGCGCACGACAAAACCGAGATCGCTAAAACTTAAGGGACGGTGGTTCACCCACCGTCCCTTCGTTTGAGGCGCAAGTTGTTATGCGATCCTGGTACAGACTGCCTTGGTTTGTGTGTAGAGATTGAGAACGTCGTGTCCCATCTCGCGTCCCCACCCGGATTGCTTGTAACCTCCGAAGGGAAGCGCCGCATCGAAGATGTTGTAGCAGTTGATCCAGACGGTGCCGGCGCGAAGCAGTTCGGCCATGCGATGCGCCTTGCCGATGTCGCGCGTCCAGACTGCTGCAGCCAATCCATATTCGCTGTCGTTGGCGCGAGGAACAATTTCCTCGGGGTCGGTGAATGGCATCGCCGTCACCACCGGTCCGAAGATTTCTTCCTGCACGACTTTCATGTTCTCCTGCGTGTTCACCAGCACCGTGGGTTCTACGAAGTATCCGCGGTCGCCAGCCCTGTGGCCGCCGACCACAGCCTTTGCGCCTTCCGAGAAACCCGAGTCCAGATATCCGCAAACACGGTTCATTTGCTCTTCTGAAACCAGAGGGCCCATTTGCGTGTCGGGTTCAAGACCGGAGCCGACTTTAATTTTTCGCGCCTGCTCCGCGACGCCTTCCACGACCTGATCGTAAACCGATTTCTCAACATACAGCCGTGAGCCCGCGCAGCAGCACTGCCCATGGTTGAAGAAGATCGCGCTGGCCGAGCCGGGGATGGCAGTCTCGAGATCGGCGTCCTTAAATACTACGTTCGGAGACTTGCCACCCAACTCGAGAGAAACTTTCTTGAGGTTGCCGGCGGCGGCATGGACGATCAGCTTGCCGACTTCCGTCGATCCGGTGAAGGCAACTTTGTCGACGTCGGGATGAGCGGCCAGCGCGGCTCCGGCCGTCTCGCCATAGCCGGGGACGATGTTGACCACGCCGTCAGGGAAGCCAGCTTCCTGAATCAGTTCGCCCAGACGCAGCGCGGAGAGCGGAGTCTGCTCGGCGGGTTTTAATACGACCGTGCAGCCCGTAGCCAGCGCGGGGCCGAGTTTCCACGCTGCCATCAGCAGTGGAAAGTTCCACGGAATGATTTGGCCGACAACTCCGACCGGCTCGCGCAGGGTATACGCGAGGTATTTTGCGCCCGGTGTGTACGGCACCGAGAGTGGAATTGTGTTGCCCTCGATCTTCGTTGTCCATCCCGCCATGTAGCGGAAGAGATCGACTGCGAGCGGAACGTCGGCGGCCTTCGCGATGTTGAGAGGTTTGCCATTGTCGAGGCTCTCAATGTAACCGAACTCCTCGGTATGCTGTTCGAGCAGGTCGGCGAGTTTCCAGATGAGGCGCCCACGCTCGGACGCAGTCATCCGGCGCCAAGGGCCGTTGTCGAATGCGTTGCGAGCAGCCTTCACGGCCTGATCGATGTCTTCGCGATCGCCTTCCGCGACCTGCGCGAGAACTTCGCCAGTCGCGGGATTGTAGGTAGGAAAAGTTTTTCCGGAAGCGGCGTTGACCCACTTGCCGTTGATCAGCATCTTTCGCGGTTTGTCGATGAACTCCGCAACTTGTGGATGAATTTGAGGGGAAACTGCGATGCCCATACGTCCTCCTTATTCAAATAGATACTTGCAAGCGAGAATGACGCGGCGAAGCGGACCGAGTTATGCTAGTCCCGCTCCGAAACAAATGCAATCCTCAGACGGCTGAGCCGGGATTATTCGCCGTATGGCACCCAGATATTTTTCACCTGGGTGGCGTGCTCGAGGTACCAGCGGCCTTCCGCCAGTTTGGTATTAAACCAGTCGATGGCGCGGCCTTCGTTCGTCCACACCTGCTTCAGATTCCCTATCGACATCGCCTTCGCCGCCGCGACGGTGGCTTCGTCTCCGTAACACCAAATACCATCGATATCGTCGTGCTCGGCAAGTGTCTTCAATAGCTGCGAGGCATAGCCCGTTACAATATTAATTGCGCCGGCCGGCAAATCACTGGTGTCGAAAAGTTGATAGAGGTCGCCGGTGATGAGCGGATATCGCTCCGAAGGAATGGCAATCACCGTGTTGCCCATGGAGATCAGAGGCATCACAAGCGACAGGAAACCTAGCAACGGAGCATCCGCGGGGCAGATCACGCCAACGGTCCCAATAGGCTCGTTCATCGCAATCGCAATATTGCGGAAGGGCGGATTGTGTACCGCGCCGTCGAACTTGTCGGCCCAAGCTGCGTAGGAAAAAATGCGCTCGATTCCAAGCTCGACTTCCGCGGCGGCTTGCTTCTCGCCGACAACCGCGGCGAGTCGATGGACAATCTCGCCCTGCCGCTGCGAGAGATTCTCCGCACAGTAATACAGAACCTGGGCGCGATTGTGCGCCGTAGCCTTGGCCCACGCCTCGGCCTTCCGAGCGGCTTCCACTGCGTTGCGAATATCTTTACGATTGCCAAGCGGAGCTTCGCCCAGTAAACGGCCATCGGGCGAGCGCACTCCCATGCTGTAGCCGGAGTCAGGACGTGCCTGCTTGCCGCCAATATAAAGCTTCACCGTGCGGTCGATAGCGGGCATGCTGGCCTCGAGCCTTTCCTCCACTTGCGCAGTGGGAAGAGTCGCAGAGGGGAGTGGCGGAGCGTGCTTGAACCACGAGGGTTCCATGTACTCAAGCAATCCTTCTCGGCCGCCTTCCCGGCCATATCCGCTCTCGCGGTATCCGCCAAAGCCGCAGGCCGCATCAAACAAATTCGTGCAATTCACCCACACTACGCCGGCCTTGAGTTGCGCAGCCACATGCAGCGCGACATTAATGTTCTCGCTCCACACGCACGAGGCCAGTCCGTAGACAGTATTGTTGGCCAATTCCACAGCTTCCTTCGGAGTGCGGAACGTCATGGCGGCGAGAACTGGGCCGAAGATTTCCTGCTGGGCGACGATCGACGTCGGATGGACGTTGCTAAGAAGTGTCGGCGGAAAATAAAAACCTCGCGAGGGCAAAACGACCTGCGGTTGCCAGCAGGTTGCTCCTTCTGCGACGCCTTGCGCCACCATGCGCTCGATACGATCCAATTGCACCCGCGCAACGATGGCGCCGATGTCAATCGCCTTGTCAAGCGGAGGGCCAATGCGCAGGCTGCCCATGCGGTCGCGAATCTTCGACATCAACACGTCCGCGATGCTCTCCTGCATCAGCAGGCGCGAACCGGCACAGCACACTTGCCCCTGGTTGAACCAGATTCCGTCGACCAAACCTTCCACCGCACTGTCCAAGTCGGCGTCCTCAAAGATGATGAATGGGGACTTTCCTCCCAATTCGAGCGAAAGGCGTTTGTGGCTTGCCGCGGTTGCGCTGCGAATTGCGCGTCCGACCTCCGTCGAACCTGTGAAGGCAATCTTGTCAACGTCGGGATGGTTTACCAGCGCTTCGCCGGTTGAGCCGTCTCCGGTCACAATGTTGACGACTCCCGCAGGCAGTCCCGCTTCCTGGCATAGTTCCGCGAATGCGAGCGCGGTCAGAGGAGTAAACTCGGCGGGCTTCAAGACTACGGTATTTCCGGTCCCCAGCGCTGGGGCAATCTTCCACGCCAGCATGAGCAGCGGAAAATTCCACGGAATGATCTGGCCCACAACGCCGCAAGGTTCGTAGCCTGGGAACTCCTGCTCGAATAGTTGCGCCCAACCGGCATGGTGGTAGAAATGCCGCGCGACCAGCGGAATATCAATGTCGCGGCTCTCCCGTATGGGTTTGCCATTGTCCATGGTTTCGAGAACCGCGAGCAGTCGCGAATGTTTTTGCACTAGCCGCGCGAGTGCATAGAGATAACGTGCGCGGCTGTGGGGAGTGAGGGCCTGCCACTCCGTGGAAGCGGCTCGCGCAGCACGCACGGCAGCGTCGATGTCGACAACTCCGCCCTGCGCGACTTCAGCTAACTTCTCGCCATTAGAAGGATCGAGGGTATCGAAATATTCTCCGCTCGCAGGTGCGTGCCAAGCGCCGCCGATGAAGAGTTCAAAGCGCCGCCCGTGTCGTTCCAGCCACAAGTTCGCTTCCTTGGAATCTTCGGGAGCGGGACCGTACTCCATGCTGACGAATTTTTCGGCAATGCTCATTGGACTCGGCTCACTTGTTCTCCATTCGCCGCGATCGTTCCGCCACACATCTTCCCGTTATGCAATCGGATGACGATATTCGGCGGAATAACGCCCGGTTGCATAATGCTCCAGTTGCCGCTCAATATCTCCCAACAAACCGCTCACGCCGAAGCGGAACAATTCCGCTCGCATCCACGAATCACCGAGTTCCTCTTTCATCATCGCCAGCCAGTCGAGGGACTGCTTTGCTGTGCGGATGCCACCAGCCGGCTTGAAGCCAACTGCCATTCCAGTTTGCTGAGCATATTCGCGAATGGCGCGAACCATCACCAAGCCAACCGGCAGCGTGGCATTAGTTGGTTCCTTGCCCGTCGAAGTCTTGATGAAGTCAGCGCCCGCCATCATGGCGACAAAACCAGCACGCGCCACGTTACGCAACGTCAGCAAATCGCCCGCGCCCAAGATGACCTTCATGTGCGCTGCACCACAAGCCTGCCGGAAAGCCGCGACTTCGTCGTAAAGCGCCTGCCAGCGTGCGCCAAAAACATGGGCGCGCGTGATCACGACATCGATCTCATGAGCCCCCGCTTCCACCGATCGGCGAATTTCCGCGACACGCTCGGCGAGCGGAGACAGGCCCGCCGGAAATCCTGTCGATACTGCGGCAACTCTAACGCCGCTTCCTTCCAATGCATTCAAGGCGGTTTCGATAAACGTATGGTAAACGCATACGGCGCCCACCTTGAGGCCGAGTTCTTCGATACCAAGCTTTTGTACCAGATTTTGCTGGATGGGATGTCGCGCCTTGGCGCATAGGCGACGCACCCGCTCATCCGTGTCGTCGCCAGAGAGCGTAGTCAGGTCCATGCAGGAAATTGCGCGTAGAAGCCAAGCGGCCTGCCACTCTTTTTTGACCGTGCGGCGGGCGACTTGGGTCTGAGCGCGGCGTTCCACCGCACTGGTATTCACGCGAACTTCCTGCAGCCAATTCAGATCGAGGGGGATACCCGAGTTTGATAAGAGCTGGCGCTCGCCAAGCATGGCGATCGTGTTCGAGGTAGGTTGCTCCTGGGATGCTACGTCAGCCGCGGATTTGCGCGCGAGGTTGGGATGATTGTGATCGACTGCCATGGGACTTTGCCTTGTCTTGTTTCTAATATGCGTGCCCGCGAGGCCTGAACACGGGCTAATCTTTGGATGCAATTGTACGGCAGCCGATCTTACAACGCGAGTTCGAGCGAAGCGAGCGTTTCGTGGCCGGCCAGCGGCAGGAAAAAGGGCGAAATCATCCGCCAGGGTTTACAATGACGCACGATTCCGCGATTGTGAAGTACCACCTTCTGCATTTTCGGGACTGCTTATTTCTTTATGCGTAAGAGTTCGGTGTCCTCTAACCTGCGGAAACAACTCGAGCGAGCGGCGACCAAGGTAATGAAGAATGCGCACGCGCCGTATTCCAAGTTCCACGTGGGCGCCGCCATTTTGTTGACGAATGGCAAAATCTTTTCTGGCTGCAATGTCGAAAATGCTTCCTATGGAATGACCAACTGTGCGGAACGAACTGCAATTTTTTCGGCGGTCGCGGAGTTCGGCCCGAAAATTGAGATTCAAGCTGTCGCCGTCACCAATGATCACGGCGTAGCTTGCTCGCCGTGCGGGGCGTGCCGGCAGGTGATCTATGAGTTCGGCCCTGACGCGACCATCTTCTTTCAGGGCGCAACCGGCCCCAAGCAGGCGCACATCACCGAACTTCTTCCGGAAGGATTCCGCTTACAGTGAGCCTTTTGAGTGGGGCGCAAGTGTTCCGCGCGATTGATGTCATCCGCAAGAAGCGAGATGGCATTGAGTTATCGCGCGGTGAGATCGAGGGACTCGTTAATGCCTACACCAACGGAGATATCCCCGATTATCAAGTGTCGGCATGGCTGATGGCAGTGGTCTTGAAAGGGATGACGCGGCCGGAGACCGCAGCCCTCACCGATGCGATGCTGCATTCGGGCGATGTGCTGGACCTCTCTTCGTTGGCGGCGAAGAAGGTCGATAAGCATTCCACAGGCGGTGTCGGCGACAAGACTTCCCTGGTGCTGGCTCCGTTGGCTGCGGCAGCCGGCATCGCAGTTCCCATGATTAGCGGGCGCGGCCTGGGACACACCGGCGGAACGCTCGACAAGTTGGAAGCCATCCCCGGCTTCAACGTGAATCTTCCTGTCCGTGAATTTCGACGCGTGCTCGAAGTTTGTGGTTGCGCCATGATCGGGCAGACTGCAGAAATCGCACCCGCCGATCGCAAGATGTACGCACTGCGCGATGTCACCGGTACGGTGGAAAGTGCATACCTGATTTGCGCGTCCATCATGAGCAAGAAACTCGCCGAAGGTATCGACGCGTTAGTACTGGATGTGAAGACCGGGTCAGGCGCGTTCATGAAGAACGAGAAAGACGCGGCTTTCCTCGCTGAACTCATGGTTGAAACCGGAGAGCGGATGAGCAAGAAAGTAGTCGCGCTCATCACCGACATGGATCAGCCCTTGGGAAATATGATCGGCAATGCTTTGGAGGTGATCGAGGCAGTAGAAGTGTTGCGCGGCGTCGGCCCAGGAGATTTGCGCGAACTGTGCCTCGAACTTGCAGGATGGATGCTGCATCTCGGTGGAGTCTCCGACACCGTCGCGAAAGGAAAGCAGCAGAGTGCCGCACTGATTTCTTCGGGCAAAGCGATTGAGAAATTCCGGCAGATGGTGGAACTGCAAGGTGGTGATGCGCGGATCATCGACGACGCTAAAAAATTGCCTCAGGCTCGGCACACGATGCTAGTTTCAAGCGCCAAGTCAGGATATCTCGCGTCGATGCAGTGCGAGCAGATTGGCACCGCCTGCGTGATACTTGGCGGTGGGCGCGAGCGCAAGGAAGATTCGGTCGATCCTGCCGTCGGCATTGTCCTGCATAAGAAAGTTGGGGATCGAGTTGACCGCGGCGAAGCTCTCGCTACGATTCACTACAATAACGAGGGTCAAGCCGAACGGGCGCGACAGCTCGTCGAGGCAAGCTGTGTTGTAACCGATGCGGCGCTGTCGAAAACAAGGCCACTGATCCACAAAATCATCGGAAGGTCCGAGGAGAAACGCTGAATGGGACGATTCACGGGAATTCTTGGGCTGCTGACGATGCTCGCTCTCGCCTACATTTTTTCCACGAATCGCCGCGCCATCCGCATCAAGACGGTCGCCTGGGGACTCGGCCTGCAGATTGCCTTTGCCATTTTCGTGTTGCGCGTGGAATATGGCCGCCGCATCTTCCAGGTCGCCGGAGACGCTGCCAATCGCGTCCTCAGCTATGCCTTCGTCGGTTCGGAATTCGTCTTCGGCCCACTGGGCAAGCAGGGCTCGAGCATCGGTTTTATTTTCGCCTTTCAGGTACTGCCTACCGTCATCTTCATCTGCGCGCTCTTTGCAATTCTCTACCACTACGGCATTATGCAATTCATCATCCGGATTGCGGCCTGGGCGATGACGCGCATCATGGGCGCCAGCGGTGCTGAGTCCCTGAACGTTGCGGCCAGCATCTTCATGGGCCAGACGGAAGCGCCAGTGACCATTCGCCCATTTCTTCCCGAACTCACTCGCTCCGAACTCATGACCGTGATGACCAGCGGCATGGCGCATGTCTCCGGCTCGATCATGGCAGCCTACTTCGCATTTGGCGCTGAGCCGCGGCACATCCTGAGCGCCGTCATCATGACCGCGCCCGGCACCATTCTTGTTTCAAAGATGCTCGTGCCCGAAACCGAGGTACCCAAAACCGCCGGGCGCGTCGTGATGAGTGAAGATGAATCCGAAAAAGAAAGTCACGAAAACCTGCTCGGCGCTATTGCTCGCGGCACCGGAGACGGCTTGCACATGGCCCTGAACATCGGGGCCATGCTGATCGCATTTCTGGCGCTGGTGGCTCTGCTCGATGGCATTTTCGGCGGCATACACCGCCACATCGCGTGGTTCCCTGTGAGCTTGGAGAGCGTTCTCGGGGTGCTGTTCTCACCGGTAGCCTGGGTAATCGGAATTCCCTGGCGTGATTGTCCTGCGATCGGCAACCTGCTGGGCACGCGTATGGTGCTCAATGAACTGGTCGCCTTTTCGATGCTCGGGCCGCAGAAGGCCGCGCTCGATCCGCGCTCCTTCACGATTGCGACCTTTGCCCTATGCGGTTTTGCGAATCTCAGTTCGATCGGAATTCAAATTGGCGGGATCGGCGCGCTCGCGCCCAACAAAAGAGGCGAACTGGCTCGGCTTGGCGTGCGTGCAATGCTGGCCGGAACCATGGCCAACTTGATGTCGGCCTCAATCGCCGGCATGCTGCTTTAAACTGCGGTTGTCGAACTTAGCCGTTGGCGCGCGCGACCAGCAGAATGGCCAGCCCATAGAACACAAACATGAGGGCAAGATAAAGTTTGGCGCGAGTTCCTGAGCCCGCAAATTCTTTCCAGGCCAACACGCCCCACAGCGCCGCGACCATAGGCGCAGACTGGCCAATTGCGTAGGAAATCGCGAAGCTGGTCGATTTTCCCGCAACAAGGTTAAACACCGTACCGATTCCCCAGATCACTCCTCCGGCAAGCCCAAGCAGATGGCCGCGCGGCGGTCCGCTGAAGAAGCCCTCAAAACTTACCGGCTCTCCCACCAGCGGCTTCTTCATGAAATAAATGTTCCAGACGAAACACGACAGCAGTGCCCCTAGTGTGAGAAACACCGCAGAACTGTAAGGTGTCAGAGCGTTTCCGCGTGTAGCCCCGTATGCCGCAAATGGATTCCAGAGTCCCATCAGGACTCCAGAAACGATGCACGTCACAATACTTTTCTTTGAGACCGATCGGCCGGCACTCACCAGGCTGCCATAGGCCTTGCCGTCCAGTACGACCGCGATGAACGCGCAGATGACGCCCATCGCCAGGAATAACGCGTTGCCCTTGGGTTGAAGCGCATAGCTCAACACAACTCCCACCACGAGTGCGATTCCAATCGAAACAGGAAACGCGACCGCCAGTCCCGCCATGTCGATAGCAGCAACGAGAAGAAGATTTGCCAGATTAAAAATTGCTCCGCCCACAAGTGTGGAAACAATATTTGAAGCGTCTGCAGCCTGAACGTTATTCACGAAACTGTTGGAGTCGTGACCGGTGCTGCCCATGGTAAAGGCGAGGAACAGAGAAATCAGAAAAATCCCAATCGCGTAGTCCCAATAAAAAAGTTCAAAACGATAATTCTTAACTCCCTTGTAAGTGTTGGCCCACGATCCCCAGCAGATGGCGCTGGTGATCGTCATCAACAGAGCAATCGTCAGACTCGGCGGCGTAAACATCGTGCTCTCCCTCGGAAAATGTGTAACTCTACTCTTCTTCACCGCGAGTCACAAGTCACGCTCGTCGGTTTGCGACGCTCTGCTATGCTAACGGCCGTGCCTCGCACGTTTCTCATCGACACCGATACAGCCTCCGATGACGCGGTTGCGCTCCTCATGGCTTTGCGAGCGCCTGACGTGCGCATAGCCGCGATTACGGTCGTTGCCGGAAACGTGGATGTCCAGCAGGCAACGCGCAACGCTCTTTACACGGTTGAACTTTGTGGTGCGAGCGTACCCGTCTACCAGGGCGCAGAAAAGCCCTTGCTTCGTGCTTATCAGGATGCGACCTGGTTTCATGGACGTGACGGCCTGGGAGATCACAACTATCCCGCCCCGCGGCAATCTCCGGAACCGCTGCATGCAGTCGAGGCCATCATCGAGACGATCGAGGCCAATCCTGGTCTAATCTTGGTTACGCTTGGTCCGCTGACTAACATCGCTCGGGCGCTTTCGAAGAATCCTCGGATTGCTGCAAAAGTGAGCCGTTGCGTGGTAATGGGAGGAGCACCGTGTTGCGAAGGCAACGTCACGCCCCCGGCCGAGTACAACATCTGGGTTGATCCGGAGGCGGCGCGCATCGTGATGCGGAGCGGGCTTCCGGTGGAACTGGTTGGATGGCAGCTTTCTCGCGGAGGCGCCGTACTCCGTGAACCGGACATCGCTCACGTCGAGAAGTTGAATACTAAACTTGCTCACTTTGCCATCGAGTGCAACAGCCACGCGCGCCAGGCGTACAAGATTCAAACCGGTGAGGATGGAATCTGCCTTCCCGATCCAGTGGCGATGTGCTTAGCACTGGATCCGACGGTTGGAACTGAGTGGAGTGAGCATTACGTAGATGTGGAAACACAGAGTGAACTGACACGCGGAATGACCGTGGTCGATCGCCTGAATGTCGCAGAAGATGAACGAAACCGGGCGGCATGGGCTTCAGTCATCAAGGGGCGCAAGGCCAACGTGTGCTGGAGCATCGGTAATCAGCGCTGGAAAGAAGCGCTTTACGCGGCTCTGCGCTAGATATATCTACCCCTCCACTTGTGCGTAAGTTGCGCGTCGCAGGAATTCTCCCTGTCCTGCGCGTCCCATGAACTTTTCTCCCTCCACAATAACTCGGCCGCGCGAAAGAACTACATCCGGCATCCCCGTGACCTGGATGCCTTCGAACATCGAGTAATCGACGCGCATATGATGAGTTTTGGCGCTGATGATGTGCTTGCGCTTGGGATCGAAAATCACCAGGTCCGCGTCGCTGCCCACAGCGATCGTCCCTTTGCGCGGATACAGGCCAAAAAGCTTGGCTGGAGCCGTCGAGACGAGTTCCACAAAACGGTTGGCACTGAATCGACCGCTGGCCACGCCGCCGGAGTAGATCAAACTCATGCGGTGCTCTATCCCCGGACCCCCGTTTGGGATCTTCGTGAAATCGTTGCGGCCCAATTCTTTTTGTTCCTTAAAACAAAACGGGCAATGGTCGGTGGAGACAACCTGCAAGTGATCTTGCTTTAGGCCATTCCACAGTTTTTCCTGATGCCACTTCTCCCGCAGCGGCGGAGTGAAAACGTACTTCGCTCCCTCAAAACCGGGCGCATCAAAGTTCTCGAGCGACAGGTACAAGTACTGCGGACAAGTTTCGGCATAGACCGGCAGTCCGCGATTCCGCGCCTCGCGCACTTTCTCGAGCGCATCGTTGCAACTTAAGTGGACGATGTAAATGGGCGCGCCCGCCATCTCGGCGAGCGCAATCGCGCGTCCGACAGCCTCAGCCTCAGCGGTTGTGGGGCGAGTCAGGGCATGATACTTCGGCGCGCGTTTTCCCTCTGCCAAGGCCTGCTGCACAATGACGTCAATCGCGCTCCCGTTTTCCGCATGCATGCAAACCATGCCCCCGTTCTTCGCCGTAGTCTGGAGAGCTTTGAAGATGCTCCCATCGTCGAGCATGAACACGCCCGGATAGGCCATGAAAAGCTTGAAACTGGTCACGCCCTCGCGGACCAGATCGTTCATCTCCGAAAGTTGGCCGCTAGAAACGTCGGTCACGATGCAGTGGAAGGCGTAATCGCACGTGGCTTTACTCGACGCCTTGCTCATCCAGGTGTCGAAGGCCTGGCGCAAAGGTTGGCCCTTGTATTGAATCGCAAAGTCGATCAGCGTGGTTGTTCCGCCAAAAGCGGCGGCCCGCGTGCCGGTTTCGAAGTCGTCAGCGCTGGTCGTGCCACCAAACGGCATGTCGAGATGAGTGTGCACGTCAATGCCGCCCGGGAGGACGAGTTTGTCCGACGCGTCGAGAATCTTGGCGGTGTTTTGTCCTGGAAGATCGGTTCCGATGGCGCTGATCTTGCCGTTGGCAATGGCAACATCTGCAGTGTATGTGTCCGTGGCCGTTACCACGGAACCGTTTCTGATGATTGTGTCGAAACCCATCGAGTCCTCCATCGCGAAGCGCTGCGTTCCTGGCCGAAGAGCGAAAAAGAATTTTATGCTAGACTGCCGAACTTTACTTGTTCACCCGATTTATTCACAATCAGTTCCTAATTCATCTACGAGGATTCGCTTATGCAGTTCGGCATCACGATAAAACCCGATATCTCGATCGACCGCATCATAGGCCTGACGCGGCAGGCCGAAGGCGCCGGATTTGCATTTGGCTGGATTTTTGATTCGCACGTTTTGTGGATGGAACCATATCCCTTGCTCACCCTGATGGCGACAAACACCAAGCGCATGCACTTGGGCACGTGTGTGACGAATCCCGCCACCCGCGATCTCACCGTGACCGCCAGTCTGTTCGCAACCCTGAATCTGATTTCAGGCGGACGGATGGAACTCGGCATCGGCCGGGGCGACAGCTCAAGACGCGTGATGGGTAAGAAGCCTGTGAGTTGGTCGCAGTTGGAAGCCGCAGTCGCGGAGTTTCGCGATCTTACTTCCGGTAGGGAAGTGCAGCACGATGGTCAACCTACGCGCATCGGTTGGGCAAAAGAGTCACCGCGGGTATGGATCGCTGGGTATGGTCCCAAGGTCCTGCACATGGCGGGGCGCGTGGCAGATGGAATTATTCTGCAGTTTGCCGACCCCGCGTTGATCGAGTGGTGTATGGGTTTCGTGAAAGACGGCGCTCGTGCTGCCGGACGGGATGCAAGCAAGATTGAAGTGATGTCCGCCGCGCCAGTTTGGGTTTCCGATGATCTAACTTTCGCTCGCGAGCGAGTGCGCTGGTTCCCCGCCTTGGTTTCGAACCACGTGATGGACTTGATACGGCAATACAAGCCCGAAGATCTTCCGCCTGCACTGACCTCGTTTGTGCAGGATCGCGGCCACTATGATTATCAACACCATTGCGAAGTTGAGAGTGACAACGCAGATTTTGTTTCGGACGAAGTTGTCGACCGTTTTTGCCTGATTGGCCCCGCCAAGGCTCATCGTAAGAAATTGCGCGAACTTGCCGATGTGGGTGTGACCCAATTCAACATCTACCTGATGTGCGGGGACGAAGAGCAGACGCTCGACATTTACCAGCGCGACGTACTGCCTGATTTCCTGAAAGCAAGAAAGAAGGTGAAGCCGCGACCTTAAGCAGGCGCGCTTTCAGCAAGTGCCGGGTGACGCTGAAACTTCATCAGCGCGTAATAGGCGGCGAACGAGACCGCGAAGCCCACAAACCATGAATAGTCATAGAGTGCGCGCATCGAGGGGACAGCAAGTCCGGCCAGCGCGGTGCCTGCTCCCAGGGCCAGTGCGATTAAAGCACACCAATTGAATCCTCGCGAATATTCGTAGAGCCCGCCCCGAAGGTACAACTCGTCAACCTGCAATACTCTCCGCCGGATGACGAAGTAATCGCAGATCATGATTCCCGCTACAGGCCCGAGAAAGGCCGCGTATCCGCCGAGCCAGCCAAGAATAAAAGTTCGATAGTTGGAGAGCAGTTTCCACGGCATGAGGGCGATTCCCATGAAACAGGTGATGACACCTCCAGTGCGGAAGTTGATGCGTCGCGGCCATAAGTTGGAAAAATCATTTGCCGGCGATACCACATTCGCGCCAATGTTGACGTTGAGCGTGGCCAGCAGAATTGCGATCAGCGAAATCACCACTGCCACGGGCGAATGAAATCGACTAAGCAGTTGCACCGGATCCCAGATCGCAGTTCCGTAAATCACCACCGTGGCGGACGTAACAACGATTCCGACGAACGCGTACAGCGTCATCGTCGTCGGCAAAGCCAGGGCTTGGCCAATCATCTGCTCCCGCTGATTCCGTGCGAAGCGCGTGAAGTCAGGGATATTCAATGAAACTGTCGCCCAGAAACCGACGGTTCCATTCAACGCGGGAATCAAGAACTTCAAGAATTCGGGAAGCGTATTGAATCGCGATGGCACCGAGAACATCGGGCCGAAGCCACCTGCTGCATCATAGGCCCATCCCAACAGGAGCAAGCCTACGCCCAGCAGAATCGGCGCGCTGATGCCCTGCAGCACGCGGATGTATTCGATTCCTTTGAGCACGACAGCGAGGTTGATCAGCCAGAAGACAACGAAGCAGATGGCCGGTCCATAGAGAAAGTTCTTCCACCCGGGAGCGAGCGTTGCCAGCAAAGTGCTGATCGCTTCGCCGCCGATCCATGTTTGAATGCCGAACCATCCACAAGCGACCAGGGCGCGCAACACCGCAGCGATGTTCGCGCCGAGCAGTCCGAACGATGCGCGCGCAAGAACAGGAAACGGAATACCGTATTTCGCGCCGGGATGTGAATTCAATAGCATTGGCGCGAGCACGATCACGTTGCCAATGAAAATAGTTGCGACCGCCTGCTTCCAGTTCATTCCTCCTTGAATCAGGCTTGCGGCCAACATGTAGGTGAGGATGTTCACCGACATCGAAATCCACAGAGCCGCGAAATTGTATGTGCCCCAGTGACGGCGCTCAGCGCTGGCTGGCGCGAGATCCTCGTTATAGAGAGGACTGGATTCAATTCGACTTCGCAGTTGAGGAGTGCTTGTCATCGGTATGTTTCAGAAATTGACTTGCCGCTTTACTTTGCGGTCTCAGTCAGCCGCAGCGGATGCTCCACTTTGCGTCGTCAATGGACCATAAGTTTCCGGCCTGCGGTCGCGGAAGAACTGCCAGACTTTACGAACTTCGCCGATCATATCGAGGTCGAGGTCCGCGACCACAACTTCGTCTTTATCGCGGCTGGCCTGGGCAATGATCTTGCCGCGCGGATTGCAGAAATAACTTTTACCGTAGAATTCGCCGATGCTCCACGGCTTCTCCGTCCCTACGCGATTGATCGCTCCGACGAAATATCCATTGGCTACGGCGTGTGCTGGCTGTTCCAGCTCCCACAAATACTCCGAGAGGCCTGCAACGGTGGCAGAAGGGTTGAAGACAATCTCGGCGCCGTTGAGTCCAAGGATGCGCGCGCCCTCCGGGAAATGCCGGTCGTAACAGATGTACACGCCGACACGAGCATACTTGGTTTCGAAGACCGGATAACCGAGATCGCCGGGAGTGAAATAAAACTTTTCCCAGAATCCGGGATGGCAGTGCGGAATGTGGTGCTTGCGGTATTTGCCAAGGTAGCGGCCATCCGCGTCGATGACCGCGGCAGTGTTGAAATAGACGCCCGGCATCTGCTCTTCATACACTGGAACTACCATCACCATGCGGTGCTTAGCCGCAATTTTTTGCATGAGTTGCGTGGTCGGTCCGTCGGGCACGCGTTCGGTCAGTTCATACCAGCGTGCATTTTGCTCCGCACAAAAATATGGCCCGTAGAAAAGTTCCTGCAGGCAGAGGATCTGCGCCTTCTTGCGCGCGGCTTGCTCGATCAGTTTGAGGTGCTTGTCGATCATCGCCTTCCTTATCTGCTCAAGAGAGCGTTCGGTCGAAAGCGCGTTGCTGGCTTGAATCAGGGCGCAGCGGACATTGCGGGGCATGGGATCCTCCCAGAACCTAACTGTCGAGGAACGAAACTATAGCAGAAACGGCGGCCTCGTCCGAACAACCGATTGACGTGTAGACTCGCCGTTGACACAGTATTCGTGGGCTGAATAAACTCGGCGTTCCGTGAACCGGCGGAGAAGAGGCAGCGACCATGGCAAAGCGCCCGAGGATTGCGGTGGTTGGCAGCGCCAACATCGACCTGACAACCTTCACGAATCAATTTCCCAAGCCGGGTGAAACCATTTTCGGGCAAAGATTCGATCTAGGTTTCGGAGGCAAAGGCGCGAATCAGGCGGTTGCAGCCCGTCTGTGCGGCGCGGACGTTTCAATGGTCGCGCGCGTGGGCAGCGATCTCTTCGGCCCGGCAACCATCGAGAACTTCCGCAAACTGGGAATCGACACTACGCATGTGAAACAGGTCGAAGGACTCTCCAGCGGCGTTGCTCCTATCTTCGTGGAAGCGAACGGACAGAACCGCATTCTTGTGGTCAAGGGTGCGAACGATACGCTTAGACCGGCGGACGTTGACGCCGCCGCAGCAACGTTGAAAGCCGCGGACTGTATCGTGCTGCAATTCGAAATTCCCGTGCAGACCGTGTATTACACGATCGATTTTGCACGCAAGCATGGAATTCTTTGCATCCTGAACCCCGCGCCCGCCCAACCGGTCGACCTGCACGCGCTCAAAGATCTCGACTATTTCGTTCCCAACGAAAGTGAAGCGGAAGCTATTACGGAATCCCCGGTGCAAAATGTCGAAGACGCGAAGAACTGTGCCCAGAAGTTGGTAGCCGGGGGCATTCGACGCGTGATCATCACATTGGGAGCAAACGGATCTCTTCTCGCTACCCGCGACGGCAGCGCACATGTGCCTTCATTTGCCGTCAAGAGCGTTGACAGCAGCGGAGCGGGCGACGCTTTCATTGGAAGTTTTGCAGTTTTTCTTGCCGAAGGAGTGCCGGAAAAAGAAGCGGTTCGCCGCGCAAATCTTTACGCAGGCTTGTCCACGACCGGCGTCGGAACGCAGAAATCGTTTTATGACCGCGCGCGCTTTGATGTCGAATGGGCCACGAAGTCGTAAATCCACGCTCTAAGGAGTCAATGACTTTTTCCGCATCCGCAAATCTGAAACATAACGCGTGATTCATCTTTGTGTCTTCCGAAAATTCTTGACTTACCGCTAAGTGGCAATTTATAAGCGCTGTCTGCACTTCCGAAGCCTCCCAACTCAACGGGGAAGGGGGGGATGGCTTTCTCTTTTCGCGGTCCGCCACCGAAAGGGGTTCAAAATGTCGAGTCAGAAGATGCGTCTCGCTCTGTGTCTTTGTGTGCTGCTATGTCTGTTCAGCCCTCTGCTCCACGGTCAAGCGACCGGAAGTTTCTCGGGCATTGTTACCGACAACGCGGCCGCGGTAGTTGCCGGCGCAAATGTCAAGATCACGTCGCAGGGTACGGGACTCACGCGCGAAGCGAAGACCGACGACTCCGGCCACTACCTAGTTCCACTTCTTCCCGTTGCGTTCTACACGATTCGCGTTGATGCGGCAGGCTTCGGTCCAGCCGAGCAGAAAGATGTGCGCCTGCAAATCGATGAGCACCGCGAACTGAACTTCACGCTTCGCCCGGCATCGGTGAGTACGACCGTTGAGGTGAACGCGACCGAAGTTGCGGTCGAGACTGCGAGCCCAAGTCTCGGGCAAGTCATCACGGCCGAAGAAGTCGCCGAACTTCCTTTGAATGGCAGGAATTTTGTGCAACTGGCGACACTGACGCCAGGTACCACGCAATCAACAAATCCGAACAGTTTCTTTACGAGCGCCGCCAGCAGTGAAGCCGCCACTCGAGGAGCATTCTCGCTTTCAGTCGGAGGGTCTCGTGAGCAGAGCACGGACTGGCTGCTCGACGGAAACGACAACAATCAATTGGATGAAGGCGGAATCGCAATTTTCTCCGACATCGACGCCATCCAGGAATTCAAGGTATTGACCTACAACTATTCCGCGGAATACGGCGAGCGCGCGGGACCAACGGTTTTAGTGACGACCAAGTCCGGAACGAACCAATTTCACGGATCGTTGTTTGAATTTTTCCGCAATACAAAACTGGACGCGCGCAGCCACTTCGCAACATCAGTTGAGAAATTCAATCTGAATCAATTTGGCGGTTCTTTTGGCGGTCCGATCAAGAAAGATAAAACGTTCTTCTTCGCCGATTACCAGGCGAAGATGCAGCGCCGCGGCATCCCGTTCACTGGCTTCGTCCCAACTACGGGGATGACGACTCCCGACGCGAATGGCAACTATGACTATAGCGGCGCCCCGACCGGCAAGCAGCTAACAAACCCATTCTCGGGATCGCCCTTCCAGTGTCAGCCTGGTACTTCAACGCCCGAGCCGGTCGATTCGAGTGGCAAGCAAACAACCGGAGTCGATTGCAACATCATTCCCAAGGCTGTAGTGAATCCAGTCGGGGCGAAGGTTCTTCAACTGTATCCCACTCCCAATGCGCTGAGCGCCGTCGGTTACAACTACATCAACGAGCCTGTGCGAAAACTGAATGAAGGCACGTGGGATGTTCGTCTGGACCACAACATTTCGAATAAAGACTCGATCTTTGCCCGGTTCAGCTACGATCAGGCGACCAACTTCGTCCCAGGCGGTTCGCCCACGTGGACCGAGCAAAACGCTTTCGGCAGCAATCAGTTCATCGACAATCACGGGCGGAACGCGGCTTTATCGGAAACGCACGTGTTCTCCGCGAACACGATCAATCAAGTCACCGTCGGCTATAACCGCATCTTCAATCACATTCTTTCTTTCGGGACCGGCAGTTGTGAAGGCGCCCTGATCGGAATTCCTGGTGCGGACCTGGGTGCGAAGTGCGATCCGGTTACTGGCTATCCCGCGAGTCTGAACCAGTCGAACAAAGATTGCATCAGTTGCGGGATGACTTCCTTCCTGATGGCGAATTATTTTGCCATTGGCGACCGCGGGTTCGCGCCCTATCAGGGTGGTACCAACGTTTATTCCGTTTCTGACACGCTCGACCTCATTCGCGGGAAGCACAACATCCGTTTTGGCGCAACCTTCCGCGCAAGCCAGATGAACGTGAGAAATAACGCGTTTCAGGACGGGTTTGTTGTCGAGAATGCGGCTCTGACCGGGGATGACGCTGCTGACTTGCTGCTGGGCAGTACAGGTATTTTCGCCGCTCACGATCAGACGTTCCTGGGTGGAACGACGGGACGCCGCTGGAAGTTGTTCCGTCCTTTCGTGCAGGACGACTGGCGAGTTACCGATAACCTGACAGTTAACCTAGGTGTGGCGTGGGCCTTAGCAACTCCCACCACCGAGGTGCAAAACCGGCAAGCGGAGTTCGATATCCAGACGCTGAAGTGGTACGTACCGAAGGGCAGCCCGACCCTGGCGAATTGCACCGTCTGCGTGCCAACTGATGGCCGCGCAGGCATTCAGTTCGATAAAAAGGCGATTGAGCCGCGCATCGGATTATCGTGGAAGGCCATGGGCAGCGACAAAACTGTAATCCGCGCTGGCTATGGAATTCTGCACGATTCCTCTTGGAACCAGGGCGGGCAAGGCTTGTGGCAGAACCCGCCTTACTATGCGGAAGTGGATCCCTGCCCCAGCGACTTCTGTCTTGGATTCAACAGCGCGTTCGGTTCGCTCTCCGGTGGTTTCCTGGTCGATCCAACCACTCCCTCAAGCACTCCGGTCCCGGGGGGAGCGGTGTTGTCTTCACCGGTGAATCCCGCCAACTACACCGGAGCGATTCAGTCGATGAATCGCAATTTCCGGCAGGGTATGGTTCAGCAGTTCAACCTGAACGTCGAGCACCAGTTGCCAGGGGACGTTGTGTTGACCGCCGGCTATGCGGGGACACGAAGCACACACATCCTGGTCGGGCAGTCGAACGAGAATCTCAATCAGCCCAGTGCGTGCCCCGGCGAGGCGAATGCGAAGGCGGGTTACACCTTGGGATGCGGGTTGGGGGACTTTCCCTACGCCGCTCCGTTCCAACAGGTCGCAGCTAACAACAGCGTGGGAAGGGCGCGTTATGACTCCCTGCTTATAAAAGCGGAAACCAAGAGTTCCCGTCACGGTATCTATGCCCTGCTGGGCTACACCTGGTCCCGAACATTCGACTCAGGCATGCCCGATGGCTTAGGTACGAATCCGGGGGCCATCTATTATCCGTTGCCGGGAAGCGCGAAGCTCGATTGGGGTTTGTCGCAGCTGAACCTTAACGATAGCTTCACAGCCAGCATCTTGTATGACTTACCGTTTGGCAAAGGGAAGCAGTTCGGCAGCGATTGGAGTGGCGCCACCAATGCTGTGCTGGGGAACTGGCAAGTAGATCTTATCGAAAGAGCAACGTCCGGATTTCCCCTGTTCGTCGTGGACAGCGGCGACGGATCGGGAGTCTTCTTCTCCTACAATGGAGGCACCTTCCAGCGTCCGAACCAGGTCGGGGACCCAAACAAGGCGGGCCCGGAGGCCGGCGGCACGAACTGCCCGACTCGAATTCACACGATTCAAAACTGGTTCAATCCATGCGCTTTCGCACAAGCTCCGACAGGCGAGCTTGGCACCGCATCCCGGGCTCCGGTGTATGGTCCGCGGTTTGTGAATACCGATTTCTCGCTCATCAAGGATTTCCCTTTGTCGTTCCGCGAAGGTATGAACCTGCAATTTCGGGCCGAATTCTTCAACCTATTCAACCATCCTCAGTTCTATTTAGGCGGGGCAGGAGGCTCCGGCGAACAGGACATCAATGCGCCAGCTACGTTTGGTGTTATCAACAATACCGTCAACAATGCGCGCTTGATTCAGTTTGCTCTCAAGCTCCGGTTCTAGAACGAATGCGCATAAAGTTCGTTCGGGCAGACTGGAGGCCAGCCAGTCTGCCTCGCTTTTTGTCATGTGGACACCGGCTTGCTGCTTGCAGCCTCGCGCTGGCACCGAAGGTGCGAACGGCATACAATACTAGCCTTACGAGCTTTTCCCAATATGTCTCCCATTCCAGACGATCTTTCCACAGTAAAAGATGACATGGTTGCCTTCATCGAGGGCCACGGCATGCGCCGCTTCCACGGCTATGTGGACTACGAGGAAGTCCAATGCGTGATGTGGGAGATGGGCGGCAATCCTGACGGCTGGAAGGATTTCGTAGAACTGGCCAAGGCTTCGGCCGCTCCCTTCCTCACCATGCACTCCTGGACGCTCGAACGCACCGAACTGGACGAGATGGTGCAGCGCTTGACCAATTCAGAGTTCACGGACGGCGACGACGTGGAAGACGCCCGCTGGCTCCGCGCCCATGTTGGCCGCGTGGGATTTCTTCAATTGGGCTGGGCTTATCAGGGATCGATGTTCCTCTGCGAGGTCAGCACGGAATGGTACGAGCGCTACCAGCATCTGCTCGAAGTCTCTGACGAATTCGGCGGCCTCACCATGGACGAGCCTGACCAGGACGAAGAAAACTAAGCTACCTTGTTTGGCTGGTATTGGCTACGTGTGGGGACGGCCGCCCTCGGCCGTCCGCCCGAGCGAAGCTCGGCTCGCTGTCGAATCTCTCCACGCTACAGCATCCTGCGGAGTAAACTTCTTCATCATTCCTATGCGGTGGATTCAGAAGGCAACTGATCAAGACCTGGTCGCGCCCCTAGTCGCGGGAATGCGGGCCGATCCTGCTTTTCGTGGCGCGGCCAGAGCCGCACACATTCTTGCGCCCCTGCTTGTGCGCCGCGGCATTACCGATCTTGACTCAGCCAACACCTTTCTTTTCCCTTCACTTTCTCACCTCCACGCTCCAGAATGCATGGCTGGCCTGCGCGCCGCTGTCGATCGCATCGATGCCGCCATCGAACGGAAAGAGCCGATCCTCATCTACGGCGACTACGACGTCGACGGCACCATGGCGATCATCATCCTGAAGACCGCGATCGAGCTCTGCGGCGGCTCTACTGAGTTCCACGTGCCGCACCGCATCCGCGAAGGCTACGACATGCGCGACGATGTGATCGAGCGCGCAGCCGCGGCAGGCATTCGCCTTATCGTCAGCGTCGACATGGGCATCCGCGCTTTCGACCCTGCGGAAACCGCGAACCGCCTTGGTGTCGACCTGATCGTGACCGACCACCACCTTCCGGGCCCCGACGGCGTGCCCAACGCGTTGGCCGTCGTCAATCCCAATCAAAAAGGTTGCGAGTATCCCTACAAGCATCTTTGCGGCGCGGGCGTCGCTTTCAAGTTGGCGCAGGGATTGATGCAGCGGCGCCTCGATGCCACTATCCAGAACAAGCTCCTGATGTCGTTTATGAAGGTCGTGGCGATCGCAACCATCGCCGACGCTGTCCCGCTTACCGGCGAGAATCGCGTCTTCGCGTCCTTGGGCCTGGACGCACTGCGCAAAGCGGTGAACCCCGGGCTCAAGGCGCTGCTGGAAGTTGCCCAGATTTCCTCCCAGCGTCCCCCAACGTCTGGGGAAGTTGGCTTCCGCATCGCTCCCCGCATCAACGCTGCCGGGCGCATGGACGTAGCTCGGGATGTGATCGAACTTTTCAGCGTAAAGGACGCGGCGCGCGCCCGCGAACTGGCTGCCAAACTCGATCAACTAAACTCCGATCGTCAAGAGGAAGAACGGAGAATCTTGCACTCGGTAGAAGAACGCTTCACCGGCGAGCCAGCGCTGTGCGATGCCTACTGCATCGTCGTCGATGGAGAGGGCTGGCACCGTGGCGTCATCGGGATCACCGCGACGCGCATTGTCGAGCGCTATAACCGCCCGACAGTTGTGATTTCGCGCGACGGCGCAGAAGCGTTCGGTTCAGGTCGCTCAATTCGCGCGTTCCACTTGCTCGAGGCGATCGAGTCATGCAGCGATCTTTTTTCCCGCTACGGCGGTCACTCCCACGCTTGCGGATTCGCCATGCCCTCCGGCAATGTCGCCGATCTGCGCGCAAAGCTAGACTCATTCGCCCGTTCGCGGCTCACGCTCGCGGATTTCGACCCCATTCTTGATCTGGATGCTGAACTGGAGCTAGCTGACGTCACGCCTCAGCTGTTTCAAGCCCTTCAACTGCTCGAACCCTACGGCATGGGTAATCCTGAGCCCGTATTCGCCGCTCGCCATGTGCAGCTAACCGCGCCTCCGCGCATTCTGAGAGACAAACACGTCAAACTAAAAATCAGGACCGGACCTGTAGAGACGTTGCTGGCAGCGCCTCTACGCTCTGAATCGGACCAAATCTCTGCAGCGGCCATCCTCGCAACCCCTCGCTGTCATCCCGATGCGGCCGCCATCCGTCGCAACGAGAAGGCGGCGGCGGTTGCTGAAGCCCAACGCGGCTCATTGGGAACTGAGAAACCGGCGCCGAGGAGCGATTTTCAAAGCAGAATCACTTTCGACGCCCTCGGGTGGCACATGGCCGAGCGCCTGCAGCAGACTCCGCTCCTGGCAGGCGATACGATCGATGTCGCCTTCACCATCGGCCACAACGATCATCCCGAATACGGCGGCCTGGAGTTGTCTCTGCGAGATCTTCGGATCCCTTGAAGCGAAATGGGCGAGTAGTATTTGTTGCCACAAAGTGTTTTGTCATTCCGAACGGGGGTCTTTTGCCGGAGGAATCTGCCGTGGCAGGCAACTTCAGTGGCCGAAACTCTTCCGATCCCCGCCGACTCGCGTAAAGTAGCTCGATGACACAAAGCCGGAAAACGCAGCCATTCCTTCGCAAGCATTCTCTCAGCCTCGCTGCCCTGGCAGTCGTGCTTTTTCTCATCGTTCTCTACCACTGGTCCAACCCTTCGACGCACCTCGGTTCATTTTTTGGAAATGCAATTGCCGATTGGACGGGCGTCTTCGTTACCATCGTGATGACTAAGTTTCTATATGAGAAAGGCTCAGCTGAGAGCAAGCAGCCAAAGGGAGTGTTGCCCTCGGTGGTTCTGGAGTTTCTACGCGAGCACTCCCTCACCCTGTTTCTCTTGTTTACCGGCATCGGCTGGGTCATCGCATTCCGAGCCATGGACCCAAACAGCAAGTGGGGTCAGGTGGTTGGCAACATCGTCTCAGAGTGGACGCAGATACTTGGGCTTGTCCTAATGACGAAGCGTTTGATTGAAGTCGGCTCGAAAGAACACTGACTTGTTTACCACAAATGATAGTGCCCGTCACGCCGCGCCATCTGCACGTTCACGCCGAACAGCGCTGCCAGTCGCTCGACCCGCAAGATTTCCTCCTTCGGTCCGTCGGCTACCACACGCCCGCGGTCCATCAGCACGACCCGTCCAATCTCCGGAACTATGTCCGCCAGTTCATGCGTCACGAGAATTATGGCCGTTCCCGAAGTCGCCAGCTCCCGCATGGTTTGCCGCAGGCTCTGTTGCGCGGCGAGGTCGAGCGAGTTGCATGGCTCGTCGAACAGCAACGCGCCCGGCTTGTGCACCAGAGCACGAGCGATCAGCACACGTCGAGCCTCTCCTGATGACATTTCGCAAACTGGACGCTCCGCCAGATGCTCGATTTTCAACTCCGCCAGCGCAGCGTCGGCCAACTGGCGCTGCTTTGCGTCTACGTGATGGTTGGAAAAAATGCTGATGCTGCTGAAGAAGCCCGATAGCACCACGTCCCGCCCGCAAGCATCTCCGGTGACCGAGAGCATCAAGTCATTCGATACGATACCCAACCTGGTCCGCAGCGCGAACACATCCCAACTCTCTTCTCCCAGAATCGACATGGACGACTCAGGCCGCGCTACCGGGTAACATTCGCGGGTAATCGTTTTGATAAGCGTGGATTTACCGCAGCCGTTGGGGCCAAGAATGGCAACGTGTTCGTCCGCTTCAATGCGCAGGTTGAAGTCGTCGAGCGCGATCTTCTGTCCCCGCATTACCCGCAGGTTATGAAAGTCCAGCAACGGAGGCTTTTCAACGCTCGTCGTCATCGGGATGGGTGCATTTAAGTGTAGATGAATTCTGACACGACTCTTGAAATGGCAAGCGGGCGGGCCCAACGACCAGCGACTAACGTCCAACCACCAGCCTGCATTACACTGAACTCAGATGCCGCTGAAAGTCTACCGTCTGCGCCGTATGCTGGCTGCGACCGCCGTGCTGCTCACGTTGGTCGTGGCGGGAATGTATTTCTACGCTCGTTCGAAAGCGGCGAACGTGCTGAAGCAAATTCCCGGCAAGATCGGATACAACATCAAGCAGACCGCCACCGGCTTCCAATTCTCCAAGTCCGATGGCAAGCGCACGCTCTTCACAGTCCAGGCCAGCAACATCAAGGAATTCAAGCTCGATGGCAATGCCGAACTGCACAACGTTAGCATCGTCCTCTATGGCCGCGATTCCTCGCGTTTCGACCAGATTTACGGCGACGAATTTGCCTTCAACCAGAAGACCGGAGATGTCACCGCCAAGGGCGACGTCCAAATCGATCTCGTCGCCAACCCCGCTGGCCTCGCCAGCGCTGATCAAGCGACTCCCAAAGAACTCAAGAATCCAATCCACCTGAAAACGCACGATCTGGTTTTCAATAAAGATAGCGGAAACGCCATGACCGCTGCTCGGGTGGAGTTTCAAACGCTGCAGGCGACTGGCTGGGCCATGGGTGTGAAATATGCCGGCAAGAGCAACACCCTGACGTTGTCGTCACAAATTCATCTCGTGCTCAAGGGATCGTATCAAGCGGTCATCGAGGCCGATCATGGCTTCATCACCAACGATCCGCGCGAAATTGTTCTCGATCATCCTCATTTGACCCGCGAAGATGGAATGCTGCAGGCGGATCAGGCCGTATTTTATTTGGGTTCGGAAAATGAGGTCGAGAAAGTTCTGGCCACGGGAAACGTCACTTCCGAGACTCGCACGGCGGAGGCATCGCGGTCCCGTTCAGCCGAAAATCAAACCTCGTCGCAACCGTCAGAAATGCGCAGTCGAGCCGACCAGGCTGAGTTCCTTCTCGAAGGAAAAGGAGACTTGCTCCGCACCGCAACCATGAGCGGCAGCGTTCACATCGAACAAACCGGACCTCAGCCCATGCAAGGCGATGCGGGCCGCGTGATCCTGGACTTCACCGGACAGAACCAACTGCAAAGAGTGCACGCCCTCGATGGAGTTCGCCTGACGCAGAAGGGAGCGCCCGGAAACACGCCGGCGGCGAAAGGCGCGGCAAGCGGACCGCAGGATTTCGAACTCACCTCGACCATTATCGACTTTACGGTTGCGCGTGGACACATTCTCAAGCACGCGGTCACCTCCGGCCCGGCCCACATCACGATCGCGCAAGCGCCTGAGGTGAACTCAGAATCCGCGCACGCCACTCCAGAGCAGCGCACCGTTGTGACCGCCGGCAAGTTTGAAGCGGAATTCAGACCGTCCGATGGCCGAAATCACCTCGCCAGCGTCCACGGCGCGCCGTCTGCGCGTATCGTCAATTCGACTCCTGGCGAGCCCGATCGCATCAGCACGAGCGATGCCGTGGATGCTTCTTTTCTTGCGCAGGGTGGCATCGACGCAATTACGCAACGGGGCAATGTTGCTTACACAGACAGTCAGAATTCCGAGAAGCGAGCCCAAGCCTGGGCAGACTCTGCGCGCTACACGCCCTCCGACCAGATGCTCGTGCTGTCCGGCAATCCGCGCGTAGTTAACGCCGGCATGGCGACGACCGCGAACACCATCCGCATCAACCGAGCCACCGGTGACGCGCTTGCGCAGGACGACGTCAAGAGCACATACAGCGAACTCAAAGAGGAACCAAACGGCGCGCTGCTCGCCTCGTCTTCGCCCATCCATGTCACATCGCGCAGCATGACGGCCCACAACAATGGCATCGCCCTCTACAGTGGGAGCGTGCGCCTCTGGCAGGATTCCAATATCATTGAGGCCCCGACGATCCAGTTCGACCGCGACCACCGCTCGGTGACCGCCCAAGGCACAACGGCACGGCCAGTCCAAACAATTCTTATCCAGGCGGAGAAAGCCCAGGCTGACAAGGCCCCGAAAGAAAAGCCTGCTCCAACCGAGAGGGCAGGAGGAAAAGCAGGCAAAGCTCCTGCGTTCTCCGCGTCGACCCCGATCTCCATCACCGCAGCGAAGCTCACTTATGTCGACTCCGAGCGTCGAGTCCATTACGAAGGCGGGGTCACGGCCAAAGGTTCCGACTTCACAGCATCCGCCAAGACCCTCGACGCGTATCTTCTCGCCCGCAGCCAAACGTCGAGCCGCCAATCCTTCGCGGGTTCCGGCCAGCTCGACCGCATGGTCGCACAGGACGACGTCGTCATTCAGCAACCGAAGCGTCGCGCCCAAGGCCAACAGCTGGTCTATACCGCCGCAGATGACAAATTCGTCCTCACGGGCGGACCGCCCAGCATTTTTGATGCCGAACAGGGCAAGATTACCGGGGTTTCGTTGACTTTCTTTAGACGCGATGATAGGGTGCTCGTAGAAGGTGGAGCAAGCGCTCCAGTGGTGACTCAGACGCGAGTGGCCCAATAATTGCGGAAGACCAATGCGTACTCTGGCCACAGAAGAAATCGGCAAAAGTTATCGTGGCCGCCGCGTCGTTAACGGGGTTAGCCTAAGGGTCGATCAAGGCGAAGTCGTTGGATTATTAGGCCCTAACGGCGCCGGCAAGACCACCACCTTTTACGCCATCGTCGGCTTGATCCCTCCCGACACTGGCCGCGTGCTGTACGACGGTCAGGACATTACCGACGTTCCCATGTATCTGCGGGCTCGTCAGTATGGCATCAGTTATCTCCCTCAAGAAGCTTCAGTTTTTCGAAAACTTACGGTTGAAGAGAACATTCTCGCGGTTCTGGAGGCGCAGCCGATGTCCTGGCACGAGCGCCGCGAGAAGATGGAAAAGTTCATTGATGAGTTGGGACTGGAGCACATCCGCCAGAATCGCGGGTACGCCCTGTCCGGTGGGGAGCGCCGGCGCGTGGAAATTGCCCGCTGCCTGTGCATCAACCCCACATTCATTTTGCTGGACGAACCGTTTTCCGGGATCGACCCGATTGCCGTGCTCGACTTGCAGAAAATTATCAGTAGCCTGCGCGCCAGCGGCATCGGGGTATTGATCACCGATCACAACGTGCGCGAAACGCTTTCGGTGACTGACCGGGCCTACATCATCGATGACGGCAGAATTTTCCGTCACGGTCAGCCCGGACAGCTAGCCGGCGATCCCGAAGTGCGGCGCGTGTATCTGGGCGAGAGTTTCTCGCTGGTGTAACGTCGTGACGTGGCTTTCGGTTGCTCTTGTCGCGTTATGCGACGCGCCATGGGACGAACAGTCACGGAGCACTCCGCCTCGGAAAGAAGAAGGCTAGCGATGACGATTGACGAACGCCTGGAAGCTTTGACTCACAACTTGGAGCTGTTATCTCTCGAAACGGAAAAGCACGATAAACAGATCGGGCAATTGGGCACATTAGTAACCGAGGTTGCCGAGGGTACAGCCAGACTGCTGCGGGTTGTCGAGATGCACGAACATCGGCTTGATAGCCATGATGATCGACTCGACAAGCTCGAATAAGCATAAAGATTTCAAACCCTGAAACTTTGAAACATGGTCCTCTTACAGCACAAACTCAGCGTAAGGCTCTCGCAGCGCCAGATCCTCACACCGGGCCTGGTGCAGATGGTCTCGGTCCTGGCGCTCAACAAGCTTGAACTCAAGGACATGATCAACGCTGAGATGGTCGAGAACCCAGTCCTGGAAGAACTGGAAGATTCTGTTCCACTGCTGGACGAAGTCGGCAAGAAAGAAGAAGATCGCGAACGCGCCACCACGGCCACCAACGAAGAAAATCCCATCACCGCCGTCGAGAAGAAAGATCCCTTCGAAGAAATCGATTTCGGTTCGTTTTTCCAGGACTATCTCGATCCCGGCTACCGCACCCACAGCGAGATGGAGGACATCGAGCGCCCGTCGTTCGAGAATTTCCTCTCGAAACCAAGCAATCTGACGGACCACCTCGCTTGGCAACTGGGCGCGCTAAGCCTGCGCCGCGAAGTGCGCGAAGCCGCCGACCTGATCATCGGCAATTTGAACGAAGACGGATATCTCATCGCCAGCGACGAGGAGTTGCTCGGCATCGCGCCTCCGGCCCCGCCGGAGGCCGACGCGCAAACCGCAAAGAATATCGTGAACGAGGCGCAAGCTTTGGGCCTGGCCGAAATCGCTGCTGATGCTGGTACAGAGGCGGAAGGCGCTTCGCATCTGGCAGGAGTTGATGCTTCGCAACTGGCAAACGATAACGACACAGACCTGAACGCCGCGGAACATGCCGAGTTTGCGGAACCCGCTTCCGCAGCAGAGCCCACGGCGGAAGCCTCTTTCGCCTCGCGTTCCGGAGACTCGGCGGCCGCGGTTGCGCCTGCGCCAGAAGCCGCACACCCGGCGCCTCCCATTTACAAGCCAACATTCACGCCTGCCGATTTGCAGGAGGCTTTAGAAGTCGTGCGTCAACTAGATCCGCCGGGCGTTGCTTGCCGCGATCTGCGCGGATGTCTGCTCAATCAACTGCGTTATCACCAAACGCAACTCGCCCTGCACAAGAATGGCAACGGCACAGAGCAAGTTCTCAAAGATGCAATGGCGGTGGTCGACCAGCATCTACGCGGCCTGCAGAACAAGCAGCACAAGGAAATCGCCAAGGCCATCGGCCGTCCCATCGAAGCCGTACAGGCGGCACTCGACTATATTCGCACTCTCGATCCGCGTCCCGGCCTGCGTTACAACAAAGTCCAGGCCCGCCTCATCGAGCCAGACGTCGCTTTCGTGAAACACGGCGACGAGTGGCTGGTCATCATGAATGACGAAGACCTGCCGCAACTTCGCCTCAATCCCGCCTACAAAAAACTGGTCACGCGCGACGGCACCAACGAAAAGAGCACGCGCGACTACGTCAAAGAGCGCTACAAGAGCGCCATCCAGCTTATTAAGAACATCGAACAGCGCAAGCAGACCATCACCAAAGTCTGCTATTGCATCGTCGCCCGCCAGCAGGAATTCCTCGAGCGAGGCATCGATCAACTGAAACCCATGATGATCAAGGAGGTGGCCGAAGAAATCGGCGTGCATCCTTCCACGGTAAGCCGTGCTGTGGCCAACAAGTACGCACACACACCACAAGGTGTATTCGAGCTGCGATACTTCTTCAGCGAGAGCGTTCAGGGCCCCGAGGGCGGCGGCACGTCGCTCCTTATCCTCAAACGCCGCGTCAAAAAACTGATCGAAGAAGAAGATCCCAGCCGTCCGTTGACCGATGAGCAGATCACCCGCATCCTGCAATCCCAAGGCATCCAGGTGACCCGCCGCACGGTGGCGAAATACCGCGAAGACATGCGCATCCCCAGCACGCACCAGCGCCGGGTAAAAAAATAAGTCAGAAGTAAGAAGTCAGAACGCAGAAGTAAGAACTAACTCGGATGCAGAATGATTTTACTTTTGCATTCTGCCTTCTCACTTCTGACTTCATTCCAATGTAGTGCCCGATTTAGCTCATTGATCTGAAATCCTAGGAGGGGCGCTCATGAACGTGGAGTACACTGGCAGACACTACGTAATCACTTCCATCATCCGCAAAGAAGTAGAAACCGGCCTCACAAAAATCCGCAAAATTCTTGGCGACCGCTTCGAAACCAAGGTCATCCTCGCCGTTGAAAAGCATCGCCACAAAGCCGAAATCACCATCAGCCCCCGTAATGGACCGCTAGTCGGCCTGGCGCAAGCCAAGGACATGTCCATCGCCGTCAACGAAGCTCTTGACCATCTCGAGAAGCAGGCCGTGAAGTACAAGACGCGCTGGCAATCGAAGAAGCGCTCCGCCCGCAAGAGTGAAGAAGTCAAAAAGTGGAACGGCCACTCCTCAACCACCGAAGAGACTGAGGTACAGCCGGTGATCGGCCTAACGGAAAAGACGGCGGTCCCGGTCATGGTTCACAGGTATCCGGCCGTGGCCAAAACGACCGAGGTGCACTTGGTCCGCTCCGAAGACGCCGTTGCCATGCGTCCTATGACGCTGGAAGAGGCCATCAAAGAAGCCCACTTCCGCGACCGCGACGTCTTCGTCTTTCGGGACCCTAAAGGCAAGGTCATGATCCTCCACCGCACCCGCGACGGCAAAATGGAGCTAATCGAAGCCCCGTAAAACAGCCACGACCCATGTAGCGACAGCCGCCTCGGCTGTCCGGCGGCCCAGGTGGACCGGGCCGCAGCCGTGAATACGCAGCGGAAAGTGGCAGGCACGCGTGATGCGATCCAGTGCATCACGGCGCCTGATTGGAGTGAGCCAAGGCATTTTGCTGGACTAGCCTATTTCTTTCCATGCGCGTATGATCCTCCCGCCGGTTTCCACCCAAATAAAATTCAGGAGATCACTATGAAGAAGCTCTTCGGGCTCGCTGCATTTCTCTTGTTGCTCGCGCCCTGCATGCTTGCCCAGGAACATTACACTGAAGGCCCCGTCTGGCGCGTTCAACTTATTCGCGTGAAACCGACGCAATTTGACGCGTACCTCACCAGCCTCCAGCAGTCCACGAAACCCTTGATCGAGGAACAGAAGCGCCAGGGCACTATCGTGGACTACAAAATCTTTCTAAAAGAAACCAAGCACAATGCAGAAGATTGGGACATTTGCGTAGCTATCGAGTACAAAAATCACGCCGCAATGGATGGCCTGGCCGCAAAAGGCGAAGCCGCTCGCGACAAGATCCTGGGAGGCAAACAAGCCGCGCAGCAGTTGGGAGAAAAACGCGCCGAGATTCGCGAGATCCTAAGTTCGGAACTGTTGCAAGAAATTTTCCTGAAGTAGCTGTCGTGTGGGGCGGGCGCCCAGGCCCGCCTTTCTCAAGCCTATTCATACGTTTTAATAGACCGCATTCACGTGCTAGAATTCGCGGCCAAGGGAGAAATCACTCATCATGTTGCGCACGCGCCGCGAAACTCTGACCGTTTTTCTTTTCTTGGCAGTCGCTCTTGTCATTCCTGGGTCTCTGTGCGGCCAGACCGTGCCCGCTGCGCCGAAGCTATCCGTGCACTGGGAAGAACTCACCGCGTCCGACTTTCGCGAAGGCATCCACCGCTCGCAAGGAACCTGCCTGCTCCCGTTCGGAATCCTGGAGAAGCACGGCCCGCATTTGCCGCTCGGCACTGACCTTCTCGACGTTCGCTATGCTGCGCTGCACGCCGCCGAACAGGAGTACGCCGTCGTCTTTCCCGAATATTATTTCGGCCAAATCGCGGAAGCGCGCCACGAACCAGGAACCATGGCCTACAGCCGCAGCCTGCAACTCGCCTTGTTGCAGGAAACCACCGACGAGATGGCGCGCAACGGCTGCAAAAAAGTCCTGATCGTCAACGGCCACGGCGGCAACGAGAGCTTGCTTCCTTACTTCGCGCAGACCCAACTCGACAAGCCGCATGATTACGTGGTCTACGTCTTCGACGAACGCACGCCCCAGCAAGGCGGTCCACCAAAAAAGACCAAGATCGACATGCACGCGGGTGAAAGCGAGACCTCCAAGATGATGACTTCCCGTCCCGATCTCGTTCACCAGGACCGCGCCTCCAGTGAATCCGGCGCAGACCAGGCTCGCCAAAAGCTTCCCGAAGACGTCTACACCGGAATTTGGTGGTACACGCGATTCCCCAATCACTATTCTGGCGAAGGCGCGGCCGCCACCAAAGAGCTTGGCGAATTCCAGATGAAGTGGTGGATTGATTCGGTAGTGAAGGCGATTCGCGCCGTCAAAGCTGACGACGTGAGCCCGAAACTGCAGAAAGAATTTTACGAGAAGAGCACGCACCCACTGGACACGCAGCCGTAGCGCCTAAGAACTCAAGATCAAGTGCCTCAATGGCGAGACTCTTTCAGTGCTGGCGAACGACATAGTGCAGCTTGACTACGCCGTCGCTGAATTGCGCGCATGAGATTAGTTTCAAGGGCACGTTGCGATGGCGCGGCGCGATTAATGGAATCCCCTCGCCAATAAATTTGGGAACCACGTGAATCATGAACTCGTCGATTTTGCCTTCATCCAGAAACGACGCAATGACGCCAGCGCCACCCATCATCCAGATGTCCTTACCTTTTTGTAGCTGCAGGTGATTTGCAAAAGCTTTAATTGGCGCATTGACTAACTCCACTCCCGCCGGCGCTTGCGGCTTCCCGAGATTGCGGGTGAAGACATAGTTCTTGAGTTTTGTGTCGAATGCCGAACCACCCTTCTTCTGGAATTCAAGCGCTACATCATACGTCTTCCTTCCCCACAGGATCGTATCGATCGATTTATAGAATGCACCCATTCCGTAGTTGCCCTTCGGATGCGGCCGGTCGAGCCAATCCACACTGCCGTCCGGCCGGGCAATAAAGCCGTCGGCACTGGTGGCGATGTAGACGATGATTTTTCGCTTGCGAGCCATAGTTGCCAATTCGGAAGGTTTTACGAGCTTCCTATCAGCACGCCAGTAATAAAAACGAGCACGCCTCCGAGCCCGACCTGCAGCGCCGCCGTCACCCACGGCGTATCCATGTAGCGCCGTCGAATCCAGGTAATCACCCCTAACTCTCCAAGCACGACCACACCCGCAGCCCATAGGGCCGCGCGAAAGTCGCGAATCAAGAACGGCAGCGTGTGCCCGATGCCCCCCAACGCAGTCATCGCCCCGCAAATCAGTCCCCGCACCCACGGATGGCCGCGCCCGGTAAGGCTTCCGTCATCGGATAGCGCCTCGGCAAATCCCATGCTGATGCCCGCGCCCGCCGATGCCGCGACCCCAACGAGAAACGCGTCCCAACTGTTCTTTGTCGCCAAAGCTGCCGCGAATACTGGAGCGAGCGTCGAGACCGAGCCGTCCATCAATCCCGCCAGGCCGGGCTGCACAATCTGCAGCACGAATAACCGTCTCTGTGCGACCTCCTCGTCGGCCTTCACATTGGCTGGCAGTTTTTGCTTGTCGAGTTCCTGGGCGCGATTCTCGTGCTCTCGCTCCTCGTTGGCCAGATCATCGAGCAGTTGCCGGATGCTCGCGTCCTGGGTACGCGCCGCGGCTTTTTCGTAGAAGCGCCGTGTTTCCACCTCCATCGTCGACGCCTCTTTGCGCACCGCCTCAATTCGTAACGGCCGAACCAGCCACAGCGCTGGCCGCTCCACGAACCCGCGCACATCCTGTCGGCGAATCAGCGGGATGTGTTCGCCAAACTTCTGCCGGAAGAGTTCGATGAGGCGCCGTCGATGTCCGGACTCCTCCTCGCGCATGCCCTCAAACATCGCCGCCGTCGCGGGATAATCCTGCCGCAACCCTTCGGCAAAGTCGGAATACACGCGCTCATCTTCTTCTTCCAGACCAATGGCCAGGGCCAGGACTTCGCGTTCCGTGAGATCTTCGAACTTTTTCATGGTCGCCATAGCTTACCTGTCGATCGACCGCAGACACAATCCGGATTTCCAATTTTTTGACCACGATCGCTTGAATGGTTGCGGCCCGAAGCCGGCGGTATCCGCGTAGGCAATTAGGACCTAACACCAACATTGCGCTTGGATGCTACTATCCAGTTCATGAAGCCCCGCGGATCCCCTGGCCGGATCTTGAAAAAGTCGAAGGCGAAAGGGAAAAAGGCTTCGCGCCGCACCCAGCATTCGCCGGAACTCGTGATCATCACCGGTATGAGCGGTTCGGGGAAGGCCTCGGTGCTGAAGGCCTTCGAGGATCTGGGCTATTACTCCGTCGATAACCTTCCGGTCCAACTGATTCCGCAATTTGCTGACTTGGCGGTGCAGTCGAGCGAAATCCGCCGCACAGCGCTGGTCGTCGACGTGCGCGAAGGCTCCAAACTGGAAGACCTTCCTCGCATCTTGAAGTCGATTGCCCGCATGATTCCGACCAAGGTGGTTTTCCTGGAGGCGTCGGACGAGGTTCTGATGCGCCGTTTCAGCGAGACTCGCCGGCCGCATCCTCTCGGCACAGATGCTCCCGTAAAATCCGCTCTTAAGGCTGAACGCCGCCACCTGAGCGCCATTCGTGCGGTCGCCGATCTCGTGATCGACACTTCAAAGTTCAACGTTCACGAGCTGCGCGCTCACATTACCGAACGCTTCAAGCAACAATCTTCTGGAAAAGACATTCTGGTGTCGTGCGTTAGTTTCGGATTCCGCCAAGGTGTTCCCGAGGATTCCGACCTGGTCTTTGACGTGCGCTTCCTCCCCAACCCCCATTTTGTGCCTGAGTTTCGGGCGCTTACGGGAACAAATCCCCGCCTCGCCAAGTACATCCGATCGTTCCCGCAAACCCGGGAATTCATCTCGCGTATCTCTGATCTCCTCGTTTACCTGCTGCCCCATTACATCAACGAGGGCAAGAGTTATTTGACCATCGCCTTCGGTTGCACCGGTGGACAGCATCGCTCCGTCATGATCGCAGAGGAAGTCGGCCAGCATCTCCGGCGCGCCGGATATCGCGTCAAACTCGTCCACCGCGACATTCCAAAGTAGCGCTAAACGAGGGCTCTGAGCGCTCCTCCGCAGACTAAAAGGAAACTGAAACGGCATTCCACGGGCGCACGACTCAAGTAGAATAAAGCCTTGCATTCCATGCCCATTCCACCGGCAGCCCCGGATCTGCGGCGTGCACCGCGCGGGAGGACCATGCGGCAACTGACGCGCCTCGTCGGCTACGCGCTCCCATACTGGTGGCAGATCCTTGCGTCGGTTTTGCTCATGGCTGCAGTGGGGACTCTCGATGCTTTCAAATACCTGCTGGTCCGCCCCGTGTTTGACCGCGTACTGAATCCTGCGACTGGATCGCAGAACATTCAGCTTTTCGTGATTCCCGGCACGCATCATCCGGTCTACCTGCAGCAGTTCGTGCCCTCGCATTTTACGAATGCCTGGACCATCGTGGCTTTTGCGCTGGTGGCGTCGACCATTCTCAAAGGCATCTGCGATTACTCAGGCACATATCTGGTAAATCACGCCGGTTTTGGCATGATCACCGATCTGCGCGACGATCTGTACACAGCGCTGCTGCGCCGTTCGGCCGCCTTTTTTTCCAAACATACGACTGGAACTTTGCTCTCCACCATCATCAACGACATCGAGCGAGTTCAGTACGCCATGTCGACCGTGCTTTCTGAACTTCTGCAACAGTTCTTCACTTTTGTTTCAGTCGCGATTGTAGTTGTGATCCTCGGCGGGAACCTCGCCTGGGTGTTGCTTTTGTTCGTGCCCGTAATTGTCTTTTCATCCCGGAAGATCGGTCACCGGGTGCGCTACACCACTCGGCACGGCCAGGACAAGCTCGCGGAAATTCAGAACATTCTTCACGAAACCATTACCGGCAATCGGATCGTGAAAGCCTTCAACACGGAAGACTGGGAGATTTCCAGGTTCCGCAACGCGGCGCGCCGTCTCTTCCGTGCCAATCTCCGTTCTGTGGCGGCCACCGCGATCAGTTCTCCGCTGATGGATGTGCTGGGTGTCGTCGGTATTGCTCTTCTTATCCTGATTGGCCGCGCCCGAATCGCACATAATCAGATGACACCGGGAGTGTTCGTCGCTTTTATCACGGCCGTATTCAGCCTCTACAATCCGGTCCGCAAGTTCGCGCTTTTTTACAACAACTTTCAGCAGGCCCTGGGCGCGTCCTCCGAGATCTTCAAATTCATGGACATTGAGGACGATGTGCGCGAGAAACCGCGCGCCAAACCTCTACCCAAATTTTCAAACAGCGTTCGCTTCGAGCATGTCAATTTCGCTTACGCACACGAGGGCGAAGCACCACACGAGGTCCTGCGCGACATCAACCTCGAAGTCCGTCAAGGCGAAGTTCTTGCAGTGGTCGGCTCCAGCGGCGCCGGCAAGAGCACTCTGGTCCACCTCATTCCCCGCTTCTTTGATGTGACTGGCGGGCGTCTCCTGATCGACGGCAACGATGTGCGCGATGTGACTCTCGCCTCATTGAGGGCGCAGGTCGGTATCGTCACCCAGGAGACCGTTCTGTTCAACGACACCGTGCGCAACAACATCGCCTACGGCCAGCCGCAAGTTCCACAGAAGGAGGTCGAGGCCGCGGCCCGCGCCGCGCTGGCGCACGACTTCATTGTCAGCCTGCCTGCGGGGTACGATACTGTGATTGGAGAGCGCGGCGTGCGGCTTTCCGGAGGCGAGCGCCAGCGCCTGGCCATTGCGCGGGCGCTTTTGAAAAACGCTCCCGTCCTGATTCTGGATGAAGCTACGTCGGCGCTCGATAGCGAGTCCGAAGCTCTGGTGCAATCCGCTTTGCATAATTTGATGAGCGGTCGCACCGTATTTGTGATCGCGCACCGGCTTTCGACCGTACGCCGCGCGGATCGCATCGTGGTAATCGAGAACGGCACGATTGCCGACATCGGCTGCCACGAAGAACTAATGAAAAAATTGGGCACCTACCGGCGACTCTACGAACTGCAATTCGCCAACGCAGATTCGCCGAAGGTAGCAGCAGGAACTTAAGATTACGGCCCTATGTCCATTCGCTCGATGACAGGTTTTGCGCAAGTAAGAGGTGAAATCCAGCGCCCGGAAGGCGCCCGCGCCGTTTCCAGCATCGCGGCTTCGTCCAATGGACGGCTGGCTTTTGTGCTGTCTCTGAAATCGGTGAATCACCGTTTTCTCGATCTGCATTTTCGCCTGCCCTCCGGAACCGATTCCCTCGAGATGCAACTGCGCCGGCTGCTCAAAGAGAAAATGGCGCGCGGCCACGTCGAAGTTTCCCTAAGCCTGGAGCGTGCCAGCAACGAAACCTTCTCTCTCAACCGCGAGATTGTCGGTGGCTATATCGCTGCCTTTCGCGCCGCTGCTGCCGAATTTTCTCTGGCCGCCGAACCAGACCTCAATGCAGTTCTCCGCGTCCCGGGCGCGCTCGACTCTGCCAACGATAGTGCCGATGGTGAAATAGAAGCCGCGGTGATGGCAAAAGTGGGCGAGGCTCTGGATCGCCTGAACCAGATGCGCGAGGAAGAAGGCCGCGGCATCGCCCGCGAATTGCGCGACCGCATGGCTCACCTGGTCGAAGCCGGGAAGAGCGTGCAGCATCATCGTCGCGCCGTGCTGCAAAACTACAGCGAGCGGTTGCAGTCCCGTCTTCAGGAGTTGCTGGGCTCGACCGTCGACAAGGAACGCGTGCTGCAAGAAGCCGCGCTGCTGGTCGATCGTAGCGACATTCAGGAAGAAATCGTCCGTTTGGAAAATCACGTGCAGCATTTTCTGGGATTGCTCGAAAAGGGCGGGGAGATCGGCAAGAAGCTCGACTTCCTGCTGCAGGAAATGAACCGCGAGGCCAACACGCTTCTTTCAAAGACTTCCGGACTTGCCGGTGAAGCCCTGAAGATTACCGAAGCTGGCCTGGCCATGAAAGCAGAAATCGAAAAGTCGCGTGAGCAGGTACAAAACCTGGAATGAGCGAAAACCGCAAGCCACTGGTCTATATCATCTCTGCGCCATCCGGTTCGGGAAAATCCACGCTGGCCAACGAGATTCTTAAGCTTGTCCCCAACCTGGTCTTTTCGATTTCCTACACCACACGCGCTTCGCGAGGCAGTGAGCAGAACGGGAAACAGTATCACTTCGTCACCATAGGAGAATTTGAGCGCATGGTGCGCGATGGCGAATTTCTGGAACACGCGAACGTACACGGGAACTGCTATGGCACCTCGCGACGATTTCTGCGCGAAGCGGGTAAGAGCGGCCAAGACCTTTTGCTGGATATCGATGTGCAGGGCGCGGCCCAGATTAAGCAAAATCTGACCGACGCTATAAGCATTTTTGTGCTGCCTCCTGACCGTAAAACACTCGAATGGCGGCTCCGGAATCGCAGTGAAAATCGAGAGGATGAAATTCAGCGCCGCCTGCAAGATGCCCGCCGCGAGATTGAGGAGTACGACAAGTACGACTACGTCTTGATTAACGATCAACTTGAAAAATCGATAGAAAGACTGGCGGCGATTGTGCTCTCCGAGCGCCTGCATCGGGAGCAGCGGGCTCTTTCGGAGCAAGAGAACGCGATCGTTCAGCGCGCGGAGCGTCTTCGCCTCGCCAATCTGAAGGAGAAGGTCCAGCCGATCCTGGCGTCCTTTCGTACCCCCGCCTCCCCTGCACGTCCTTAGAATTCGCGGTATCATTTCAAGGACGCCAAAGGAGGCGTTGGAAGCCGCGAGTAGAAAGACCGGGACAGCCTGAAAGTTGACGGTGTTCTGTGCAACGCATTGTTCGACGTCGGCAGTAATAAAAACTTCGAACCTGTTTTCAAGGGAGAGTCCCAATGAAGTTGATCGAAGGCTTTGACAGCAACTATCGATACATCTTGGTGGCAGCGCGGCGAGCGCGACAACTCCAATCCGGTGCGCCGCCGGTCGTCGACACGAATTCCCGCAAGCCCTGCCGCATCGCACAAGATGAAATCCGCGCCGGCAAAGTGAAGTGGGAAATTCCTGAAACCCGTACCGCCGCCGAGCAGGCCGAACAGGCTCTCGACAAAGCGCTCGGCCAGGAATGAAGGGCGTTGCTGATTTGGTGATTGTCGATCGCTGAGAACGCAACCCCAGTATCGTTGGGGTTTGAATCGACAGTCAAACATCAGCAATCAAACATTCATGAAGATCGCTCTAGGCGTCACCGGAGGAATCGCGGCCTACAAGGCGGCCGAAATTGTCCGCCTGCTGCAAGACCGCGGCATTCGCGTGCAAGTCGTGATGACCCGCGCCGCTCAGGAGTTCGTCCGCCCCCTCACCTTCGCCGCTCTCTCCGGAGAAAAAGTCATCACGGGCATGTTCGAGCCGGGCGAAGAGCATGCAGCCAACATTGATTCCGCCATCGAGCACATCGCGGTCGCACAATCCATCGACGCCCTTGTGGTTGCGCCCGCGACGGCGGACGTTCTGGCCCACTTCGCACAGGGAATCGCCAGCGATTTCCTGACCACGCTTTACCTCGCTACCACTGCGCCGGTCGTGGTCGCGCCGGCCATGAACGTCAACATGTGGAACCATCCCGCCACGCAATCGAATCTGCAAATCTTGCGGCAGCGCGGCGTGAGAGTGGTTGATCCGGACGCGGGCTACCTCGCCTGCGGCATGACCGGAGCGGGACGCCTCGCTGAAAACGAAGCCATCGTCGCCGCGGTGATGGAAGCACTGGGTGCCTCCCAGGATTTGAATGGCGAGACAATCCTGATCACTGCTGGCCCTACGCGCGAGAAGATCGATCCCGTGCGCTATCTCACCAACCGCTCCAGCGGGCGCATGGGCTACGCTCTCGCCGAATCCGCTTTGCGTCGCGGCGCCAGCGTCCTTCTGGTCACCGGCCCAACCTCGCTCACTCCGCCGGGCGCAGCGGAAGTAACTCAAGTCGAATCGACCGAAGAGATGCGTGACGCAGTGCTCAAACTGCTTCCGCAGGCGAGCGTCGTAATCAAGACCGCTGCTGTTTCCGACTACCGCCCGAAAGCCACGGCTGGTCAGAAGATCAAACGCAAGGGCCCGATGACTTTGGACCTCGAAGCCACGCCCGACATCCTAAGAGAACTTTCGCTCAAGAAGGGCGCGCAAATTGTTGTAGGTTTCGCCGCCGAGACGGAAAATGTTCTGGAAAATGCGCGCCAGAAATTAGTATCGAAAAATCTCGACGCTATCGTCGTCAACGACGTTTCCCGCGAAGGCGTAGGTTTTGATTCCAACCGCAACGCGGTGACCATCATCACCCCCGACGAGGTTATCGAAGTTCCCGAAACCACCAAGTGGGAAGTTGCCCAGCGCGTCCTCGACCAGGTAGTCCGCCTGCGCCAGCACCGAAAATCGCCCGTCACGTAGCCGCGCATTCGTTCGCCCGGACTCTCCTCCCTGTCATTCCGAGGAGCGGAGTGACGAGGAACCTGCTGTTTTTCGCCGCGAGCACATGCCCCCGCTCTCTATTACAATCGAGAAACCGATGCCCCACACTCTTGACCCTGATCTTCGCCGCGCCCTCGCCGAGCGTGTTCGATATTGCAACGAAATGGGCATCTACGATTTTTACCGCCGCCAACAGCGAGCCTCCGAATCCGCCACAGACATTGCTGAAATGAATGATCCGTCTTCCCCATATCAGGAACTGCGAGAGGAAATGGCCGCAAAAAAGTCCGCTGTACTTAGCAAGGTCGCCGATGATAAAACCCTTCGCGTTCTTACTCAGAATCTCGAGCACGCCGTTACCGATCCCGTCGCTGCTCTCAAACTCATTCGCGAAGACCTTGGCGATTGCACGCGCTGCAAACTGCACAAGCAAGGCCGCAAGCAGATCGTCTTCGGTGTAGGCAATCCGCACGCCGACTTAATGTTCGTCGGCGAGGGCCCCGGCGCCGACGAAGATATCCAGGGCGAGCCCTTCGTCGGCCGCGCCGGACAATTGCTCAACAACATGATCAAAGCGATGGGCATTCGCCGCGAGGACGTATACATTGCGAACATTGTGAAATGCCGACCCCCGGGCAACCGCACGCCAGAGCGCGACGAATGCGAAACCTGCTCGCCGTTTCTCATGCGGCAAATTGCTGTCGTCAAGCCCAAGATCGTGGTCGCGCTTGGCGCAGTCGCCGCGAAAAATTTGCTCGCCATCAATGCGCCGATGTCGGAACTTCGCGGCCGCTTTTATGACTTCATGCCGTCAGGCGCACGCACCGACCTTTCGTGGCAAGGGGCAAAGCTAGCGGTGACTTACCATCCAGCGTTTCTTCTTCGTGATCCACGCCAGAAAGGCGAAGCCTGGAAAGATCTGCAGATGGTCATGAAATACCTGGGACTAGAGCCGCCCAAGAAGCCCGCGGACTAAACAGAGTTTTCAGCGAAATTGTTCATGTGGGGATAGCCGCCATCGGCTGTCCTGTCGAGCGAAGCTCGACCAGTTCGTTGATGCAGTTCAAGTTCGCCGAACTAAAATCAGAATCATATTCACGATTCACCGTTCGTCTACCGTCACTGCTATCCTCTGAATCTAAATGCCAGAATTTTGCGACGTCGCCGTGCCCGTGCCGCTGGACATGGTTTTCACCTACCGCGTCCCCGCGAATGCCACGCCGGTGGTCGGTGGTCGCGTGCTCGTCCCGTTTCGCCAGCAGCGTATGACGGGCGTCGTCGCTGAACTGCACGATCGCAAACCAGCGGTCATCACGAAAAACATTCTGACTGTGCTCGATGCGACTCCGGTGCTCGATGCGCAACTCCTGCAACTGGGCCGCTGGATCGCCGACTACTATCTCGCTCCGATCGGCGAAGTTTTCCGCACCATGCTCCCGCTCGGCGTAGAGTTCAAGCGCGCGGTCGGATACCGCCTCACGAACGAGGGCCAGATGGCGCTGCATTTGGCGGGCATGTCCGGTTCGTCCGCCCGCTCGCGCCGCACACCCGAAGAGCAGGCCACTGAGTTCCGCGTTCTCGATTACTTGGCCGGATATATTTCTGAGAGCGATGACGCCCAGGCGAACGATGTTGGGAATGGCACGCCTTCAGCCGTGCCGGCACGCCCCAACGAAAAAGGCGCTCTAGCCCCTGGGCGCCCCACGCCGGTCCGCGAAAATACTATTCGTGCCGTTACAAGAGCATCGAAATCCCTCCTCGCTGGGATGGTTCGAAAGAAATGGCTCGCGCGCGAAGACCTCTCCGCTCCTCAAGATGCCGCTCGCACTGTGAAGACAGTAGTCCTGAAATCCGCCGAGGGCAAACTGAATGCAAATCAAAAAAACCTGCTGGACACCCTCGCCGCCTTCGGAGGAAAAGTTCCAGTCACCACGCTGCAGTCGCTCGACGTTCCCCGAACCACGCTCGCCACGCTGGTTCGCCGCGGACTCGTCGAAATTATGGAGGAGCCCGCGGAATTCACTATCTCCCGCTCCAAGCCGCACCCGTCACTGTTCGACTTCGATCTAAACCGCGCTCAACAGTCAGCACTTAAACGAATAAAAGACGATGTCGCGGCGCACAAATTTTCCGGAATGTTGCTCCACGGCATCACGGGCTCGGGCAAGACCGCCGTGTATCTGGCCGGCATGCGCGCTGTGCTCGAAGCGGGGCGCTCAGCCATCCTGCTCGTTCCTGAAATCGGGCTGACGCCGGCGGTTGCCGCCGACCTCCATCAGATCTTCGGCGATGAAGTCGCAATCCTGCACTCCGCCCTTTCCGATCGCGAACGCGCCGAGCAGTGGCACCGCATCAAGCGCGGCGACGCCCGCATGGTCGTCGGCACGCGCTCCGCAGTCTTCGCCCCGGTTGCCGATCTCGCGCTCATCATCGTCGACGAAGAGCACGACGGCTCGTACAAGCAGGAGGAAACGCCGCGCTATCACGCACGCGACATTGCGGTGATGCGTGCCAAGATGGCGAATGCCGTCGTCGCGCTGGGCTCGGCCACACCCTCGCTTGAGTCCTATTTCAACGCAAAGAAGAACAAGTATGTGCTGGTGGAATTGCCCGATCGCGTGGAACAGCGTCCGCTGCCTGAAGTCGAAATCATCGACATGCGTCAGGAGTTCCAGGAGACCGGCCATGAGCAGGTCATCTCGCGCAGCCTAGCCGCCGAGATCAAAGAACGGCTCGACAAGAAAGAACAGGTCATGGTTCTGCTCAATCGCCGCGGATATTCGCCGGTCGTTCTCTGTCGCACCTGCGGCAAGAAGCTCGAATGCCATAACTGCGCCATCGCGCTCACCCATCACAAGCGCGAACACAAAATGGTCTGTCACTATTGCGGCTACACTGCGCCCGTGCCGAAGGCTTGCGTCCACTGCGGCAGTGAATATGTTTATTTTCTGGGAACCGGCTCGGAAAAACTCGAAGAGTTGCTCCATGGCATTTTCCCCCAAGCGCGCCTTGCGCGCCTGGATCGCGACACCGTCCGCAGCCACCAGGATTTCGAGCGCGCCCTGAATGCCTTGAACGAAGGCGAACTCGATTTACTAGTCGGCACCCAGATGATCGCCAAAGGCCACGACGTTCACGGCGTTACGCTGGTCGGCGTAGTCGGAGCCGACGTCGCCCTTGGCCTACCCGACTTTCGCGCCGCCGAACGAACGTTTCAACTGCTCACGCAGGTCGCCGGACGCGCCGGTCGCGGCCAAACTCCCGGCAAGGTGGTCCTGCAAACTTATTTTCAAGACCACTACGCCGTCCAGTACGCCGCCCGCCACGACTTCATCGGCTTCTACGAAAAAGAACTGCAATTTCGCAGCTGGATGCACTACCCGCCCTATTCGGCATTGGCCAATGTGCTGGTGCGTAGCGACCAACTCGATGACGCCCTGCAATGGGCGGGTACGTTAGGAAAGTGGTTCGACGCCACTCGCCACGAAGGCGTGCGCGTACTCGGCCCTGCGCCCGCTCCCATCATGCGGTTGAAGCGCGACTATCGCTACCACTTCGTGCTCAAGTCGACCAGCCGCGAAAAGCTCAACGTCACCCTGCGTGCGATGCTGGCCCATGCCGCACAAAAAAAGATCCCGCGCACTCAGGTCATTGTCGACGTCGATGCTCTTTGGTTAATGTAACTTTGTTCGCAGATAATGCTGAGCGTTGAAGATGAAACCTCTTTTCTTTCCGTCGCTGTCCGCGTGGCGTGCCTGGCTCGAGAAGCATCATGCCCATGCCGCGGAACTTTGGGTTGGCTTCTACAAGCGCGGCTCCGGGCACCCCAGCATCACGTGGCCAGAAGCGGTCGATGGCGCGCTCTGCTTTGGCTGGATCGATGGCATCCGCAAGAGCATTGACGACGGCAGTTACAAGATTCGATTCACGCCGCGGAAAGCGCGCAGCATCTGGAGCGCGGTCAATGTGAAACGTGCTACCGAGCTTTCGTCCCAGGGCTTGATGCAGTCCGCCGGCCTGTCGGCTTTTGAGAAACGCGATGGAAATCGTTCCGAAATATATTCCTATGAACAGAGAAAAGGCGCCAAGCTTCCCGCGGCTTACGAGAGAAAGTTTCGTACGAATCCAGCGGCGTGGGAATTCTTTCAAGCCCAGCCACCCGGATATAAGCGTCTCTGCAGTTGGTGGGTGATCAGCGCGAAGAAAGAAGATACGAAGCTAAAACGGCTGGCCGCGCTGATGGAACATTCTGAGCATCAGCGAAGAATTCCAGCCCTCAGTCGCCCACCAGCCAGCCGAGACTAACTACGACTATTGCCAGTTCATTTGGAACGGCGAAATCGTAAACGTCAGCGCCAGCATGATCAGCGCCAGCAATGCCAACACCCACCGGCCTGGCGGAAGCATGGGATACGTCGGAGCTTGCTGCTGCCGGTTGGTCATCACATTCATCACAATGAGCAGGCCCGCCCACACCCGCCACCCCACGTAGCGGTGTCCCAAATAAACCAGCGCGATCACCGTAATCCACGAAACGATGCGATGCACCCGCGGAGCCAAGGCATACACGATGTGTCCGCCGTCCAACTGGCTGCTCGGCAGCAGGTTCAGCGTGGTCGCAAACATGCCCACCCACGCCGCCACCGCCGTCGGATGCAGATAAATCCGCGTCAGCGGCAATGCAGCGATGGGATTACTGGGAGCAACCATGCGCAGCGCGCCATGCATGAGTTGAAAGATCACGGGAAATCCCAATGACACATCCGACGGCCCAATGCCCGGCGCCAGCGGCTTCGAAAGCGACATTGCCACCGCCAGCGTTGAAACTGCCACCACAAATCCGGCGATTGGCCCGGCAATGCCGATGTCGAACAGCGCCGCGCGTGAGCGGATCGGCGCCTTAATCCGAATCACCGCTCCCAACGTGCCGATCAACGTGGGGGCTGGAATGAAGAAGGGAAGCGTCGCGCGCACTCCATAGTATCGGCAGAAGAGGTAATGCCCCATCTCATGCGCGAGCAGGATGAACAGCAGCGTCGCCGAAAATGGAATGCCCAGCAACAGCCGCGAAGGCTGTGCCATCACCCATGCAAAAGGAAAAAATGGAAGCCATTCTCCGTTGTAATCGAACAGCGGCAAATTATGCAGGAAGTTGAATTCCATCCGCGCTCCGACCACGAGGGTGGTGAAGCACGTCGCCACCAGTAACAACGCATGGAGCCAGTAGCGCTCGCGCCGCGGTCGCCATACCGGTGGCGGCAGCGGACGATAGTACTCCAGCGTGGAAGTTGGAATTGGGGAATCAGGTTCCGACATAATTCATCGGCCGAGACCGAAGTCGGGGCCCTGCTTTGATGCTACTACGAGCGGAGAACTTGCGGTGAGAGCAGCCTCGCGGGCTCCGCTCCGTGGCGGAAGTTCTTCAGTCGATCGACTGCAATTCTTTTCCCGGTTTGAAGCGTACCGCCCGGCCGGGCGGAATGGACACTTCGGCGCCAGTGCGCGGATTGCGCCCGATTCCAGTTTTGCGCGGACGCACGTTGAACACGCCAAATCCCCGCAGTTCAATGCGATTGCCGCCGGCCAGCGCCTTCTTCATGCTTTCGAAGACGGTCTCCACGGCCAATTCAGCCTTAGTCTTTGTGATGCCGGTCTTGGCCACCACTTCATTGATGATGTCGAGCTTGATCACAAGCGGCTCCCGCGTGCAGGGTCAAAATGGTCGTTCAAGTGATTGATGCTATGGGAGATACGCAAGATTGTCAACGGGAGCATCTATCCTGTAAACCGCGCCCGTAAACCGCGCCAACGCTAATCGTTTTGGAAGGGCACGGCTTCAGCCGTGCCACCGAATCCCAATTAAACCGGGCTTTAGCCCCTGAGGGTCGCCATAATGCCCGGTTCAGTACGGGGACCCTGAGAGTCCCTCTTTTGCTTAATCGGCCACAAAGCTACCCGATCGTAGTCGCCGCTAGTTTTTCGGAAATTGCGCGTGTAGGATGCGCCATGATCGCTTGCCCTCGCATGCTCTTCCGAATTGCGAAACATACTGGCCTCACGCTGAAGGATATTTGAAAGAGGGAAATTGTGTTCAATAGCCTGCCCGCGCCAATCCTGCTCGACATCGCGATCCTCTCCACGGCATTTTCGTGGGGTATTGGTTTCTACATCGTCGACCGCAAGGCGCACGTCTTTTCTTCGCTAGCGATCGGTTGCTTCGTTTGCCTTCTCGGGTACAGCGTGGCAAGTGTGGGCGCTCCGCCCTGGGCGGTAGTCGTCGCTCCGATCCCAGTCGATATTCTGCTGTTATGGTACGTTTTGCGCGAGCGGCGCAAGATGCTTTTGGCTTATCCGACGATTTGGGCAGTCTACATCGTCCTCCACGTCATGCTGAGCAGTTGGCTCCATTACGACTCGCTGATCCCGCCCTGGAAGCTGCATTCGTAGGTGACGTTGCTACGTTAACCGCAAATACGTTGAATATTGCTCCTCCCCGATCTCCGTAAACGGCAACATTTTCATCATCCCGCTCGCGGTGTCGACCTGCCAACTCTGCTCCCCGATTTTCTTTGTCGCTAGCAATTGCGCTCGCGTCACCTTGGGCTCTGTATCGGTAATTGCAAACAGCACCACCGGACCCACCAGTAGCGCAACCATATCCGCATGCTGCGGATCAACTGCCTCCAGCCGCGTCCTCATCGGAAGCTCCAAATCCACGCGGTCGCCAGTCTTCCATTTCCGCTGCACACGCGCGAACGTCCCCGCCTGCACCGTTTCGCGCTTGCCATTCACGGTCACCGACGCTCCTTCGGCCCAGAACGGAATCCGCAAATAAAGCGCAAACTCCGCCGGCTGCGACGTCGTGACTTCAAACTGCACGTGCCCCTCGTAGGGATACGCGCTCTTCTGTATGAGCACAATCTGTGCCGAGCCCTGTGCCCATCGCAAGGTCGAAGGGATATAAAGATTCACGTATACTCCGCGCGCATCGCGAAAATATGTATTGATTCTGTAATCGGCGGCGACCTGCGGCAACGTCCCCGAGCAGCAAGGCCAACGGTGCGGTGAATAGACTTTGCTCCCCTTGAAGTTGTAGTCAGAATAATAAAATGCCCGCCCGTCGCGCTCTAGTGGCTTTGTCCCTAGGATCGTGTTGTACATCACGCGTTCCATGCTGTCGCCATAACGCGAATCACGCGTCACCCGCAACAGGTAGCGCGTCAGCTTGAAGTGCGCGTAGGATCCGCAGGGCGTTTCAAAACTACTGTGCGTCTTCGTGAGACTTTCATATACATCGGCGCTCCCGGTCGCACGCAGCTTTTCGTCCGGGCCCCAGCCTCCGGTGGCGAAACTCTGCGCCGCCACCATGTCGAACCCATTCTTCGCCGCCCGCAAATACTTCTCACTTCCCAGAGTCAGATAGGCCTGCATCGCTGAAGAAAGACAATTCACGTGACTGTACGCATGCCGCCCCGCCAGATCATTCTCGCCCGCGGCCAGCCGGTCGAAAAAGGGTTCGTTTAAATACTGCACCGCAAGCGCGCGATAGCGCTCTCCGGCCCCGCGCTGGTACGCCAGGAAAAGATTCTCCGGCATGGTGTACGACTCATCCCAGCTGTAAGACTCATCCTTCCCCGGCCGCCAACTCTGCCCATGCTCCACCGCCTGCTTCGGCAAGTGCGGCAGCGCCGCTTCAGTGGTCTTTTGCATGATCGAAAACGCGTCCGGATCGCCTACATACTTCTGCGAATCGATCAGCCCGCACACCAGCTTGTCGTAACAATAAGCAGGGAAGCGATTGTTCTCGTAAAACTGCCCATCAATCGTCTGCGCATAAAGCCGGTTCAAGCGCAGAACCTTATCGCGCACGACCGGCGACCCGTTGATCGCGTACGCCCGGGCTAGCGCCGACACCCACTGCCCAAACGTCGCCGACGGCGCAAACCCCGCGTCAAATGTATGCCAGTCGTAGTCGGGATCGTACCGGTACCATCCGCCCAAATCTTCGCCCGGCGCCGGTTGTCCCACCAGCAGCCGAAACGGTTTGAGCAGGGCGTCATCGCTCAGGTCCATGAGTACCTCTTGCGTCTGTTGCAGCTGCTGTTCCTGCACGGCGCTATGGAGCGTGACATCGCCGTAACCGAATTCGGCGAGAGGAGAAGATTGGGTTGGATCGCTTGAGCCGGAAGGAAACGCAAGCGCCGAATTCCGCAAGCCAGGAACTACACTCGCGGCCGATGCCAATGCAGCGGATTGCAGGAACGTTCGGCGAGAGAAAGGGGGAGACATGCGCTTCTCGACTTCAGCTAAGGAAAGCCTGCCGTGGGCCAAGCCGAAGGGTTGGAGGTTACCGCTGGTTCTCCCCTTCTTTGAACATATATTTGATCGCGGGCTTGTAGATCATCAGGTTCGGCGCCCCGTTCTCCCGGTTCACCTTGATGCAGTTTCGGTCATACCACTCAATGATGCCGTGCACTTCCTCGCCATCGCGCAGCACAATCACCATGGGTGTCCGCGATTGCATCTGTTTTTGATAATAAAAATTCTCGGCGTTGGTCTGCTCCGGAGGCGCGGCCTTCTTTCCTGCGCCGCTGCCCATCAAACGATCCCCGCGATCGCCGCGGTCTCCTCGATCCATACGTTCTCCGCGCTCGCGCCGCTCCGCCGTCTGCAGCGGGGCGGAGTTGTGGTTGTTATGATTGTCTACCCGGGGCAAAGTCGGACGAATCAGCTTGCGGTTGGCGAAAGGTTCCTTCTCCGACACTCCGGCCAGTACAGGATCCATGATTTCTTTCATAGTGGCAGCACCTCAGATACATTCATTCACGCGAACCACCGAACCCTGGGACCGGCTGAATGTATGACAGGCGTGAAATTTAATTTACCGTAACACAGGAATCCATCCCTGACAATGCTTCCTTCGTGCCATGCGCAATCGCGCGTCAAATCCAGCACGTCCCCTAGAATAACGATTTGTTCTACTACTTCGTATTCGACAGGTCAGCCCCGCGGCGTTCCTTGCCGCTCCAGGTGACAATCGCCACTAAACTCGCCACCAAAAGCACGGTCCACGCCAGCACCGGAGCAAATATTCCTCCATAATGTTGTTCCGCGATCCGCGCCTGTTTCACCCCGTTCCACGAAGATAAAAAGTTTCCCAACTGGTACGCGAATCCGGGAAATGTGCCTCGCACCGCCGGCGGCGACAATTCATTCAGATGCGCCGGAACCACTCCCCACGCCCCTTGCACTAAAAATTGCATCAGAAAGCCGCCCAGCGCCAGCATGGGCACCGTGTGCGAATACGCCCACAGCGGAATCACAGGGATGGCAAGCAGCGCGGCGACCACGATCGCCTTCCGCCGCCCGATCTTTTCCGACCAGTTTCCAAAAACAATTCCGCCCAGCAGCGCGCCAATGTTGGCGATGATGGCTATCATTCCCACCCTCTGCGGCGTAAATTTATGGTCCTTCTGCAGAAACGTCGGATACAGATCCTGGGTTCCGTGGCTGAACGAGTTGAAGGCAAACATCAACACCACGAGAAATGCAAACGTCCCTAGATATGTCAGGATGTCCTTGCTCAGCCGGCTCTCTGCATCTCGTGACACCTGTCCCTGTTTCCATGCCGGCGACTCTTCCACTTTTGTGCGAATGTAGATCACCAGAAAGGCCGGTAGCGCCCCAATCACGAACATGCCGCGCCAGCCCACGAAACGGAAGGCTACTGCATAAGCCAGCGCCGCCATCAAATATCCCGCGGCGTAGCCCTCCTGCAACAATCCCGAAAAGAATCCGCGTCCCTCCACCGGTAGCGTCTCAAAGGCCAGCGCCGCGCCCACGCCCCATTCCCCGCCCATTGCGACCCCGAACAGCGCCCGCGAAATGAGAAAAACCTTCAACGATGGAGCGAAGGCAGACGCCAGTTCGAACACCGAATAGGCGATGATGTCGACCATCAGTGTAGGACGTCGCCCGAACCGGTCCGCCATCAGCCCGAACAGAAATGCCCCCACCGGCCGCATGGCCAGCGTTAAAAAAATGGCCTCCGTAATCGCCGATACCTTCGTTTGAAACTGCGTGGCCAGCGCGCTAACACAAAAAACAAGGATAAAGAAATCAAACGCATCCAGCGACCATCCCAGAAAGCAGGCAATAAACGTATTCCGCTGCACCGCAGTCAATCGCCGAAAATGTCCCAGAAATTCCATTGAGCAGTTCTTGATTTCCTTCGTGAACCTTAGTGTCCTTAGTGGTTCAAGCTTTCCTCTGTGATCGCCAGGGTCCTTTGTGGTCAAGCTTTTTGGCCATCCCAAAGTGCCAGCGGATGCTAGCATATGTCTTCAAATCGACAATCAAAAATCAGCAATCAACATGCCCGAACTCCTCCCGCAGCGCCAGAACCCAGACTCGCTTATGCTCACCGGCTTCTGGTATCGCGCTCTGCCCGCCGATCAGGTCCACCGCACCTCGCTCTACAAGGCAACGCTGCTCGATATCCCGCTGGTCATCGGCCGCGACCGTCTGGGACAGCCCTTCGCCCTGCGCGACTCCTGCCCGCATCGTGGCATGCCGCTCCACTGCGGCCGCTTCGACGGAGAGAATCTCGAGTGCGGATATCACGGCTGGCAGTTCGATGTTCATGACGGCCAGTGCGAATTGATCCCTTCGCTCACCGCCGACCAGAATCTGAAAGTCGATCGCATCTACGCCGGCAGCTATGCCTGCGAAGAGCAAGACGGTTTTATTTGGGTTTTTATTCCCGATCCCGCTCCGCCCGGCGCCGGATTCGCCCCGCGCACCGAAGCCCCCGATGCCGCTCCGCAACTGGAAAAGTTCAGCGAGAACTATAAACTCGCCTACCTGCAAGCCGAAATGCCCGTCAGCACCGACCACGGCATTATCGGCCTCATGGACCCCGCGCACGGTCCCTTCGTTCACCAGGCATGGTGGTGGCGCAGCCGTCACAGCATTCACGAGAAGCAAAAGAATTTCGAGCCCATCCCCAATGGATTCCGCATGAGCGCGCACACCCCGAGTTCCAACTCCGCGCCCTACAAATTGCTGCGCCTTTACGCCGACGCCGACTCCATCACCACCACCATCGATTTCGTCTTGCCCAACCTTCGCACCGAAACCATACGCGCGGGAAGATACTGGTTCTCCAGCCTGACCACGGTCACGCCCATCAGCCGCAATCATTGCCGCATCGATGTGGTCGCTGCCTGGAATCTGTTTCGCTGGGTGCCCTTCGTGCCCAGCCTGATGAAGTTCGTCTTCGCGAAATTCGTCGAGCAAGACCGCCGCACCATGGAACTGCAGGCCGAGGGCTTGAAACACAATCCGCACCTGATGCTCATCGACGATGCCGACCGCCCCGCCAAGTGGTACTTCCAACTAAAGGCCGCGCACCTTGAAGCGAAGCGTACCGGCGCACAAATGAAGCACCCGATGCAAGGCCCAGTAACGTTGAAGTGGAGAAGTTGAATCAAATGTGGCGCGGGCGCGCCCGCCCGCGAAGCGCCAAGTGTGAAGGCCCGTCCGGATGTGCCGGTTCCGAATGTGACGATTTTAAAGACCAGAGTCTAAGGCAGGCATTCCTGTTTCAGCGGAGAATTGGGGTCCAACCAATGCAGGTAAGTTTCCATAGCATGCCAGCACACCAGGTTGCTCTTCGCGAACTTCGAGGAAGTGAATGGACACGCGGTGTCGACATGGTCATATTCCAGCAGCAAAGGAATGTGCGGAGGCAACTTCGGCACCACATCCAGCGTATTCACGATCCGCCACGACACCAACGGCAGTTGATCAAACGCTCGTGCAAACTCGAGAGTCCCCACCCGCGGCGACGCGAATGTACACGATGTGGTGATCTCAAACTTTTTCTTCGAGGCATTCTCCATCACAAATAGCGTGGCGAGCGCCGCTCCCAGGCTATGTCCGGTGACCACTGTGGGCCGCAGTGGCCGCGCTTCTGCCAACGACTTTCTCTTTCCGCGCGTCAATTCGCGGCTGATGGCCAGTTGATCGAGCTGGTCCGCAAAAGATCCGGCGAAAGTCTCCTGCGCAACTGGCGATCCCGGCGCAGCCGCCGCCATCGCGGCATGGTCCTCCGCCAGCCTCCGCTTCACCACCTTCATCGTGGTATAGATTCGGTCAAATCCGGTTGCCACGCGTCCCGCCGTCGGTACCTGGCGGAACGGAGTAGGAAGCGCCGCCGCGTCATCGATCCATTCAATAGCGCCCTCGGTGCCCCGAATGGCAATTACTCGCGAGTCCGGATCGTCGATCTTTCGGCAAACGATCCCGTAGAATTCCGGGTCTTTCAGGTTGAAAATAAAATCCGACATGTGAATCCATGCCCCGAGTTCCCATCCTTCCGGAATTCCGGCTGGCTCAGGCCGCAACGGATCTGGGTTTGGCTGGCGAAACATTGTGTACGCTGCCTGCACAAACTGGCCATAGAAGAATGCCTGTTTCGCATCGAGTGGCTGGGCCATAAGCACCTCCGGTGAACTTTACACGTGTCTGATATTTGTGCTCCGAAGAGAGAGACACAATTTCGGATTATCGATCGGAAAACTTACAAGGAGGGAAGAATTACCAAGTTACTCAACAACGCTCGCACAAATCTAAGCCCGGCCCGTCAAATCGTCAAGGAATCTCTACTATGGAAGTTCGTCCGCCACCAGCCACTCCATCGCCTCTTCCCGCGTCTTGAAAGTAGGCAACTCGCGCTGCGAAAAGCTTTTGAAGTGTTCGTAGAAAACGTGCGGCAGATTTTCCGTCCCCACCCACGCCGACCGCTTTACATACGGACGATCCCGCACCAATACTTCCTTGATCTTCGTGGCCACGGCCTTGTCAACGTGCGCTCCGGTAAAGTCCGCCAGCGTTAGAACCGATCCTGGCTCGTGCCGCGCAATCATGGCTCGAACTTGATCCAGCAGAAAACGCATGTCTTTTTCCGACGCGTGGCTGAAATCAATTAAGAAAATGGCCTGTCCTTTGTGCTTGACGAAACTTAAACGCTCTTTCACTTCGGCATCGGAGATCACGCCAGCAGCCCCTCCACCACGCCGTAAACCCCGTCCAGCGCGGCATCCAGCGCGGACGCATCTTTGCCCCCGGCTTCTGCTAAGTCCGGACGTCCTCCGCCTTTGCCGCCAACTTTCTGCGCGACCGGGCCGATCACCTTGCCGGCTTGCACACGCGAAGTCAAATCCTTGGTCACACCTACAATCAACGCCACATTGCCGTTCGAAGCCGAGCCCAGGACCACCACTCCCGATCCAATTTTGTCGCGTAATTGATCCACCAACGTCCGCAACTGCGCCCGCTCCAGATTGTCGACCCGGTGCGCCAGCACTTTCACGCCCTTCACTTCTTTCACCCGCTCGCCGATGTTAGCAGTCGAAGACGATGCCGACTTCATCCGCACCTGATCGAGTTCCCGCGTCAGCCGCTTGATCTCCGCATCTTTCTTCTCCAATTCCGCCTTCAAAGCCTCAGCCGGAGAAAAAGATTTTTCACTGTCAGGAGCGATATCAGAAGAGGCTGCCCCACCCTTCGCGGTTTTCGAAGGGTGGGAACTAACGAAACTCGATACCACGTTCTCTAACTGATGATCCCTCCGAAAATGCTGCAACGATCCCTCGCCAGTGATCGCCTCTAATCTCCGTACCCCCGACGACACGCTACCTTCCTTCAGAATCTTAATCAGCCCAATCTCACCCGTAGCCGCCGTATGCGTGCCGCCGCAAAGTTCCGTCGAGAAATCGCCGATCCGCACCACCCGCACCTTGTCGCCATACTTCTCCCCAAACAGCGCCATCGCGTGATACTCGTTCACCGCCACGTCGATCGGCACGTCAACAATGGTTTCAACTTTCTGGTTGCGCAGCATCTCGTTATTGATGAGATCCTCAATGTCCTGCAACTCTTCATCCTCAACAGCAGTGAAATGCGAAAAATCAAACCTCAGATGCCCCGGCGCCACCAGCGATCCCGCCTGCTTCACATGCTTGCCCAGCACCTCGCGCAGTCCCGCATGCAACAAATGCGTAGCCGTATGATTCCGCATCGTCGCCAGCCGCACTTCGGTGTTCACGACCGCGTCAACACGATCCCCAACCTTGAGGGTGCCCCACCCTTCTTTCGCGTTCTGAGCGAAAGAGGGTGGGGATGTTGACTCAGCTTTTGAAGAATGTGAAGCGCGCACCACCACCTGATGCGCCCGCACACCCTGAATCGGGTAATAGCATCCCGTCACTTCGGCCACGATGGTATTGTGATCGGAAGAATAAAACCATCCCCGGTCGCCCACCTGCCCGCCAGCCTCCGCATAAAACGGGGTGTGATCAAGAATCACTTCGCCCGCCTCGCCAGCCTTGAGTTCCCGCACGCCTTGCCCGCCGCGAATGATTGCCAGCACTTCGCAGTTCTCCGACCGCGTCTGCCGGTATCCTTCGAACTCCGATTTCGGCAATTGCTGATACGCCGGATTCGCCGTCTGCTTCGCCGCGCCCTTCCACGAAGCCCGAGCCCGCGACTTTTGCTCTTCCATTGCCCTATCGAAACCAGTTCGATCAAACGCAATTCCCTGATCGCGAGCCGCATCCTGCATGAAGTCGAGCGGCATGCCAAATGTGTCGTAGAGTTTGAACGCATCTTCGCCCGCGAGTTTCTCTTCGGACGCTTTGAGCAGACCCTCGAGTTTCTCGAGACCCACATCCATCGTGTGAGCGAACCGCGTTTCCTCCACGAGCACCGCTTTCGACACTCGCTCGGCGGTGTCAACCAGTTCCGGATACGCATCTCGCATCAGATCGCGCACCGCAAATACCATCTGATACAGGAACGGCTTTGTCTGCCCCAACAACCGCCCATGGGTAATCGCCCTCCGAATGATCTTCCGCAGCACATACCCGCGCCCTTCATTCGACGGAAGCACGCCATCGGAGATCAGGAACGTTGCCGCCCGCGAGTGATCGGCAATCACTCGCAACGAAGCCGCCGATTTATGACTCGATTGTGTGGGGACAGCCGCCCCCGGCTGTCCGGCGTAGCGAAGCTCCGCGGTGTTCGCGGCGCCCACACCCAAGGTCAACTCCGCTACACTCTTGATCAGGGGCGTAAACAAATCTGTCTCATAGTTCGAAATCACAGCCTGCAGCACCGCCGTCGTCCGCTCAAGTCCCATCCCCGTATCGATCGACGGCTTCGGCAGCGGCGTCAGCTTACCGCTGGCATCGCGATCGAACTGCATGAAGACCAGATTCCAAATCTCCACATACCTCCCGCAATCGCACGGAAATTTGCAATCCGTGTGTCCCTGATCCGACGCAGCTGCCCCCATGTCGTAATAAATCTCGCTGCATGGCCCACACGGACCGGTATCGCCCATCTGCCAGAAATTGTCCTTCATCCCCAGTTCAAAAATGCGGTCCTTGGGCACGCCCTCTGCCGCCCACAAGTCATAAGCTTCAACATCGCGCGCCACACCCGCCTCACCCTTGAAGATGGTCACATACAGCTTGTCCTTCGCAATCCCAAACCACTGCGGCGATGTGACCAACTCCCACGCGTAAGCAACCGCGTCTTTCTTGAAATAATCGCCAAACGAAAAATTCCCCAGCATCTCAAAAAATGTGTGATGCCGATTGGTGAACCCCACATTCTCCAGATCGTTGTGCTTCCCGCCGGCCCGCACGCACTTCTGCGACGTTGTTGCCCGCGTGTAATCGCGCTTCTCCAATCCAAGAAACACATCCTTGAACTGGTTCATTCCGGCGTTGGTAAACAAAAGTGTGGGATCGTTCGCCGGAATGAGCGACGACGAATGCACCTCTCTGTGCCCCTTCTGCACAAAGAAGTCCAGAAATTTGCGGCGGATTTCAGACCCGGTCAGCATGAAACATCAATTCTAAATGAACCACGCAGAAGAAGCGGGACGAGCGGGACAGGACATCTGAACCAAAAGGCACAAAGGAATACATGGGAAAGATATGGATTTCCCCTGTGCCCCTCTGCGCCCTCTGTGGTAATTGAACTCGTGATTACTTGACCGCGTCGACAGTCTTCTCGGTGCCCTTCTTCACGCCGTGGCCTACGTCTTTCGCACCCTTTTCGGTACCCTTCGCAACATCCTTAGTTGCCGTTTTTGTGGCGTGGCCGGTTTTGTCGGCAGCTTTTTCAGTGCCTTTCGTGGTGTCCTTGGCCGCAGTTTTTGTCGCGTGCCCGGCTTTGTCGGCTCCCTTTTCGGTGTCTTTCATCGCATCTTTGCCAGCGACCTTGGTCGCATGGCCCGTCGATTTGGCGGCCTTCTCGGTTGCTTTGCCCGTATCTTTTGCGCCCTTGCTCGCGTCCGACGCAACGTCCTGCGCCAGCGCGATCGGAAGCACACCGAGTAACGACACTGCGAGTAATGCCCTCACAATGGACTTCATAATTTTCCTCCTCGATTTTGTCAGCCGAACCCCAAGCGAGTATGCAACAACGCCACACGCAATGCAATGGAAGGACCGTACGACTGACCGCTCCGCGTGAGCGAGGGGATTACTCCGTCTCACTCTCCAGCGCTGTCAGCGTATCGTCATCCACATCCCACTTCTTCAAGATGGTGAAGACGGTCTTCATTCCAAATCCAGCCCGCGCCAACTGCCGGAATACGCGCGCCGCCTCCTTCTGATCTTTTGGTTTCTCCAGCCGCTTCTTGCGAAGAAATTCGCGCGCCTGCTTTTCGTCGCTCACGCCCTCGTATGCCGCTTCCACCGCCTTCTCAATCACCGAACCATGCACGCCACGCGTTTTCAACTCGGTGATCACGCGCATGCGTCCCAGCTTTTGATTGTCGCGCCGCAAAGAGGAGTATGATGCAGCGTACTGCGAGTCGTTCAAATAGCCCTGATCCTTCAATCGCCGGATCACCAGCTCCACCAGCGTCTGGGCATACTCCGACTCAGCCTCTTCAATGCGCGCCCGCATCAAACGCTTCAGTTCGGCGACGGTCCGCATACGCCGCGCCAATGCGCCAACGGCGTATGCGTACAATTCGTCTTCTGAGTACGTTCGTCTTTTGGGACGCGGGAATGCCATACCGCATAACGATAGCGCAAATCAGACACGCGCAACGGAAAGAAAAAAGGCGCGCTCAACGCGCGCCCATTCAAGGAGGCAGCTAAAGAAAAAAGCGAATCCGGCTCCGAAAGCCGGAAGGCAGTCCTACCGATTTCCAAACCCGGCTGACTGCATCGAATTCCGCGAAATATCCGCCGTCGACGCAATGCCCGCCATACGCAGTTTGAAGTCGTCGGCGTTCGACGCGTTCTCCAGGGCGGTTTCGTAGTTCACCAAGCCTGCCTGGAATAAATCCCACAGCGATTGGTCAAACGTCTGCATTCCGTACTGCGACGTGCCCGCCGCGATCGCGTCGCGAATCGACCGCGTTTTTTCCGGTACCAGCACGCACTCGCGAATGTAGGCAGTATTGATCATCACTTCGACCGCAGGAACACGGCCCTCAGAATCGCAGCGCCGCACGAGGCGCTGGCTGATGATCGCGCGCAGCACGGCCGCGAGTTGCATGCGAATCTGCTTCTGCTCCGGTGGTGGAAAAATCGAAATCACGCGGTTGATGGTTTCGACCGCGTCCAGCGTGTGCAGCGTCGAGAACACCATGTGCCCGGTTTCCGCCGCGTGCAGCGCAGTCGAAATCGTTTCCAGGTCTCGCATTTCGCCCACCAGGATCACGTCCGGATCCTGACGCAGAGAAGCGCGCAGCGCCGCGCCGAACCCTGGCGTGTCCACACCAATTTCTCGCTGGTTGACGTAACCCTTCTTGTCGCGGTGCAGGAATTCAATAGGATCTTCGATGGTGATGATATGTTCCGCGCGCGAAGCGTTCACGCGATCCACCATCGCCGCCAGCGTCGTCGATTTACCGGAACCCGTAACGCCCGTCACCAGCACCAGCCCGCGAGGCATGTCGCAGATTTGCTCCACCACCTTGGGCAGAAACAATTCATCCAGCGCGCGAATCTTGGTCGGAATGACGCGCAGCACCAATCCCACGTTACCGCGCTGCTGAAAAATGTTCACGCGGAAGCGGCCCAGCCCCGCCACGCCGTATGCCATATCGATTTCAGTGGTCTCTTTGAATTTCTGCTTCTGCCGCGCCGACATCATGCTGAACGCCATATTCAGCATGTCTTCGGCAGTGATCCGCGGCTGCTCGGTCAACGGCACTAGGTCGCCGTCTATGCGCAGGTGAGGATAGTTGCCCACCTTCAAATGCAAGTCGCTGGCTTTCCGTTCCGTCGCAATTCGAAGCAGGTCATCAATGTTCATGCGGGTTTTTCCCCTGGGAACTTCTTCGCGCCACGTTCTCTAGCATGATCGCTTGAATCGTACCCTTCCCCAAGATGACCAAGGTAATGGCATGCGTCGACGGGGGGACAGCACCGAAAGGTTGTGCGCCGCGCCGGATCAAAGCGTCAGAACCGATTGCTCATTGACTCCCAGCCTGCCAACAAACTCGCCCAAAGGACGCGCCCTCGCCCGCTTCGGGGTCACCTACTGAGGAAATTTAGCAAGAATACAAATGCAGCCCGACGAGGCCATCATGAGCGAGGTCGTCCCCCGCCATTCTGGTGGGTAAGCGCACGGACAGAGGAGGGGTCGCATCAGCCAGCTAGTTCGTGCTCGACGCCGCGGAAGAGGGCGCGCATGGCGCGGATTACCCAGCGCGCCAGGAGCACGATGATTACGAGGAAGAGTGTGGCGAGCGCGCCGGCTAGGTAGGGATGGCGCGTGGCAAGCCAGGTCAGGGCGATGGCTAGAATGTCTTCGCCGACGCTTAGCGTGATGTTCGAGAACGGTTCGGGCGAGGGCGTTACGGCAGCACGAGCTGCGGTTTTGCCGCTGTGGGCGATCAGGGCTACTGCCGCTCCCAGCAGCGTGGCCAGCAGTTGATGTTCGGGCGAGAGTTGGTTAGTGGCTTGGTAGGCGAGCAGTCCGGCGATAGGGACACGGATGAAGGTATGCAGGGCGTTCCAGAGCAGGTCGAAGGCCGGGATTTTGTCCGCGAAGAACTCGAGAGTGAACAGCGCGAGGCTAGCGATGATGACAGGCCATCCTGCGAGCAGGAGCAAGCCGGGAGGAAGCGGCAGATGTCCGAAGCGCGCCAGCAGGCCCAGGACGGCGACCGTGGCATAAAGATTCAGTCCCGCGGCGAAGCCGATCGCGGCCAGGAGCGAGAAGAGCTCCGCGGGCGGGATTTTCAGGACGTCCAACATCGGGCTCTCGATTTCCGGCTTACCGGAAGGGGGGCAGGAGTGCCAGCCCACACGACCCAAAACCTAACACCCAAAACCTAAGGTCACAAAACAAAAAGGGTCGCTCCTCCATTTTACGAAGGAGCGACCTCAGATTGCTGCCTGCTGGCTTACAGCGTCGATTCGATTTCGAAGCCCCAGGCTTCCAGAAGTGGCTCTGGGATGTACTTGGAATTCTTGTTGCGGCGTGCCCACTCACGCAGCCGGGTGGAGCGCAGATACTGGTCGGGGGAGAGCTTGTATTCGCGCACAACCTGTTCAAATTCGGTAATGGTTGGGGTGATGGGCCCAATCGGCTCGGGCTTACCCCAGTTTGGATTTCCGCGTCGCTTAGCCATAACAAAAATGCCTTTCCACTTAAGGGGATAAAACCGCAATATCACTTAACTATTTGATTCTCCGCGGCGCTCACAGGATGCAACTTGGAAAGCGGGCTTCGCGTGGACAGAATTGGCCCTAAGACGGATCCGCAAAGCTAATCGGAGAACAAAGATCGTATCGTCGATTGGCCCGAAAGTCAATGAAAAACTTCCAGCCTATAACTTGGCCGAACCCAGTCAAACATATACAAACAAAACACTTCGGGTAGCCTCATATGCCATCTTCGATGCTTTCCGGCTTCGGCCAAGTCTGGCGCCTCACAGTGCCCCTGACCCATGCGTGTTGGCTCTTCGATGGACGTTAGAGCAAGGGATGAGCAGATTACGACCGTAACCAGTCCCACATGAGAGCCATTGATCGCCCGCGTCGATGGACATAGAGTGCAGGGAGGGAGTCCGCAGGCATTCCCTCACGCGGCGTCGAATTGCTCGCAAAAGGAATTTGGCCTGCCAGCGGGATCCGGCGAGTTCGCTGCATCCAGATAGGCCCATCATGAGTTTGAAAGCCATGCTGCTGTGTTCGGACGCAAAGATTGTGCGAGTATTGCGCCGAGTGCTGGGCGATCTGGATATTGCAGTCGAGTTGTGCGCCCATGCCGACAGCGCGTTGCGCAAGCTGACCCGCCAGCGGTTTGAGGCGATCATTGTGGATTGCTCAGACGATGGGGCCAATGAGGTGCTGAAGAGCGCGCGCAGCGCTCCTTGTAACAAGCAGGCGGTTGCGGTGGCGATCGTGGAACCCATCGTTGGGCTGAAGGCTGTGTTCGGGGCGGGAGCGCACTTCGTGCTTTATAAGCCGGTATCGAGCGAACGCGCCAAATCGAATTTCCGGGCGGCGCGGGCGTTGATGAAGAGTGAGCGGCGGCGGAACGTGCGGGTCGCGGTGCAGATTCCCGTGGTGATTCGCAGTGCGCGTGCCGGCAGCAACATGCGGGTGACGACCATCGACCTAAGCGAGGGGGGGATGGCGGTGAAAATCCCGCGCGGGCGGCGTCCGACCGGGCGATGGCAAATCGCGTTTACCCTGCCGGGGTCGCAGACTGCCCTGGAGATGGCTGCGGAGTTTGCCTGGGAAGGCGCGGCGGATCAGGCGGGACTGCGCTTCCAGGAGATCTCGCTGGAAGCAGCGCGAGAGTTGCGGGAGTGGCTCAAGAAGAATTCTTCGGAGGTGGAGCAGGACGATCCGCCGATTCGTTGCCAGCTTACCGATTTGAGTTTGGGCGGATGCTATTTAGAGATTGCGTCGCCATTTCCAGCGTCGAGTCGAGTGGCTCTGTCGATGCGCGCCGGCGGAGTGGAAGTGCAGGCGCAGGGTGTCGTGAGGGTGATGCATCCCGAGAAAGGGATGGGCATTGAATTTACGCAAGCGACGCCGGAACATCGCGCAGCCGTAGAAAAATTTCTGGGAGTGTTGCACGAGAACCGCACACTGTCGCCCGAGTTGCTGGTCGAGCCTGAAGGATTGGAAGCGGAACCGAGCAACACGCCACCGGCATATGCGGACGATCCATTGCTGCAATTATTCTATGGCGAGAAGCTGAGCGCGGAAGAGTTTCACGAAGCGATGCGCAAGCAGCGAGCGATCCCACCCGAGGTCGCGGGTAGCCCATCGGCCGCGGCCCACGCCTAAGGCCGATCAGGCCCGGCGGTCTTCCAAAGCTAGAAACACTAAAGACGCACTCCTTAACTCTGCGCAGAGATTCTTTGTGTACGCGCGCTTCCAGTCCCAAACGAAATTCTTGGCCCGCGGTCGACAAGATCACTGACGAAGATTGCTTTTTTCGTTCATCTGGCGGAGTGGCGTTTGGTTCCGCTCGATCCGTTCTCAAGTTTGTGGCCAAGGTGACCGAGCAGCGTACTTAGTTCCTCGTAGCAACCGTGCACGTCTCCGATGATGTCGAAAGGACCGTGTTTGTGCCCAATGCTGCGATTCTAGCCACACGAGCTAAGGAAATGCGAGACGGCTTCTGGGCTGGCGAACCGTGGTAATATCCTTGGCGGCCATGGCTACTGCTGCTCCTTCCCGTTCGCTCGTTTCCCTCGCGGCCCCCGACCGCAAGTTCTATACCGGCATGGGCATTCTGATGCTGTTCACCGCTCTGGTTGGCTTCTCGCGGACGTACTTTCTCGGCCTGTTCTCCGGGCATGCGGCAACCATTACCGGCCGTGTTCCGAATGTAACCGTGCACCTGCACGCGCTGCTGTTCATGTCTTGGCTGGTGCTGTTCATCGTGCAGACGAGCTTAGTCGCGACCCACCGCGTGAAAGTGCATCGCAAGCTCGGCTACTTCGGGGTGGCTCTGGCGGCGGCAATGATAGTGGTCGGCGGCCGCACGGCGATCGAAGCGGCGCGGCTCGGCGCGGTCCCTCCGGGCGCCAAGCCATGGAACTTCATCGCTATCCCCTTCGGTGACATCATGACCTTCGCCATCTTCTTCCTCGGGGCCGTCCTCTGGCGCAACAACAAGGACATGCACAAGCGGCTGATGATCCTCGCCTCCACCTGCCTGATGGCCGCGGCGCTAGTGCGTTGGCCCGGCGTGTTGGCCCTTGGAGCACTATTTTCCTACGGCCTAATGTTGGTGTTCCCCATCGCCGGCGCGGTGTACGATCGGCGGTCCCGCGGGCGCGTCCACCCGGTGTACTGGTGGGGTCTGGCGCTGATCGTGCTGGGCGTCGCGGCGCGCGTCGCCCTACTCGGCAGCCCGGCCTGGGCACACGCCACGCAGTCGCTGTTCGGCTAGCCTGCACCTTCCCGCTTTAAAGGGATCCCATATTTACCGGCGAACCTGAGTTCTCACGGCGATTGCGATGATGTGCCGTTATGCTCACCTTGCACCTCACACAAACCGTGGAAATGTCTTACAGCACTATTTTCACAAGTCACGATAATCGAAAATAGCGAAAATAGTATTTGCACGACCAAAAGCAGGCGCATTCGGGCGAGGTTTTTTCCGTTGCGCTGGGAAGTCGAAATCTTCAAAAGCAAGATATTTATTTACAAACTTTCACATTTCACGCGTTAGGCGACAGCGGCATAGACGAGTACAATACGCTTGTAATCAGTCATTTATGGACATCGCCGGGATGGCGAAATTGGCAGACGCAGCGGACTTAAAATCCGCAGGTCCGAAAGGACTGTGGGGGTTCGATTCCCCCTCCCGGCACCATGCGAACCGATGCGACGAACTTGTGCAAAATCTGCTGCCGACTAATTCACGTCAGCCGAGCGATCTCCTTCGTAGTGCATGATGTGGTAATAGGCTTCCCAGCCATCCCAGAAAACTGGCGGGGCGATGTGGGTCAGAGGGTCATCCAAGAATTTCGAGAATACGTGCACTAGCTCTCGCGTGCGGTGAACTCCAGTTAACCAGTCGCCGCGATACCAGTTCTTCCACTTGCCGTATTCCGCGGCGGTTTCGGCCTGCTCGATTTCATCAAACTCTTTCAGGGCTTCGTCGACTTCCCAATGGGCTTGGGACATCTTTTTGTTTTCGGCGTCTTGTATGGCCTTTGATACTAGAAGGAGAATGCGATTGCTTTCGCGATTGATTGCGATCATTGCCAGCACCTGGGCGCGGTAGAACGGCCTGCGCGTCGCTGGAATCAGGGGCTCAATGGCAACGGCCTTGTTCCAGACCGCGTCCCATCGCGGCTGCGCATCGCCGCACTGCTGAATTTCTCTTGCCGCTGTTTCGCGAAGCCATTCCTTGCCCACTGGGCCGTTCGCTCCGGGTCCAGAACCCGGCCCGACAATGCGCGGAAGCTGCCACTTTGGCGACTGACTCGGCAGCGCGTAGAGCGACGAGTCGATCATGTAAGTCAACAGCATGCGCCGGACTTCTGTGTGGTAAAGCTGGTCGCCGTATTCGTGCGGTGGATCTCCAAAATGCGCGGGCGCTGCAAAATATTCCTTGTAGAGCGCGGCAAGTTTCGGGGCGGCTTGCTTTCCAAATTCTTCCGACGACCACTGCCGGTAGAACTCATCTGCCGGATCATCTCCGCTGGGAAGGCCTTTCCATACCGTATCCATCACCGCGCGAATAGACATGGAGACCGGGCGGATGTCGCTGGTATTCACCAAGAAATACTGCGTTGCGCCAGCTTTGATGTAGCGGCCGAGTTCGGAGAAACTGCGTTCGACCGGAACCATTTCTGTGAGCTGGTTCGCGCGCCCATTCATCATGGCGACGTGATCGTAAGCGCCTTGTCCTGTGCTCACCTGTCCGTGGTCTTGCAGATAACCATAGCCGTCGTCGGCCCATACCGTCGACACCTCGGGAGGAATTTTGAGGTCGCCCTGTTGGACGAGCCGCGCGCCCTCTTGCCACAAGTTCGTCACAAACTTCGCATCGGGGCGGACTGAGCGCACAATGTTCATCTGATCGGTGATCGCTTTGCTGATGAGTTCGCCTAGGGCTTTGTTATTTTCGCGGACGCTGGGGTCCATGGATGCGTAAGTTACGTCGGACAAACCGCGCAGCCCAACTGACCAGAGCAGTTCCTGGTCCGGAAGATAGGAATTGACCGCGTTCTTCCATGCGCGCTGGAGAATTTCTGGATTCGCGCTGTAGTTATAGGGTACGTCTTTTGGCCAGCGCGCGACATTGAGTCCCAACGGAATGGCGTGATGCTGCGTCACGATGAGGCCGCGCTTGGCGGCCGCCTTGACTTGCGCGTCGTCCGGGAAAATCCATGTCCCCGGCGCTACCATGTTTCCTTTCAGACGAAGAATCGTTTCGTAAAGTTTGTCCCACACTTCAAGAGAGATGCCGGTCTTGTCTTTCTGCTCTCCCGGCGCCCAGCCTGTCAGCAGGTCTTCGTCATTGATGAATAAACCGCGGTACTTGAAGACAGGGGAAGGGAAGTTCTGATCCAGGGAAGCTGGAATTTCAATTGAGGGGCGTTTCAGCGGTTCGTGGTCCGTCCAGTAATAGAGAGGATCGATGCCGAGATATTTCTGCGAGAACTCGTAGATTGCGTAGATGGTGCCTCGCATGTCGGCGCCGGCAAGCAGCACGATCTTCGACGGACGGCGTTCGTTCCAGTTCGCAGTTCGGACGGAAATTGAAAAAGATTCCGCTCCCGAGAAATTTGCTGGGCGCAGCAGCCCTTCGGGAAGCTTACTTTGTTCAGCGACAAAAATCGTGGCTGCTCCGGCGTCTTCTTCCCGATTGACGACCTGTGGCCGTTTTCCGAGCACTAATTCGAGATCTCGGGCCAAGTCGTTCACGGCTTTTTGCACGGGTTCCGGTTCATTCGAACTTTGAAGGATGGTTACCGCGCTGTCGAGAATTACAGATGTTTGTTTGCTGCCACGCCCCTGGCCGTCAGGATTCTTCGTGAGACCCTGCGGGCTCGCGAGGGCAGATAACGGGGATCCACAAACGAGAGCAGCGAGCATCAGGCGTTGTATCCGCGTCCTGCATCGTTGTCGGAAGGCGTTCTGTTTGCGCGCCGAGATGGCTGGAGCAGAAGAGCCACAGTAGGGCGACCATACTTGAAAGAAAAACGTCCGGAACTGCGGGCAATATTCAGCCGAACGAAGCATGGTGGACCTCCTTAACCGCGGATTGTGGTCATGCTCCAGGACGCCACGCGCCCGAGTGCTCGAAAATCGATCAGAAGTTCACGGTCGCTCCAAACCAGATGGTGCGAGTGCCAGGATCCGGTCCGAAGAAACCGCCCGGTGTGAGCGTGCCCGTAATCGTTCCGAAGTTGCTAGGACTCTTTGTGTTGCCGGTGAGGCATAAACCTCCACTGCCGGCGACTGGGCCGGGAACCGCCCCATTGCCTTGACACGAAACATTCGGGTTCGCGAAGTGCGGTGTGTTGGTGAATCCGATGGCGTCGGCCCGTACATCCATCGAAACCCGCTCTGTCAGTTTGAAATTACGAACCACGCTCAGGTTCATGTTGAAGTATCCAGGACCCCGGAATTGGTTCCGACCGGAGGTGCCATAGTGAGCTGGGAAGGTTCCAGCAGCACAAGGGTTCGTGCTGCACGTAATCAGTGGCGCGGCAAACGCCGTCGGATCGAAAAAGTGACAGGTGAGATCGCCCTCAAGACACGTCTGTCCTGTACGCGGCGGCCTGCCACCACTTAGGTGAAAGTGGCCGACGAGATCGGCTGTTTGTGTGGAGCCGTTCGCGTTCAGTGCTCCGCCGCTGCCGGTCACCGTGAACGGTGAACCACTCATTTTGCTGATAATCGGGTTGATGAGCCAGCCGCCGAGAATCCAATTGCCGACTCCGGAATGCGCCCAGCGCTGTCCTTTCCCAAAAGGCAGAGCCAGCACGCTCCAAATCTCGATGTTGTGTGTACGGTCATAACCGGCCAGTGCCCGGTTCTTTTGCCAGAACGCCGGATACGGGAAAGCGAGGAACCCCAGGTCCTCGTTGTCCGCGTAGTCGATCGCCTTCGAATAGGTCCATGCAAATCCAGCGCTAGAGCCGCCAGCCATGCGGTAATTGACTTGGGTCTGCAACGAATCATATTTAGCGTGCTGGAAGGGATTGAGCTCGTTGATCGTCCCTGTATAGTTCGCCCCGTACCTCTGGCTTAGGATGCCGCCCTTGCTGCCAGTTCCCGGAGCCGATGCATTGGCATTCATGTTGACTACCGGTCGAATGTTGTACGTGCCGACGTAACCGGTTTGGAATACCAGGTTCCTAATGAATTCATGTTCAACCATGAGGTTGTACGAATTGATATACCCACGGCTAAACGAGGTAGGGATGGTTGTCGTGCCGGCGTTCGTTGGAAGTCGGACTGTCCCATTCAAGTTTGGAAGCGGCGACAGAGTGATGCCGACCGGAACTGTGTAAGTCCCGGCGCCGAGCCCCGTGGCGTTTGCGCCAGTGAGGCTAGCTGCTGGAATGAAGTTTGCAGTGCTCGCCGGCGTATTCGTATCAAGTATCACCGCCGGGTACGCATTGCGCAGGACGTGCCAGGTATACGGATCGGCACTCATTCCATAGCCCGCACGAATCACCGTAGATGACCGGACTCGATAGGCGACACCAACGCGCGGCAGAAACTGCCCGTATCCGACGTCGATACCGTCGTTCAATGGAACGCCGTTTAACCCGCCAATGCGAACGTTGCCTGTGTTCAAGTCGAGGACGCGTAGACCGGTGTTGTTGTCGCTGTATCCGAATGGATAGTATTCCCAGCGAACCCCCAGATTCAGCGTCAGCTTTGGGGTGACCTGCCATTGGTCGCGCGCGTACCAGGCCCACTGCGACCAGCGCAAAGCATTGGGGTTGAAGAGTGCCCTGGCTTTTCCGGTCCCGCTTGGCAGACCGAACATAAAATCGGCCCAGGAGTTCGCCCAGTCGGGTGTCGTGCCCTGCAAGGCCGTGACGTTTCCATTGAACTCGAAGGCGCCGCGAGGTTCCTGGAACGTGCCGCCTTGCGGTTGAAAGTGGTTGAGCTGAGTATGGTTCCACTCGATACCGCCCCGCAGGGAATGCTTTCCCTTAATCCAGGTCAGGTTAGCTCCGCTGACGAACTGCTGATCGCGGAACAGGAACGGATTGGCCGGTTGCGCATTGCCCAGGGCTGCGCAGCTCCCACAGATCGAGCCGCCGGTATTCGGCGACACTTGGCCAGTCGGGAAAACGAAGCCCGGAAGCCCGTAATACAGACTGGCAGTCCCGGTAGCGCCAGCGTTGTTGGTGCCGGGAATCTTCAAGTCGTTGAGGCCTTTGGCCGAGGTGAGATCGAAGGTCGAACCCAGCCGTTGCCGCGTGAAACCGAAGTTCCAATCGAGAAGCAGGTTCGTGCGGATTGAATATGTCGCGCCCAATCCGACACTTTGAATCAAGCCGGGTGCGTTCCCAAGCTGTCCGCCATTGGTCGCATCCCCGATAGCGGCTCCCAGGAGAGGCGGGTCGAGAATATAGGACTTTGAGAAGCTGTACCGTCCGAAAACGGTCGATTTTGAGTTAGGAACGTAGTCGATTTTGAAATCTGCGTTGTTGCGATTAGAAAAAGCAGTACCACTACCCTGGAAATTGTTCTGACCGAGTGGAGCGGCGAATTCCTGCGCGATTTTCGGTTGTAACAACTGGACCATGGCTACTGCGGCAGGGTCGAATCGGTTCGGGCATATGACGTTCTGCGCTCCGTTGCAGGTAACCACCTGCTTGCCAACGCCGCTGGCGTTGCCTGTCATTGGATCGTAGATACAGCCCGGCGCCGGCGTGGTATTGCAATCCACAAACGGCGCTTTGCTGTAAGTGGCTGTGCTCCCCAGAGCCGGAAGCCAGGCCGAAAAATCTCCGGCCGCCATGGCGGCCGTTGGCAACACGCGTGAATCTGGGCCGGCCTTTTGCGACTGCGTCGTGCGCTCGTAGTCGGCGAAGAAAAACAACCTGTTCTTTAGGACGGGACCGCCCAAAGCAGCGCCGTACTGGTTTTGGAGGTTGGCGTTCAGATTCACTGGGAAGCGTGTAAGGTCGGTCTGGAAATAGTTTCGCGTCTGAAAGTGCTGGTCGGTGTGAAATTCGTGAATGTCGCCATGGAACTGGTTGGTGCCGGACTTGATTTGTACGTTGACCGCGGCACCGCCCGCCATGCCCTGCTCGGCGTCGAAGGAGTTCGTCGTAATATTGGCCCCTTGAATCGCGTCCGCAGGTGGAACATAGGCAACGTTCGCCGGTAACCACGGATAGGCGTCCTGGGCTCCGTCAATTCGAGTGTTGACTCCCTGATTCGACTGACCGTTGACGTTGCTATTGATCGCGCGCTGCGGGTTGCCGGCTTGCGAGTTGGTTTCCGCAGTCAATCCAGCGCCCGGTATGGTTCTTATTAGCGATTGGAAATTGCGCCCCTGAGATCCCATGGTTGGCAGATCTTGAATTTGTTGCGACGTGAGATCGGTATGCACATCGGACTTGTCGGTTTGCAGTATCGGGGCTTCGGTGGTGACGGTTACGGTTTGCTGCGTGTTTCCCACCTTGAGAGCCGCATCCACGCGTTTGACTTCATTCGCTCGGACGAGAACGCCTAGCGTTTCCTGGGTGGCGAAACCTGGTGCGTTGATGGTCACTTTGTACGTCCCAGGCAACAATGTCGTGAAGCGATATATGCCGCTGGAGTCGGTCGTCGCTCTCTGGCTAACGCCGGACTGCACCTCTAAGGCCGTGACCTGAGCACCGCTGACCAAAGCGCCGCTGGCGTCGGTTACGTTCCCGGTGAGTGATCCGTACAAAACCTGTGCGTGAATGGGCACGCAAAAGATACATAACAACAACAGGGAGGCGAGGCTAGCGACAGTTAGTTGTTGTCTCGTACTATATAGGATCACCAAGACTCGCATGAGCTTCGACATAGAACCTCCTCTTGCCCCGGAGTGAGTGCGGAGACGAGATGCAGGCTGGCACCGGGGTTCGAGAGCCTTGCATCGCAGAACCAAAGAAATTGAGTGCGCCAATCGGCTGCGATTTTTATGTGCGGCCTACTTACATGAGTGTGGGTATCCTCTCGCGTCTTTCCAGCGTTAGCCGTTCGGGCGGTTGAGGCGCTGATGGTCCAAAATGTTTCTGCAGAACAAGGGCCACCGCCCCTCTTAGACGGGCGCGGCTGGGATCATCGGAAGTTCTTACCCGCGGTAGTTTTCCAACAAATGAACCGCCCGCAATTTCCGCTTCGATAATCGGACCCAACCGTCGCCAGAAGCGGGTGAATTCACCGACAACCAGGATCTCCTCGGGGGCGAGCCCGGCGACGATCATCCGCATGCCCTTGCCGACTGCGTGGGCCATTTGCTCCAGGGCGCGAAGGGCGAGAGCGTTTTCAGCTCCCGCGAGGTCCAGCAAGTCACGAAAACTTGGCCCATCTTTAGTCGAACTGGACTCGTGGTAGTAACGAAGTGCCGCGCGATTGGAGGCATAAACCTCCCAACAGCCGCGGCCGCCGCAGGTGCACGGCGGGCCGTCCGGATTCAAGGCGACATGGCCGAATTCGCCCGCCATGCCATTCAAACCGCGCACCAATTGGCCATTGGCAAAAACCCCCGTGCCCACGCCCTCCGAAACTGTGACCACCACGAGATCGCGGACCTTGTCCGTTGGTCCGAACCAGACTTCGGCGAGCACGCATGCGTTGGCGGCATTCTCCAACTCCACATGCAGACCGGTGGCCTTTTCGATCGGTCCTTTGAGATCGCAATCCGCCCAACGCAGGTTGGGGGCAAACATGAGGCGCTGAGTCGATTCGTCGAATCGTCCGGGCAAACTGATTCCCACTCCCTCAAAAATGAGGTCGGGATGGCCATCGATAAGTTTGTGGATTCGCGAGCCCAACTCCTTGATCGCGACGCGCGCGTCTGCGCCGGCCGGCATCCCCTGTTGCGCGAGAAAGTGACCGTTGACATCGGCCACCGCGATGGTGATCTGCGTGGGCCGAATATCGGCGACGATGATGGCGCGCCGGTCATTCAGTCGCAAAAATCTCGGACGCCGTCCGCGGGGCAACCGTCCCACGGCGCCGTATAAGACCCATTTCTCATCGATGAGTTGCTCGGTAATCAGCGAAACGGTGCTGCGCTGCAGGCCGGAGACCCGGGCCAAATCGGCGCGGGAGATAGGCTGCCGCCGCCGGATCAAGTTCAGTATGACGCCGCGGTTGATGGCACGTGCGGTCCCACTGGACGCCACTTCCGTATTGGTGAAATTCGTGCGGCGCATCAGATTCGGTAGGCCACTCAGGCCAACGAGATGTCCTTCATTACCTATGCCAGATAACGAGAGGCAAAAATGTAGAACTGCCCTGGGTATAAGTTCACGAGCCGAACTATATTTGCGGTGATTGACGACTGTCAAGAAAAATGCGATTAAATTTCGACCTATGCCATGAGTCTGCGGGTTGGAGTCGGGGGACCAATGAAGGCTTAAATACGCCAGTCTCCAGTGCGGGTGCCTTTTGTTCGAAAGCCTTCGCCATTGTGCATCTCTCCAATGCTGGCGCGGTCGGCGAGGTACAATTGGGGCTCGATTATGCGCACGGTTTCGGATATCTTTGCGCAAATCGTCCGCAATTTGTGGGCGCACAAGCTGCGCTCATTCCTGACCATGTTTGGGATTGCATGGGGCGTGGGATCACTGCTCCTGCTCGTAGGCGTGGGCGAAGGCTTCCGCTCCGGCAACAAGCGCGAGTTGTCGGAGTTTGGCAGGAACATTATGTTTCTGTTTCCCGGGCGCGCCCCTGCAGTGAGTGGCAGCATGAACTCCGCGCGTCCTTATTTGCTCACCTACCAGGATTATGTGGATGTACGCACGCAAGCCGCGCACGTCGGCAACGCGTGCCCGGTGCTAACCCGCTCGGACCTGCATCAGGTCAGCGAATTTGCCACGGCAGGAGTTGAGATTCTGGGCGTTGAGCCTCAGCTAAATGAGATCAGTTATCTTCCCCTGAAGGAGGGGCGCTGGCTCAATGAAATGGACGAAGCGCAACGACGCAATGTGATCGTGCTGGGGAACGAACTGCTGAAGACGCTTTTTCCCGGCAGGCCGTCTCTGGGCTCATTCGTGTTGCTGAACGGCATCCAGTTCGAAGTGATTGGCAGCTTGCCTCACCTCGGGCGCGGCGACAACACCTGGCTGAATATGCGCGGCTATATTCCATTCCCGGTGATGGCCACGTACTTTCCACTGAAGGGAGAGAACCACCAAAACTCCATTTCGTTCATTGAATACCAGCCGCGCGTCACCGCCGAGCACAAGCTTGCGGAAGACGATGTGCACAAGATTATTGCCCGCAACCACGAATTTGATGCGACCGATCCGAATGCTTTTGACGGGTGGGATTCGATCCAGGAATCAAAGATGGTGGGAACGATTTTCGACGTCATGAACATGTTCCTGGGGACGGTGGGAATGGTCACGCTGGCGTTGGGCGCGATTGGCGTCATCAATATCATGCTGGTCGCGGTCACGGAACGCACGCGTGAAATTGGACTGCGGAAGGCGCTGGGCGCGACCAATCGCAGCATTCTCTTCCACTTTTTTCTGGAAGGATTGCTGCTCACTTTGGGCAGCGGGCTGATCGGTATGGCGATGGCTACAGGCTTGATGGCGATGCTGGGAAATATTAGGGGCCCGGGCGGATTTGATCCGCCGAAGTTAGTGCCGATGTCGGCGGTGCTGGCGATTGGCAGCTTGACACTGGCCGGAGTGGTCGCCGGTCTTTATCCCGCGCGCAAAGCAGCGATGCTGCAACCCGTGGAGGCCCTGCGGCAGGAGTGACGCCAGGTTGATGCGATATGTTCCACGATCTGCTTCAGGAAGCTTACGGCGCCATGCGGCACAATCGCCGCCGCACTGCTCTCACCATGCTCGGCATGGCATGGGGCATCGCCACGGTCGTCATGCTGCTGGCTTATGGCGACGGGTTTGGCCGGGCTTGCGCCAACATCTTTGCGAATTTCGGCTCCAAGCTCGTCATCGTTGTGCCCAACCGTACTTCGATGCAGGCTGGCGGGCAGAAGGCGGGCGTGCTGGTGCGTTTCACGCAAGACGATGTGGAGACGCTTACCACCAACCTTCCGCAGATTACGCATATCACGCCCGAGGTCAGCAAACAGGCCAGCATCCAGTACGACACCAGAATTTTTACCTGGCCGGTGAGCGGCAATTATCCGAACGTGTTTGATGTGCGTTCGCTCAAGATGGACCAGGGCCGCTTCTACAATCCGGAGGACGAAATTCAGCGCGCCCGCGTGGCGGTGATTGGTTCGGAAGCGAAGGAGAAACTATTTTCAGGACGCAACGCCGTGGGGGAGCATATTCGAATTGACGGCCTCAGCTTCGAAGTTGTCGGCGTTCTGACCGCGAAAATGCAAGAGGGAAATGACGATATCAACCGCGTTATCTACGTCCCGTTCACCACCATGAGCGACCTGAAGAGCACGCATTATCTGGACACCATCTGGTTCACTTACCAGACGCCGGAGTACGAGAGCCTGGAGCAAACCGTCCGCACGATCATGGCGACGCAGCACAAGTTCTACCAGAGCGACCATCAGGCTGTGTTCGTTTTCAACCTGATGACTCAGGTGCACCAGTTTGAAATCATTACGCTGGGTCTGAAGGTGCTGATGGGATTCATTGGCACGCTGACGCTTGGCATTGGAGGCGTTGGCCTGATGAACATCATGCTGGTTTCGGTTACGCAGCGAACGCGCGAGATTGGCGTGCAGAAGGCGCTGGGCGCGCGACGGCGATACATCCTCATGCAGTTTCTCGCTGAGGCTCTGACCATTACGTTCATTGGCGGAGTGCTAGGCGTGATGCTGGCGTACGCGGTTGCGCTTTCGGTGGGGCGGCTCACGTTGTACAGCGCCTTTGCCAAGAACGGAGAAGCCGGTGACATCCGTTTGATCATTGCCCCCGGAACCCTGATCGCATCCACTCTCATTCTCGGGGCCGTGGGATTGATCAGCGGCATGGTCCCTGCGTTTCGCGCGTCCCGCTTGGATCCGATCGAAGCCTTGCGGCACGAATAAAACTCCTACAACCTCTACCGACCGCGAGATCGTTCTCGGTCGGCGCTCGTCCGCTCTGGGCAGAGTCAGTTTCGGGAAAGAGCGCATAACGGAAGTAACGTTGACCCGCCTTAACTATGACGACATCATCGGTCTGACCGGGCTTGTGGGGGCTCTCTGATCCTGTCCCTAACTTCGTGGATCAGTTTTATTGTCGGAGGTGAGTGATGAAGCACACGAATTTACTGGCCGCGGTAGCTCTGCTGGCGGCCATGTCCGGAACCCTGGCGCAGGCTCAGCAGGAAGTTGACCCCACCAACTATCCTTTGACGCCGACCGTAGCACACGCTGCGAAACAACCTGCTCCCCACGCTGTCAAGCGAAGCCCGGTGCACAACTCGCAGCAAGCAACCGCAAAGAAAACGCAGAAGTCTTCAACGGGCAGCGCTCACCGCGCCACAATCAAGACTGTCTCCAAGAGATAGCGTTTCGCAAGCTAACGCGACTCGAAGGTTGGCACTACCGCTTTGGCGGAGGGCCATCCTCCTGTTTCACGGTGACGCCTTCGCCTTCGAAAGGCCAATTCTTGTCGAGCAGGAGTTGCTTCTCACGAGTCTCTTTGGGAACGTTGTTGATCTTCAGATTCTCGAAGAAGTGAACGCCGGTTTTTCCCGCAGTCGCGATATCCAGGTCGCCATCTCCATCCAGGTCTTCCACGACGAACTGCGTGCCAGCTCCGCCGGTTCCATTGACTGAAATGGGGAAGCGCATGAACTGGCCCGTCTTGCGGTCGATCTTGTAGTAGTAGATCACCAGCGGATCGTAGGAGCCTGGGTCACTGCCGGAGTGGCCGCGGTAGCGCTTGCCGGCAAGCAGTTCCGGTACTCCGTCGCCGTCGATGTCGACCAATTTGAGCGCGTGGACTTGGGAGAATGACTCGTCGATCGCGTGCTTCACCCAACTGCGGTTGGTCGCATCGCCCGTCTGTTCCAGCCAATAGATGCCGTAGCTGTGTCCCTGGCCGTAGATGATGTCCATCTTGCCGTCGTTGTTCACGTCGTAGCCGATGATAGGAAAGCCGGCGTCGTCCATTTTCCAATCTCCGTGCCACTCCCATTGGTCGTTGTTGGCGTCGACATTTTTGAACCAGCCATTAGGAGTGAGGATGTCGGCTTTGCCATCGCCATCGACGTCGGCGATGCCGATGCCATGGCCGTCTTGCTCTTTTCCGCCAACATGGTGCACCTTCGGTTCATTGCCGGAGAAATCAACCCAGAGAATGCCGGAGTGGTTGTAGTGCGCAAGTGCGAGATCCAATTGGCCATCGCCGTTGATGTCTCCCGTCGCTCCACCCTCGGTGTCGTAGCTGTCTGTGATCATGCGAGCCTTCCACATCACATCAGGCTTCTTCGGATTTTCGTACCACCATAAGCCGTTCAACATCCAGCCGGCGGTCACAACGTCGGGCGCGCCATCATGGTTCACGTCGAAGGTCCACTCGCCGCAGTCGGAGACGAACTCATTCAGGACGCCCACGGTTCGGTACTGATGGCGTTTCCACTCGCCTCCGGCCGGACCCGGATTCTCGTACCAGTACGCTCCGCTCAGCAGGTCGGGGCGACCGTCGCCGTTCATGTCGAGCACGGTAATGCCTTCGGCGTGATCTGTGCCCAGACGGTGCGCGAAGAAAGTCACCTGCGAAATGTCGCCAGGCGCGTTCCCGGCAGTAGTCTTGCGCGTACCTTGGACAGCGGCAAGGCAGAGGAATGCCGCGCATAGCGACAGAATGAGAGGAACTGCGAGCTTCATCGGTTTTGGCACGTTGATTCTCCGGCGGTGCATTGATTCTGCGTTTGACTTCAAACCTGACAGCCGAGGCGGCTGTCGCCACGCGGAGCTATTTTATTTCATTCCAGTTTCATCGCATCGGGATCCCACTTCACCACGGCACCGCGTTCGATGCTGAGATTGCTGAGCAGAGCGGCTCCGGCGGCGCGGTAGCCGAACACCGCGTCTTCCACTACGGGCCTCCGCGAGCGAACCGCCGCAAAGAAATTGTTGAAGTGGTCATAGCGATCTGCGTAGCCCTCAGGGGCGACATATTTTTCGTAGCCTGCGGACGGCGGCCCCGATGGATGCGACTGCGGATACTTCTGCCTGTAGCTTTCCCGAATACGCTTTTGCATGGCTTCGGGGAAGGTGCCGATCATCAGGCCTGGTTCCTTTTGCAGCGGCGTGCGGCTGACGCTGACGGTGGCGCCCGCAATCTCGATTGTGCCTTCGGAGCCGGTGAAAATCAGGCCTTCGCTCTCTTCGCCGCCATCCACGAAGTTCACGCGCAGGGCCAGATTAAAGCCTTCGCGGTAGTCGAAGAGGCCGAGCATCACGTCGGGAACGTCTCGGCCGTCTTTCCAGTAGCGCAATCCTCCCGTCGCCATGGCGCGGGTCGGACCGTTGGTTCCAGTGATGAAGTGGGTGCCGCTGAAGAGATGCACGAAGAGATCTCCCGCTACCCCGGTGCCATAGGCTTTCCATTTACGCCACTGGAAGAAATGTTCGGCGTTGAAGGGAATCTTTGGAGCGCTGCCGAGAAAGCGCGGCCAATCGCAGGTTTCAGGCGAAGCGTCCGGAGGAACGGTATAGTTCCACGCTCCGATAGACGAATTGCGATCCCAGTGCGCACTCACCATGTTGAGCTGGCCGATGGCGCCGGAGGCGAGCAGGTCCTTCGCCTTGGCGTAAATAATCGAACTCACGCGCTGACTTCCGATCTGCAGGATGCGTTTCGTGGCGCGGGCGGTCTCGATCATCTCTGGGCCGTCGGCGTAGAGATGGATCATGGGCTTTTCGCAATAGACGTCCTTGCCAGCCTTCATGGCGTCGACGGAGGCCTGTTTGTGCCAGTGGTCGGGCATGCCGATAATGACGGCGTCGATATCTTTACGCGCCAGGATTTCTCGGTAGTCGCGGGCGGTAAAGATGTCGTTTCCCCAAACTTCCTTGCTGTGCTCGAGACGACCGTCGTAACAGTCGGCCACGGCGACCAACTTCACGCCCGGAACCTGCAGCGCGACTCGAGTATCTCCCTGGCCCTGACCACCAGCGCCAATCAGCGCGATCTGAATATGATCGTTGGCTGCCGGTGACGCTGCAGGTTCGGTCTGCGTTCTGGCCAGCGCGTAGGTCTTCGCGGCGAGGAGGGTCTCAGCGGTCGCCGTGCCCGCCACTTTTAGAAAGCTTCTCCGATTCAACACGGTTAAAATCCCCCTACATGGAAGTGGGATGCCGTCTGCAACGATAATCTTTTCGCAGGACTTTGTCTCGGCTTGACCCGTGCGCCGATTTATTTTGGGCGCGACTTGCCCGATGGCTAGCGGACGTGCAAACCTTGTCGGGCGTCGCGAGAGCGAACGTGAGGCTCGTTGCTTGAAACTTTATCGCACATCAAAAGGCGTATTCGTCGAGGAGAAGGATACTTTTTATCTTGTACCGGCCACGGATTGGGATGAGCTGATCAGCAGTTCCGATCTGTATTCGCGAGTTCGCGCGGCGATTCACAAGGGGCCAGGGGCAAAGTTCGATCCTGCGACGGTGCTTGCTCCCATCGTCAGCCAGGAGGTTTGGGCCGCGGGGGTGACCTACTATCGCAGCCGCAATGCGCGGATGGACGAGAGCAAGGATGCGGGCGGAGGTAGTTTCTACGATCGTGTTTACGCCGCCGAGAGGCCAGAGCTTTTTTTCAAGGCTGCGGGCAGGCGCGTGGTCGGGCCGGGATGCGCCGTGCGTATTCGATCGGATGCGAAGTGGTCGGTACCGGAACCAGAACTGACTCTGCTGATAAGTCCTGCCGGCAAAATTGTGGGCTACACCGTCGGCAACGATATGAGCTCTCGCGACATCGAGGGTGAGAATCCGCTCTATCTTCCGCAAGCGAAGGTTTACGACGGCAGTTGTGCACTGGGCCCCTGCGTGCTGTTGTCCAATGAGCCGTTGGCCAGAACCACCACGATTCAGATACAGATTACGCGGCAGAGCAGAACTGTCTTTACGGGTAGCACGACCCTGGCAGAGCTCAAGCGCGACCCGAAGGATTTGGTTAAGTTCCTCTTCCGCGACACCAGCTTTGACCAAGGCGTATTTCTGATGACCGGGACCGGGATTGTACCAGCGAATGACTTCACGCTGGCGAAGGGTGACGCCATTCGGATTGAAATCGACCACATTGGCACGCTGGAGAACTATGTTGCCTAGCCGCCGTGGAAAACACCGGTAAGCGAGAAATCTCCAATCCAACTCCTCCAGCTTGGAAGAGCACTGCGTAACCTTTGGTAACCAATCTAGATACTCCACTGACTCCCGAATGGCACGGAGGGGCCATTCTCGATGGTCCGGCTATGCGTTAGTACTAGTACCAGTGGCCAGTAAGGCCCCTCACTAACGTTATGCCGACAACCTGGATTGGCGCGATTGTGAAACCGCGGGCTGCAGTTCTGCTCGTATTTTTGGGTCTTTGCGGCTCCGCACTGGCACAGCAAGTTTCTTTCTCGCTACTGCCACCACCTAAATCGATCGAGCCAGGCGCGTTGGTAAAGCCGGTCGAACCGGTAACGCTGCCCGAAGCGCCGAGCCATCGATTCTGGGACCGCAAAAACAGCATTCTGTTTGCGACCAATGCGGCGTTGTGCACGGCCGACTTTGTGGTAACCAGAAATAACCTTCACAATGGTGGCCAGGAACTCAACCCGTTTACGCGCGTTTTTGCAGGAAGCACGACGGGTCTGGCCCTGAATTTCGCGGGCGAAGCCGTCGGCGTCGTCGGAGTCAGTTACTTGTTTCACAAAACCGGACATCACAAGCTGGAGCGCGCGGTTTCCCTTCTGAACATCGGATCGTCAGCTGCGGCTGTGACATTTGATGTAGTTCAACACTAGTTTCTTTAGACTTCTGCTCCCCGATGCACTGCTAGCAATTCCTCACGAAACTGGGAGAGTGGGTCCACTTCTTGCTGGGACCTCAGCCTTATTCCATCTGACGTTAGCGGTAAAATGCAACCATGAAGGATTACCGCAAATTTTATATCGATGGAAAGTGGGTCGATCCCGCCGAGCGCCTCGATTTCACAGTGATCAATCCGGCCAACGAAGAGCCTATCGCGACGATTTCGCTGGGGAGTGCCGCGGATGTTGACCGTGCGGTTCGAGCAGCCAAACGCGCTTTTGAATCGTATTCGGAAGCCAGCGTTGAGCAGCGCCTGGCGCTGTTGCGCAGAGTCATCGAGGTTTATAAGTCCAAGGTCGAAGAGATGGCGACGATCATTTCGCAGGAGATGGGCGCTCCTATCACGCTTTCCCGCAAAGCGCAGGCTCCCGCGGCTCTCGGCCATCTGATGGAAATCGTAAAAGTGGTGGAGCACTACAAGTTCGAAGAGTTGAAGGGATCGAGCCTCATGCGAAAAGAGCCGGTGGGAGTGTGTGGCTTAATCAGTCCGTGGAACTGGCCAATGAACCAGGTGGTAGCCAAAGTGGCGCCTGCTCTGGCGGCGGGTTGCACCATGGTTTTGAAGCCCAGTGAATTTGCTTCCCTCTCTTCGTATTTATTTGCGCAGGTTCTTCACGACGCGGGCGTGCCCGCCGGTGTGTTCAATCTAGTGAGTGGCGACGGCCCCACGGTGGGGGCTGCGATTGCGGCGCATCCGGATGTGGCCATGGTGTCATTCACCGGATCGACGCGAGCTGGCGTGGCTGTTGCTCAAGCCGCCGCGCCGACCGTAAAGCGTGTGACGCAGGAACTGGGCGGGAAGTCGGCCAACATCATTCTCGATGATGCCGACTTGGAAAAAGCTGTTAAGCAGGGCGTACGGGAATGCTTTCAAAATACCGGGCAATCGTGCAATGCGCCAACCCGCATGCTGATTCCTCGCTCTAAGATGGCTGCGGCGGTCGCGGCGGCGAAGCAGGCGGCGGATGCCACGAAGGTCGGAGACCCATCTGCTGAGGAAACCGCCGTCGGTCCGTTGGCGAACAAGGCTCAATTCGATAAGGTGCAGCGGCTGATTCAGAAGGGAATTGACGAGGGGGCGAAGCTGGTCGCCGGGGGGCCGGGCCGTCCGGACGGCTTCGACAAAGGCTATTTCGTTAAGCCGACGGTGTTTGCGGACGTCGACAATGGGATGACCATCGCGCGCGAAGAAATTTTCGGACCGGTGCTTTGCATGATTCCGTATGAAGACGAAGATGATGCGGTTCGAATCGCCAATGACTCGCTCTATGGCTTGTCCGGCTTTGTGACCGCGGGGAACCTGGAACGCGCGCATCGCATTGCAAAGCGGATTCGTGCCGGGAATGTGCACATTAACGGAGCTCGTGTTGATTTCGCGGGTTGCTTTGGCGGGTACAAACAGTCAGGCAATGGACGGGAATGGGGGGAGGCCGGGCTGGAGGAATTCCTCGAGTTGAAGACCATTTTCGGGTATGCCAGCATTGCGAAGTAAGATTGCCGAGTAACCCCCACCGGAACGGGAGTAAGATTGAATTGGATTCCCTGGAGTGGGAAGGCCATGTTCACTCGAACCTCCTTCCTTGAGCGATCGCCACGCGTCCTTCCGATCTTCCTGTCTGTCATCTGCCTCCTCGCCTCGGCTCAGGGGCAACACGGGGGCGGAGGCCACTCCAGCGGAGGTCACTTCGGAGGCGGCGATTCTGGTGGCGGACACTTCGGGGTTGGGCACTCTTCCTCTTCGGGCAAACACACCAGCGGTAATCAGACGGGTGGGCACTCTGGCTGGTGGCGCTTCGGGTCTGGAAGACGCTCCGGCGGGAATTCGGGATTTGGAACGGCAAATACTTCGAATATTTCAGCACGTGAGCCGTCTCGCCTGTGGAATATTCCCCCGCGTGGCGTGCGGCCTACTGCGAAGATTCCGTCGACGTTCATTTCATCTCCGCTATTTCCCGGCCGCGCGGGCGGCCACGCATCATTTGTTGCCTCCATGAGATATAGGCATCGCGGAGTTCTTTTGAGCCGCTATCGCCGATTTCTTTCCTCCGGCTGCTTCTGGAACGGCGTGACTCAGGTCTGTTTCTTCGAGCCGTTCCTGCCGCTGTTTTCCTGCTACGGCGGCTTCAATCTCTCTTATTCCGGTTTCGACTTGGGCGGCGACTCGCTAGATCCTGGAGATCTGAGTTCTCAAGGGTCTCCGCAGTGGGAAATGTCCGCCCTCCCACCTGCGGCCAATTCAATTGATGAGATGGCGGACGGCAATTTACCGGCACGTCCAGCAGCGGCGTTCGGCACGATGAGTGAAAATCAGGCTCTGCGCGACGGAGTATTCCTGCTGGTATTGAACAATGGCTCCAGTCACGCGGTGACGGACTACTGGGTCTCCGACGGGTATCTCGAATACATCAGTCCTGACGGCACCCGCAGCCACATTCCTCTCGACGCTCTCGATCTGCAAAGAACAGTGACCGAAAATGCTCCGCGCGGCCTTCCGTTTGTCCTGCGCTCTACGCCCGCAGAGAGTCGCTAACCCCACAGCTGTTGCCCCAATTCTGATAAGCTGAGCGGCGTAACTTTGAGACTCGAGGAATAGAACCGTGGAAGTAGTTGCCGGCGTAGATCTGGGCGGAACGGCCATCAACTATACGTTAGTAAACCAGGAAGAACAGTTTCTGATCGAAGGTCTGTGCGAGCATCCGGCATTATCGAAGCAGGGACCGGAGATCTGTCTCCAACAGATTGCGGATGGTCTTAAGGTTGCCACGGTCCTCGCGGGCGTTACTCTGAACGACATAGTTGCTATCGGCCTCGATACTCCTGGACCCTCCAGTGCTTCCGGCCGGCTCAGCGCCCGTGGTTCGACCAACTTCGTGCATCCCAAGTGGGCGGGATTCGATATCCGCGAGGGGTTGGCACACAAATTAGGCAAACCCGTTTCGTATTTGAACGACGCTAACGCGGCGGCGCTCTGGGGACACTACGCGATTTTCGGCGCCGACAGCCGAGAGACGTCGGTTTCTGACGTTGTTGGTACGGGCAATGGCGGCGGGATTATCCTCGACGGCAACGTGGTCAAGGGTAAGAACGGATTTGGCGGAGAACTCGGCCATGTGTTGATACCGTATCAGAGCATTGCGGGAATTGAAGGCATCCATCCGCACTGCAATTGCGGACGAATTGGAGACCTCGAATCGCTGTGCTCGCTTACCGCGATCGAGAGAACTCTTCTACCGTATTTTCTGAAACGCTCGTCGGATCACCCGCTGGCGAAGCAGGACCCGCATCAGGCAGCCAAAGCCGTCCGGGGGCTAGCGGATAAGGGCGACGCAATGTGCAAAGAGATTTTCCGGATTCAGGCACACGCGCTCGGACTGTTTTTCGACGAAATGATCAATACTTTCGATCCTGACGCCCTGATCGTTGGTGGTGGAGTATTGGAGACGAGTCAGGAATTTCAGCGCTGGTTTCTGGCAGAGATTCGTGTTGGAATGCCGGCCCAGCGCGAGGAGCAGGCCGAGATTCCTATTCACGTGATGCCCAACGGCGACACCGCTGGGGCAAGAGGTGCGGCTTTAGAAGCGCTGAAACTTGCGAGGCAAAGCGGGCTCGCATAGTCGGCTAGGCTTTATACTGCGGAATCGATCTACCATTCGCAAAAAGTACAACTCCTTCAAGAACGGCCCCAGTTCCAGTAGACTGACGATCCAATGAAAGATCACCATTTTCAAAAGTTGAGGTCGTACCTTCGTAGAAGAATCTTCATCATCGCACTCCTTCTCGTTGTGCTGAGTGTGGCAGGGATGGCTCAGTCCGTGTCGGCAGAATTATTCAACGGGCTCAAGTGGCGCCTGATTGGGCCATTTCGCGGGGGCCGGGTCGTTGCCGTGGCTGGCGTTTCCGGCGACTCCACGACCTTCTATTTTGGCGCTGTCAATGGGGGCATCTGGAAGACTACCGATGCGGGAACGGTGTGGACGCCGATTTTTGATAGCCAACCGGTCGGTTCCATCGGTGCAATTGCTGTGGCTCCTTCCGACGCAAAGACTATCTACGCTGGAACTGGCGAGTCTGACATTCGTTCCGATCTGTCTTCCGGCAACGGTGTCTACAAAAGCGTTGACGGGGGCTCTACCTGGACTCACATTGGCCTGGAGGATACGCGCCAGATCAGTCGGATTGTTGTGGATCCGCAGAATCCGAATGTAGTCTTCGTTGGCGCGCTCGGTCATGCTTATGGTCCCAACGAACAACGTGGCGTTTACAAGTCCGTCGACGGAGGAATGCATTGGACTAAGTCTCTCGATACAGGTTCAGAGAATGGGGTTTCAGATCTGGCGATGTGTGCTGGAAAGCCGCAGATTTTGTTTGCCGGGACATGGAACACGCACCGTCCTCCGTGGAGCACCTATGGTCCTATCGACGGGCCTGGCGGTGGTCTCTACCGTTCTCAGGATGCGGGGAAGACGTGGACGCGCCTCAGCGGTAGTGGACTACCGGAAGGTGATTGGGGCCGCATTGGAGTAGACGTTGCGCCGGATGGCAAGCGCGTCTATGCGCTGATACCAGCAAAGAAGGCGGGACTCTACCGCTCGGACGACGGCGGAGACACGTGGGTTCTTGAAAACGGCGACCCGCGTTTGACCAGCCGCGCCTGGTATTTCAGCCGTGTCACCATCGACGCACAAAACCCCGACGTGATCTACATGCCAAATATCGCTCTCTACAGGTCGGATGACGGAGGGAAGACAATCTCGATTGTTCGCGGCGCGCCGGGTGGCGATGATTACCATCAGCTTTGGATCGATCCCAAGAATTCGGCCAGCATGGTTCTGGGAACGGATCAGGGAACTACGATCAGCCTCGATCGTGGCCAAACCTGGAGTTCGTGGTACAACCAGCCGACGGCGCAGTTGTATCACGTGATTACCGACAACCAGTTTCCTTATGTGGTGTACGGCGCCCAGCAGGATAGCGGAAGCGCGGCCGTTCCAAGCCGAACGGACCATGGACAGATCACGCCGCGGGATTGGTTCCCTGCGGGCGGAAGCGAGAGCGGATACCTGGCGCCCGATCCCAAAGATCCGAACATTGTTTATCTGAGCGGAGTTTTCGGCAGCGTCAGCCGCTTCAACCGGCGAACTGGCCTAAGCCAGGATATTACTCCGTGGCCGGCGGTGGCATTTGCTTCGGACATCAATCAGCGTAAATACCGAGACCCCTGGACTCCAGTTCTAGTCTTTTCGCCGAACGACTCGAGGACGCTCTATTTTGGTACGCAATATGTGATGAAGACGGTCGACGGAGGCCTGCACTGGCAGACGATCAGTCCCGATCTTACCGGTGCGACGCAACCCACTGGAGACAATAAATCTCAAGGCCCGCCCACGAACGAAAATGCGAAGCAACGGGGATTTGGCGTGGTGTTTACGATTGCGCCGTCGGCGCTCGACCGTAATCTGATCTGGGCAGGAACTGACACCGGGTTGATACATCTCACGCGGGACGGCGGAAAGACTTGGAAAGACGTGACTCCGCAGGGAGTCACCGCATGGAGCAGGATCTCTCTCATCGAAGCTTCCCGTTTCAATCCGGCGGTAGCGTATGTGGCGGTGGACCGCAGCCGGCTCGACGATCGCACGCCATATCTTTATCGGACCCGTGATTATGGAGCGAGCTGGAAGTTGATTACAGACGGCATTGGAGCCGATGCTTTCCTGCGCAGCGTTCGCGAAGATATCGAAAGTAAGTCCCTGCTATTCGCCGGGACCGAACTGGGAGTTTACGTATCATTCGATGCCGGCGACCACTGGCAATCCCTACAACTCAATCTTCCGGTCACATCGGTACGAGATTTAACGATTCACGGGGAAGATCTCGTGGTCGCTACGCATGGGCGCTCTTTCTGGATCCTCGACAACATGTCAGCCTTGCGCCAGATTTCGGATGCCGCCAAAGCGAACGGATTCTGGCTCTACACTCCAGCGGCGGCAGTTCGCGTGGATAATGATTTGTTCACAGGCACTCCACTTCCGCCCGAAGAGCCGACAGCTGCGAACCCTCCGTCTGGCGCTATGATTGATTATGTTCTCAAGTCTCCAGCCAATACTGTCACGCTCGAGATTTTCGATGCCCAAAAGAAGCTGGTAAGTAAATTCTCCTGTGCGGATAAGCACGCCGAGAAGCATTCATCGCTGCCAATCGCCGAGCGCTGGTTTCCCAAGCCCGAAATTCTGCAGACAACGCCAGGAATGCATCGCTTCGTATGGAATCTAACTTGGGGCAGTTCTGCTGACCCGATCGACGATGAATCCGACTCCCGCATTCCTACCGGTCCAAAGGCAGTTCCCGGAATCTACCAAGTACGTCTTACGGTCGACGGACAAACGCAGAGCCAGTCTCTCAAAATCTTGATGGATCCTCGCTCTCCAGCGACACCCGCAGTACTGCAGCAGCAACTGGAACTTGGCCTGACAATCTTCACCGAAGCCATGGAAGCGCGGCGCGCCCTTGCCGAGATTGGTTCAGTGAAGAAACAACTTGCAGACGCTGAGCAGAAGCTCGGAGACAAGAGTCAGGAACTGAAGCCGGCCCTGGCATATGCTCAAAAGGAAATCGCAAAGATTCTTTCAAACAAAGAGGGCGCTCAAGCGGCAGGCCTGCAAGACGGATACGTCGAACTGGCTTCGTCACTGCGTGCTGTCGAAAGCGGAGATCGCGCCGTGCCGTCCCAGGCGACCGACGTCTATAAAGAGTCCAGTCAACGAGTCAAAGAGGGAATGGAGGAGTGGAGCAAGTTCAAGCAAACGAAATTGCCTCAGCTAAATGAGAAGCTGCGTGAAGCAAGTCTGGCTCCGATCGCAATTTCAGGAGCCGAACAGGACGTGGAATATCTGATGTCAAACTGAGAACAACTTGAAAGACGAGTTCCAGAAAAGTGTGGCGTCTTGCGTAGCAAACGTTTACCATGGCCGCTGTCTCTCCCTGATGGAGCTCTCCCATGATCGGACGCCGACAGTTTCTTCAGACAAGTCTCGCTGGAGCAGGAGCGGTTTTCGCCGCTAGAACATCACTGCCCTTAGCTTGGGCGCAATCGGGTGCCGCTGACTCGCACATCGAGATACTTGCGAACGAGCCACTGGGAACCATTTCCCCCAACATCTACGGACACTTCGCCGAAAACTTAAGTGGCGTGGTTTACGACGGAATCTGGGTTGGGCCGAAATCCAAGGTGCCAAATGTCGATGGAATTCGCAAAGAGCTCATCGACGAAATGCGGAAGATCAAGCCTCCGGTAGTGCGATTTCCCGGCGGTTGTTTCGCCGACAGTTATGACTGGCGCGATGGCGTTGGTCCCGCGGACAAGCGGCCCAGGCGCACCAATTTTTGGGCGGAAGGCGAGGCTTCCACGGCTCCCGCGAGCCATCGCTACGATCCCAACGAATTTGGCACAAATGAATTTGCTCATTTCTGTCAACTCATCGGCGGTGAGCCATATCTGGCCGCGAATTTGCGCAGCCTGCCTGCCGAGGAATTGGATCGATGGGTGGAATACTGCAACTCCCCCGCGGGCAGTACCACGCTCGCCGACTTGCGCGCATCGGCCGGATTCAAAGAGCCCTTCAACGTGCGTTATTGGGGAGTGGGCAACGAGTCTTGGGGATGCGGAGGAAACTTTACTCCGCAGGAGTACGCTGCAGAATTCCGCCGCTTCACCACCTGGGTACCGCATTTCGGGCGGGAGTTGTCCTTTATTGCCTCCGGTCCGAATGTCGACAACTGGGCGTGGACTCGAGGTTTCTTCGAGGAGATTGCTCGCAAAGGCCGGGGCGAATTCCGCTCGGTGTATGGATGGGCTCTCCACCACTATGCATGGAACCTGAGCCGCGGGAAGACGCAGGACTGGAATCAGGGCAAAGGCGACGCTCTCCAGTTCGATGCCATCGACTGGTACGAACTCCTGCGAGAAGGCGATCGCATGGAAGGATTAATCAATGGACATTGGCAGATTATGGGAGAGGAAGACCCGCAACATCGAGTGAAGTTGGTTGTCGATGAGTGGGGGCCCTGGTATCGCCCGGGCAGCGAGGCAACTGCCGGCGATCAACTGGAGCAGATGCCAACCTTGCGCGATGCGGTGTTTAGCGGAATGACGCTGGATACATTCAATCGCCATCCCGAGAAAGTTGCCATGGCGGCGTGCGCGCAACTGATCAATTGTTTGAACAGCCTGTATCTGGCGCATGAAGACCGGTTCGTGGTTACTCCTGTGGGTCACGTCTTTGCAATGTATGCCGCACACCAGGGTGGCCAAGCGCTTCGTACGAGCTTTTCCGCGCCCACGATTGACTACGATCGAGACGGCAAGCCTGCTTCTTTTTGGGGACTGAAGGGCTCGGCGTCATTGCGTGACAAGGAGCTTACGCTGACCGTCGTCAATCCTCATGTTAGTGAGTCCCGCGACACGCAGATTTCAGTGCGGGGAGCGAATTTCAAAAGCGCAGCGGCGACGGTTCTCACGAACGCCGACATCCATGCTCATAATACTTTTTCTCAGAAAGATGCGGTCACGCCGAAGCCGCAGAATGGGGACGTCAAGGGGGACATCTTGACCTTCCGTTTTCCCGCAGCTTCAGTGACGAAGCTGGCAATCCAGTTAGGCTGACGGCAAAACACTGATCAGACTCGACGGCGCAACCCGCTAGCATCTCGTCGACAGACGCTCGGTGCGCGGACGGGATTCAGTAGAGTCAGCACGCTGGAAATGTAGCAAGAACAAATAACCTTCCTCTCACCGAGCGGCGGCACTAGAATGGGGCCATCCGCCCTGATCCGAACTGGCCGACTTTCCAGGTGTCTTATGACGGTAAGCCACATCAAGACGGCGAGTGTGCAGCAGGGGGAGGGATTGAAAGCGTTTCTGGCGGCGCGCGATTTTCTTTTGCAGCACCGCGAAGACTACGAAACAGCCTACCGCGATTTCAGTTGGCCCCAGCTCAATAAGTTCAACTGGGCGCTCGATCACTTCGATACCTATGCTCGTGGCAACAACAAGCCGGCGCTATGGATCGTGGACGAAAACGCGCCCGAAGTGAAGCTAGGCTTCGCCGAGATGTCACGCCGATCCAATCAGGTGGCGAACTTCTTGCGCCACCAAGGCGTGCGACGCGGTGACCGCATCATCGTCCAACTTCCCAACCTGGTTGCGATTTGGGAAATCATGCTCGCGGCGCTCAAGTTAGGCGCCATTGTTATACCCGCCGCCACGCTGCTCACACCCGACGATTTGCGCGACCGACTCGATCGCGGCAAAGCGCGGCATGTGATCACGCTGCCCGGCCTTGCCAAGAAGTTCGCCGCACTCCCTGGCAATTACACTCGCATAGTCGTCGGCGGAGACGAAGCGGGCTGGATATCTTATGCGCGAGCGTACGAGCAGAGCCCCGACTTCACTCCCGACGGCGAGACCAATGCTACCGATCCGTTCATGTTGTATTTCACTTCGGGTACGACTGCGCTGCCCAAACTGGTCCTGCATACTCATCAAAGCTATCCCGTCGGCCACCTCGCTACCATGTACTGGATTGGCATTCGGCCCGACGACATCCACTTGAACATCAGCACTCCGGGGTGGGCCAAGCACGCCTGGAGTAGTTTCTTCGCGCCATGGAACGCAGGGGCAACCATCTTCGTGCATAACTACGAACGCTTCAACGCGAGGCGCACTCTCGAAGTCGCGGCCCGCTGCGGCGTTACTACAATGTGTGCGCCACCCACCGTTTGGCGGCTGTTCATCCTGGAGGACTTGAAGTCATTCCCACTGAAGTTTAAAGAGTTGGCAAGCGCCGGAGAACCGCTCAACCCGGAGGTGATCGAGCAAGTGCGAGCTGCATGGAATATCACCATCCGCGATGGGTTTGGCCAGACCGAAAACGTTCTGCTGCTCGGCAATTTTCCTGGACAGACGGTAAAACCCGGCGCTGTAGGCAAGCCCTCGCCCGGTCATCGCGTGGTGCTGCTCGATAGTGAGGGCAAAGAATCCGATGACGGCGAGATTTCGGTGGAGTGCGATCCCAAGCCCATCAGCCTGATGGCAGGCTACATCGATGACGAAGAGCGTACGGCAAAATGTTTTGCAGAAGGTTATTACCGTACCGGCGATGTGGCTCGCCGCGATGCCGACGGTTACTTCACTTACATTGGGCGCGCCGACGACGTATTCAAGAGTTCCGACTATCGCCTCAGCCCGTTTGAATTGGAAAGCGCGCTCATCGAACATCACTGCGTCGCCGAAGCGGCGGTTGTGCCCAGTCCGGACGCTATCCGCTGGCACGTGCCCAAGGCATTCATTACCCTAAAGCCTGGTTTTCAGGCATCAGAGGAGATGGCCCGCGAAATTTTTAAGTTCATTCGCGCCCGTCTCGGTCCATATAAGCGGATCCGCAGGATCGAATTCTCCGAATTGCCCAAAACCATCTCGGGCAAGATTCGACGCGTGCAGTTACGCGGTATCGAGTTGAAGTCCGGCGAAGGCCGTCGTCCCGGCGAGTATTGGGAAGATGACTTCCCTGACCTCTAGGACGCTACGGTTGATCAGTCGAGACGAGAACAATCGCTCTCGGCCTAAGCGCATTCCTCTTGCCCCTAAGCTCCCAAAGTCGTATATTGATGCGGCTCCAAGTAATCGTTTACTCAAAATTCCTAGGCGAGGCCGACGCTTGGCCCCTGGAGGGTGAAAACTATGTCATCGAGACGTCAGTTTTTGCAGCAGGCTTCTACCGCCGCTTTAGCTTTTTCTTCCAGCACACTCTTCGGGCGCTTTGCCTCGGCGCAGGCGGCGTCCACCGCAGATCAAACCGTCCGCATTTTTGTGGATAGCCGCCGAAGCATTTCTCCGTTGGATCGAAACTTGTTCGGCTCCTTTCTGGAGCACCTGGGACGCGCGATTTACGAGGGTATCTACGATCCCGGCTCGAAATTGTCCGACTCGAATGGCTTCCGCAAAGACGTGATGCAGGAGGTGCATTCACTCGGGGTTCCAATCATTCGATACCCGGGCGGTAATTTTGTCTCCGGCTATAACTGGCTGGACGGCGTAGGTCCGAAGCAGGACCGCCCGAAGGTGTTCGACAAAGCCTGGGATTCTGTGAACTCGAATCAGTTTGGTACCAACGAGTACATGCAGTGGTGCAAGGCGGTAGGAACGCTGCCCCTGATGGGCCTCAATCTCGGAACCGGAACTCCGGAGCAGGCTGCCGCGCTCCTGGAATACTGCAATGTTGACCAGGGAACGCAGTGGAGCAACTTGCGGCGGAAGCACGGCTATGCCGAGCCCTACAACGTGAAGAACTGGTGTCTGGGAAATGAAATGGATGGGCCGTGGCAGATCGGGCACATGACCGCAACCGAATATGGCATGAAGGCCCAGGATTCGGCGCGGCAGATGCGTTATGTGGATCGGTCGGTGCAGTTAATCGCATGCGGCTCCAGCGGTCCGTTTATGCCTACTTACTTGGAGTGGGACCGCGAAGTCTTGGAGCAGTGCTATGAACTTGTAGACGGCCTCTCGTTGCATCGGTATCTGGGCAACAATGAGGAAACGGGGGAGGACAGCGCAAAGTATCTGGCCATGAACTTGACCATGGATCGCCAAATTGCCGAGACGCTGGCGGTTTGCGACCTGGTGCGTGGGCACAAGCGATCGCCCAAGAAACTCTGGTTGTCGTTCGATGAATGGAACGTCTGGTATCGTGCGCGTAGTGGAGACGCGGTGAACGGGCATCGGAAAGAGGCGGCGCATCTCCTGGAAGAAATCTACGACCTGGAGGATGCGCTGCTGGTCGGCGGCATGCTCAACACCCTGATGCGGAATGCGGATCGAGTAAAGGTCGCCTGCCTGGCGCAACTGATCAATGTCATCGCGCCGATCATGACCAACGAAAACGGGCTATTCCGCCAGACGATTTATTATCCGTACGCCTGGGCGCTGCAATACGCGCATGGGCGTGTGCTCAATGTGTTGGTCGAAGCACCCACTTACGATGTGAAGGGGCTGGATGCAGTGCCGTACGTCGATGTGGTCGCGACCACGGAGGATGGCAAGACTTCACTGTTTATTCTCAACCGCGACCTTTCGAAAGCTCACGCCATAGAGGTGGTCTGGGAAGACCAACCGCAGAGCCGCGTTTTGGCTTCGCAAGTATTGACTGGAAACGACCTGAAAGCGGTGAACGGTTTCGATGCGCCGGAGCGAGTGAAGCCGCAGCCCTTCGACAAACCTTCCACGGCCAACGGGCGCACTCGGTTCGAAGTTCCGGCGCGCTCCTACACAGTGATTCAGTGGGCCACGTAAGAAAAAGGATGAATGGGGCGGTGCGCCACGGTTGCACACCGCGTCTTTTTCAGACTTTCTTGCCGCTACCTTCGGTTAGGGTCGTGTATTTGTCGATGGGAAGATCGGTGAATCGTTCCACGCGTCCGCTGGGCATAGGCCATTTGATTTCCACCCAGTCAATTTTCGGACGAGCGCCGATGCCGAGAACGACGCGCGGGTCATGCGATGCCAAATAGCTCCCGCCGCCGGTTTTGAAGATCGATCGTTTCAAGTCTCCCGCCTGCCATGTGATCGCCGCTCCGATGGCATCAGGGTTAGCCTGCTTCGCCACGAGTTTCAGTCCCAGCCAGTGATTGTGCCTTCCGGCATTGTTTTTCACCAACAAAGGGGCGCCGTTATTGATCGCGACGAGAACGTCCAAGGCTCCATCGTTGTTGAAATCACCAACCGCCATTCCCCGCGATGCATAGGGCTTTGTGAAGACGGGACCACTGGAAGCGGAAATATTTTCAAATCGTTTCCCGTTGCCGCGAAACAGCAACATCGGCTCGTAATACTTTACCTCCGAGGAGTGCTCTTCGATTCTGTCGTCGGGGTGGCCATTGGCAAGAAAGAGGTCGGGATTGCCGTCATTGTCGTAGTCGAAGTACCTTACTCCCCATCCGCTCATCAGGCGGGTCACGCTTCCGATTCCATTAGGAATGGCCATGTCGTCAAAAGTTTCGTCGTGATTGTTGTGGTAGAGGGAATACATCTCGCGATCCACGTTGGTGACGAAAAGGTCGATCCAGCCATCCTGGTCGTAATCGGCGGCGTCCACGCCCATGCCGGACCGCGCGTGGCCTTCTGCGCTGTAGCCGACGTTCGCTGGAAAGCCAGCCTCCTCAAATTTGCCACTGCCTCGGTTGAGGAAAAGGAAATTCGCGACCGTGTCGTTGGCAACAAAGAGATCCATCCGGCCGTCGTTGTTAACATCGCAAGCGACCACGCCCCACGCCTTGCCTAGGGATTTTCCGATGCCTGACTCCTGGCTCACGTCAGTGAAAGTGCCGTCGCCGTTGTTGTGGAACAGACAGCTCGGCATGGGATCGTAAACGCTGGGGATGCAGTAGTAACGTTCGCCTTTTTGCTGGTTGCCGCAGAATCTATTCTTGGACTTATCAAAATCCACGAACTTGCAAATAAAAAGGTCAAGTTTGCCGTCGTTGTCATAGTCGAACCACACCGCGCTCGAGGCCCAGCCAATCGTGGGCAGCCCGGCCTTACGGGTCACGTCCGTAAACGTTCCATTTCCATTGTTGTGGTAGAGAATGACACCGTTGTATTGCGTAACGAGGAGGTCTGGGAAGCCGTCGCCGTCAAAGTCGCCGACCGCAATACCCATCCCGTAGCCACCACCCGGAACGCCGGCCTTTTCGGTTACATCAGTAAAGGTGCCGTTCCGGTTGTTGTGATAGAGCGCGTTGCGAAGGGGGGGATTCGGATCCAGGAAATCACATTTCCCGCTGTTGACCAGATAAATGTCCATCCACCCGTCGTTGTCGTAATCGATGAATCCACAACCGGCTCCAACCGTCTCCGGGAGGTACATTTCTGGCGAGCGCCCGTTGCGGTGGACCCAGGTTATCCCGGTTACTTCTGGAGGGAGGAGTTCAAAAGGGAATTCAGGAGGTGCTGCGCCTAACGGCCAAAGCCGAGGCAAACCGGGCAGAGCGGAGGCGGCTAGGAGGGCACTCACGCGCCTCAGGAAGTTCCGGCGGGTGCCAAAATAGCCACTTTTTCCGTGGATCATGAAAGCTGCGCTTGCCCCCAAAAACACCGCGATTGCTAATGTAGAACGATTCGCCTCTGGATGAATCTACACCTGCGGAACGCTGGGTCACAAGGGACAATCCCCCTGTATTTTCGCGGGTTTGCGCATTGCGCGGGTCGAGCGGCGATGCTATAAAAGACAAAGATCTGGCCGGGCGCCATATTCGCCCGACACCCACCCTATGCAGGTAAGCGACAACTGGCGCACGTTCTTGGTTCTGTGTGTCCTTGCAGCCACCGCCTGTGCTCAGATTAGTCACATTGAGACTGCTACTCAGTCGTTGAACGATGGCGATACGGTGCAAGCCGAGGCCGAGGCTCGCAAAGCGATGCAGATTCCACCGACACGCGCGCTGGCGCTGGCCATGCTCGGAACCATCCGCTTGCAGCAGGGAAGAACTGAGGAGAGCACGAAGTTTCTGGTACAAGCCCTCGCCCTGAATCCCAAGCTGGTGGGCGCTCGCACGACGTTGGGGAATGCCTACGCATTCGGCGGTAAGCCAGATTTGGCCGCGAAATGCTTTCGAGAGGTGCTGAAGGTCGACCCACGCAATTTTAACGCTCGCTTCGATCTCTTCAAACTGGAGGCCTCCCGGCGAAATTTCCAGCAGTCCCTGGATCTAGCCGTAAGAATCATGCCTCAACTATTCGAATCGGATGAGGCGATGGTGGTCCTTGCCTCCGATTATGGCGCCCTTGGAAAGAGACATGAGTTAGAGGATCTCGTCGCTCACTGGGAACAGTTGCCAGATCCGTCGGACGAAGCAGCGCTCGATTTCGGGACCACGCTGCTGATGTACGGGCTGAGGGATGAGGCCACAAGAGTGTTCCAGGATGAAGAGACTCGACTCGATGCTCGTCCGACGCCGAGCATTGCTCTCAGACTGGGGAATGCTTTTCTGAGTCTGGGCCTTCTCGACCGGGCTGAGAAGAGTACACAACTTGCTTTGTCGCTAGTTCCCGACTGCATCGCGTGTTATCAGACTCTGGCGCAGATTGCAGATCGTCAGGACAACAGTGAAAAGGCCCTGGCATATCTGGTTGCCGCCAAGAAGCGGGCCCCCGAGGACCCGGAGGTTCTCTTCGAGTTCGGCAAAGTGTGTCTGGAGAGAAACCTCGTTGACGACGCTTTTTCTGCGCTCTCTAAGGCTGCGGAGTTGCAGCCTGACAATGACTCGTATGTTTACGTTTTGGGCTCCGCCAACGTTGCCAGCGGCCATCTGCCAGATGCTCTTGCGCTCTTTCAGCGCCTTCTGCAGAAGCACCCTCACGATGCGATCCTCACCTATGCGATTGGCGCCGTCTACTACCTTCAGGGCAAGTACAGCGAGGCTGAGGCTTCGCTGAAGCAGAGCCTGGCAGCTCAGCCGAATCAGGTCGCGGCTTCCTACTATCTAGGTCTGACTTACGACGCGATTGGAGACGATGACCGTGCAATCCCGGTCTTCCGGGAATTGCTCAAGAGCAATCCGAAGCATGCGCCGTCGTGCGTGAAATTAGGCGGCATACTGTTGAGAGCGCACCAGTATGATGACGCACGAGAGAATCTGGAGCGCGCCGTTTCTCTCGATCCGGATTCAGTAGAAGCACATTATCAGCTGGGGCTTTTGCTTCGCCGCCTGGGGAAGTCTGCTGAGTCGGAGAGCGAGTTCGCGGAGTCGCGTAAGTTGGAGGCGGCGCAGCGCGCGCAAAAGGACATGCGTCTACGCCTGTTACTGCCTGATTGAACCCAAGATGAGCCGGCGTTTTCCCAACCGTCACGGATCCAGTCATCTTTCACGCCGTGAGTTTCTCGGCGCCGCGGCACGATTCAGTTCGCTATTGCCCGTATCTTCGCTACTGTCGGGATTACCCGGGCTTGCAGCAATTCAGAAGTCGCCGGCAACCGCGGCAAAGGGTAAATCCGGAAGTAGCGCGACTGGAGCGGCAGGGTTCACTTTCAAAGATATTGTTAAGGAATCTGGCCTTTCGGATGCGATCAACATTTTCGGGGGAGTGGAGCGGAAGCAGTACATCCTGGAGGAAACGGGTTGCGGCGTGGCTCTTTTCGACTACGACCACGACGGCTGGCTGGACATTTTTATGGTGAACGGAACCCGCCTCGACGGAATCTCGACGGCGCATCCGCCGAGCAATTTCCTGTTTCACAATAACCGCGACGGCACCTTCACCGACGTTACCGAAAAGGCAGGCCTGGTCAGATCTGGTTGGGGGCAAGGCTGCTGCGTCGGCGATTACGACAACGATGGTTTCGATGACCTGGTTGTGACCTATTGGGGCGGTATCGTCCTGTATCACAACAACGGCGACGGGACCTTCACCGATGTGTCAGAAAAAGCGGGTCTGCTGCAAAAAGGTACGCATCCGCGCTGGAATACCGGTTGCTGCTTTGTAGACTACGATCGCGACGGCCGCCTCGATCTTTTCGTTGCCAATTATGTGAATTTCGATTTGAATACGACGCCGGTCGCAGGAAGCAACGCGTACTGCCGCTATTTCGGATTGTCGGTTGGTTGCGGGCCCCAGGGCATGGGCGGAGGGACCAACATTCTGTATCACAATCGCGGCGACGGAACGTTCGAGGATGTATCGGTGCAGGCGGGAATTGCGGTTCCCCATGGTCCGTCGGATCCGTTCTTCGTCGCCGACCAGTGGATTCCCACGGGGTCTTACGGCTTGGGTGTGTCGGCGGCAGATTTCGACAACGACGGCTGGCCCGACATCTACGTGGCCTGCGATTCCGTTCCCAGCCGCTTCTATCACAATAAAGGGGACGGAACCTTCGAGGAAGTGGCTCGAGAGATCGGCTGCGCCGTGAATGAGAATGGCGGGATGCAGGGCGGCATGGGAGTGGCTGTCGGCGACTATGACTGTGACGGCTGGCTGGATATCGTCAAGACGAATTACTCTGATCAGACTGCAAATTTGTACCACAACAATGGCGATGGCACCTTCTACGATGCTGTTCTGCAGGGCGGCATGGGCGGTAATACTCGCTACCTAGGATGGGGCGTAGGACTTTTCGACTTTGACAACGACGGCTGGCCAGACATTTTCATGTCAAACGGCCACGTCTTTCCTGAAGTGGACACGAAGAAGCTGCACCTCACGTTCAAACAGCGAAAGATCGTCTACCGGAACCTTGGAACGGGGCGCTTTGCGGACGTTACGGCCGAGAGCGGCCACGCACTGAGTGAGCCGCGCCCCAGCCGTGGAGCTGCATTTGGGGACTTCGACAATGATGGAGATGTTGACGTCGTGGTCATCAACATGAACGAGCCTCCATCTCTTCTGCGCAATGACTGCCCCGCCAGAAACAATTGGCTGAAGGTGAAATGCGTGGGGACCAAGTCAAATCGAAGCGCGATTGGCGCGCGTGTGCGTGTAGTAACGGGCCGACATTCGCAAATCAACGAAGTGATGAGCGGATCCAGCTATATCTCCCAGAATGATCTTCGTTTGCACTTTGGCCTGGGTCAAGCGAAACAGGCGGACTTGGTCGAGGTGCGATGGCCGTTGGGCCTGGTGGAGTCCCTTAAGAGCGTTGATGCCAATCAACTGATCGTTTTGCAGGAAGGACATGGGATCTTGCGGCGAGAGAGGTTCGGGAAATCGTAGTCTTCGAGCAACAAAAGAGGGATGGTCCGTGTGGGACCATCCCTCTGCACTTTCTCGGAGTGGAGTTAGAAGAACAGCTGCAATCCAAACTGGATTCGCCTCGGGATGTTGCACTGGCTGCCTGTCTTCCCAAAGTTACCGTTTCCGTTGTTGGGTTGCCAGAACTGATCCACCGGGCAGAAGAAGACGCGGTTGAAAGCGTTACCCGCATCCGCTTCGAACCGGAGATATTTCTCTTCGCTGAAGTGAGTATCTTTGAAGATTGAAATATCTTCGTTGAAGTACCTGAATCCGCGCACGCTGGCGTCCTCTCGCGGCGCGTTGCCGAAAACGAGGGCACCGGGATCGGACCATCCGCCTTGATTCAAATACGAGTCGTTATAGGGGTTACTGAATTTCCCTGACCTGCCGCTACCGGCTTTGTTCGGGAACTTATTGTAGTTGAATAGGTATCCTCCGAAGTCATTCGGCATCGTGATGGACAAAGGTCTGCCGGACGAGTAACTCTGAATACCCGAGATCTGCCAGTCAGCGACAAGCTTGTTCAGGAAACCCGATGCATCACTCAAAACGGGTTGGCCCTTGCCGAACGGGAGTTTGTAGACCCACCCTACTGAGAAGATGTGCGGCACATCATCCGAACTGACGCTGTAGAGATCGCGCATGTCGCTGGGATTCTGTACCGGAGGGCCTCCGGAACCTAATCCCGTTTCCGACCCGTTGTTCATAAGCCGGGAGAACGTGTAGGAGACCTTCATCTCCAGGCCCGCACTCATATGTCGCTCGAAGGCAGCTTGGAAGGCGTTGTAGTGGCTATTCCCAAACGGGAAGAAGCGCCAATTGATCTGCTGATATTGCGGCCAGCTGCGGAGCGCCTGCGCCACAGATCCGCTGAACGTAGGATACGGAGCAGCCACTCCGCCGCAGTTGCTATTGCACACTCCGTTGGTAAAGGTAGCACCCAGGACGGGAGCACCCAGGCTAAGAACGCTAGCCGGGTTCATATTGTCATATACGCCGGCGGAGCTGCGCCCGTCGATCAGTCGAGTCCCGTGGTTGCCGACGTAGGCGAGGTCAATTCCCATGTTGCGGCTGAGTTGACGCTGGAATGACAACGACCAGTTCTGATAACGCGGCATTGTGTAGGTTCGCGGATCCACGCCAACCGGGTTGCCGCCATTCGATACGTCAGGCCTAAGCTGGGGCGGCAGCACGATCGTGCCTGCGGGCCAGCCGCAAGGGACATTTACAGTTGTAAGTTGGGTGCGGGTTGCGGGGCATGCTCCCTTGCCATTGAAATAAAATGCGGGGGCGAGCCCATTGACGTTATTGGGCGCGACGGGGTTGGTTTGATAACCATCCACGGGATACGGATCCCAGGAGTCTGCCTGGACGCCGGCATAGTACATGCCATAGCCACCACGGATTACCGTCTTCGGATTGATGGAATACGCGAACCCCAGGCGCGGCCCAACGTTCCAACTGGATTTTCCATACGCTTTGTTAGCGTTGAAGACGGTGGCGCCTTTCACTCCGACTGGATTTGGAGCTGAGGGGTCAAACGTAGAGAAGCGGTTGTACTCTTCGCTAAGGCCTCCCTGCCAGTCGAAGCGCAGCCCCAAAGTCACATTGAGGTTCTTCATTAGCTTGAGGTCGTCGTTGCCCCAGAACGAGGCATATTTCATCTTCGGCATGTATTTGAACGGCACCGAGAAATTGGCGTCATTGACCTGACCCAGGATGAATGAAGCGAACTCATTTCCGGTTTGGCCAGCATTCAGAATCGCACCAGTCGAGCTATAGCCCGCAGTTTCGTTGTCATTGAAATTGAAGTTGCCGCCGGTGTTTACGGCCCACCCGGTCTGGGGGAAGGTCATGTAACGGTATTCGACACCAGCCTTAATCGTGTGCTTGCCAGTGGTCCAAGCCACGTCGTCCAGGAACTGATAGCGGTTGTTGATATCAGCTCCCCCACTGGCCCAAGGCGTTCCAAAGTGAGTGTAACCAACTGAGCCATTGAAGTTGAGCTGAGGAAATCCAGCATTGTTGAAGATTGGCGAATCGGGAAGGCCAAGCCCCAGTTTCTGATTCCATCCCACTCCGCCGGCCAATTGATGCCCCAGCATCATCCAGCGGTCGTAAGCCAAGGTCGTATGGTTAAACAAATTTGGCCTGATGATCCAGTTCATCTGCAGGTGTTCAAAGTGGTTGGTGATGCGCTGATAGAACCCCTGACCAATGTAGGTGTCGTTCTTCTGGGAGGCCGTTTCGCCATTGTTCACCGTATTACAGCCCTGCGGACCACCGCAATGTGCGATGCGGGGCCGGATGTTTTCGTAATACGTGTTCGAGATCGAGAACTTGTCATTGAAGTTGTGATCGAAGCGGAACAGCCACGTCCGCACGTTGATCTTGTCGTTGTCATCCGAGTTTCCGCCGAACCCATTCACGCGGACCGTCTGGCGATCCAAGGCAGGGATGTTGGGAATAACTGCGGTCGCCAAAGGACTCCAGAGAGGATCGTTCGATGGAATAATGTTCGCCTTCCCAGCGATTGGCGCACCGGTGATGGTGTCAAAGCCATAACCGTCACGCACCGGCACACCACCCACCAGCCTGGTGGTCGCGGGGTTGTAGATCTCCCCTACGTAAACGGGCCGACCCAAGACGTCGGAAACAGGGTTGCCCTTCGAGTCTGTTAATTGTTTACCAGTTAGGAATTCGCTGAAATTTCCTTGCCGCTGCAACGGAGTGGCAAGAGTATTCACGAAACCTGTGTTTACCGTGCTGTGGTAATCAAGACCGTCGAGGTTGAAGAACCAGAAGGTTTGTTTTACTTTCGGGATTGGGCCACCAACCGCGAAGCCCCAGTTGTTTTGGCCGAGAGGAAGCGTCTTTCCCAAGCCCCCCTTAACCAACACCGGTCCCAGGAAGTAATTGGATGCGTCGAACTTGTTGTTTGTGTAGAAGTCGTAAAGGTTGCCGTGGAACTTGCTGGTGCCGGACTTCGTGGTGTAGGTGATGAAACCGCCGCTGGTGTGGCCGTATTGTGCCGAGAAGGTATTTTGCACAACCGTCATTTCCCGAACAGAGGGATAGGGGATCGAGCTTTCTTGTGTCTGTTGGTGCCCTTCTGCGTATCCGAATGCCGCACCGTCAAACCAGTTCTCAGTCGCCATCGTCTGGCCGCCGTTCATACGCGAGGTGAACTGGCTGCCACGGAAAATCGCGTCACCGTTGGGCTGCATGGGCACATAGCCGGGTTGAAGCTGCAGCAGCGACTCGGCCAGGCGGATGTCGGCGCCCATGACGGCAGGGAGGTCGTGATAATACTCTTCGCCGACCGTATGCTGCACTGTCGCCGTCTCGGTGTTGACGAGTTCAGTGGTGGCAGCTTCCACCTGCACGCTTTCCGTGGTTGCCCCGACATCGAGTCTTGCGTCCACACGCACCGTCTGACCGCCGGTAAGCGCGTTCCCGGTGCGGCTGAAAATTTTGAAACCTGCTTTTTCGATATCCACTCGGTAGGTGCCAAGGATAAGAGGCGGGGTGCTGTAGTTGCCAGCGTTGTTCGTACCGACAATTGTCTTGACGCTGGTCTGCTCGTCGGTGATGGTGACCTTGGCGTCAGGGATGGCAGCGCCACTGGCGTCAGTAACTACGCCGGTAATCACAGCTCGATCCGCAAGCTGCGCGTACGATTGTTGTTGGCTGAACCAAACCAAGGCGATTAACAGAGAGAATACAGAAATGCCCCACCGTTTCATCTGGCGCCTCCCTTTTTTGCTTTCTACCCCTAGCGGCCCCTTGAGAAAACCTTTTCTCAGATGGATGGAACTTTTACAACTAGTTCATTGTGACTGTCAAGCTAATTCTTTTGTACTAAATCAAATTTTCGCAGTGAGCGGTTTCGTAACCGAAATTGTCGACCTAGAACCGCCCAGACGCAGCTTTTTGCCAGGCGCATTGGAGAGTAAACAGACCGCAAGTCACTGATAGCAAGTGGACAGTTGGAAGGTGAGACAGGTCGTTCTAAAATCGCGAAAGGCTAGTCGTTTTCGTTCGTCCCTCAATTGCCTCTCTAGAGGGAAGATCAAAGTCCAGACCTCAGTGCCGCCAGCAAATGTCGAGCGAATCAGCGACTAAGGCGATGTTTCTCGAGTTGGCAGAAATCGTTTTCTTGAGCCTGGCGCACCAGGGAAGAGCTAAACCGGGGTCGGGCAAAGTTGTGAGCTACCAATTTCCTGGGGGCGTTTCATGATCTACGCAATCCCTTCAACCCTCTTCGGGCCTTACTCGCGGTCTGCTCCGGGATGTTGTGCACTTCGGCTCTTCGATATGTCGCGACGCGTCTTCTGAAGTTCGTTGTTTTCCTGGTCCAGGCGCGTGAACGAGTCCAGCGCCTTCTTGCTTTCATCAAGATTGCCGAGCCTGCGGTAGATCCCTGCCAGGACGTAATAGTAGGAAGACGAGCGCTGATTCAAAGAGACGGCGTGGTTCAGGGAATCGACAGCAGCCTGAAGCTGACCTTGGCGCTCATGGGCTCGCGCCATCTGAAACCAGGCAGTATCGGACTTGGGATCAAGCTCGAGAGCTTTCTGCGCGTAATCGAGGGCCTTTGCCGGGTTCTCGGTGCGGTTGTAGTACGCGCTTAAATTCACATAGGCAGATACGAACCTGCCATGGCGCTGCTCATTGAGGGCGATCGCTTTTTGATAGGTCTGAATTGCATCGGTATCATTCCCCAACGCTTCCTGGGCGAAGCCCAAAGCATCGATGGCTTCAACGTAGGAGGGGTCGAGCCGGATCGCCTCTTCCAAATGTTTGCGCGCGTCCGGCCAATTGTCTTGGATCGAAAATAGTTTCCCCAGATCATAATGGCATTCGCTGCATCTCGGAGCGTAGCGAAGAGCTTGTTCAAACTCAGTTTCTGCGGCATCGTAACGGCCGATTATCATAAGATCGCGCCCCAAAACTTTGTGCGCGTCGGCGTTTTTGACATTGAAGCTGAGCGATTGGGCGAGGGATTTGATCGAGTCGCCAATTTTTTTCTGCGCGAACTGGCTGTAACCGAGGGAGTACCAACCCCACGCAGAACTGGGATGTTCCTTTACGTACGAGACGAGCAAAGGTTCGACTTCTTTATATCGGCCCTCGCGAAAATAGGTTTCAAACTCGGAGACGGTTGCGGGAGCGTCCTCGGTGGTTTTGCTGTCGTTCGCTCCGCTGGCGGCATCCGCGGTACCAGGCACGACAGGCGGTTTCAGCTTGCCAATACTCTGCCGGGCAGTTAAGTCACCAGGATTTAGTTTTAATGCTTCTTGATAGGCGGCGACGGCGTCGTCCGTATTGCCTTCTTTCTCCAATACAGCGCCCAGGAAATGCTGTGCGACAGGAGAGTTCGGCTGCAGTTTGATGGCATGACGGAACTTTGATTCGGCTGCCTGCAGTTCGCCGTTTTGAAGATCCGCCTGGCCTTCCGAGATATCAAGTTCCGCATTCTCATTGCGCTCGTCGGCGGAGGAGAGCTCCCGTCCTTTCTTAACCTCCGCCGCCCCTTCCTCTTGCCGACCGCTCCGCGCCAACGCCAAACCTAGCTGGTAATGCGCTTCGCCGCTTGTGGGATCGAGGCGCGTTGCATCTCGCAGTTCCGTAATTGCTTCGCCAACCTTGGCGCCTTGCAGCAGCACTTTGCCCAAGGCCAGATGTGCCCGGGCAAAGTCCGGCGCAATCGAAATGATTTTTCGCAATTGCTCCATCTGTTTCGCAGCGCCGTAGCTCGGACTGTTACCGTAAGCCTCGGCAAGATTGAACTGAGCCCTGATCAATGTCGGATCGAGAGATACGGCTTTCTCCAATTCGCCAATCGCACCTTCCAAGTCCGTGAGCATGAGCACAGCGCCGAGGTTCGCATGAGCGTCTGCGTATTCCGGACGAATTCGGAGAGCCTCGCGAAATTCAGCAATGGCTTTCTCGTCCCCGTTGTTTTGGGCCAAAACTAGGCCCATATTGTTGTGAGCCTCAGCGTAATCCGGACGCAAATTCAGCGCTTGCCGGAACTCGGCTAAAACCTGGTTGCTGTCGGCGCCCGTGCGGCCAAGCACGAGACCGAGAATATTGTGCAGTTCCGCGAGGTCGGGGCCCTTTGATATGGCCTCGCGAAGCGACGTAATCGCGCCATCCCAATCGGGAGCGGGAATGGCGGAGTTGGCGTTAAGCCCGGCTTCGAATTGTGGCAGCGCCCGCGGGACTTGGTTCTGCCGAAGAAAAACTAAGCCAAGATCGATGAAGCTGGCCGCGGTTGCTGGCGAGAGGGCGATGGCGCGCTCCAGACTTAGCCTGGCGCCGGCCAAGTCGCCTTCGTCGCGTTGCGCCGTTCCCAGCAACGCATAACTGGCGGCCGCCGCAGGATCGAGGCGAGTGCTGGTTTTAAGCTCTGAGATGGCCTTCTGTTTTGCGCCGCTATACCACAGTGCGGCGCCATAGTTGTAGTGAACGTCTGCGGAGTCCGGTTGAAGGGCGACGGCGCGTTCCAGGTGCGGCAATGCAGAGGCTGTGTCTCCCTCTTGGCCCAAAATATATCCGAGAAGGTTCTGAGCATTGCCATCGTTCTCGTCAGCGGCCAAGGCGGTGGAGAGTTGTTCCTTAGCTGAACTTAAGTCGCCTTTGGCCAGATCGTCCTGCGCCCGTTTGTAGTATTGATTTGTCGCAAGCGACTCGGTTTGTCCTTTGTGTGCCGCCGCCGCTTGCTGCTTTAGCGTGAAACCGAGGCCGTAATAGGCTTCGCGCATTTGGGGATCGATCTCCAGTGCGTGTTCGAAAGCCGTCGTGGCTGCCGACAAATCACCGTTCTGACGAAGTGTCTGGCCGAGTTCGCATTGCACCGTCGGATTTTTCGGTTGAGCTTGTGCCACTCGACGTAATTGGACAAGCGCTCCTGCGGCGTCTCCGTTCTCGCGCAGCGCCAGTCCGAGGTTGAGATGTGCCGCCCAACTGTTTGGCTCGAGGGCCAAAGCCTTTTGGAAGGCAGTTATCGCGCCAGCAAGATTGCCGCTCTTGGCCAGTGCGGAACCCAAATTCGTATAGGCTCGCGCATACTTCGGATCCAGAGAAAGGGCCCTCTGCAATTCCGAGATTGCGTCGGGCAGGTTGCCCCGCCCCATCAGGAATGCGCCTAACCAGTTATGTGCTTCGGCTGAGGACGGGGCCAGTTTGACAGCCTGTTTGAAGGCATCGAAGGCTTGTGGATAGTCTCCATGATTCCAGTAAGCTTGTCCAAGTTTGATGTAAAGCTTCGAATTAGCTGGCTCACGCTTGAGCGAGGCCTGAATCTCTGCCAGGGAAGGGGCTGCGTCGGTTTCCCTCGCCTGCCCCTGAGTCTTGTTTAAGGCAGACGCTTCCGCGGGACTTCGAACGGTGAAGAAAAGCGAAATTAGGCACGCGGATGCAAAGCGGAGGGTGAGCTTCATGAATCAGGGCCTGACAATCGAAGGATGTATTTCAAGTATGCTCTCACCCCCTAGGAAAAAGCGCAATGCAACTTTCGGGGCTTCCAGAGTGGTGAATAGGCTGTTCTCAGGTCACTCCTGTCCCATCAGCAGGCGCCGTTTTCGCAGTTGTGCCAGTACATATCCCAGCCCAGATACCGCGTGGTCGCTTCGTAAACGGCCGCTGAAACGGTGGAGAGATTAGCGGCTACGTGGTGTTCAAAAGCGCGTTCACAGATGAAGTGCAGCAAGCGTTGCATATTCGGAATCTCGACGACTCCTGCGCCGCCGAAGGTATTCAACGTATCATCGGTGAAGCGCCCCTCGCCGACATAACCCCGCATCTTTCCGGAGAGATCGTCGGTGGAAAAGCGGGCAAAGCTCATTCTTTCCGGCTTGATTAACCCGACGCAGGTTCCGAATGTATTTTGTTTGCCGACGGTGCCGGCAATGATTTCCTGAAAGTCCATCTTTACCGAGCGGAAAAAGTGTTTTGGCAGGTTTGAACAATGGAAGCACACCGCTTTGTTCGGATCGGATCCGTAATTGTTATTCCAGTCAAGGAGCGCGGAGGGGGTACCGGAAGCAAGTTGCAGAGCGTGCATTCCGAGCACACCGCAGATATCGACTTCACAAGCGCTGGAGAGGAGTTGTTCGCTCATCATGCTCATAACCGTGCAGGGAACAACGCCAAGATTCTCTTCAATGGAAGTCCAGCACTGCACCGCGCTGATGCTCACTTCTGTGGCTGCCTTCCATTGGTCCACAACGGCGGCGAGTTTGGCCATTTTCAATAATGCCGCTGCCGGAGTGCTGCCGGTGTCGACGTACTTCTTGATCTCCGCAAGCTTAAGCTGAGCCTGATCGTCGGTGTCTTTCATGCGCTCGATGCGGCCGAGCACTTCCGAAAGATCGAGTGTCTCGATCGAAATGCCTTGCGATTCCAGAATCTTTTCGCTGTAACGCACCGTGTTGAACGCCGCCGGACGGGCGCCAATGGCGCCAACTCGCAGATTACGGAATCCCTTCACTACCCGGCAGACTGCGGTGAACCAATCTAGGTCTCGGGCGAACTCGGGAGAGTCGGGACTTTCGGTGTGCAACGTAGTCAGGGAATAAGGGATGCCATACTGACGGAGGTTGTTGCAGGCAGACATTTTTCCGCAGAAGCTGTCGCGGCGCGAGGCGATCGTCATCTTCCGTGGATCGTCGGGTGTCGCCTGAATGAGCACTGGGACAGGGAGATCAGCTAGGCGCAGCGTGTCGGCGATTGCGCGTTCTTCTCCGAAATTGGGTAGGGTCACGATGACCCCGTCGATGCGCTCCGAATTGCGTTTGAACAAATCCGCGCAACGCCTGGACTCTTCCCGCGTCTCGACGGCCCCGTATTTGCTTTGCTCCGGAGTTAGCGCTACGGCGTCAATTCCGCGTGCCTGCAGAACTCCGAGCATCTCTTCTCGCCCACTCTTGGCCAAATGATCGGGAAAGAAGCCTCGGTTGCCTACAATAAGGCCCAGCGTCATTTTCCTGTTGGCCATAAGCTCCCCTTTTCGGACGTGCCCCGTCAGCGAGACCAGTAATCGTTTACCCGTTGGGTGCTACATTATTCCCAAGCCGCAGCAAATGCAACCCCAGGGTATTGTGAGTCGCGTTAGCCGGGAAGTTGTCTCTGTATTGTTTCGATCTCGAGACCTGGAAGATTTGAACAGAGATTCGTAATCTCCGAAGCAATCGGTCCGAAGAGGCGGACTCCTCCCGCGTCAACCCTCCAACGTTGGGATCACAACCGAGTCCGTTGACCTATCCTGTCCTGCGAGGCTTCGGTCGAAAACGTTTGCTCATTTCTACTACCATGCGACGCGGCCATCTAACGTTGCACCCCAAGGAAGTGGCACTTCATTCGCGGTAAACAGAGGCGACGGTCTTTTCCGAGCAGTGATGCTAAAACGTTCAATCTAGAAACGCACTTCGACGCGGTTGCCGTCAAAGATCACATTCTTCTCTGTTCCAAACACATTTATGGAGATGTTTCGCAACGGCGGAAGCATGCGCGACCCCGGTACAAGAGTGAGCGTCAAGGTTCTTGATGCATGGTTCCAGTTTAGTCTCGTCCCCATCCACCCGCCTTTGCGGTAGTTGAACGAACGACCATCATCTTCGTACAAAAGAAACGATCCGTCGGCGCCGGGATAAATTGAAATTGACAAAGGCTGGTCCACCGTCTCGTTGGTGTGCTGCTTGACCGGGCCAAGCGGCAGAACAGTTCCAGCGGCAATATAAAGCGGCATCGTTTCAAGGTCGACAGAACGCCTGATCTCGCGCCCTCCTTCCACGCGCTCGTTCGACCAGAAGTCGTACCAGTTGCCGCGAGGAAGATAGACGGAGCGCGCCGTGGCTGCCTTCTCGACTACCGGGGCGACGAGAATTTGCGGTCCCCAGAGATACTGATCCTGGCGAGCAACCGCGATCGGATCGTCCGGATAATGCAACCAGAGTGCGCGCATTATGGGCATCCCAGTGGTAGCGCACTCGCGTACGGCGCTGTACAGGTAGGGCAGCATGCGGTAGCGGAGTTCAAGGTATTTTCGGCAAATCGGTTCGACCTGCGGGTTGTGGAGTTGGCTGGCATCCGGAACGGCGGCTCCATCGTAGTTGCCGATCTCAACCGGGCCAGGATCTCCCGTATTCCAACCCCAGGGCAGGCGAAGTTTCCAGGTGCGCCCATGAGAGCGGAATAATGGACAGAACGCTCCGAATTGAAACCAGCGTACATACAATTCGGCGGTGAACTCCGGCGTAGGAACGAAACCTCCGATATCGGTGCCCCAATACGGAATGCCGGTGAGCGATGTGTTGATGGCGATGGGAATTTGCGTCTTCAGCGTTTCCCAGGTGGAGTACACATCACCGGACCATAGAAACGATGCGTAGCGCTGCATTCCGGCATAACCATTCCGATGCAGAGCATACGGACGTTCATTTGGGCGGTCAGTCTGCGGACCTTCCCAGTGCATCCGGTTGCGCGCCAGCCGCGACGCGATGTCCAAGGGATCGCCTTCGTCAGGCCACCAGCCGTCAACTCCCATCGCGAAATCTTTGCGGTGCGCATCCCAGTAACAACGAGCTTCTTCCGCATCGAACGAGACCGCTTCGCAGGAATCGTGAACCGTACCACGGAGTTTGTCGGTCAGGATTACGTCGTGAAGCACAACGCGAAAATTGTCCTCATGCAACTTTTCTATGATTTGCTTCGGATCGGAGAAGACCCGCGAGTTCCAGGAGAACGATCCATTTTCTGTGTTCCAGCCCGACGGGCAGAAGCCGGTGCCAAGATAAATCAGCGCGTCGCATGGAAGTTTCTTTTCCCGGAATGTCTTGGCTTCGGCGAGGACTTCCTCGCGGTTGGCCAGAGTGCGATGCGATTGCTGGTATCCGAAACTCCACAATGGCGGCATTTCAGGATGGCCCGTAAGCCGGGCGTATTCAGCCATGATGGTGGGAGGATCTGGGGAAGCGACGAAGAAAATATCGAGAGCCGCATCGGGATTCGAGGGCTGAAACTTGCTTTGCGGTCCGCTGAAATCGAATGTCCCGAACGGCTGATGGACGAACATCGCCCAACCTGCAGCACTAATGATCCACGGAATGGGAACCCGTCCACCGTGCGTGGCGAGGCGATAGCCTCCTTGTCCGCTTTTCATCGGGTCAATGGATCCCCGGCGATCGAACTGTGGCCCGCCTTCGCCGAGTCCGGACAGCGGTGAAGTTCCGGTGGCAAAAGAGACGGTGCCGCTATCGCGTTCAATCTCGATCTTTTGAAGCTCTCCGCCGTTGGCAGTTGAAATCGCAAACGTAATTGGACTGGTTGAAACGTGAACAAGAAGCCTGCCGGATTTGAATTCCTGGGCAGGAGAGTTATTACGCAAGCGTGCGATGGGCTCGCCCCACGAGGTTTGGACCAGCGATCCATCGTAAGGAACTGCGACGGTTTTTCCGCGTGCGACGGGCATCACTGAAAGGCGCACGGTGTTTTCACTGATGGAGGTGACGTGAATCTCTCGATCCGAAGAGGATTCGCGGAGAAGAGTATTCGCAGCCGACGCGCCGCGCGGGAGCACGAGCGCGGTAGAGCAGGCAGCCAGGTGCTTTAACAGCCGCCGTCGGTTCCAGCGCTGCGTCATCCAGTCCATTGCCTCCTTCGATTAGTGCGAGTCGCGGGCGACGCGAGCTCCGCTGCGGCCAACAAGAAAATCCAGATCCGCGCCCACATTTGCCTGCTGTACGTGTTCGACGTATAGCTTTTCCCATCCGCGCGTCGGAGTCGGCGGAGCTGTCCACTGGGCCCGACGGCGGGCGAGCGTTGCATCATCGACATCCAGGCGAATTACTCGCTGCGCAACGTCGAGCGTGACGAAGTCTCCGGACTGTACTAGCGCGAGTGGCCCGCCTGCTGCTGCTTCCGGTGAGATGTGCAGAACAACTGTGCCGTAGGCAGTGCCACTCATGCGCGCATCCGAAATACGCACCATGTCGGTCACGCCTTTTCGCAAGAGTTTGGGAGGAAGCGGCATATTGCCGACTTCCGCCATGCCGGGGAACCCGCGCGGTCCGCAATTCTTGAGAACCATGACACAGCTTTCATCGACATCGAGTGCGTCGTCATTGATGCGGGCGTGAAAATCCTCGATGGACTCGAAGACCACCGCGCGGCCACGATGCTGCAGGAGATGAGGGCTGGCCGCGGATAGCTTCATTACCGCACCGTCGGGCGCAAGATTGCCTCGTAACACGGTAATCCCGGCATTTTCTTTGAACGGTTTCGCGAAGGCGTGAATCACGTCGCGATTCCAGCAGGGCGCTTCTTTGACATTCTCCCAAATGGACTTTCCGTTGGCGGTGAGAGCGTCGCGATGCAACACCCCTGCTTCTCCCATTTCTTTGAGAACCGCGGGAAGGCCGCCCGCGTAGTAGAGATCCTCCATCAAATACTTGCCGGAAGGCTGCAGATTCACGAGGCAGGGAAGCTTTGCGCCAAGCTGTTCGAAGTCGTCGAGCTTGAGCGGGACACCGATGCGGCCCGCGATTGCGATCAGATGAATGACTGCGTTCGTCGATCCGCCGATGGCTGCATTCGTTCGGATCGCGTTTTCAAATGCTTCGCGCCTCAGAATGCGAGACATACACAGATCTTCGCCAACCATCTCGACGATCCGGCGTCCAGTCAACTGCGCCAGCGTATTTCGCCGCGCATCCACGGCGGGAATTGCCGCATTTCCCGGCAAGCTCATGCCCAGGGCTTCGACCATGTTTGCCATGGTGGAGGCTGTGCCCATGGTCATGCAGTGGCCTTTGGAGCGGTGCATGCAGCTTTCGGCCTCGAAGAATTCGGCAATCGGCATCTCTCCGGCCCGCACTTGCTCGTGCATTTGCCAAACGCCGGTGCCCGACCCGAGATCGTGGCCGTGAAACTTGCCTGAGAGCATGGGGCCGCCGGACAGTCCGATCGTGGGTAGGTCGCACGACGCCGCGCCCATAAGAAGCGACGGCGTTGTTTTGTCGCAACCCATGAGAAGAACGACGCCGTCGACAGGATTGCCTCGAATAGACTCCTCTACGTCCATGCTCGCGAGATTGCGGAAGAGCATGGCTGTGGGACGCAATAGAGTCTCGCCGAGCGACATGACCGGAAATTCCAGAGGAAAGCCGCCAGCTTCCCACACGCCGCGCTTCACATACTCGGCCAGTTCGCGAAAGTGTCCATTGCACGGCGTGAACTCGGACCAGGTGTTGCAAATCCCAATTACCGGCCGGCCATCGAACAAGTCATGGGGCCATCCCTGGTTTTTGATCCAGCTTCGGTACATGAACCCCATCTTGTCCTGGCGACCAAACCATTCCTGACTACGGAGTTTTTTCATGGGTGCACGACTCAAGAATTCTTTAGAAGAATTGAAGATTGTTGAAAGCGTTCCGATGATATCGTAAATCCCTCAGGTAAACGTAATCTCACTCTGCGGAGCCGGCACTTGGTGCGTTGGAGGATTGCTGTTCTAGTAAGCGCGGCGATTGCAATCAGCTACCTCGATCGCCAGACTCTTCCGGTAGCCGTGAATGCAATTGGGAAGGATATCCCGCTCTCGAATCAGCAATTCTCTACGTTGCAATCTGCATTTCTGTTTTCCTACGCCTTCATGTACGCCGGTGGCGGAAAGCTGACTGACGTCTTGGGAACGCGTCGCGGCTTCACGGTGATCATGATTTTCTGGTCGCTGGCGTGCGCGAGTCACGCGTTGGCCTTGAGCTTCGCGATGCTGGTGCTGAGCCGGTTCCTGCTTGGCATCGGAGAAGGAGGCGGTTTTCCTGCAGCCACGCGGGCAGTCGCGGAATGGTTTCCAACCGACGAGCGGGCGACTGCGATGGGCATTATCAATGCGGGAACGGCCGTCGGAGCGGTGATCGCCCCGCCGCTGATTGCTGTCATCATCACATTCTTGACTTGGCGATGGATATTTGTGATTACGGCCGCCTTTGGCCTGCTCTGGACCGCATGGTGGCGCTTGTCATATTTCTCCCCAGAGAAAGATTCGAAACTGAGTGGCCACAGTGGCGACGAATTCGCAACGAGTCTGCGTTGGATGGATTTGTTGCGGATCCGTGAGGTGTGGGGGATGGTCGCGGCGAAATTTCTGAGCGATGCGGCCTGGTACTTCTATCTTTTCTGGTTGCCCAAATATCTATACGACGCCCGCGGCTTCGACATCAAGGCGGTCGGTGCGTTCGCGTGGATTCCGTACGCGGCTGCAGGAATCGGTTGTCTGATGGGCGGGTGGTTTTCAAGTTTTTTGGTGCGTCGCGAGTTCTCACTGAGTGCAGCGAGAAAACTGGCGCTGGGGTTGAGCGCATCGGTGATGCCGCTTGTGATTTTCGTTCCCCACGTCGCCGTGACGTGGGCCATCGTAATCTTCAGCGTGGCGTATTTCGGGCAGCAGTCATGGTCAACACTCGTGATGGTGCTGCCCACCGATCTTCTGCCGCGGCGTGTGGTCGGTTCCGTCGCGGGGCTGGTTGGCTTTGGGGGAGCGATGGGCGGAATCGTATTTGGGCAACTGGTGGGCTATTTGCTGGATCACGGCATCGGCTATAAGGTTGTTCTTACGCTCGCCGGGATGTTTCATGTCGTCGCCTTCGTTATTATTCTGGTCACGATTCCTTTGTTCCAGCCTGCCGATATTGAGCGGAGATTGACGTATCAGGGAGCACGATGAAGATTAAGGAAATTCGAACGCGCGTGTTCCGATGGCGCGGTAAGACGGTGCCGTTGCCGCCGCATTTCTGCACGAATCCCATGGATGTGCTGCAGTTGCCGCAGGCGTCGATGGGCACGTTCACCTTCCACGGTTGGCTCGTCGTCGAGATTTTCAGCGATGACGGTCTGGTAGGAATCGGCAACGCCGCGCTCGCCCCGCAAGTCACCGAACAGATCATCGATCTTCATTTGAAGCCATTATTAATAGGTCAGAATCCGTGGGATATCGAATTCCTCTGGCAGCACATGTATCGGAAGACGATGGCATTTGGGCGCAAGGGGATTGGGATGGCGGCCATCAGTGCCGTCGACATCGCTCTGTGGGATCTCTTGGGCAAGTCTGCGAAGCAGCCCGTGTACCGGTTGCTGGGAGGCAGAACGAAGCCGCGGATTCCGGTTTACGCGAGCCGTCTGTATGCCACCGAGCTTGGTGCACTCGCCGCCGAGGTGACGCGTTATAAGAGTGAAGGCTACAAAGCCATGAAGCTTCGCTTCGGATGGGGGCCGACGGATGGGGCCGCGGGGATGCAGCGTAATCTCGAACTGGTTCGGACCGTTCGCGAAGCTGTGGGGAACGAGATCGATGTGATGGCAGACGCCTACATGGGCTGGACACTCGACTACGCAAAAAGGATGCTTCCGTTGCTTGAACCATTTCAGCTTCGCTGGCTTGAAGAGCCCGTCATTCCCGATGACATCCATGGGTATGCCGAGTTGAAATCCTACGGACGAATCCCGATCGCCGGAGGCGAGCACGAATTTACTCTGTATGGATTTCGCGATTTGCTGGAGGCGAGTGCAGTTGACTACATCCAGTTCGATACGAACCGCGTGGGTGGTATCACGCAGGCTCGTAAAATTGCGGCGCTGGCCGAAGCCTACTCGGTTCCTGTGATTCCTCATGCCGGGCAAATGCATAACTACCACGTGGTCATGGCCAGTCTCAATTCTCCGATGGCGGAGTATTTTCCTATGGTCGATGTCGAAGTCGGGAACGAACTCTTCTGGTATCTCTTTGCCGGCGAGCCGAAGGCAAAAGATGGTTTCATCAATCTGGATGATGACGTGCCAGGCCTCGGGCTCTCGATCGATGAGTCCAGGTTGCAAGATTTCGAAATTGTCGAATAATGCGTGGAGCGGATCAAGTTCTATGACGCGGCTGGTTCAGATCAAAAAGGGTATTGTGCGTCGCGTAGCGCTGGTGGAGGAGCCCCAGCTTCGTGTGCTCGACGGTTGCAATTCTGTTTACGAACTGGCGAATTCAGCCATCAAGGGTCGCGCGACGATTGGTGAGCTCGTGCGGAAGAGACTTACGAGTGAACGCTTGGAATATGACCTCGTGTACAGCGGTCGGTCTGAATGGCGACTGTTGCCACCGATTGACCATCCCGATGAGGCGGCGCGTTGCATGATTTCCGGAACCGGCCTTACTCACCTCGGCAGTGCGCGCGATCGCCAATCCATGCACGCTGTCGACAGCAACGATATGACGGATAGCATGAAGATGTTCCTTTGGGGTAAGCAGGGAGGGCGTCCGGCTGCTGGGGAGATTGGCACGGCGCCAGAATGGTTCTACAAAGGCACTGGCACTATGTTGCGAGCACACGGTCAGCCGCTCGAGATTCCCAGCTATGCGGAGGACGGCGGCGAGGAGGCGGAGATTGCGGGCGTCTATGTGATCGCGCCGGATGGATTTCCTTATCGCGTGGGAATGGCTGGCGGCAATGAATTCTCGGATCATCGATTCGAGAAAACGAACTATTTGAATTTGGCCAGCTCTAAACTTCGAACCTGCGCGCTGGGTCCGGAACTCGTCATAGACCCGGAGTTTTCCTCCGTGTCGGCCAAAGTAAAGATTGAACGTGACGGTAGCGTGCTTTGGTCTGGGGGCTTCCGAACTGGCGAGGCTGAAATGTGCCATAGCCTGCGGAACCTCGAGCATCATCATTTCAAGTTTGAGGCTCACCGCCGACCGGGAGACGTACACGTTCATTTTTTCGGAACCGATTGCTTGAGTTTCGGCGCCGGCGTTCGTCTCCAGGATGGTGACGTGATGGAAGTTGAGTTTGAAGGTTTCGGGCGTCCCTTGCGAAATCCGGTTCAGTTGGCCAAGTCGGAATCGATGCCGATTGAAGTCAGTTCTTTAGGGTGAGAACGCAATGTCAAAACCACGCGTCGCAGTTCTAGGCCTCGGTATTATGGGCGGAGGGATGGCAATGCGCCTGCTATCCGCCGGTTTTCCGCTATCGGTGTATAACCGAAGTCGGGAGAGGGCCGAGAAATTTGCGAAAGCCGGCGCGTTCGTTGCGGCTTCTCCCCGGGAGGCGGCTGCGCGAGCCGAGATCGTCATCAGCATGGTCGCGGACGACGCCGCTTCCCGCAGCGTGTGGCTTGGGGAAGAAGGCGCATTGGCGGGCGTTGTGGCGGGCTCGCTGTTGATCGAATCGAGCACTCTGTCGGTTGATTGGGTGCGGGAACTCGCTGCTGCGGCGACGGAGAAGAGATGCGAATTTCTTGACGCGCCTGTGACCGGCACTAAGCCGCACGCCGCATCGGGCGAGTTATTTTTCATGGTAGGCGGCTCGAGTGCAGGCTTTGCGCGGGCGCGAGATATTCTGTCTGTTCTGGGAAGGGAAGCGCTGTATCTCGGCCCGAACGGTAGTGCTGCACTCTTGAAGTTAATTAACAACTTCATTTGCGGAGTTCAGGCTGCCTCTTTTGCCGAAGCCATGTCTCTGATTCGTCAGAGCGGCCTTGATCGTGAAAAAAGCGTTTCGGTCCTGAGCAATAGCGCGCTGGCTAGTCCACTGATCAAAAGGATAATGTCCGCCATGGCCGCAGACGATTTCACCCCGAACTTTCCCCTCAAGCTGATGGCGAAAGATATTCGATACGCGATCAGCGAAGCAGCGAAATGCGGTGTGCGGCTTCAGACTGCCGGCCCGGCCTTAGAGGTCTTTAAACACGCCGTTGGCGAAGGTTTGGGCGAACAGGACTTTTCTGCCGTGGTGAAATCGGTAGGTGGTGGGAACTGAGGTCGACACCTCAAAATTAATGATGTTTGTTTTTACCTGGAAGAAATTCAGCGGCGTCTTGGCTTTATTCACGGCCCTGTCCCCGATGTTTGCGCAAACGGCTAGTGATCGCGTTAGCGCGATTACCTCCGCGCTGAGCAGCGGGGAATTCGACAAAGCTCTGCAATTGCTCGAGCCTGCACTGCAGAGTTCTCCAAAAAATCCGCAGCTCTGGATGTTACGGGGACTGGCCTACTCGGGAAAGGGAAAGCAGAAGGCGGCGCTGGCTTCCTACCAGAATGCGCTGAAGATTGCCCCCGACTATCTTCCTGCGCTTGAGGGCGCGGCCCAGTTGGAATACGACGCTGGCAGCCCGTTAGCGATTCCACTCTTGCAGCACGTGCTTCGGTTGAGTCCCAACGACTCTACCAGTCATGCCATGCTGGCCGTGCTCGCGTACAAGAAGCGAGATTGTGCCACGGCGGTTCAGCACTTTGCCCAAAGCGGCTCTCTGCTCGATTCACAGCCCGGCGCTCTTCAAGAGTACGGTGGATGTCTGATGGAACTCAGGCAGACGGAAAAAGCGATCCCCGTGTTTCAGAAGATATTGGCATCGCATCCTGAGGATTCGCGCGCCAGGCGCAGTTTGGCTGCTGTTCAACTTGCAGCGGAACAACCGGAAGCTGCGCTGGCAACTCTGCAGCCCCTGCTAGCGGTAAGCGATCCAGACGTCAGCGCAATGCAACTGGCGGCCGCTGCCTATGAGGCCAACAAAGACACGCCTAATGCCGTCAAGGTGCTCCATGACGCGATTGTTAAAGAACCTCGGAATGTTGCGCTCTATGTAGATTTCGCGAATCTTGCGATGACGCATCAATCGTTTCAAGCGGGCATCGAGCTGATGAATGCGGGCCTCAATCTCGAACCCAAGTCCGCGGATCTTCACCTGGCACGCGGTGTTCTCTATGTGCAAATGGCGGACTACGAGAGAGCGGAATCAGATTTTGAAAAGGCCGAACAACTGGACCCACTTCAAGATCTGAGCGCTGCGGCGCAGAGCATGATCGCGGAGGAGCAGAACCAGAACGACCCGGATCGCGCCCTCTCGACTGTACGTTCAAAGTTGGCAAAGAAACCAACGGATGCGTTTCTTTGGTATTTGCAGGCAGCCATACTTTCGCAAAAAGCGCCCGAGCCGGATAGTGCGGAATTCCGGCAAGCTGTGCAGTCCGCGAAAAAGGCTATAGCTTTGCAGCCGGCTCTTTCGGCGGCGCACAATGTTTTGGGGAAGCTCTACCTGCAGGCCGGGGAAAATGCACTCGCGATCAAAGAGTGCCACCTCGCGTTACAAGGGAATCCGAACGATCAGACTGCCTTGTACCATCTGATTGTTGCGCTGCGCAAAACCAACGATCAGGAAGAGATTCCTGACCTGCTGAAGCGGTTGGCGAAGGCCCGGCAGGACGCCACCAAAGAAGAAGCAGAGCGCAACCGCTACAAGTTGGTCGTCTCGTCAGCCAACCAGTAGCGATGTTAGTAAACCTTTACTCACACGCGTGATTCCCGCGATAATCTTACGTCCCCGGAATCGACCCTGATTATGGCCATTTCCCGTCGCTCGTTTCTCGTGGTTTCTCTTTGCGCCACGGCTCAACAGCTATTTGCCCAGCTGCAGGGAATCGCAACTCGGGACGTAAAGCCACAAGCCAAGCCGGCTCCGTCAGGTCGACCGTTCAATGCTCACTTCACCGATGTTGCGAAAGAAGCCGGCTTGCACATGCCCGTGATTTATGGAGGCGTCGACTCGAAGAAATACATTATGGAAGCGAACGGGTGCGGTTGCGCTTTCATCGACTACGACAACGACGGATGGATCGACATCTTTCTGCTTTCCGGCACACGGTTGGAAAGCGATCCTCCGGAAGCGACCAACCGGCTCTACAAAAACAATCGTGACGGAACGTTTACCGACGTGACGGAAAAGGCCGGGCTCCACGCCGTGGGTTGGGCGAACGGCGTGTGTGTCGCCGACTACAACAACGATGGATTCGACGACATCTTCTGCACTTATTTCGGACAGAATCGCCTCTACCGCAACAACGGCGATGGCACGTTTACGGATGTGACCAAGCAAGCCGGACTGTGGGAGGAGGGGCCGGCGCGGTGGGGAGCCGGGTGCGCTTTCTTTGACTACAACCGCGACGGTCATCTGGATCTCTTCGTGTCTAACTACATTCGATTCTCGTTTGAACATGCTCCGGCGCCAGGCGAAAACTCGACCTGCAACTGGAAGGGCATTCCGGTCAACTGCGGACCGCGCGGACTTCCCACGGGCCGGCATTCTCTCTATCGCAACAACGGCGACGGGACGTTCACCGACGTCACCAAGCAGGCGGGCATTGCGGGCGCAACCGAGAGCTATGGAATGACGGTGGTCACCGCGGACTTCGACGAAGACGGATGGCCTGACATCTTTGTGGCCTGCGATTCTACGCCCAGCCTGCTTTTTATGAACAATCATGATGGCACTTTCCGCGAGGAAGGCGTGATGCGCGGGGTCGCATTGAGCGACGATGGCATGGAGCAAGCGGGAATGGGCGTGGGCATTGGAGACTACAACCTCGATGGTCACCTCGACTTGTTCAAGACACATTTCATCGGGGACACCAGCGGTTTCTATCGCAATGATGGGAAGGGAAACTTCGATGAAGTAACCCGTTTGGCCAAGGTAGGAGTCGAAACCCGCTTTACCAGCTGGGGTGCGGGGATGGTTGACCTGGACAATGACGGCTATCCGGATGTGCTCTTCGTCACCGGTAGCGTCTATCCGGAAGTCGAACACAAGTTGCCGCAGTATCCCTACAAGACTCCGCGGGTTCTGTTTCGCAACTTGGGCAACAATACTTTTGAAGAGCTCGAGACACAGGCTGGTGACGGAATTACGACCCCACACAGCAGCCGGGGATGCGCCTTTGGAGATTTTGACAACGACGGCGACCTCGACGTTCTGATCGTCAACATGAATGAGCCGCCTTCACTGTTGAGAAACGACATGAAGGTCAAACAGAACTGGTTGAAGATTAAGCTTGAGGGAGTGAAATCCAACCGCAGCGCGATTGGAGCCCGAGTCTTGGTCCGCTACGGTGGCAAAGTGCAGGCGCAGGCGGTGCTCAGCCAGTCCAGCTATTATTCGTGCAACGATTCCCGTCTGCATTTTGGTCTCGGTGGGTCAAGCATGGCGGAAGTTGAAGTGTTTTGGCCCAGTGGGCTGCACGAACAATTCAAGAAGGTTTCTGTTAACCAGCTGATTACCGTTCGGGAAACCTTGGGAATTGTAGCCAACAAAGGATGGAGCCGTTCCTAGCACCTCCGCGTCTTCCGGGAAAACGTCGACGTTCCAAAAAGTTCTTGACAGTGCATGGGGATAGTATTTATACATTACGCGCTAGAGTAAACGTTTTCCCGAATAGTCCCGAAGGCCCTTCATCACCAGCAAGATGTTTTTCTGGAGGAATCCATGCCGCGAAGCATGCTGACTCGCCGTTCGATCTGCTTGTTCTCAATCCTCGTGATCTCCGCCTCTGCCGCCTTTGCACAATTCACCGCCAGCATTCAGGGAGAAGTTAAGGACCAGACTGGCGCGGGTGTCTCCAAAGCGAAAATTGTGCTGGCGAACACAGCCACTGGAGGCACCGCGATCGCGACGAGCGACGATTCAGGAAACTATCGTTTCGTCAGTCTGGCGCCGGGCAAATATAAAATTACGGCTGAAGCGCCGGGGTTCTCGAGATCTGAGGCGAACGTCACGCTCCTCACGGAACAAAATCTGGATGTGCCGATCGCGCTGAAGGTGGGCTCAGCGAGCGAGTCCGTAGTGGTAAGCGCCGAGGCGCCCGTGGTTGATACGGCGGACAGTCGCACCCAATTAACGATCGAGAATCGAGCGGTAGCGCAGTTGCCGATCATCGGGCGCAACCTCGTCACGCTGGTGACCCTGGCGCCGGGAGTTTCCGGCTTGGGAACCAGCACGTCGGGAAGCCCGGCCTCCGGCGTGGATAATTACTCCACCGAAGAGCAAGTTGATGCCAGCGCCAACGGCCAGGGGCAAAACAACAATCAATACGTGGTGGACGGGCTTGATGTGACCAGTGGCATTCGGCAGGGCGTCCTGAATCTGACCCCACAACCTGAAGCGATCCAGGAAACCAGTGTTCAGGTCAACACATTTTCCAGCGAGTACAGCCGCGCTGCCGGGCTGCAAACCATGTTTACGACAAAATCCGGGACCGACCAGTTTCATGGTTCGGCTTCGGACTGGTTTAACTATCAGGGCATGTTCGCGAATCAGCACTTCGTGAGTTCGGGAACGAGCCCCTACAAACCTTTCCACTCGAACAATATGGACTTCGCCATTGGAGGCCCGATTGTTCCGCATCACAACAGTTTCTTTTACTTTGCGGTCGAGCCACTGCGCTCATCATCGAGCGCGGGCGGGTCGGCTACATTCGCGGCTCCAGAATTCATTTCGTTCGCAAAAACGAATTACCCGAACACGGTCGGCACCCACGTGCTCACTACATATCTGCCGTCCGGCATTGGGGGTGTGACTGTCCTCCAAACAGGACAGGACGTATTCGGGTCGGCTGCGGGTGGTTGCGGGACAACAGCCGGGCAGAACGGAGTGCCTTGCACATTGCCGGTGATCGACCAAGGCTCGTTCGGTGCAACGTCAATTCGGAATGGAACGCAGTATTTTGCTCGCATCGATCAGGGCTTCAAGAAAGACAGAATTTACGTCAGTCTTTTCCGGACGCTCTTGCTTACCGGCGCGCCGTCGCCCATGCCGCAATTCTCCGCGTTGAACAATACCTGGCAAGTCGCGGGACAAGCATCCTGGACGCACACTTTTTCGGCCACTACGCTGAATGACTTCACCGCCGGTTTGAGCAGAGTGGAAGGCGTTCTGGGAAGTGGCGCGAAAGACTACACCGTGCCGTCCATATCAGTAAACGGGATCAACGCGGATTCCGGCCAGGCCTACGGTGTCGGCTTCGCGCAGGGCGACTTCATTCAGCACAATTATCACTGGCGCGATGTCCTTACGCACGTACGAGGCACGCACACTTTGAAGTTCGGTTATGAAGGCTGGTACGGGGACGACGTTGAACCCTTCCAAGGTCCGTGGTCGCAGCCGAAATTTTCGTTCAACAATCTATTGACTCTGGCAAAGGATGCTCCCACAAACGAGAACGGCATCATGTACAACCCGGCAACCGGGCAACAGCAATTGTGGAATTGGGACGCGGCTTCCAGAACCTTCGGACTGTTTGTTGAAGACACCTGGAAGGCGAGAAGAAATCTCACCCTTACTTTGGGCCTGCGATATGACGACAGTGGCAACCCTTGGTCCAAGAGTGCAGCGACGGTGTTCGGAAATTTCTACCTCGGTACGGGCGACACCGAGCAACAGCAAGTAGCGAACGGCTACGCGAAAGCGACGCATAATGCTTTGCTGCACTCGGTTAATAACTTGTTCAGTCCGCGTGTTGGAGTCGCTTGGGATCCTTCGGGAAAGGGCGACTGGGTAGTGCGCGGTGGTTTTGGCGTGTACAACAACTGGCTGACTTCGGCGAATGTCCAGGAAGAATTCCGAGGGAGTCCGCCAGGCCTGGTCTTGCCTACCTTTTTTGCGGGAACGGCGACTCCCCCGATCTTTGTGCTCGGAACCGGCAGCAAACCGCCCTTTGGCTTCACATTTCCGACTTTCCAGGGCGGGCTTAATGCACAAGGCGGAGTTGTGGGTGCCAGTTTCTCCATCGGCGGGATTAATCCGTTGCTGAAATCGCCGAAGGCAAATGTCTGGTCGGCAAGCGTGGAACGAAAGATGGGCAGCTACTTTGCCGCAACCGTGGGTTATAACGGATCGCACTCCTACGATATTGTCGGCAACGGCAACTCGATCGGCAATGTCTCCTACGGAGTGAATATCAATGTTTTGCCGAACGATCTGATCATTCACAACAGCATCGCCCCGACTCGGCTGAACCCCAGTTTTGGGTCGATCGCTTACGCCGACAACAATCGCTATGGCAACTACAACGCCGTTTACTTCGATTTCAAAGGGCGCTTCTCACGCGGATACGTGGACGTTTCTTACACTCATTCGCGTTCTAAGGATGACGCGCTGGCCTATCCGACTCCGCTGAATCCGGGTCAATACTACGCACCCTCTGTTTTCGACGCCCCAAACCGCTTCTCGCTCAGCCTCAACTATTCACTGAAAGGGCTGAACGGCGGGAGAGGAGCCGTGGGTTATGTCACCGGTGGTTGGGGAATCAGTGGCACAAGCATTTTCCAGTCTGGGTATCCGTTGACGGCTGGCAACACCAACTCATACCAGCCTGTGTGTACTGCGGGCAACCCAAATCCTTGCCCATCGGCGGCGAATCCAGCCATTGGCTATGCGCCTGGGAGCGGAGATTACAACGCCGACGGGAATAATCTCGATTACCCGAATGCAAGCAGTTACAGCCAGTTGACAGATAATAAGGCTTGGCTCACGGGGGCCATTCCCAAGAGCGACTTCGCCATTCCCACGTTCGGTACGGGCGGCGGAGGCGAGAAGCCGATGCAGTTCCGTGGACCGAACTTCATCGAGACCAACGTCAATTTCTACAAGGACACAAGGATCACGGAACGCGTCAATTTCCAAGTCCGGTTCGAATTCTTTAACCTCTTCAACCGTGCAAACTACGCGTGGAACGGGACGACCGGAGTCGACACGAATTTTCCAGATGGAAATTTCGGCCGGGCGACGGCATCGCATGAGCCCCGATTCTGGCAACTGGGAGGCAAGATCTCCTTCTAGATCGGCAGCGAGTAGAATACGGCGGCTGGCACGCTTTCTCCGAGGCGAGCCGGCCGCTTGTTGTTTATTAAAGGGCACAAACTGTGGCGCCTCAATCTCAGGTGTGAGCAATGGATACGCCGCCGTCGGTTACCATGTCTCTATCACAGTTTCCAACTGCAGAAATCTGAATACCTTTGCGCGACATACCCGGCTGATGACGGAAATGCTGGTCATTCGAAAAGCGTTTGTCGTTCTCGTCCCTATCTTTTTGCTTTCCGTTGTGCTTGCTCAAACTGCGCAAGACCAGTTCGTCGCCATCGCTTCGGCTTTGCGAAACCAGCAATTTGACCAGGCGCTCGAATTGCTTCGGCCCGCACTGCAACGATCCCCCGGGAACGCCGTATTGTGGACGATGCAAGGTGTCGCTTATGCGGGACGAGGGGAAAAGAAACAAGCACTCTTATCGTTTCGCAGCGCGTTGAAAATATCTCCGAACAATATCCCTGCATTGCAGGGGGCCGCGCAAATCGAATACGAGGCTGGCAATGCCGCAGGGATTCCCCTGCTGCAGCGTCTTCTCCAGTTAAAACCCGGCGACCTTACTACGAATGCCATGCTGGCGGTGTTGGAATATCAGAATGGAGACTGCAAGTCTGCAGTTCAGCATTTCGCGGCAGCGGGCAGACTGTTCGAGTCGAAACCCGAAGGACTCCATGCCTATGCCACATGCCTGGTCAGACTCAAACGATTCGACGAAGCGGCGAGCGTTTTCGAAAAGGCGCTGGCTCTCAATCCTGATGATCGACGAGAGCGGCAGGTGCTGGCGTCCATCCAATTGATGGCTCAAAAGCCGCAAGATTCCCTTACTACTCTGGACCCCATGCTAGCGAGCGCGCCGGATGCCGCCACTCTGGACCTCGCGTCGGCGGCGTACGAAGACGCTCACGACACTGAGAAGGCGGTCGATAGTCTGCGACAGGCGATTTTGCTCGATCCACAAAACGTGAATCTTTATCTCGATTTTGCAGCGATCTCGGCGACACACCAATCATTTCAGGTTGGAATCAATGTGGTGAATGACGGCATTAACTTGCAGCCCAAGGCTGCGCCGCTCTACTTTGCGCGCGGGGTTCTCTACGTCCAATTGGCAGAATATGAAAAGGCCCAGGCGGATTTCGAAACTGCGTATGAACTCGATCCTAAGCAATCGTTGAGTGCTGCTGCCCAAGGATTGGCGGCGGTCGAAGAAAACGACCTTGACCATGCGCTGGCTAGTGTTCAGGAAAAGCTCGCAAGCAAGCCTAACGATCCAATCCTGCTTTATCTGGAGGCCGATGTTCTTACCCAAAAAGGCCCCGAGCCGGGAAGTCCGGAATTTCAAACCGCGATGCGTGCCGCGAGGAAGGCGGTCGCGCTGCGTCCAACGCTAGGAACCGCTCGCGGCGTTCTGGCGAAACTCTACTTGCAGTCTGGGCAATATTCGGAAGCGGCAGCGCAGTGCCGGAAAGCACTCGAGAGCGATCCCAAGGATCAGGCGGCGTTATATCATCTGATCCAGGCCTTGAGAAAAAGCGGGAAGAACAGTGAGATCCCACAGTTGCTGAAGCGGCTTGCGCTGCTCCGACAGGACGCAACCAGGGAAGAACGCGAGCAATATCGCTACAAACTGGTCGAAGGTGATGTACCTGCCAAATAGTGCACGATTCTCACAGCCAGCAGCCCGGCCGCCATCGCCGCGACTCCGCTCAAGGCGGTGGCACTCTCAAGATTTGAGCTGGACGTAGGTGCTGTAGCTTTCCTTGTCGATCGTCATGAACGGTCGCATCGTAATGCTTTTTCCGTCCACCGAGTTGGCCAACCAGTCTCCTGTGGTGTTGTTCGCGGCTTTCGCCTGCAGCAACGCATTGCGATCGAATGTTGGTTGCGAGTCAGACACCGCCATCAATACAAGCGGACCCTGCATCAACGCTACGACGTCAGGATGGTTCGCATCTACGGGCTCGAGCCGCAGAGGCATGGGCAGCTCAAGTTCTACGCGGTCTCCATCTTTCCAGCTATTCCGAATGCTGGCGAAGGTGCCCGGCTCAACTTCTCCGGCAACTCGCTTTCCGTTCACCATGAGAACGGGGCTGGGCGTCGCCCACGCCGGAATGCGAACGTATAGCGTGTACTCCTTCGGGGCCGATGCCGAAACATGAATCCGGATTTTGTTGTCGAAAGGATACTTGGTTTCCTGCTGCAAACCATACTTTGCGCCCTGGTCGCTCCAGTGCACGCTCGAAGGGGTGAATAGATTTACGTATACGCCATCGGCTGAGCGCAGATAGGTGCTGATGTGATAGTCCGCCGCCAGTTGCGGAAATGTTCCCGAACAGCAGGGCCATTTTTGTCCATACCAGACTTTCTTGCCGGTCGTGGCGTAGTCAGAATAGTAGAACGATGTCCCGTCCGCTTGGATCGGCCACGCGCCCAAGATGGTGTTGTAAAGAACGCGCTCCATACTGTCGCCGTAGCGCGCGTTTTTCGTGACACGCAGTAGATAGCGCGTGATCTTGAAGTGACCGTATGCTCCGCAGGGAGTCTCAAAGCTGGCGTGCGTCGTCGTCAGACTATTGCCTAGCTGACCCGTGCCCGGTTCTCCAAATGCCTCATTCGGCCCCCAGCCGCCCGTCGCAAAGCTTTGGGTGGTCTGCAGCATTTCAAAGCCGTTCTTCGCTGCGCGCAAATGCTTCTCGCTCCCGAGCGTGATGTAGGCCTGCATCGCAGAACTGAAAGCGTTGACATGACTATAGGCGTGTTCGAAGGGAAGTACGTTGTTGCCCTCGGAGAGAGGGTTGAAGTACGTGTCGTCCTCTAAGTAGCGCTGAGCCATATCGCGGTAAAGCGCCTTGCCACTGCGCTGATAGGCGAGGAACAGATTCTCGGGCAAAGTGTAGGTTTCGTCCCATGTGTAGGACGTGTCTTTATGCGGGCGGGCACGCATTTCAGCACGAGACAAGGCTTTCTCAGGCAGGTACGCCACGATTGCGCGTGTGAGCTTCTCATGGATGTCCATCGCCATTGGGTCATGGGCGAACTCGTGCGCGTCGATCAGGCCGCAAGAAAGCTTGTCGTAGGTATAAGCGGGAAGCCGGTAATCGACGAAGAACTTGGCTTTCGGATCGAGCGTCTCTCCGTAGCCTTTCACGAGGCGATTGACCTTGGCCCGCGTCGCTTCAGATCCTGTGACTGCGTAAGATCGGGCCAGCGCTGAAACGTACTGTCCAAAACTGTGGCCGGCAATGAATCCGTGGAAGTCATTTCCTTCGAGGCTGAATCCGGTAAGGTCGTACCAGCCGCCCATATCTTCGCCCGGTGCCGCCAAGCCGGCGACCTGCCGAAAGACTTTCAGCAAGCGATCGTCGTCGAGATTCAGAAAGCGGGCATGGTTTTCTTCGAACTGACGCTTCATCGGCCCGTCAAGCAGTTGGACATCGGAGTATGCAAAGGTTGTCAGCGGGGTGGAAACGGCCACGAGACTTTTTTCGGCGGGACCTGTTTCGGCGGCCGCCCAGACGGGAAGGACGCTTGCGGCATAGGCACCAGCCGCGGTGGCACTCGTCGCCTTCAGGAACGTTCTGCGATTTACTGGAGATGCCATAAATTGGTCCTCCCGATGTGAGAAATCGTTTACCAAAGAGCAGGCTATGAGGGTCGTTATCCTTTTGTCAAATGACTCGTCACATCGTTGCGTCGAGTGGACCTCAATTCGCAATCTCTTCCTGCAGCGCACCCTCGAGGTGCGACAGTTCACTTTGGCTCAACCGGAATTCGGCCGCGCCGATGATTCCCGCAACCTGTTGCACGTTGCGAAAACCCACGATCGCTCCGGTGACGGCCGGATGATTCAGAGTCCATGCGATCGCTACCTCGCCCGGAGTGCGACCGTGACGTCTGCCAACCTCCCGCAGATGCTCCACGACTCGCAGATTATGAGACAGGGCTGGCTCCTTAAACCCTGGCAGATTTCGGCGCCAATCTTCGGGCAGGAAATTCGCAACTCGTTCGCGGGTCATCGCGCCTGTGAGCAAACCCGCGTACATAGGCGAGTAGACGATCACGCCAATTTTCTGGCTCAGACAGAATGGCAAGATCACCCGCTCGATGTCGCGGCGCACGATTGCGTACGGCGGTTGCAGGGAGGTAATGGGAGCGATAGCCTGCGCCCGTTTCATTTGCTCGACGCTGAAGTTGGACACTCCAATCCAGCGAACCTTACCTTCTTCCTTCAATCGGGCTAACTCCGTCCAGCCTTCCTCGATGTCCCTGTCAGGCTCGGGCCAGTGGATCTGGTACAGATCGATTGCCTCAATTTTCAATCTGCGCAGGCTGTCTTCGCACTCGCGACGGACCGATTCCGCCTTCAGCGACGCTCCGACGTTGCGATCCTTATCCCAAACGCGTTCGCACTTCGTAAAAACGTACGGTCTCGGAGATCGGCCTCGAATCGCGCGTCCGACCATTTCCTCCGAATGCCCAAGTCCGTACAGCGCGGCGGTGTCGATCCAGTTCAGTCCGTGGTCGAGCGCCGCATGAATCGCGGGGATGGAGTCGCTATCATTTTGCGGTCCCATGCTGCCATTCCATCCTGCGCCGCCAATGGCCCATGCCCCAATTCCAATCGGAGTGATAGCTAGATCACTATTCCCTAGAAGTCGAGTTTCCATGATTTAAAAACCTCGGAAGCCGGAGACACATCACTATTTGTTTGCGGGATTGCCGCCCTCCAGCGCAACCTTAGGCCAACCATCGATCCATGCGATCGTCGAAATCTGGAGGTAGGCATGACCGGTCGTACTGTCGTATGCATGAAAGACAATGATGTCTTCGTCTTTCTGCTGCAACACGGACTCACCGCCCGGCCCGAACCAGCGATTGTTTCCGAGCAACAGCGCAGTGCCTCCGCCGTTCAGCATGGGCTTGCCATCCGTGTCGACATATGGCCCGGTAACCGAGCGCGAACGGCCGACCATCGTCTTGTAGTTGCTCTTGGTGCCGCGGCAGCAGAGATCGAATGAAACAAACAGATAGTAATAAACGCCGTGGTGGACAATGAACGGCGCTTCAATCGCCTGCCAGTTACCCGGAAGGCCGGGCGGATTAGGTGGAGGATTCTCAGGACGCTTGCGCCGGGCAAGCGAGTACAGTTTCGTATCTTCAGCGGACAACAGGCCCGTTTTGGCGTCAATGCGCCGCATCTTGATGCCATCCCAGAAACTTCCGAACGCGAGCCATGCTTGACCCTTTTCGTCGAGGATCAGGTTGGGATCGATAGCATTGAAGTCATCTTCTACGCGAGACTGAAACACCAGGCCGCGGTCGACCCAACGAAAATCTGGTCGGGAAGCATCCAAAGTTTTGTTGGTGAGCAGGGCGATACCCGACGTGTTCTTGCCGAATACTGAAAATGCATAATAGAGATGATATTCACCGTTGAAAAAAGAGACGTCGGGCGCCCACAGTTCCTTGGTGTCCGGGCTCTCTTTCTTGATCCAGTCTGGAATTTGCGCAAAGACGTAGCCACACTTTTGCCACTGATGCAGGTCTTGAGAGCAGCGGATGGGAATTTCCCCTTTTCGATCCGGCCCATTGCCCGTGCTGAACAAGTACCAGGTCGAGCCTTCTCGAATAATGGCAGGATCGTGAACGAATTGAACGTCCCCGCGTGTTTCCAGCACCTGCGGCGAAGTTTGTTGTTGGGACTGCGCAACCTGGAATAGAAGACCGACGAACAAAAGGCGAGCCAAGAAAAATCGGAGGGGCATCGACAGGAACCTTTCCCGGTGCGCAGTGCACGATCGTAAGACCGTCATTGTAGCAAACGCTTACTCGCCTTAGTGGAAGCAGTGGGCGTCACCCGGCTGGATCGCGAAGTCCAACCGGCGTTGCGTCTGATCTCTTACTACGTCTGATCTCTTACTAGAACACGTTACGAAGGCGCGGCCGATGTTTCCATTTCCGCCAGACGTCGTTCGAGAAATCTGCGCTCGCTCTCATTGGTGGCCAGCGTCAGGGCTCGCCGGTAGCTCTGCGCAGCTTCCGCCAGCGACCCGATTCGGCGCAACAGATCGGCACGGCAGGCGTGCAGCAAGTGATAGTTGTCGAGGTCGCCCGCCTCGGCAAGGGAATCGACAATCGCGAGCGCGGGGCGCGGCCCCTGTGCCATCGCGACCGCCACTGCGCGGTTCAGCGAGATAACGGGAGACGGTTGCAAACGCTCGAGCAGATCGTAGAGGCGTACGATTTGAGCCCAGTCCGTATCTTGGGTACTCGCGGCCCGGCAATGTTGCGCGGCGATCGCCGCCTGCACCGCATACGGTCCGAGTTCGCTGCGAAAAGCTTCGTCAACCAGCGGTAATGCCTCCGCAATCTGGCCATGATCCCAGCGGCTACGATCCTGGTCTTCAAGAATGACGAGATCGCCGGCCTCGTCGATGCGAGCACTCCGACGTGCATCGTGAAGCAGCATCAGGGCAACCAACGCGGTTACTTCTGTTGGAGGCTGCGATCCCATCAACGATCTCACCAAACGCCCCATGCGGATGGCCTCCGCGCACAAATCTGTCCTCACCAGCGGGCCGCCTCTGGTGGCCGCGTAGCCCTCGTTGAAGACGAGATAGATCACGGCGAGCACTGCGTCGAGTCGCTCAGCCAGATCTTTAGTGTCGGGCACAACATAGGGAATGGCCGCGTCGCGAATCTTGCGCTTTGCGCGTACCAACCGTTGCGCCATAGTTGTCGGCGGCACGAGAAACGCCCGCGCGATTTCGTCCGTCTCGAGCCCACAAAGAGTGCGGAGCGTCAGTGCCACTTGCGCATCGAGGGCAAGCGCCGGATGGCAGCAAGTGAATACCAACCGGAGCCGGTCGTCGGGAATCTCACTGGTGTCGTAATCGGGCTCTTCGGTGGTCCGGATGCTTTTGGCGTATGATTCCAGCTTTTCCTCGAACCGTGCCTTACGGCGAATGCGATCGATTGCCTTGTGCCGAGCCGTCTGAATGATCCAGGCGCGCGGGAATTCGGGAACTCCAGAGACGCGCCATTGATTCACAGCTGCTGTAAAGGCTTCCTGGGCGGCTTCTTCTGCCAGATCGAAGTCGCCGATCAGTCCGATCAGCGCAGCAACAATCCGCCCCCAATCGGAGCGGTAAACTGATTCCACGACTTCCGTGGCGTCCAGCGGCATACCCTGATTCTAGATTTTTTCGAGTCGAAGTGTCGATTCAGGCGCCGGCTGCTCGACTCACACATAGAGGTACAGACACAAACAGTAAGAGGAACCTTTATGCTCAAACTCAACTACTGGGCCATTGTCGTAGCAGCGTTTGCTGCGTTTGTGATGAGTTCGCTGTACTACAGTCCGCTTTTGCTGGGCAATGTATGGCGCGCCGTGGACCCTGGTCCCGCGGCCGGCGCGTCGCCATCGATAGGCAAAGTGGCTGCTGAGATTGCTCGGACTTTGGTCATCACCTATGTGCTTGCCCGCCTGATCGCTCTTTTGGGAAATGGAGGCTGGAAGGGCGCGGTTGGTCTGGCGCTATGGTTGTGGTTCGGTTTTTCGGCGATGATGTGGGTTGGCGCCATCATGTGGGAGAAGACCCCATGGCAAATCGCGGCCATCCATTCGGGAGATTGGTTAGTAAAAACACTCCTGATCACCGCCATTCTCGGCCTGTGGCCGGGACAAAGAGTTGTCGCGGCGCTTTAGAGTGTTAGGAATTTCTGGCTGGAATGTCTATTTGGACATTTGCCATTCGATCTACCAATGGAGGAGCGGGAATGAAATACATGTTGCTGATATACGCTGATGAGCAGGTGTGGACCGAGGCCGAGCGGGAGAAGTGTTATGGGGAGTCAACACAGTTGGCACATCAACTCAAGGCGAAGGGACAGTATCTGGCAGCCAATCCTCTGCAATCGGTAACGACGGCGACCAGCGTCCAGGTACGCGCTGGCAAACGGCTCGTGACCGATGGTCCCTTTGCGGAAACACGTGAGCAACTTGGCGGCTACTTCCTGATCGAAGCCCGGAACCTCGACGAGGCCATCGAAATTGCCGGACAGATTCCGGGCGCACGCAAGGGTACCGTTGAAATCCGCCCCCTAGTCGAGATTCCCGGCCTGCCAACACAGTAGTTGACAATCGGGACAGTATGCGAAAACGATGGGTTAAGGGAAAGATTCTGAGGAATGAAACAGGAGAACGACATGCAGAAAATCACGCCCTTCTTGTGGTTCGATGATAAAGCCGAAGAGGCTGCGCACTTCTACGTTTCGATCTTCAAGAACTCGAAGGTTGGCAGGGTTACGCGTTATGGCGAGGGCGCTCCAGGTCCGAAGGGAAAGGTAATGTCGGTCACCTTCGAACTGGACGGACAGGAATTCTATGCTCTTAACGGGGGCCCGGTATTTACCTTCACGCCCGCCATTTCCTTTTTTGTAAACTGCGAGACACAGCAAGAGGTGGACGAGTTGTGGCAAAAACTCTCCGCGGGCGGAGAAGAATCGAGATGCGGCTGGCTGAAAGACAAATATGGTCTGTCGTGGCAGATCATACCTTCGGCTCTAGGTAAAATGCTGCAGGATAAAGATCGCGAGAAAACAAAGCGGGTCATGGATGCAATGTTGCAGATGGGCAAAATCGAGATAAGCCGATTGCAGCAGGCATACGACAAGGGGTAGCTAGGGTGTGGGACGGGCGAGGGCGCCCGCCCCACGCAATGCGAAAAGCTCACTTCTTAGCGGTTGGCGGCAACACGCCGTTCGCGCGCAGATACATTGCGGCCGCGGCGTAGTGGTCGGCCCATGCACTCGCGACCACCAGGCTAAACCATGCACGCGTGACTTGTTTTCCGCCGAATCCTTCGGTCATTTCCCCAAGTTTCGAATCGTCCATCTTCCCCAGCGCCTCGGAGCAGAAATCGAATGAAGCCTTGAGCGCGGTGACGAGCTTGTCTTTTGGGTCCGTGTCCTTCACCGCCTCGACCTTGGGAGCCGGGACAGCCGTTGCCCTGCCGCACAGCAAGTAATTCGAGTCGACCATGTGGGTGACGAGATGGCCGAATGTCATCTGATCGGCGGTGGGTTTGTAGCTGAATTTATCGGCGGGCATGGCTTCGACGGCCGCGACTGTATTTTTCTGTCGGCCGGGCAGAATTTCTCTGAGGGCGCTGCTGACCGGGTTCTTCACTGGTTCTGTTGTTTGTGCCGTCGCTGCGGCGCCGAGTAGCAACAATGCAGGGATCAAAAGCGTTCTCTTCATTTCGTCCTCACTTGTTGGTGAATTGGTACGCGCGCTCTTAAGATTATTCCCAAGCTTTTCGGTTTCATAACATTTTTAGGCCTTCGAGTTGAAGGGCTTTTAACTGAACAACAACATAACAATTTGTGCCTTCACGGCAAGGGAATCACGAGAGTCGCGAGTTTCGAAGGGCCCTTACGGCTGGATTCCGGCCTGAGCCTTTTCGTGGGCGTCCAGCCGCTTGAGGTACGGAAAAAACGGGGACACTTCCAAAGGCATCTTCTCCGATGCCGACTGCAGGCGGACCGGTTGGACTTTAAGCATCTCGATTCGGTCCGACCAGGGATCGAGCCTGATTCTCGAACCCAACGGCAAAGCGGAAACCTGGTCCAGGCGATCCAACTGGAGATGCTTGGGAAGGTTGGCTAAGGCCGTCATTTGGCCGAGGTGACTAGTGGCGAAATCGTTGCTGAGGCGTCCGCGAAGCAGATTTGGCAGTTGGGTGGAGCGTGCTTGCAGAGCCTCCAGAAACAGTCCGGCATTGGCGAGTTGCCCTTTGTAGGGTGATTTAGAAAACAGCTCCAGGCCCTTTTTGTCGGCGTCGTCTTCCTCCGCCTGATTGAAACGGAAGTTGAGGTGAGCAAAGATTTCCAGATCCGAAAAGGGCGGCGTATGACCGGTCACGGACCCGACTCCGAGGGAATGGCGCAAAAGAATGTGGGCCAATTCGTGCGCCAGTACTGCGCCGAGAGTGGCCTCATCGGGCAGCACATCGAGCAGGCCGCGGCTGAGGACGATAGTTCGCCCGATCACGAATGACTCCAGTGGCGTTGTGAGGAGCACTCGGCAACGAACCCCGGCAACGTCGAGATCATTGCTCACCAGCAAATTATTGGTGACAGTTTCGAGGATCTGGTCAACTCCGCCATCCGGAGCCATGAGTCCAGCAACCTGCAGCCGCTCGACAATATTATCTTCGGGAGTATAGGTTCCTGTTCCGACAGTATTCGACGGACTTACGTCCTGGGAAGCTTCATGCCGCTTGGGATCAACCCATACCGGTGAGTCCGTCAGAGGCTTGGCAAATTCCCTGTGATCGCCCGCCTGTTGCAAGTCGTAGCCCCAAATGCGGGTCTGTGCTTTAAACCAGACGTTGTGGTTTGCAGGATCTTCGGATGTCGCCTCCTGGGTGTAGATGTATGCAGGCATCCACATAATGCCCAGAGTATTCAGTCGCCAACTATCGAAGTGATATGAACGCCGAGACAGCCGCTTTGAGGTATACGCCCCCGTGAAGCGCACGATGTTGAAGTTCTGATCTTCGACCCACATGCGGCCTACAAAGCCACGATTCTCAGTATTCTCAAGCGGCTTCACGTCTACAACTCCGCATCTGACTTCGCCAAGAACCTCCCAGCGGACAAACTCGAACGTGTAGTTTTGCCGATTGAGGCGCTCCAGATCAGGAAAGATCGGTAACGCGAAGCCGGCGGGGGTGAAAGGTAGCTGATTCTTACGCAGTTTCTTCTCCCACATCTCTTTCGGGTGCTCGCGGTCCGCAAAAGGAAGAGTGGCGGGCTCCTCGCCGGTCAAATCCAGACGGCTTAAGAAGTAGTCGTCGGTTTTTGGGGAGGTCGCGCCTGATTCGGGATCCGTCTTTTCTTCTACCTGAATGTATGTTTCGACGATTGGCTTGAAGTTGCGCATTAAAACAACCAGGCGACGTTCTTGCCGAATGGCCGAGTCGATGAGCAGATTGGAAGCGACAATGTTAGAAGCAGGACTGGAGGGCGCTGACGGGGTTGCAGTCGAAGCCGGACCCGCTGCCGGAGATGGATTAGCCTGCGTACCGGGAATACCCGGAGTGGCATTCTGAGCAGGGAGAGTGCCTACGACAAAGACGGCGAACAGCGTTCGGCCAAGCCACATGAATGTTCTCGGCGCAGGCATATCCGGAGTATTCTAAATCCTCAGGACGGTGTTTTCGAGCAAGGACTCTCAGAATTCCAGGCCTCACATCAAAGTCGCAGCTTCTCAGGCACGAGCCTTATCGATCATTGCGTTCCAGATGCCCTTTGATTTGAGAACCAGTTCAACCGCCTCCCGGACCGCGCCATGCCCGGCGAGGGCTTTTGTGGTGTAGTGCGCTACTTGTTTTACTTCGGGGACGGCATCGCCGACAGCAATGGCTAGGCCTGTCCGCCGCATTAAGGGTATATCGGGAAGGTCATCGCCAATAAACGCAACGGCCGAATCGGTAACCCCCGCTTTCCGTAAGATTTCTTCGTATGCCGGCATTTTTAGAGGCTGTTTCATGTAGATAAATTCCATCCTCATTTCATGGGCGCGGCGGAGGAGCGCCGTACTTTCGCGGCCGGTGATGCAACCGGTGCGCAGACCCGCGGTCTGGGCCAGGGTCAGGCCTTGTCCGTCGTGCGCGTCAAAGGTTTTGATTTCGAGGGCGGTGCCGTCGGCTTGTGAGAGCAGCGTAACGCTGCCGTCGGTCATTGTGCCGTCGACGTCCATCAGAAGCACTTTAATTTGCGCAGCACGTTTTCTCAGAGCAGCGGAGATTTTGGAAGAAGGGGCCAATCAAGCCTCCAGAAAAGAGGGAAAGTAAGAACAGAGTCTAGGACAGACTACCAAAGCCGCGGCTTTACAAGTGGCTCAACGCCGCAAAACGCGTCATCGTGTTTCTTGCGAAGTCTTGGAAATATCTGCGGCTGGGTTTACGGGGACTGCGGGTCTGACTCCACTTGCGGAGATCCCATAATGAGCGCCTGGTCACGTTCAAGAGAGCTTCGACGTAGATCCTGCGAGCGCGCCAAAGCCTTCTGCGCGGGTTCGGATTGGCCGAGTTTCCGATACGCCAGGTACATTTGATAATGAATGTTGCCATAATGGTCCAACGCGGCTGCCTTCTCCAGTCTCGGGATGGCATCGGCAAACTTTCCCATGCGCACGTATGCCGTTCCTAAAAGGCCGCTGGCTTCATTCAAATTCGGTTGCAGCCGGAGGGCCCGCTCGAGGTAGCGCACTGCCTTTTCATTCTCCCGGTCAAGCACATACAAGCGTCCCAGCAGATATAACGCTTTGGTCCGCGAGGAATCCAGCGCCACGGCCTTCTCCAACTCACGCTGCGCGTCTTCATCAGAGTGATTATCCAGATAGAATTCTCCCAATGCTTCGTGGAGTTCTGCCTCATCCGGACGCAACTGCAGGGCCGCCTTATACTCTTTGACCGCGTCGTCAAGATTCTGGCGAAGGGCAAAACCTTCAGCGCGCAGCTGATGAGTTCGCCAGGAGTCAGGAAAGGAATCTTCGAGTCGCGCGTAGGCCTCTGCTCCCAAGGCTTGATAGGTGCGCTCCAACCAGTAGCTGGCCTCGGCATTAAGGTTGGAGTCCCCATGAACGCGCGCAAACACGCCAGCTGCGCTCTCGTATTGCTTCAACGAGAAGTACGCTTTTCCCAGGAGAATCTGGCTAGAGCTGGTTCGAACCTGTGCCGTTTTTAGCGTGGCAATACAGCGAGAATAGAGATGGGTTTTACAGGGATCCGGATTGGTCTGCGTTGGTTTAGCGGCGCGAGACGCCCGTTGCCACTTCGAAAAATCGTCTTCGAAGGATTTCCAGGTGCTCTGGGTAGATGCGTTTTCATTCACGGAGGCATAAAGACCCGCCAACAGAAAATGCTTGGCTGGTCCGTCGGGCTCACTTAGCAAGTGCGAGATCGAGGCCTGCACGCTGTCTGTCGTGAGCTCGATCGAAGGAAACTCTGGGCGCAAATTCAAGAATTCAGGAGAGATTTCCCAGACTTTGGCTATGGAGGAGAGGGCCTCTGAAGGTTGGTCTTTGGCCAGTTGCAGGTTTGCCAAACCAAGCCACGCGAGTTCGTTTCGCGCATCAAGCTGAAGGTCGAGGCGAAATTCTTTCTCCGCTTCTTCCAGCTTTCCGGTATGCGAATAGGCTTCGCCGAGCAATGTATGTAGGCCGGATTGAAGAGGCGCAACAGCCAGGGCCTTTCGATACTCTTGGACTGCATCTTCCCCTCGGTTGCGCTGCAAGAGTATATCGCCCAGGAAACGATGTCCCCATGCCGACTCGGGATAAAGCCGAGCGCCCCTGTAGGCTAAACGAGCGGCCAAATCCAGGTATTCGTGTCCGAGTTTGAACCAAGCCCCGGCCTTATCGGAATCGAGGTCGGCGATCTTGCGGAACTCCACAGCCGCAGCCTGAAAGTTCTCCTGACTCAAGTAATACAAAGCCGCGGCCTCATGCGCGTCGCTATTGGCAGGATCGAGCCTCAGTGCGCGCTGCAGGAACGGAGATGCTCTTTCCGGCGAGCCAAGCTTGAGGTAATCCATTCCGACGACTACATTGAGGTTAATCAGGTTCGGTCTTTCGCGCAGAGCCTTATCTAAATGGCGGGCCGCCAAGTCATATTGGAGCAGGCCTTGGTAAGCGAGGCCAAGATTCACCTCAGCTTCGAGCAGGCTTGGATTCAGAGCCAGCACCTTCTTAAATTCTTCAGTGGCGCGAGCGAAATCGCCCCGTCTGAGTGCGGCTTGACCAGCGCGGAAAGAGGTTTCGATTTCTTGCTCGGACGATTGGCCAGTGGCGAATCCGGGCATTTTCAATGACAACATAAGAAGAACCAGAGCGGTTATCGTGACGTGAAGATATGTGGGCCAAACGGGCCTCAGCGCAGCAAGACTCAGACGAAAATTCGCAACGATGGGAATCAATCGAAGTTCCTTCGAGATTCTCATTGAACGCATGAAAAACGTTTTGGGCCCCACAGCTAAGAATACCAGCCAATGGATAGACAGGAAGGAGTGAAGAAATGTTGCGTCCGGGTGGAGAGCCCACCCGGACGCAACAGATGAGGAGGTTAGAAGGTTGTCCTCAGTGCAAACTGAATCACGCGTGGCAGATTGTACTGGCCGGTCACTTGGCCAAAAGACGAACCGCCACAGCAACTAGTGTTGGGTGGATTGAACTGCGTACGATTGAATAGGTTGAAGAACTCTCCTCGGAACTCCAAGCCTATTCGACCGTCCGGACCAAACTTCGTGTTCTTAAAAGCGGCGAAGTCAAAGTTCTTGACTCCGTCTGAACGTATGTTTGGCTCGGTACGCGAATCGGTGCCATAGTTGAAGACGTTTGGGTCCCCGTTCGTGAATACGGAAGTATCGAACCAGTGATCTAACTTCTGTTGTTTGGAACCGGAAGTGAGGTGCGACAGGGCGGTTCTCGTCGGGCGAGAACAGCCGACGTTGGGAATGCCCGAATTGCTCAGCGCCCCAGGGCAGCCCCCAATAATAATCGGGAAGCCCCTCTGGAAGGTGATGATGGTATTGATTCCCCATCCGCTGATCACTTTGTCGGCAACTCCATCTACGCCGCTGGCAAACCTTTTTCCGCGTCCCATGGGCAGGTCCATAATGGCGCCCACAACCAGTCGCTGCGGGACGTCGAAGCCATCCAGGCTGCGCTCACCTCGCAGGTTATAGGCATTGGCATCGTTCCAACTGGGAGCGGCGGCCTCTAGCCAATTGATTTCCGAGTTGGTGTTGTCGATCAGTTTCGAGATGGTATAGCTGGCAAGCACTTGAGCGCCTGCTGCGAACCGCTTCTGCACCTTCAATTGCATCGAGTGATAAATCGAATCGCGGTCGTCCGGCTCGGCAAGTGAGAAGTTATCGAACTGCGGGAACGGCAATAGCAACTGGGCTGCCTTGACCGTCGAATTTGTTCCCACACCACCAGATTGCACGGGTCCGGTACAACCTGTGCAATTCCCGGCGAATGGATTCGCGACCAGTTTAGTCAGGTTCGCCACATCCGTAGCATTTTTGGGCAGAAACTGCGGTTGCAATTGGTCGATCGTCTGATCGTGCATGGGCAAATGCGTACCCTTGGATCCGGCATAAGCTACGTCCACCAGCAGCTCCCCAGGGAATTGGCGCTGAATATCCAGGTTCCACTGCTGGGCATATGGGGCCGGATTGTTGGACGCGGCCGCTTCGTTGCCGTTTCCTTGCACATCGATGAGCCCCTGGTTTCTGCCGAAAGGAGGCGTGACTCCCGAGCCCGGAAACGGATTGAACAGAGTAGCCTTCGGGGTAACTCCGTCGGCTTCAGCCGTCAGCCACGGCGTAGTAAACGAGTTAATAAACAAGTTGTGGGGCGCATCATTCCACCGCACGTCCACTGGTAGGAAAAACATTCCGTAGCCGGCTCGGACCACCGTATTCTGGTCCAATTGGTAGGAAACCCCAACGCGGGGGCTCACGTGGTTCCAGGAAGGAAACGCGCTGCGGCTCGAATGCCGGCCTGAGCTCACCAGGTCAAAGCCGCCCTTTAAGTTGGGGAACGAGCCGGTCAGGGCCGGATCGAGCGCCAACAATGGGCTGGTTTCTCTCGGGTTGACAGCGACAATGCGGTTGGACCGCTCGGTCCAATCTCCCTGTAGATCGACGCGAGCGCCAAGATTCAGTGTGATCTTTCTCGTGAGCTGAAGGGTGTCGCCGGCATAGAACGCGTAGTAAAGATTCTGATCGGCCGTTCTGGCCGGCTCAGTGACGCTGCCACTGTCTCCATACCCGAGCAGGAAGGAGGCAAAGCCATTTCCCCCAGCCGCTGCAGCCGCGCCCGCGGTTCCGTTGGTCGCGTTTTGCGGATTTGCAGCCGTCATCTTGGCATTGAGCTGAAACAAGCCCGCAGGATCGTTGCTCTGGTAATAATTGTTACGGAGAACGCGAAATTCTGCGCCGGCTTTGAGTGTGTGCCTCCCCATAATCCTGGATAGCACCGGAGCGAAGCTGTAGGTGTCGTCATAAGCGCCGATGCCGCTGCCGGTACCTTGAGCGCACCAACCGCCACCCCAGCGGTTGTCTCCAGGTGTCTGCGAGACGCATACCTGTGGAATATGGGTGTAGGTAAACTCGGGGGTTAAGGCCTTCCAGTTCGGACCAAACTTCGACAAGTCGATGCCCTGGCTCAGAGGCGTGCGTAGGTAGACGTAACGCGTGTAGCCAAGGTGCAAGTCCAGGATCGTCTTGGTTGACAATGCGAGTGTGTCGCCCAGGGAAACCTGTTTAGCGGTGGTGGTTTCCGTGCAGCGGTCGGTGCAGATTTGGCTAAACGGATTATCGGGAAGCGACAAAATATGAGAATACGTGAAGCGTCCGTAAATCCTTTGCTTCGAACTCAGGTTGTAGTCAACCCGCCCATTGTATTGATTCACGGCACCGCCGCTACTGAAACTGGTCGCGAAGTTACCCGCGGTACTGCCCGCCAGGTTAGGTTCCGGGAAGTAAGACAGAAGGGCTTGCGCGGTGGGGTCAATTCGGCCCGCAGGAATCTTGTTGCCGGTAAAAGCAGTTCTGCAAGTAGCCGCGGCCGAGGTGCAGCCAGCGCTCGTCAATGGATCATAAATCGTGAGCACTGAGGATGTGCCGCTTGAGCCAAGTTGTGAAAAGTCTCCGGTGCGCTCGAGGTCCGTAGGAACCCAGCTTGTGAAAGTGTTTCCCTTTCGCAGCCGAAAGCCCTCATAACTAAAGAAGAAGAACAACTTGTCGTGAACAATGGGCCCTCCGATGTTGGCTCCAAATTGGTTCTGGGTAAAGGCAGAACGCTTGAGCCCTTCTCGGTTAGCGAAGAAATCATTCGCATTCAGAACCTTATTGCGCAAAAACTCGTAAGCTGAACCATGGAAACGGTTCGTGCCCGATTTCGTGGAAAGGTTGATGACTCCACCGGCAAACCGGCCGTATTCCGGGCCCAGGTTATTGGTCTGGACCTTGAATTCCTGGATGGCGTCTTGCGTCGGGATAACGGTGACTACATTCAGGTACGCGCCATTGGTAGGCACACCGTCGATCAAAATCTGGCTTTGACCAGCCATGCCTCCGCCAACCTGAAAATCTCCAAGAGCGAAAGGATTCGCGCCGACCGGGTTGCTCGTCGAGGAGTTCCCCGCTGAGGGCTGGCCCTGCGGCACTACGCCCGGCACTAATTGCACCAAGGCTAGCGGGTTGCGCCCGTTTAGCGGCATATCCGTGACAGATCGTTGTTCGATGACTTGCCCCAGCGAATTTGTTTCCGGCTGCAGCAGAGGCGGCGCGCCGGTTACCTCGACCGTCTCCGTTTGCGCTCCCACTTGCAAGGTAATGTCGACCTTAAGGCCGCTTTCGATCTCCACGTTGATCGGTTCACGCACGAACTTTTTAAATCCGCTCTTCTCGGCTTCAATTTTGTAGCGGCCCGGCAAAATGTTTACAAACGAATAGTTGCCTGACGCGTCCGTTACCATGTCGTGTTTTTCGTTCTTGTCCAGATTGGTCAACGTCACGGTCGTGTTGCCGATGGCAGCGCCGCTGCTATCGGTGACAGTTCCGGCTATGGTTCCGTACACGTTTTGACCCCACACGGCCGTAGGCGTGAGCGCAAAAATGAGAACCGCCGCTAGAAGGACCCCAAGCTTCCAGTTACGCATTACCTTCCCTCCTTGTTTACCGGAACTAACGTTTTTTGGTATCGTTACCATGGGGCGGATATATAAGTGCTATGCATGAGCGTTGTCAAGAAAAAATCTACCGAAAAACGATTTTCCAAACACTTCCAGGTAACGTAAACGATTACGTTCCCGACCGCGGGTCTTAAAAGGGGGAGAAATGCCAAGAAGAAGGTCGACGAGTCCAACGCTTGCCGACGTGGCGCGAGCCTGTGGAGTGGGGACCATGACTGTCTCCCGCGTGGTGAACGGAGCTGACCTCGTCAGTGCGAGGACCGCAGCCCGCGTTCGAGCTGTGATCAAGAGGCTCGGATACGAACCCAATGAAGCCGCCCGCATTCTCAAAGGTCATTCCGCGCGGACCGTCGGATTTATCCTACCGGACTTGGCAGACCCTTTCTTTTCCACATGTGCTCATGCTGTACAGCAGGCGGCCGCAAAACACGGCTATATGACACTGCTTTTGGCTTCCGAGCGTGACTCCGACCGCGAGGCTTCGGCACTGGCGATGATGAACGCCAGGAACGTCGCGGGAATTTTGATTGTTCCAACAAGTCAGAACAGCATTTCGCAGTTGCAACAACTTCAGGCGCGCGGGATCCCGGTGGTGATGCTGGATCGCATTTTCCCTGGAATGCAGGCGGGCGAAGTGATGGTCGAAAATGAAAAGGGCGCGCAGATGGCAGTGAGACATCTGCTGGAACACGGACATCGATCGATTCTTTGTGTCGCCTACGATAGCCAGTTCAACTCCATCACTCAACGAATGAGCGGATACGAAAAGACGATGACGCAAGCGGGCCTGAAGCCCGAGTTCGTCCTGGTTGACGATGTGTCTGCAGTGAGTAATAAAGTTCTGCAGAGGCTTCGCGCACCGAAACCGCCAAGCGCCCTGTTCACGCTCAATAACGTTGCTACCATCCAGGTTTTGCAAGCTCTGCAGCAGGAAAGGATCGATGTGCCGCAGGATCTTGCCATCATCGGATTTGATGACTTCGAACTCGCTGCTTTGCTTGCGGTGCCGATTACGACCGTCCGTCAGCCGGCAGCCCAATTGGGACAGAGCGCAACCCACCTGTTACTGGATTGGATTCGGCGTCCACGCGGCCCAGAAACGCGTTCCCTCCAGGCACAAGTTATTCTCCCCACGGAACTCATCATCCGCAGATCCTGCGGATGCCAGCCTGCGCCGCGAGTCGAACAGGAACAAATTACCGGGATCGCAGCTCGCGACTGATTCTTTAGCTTTTGGACCAGCCGTGGTTGGCGATTGGCCCGACGCCTTCCTTGATCGTAACGAGCTGATTGGCGGGCAACCGCTTGAAAGCCTCATGCACCCCGCTCGGCCAATAGACATCGATGTCAACGGTTGAGGAGCTTCCCAAACCGAAATGCAAACGGGGATCGTTGCAGGAAAAGAAGCTTGATTGGCTCAACACCGCTTGCGCCTGGGTTTTGCCGCCGTAATGAACCAAAACTCTGGCTCCAATGGCGCTGCGATTGGACTTCACGCCCTCCAATTTCACCTTGATCCAGTTCGTCTTGCCACTGATGTCGTTGCGCAGCAGCGAAGGAGGCTCGTTGAGATTGATGATTAGTACGTCGATATCACCGTCGTTGTCGAAGTCGCCAAATGCGCATCCCCGACTGCAATGGAGCGCCGCTACTCCTGGGCCCGCTTCCTGGATGAGTTCTTCGAACACGCCTTCGCCAAGATTCCGAAAAACAGCGCGCGGAGTTTTGTTGGGATATTGTGGCAAGCTTCGTTCCACTTGCGGGTAAACGTGGCCGGTAACCATGAAGATGTCGGGAAGACCGTCGTTGTCCAGATCGACAATGCCCGCACCCCAACAAATATATCTGGTTTCTACCCCAATGCGAGACACTCCGGTAGCGTCATCGAAATTACCCTTCCCATCGTTGTGGTAGAGGATGTTGGTGTCATCCAGGAAATGCGTTTTGAAAAGGTCGAGATGTCCGTCCAGATCGTAGTCGCCGACGCCGACACCCATGCCCGCCTGCTCCATGCCATCCTCGCTGAGGGCTACGCCTCGCAACACTCCCTCTTCCCGAAATGTTCCATTCCGATTATTAATGAACAACAGACTGGGAGTGGAATCAGAGGCGACATAGATGTCCTGCCAACCATCCTCATCGAAATCAGCGGCGATCACAGTCAACCCGTAGGTTGGCGGAGCTTTATGAATGCCTGCTTCACGGGTAACGTCGGTGAAGGTTCCATTACCATTATTTCGATACAGAGAATGTTGGCCGGTCCCAAGGCCGCGAGGACCGCATTCGACGGGGACTCCTTTCCAGCGGCAATAGGGATTTTGGCCGGGAACACCCGCAGTTTCGAACGAGAAGCGGACATAGTTCGAAACGAACAGATCGAGATGTCCGTCGCGGTTATAGTCCACGAAGGAGCAGCCGGCGCCGAACCTTACTTGATCGCTCCACAGCCCGGCTTCTTTAGTGACTTCAGTGAAGGTTCCGTTGCCGTTGTTGCGGTACAGCATGTTCTGCCCGTATGTGGTGAAAAAAATATCGTCAAAGCCGTCATTGTTATAGTCTCCGACGCACACTCCGCCGGCCCACCCCAGCGAGTGCAAACCAGCTTTTTCTGTAACGTCGGTAAATGTGCCGTCCCGGTTATTTTTGTACAGTCGATTGGTGGTGCCCGCGGGAACTGCTTGCAGACGAGTACCGGAAAGCACAAACAAATCCATCCATCCATCGTTGTCGTAATCGATGAAGGCGCAGCCGCATCCAGCGGATTCGACAATGTAATTCTTGGTTTCTTCGTCGCCGTAAATCACTGGCGCGCGCAGACCCGCTTCGGTGGCAATGTCGACGAAGTGCGCGTTGAACGGACGACCGGAGGGCGCAGCTCTGGGCGCGGGTTTAGCGGTATGGCCTCCCATACCCTGCTGCGCGAGCAAGCGATTCGCGGGAAGTGACAGCGCGGCCCCTACCCCAAGTCGGACAAAGCTACGACGGCTGAAATTCATGTCCCGATGTTCTAATGCGTTTCACTTTCGCGAATCCATCATGTTAGCATGACGCCCCATTGAGCTCGCGTTCTCGGCTAACTCACTTTTCGATAAAAACAGACTCATGCGGAGCTTCTCATGCGGACTTTAAGAATCCTCACCGGCGCTGTTCTCTGCGTCATATTTGCCTCAATTCCTACGAACGCTCAATCAGCCGCCGCAAAACAAAGCATCCAATTGGACTCAGGCTGGGAATTTCGTCAAATCCCCGACTCCTCCGTCGCCGCCGAAACGACGTGGCGCCCAGCGCAGGTTCCCGGAGATGTGCACCTGGACTTGCTGCGAAATAAGCTGATCCCGGATCCCTTTTATCGCGACAACGAAGCCAAGCTCCAGTGGATTGAGGATGCCAGTTGGGAGTACCGCAACGCCGTTCAGGTTGCGCCCGCTTTGCTCAACCACAAGAATGTTGACGTCGTTTTTGACGGTTTGGACGCGTACGCGGAAGTCTATCTCAACGATCGGTTGATTCTTACTGCTGACAACATGTTCCGCGAGTGGCGCGTGCCCGTGAAGTCCTACCTGCACTCCGGGGCCAACCAGCTTCGCATCGTGTTTCCCTCTCCCATTACGGCGGCGGCCAAAGTGGCCGTCACTGACAAGTGGAGGCTTCAAACACACACAGAGGAAAAAACTTACATTCGCAAAGCGACCTACGAATATGGATGGGACTGGGGGCCGCGTTTCGTCACCAGCGGCATTTGGCGTCCCGCGAAGCTCGAGGCATGGAACGATGCCCGCGTCTCGAACCTCCACATTGCCCAGCGCGACGTGACCGCGAAAGTGGCCCATTTGACTGCTCAGGTCGAAATCACCGCGGCCAGCGACGCCGCCGGCAAACTCACGCTCGACTATTCTCACAAGGGCCGCAAAGCCGAAGTCTCACAAGATGTCGATGTGCATCCTGGCATCAATCACTTCGATCTCCCATTGCAAATCGACAGTCCCGAACTCTGGTATCCCATCGGATACGGCTCGCAGCCGCGCTATGAATTCAATGTCCACCTGCGAATCGGCAAAGCCGATGAAGACAATGCATCCATCCGCACTGGCCTGCGATCGATCGTCCTGCGCCGCGATCTCGACCAGTGGGGCCGCTCGTTTGAGTTTGTCATCAACGGTATTCCTGTGTTCGGCAAGGGCGCCGACGTGATTCCATTCGACAGCTTCCCCAACCGAGTCACGACCGCGCAATATCGGCGGATTCTAGAGTCCGCCCGCGACGCCAATATGAACATGGTTCGCCACTGGGGCGGAGGCTACTACGAAACCGACGAGTTCTACGACATTTGCGACGAACTCGGAATCATGGTCTGGCAGGATTTCATGTTCGGCAACGATTGGCAGCCCGGCACCTATGCGTGGAAGCAGAACGTTGAGCAAGAAGCCGAATACCAGGTTCGCCGATTGCGCGATCATCCCAGCATCATCATCTTTTGCGGCAATAACGAGACCGAAGAAGCGTTTCATTGGAATGGCCGTGACACTCTTACTCCGCAAGCCCGAATGCAGATGTGGCAGGACTACCTCACCGTTTTCACCGGCATCCTGGATCGAACCGTGAATCGCCTTGTCCCTGAAACGCCTTACTGGCCCAGTTCTCCAAGCTCCGACTACGAAGAGACCTCGCCAGCGTTCCAGTCCGGCGATTTTCACGATTGGAGCGTCTGGCACGGCCGCGTTCCCTTCAGCGAATATGAAAAACACTTCCCCCGCTTCATGACCGAGTACGGCTTCCAATCCTTCCCGGAAATGTCTTCTGTCAGCGCCTTCACCATTCCCGAAGATCGCGCCAGCATCTTCACCCCGGTTATGCTTGCCCACCAGAAGAACAATGAGGGGAACTCGATCATTCACGACTACATGCTGAAGTACTATTCCGAGCCCAAGGACTTCGCATCGTTCCTCTACGCCAGCCAGGTGCTGCAGGCCGAAGGAATCAAGATCGGCGCGGAACATCTTCGCCGCAACCGGCCGCGGACGATGGGCTCCATTTTCTGGCAACTGAATGACTGTTGGCCGGTCGCCTCCTGGTCCAGCATCGACTACTACGGACGCTGGAAGGCGCTGCAATACTATGCGCGGCGTTTCTACGCGCCACTGCTGGTCTCGCCGCACCTGGAGGATGGTAGCTTCAACGTTTACGTCATCTCCGATAAAACTGCGCCCACGACCGGGCAGCTTCGCGTGCGCGTGATGACACTCGCGGGTGCCACGGTCAGCGACAACACTCAGAATGTCCAGATTCCGGAACTCTCCAGTAAGGTTTACCTGCAACGTCCGCTCTCGGAATTCACAAATGCCAACAGCCTTGATTCCGCCACAATTTTCGCGGTTACCGACCTGCTTGTGGATGGGAAAGTCGTGTCAAGCAATATTCTGTATTTCGTCCCTGCGAAGCAGATTCGTTTGCCGGAGCCGGGGATCGCTACCGAACTGAGCTCTGATGGCACGTCTTATCGCCTCCGGCTCACGTCCAAGGTGTTAGCCCGCAGCGTCTACGTGTCGTTCGGAGACAGCGACGCACAAGTCTCCGACAATTACTTCGACCTGATCCCAGGTCAGCCCGTTAATATTGCGATTCACAGCAAGGTGGGCGAGGATCAACTCCGGCAGGCGCTGAAGGTGATATCACTAGCCGAAGCCTTCGCGCCACCCAACGCAATGCCCCAGAACTGATTGTGATCCAATCGTCTGTCGAAGGAAACCATTGCAATGAATGTTCTGGTTTTGAACTCGGGAAGTTCCAGTCTGAAGTTTCAAGTGATTGCGACCGATCTTGAGCGAATCAAGCAACACAAGGAAGATCGCATCTGCCGGGGCGAGATTGAGGGCATCGGCGGCGAGGCGATCATCCGCATGCGATACCGTGAGCAGCCGAGTCGCACCCTTACCGCTTCATTGCGAGATATTGGATCGACGCTGGACTATCTTGTTCGCTACATCGCATCCGATCGGTCGGGGGTCACTGAAATCAAGAGCACTGCGGACGTGAATGCCGTGGGACATCGCGTGGTGCATGGCGGAGAACAGTTCACAGAATCAGCTCTCATCAATGACGAGGTGCTGAAGGGGATCGAGGACTGCATCGATCTGGCACCGCTGCACAATCCCAACAACATTCAATGCATTCTGGCCGCTCGCGAACTCTTCGGCAAAGATGTCCCGCAGGTGGCCGTGTTTGATACCTCGTTCCATCATTCGCTTCCCGCGCAGGCCTATCTGTATGCGGTTCCCTATCATCTTTATCGGCGGCACCGCATACGTCGCTACGGATTTCACGGGACCTCCCATCGCTACGTCGCATTCCGTTATCGCGCCCTGCGGGCACTTACGCGGGAGCAAACCAACATAATCACGCTACATCTCGGGAATGGCTGCTCGGCGGCCGCCATCAAGGGAGGACTGTCTGTCGATACTTCCATGGGAATGACGCCTCTGGAAGGTCTCGTCATGGGCACGCGGTCCGGCGATCTTGATCCTGCGATTGTCGGACTGATCGGGCGAAAAGAGGGGCTGTCGTCATCAGAGGTAGATACACTGCTGAACACTCAGTCCGGATTGCTCGGCATTTCCGGGCTGACGAATGACATGCGCGAACTGCAAGAGGAACTGAAAGATCACGACGACCGCCGGGTCCGGCTAGCCATCGAAATTTTCTGCTACCGCGCGCGGAAATATATTGGCGCTTTCCTGGCTTCGATGGGCGGAGCGGATGCCGTCGTTTTCACCGGCGGCATTGGTGAAAACTCTCCCGATGTCCGAGCCCGGATTTGCGCAGGCCTGGAATGGGCCGGGCTTCGTCTCGACACTGCGAAAAATCAGGAGACCATCGGACGCGAAAGCCAGATTTGCACCGACGACTCCAAATTGCTGGCCTACGGATCCCGACCGATGAGGAACTCTTGATCGCTCGCGACACAGTTCGAGTCATTCTGGGCGAGCCGCACCCGTCATAAACATCTCCCGCGCTAATACGGCCAAACCCAGTCTGCCGCTTCAGGCTTGTCGATGCCGTATTGGTGCGCGTAAGTCCGGCATTCGATTTGCTGGTTCAGAAATCTTTCTTTCGCGTGCCCGCCAATCTTCTGCAACTTGGGCACGCGGTTGACGACGTCCATCGCGAGGCTGAACCGGTCGATGTTGTTATCAATCGCCAATTCCAAGGGCGTGTTGATGCTGCCTTTTTCCTTGTAACCGCGAACGTGAATGTTGCTATGGTTCGTACGGCGATAGGCCAGCCGATGGATGAGCTGCGGATAGCCGTGAAAATTAAACATAACCGGCTTATCCACCGTGAATAGCGAGTCGAAATCCCAATCGGAAAGTCCGTGCGGATGCTCGCTTGTCGGCTGCAATTTGAATAGATCAACCACATTAACAAACCGGATCTTAAGGTCCGGAAATTCCTTGCGCAGCAGCGCAGTCGCAGCCAGCGCCTCCTGCGTGGGAATGTCACCGGCAGAAGCCATCACAAAGTCCGGTTCGCCGCCCTCGTCATTGCTGGCCCAATCCCATATGCCAATGCCTTTGGTGCAATGAATGATCGCCTTCTCCATACTCAGATATTGCAAGTGCTTTTGCTTATCGCACACGATCACATTCACATAGTTCTGGCTCCGCAGACAGTGATCGGCGACCGAGAGCAAGCAATTAATATCCGGAGGAAGGTAAATACGAGTAACATTCGCACTTTTGTTGACGACCACATCCAGAAAGCCCGGATCCTGATGGGTGAAACCGTTGTGATCCTGTCGCCACACGGTGGAAGTGATGAGCAGATTCAACGACGCAATGGCCTCACGCCAGGACAGGTGATTGCTCATCTCCAACCACTTGGCATGCTGGTTGAACATGGAGTCGATGATATGCACGAACGATTCGTAGGACGACAGGAACCCATGACGTCCGGTCAAGAGATAGCCTTCCAGCATTCCCTCCATGGTGTGCTCGCTAAGCATCTCCATGACGCGGCCGTCGGTGGCGAGCTGGCCTCCGTCGCTATCCTCGGGAAAGAATTCCTCGATCCAGAATTTCTTGGTCACAGCATAGATCTCGTCGAGCTTGTTTGAAGTAGTCTCGTCGGGACCGAACACCCGGAAATTGTTCATGTTCAGCTTCATCACGTCGCGCAGAAATGCTCCGAGCGGACGCGTATTCTCGACCAGATCTCGTCCCGGCTTTCCGGACTTATCCGCATAATTGCGAAAATCCGGCAGCCGCAGTGCCTTCTTTAAGCGTCCACCGTTGGCATGCGGGTTCGCACTCATTCGACGTGTCCCGGACGGCATCAAATCGCGGAACGTGATCGCCAACTTGCCTTTGCTATCGAAGAACGGTTCGGGTTTCAGCGAGTGCATCCAGCTCTCGAGCACACGAAGTTGTTCGGGATCTTTCTTCACGTTGGGCAGGGGCACTTGATGCGCCCGCCAAAAACCTTCGAGGAAATGGCCTTCGACTTCGCGCGGCGCGGTCCAACCCTTCGGTGAACGCAGCACGATCATGGGCCAGCGAGGCCGGCTCACCGCCCCCTGTTTTCGCGCGGACTGCTGATGTTGACGAATCTCAGAAATGCAATGCTCCGTCGTTGCCGCCATGGCCTGATGCATTTCGTCGACGTCAGAGCCTTCTACGAAATAGGGAGTCCAGCCGTAACCGCGGAGGAGATTCTCCAATTCTTCATGCGAGATGCGCGCAGGCAGCGTGGGATTGTCGATCTTGTAGCCGTTCAAGTGCAGTATGGGCAAAACAGCGCCATCACGTGCAGGATTCAGGAACTTGTTAATGTGCCACGAAGTTGCTAAAGGACCGGTTTCCGATTCGCCGTCTCCTACGACGGCGGCCACGATCAGTTCAGGATTGTCGAAGGCGGCGCCGCACGCATGCGACAGCACATAGCCGAGTTCTCCGCCTTCATGGATAGATCCCGGCGTCTCAGGTGTGCAGTGACTGCCAATCCCGCCGGGGAAACTGAACTGCCGGAAGAATTCCTGCAAACCTTCAACATCCTGACTCTTTTCCGGATAGATCTCTGAGTAGGTGCCTTCAAGGTATGTGGGGCCAAGGACGCCCGGTGCTCCGTGCCCGGGCCCGGCGAGAAGAATCATATTGAGGTCGTATTTTCGGATCAGTCGGCTCAGATGCACATAGACGAATGACAATCCGGGACTCGATCCCCAGTGGCCAAGCAATCGGTTCTTGATTTGTTCCGGCCGGAGCGGTTCTGTAAGCAACGGATTTTCCTGCAGGTAAATCATGCCCAGGCTGAGGTAATTGCAGGCGCGCCAGTACGTTTCTATTTTGCGCAGTTCTTCAGCGCTAAGAGGGTGACCCTTTACCGTGGACCGAGTAGGACCGTATGGACTGATGTCAAGGATTTCGGCTGGAAGAGTAGCGTCGATCGTGCTCATGGGTAACTCCTTCTCGATAGGCTATGCCCTCAGGTCCTTCAGTGACAACTGCCTCTCTGTGAATTGTTATCGGAGCCCGCTTGTTGATTCGCTCCGACCACGGGAATATTTCCGGAAAAGCTAAGTTGTATTCACAGAAAGCGTTCAATGGGCAAGAACCGCGGTGAGATACAAACGTGAATGCTCGATCCAAAAACGGTGATCTTGGCTGTTCAAAGGGCAAGACCAGAATTGTTTTAAGTTGGCAATGCAGTTGGCAATAGCTGCGGATTCTGTCAAACGCCAATTTTGATGATTTGCAGGCTCTCCCTCTGCTGTCCTGAGCAGGCGTTGTATCCGAACCTGGTTGCAACGCCTGCATTTTTGGTTACACGGTTTGAGTCAAATAAAAGGAGCTCGTATGTTGGAAGGACTGTTTCAACCGACGCATCTGTTGCTCATTTTTGGAATTGCCCTACTCGTTTTCGGACCCAAGAAACTTCCAGAACTCGGGAAGGGAATAGGTGACGGCATCCGGGGCTTCAAGTCAGCGATGAGCGCAGATGAAGATAAGTCGGTCGTCAAAACACCTGCGCCCGCCGGCGATCACGTCGCATCCAAGGAGTAAGTCGGAAGCCTATTCTGGCCGGAGATTCTGGCCGAAGATACAATTGAAATATGTCGGAAGAAATTCCTGTTGCGTGTTGTTTGTCGGACTCCGAGCTGCGAATTCGGGAAGTAACCCTACTTGCTCAGTTCAAGGCAGCGGTGATCGAAAGCGAAGAACTGGACAATGGCTTCCTATTCCGCGTCCGCGGGGATAACAAATCAGTTGCTCTCGTTACAGAATTGATCATGGCAGAGCGGGAGTGTTGTCCGTTCCTGAAGTTTGAACTGATTCTTGAGCCAGCCATGGGGCCGATCAGCGTATGCATGACCGGGCCGGCGGGCACCAAGGAATTTCTCAAATCAATCCTCACCTAGCGCCTATCTTCCTTCACAAAAGTTTACAATCAACCACGTAAACTCTGTCTAAGCCACAAAAGATTGCCGGCATCCGCACGCTCGCTGGTATGATTACGGGCGATCAAACACAGATGGGTCTCTTTCGAAAACCGAAGCCTCGCGGACAATCATTTCTCAATTTCTTAGTCGGACAACGGAGGATGCATTGACAGACTCGTGCCGCAACTCGCTTAATCGTCGAGAATTTATCCAAGGTGCAGTTGCTGGAGCCGCTTTCGCCGCACTGCCAATCGCTGCCTTTGCTGAAGAAAACGCCGACCTGCAATCGGTGCTCAGTCAAATACCGAAGATGCACGACGAGAATCTGAAGCGATTACAGGATTGGATCGCATTGCCCTCAATCGCGGCTGAGAATCGTAATTATCCCCAAGGTCCCCAACATATGGCGCAGTTGGCTCGCGACGCCGGATTCGCGGACGTCGAACTAGTGCCCACGTCGGGCAAGCCTGGGGTCTTCGGCACTTTGGATAGTGGCGCAGCAACTACTGTCGGCGTCTATTTCATGTACGACGTGAAACAATTCGATCCCGCAGAGTGGTCATCGCCTCCGCTCGAAGGCCGCATCGTGGACAAGGAGGGGTTGGGCAAGATTTGCGTGGGTCGCGGCGCGGTGAACCAGAAAGGTCCTGAAAACTCTTTTCTCGGTGCTCTTCACGCGTTCAAGGCCGCAGGGAAAAAGCTCCCGGTGAATCTTGTGCTGGTCTGCGAAGGCGAAGAAGAAATTGGTTCTACCCACTTTTCCGAAGTTGTCCGCCAACCCAAGGTTACTGCTGCGTTGAAGAGATGTATCGGCGTATTTGTGCCCGAAGCCGGCCAGGACCCGGATGGAGGCGTACAGATATCTCTGGGCGCGAAAGGCGTAGTTGAACTCGAGATGGTTTCCAGCGGCGAGCGGTGGGGACGAGGACCGAAGCACGACGTTCATTCCAGCCTCGAGGCACAGGTGGATAGCCCGTCATGGCATTTGGTGCAGGCGCTCAATTCACTGATTGAGTCCGACGGACATACGCCGGCGGTGGCGGGTTTCTTTGATAAGGTCAAGCCGCTCACTCCTGCACAGATGAAGATGATTCAGGATGCCGCTGCCCGCCGAAGTGAGGCCACCGTGAAGAAGCAGCTTGGAGTTGAGCACTGGGTACACGACACGAACTGGTTTGATTCGCTCGTACTGCTCGAGTCCAAGCCTACCATCAACATCGAGGGTCTTGTCGGCGGCTACACTGGGCCCGGCGGCAAAACCGTTCTGCCTCATCGCGCTGTCGCGAAAATTGATATGCGGCTAGTACCTGACATGACAGCCGCCGGGACGCTGGCGCTCTTGAAGGAGCATCTCGCGAAGCACGGCTTTGGAGACATCGAGGTCAACATGAGTGGCGGATACGATCCGACACAAACCTCGCAGGATTCGAAGCTTATCCAGGCGCAAATTGCGACGTACCGCAAGCTCGGTCTCGATCCCATGCTTTGGCCTCGATCGGCCGGATCGTGGCCCGGATACATTTTCACGTCTGAGCCGCTCAATCTTCCCGCTGGGCATTTTGGAATCGGTCACGGCACGGGCGCACATGCGCCGAATGAGTATTATCTGATCGATTCCACGAATCCAAAGGTTGCGGGGATGGACGGAGCCGTGCGCTCCTTCGTCGAATATCTCTACGCCTTAGCTTAGGACGAATCGAGAATTTTTCTAAACGAACTTATTGACGCGAATGTAGTCGCCTGCCGCGCCACAACGGAGCAGAAGAGATGAGAATGACTCGCCCGCTTTTTGCCACGATTTTCGCCGCGCTGTGTGCCCTTGTCGTTGCCGGTCAGACTTCGCATCCTTTGCTGCAGCGGCCAACATTCAACGGTAACGTGATCGTCTTTTCTTACGCTGGCGACTTGTGGACGGTCGACAAGACTGGTGGCCATGCCTCTCGTCTGACCACCGGCACCGGCATTGAGACAGACCCCGTTTTTTCGCCCGACGGCACCATGATCGCCTTCACCGGTGAATACGATGGCAACACGGATGTGTTCGTCGTGCCCACGGTTGGCGGAGTGCCGAGGCGTCTTACGCACCATCCGGGAGCGGATTCGGCGGTGGGATGGACTCCCGATGGCAAGTTCGTGATCTTCCGGTCGAATCGCGAGAGCAGCAGCCCGCGATATACCAAGCTGTTTAAAGTCTCGCTGAATGGCGGTCTGCCAACCGCATTGCCGCTGCCGATGGCCTCCTCCGGAAAGTTTTCTGCGGACGGAAAATACTTTGCCTATTCACCAGTAAGTGGAGCATCGCCTTTCAACTATTCCACCTATGTCGCGTGGAGGAACTATCGGGGCGGATTGGCCAGTTCGGTGTGGATCGTCGACATGGCAACGCTCGACGTTATGAAGGTGCCGCGCGAACGGTCGAATGACTTCAATCCTTTCTGGGTCGATAAGCAGGTTTATTTTCTTTCCGACCGCAATGGGCCGATATCGCTGTTTCGCTTTGACCCGGCGACAAAGGCTGTCACCGAAGTCGTGAAGAATGACGGCGCGGATATTCGGTCGGCCAGTGCGGGCCCGGGCGGCATCGTCTACGACCGCTTTGGCGAACTTTTCTTGTACGACACAGCGAGCGGCCAGACCCACCAGATCACTGTAGACGTGAGCGCGGATTTGCCGGAGGTGCGTCCGCGCCTTTCGCCCGCGGACCGCGACATTCAGAACTATGGCATTTCGCCTACCGGAGTTCGCGCCCTGTTTGAGGCGCATGGCGATATTTTCACCGTCCCTGCAAAAGAAAGTTCGACACGAGATATCACGAATACGCCGGGCGTGATGGAGCGCGAGCCCGCGTGGTCGCCGGATGGACAGAGCATCGCGTATTTCTCGGACGATTCGGGCCAATATGCGCTGCATATCAGCAGCCAGACCGGCGGCGGCGAAGTGAGAAAATTCCCGCTGGCGAGTGACTCAACCTATTATTTCCACCCCTTGTGGTCGCCAGACTCCAAGCTAATCGCATTTCACGACAACAAAATGCAGATCTGGATGCTGGACACGACGACTCGCAAGGCCGTTGTCATCGATAGGGGCGTGGTGAACGACCAGGACAACGATGCAGCCTGGTCGGCGGATTCAAAGTGGCTGGCATATACCCAGACAACCTCCAACCGTTTCCACGCCTTATATCTTTACTCGGTCGCGTCGGGAAAAAGCACTCGTATCACCGATGGCATGAGCGATGTACGCTCTCCGGCATTTGACCGCGGCGGAAAGTATCTCTACTTCATGGAAAGCACGAATTACGGGACGTCCACCAGCGGGCTCGACATGAGCAGTGACGAGTTTGATGTCACACGCAGCGTATACGGGCTCGCGCTGGCAGCCGATACAGCTTCTCCTGTTGCGCCCTTGGCGGAAGACGAGAAGACACCGGAAGCACGAGAGAAGGACGCTAAGGAGAAGAAAGAGTCTGACGACGAGGATGCCGAGAAAGATAAGGACAAAGACAAAGATAAATCTGACGCCGCCAAGAAGTCGGAAGAGGAAGACAAGCGCGAGAAAAAGGAAAAGCCTGAGAAGCCAAAGCCAGTGAAGATTGATCTCGCAAATCTTGAGGATCGCGCCGTTGCGTTGCCACTCCCGCCGGCCGGTTACACCGGCCTGACGGCGGGAAAGGAAGGCATACTTTACCTGCTTGAGGGCGCCGGCAGATTCCAGGGAGAACGCGCGCAGACTCTTACCCGTTTCGTGCTGAAGACGAAAAAATCGAAGAAGCTTGCCGATCACGTCGCAGGATTTGCACTTTCCTTCGACGGAGAAAAAATGCTTCTGCAGATGGCGCATGAAGAGCCCGAAGGCCCGCCAACGGCCGCTGGTCCAGTGCCAACTTTTGTTATCGTTCCCGCAGATTCACCCGTAAAGCCCGACGAGGGCAAATTGGACCTGTCCAAAATGGAAGTGCGCGTGGATCCGCGGGCCGAGTGGCGGCAGATGTTTCACGAGGTCTGGCAAATCGAGCGCAGCTATTTTTATGATCCGCATTATCACGGAGTTGATCCCATCGCGGAAGAGGCAAAGTACAAACCCTATTTGGAAGAGTTGGGTTCGCGCAGCGACCTGAATTATCTCTTTCAGGAAATGCTCGGCGACTTTTCGATCGGCCACCTGCGGGGCTCGGGAGGAACCATTCCCCATCCCGACCAAGTGCGCGGAGGTTTGCTGGGAGCCGATTATGAGATTGTCAACCAGCGCTATCGCATCGCGCGCATTTATACCGGTGAGCACTGGAACCCCAGGGCGCACGCCCCACTCGCGGAACCGGGAGTGAAAGTTGCAGAAGGCGACTTCATTCTCGCGATTGGGGGAAAGGATCTCAGCGGCTCCGATGACATTCATCGTTTGCTGGAGGGAACGGCGGGAACGCAAGTCGTCCTGAAGATTGCGGTGGATGCCAGCGGCAAAGATGCGCACGAGGTTACCGTGACACCGATCGCCGATGATCTCGGCCTGCGCAATCTCGCGTGGATGGAGGTGAATCGGCGTAAGGTGCAGGAACTGAGTGGCGGGAAACTCGCTTATGTGTATCTGCCCGATACTTTTCAGGGCGGTCTGACAAACTTTAACCGCTACTACTACGCGCAGCTCGACAAACAAGGCGCGGTGATCGACGAGCGCTTCAATAGCGGCGGGCAGGCGGCGGACTACATCATCCACGCAATGCAACGTTCGCTGATGAGTTGGTGGGCTCCGCGCTACGGCGCGATCTACCGCACACCGGAAGCCTCAATCCTGGGGCCAAAGGTAATGATCACCAACGAATTCGCCGGGTCTGGCGGCGATGCGATGCCGTGGTATTTCCGTCAAGCGCAGCTAGGCCCGCTGGTTGGCAAGCGGACTTGGGGCGGATTGGTCGGAATCGGCAACATTCCCGTCCTAATGGATGGCGGTCGGGTCACTTCTCCCAGCTTCGGATTCTTCAATCCGCAGGGTCAGTGGGATGTGGAGAACAACGGCGTAAAACCCGATTACGAAGTCGATATGGAACCGAAGGCGGTGAGCGAGGGTCACGATCCGCAGCTGGAAAAAGCGGTGAGTCTGGCGCTGGAAGAACTGGCGAAGCATCCTGTGCCGGAGCCGCACAAGCCTGAGTATCCAAACTACAACCGGCACGGCGCCCAGTAGCTCGAAAGCGACTAATTCTTCGACCGGCTGTTAAAAACGGGTTCCGATGCATCGTCGACGTTCCCTGTGGCGACGGGATGCAGCGCTCCGGGCTGTTCTTTTACTCTGATCCTCTCTTCTCCCGGATCGAGAACCCGCTGCATCAGCAGAGCCGCGACGATCATGAAGCATCCACCCGCCACTACCGCAGTCAGCCGATTGTTGTGCAGCAGATGGGCCATCACCCATCCAAACAACAAGGACGCGATGATTTCGGGCGTCACAATAAAAAAGTTGAAGATGCCCATATAGACGCCCGTCTTTTCCTTAGGCAGCGATCCTGCCAGCACGGAATAAGGCATCGAGAGAGTGCTCGCCCACGCGATGCCAACACCTACCATGGTCAGCAATAAGATGTATTTGTTGTGGATGAAAGCCACCGAGATCAATCCGATACCACCGGCGATGAGGCAGAGACTGTGCGTGTGTTTTCGTCCGAGCGCTCGCGCCAGGGATGGAAGAAAAAAGGCGAACGCAAAACACACTGCTGAATATAGTCCGAAGCAGATGCCTCCCCATTCGACGCCCGCGGAATACAAAGGAGATGTGGTGTCAGGCGCGCCAAAAACGTTACGCGCGACCGCGACAGGGAAGTAGAGCCACATGCAAAACAATCCAAGCCAGGTCAGAATCTGCACCGGCGCAAGCTGGCGCATGGTCTTCGGCATCTTTGCAATGGAATCGATGATCTCAGCAGCGTTCGCCGTTAGACCGCGTTTCTCGCTCTTCATGCGCCGGAACGCTTCCATATCTTCCGGCGGATACTCCTTCGTAGTCACAATGGTCCACATGACTGCCACGAAGAATACGGCTGCTCCCATGTAGAACGAAAGGCGCACGGTCAGCGGGACGGCGTGTCCGCCTCCCGCCCCCAGGTGGAACCAGTTGGTCAGCATCCAGGGCAGCGCGGAAGCGATCACGGCGCCGAGGCCGATGAACAGGCTCTGCATGGCGAAACCGCGAGTCCTCTGTTGCTCGGGAAGCAGGTCGGCGACGAAGGCGCGAAAGGGCTCCATGCTGATGTTGATCGAGGCATCTAGAATCCAGAGAAGGCCAGCCGCCATCCATAGCACGGATGATCGCGGCATCATGATCAAGGCGAACGAACTCAGAATCGCTCCCGTGAGAAAATATGGCCGGCGGCGGCCAAGGCGTCCCCAGGTGTGGTCGCTGGCGTGCCCGATGATGGGCTGTACGAGAAGTCCGGTGAGCGGCGCGGCGAGCCACAGGATCGGTATCTGGTCAGCGCGGGCGCCGAGATATTCGTAGATCGCGCTCATGTTGGCCATCTGAAGTCCCCAGCCAAACTGAATGCCGAAGAAACCGAAACTCATGTTCCAGATCTGCCAGAACGACTTGTTGGGTTTTTCCATTTCCTCACCCGCGTTGCACTCGAACGATACCTTAACGATCGTACGGAGTGCGAGAAGAAACAGCTGATCTACGATACCCTCTAGAAAGCTAAGACATTGGTCGTTTACTATGGGCGACCGGTCCGAAGTTGCTGAGATGGCATCAACAACGCAAAGCAACGTGGAGAATGACCTCGGGTTCGCCGAGAGGGCGGCGGGTCCGTGCGTGTTCGTGCTATTTGGTGCGGCTGGGGATTTGACCAAACGCAAGCTGGTGCCTGCGCTGTTCAATTTGGGCAAGGCGAAGTTGCTGCCCGCAGACTTTGCGGTGTTAGGCGTTTCCGTCGACGACTTGAGCGTGGAAGATTTTCGCAACCAGGTTACAAGTTTCCTGCCGTCCGGTGCGGACTCAGCCGAAGAATTGGAGTGGTTTCGCAAGCGTCTGTTTTACGAGCGTGGCGACTTTGGCGATCGGAACACGTTTGACAGTCTGAAGCAGAGGCTTACCGCGCTCGACGCCGAGCAACACACAGAAGGGAACTATCTTTTCTATCTCGCGACCGCACCGAAGTTTTTCTCGCAGATCGTGCAGCAGTTGGGAGCAGCTGGCCTTTCGCGCCAAGAAGATGGGCACTGGCGCAGGGTTGTCATCGAAAAGCCGTTTGGACACGATCTCGACTCGGCGCAGGCGCTGAATCGCGAGATCAAAAATGTGCTGCAAGAAAATCAGATCTACCGCATCGATCACTATCTGGGCAAAGAGACGGTGCAGAACATCATGGTCTTCCGGTTCGACAACGCCATTTTTGAGCCCATCTGGAACCGGCGCTACATCGACCATGTGCAAATCACGAATGCCGAGACCGTAGGCGTAGAGCGGCGCGGCGGGTACTTCGACACCGCGGGAACGTTGCGTGACATGGTGCCCAACCATGTGATGCAACTGTTGAGCTTAACCGGTATGGAATCGCCGGTGTCGTTTCAGGCGGACGCAGTGCGCAACGAGCAGGCCAAGGTTTTGCATTCGATTCTGCCGCTGGGCTCGGACGACGTTTTGCAGCGCAGCGTGCGGGGGCAATATGGTCCCGGAGTGTTGGGTGATGAAAAAGTATCGGCGTACCGAGCGGAACCAGGGGTCGCTCCGGAATCGCGCACGGAGACATTCGTAGCCCTGAAAGTCAACATTGACAATTGGCGCTGGGCGGGAGTGCCTTTCTACCTTCGTACGGGTAAGCGCCTGGCACAACGCCATACCGAGATCGCGATTCAGTTCAAGCGCACGCCCTTCGACCTGTTTCGCAAAGCTCCATTTCACAAGTTACATACCAATACGCTGGTCATTCAGATTCAGCCTGTGGAAGGGATCTCGCTGAGCTTTGGCGCGAAGGTCCCAGGGCCGTTGTTGCGCGTGGGTTCTGTCGACATGAGTTTTGAATACTCGAAGTATTTCGGAGCGGACGCCTATACCGGCTACGAAGTTTTGTTGTATGACTGCATGATCGGTGACGCGACGCTGTTCCAGCGTGCCGATATGGTGGAAGCGGGATGGAGAGTAGTGGACCCTGTGTTAGACGTGTGGAAAGCGCTGCCTCCGCGCAAGTTTCCAAATTATGCATCCGGTAGTTGGGGGCCGGCGGAGGCGGATCAATTGCTGGCACTTGATGGGCGCCAGTGGAGGAGAATTGAGCCATGATTCTGGTTGAGCAATGATTCTCGCAGGCGAAATCGGCGCCACACGTACCCGATTGGCTGCGTTTCAAACCGAGGGCAACCGACTGGAATGCGTTGTCGAAAAAACTTATATGAGCCAGCAGCGTGACGGCCTGTCCGGCATTCTCGCTGAGTTCATTAAGACCGAAGGTATTCCAGTTCACAGCGCATGCATTGGTGTGGCTGGTCCGGTGCGAGCGGGACGGAGTAAGATTTCCAACCTGCCCTGGATAATCGACGCGCGGGAAGTCGCGCAGCAGCTCAAACTGAACTCAGTCGGCTTGCTCAACGATCTGGAAGCTTACGCGTATGGAATCGACGGTTTGGAGTCGAAGGATTTCATCACATTGAGCGAGGGTGCGGAAGATGCAGATGGCAACCGCGCGGTTATCTCCGCAAAGACCGGACTGGGAATGGCCGGCCTTTACTGGGATGGCTTCCGCCATCATCCCTTCGCCTGCGAAGGCGGGCATGCGGATTTCGCGCCGCGGAACGAGCTGCAAACGGAGTTGCTGGTCTACCTGCAAAAGAAGTACGGCCGCATCAGCTGTGAGCGAATTCTCTCCGGACCCGGGATCAAGAATATTTACGACTTTCTGCGAGATGCGCATAAAGCCGAGGAGCCGGAATGGTTGCGAACCGAAATTAGTGCTGCGCCCGATCCTCCAGCGCTGATCTCCCGACTTGCTTTGGCGGGTAAGGCCGCGATCTGCGATCAAACCTTGTCGATTTTCGTCAGCGTCTTTGGCGCGCAGGCTGGCAACTGTGCTTTGAATTTCATGTCCACCGGGGGAATTTTCATCGGGGGCGTTATTGCGGCAAAAATTGTACCCAAAATGAAGGATCCCGTGTTTCTGGAATCATTTCTCGACAAAGGACGCATGGCAGCGATTCTCAAAGATATGCCGGTCAAGATCGTGGTCAACGACGACTGCGGGATGATCGGAGCCGCGCGTTACACGCTGATCCAAAAAGCGTTTCGAGCACCTGGTCGGTCATAGAATTCGACATATATTCCGGTCATCGTCTGCCGACAGTCCTGCTGGGCGCCCCCTGCGCGGATCGTACGGTCCTGACCACAACTTAGTGCGTCCCTGAGACAAATCTCACAAGTCATTGTTCTGTAAAGAGATAAGAATGTCTTGCAAGAAGCCAATAAAATAGCTTGCATGTTACATAGTGTTGTAGTTAACTATAACACTAGATGTCGGCGGAGGCTGGTCGCCCGGAAGCAACTGAGCCCGACCCGGCAAGTAAAACCTAAGGAGAATGACATGAAATCCGCTCGGGTTTTGTTGCCCTTTGTTCTGATGTTGTTCACAACGATGTCGTTTGCGCAGGCCGACGTGCAAAAGTCGGACGCACAAAAGTCCTTTGACGAATTGAAAGCGCTGGCAGGTTCTTGGGAAGGTCACGTGTCAACCGTGCCTCCCCAATCCGAGATAGAAGGCAAGCTGATGCAGGTCTCGCTTCGTGTGACTTCTATGGGGAACGCGATGGTGCATGAGATGTCGGGAGCTGGAAGACCGGACCATCCGGTCACCATGTTTTACCTTGATAGCGATCGCCTGCTCCTGACGCATTATTGTGACGCGGGGAACCGGCCGCGTATGGCAGGCAAAATGTCGCCAGACGGAAAAACGGTGGACTTCGAATTTATCGATGTCGCCGGCAGCACGCAGTACGGACACATGCACCATGCAGTCTTTACTCTGATTGATGCGAATCATCACATCGAGGACTGGACTTACATGCAGCCCGGGGACAAGCCGGTGCATGCGCACTTCGAATTGCAGCGCGCAAAATAACAAGATGCTTAATGCCTGGTAAAGCTATTCGGAAACCCTAATGGATCGTGAGTGGAACGACAGTCAGCCGATATATCGCCAGCTTCGCGACCGCGTCGTCGACATGATACTCGACGGGGTGCTCAAGGAAGGCGATCCGTTGCCGTCCGTGCGGAATGTCGCGGCCGAATATCGGGTCAATCCGCTCACGGTTCTGAAGGGCTATCAACAACTGGTGGACGAGGGACTGGTCGAGACCAGGCGAGGCCGCGGCATGTTCATCAATGCTGGGGCACGCAATCTGTTGCTGCAGGGCGAACGCCAGAAGTTTCTTGCGGAACAATGGCCGCGGGTCCACGCAACCATTCAACGGCTCGGCCTGAAGGCGGAAGAATTGCTGGACGGTTCGGCAAAAAGCCCGTCGTCGAAGACGGGCGAGGAGGAACGCTGAAGCCATGCCATGCATAGAAGCCCGCGGTCTTCGCAAGACATTTGGGACCACGATCGCGCTGGACGGGGTGAATCTGCGAGTGGAAGAGGGCCGTATTCTCGGACTTATTGGTCCCAACGGCGCCGGCAAGACGACCGCGCTCAACGCGATTCTTGGCCTCACGCCATATCAGGGAGAACTGAGAGTGCTCGGACGCGATCCCTGGAGCGAGCGCGAACGACTCATGCGCGATGTCTGCTTCATCGCCGACGTGGCCGTGTTGCCGCGCTGGATCAGGGTTTCGCAGGCCCTGGACTACGTCGCCGGCGTGCATCCGCGCTTCGATCGCGCGAAGGCGGAAGGTTTTCTGGCCAAGACCAACATCCGACGCGGTAGCAAAGTGCGGGAATTATCGAAGGGCATGGTTACCCAATTGCACCTTGCCCTGGTGATGGCCATCGACGCGAGACTGCTGGTACTGGACGAGCCTACGCTCGGCCTCGACATCCTCTATCGCAAGCAGTTCTACGATTCTCTGCTCAACGATTACCTTGATCGCAGCCGCACTATCGTCGTGGCGACCCACCAGGTAGAAGAAGTGCAGCACGTCCTCACTGATCTTATGTTCATCAACCACGGCCGCATCGTATTTGACTGCAGTATGGATGCATTCGAATCGCGCTATCTAGAAGTGACGGTCAATCCCGAACAGGTCGCGGCTGCACGGGCGCTCAGACCCATGTACGAGCGGCAACTGCTCGGTCGGAGCATTCTGCTGTTCGATAGCGTCGATCGCAATCAACTCGCGGCATTGGGCGACGTGCGAACGCCCAGCATCGCCGATTTGTTTGTTGCCGTAATGAGCCAGGGAACCAGCGAGGCACAAGGAGTTGCAAAATGAATGTTCCATCGAAGGCCATGGCGGATTCTCCCCTTGGCGCGCAGGACATCGCAGCTGAGCCCATGTCGGAGACACGGCCAATGTACTGGTCGATGCGACGTGAAGTGTGGGAGAACCGTTCGATCTACATCGCGCCGCTGGCTGTGGCAGCCGTCTTTCTGCTCGGTTTCTTAGTCAGCATTGTTCATTTGCCGGACAAGATGAGTGCCGCATTGGCGCTCGACCCAATGCAGCAGCGCGAAATAATCGAGCGGCCATATAACATGGCCGCGCTTCTGCTCATGGGGACTTACCTTTTCGTCGCGGTTTTCTACTGTCTCGATGCGCTGCAAGGCGAGCGTCGCGATCGCAGCATTCTATTTTGGAAGTCGCTGCCGGTTTCCGATCTCACGACTGTGCTCTCGAAGGCGAGCATCCCTTTCGTGATTCTACCGCTGCTCACTTTCGTTATCACGATTGCCACGCAGTGGATCATGTTGCTGCTCAGTACTGCTGCGCTACTGGGAAACAGGCAGAGTGTCGCGATGCTATGGAGCCAGTTGCCGATGTTCCAGATGTCGTTGATGTTGCTCTACCATCTTCTCGCCGTGCATACCCTCTGGTACGCCCCATTCTACGGCTGGCTGCTGCTGGCATCGGCGTGGGCAAAGCGCGCTGCGTTTCTATGGGCGGCCTTACCCCTGCTCGCGGTCGGTGTCGTGGAGAAGATTGCTTTCAACACGTCGCATTTCGGCATACTGCTCGAGCACCGCTTGAGCGGCGGCCCCGCAGGCGGCACTTTTACGGGGAGAGAAATCGCGATGGATCCGATCATGCAACTTACCCCGGGGAAATTTCTGGCCAGTCCCGGCCTGTGGCTCGGGCTGGCAGTAACGGCGGCATTTCTCGTCGCAGCCATGCGCCTGCGGCGCCGGCAAGGGCCGATCTGAGTCGTTTGCACCATGGATTGCCTTCCTCGCATAAGGAGAAGCGATTATGAGCACACCAGTAACGATGGAAAGAACGCAACGCAGGTACGCGAGAGTTGCGGGGTTCTTGTTCTTATGGCTGATCATCACTGGTCTGGCGGGCGAACTGACCGTATCGCATATTGTTAGGTCTGGGACGTTTGCGGAAACGGCGACCAGAGTCGTAGCGTCGGAACGTTTATATCGGGTCGCGCTCTCCAGCGAACTGATTGAGACCTTGAGCGCACTTCTGCTTGCCTTCGCCCTCTACGTAACGCTCGAGCCGGTCGATAAGCTTCTGGCGCAGGTGGCAATGTATTGGAGGTTGGGAGAATCATTCATCGGCTGCGTGGGTATGATCTTCGGTTTTGCCAAGCTGGGTCTTTATACTTCCCCGCAATCGGTCGGGGCTTTGGAACCCGACCAGGCACAGGCGTTAGTGGCTTTGACGCGCCACGCGGGTTCTGCCGCCTACAATATCGGCGCGACATGCTTCAGTATCGGCTCGATTCTTTTCTTTTACCTGTTTTTCAAATCAAGATATATCCCCAGGCTCCTGGCGGCAATCGGTGTATTTGCCTCGGTCATCGTTACAGTCATGTGCCTCGGCAGTCTGATCTTTCCCGAGTACGCGGCGACGCTACAGTATGGCTGGGCGCCGATGGCCATCGCGGAAGTCGGAACCGGCATCTGGCTAATGTTATTTGCGGTCAAGACCCAAGCCCGTAGTGATCAGAAACCTGCCCGACCCATGGCCTCTGTCCTTAGAAGCGCGCCGACTCTGTAGCTCCTCGTGATTGTCGCTACCACAGGATGGATTAGACATCGGGCAGCGAGAAGAATGTTTCCGGGAAGATGGTCGCGACGATGACCGTGGATAATTTTAGTTGTCCGCTATACCACCATGGACACATGCACGCCCGGAAGACTACTCGTCATGTCCTGCTTACGGGCCTTCCGGGCGGACGATTTGTTTTCGCGAGGAACGCGTTGGCTTGCGATTCTCCAGAGATACATGGCAGCGTAGGCGCGCCACGGGCGCCAGGCTTCGGCGCGGAGCTCCAGTTCACGAGCAGTCTCCAAAGCCAAAGCACGCAAAAGGCCAAGATCGGTGGAGGGAAACGCGTCGGGCTCGCCGAGTGCGCGCATGGCGACATACTGCGCAGTCCACTTGCCGATGCCGGGGATTTCACACAGACGTTGCAGAAACACGTCAGAGTCGATTACGCCCTCGAATTTGATCTTGCCGGCACATACGGCGCGAGCTAAGGCACGAATGGTTTCGGCCCGCGCCCCAGTAAGCCCAATGTCGTCCAGTTTCGCGGCTGCGAGCGTCTCAGCCGAAGGAAAGAGATGGGTGAGGCCACTGGGACCCTGGAAGGATTGACCAAAAGCACGGACCATGCGCCCGGCCAGGGCGGTCGCCCCCTTCACGGTAATCTGCTGGCCGAGAATCGCGCGCGTGGCCAGTTCGAAGCCATCCCAACAACCGGGTACGCGAAGCCCGGGATCGGCATCCACTCGGGCAGCCAACGCTGGGTCGCTTTTTAGACTTTGCACGATATCGGCCCAGTCCGCGTTGAGATCGAACAGGGCGCGAATCCGTTCGACGATGAAGAAGAGCGAGTGCGGGTCGCCGAATTCGATGCGCACGACGAGTGCATCGCGAGCATTATCCGGCGAAACTTCGAACCAACCCGCGTTGCCGTTCAGAGAAATGGTCCTGCGATAACTTCCGGATTCCACTATTTCAACTCCGGGAGTGGCGCGCGCCGCCAGGAAATCCAACATTCCTTGCCAGTGGTACGGCGGGCGGAAATGCAGGCGGAAGCAATATTGGTTTCCAGGCTGCGCTGTCGTTTGCCGTGCGAGGCGGCGGATCTGCGTAGGAGTTCGATGATAGACCTTGCGGATTCCGGCGTTGAAGCGGCGAACGCTGCCGAATCCGGAGACGAGAGCGATCTGGCCCATGGGCAGAATCGTCTCGTCAATCAACTTCTTAGCGAAGTGCAATCGGCGAGTCTGCGCAACCGCCATCGGGGTCGCGCCAAGATGCCTCAAAAACAGACGACGAAGATGGCGCGAGCCAACACCCAGTCGTTCCGCCAAGACTTCGACTCCGCCATCTTCCAGTCCGCTTTCGCCGATCAGACGGAGAGCTCGCGAAACTGTGTTGGAAGTTCCCAGCCACGCCGGAGTTCCCGGAGAACTCTCGGGACGGCAACGCAGACATGGGCGAAAGCCCGCTTCCGCCGCGGCGGCAGCACTCGGGAAATAGCGGCAGTTTTTTTCTTTCGCCGTAGGGGCTGGACATATCGGACGGCAGTAGACCATGCTGCCGACTACTCCGATGAAAAACTTGCCGTCGAATCGGGGATCACGCGACAGCCGCGCTCGCGAACATATCCGCCAATCCAAGTTCATGTTTTTCGCAGACCTCTGCTTGGGAAGACCACGCGAGTCGGCTCGTGGAGCAGCGACCGCATGCTTATGATAGCCAACCTCGCTACGTATTCTGGACGTTTTCGGACCGAACAAAAACCTTCGGCCCATTAAAGGAGATTGTTTGCGTACGGAGGAATTGGTCCCATTGAAACAAGTTCTGAGCCCGAAGGTTCATCGTTATTCATCGCGCAGCGTCTGCGCAGGATCGATCCGCGCAACTCTTAAGGTTGGAACTGTCGTCGCGATCAGAATTACAGTCGCAAGAGTCAATACAACAGCAACGATTGTCGAAGCGTCATACACGCCCACTCCATAGAGCACGCTGCGCATGGCACGCATTGCTCCAGCGCACAAAACCAGGCCAAGGACCAGCCCCAGCGCTGATGCTCGTATGCCCGGCGCTCCGATATGGACCATGGCCTGACGAGTAGTGGAACCCAAAGCGATGCGGATGCCGATCTCGCGCGTCTTTTGCGTGACGATATTGGCTACTAGTGCGAAGATTCCGACCGCACTCAGCAACAGGGCCAGAAAGGCCACCGCGCTCAGCAATGCCACTTCAACCCGCTGTGTGGCCAAGGTTTTAGCCAGCAAATCGCTCATACGATAGAAGCCGGAGAACGGTAGGTTGGGATCGGCACTCGCCAGTCCGCGTTGCATTTGCGCGGTTAGCCCTTCCACCGGAGCGGCGGCGCGGACGATCCAACTTGGCTGGAACCAGACGTGAAGCAGCGAGAGCGACTTGGCATCCACTTGCGCAGCAGGAATATACATAATCGCCTCTTCGTCGCTCAGAGGTGCAACGGCGTCGACGACGGGCGGCACGGCGACATTTTCCACTACGCCGACAATCATTCTGTTCTTTTCCACATAACGGCCCACCGGACTTGTCCCGTGGAAAAAACGGCGCATGAAAGCCTGATTGACGATGGCCACAGGCTGCGCATCCGCAACGTCTCCTTCGGTGAACGACCGCCCCATCAGGACCGGGATCTGCAATGTCTTGAAATAATCGGGGGTGATGTAGAGTTCATCCGTCTGGGCATGTTGTCCGGCTTCTTTGCCGTCACCGATGGTCAGGGCGCCGTTAATCAAGGATCGCTCGTAGGGCAGGCTCAGGCCGACAGCCGCATCTTCCACCCCAGGAATCTGCCGCATGGAGTAGACACTTTCATTGAGCAGTTTTTGAAAGGCCGCCGGGTCGTGATAGCGCACATCGTCGAGGGAAGCCTTGGCGGCCATTACTCCAGTGGCGTTAAATCCAGGCCGCATCGTCTGCAGGTAAATGAGGGTACGAATGAGCAGACCTGACCCCGCCAGCAGCACTACCGTCAAGGCAACCTCGCTCACAATCAAAGCTTGCCGCCAGCGTAAACGGTCACTGCCGGTCGCAGCACGACTAGCTATAGCAGTGCGTAAATCGAACTTGCGCGTTGCCAGCGCAGGAAGCATGCCGAAGAGCACGCTCGTTAAAAGGGAAATCAGCAGTGTAAAGGCCAATACGCGGCCATCCAGCGGTACACCGACAATCGGGAGAAAGTGTTCCGGCAGAAGCAGCAGCAACCCACGTAGCCCAACGAAACCTACTGCCACGCCCGCCACTCCACCCACGAGTGCAAGAATAAGAGTCTCCACCCAAAGTTGCTTTTGAATTTGCCACCGCGAAGCTCCAAGTGCCAGTCGAGTTGCGACTTCCGGCATCCGCCGCAACACGCGCACCAGAGTTAGACCAGCAAGATTTGCGCAGGCGATCAGCAGAATGAATCCCGCCGCCAACATCAGCGCCAAAGCCTGCGGGCGCAACTTGGCGGTCTCACCTCTCTGCAAGGGCACCGAATAATAGGTCACTTGCGCGCCGGGGTTGTTCTTCAATTCATAGCGATCGGCGCGTTGAGACCAGACGCGGTTAATCTCGACATCCGCCTGCTGCCAGGTTGCGCCATCGCGAAGCCGGGTGATGACCTGAGAGTTTGTGCCGCTTCCCTCACCATCGCGACCGAGTTGAAGAGCGCTATATAGATCGGCGTTCAAAGGAGTGGTGGCGCCGTCCGGAAGCACGCCGATGACAGTGTAGGGCTCTCCCTTTAACAGAATGGCTCGCCCCAGAATGTTCGGATCAGAGCCGAAGGCGTTTCGCCAGAGACTGTAACTTAGGATGGTGGTCCTGGGCCCGTGAGGCCGATCGTCATCCTCCGAAAAGTTGCGACCTAGGACCGGTTGCACTCCCAACACGTCAAGGTAGTGTGCCGAGATACGTCCGGCATGAAGATACTGAACCTGAGAACCAGCCTGGAAATTAATGCCCGAAGTTCCTCGACTTGAAACCGCCGAGATCAGCGAAGGGACATTGTCACGCAACAATTCCCATTGCTCACCGTCCACGTTGTGTCGGTCGTCCCAAGCCATGGGGCCGGTGACGCGAGTGAAAATCGTGCCCATTCGCTCGGGATGCGAGTACGGAAGACTCCTCAACATGAGCACGTTCACGATCGAAAAAATGGCTGTGTTCGCGCCGATGGAAAGCGCGAGCGTGAGAACTACGGTCGCAGTGAAACCCGGATTGCGCTTCAACTGCCGGAGTGCGAGTCTAAGATTCTGTCCAAGTGTCCCCATCGAATCATCCTTTACGCCACAAGCTCCCCATGGTTCCGAGAAACAAATTGCGACTGTGCAGTGTTTCTGATATAGCTCTCCGCTGACCGCGACTGCACTCAGCGTGCCAGAGTTCCAGCGGAGAAAAAAGGAGGAATTGCGGTCTGAACCCGCTGATGGAGCACGACGTGTTTGTATCCAGCGTCCAGTTTCGAACGCCAGTGTGCGTGAACGGACAGCATATTCTGCACTCGGTTTGTTCGCTTATTTCGTCGCTGAATAATCCGTCGCATCCAAACTTCGTCAACTCTATACTTTTCGTCTACCTCATCGGATGTCCTCTTTTTCACGTCTAAATTTATAGACGCGAGAAGAGAGCGACGGTTTGCGAGGGCGGTAACAACCCGAAAGGCATGCCAATGAAAGCCGCTATCTACACCAGGTACGGGTCGCCGGACGTTGTTCGAATCACGGACGTCGAAAAGCCCCTTGCTAAAGACAACGAAGTTTTGATCAAGGTTCGTGCCGCTTCCGTCAATCCAATGGATTGGCACATTATGCGAGGGACGCCGTACTTCCTTCGCCTAGTGGCTGGCCTGAGCAAACCCAGGGACGGGCGCCTTGGCGCGGATGTAGCCGGAGAGGTCGAAGCCGTGGGCAAGAACGTAACTCAGTTCAAACCGGGCGATGAAGTGTTCGGCGTGTGTCGTGGTGCTTTTGCCGAGTATGCTTGTGCTCCGGAATCAAAAGTGGCAGTGAAGCCGGCGAATGTGACGTTCGAGCAAGCGGCTTCCGCACCGGTAGCAGCACTCACGGCATTGCAAGGTCTTCGCGACAAGGGACACATTCAGCCCGGCTACAAGGTCTTGATCAATGGTACGGCAGGAGGTGTGGGTACCTTTACTGTACAGGTCGCCAAGGCATTCGACGCAGCGGTGACCGGCGTATGCAGTACACGGAATCTGGAAATGGTCCGATCCATCGGCGCGGCTCACGTCATCGATTACACCCTGGAGGATTTTTCCAAGAATGGGCAACGTTACGACCTGATTTTCGACTGCGTTGGGAACCACTCATTGACGGCATGCAGGCGCGTCTTAAATGCCACGGGGACCTACATTGGAGTCGGAGGATCAACCGGCCGGTGGATGATAGGAAGTTTCGCCCGCGCGATCACAATGCCCATAATGTCGCGTGTCGCGAGCCAAAAACTCGTCATGATCCTGGCAAAACCCAACAGAAACGACCTGACCGTCATTGGCGACCTCATGAATACCGGAAAAGTAAGGCCAGTCATCGACAGGCGCTACCGTTTGTCAGAGGTCCCAGACGCTATCCGGTATCTGGAAGAAGGGCACGCCCGAGGAAAAGTAGTCATCATTTTGGCATAACACCGCCCAGGGGGAACGAGATCGGGGTATGCGATTATTCTCCGGCCTTTCACTCAGCCGACATGCGGTAGAATGACTGCCATTCGTCTTGCCGGGGCTGGGCTTACCCTCGCCCGCAGGGTCACAGCTCCGCAATAAGGACTGGTCCCTATGAACGTCCTGTTGCTCTCCATGCCCGACTCCTTCGAACACATGCCACCAGTAGCAATACGCATGCCCAACGGTGCGCTCACGTCGCTAGCGGGAAACGTCGATCCGCAGCATCGCGTGGCAGTCGCTGACTTGATCCTGGTTCATCGTCAAGTTCGCGAGACTGTCAACCGCCTCGTGCGCGAACTCGAGCCGGAAGTCGTTGGACTATCAATCATGACCTTTCAGCGTCGAACCGCGGGGCGCATCATCGAGTTGGTCCGCGGGTTGCGTCCGAACGTGAAGATCGTGGTGGGGGGGTACGATCCTAGCCTTGCTCCCGAGGCCTATGAGGATATGGGAGTCGACTACCTAGTGCGCAGCGAGGGCGAAGTTACTTTTCGTGAGTTGTTGCGTGCGATCGAGCAGGGCTCCGGGTTGGATCACATCTGTGGACTCTCTTATCGCAACGGCGAAAACTGGGTGCATAATCCTGCGCGGCCCCCGCATCGCCTGGAGGACAGCGAAATTCGCCCGCCGAACCGCGATGCGCGTGTGCTGAAGGGATACACATTACTGGGCCGCCAAGTCGATGTAATCGAGACTTCGCGGGGATGCACTTACGACTGCAGCTTCTGTTCCATCATCGAGATGCGCGGTCGCAACTTTTTTACCTACTCTTTCGACCGCGTGTTAGCCGATATTCGTGACGCCCGCGATCACGGGGCTCGAACTATTTTCCTCGTCGACGACAACATTACCCTGAACGTGCGGCGCTTCGAGGCACTTTGCGAAGCCATCATTGCCGCCGGACTGCACAAGCTTGATTACTTTGTGCAGGCTATGACATCCGCGATCGCCAACCACGGCGAAACCCTCGCCCCACTGATGCGGCGGGCTGGTTTCCGCTATGTCTTTCTCGGAATCGAGAACATCATGGAAGGCGATCTGGAATTTCTTCGAGCATCGGCGAAAAATACGGAGCGCACGAACGGCCAAAACACCGGCAACGCTACTCTCAAAGCCATCGATTACCTGCATCGCAACCAAATGTTTGTGGTCGGCGGATTAATCGTCGGCAGCCCCGGTGACACGCGCGAGTCGATCGACGCCAATCTCGAATTTGCCCGCCGGTATGTCGACTGGCCCTACATTCAGCATCCAACGCCGTATCCACGCACGCCGATGACGAAAGATTTCCGCGATCAGGGGCTTATCATCAATGAACGACTCGAAGAATACGACGGCACCACCGCCGTAGTTCGCACCCAGCACCTGCCTGCGGAAGAGATTGAATTTCTGCGCTGGAGAGCGGAGCGCTGGATGAAAGTGCATCACATCCCTGCCGCACTAAGGCACGACCCGGGATTCGTTCTGTTCCGAGGCTGGAAGATGTTGTTCCATACTTTTCGCGGAAGTTCGCTACGCTCCGTGCTGGGACTGGAAAGCGAGAGGAAAGTCTTCGAACGCTATCGATCAATCCGGCGAGCGGAGCGGGAATATGTTTGAAGCTACTCTCTCAAACCGGTGTTGAATTGCGCACTATTTTCTTGACCGGCTTGGTCAGCGAATATGACCTTGAGCGTTTTTAATCCAATGCAATATGCGCGATCCGCGCCTTCTGCAGCTTGAGATGAAGGTGAAGTTCTGGCTGCACCTCGGTCGGACCACCGAGTGGCGAACCCCCATCTTTCAGCCGAGCTTGACTGCTACTCCGTTGAATCCAGCTGCGAATACATTGTTGCCAATCTGCGTGATCATTGCATCACGGTCCACGCCCACCACTTCGAAATCGGCCCACCATTCCGCAAATGTCCGGTTACGATCGGTGACCCGATGCAGTCGCACTCCTGCGATGTAGTCACGAACAGGAAGCGTGCCTCCGATAATTTCATAGGTGAACACGTAGTTCCTGTCATCCAGACAAAGCAGGCGCTCCCGCACAAAGCCTTCTCCGAGTGTCAAGACCCGCACGCATCCGACCTGGTCGCTGGGGCAGTCGCCCTCGATGACACTTTTCTTGATGCCGGGATGATAAGAAGGCATGTCGTTGAAGTCGCGCATGATCCCCCACACTTTTTCGATGGGCGCATCAATCACATGACTGATGTAAACGGTGTTAGGCATATGGATCCTCTGACTCAAAAAGTGATTCGCTTGAAGTCCTGCACTTGGCCGGTTATGCCTTTTTCGGTGGGCAGCCGTTCCATCGAACTCGCACCGTAAAAACCGTGACAGTGGCGAGTCTCTCTTAGCACCCGAGCCGCATCCGAGGGCTCGGCGATCGGGCCGCCGTGGCAGAGGACAATCATATTGCTGCGCACGTCGAGCGCCGACTGGGCGATGGCATCGATCCGTTCGACGCATTTGTCCAGCGTAAGAGCCGTTTCCGCGCCGATCGTCCCACCCGTGGTCAGCCCCAAGTGGGCCACGATGATATCGGCGCCGGCCCGCGCCATGGCCTCCGCTTGCTGCGGATCGAAGACGTAAGGTGTAGTCAAAAGATCTTTGTCGTGGGCGAGTCGGATCATCGCGACCTCCAGGGCGTAACCCATCCCAGTCTCTTCCAGGTTCTGGCGAAAGACGCCATCGATCAACCCCACCGTTGGAAAATTCTGCACGCCCGAAAAACCGGCTGCGGCAAGGTCATTCAGAAAAACGTCAAAGATGCAGAAAGGGTCTGTTCCGTTCACGCCGGCGAGCACAGGCGTTTTCTTGACGACGGGCAAAACCTCTTTGGCCATCTCCATCACGATGTCATTAGCATTCCCGTAGGCTAACAAGCCAGACAGCGAGCCTCGGCCCGCCATTCGGTAGCGGCCAGAGTTGTAGATCACAATCAGGTCGATCCCGCCCGCTTCCTCGCACTTCGCGGACAGTCCTGTTCCCGCGCCACCGCCGACGATGGGCTGGCGCTCTCGCACCATCCGTCGGAATTTCGCCAGCAGTTCCTCGCGTGAAAAACGGGGCATGAATCACTTTCCTCGACGCGCGACGGTCATCGATTAACAACCTTCAAGAACTCTTCCACCGCCGCTTTTGCAAACTGCGGATCGTTGATGTGATAGGGCAAACGCAACAGCTTCCTCCGCGCAGTCTGCCGGAGCTCCGTTGCCAACGTTTCGAACAGTGCCTCGTCTGCAGCGGGATCCCAGAATGGCTGGCCGGGCGCGTCCAGCGCAGAGACTCCTCCCATCGGCAGCAGAAATCTCACTTCGCCTTCGCACTGGTTAAGCCTCCCCGCAATCCAACGGCCTTGACGAATGTTTTCCTCGACCGTTGTTCGCATCAAGGTGATCTGCGGATTATGAGGATACAACTTGCGCCCGCGATATTGCTGCGGCACGCTCTCGGGAGCTCCAAAATTTACCATGTCGAGCGCGCCACAGGCCCCTAGATACGGAGCATGGCTGCGGGCCACCGCGCCAAAACGGTCTTCGGTGCACGCGAGCACGCCCCCAAAAAGGTAATCGCAAACTTCGGTTGTGGTGATGTCGAGCACGCCACAGATGTGGCCATCATCCAACAGTTTCTCCATTGACTGTCCACCGGTACCGGTAGCGTGGAACACCAGGCACTCGAAGCGAGCTCCGAGCAGCCCGACCATTTGTTGTACGCACGGTGTCGTCACCCCAAACATCGTGAGGCCCAGCGCAGGGAGCTCGTGTTCCGGTTGCGGCAGCGTGTGCAGCATCATGCCGGCGAGTGCATGTGCGGCATTGCCCAGCACACGCCGCGAAATCCGATTCAGCCCAGCTACGTCGGTGACGGAGTAGACCATTGTGATATCCGAAGTCCCCACGTAGCCCGACACGTTCCCCGAGGCCATCGTCGACACCATGACCTTCGGTACTCCGATCGGCAGCGCGCGCATGCCACGCGTAATCATGGCGGTGCCTCCTGAGCCGCCGACGCCCAGCATTGCGCTGACTTCGTCCTGCGCCTTCACAAAGCTCTCAAACGCTTGCGTCATGGCCGCAATGGCGCTACCTCGGTCGCCGGAGAAGACAGCGGTCTCTCCCTGCCGATGATGCGCGGCAATCTGAGTTGCGGATACATGCTTGCGAAAGGGCGGTAAGTGTATATCGTGGCTTGATGCGGGATTTTTGGTTGACAGGTCGGCAAGCGTAACGGGTATTCCCGCTGCTTCGAGCAATCCACAAACATATTCAGCTTCGTCAAGCTTTGTGTCGAGTGTTGCCACCACCCAGGCTCGCTTTTGCATTGACATCAGATCCACACCGCTGCAGGTGAAATTAAAGCTTGGACTAACTCAGCAGAAAGCCCACCGAGACTTTCGGATTTGTGATCCCAAGGAACAGAATTATATCTGCGTTCAGACCGCTCCAGTTGGCTGCAAAGTAGGGCACTCAAAACCCATTCGACAGGGCAACAAGTTGCATGATTTCTTGGGTGCCGACTCGGTCATGGAAGTAGAATTCCAAAGGCAGGCATTGAAAAAGGTACGCGCCTGTTGCCCGGGGCAGGTTTCGCGTACAAGAAAAGAAGGAGCAAAACGGTCTAATGCAGGAGATTACTCTGAAGGTGAACGGTAAGCGGCACGTCCTGAAGATTGATCCCGAAACACCTCTGCTATTTGTTCTGAACGACGAGCTTGGCTTGTGCGGGCCCCGATTTGGGTGCGGCATGGCTCAGTGCGGAGCCTGCACCGTAATCATGCGCGGCCAGGTTGTGCGTTCGTGTGTCATGCCCGTAAGCGCTGTGGGCCAAGACGAAGTCACGACGCTGGAAGGGCTGGGCACGCTTGAGCAGCCGCATCCAATTCAGCAAGCCTTTATTGAGGAAGGCGCGGCCCAATGCGGGTTTTGCCTAAGCGGAGTAATCCTGACGGCGAAGGCCACACTCGACGCAAATCCGGATGCTTCTGATCAGGAAATTCGTGATGCGCTGGGCGGCGTTTTGTGCCGCTGTTTCGTGCACTCACGCATGTTGCGGGCTATTCGAAAATATGCCGAGACACGACGCGCATGACCCAGTCTCGCCGGCAATTTCTGAAAAGCTCTGGTGCCCTGATTATCAGTTTTAGCGCCGCGCCATGGAATGCGCTCTCCGCTCAGGATCAAGGTCAGTTCGGCACTCATCCCTCGCACATCGATCCGGGGAAGCTCGATTCGTGGTTAGCCGTCGGCTCCGACGGAGTCGCCACGGCCTACACCGGGAAATGCGATTTCGGGCAGGGCATTTTTACCGCTCAATCGCAACTCGTCGCAGAAGAACTGTGCGTTCCGCTTGCCCGGGTCAAACTCATCCAGTGCGACACGTCGATCACTCCCGATCAGGGAACCACATCGGGAAGCCAATCGACTCCGACCAACTTCAATTCGCAAAGTCTGGCACTTGCCGCAGCTACCGCTCGCGAAGCATTGTTGAATCTCGCTGCCAAGAAATTGGTCGAACCCGCCGAGCAGCTCACCGTAGCGAATGGCGTCATCACCGGAAAGACCGGACGCGCCGTCAAATACGAGGAGCTTATTGGAAACCGGCATTTCAACCTCTCGCTGAGCCCCACCGCGAAGCGGCGATCGGTTGCGGCTTGGACGGTGCTTGGGAAACCAGTCCCGTCGCTCGACAGGCCCGCCCTGATGACGGGGCAGTTCGAGTTCGTTCACAACATCCGAGTTCCTGGAATGTTGCACGGCCGTGTGGTGCGGCCTCCTGAGATGGGAGCGACGCTCGCCCATGTAGACGATCAATCAGTACGGAACGTTCGAGGTCTGGTGAAGGTCGTCGTCCGCAAGGATTTCGTTGGCGTCGTCGCAGAAACGCAATATGCGGCCGCAGTTGCGGCGTGCCAGTTGGCGGTTCAGTGGAATCCCGGACCGGAACTCCCACCGCAGCAGAACTTCTTCGACTATCTCCAGAAGCAGCCCTCACGCGACGTTCTCGGTGTTGACTCCGGGGACGTTGACGCTCAGCTTTCATCAGTGGGCAGCGTCATCCGCGCAAAGTACACGTACCCCTACCAGATGCACGGATCAGTAGGCACATCGTGCGCGGTAGCCGATGTCAAGGCCGACAGTGCCACGGTCTGGTCGGCGACACAATCTGCTTATCCAACACGGAGCATCATTGCAAAGCTCTTGAACATGCCCCTCGATAAAATACGCGTGATCTTTGTGCGAGGATCGGGTTGCTACGGATTGAATGGCGCTGACGCCGTGTCCTTTGACGCGGCAATCCTTTCGCAGGCCGTAGGGAAACCAGTCCGCCTGCAGTTCTCCCGCCAGGACGAAATGATGTGGGAAAACTTGGGCGCCGCCTGTGTGGTGGAGCATCGGGCTCGCCTTACAAAAGATGGAATCGCCGCGTGGGACCGCGAGGATTGGGTTGCCTCTCGCGGCAGTCGACCCGGCTACAATCAGCCGGGGAATGTCATAACCGGGATGCTCTTAGGTTATGACCCTGAGCCGATTGAGCCACGCTCGGCCAAGGCGCCTGCGGGCAAGTTACGCAACGGAAGCAATATTGTGCCCTCGTACTTCGCTGGGTGTGTAGGCGGCAGCTGTCAGGGTGATGGAACCATCCGGAGTGAAAGGGCTCTGACGCACTCGGTGCGTTCGCCATTCTTCACCGGGCCGCTCCGCTCACCGCTGCGAATCCAAAATACCTTCGCCAACGAATGCTTCATGGACGAACTGTGCAAGCTCGCCAAGGCGGATCCTGTGGCTTTCAGGCTGCAACATTTGAAGAATTCACGAGTCATCGGAGTTCTGAAGGCCGCCGCGAGTGCGTCGAACTGGCAGGCCCGCCCTTCGCCGAGAACGGACACTTCTCGTGCGCAAACCGTGACTGGACGCGGTATCGCCTGCGTTGCGTACGAAGGAGACAACGGCTACGCCGCTCTGGTCGCGGAGGTCGAAGTGGATTTGCAGACGGGAACGGTGCGGCCGAAGCGCTTCGTAGCAGCGTTAGACTGCGGGCCGATCTCGAACCCGGATGGTCTGCGAAATCAGACTGAGGGCGGGATCCTGCAGGGCATGAGCCGGGCTCTGGTGGAAGAAGTTATTTGGGACAAGAAACGCATCACCTCAGTGGATTGGGAAACGTACAGCAGTCTGTATCTTGATTACGAGATGCCCGCCGTGGAGACGGTTTTTGTGACGCCGACCGATGTACCCGCAACTGGCGCAGGCGAGACGGCAATTACACTCGTTCCCGCTGTGATCGGAAACGCTATCTTTGATGCCACGGGTGTTCGCCTCAGGGATTTGCCGTTTACTCCCGCACGAGTAAAAGCTGCACTTGTTGAGGTAGAGCACAGGGCGTGAACATGCGAAATAGAAGACTCATCGCCTCATGCCTCACGGTCGCCGCCGTAACGTACGTTTTCTTCTCCTTGCGGATTGCCGTTCAAGCGGCGGGACATGCCAAATCGGCTCCTGACGTAATGTCACGCGACGATGCCGGTGCCGCTGCTGCTTTCGAAGCTATTGTGCCGGTACTTCACCGCCCTCGCTGCATGAATTGTCACTCCAATGGAGATTTTCCTCGGCAAGGTGACGACAGCCATCGACACACGATGCAAGTTCATCGTGGACGAGACGGCCATGGTTTGAACGCTGTCCGATGCAGCACTTGTCACCAGGACCACAATCTAGTTGGCCCACGGACGCCGCCGGGAGCGCCCGGCTGGCATCTGCCGTCTCCCGCAATGCCGATGATCTGGGAGGGCCTGACGGACCATCAGCTCTGTGAGTTATTCAAAGACCCACAGCAGAACGGTCATCGCACGCCTGCGCAGATTGTGGAGCATATGCACACGCCCCTTGTATTATGGGGATGGTCGCCAGGAGGAGGTCGTACTCCGATACCAACATCTCAGCAGGAGTTCTTAGAGAAAATCCAAGAATGGGCCGAAAAAGGAGCGGCATGTCCTGTAGACGCAAGCGCCACAATCATCCCTGACGCTTGGGTTCCCATTTATGCTGATCAGTTTCCATAAGCCCGCTCCGAAGTAGCACTATCCGTTTTGTACCTGGATCGCCTGAGCCCCGTGTCGAACGGCCTGTCCGCGGAGTCGAAATTGCGTCGCTCGCACCATTTCGGCGGCGGTGAACATCCATGCCGCTCTGACATCTCCCTTCGGAACTATGCCGCACGATTAACTGTGCGCTATCGTACGGTTTCTACCGGATGGATTCCCGGGGCTCAGGGTGTAGGGTTGAGCTAACCCTTCCTCGTGCAGTCCGTCGGCCTGTACTTTGCGGCGCGGTCAGCAGCCTGTCAAGGGTCACGAGGCCGCATATGTCTTACTCCATTCTGATCGCGGACGATAGTCTATTCATTCGGGACGCCTTGTGTAATCTCTTCGAGCGGGAAGAGGACTTCGACGTTTGCGGGGAGGCAAAGAACGGAAAGGAGGCAGTTGAGAAAGCTCGGGAACTGCACCCCGACTTGATTCTGTTGGACCTCTCCATGCAGGTGATGAACGGCCTAGACGCGACACGCGTTCTGAAACGCCTGATGCCAGAAGTGCCAGTCATCATGTTCAGCGCGTACAGTGGTCCTTCCACCGAGAAGGAAGTCCGGTCCGCGGGCGCGTTCGCGCTGGTCTCAAAGTTTGAGCACGTTTCTGTCTTGCTCGGCAAAGCGCGCAGTGCGCTCGACAGCCGGCGCTAGACTCCATGCTTGTGGTGAATCATACGGGCAAGATCGTCCTGGCCAATTTCTGTTTGCATCCCGCCGAGTTCAAGAAGCAGCTACCTAGGCGGTCGCCAGAAATTCTTTAGCCGTCACCTACTGACTCGCCTGTGCCCGTTTCGAATGGGCAGCCCCAGCCAGATGCAATGTTGGAGCAGCGTTTACAACGGGGAGAGATTTGTGGCTGAGATAAAAGCTGGGACAAGGGCCTGTCCAGGCTTCGGGTGATTTCTCCCCTAAGATTCGCCTGACCCCTTATAGCCAGTCCCGTGATGCCTTGCGTAACGCGGATATCGATTTAACTACCGAATCGTCAGCTTAACGTTGTCAATCCATTCGCTCGTAGTAAGCGGACCTGACCCGGTATCCATTTGCCATTGCACACCCAAATTGTCCGTCCACCCCGTTGGTAGCGGACCGGATGGCTCGGCAACGTTCAACGTATTCTGTATTCCGTCGAGCGTTAGCGAGTCATAGTGCATTTGTTGGTCCGATGTGCGATGCATTTGCCATACGATGTGATGCCAGACGTTGGGCGTGAACTTCTGGCAGGGAAGATGAGTCTGCACCCACGTTCTGGATCCCTCATTCCAGATGTCCCAATAACCGCTGGCGTACCCGCACTCCGAGCCAAACATGAACTCCCGACCGCTGATGAATTGGAAAAGGTCGTATTCCAGAGCTTCAGCACCCAGAGAGGCGCTATCGAGGTATACCCAAAAGTCCCAGGTGAACTGTGTCGCCCAGTCTTGTGCGCCGAGCTTCTCCCAAAAGAGCACATTGGAATACGGCAGGCTGGCGGAGACGTAGAACTGAGTGCTGTTGCCATCAAGTGACGGTGTGGTTTGGAATTGAGCCATCCAGTACACGTCAGCGTTGTTTGTTCCCCCGGCACAATCGGTGCAGGACCCCCAGCCAGTATTATTGTCGTCGATATTGGAGTCGATAAGTTTCTTGTGATTTTGGGCTTGCGCGGTAGAGGCGAAACACACTGTCAGAAATAGCAGCACGAGGCCGGACTTCATGGCCGATTCTCCTGAGAAAGTTGATTTTGGCCGAGGTTGCGAACCGCGTTGGCGCGGTGCCATCGTACAGCACTGTAGGGACGTTGAATGCGGAAGAACTCTGGCCTGTGTACAGCCAAGTTAGCGATCAAGCGGCCACAAGTCAATCCAAATCGACAGAACACGCAACCTCGCGAGAAAAATGTCAGCCGCTTCGTCGCCTCAGGGCCGATTCGAGACACGCCACTATCAGTCCCGTACGTTCTTTCCGAGGCCGCAGGTGTCGCATTCTAAGAGCAAACATGGCCTTTTGACGGCTGTACCGAAGGCGAACTCCAGAGGTCGAGGCTAACCCAAACCCGTTGTGCCGTTCGCTTCCGATGCAGCACCCTCGCGTAATCCTCCTCGCAGTCCTTCTGGACAAAAAGAGCAAGTCCCGGCAAAGCACCTTCAGACGCCGGGACCGCATTCACTTACTGGTCAACTTAAGGACAAATGTTTGATGCCAAGCTGCCGGAGCTTCGAGCTATTGCACCAAGCTGAGTAGACCGGTCGCGTCATGATGGCTGCAGGCAACGCATCGCGGTTTCCACGAACCTCCGCGGATCAAAGGCTTTGAGCAAAACATACGTTGCACCCACAGACCATCAACTCTGCAAACTATTCAAAAATCCAAAACAGAACGGTCATCGCACGCCCGCGCAGATTGTGGGCCATATGCACACGCCACTTCTGGGGCTGGGCGCCGGGCAAAGGTCGCACTCCAGTCCGTACACCTCAGGAGAAGTTTTTGGAGAGAATCCAATTACCTTGCAGGCCCCGAAGTCAGCTGGACCTCAACGTGAAGACCGGCCACGGTGAAGAATGCGGATTTTTCGCTTCGGCCCACTTGGACGACCACTTGTTTAAGGTAGCGTGGAGTCAGCGCAGTATTTGTCTTGCAGATCTGAGGAACACACCAGACCGCACCCGCGAAAACGGCTGCCCAAAGCGCCATGGCAGCGATCTTCACTCCGTACCCCAGATCGTCCTCGATCACCACCGTGCCGGCACAAATGTCTCCCAAGCGGCGGCGAACGTCGGAGCAAGCTGCAACCACCGCGCCAACCAGGTAAAAGCCCAGTCCGTCCACGATGCGGAGCACGTTGCGGATTGCGGTAACCGCGAGAGGGTTACGTTCGTTTGTCCGGACTACCCTGATGCCGAGCATTGCTTTGCCTAGCGTGGCGCCGAAACGAGCTTCCAGCAACCAGAGGTAGACAAAGAAAATCAAAGCATTCAGACCTTCGGCAACGACCAGCGCAGCCAGAGTCAGCTTCAGTTCCGTCCCCTCGACAATGCCCCAGCGCATGAAGGCCCATGCATCCACAATCGCAAAGAGGCCGAAGAGGAAGCTGCTATCCAGCGCGAACGCGATCAAGCGATCCCCCAGAGTTGCCATTCGGTAAGAGGACTCGTCTTTCGGCTCTCGTTGAACTTGCCTGTTTGCGGGCTTTGGCGCGGCAGCCTCGGGCTCAGTTAAGCCCAATTCCTCAAGCAGATGCTGCGCTGGAGGAATCACAGCCCCGCAAGATCCGCAGTTTTTGGCATGAGCACTGGTTTGCCTGTGGCAGTGTGGACATTCCATAGTTGGGGCCAAGCCGGGCTCGCGAATTAGGTAATGATTACGCTGCGGTTAGGGAATTGCAGCATCACGAAAGGACAGCATCGGAAGGTTCGTTTGGAGGATAAGTGCTGCAGGAAACACGGCTGATTGAAAGATTGTTCAATGCTTCGAAACGTTTAAACCAGGATCAACGCGACCCCGATTGCTGTCTCTGGGCCGCCAAGCCGCGCAACAGAAAGTATTCGTTGATCGGCCGATCGTCCTGCAGCGCAGAAGTGGTTGGCGAAAGGTTGATCATCTGCGCCGTTGTCATATCCGTAGAAAGCATGCGCTCAAACTGCTGCTGGGGAGTCTGGGCTGGCCCCCATTCCATCATGTCGGCGACGGCACGATCGGGCATCCGTGCCACCATCTCCGCGGCACTGCGAGCAGGAATCGGACGCTTGCTTGCGAGGAAGTGCCAACCTAAGTCTTCGACCGATCGGTAAACTCGCACGTAGGGAAAGTCATTCGTCAGGGCTCGCACAACCGACGCTTGCATTGAATTGCCACCTTCGGGGATCCAAAACACCTGCAGGATGCCATCGTCAGTCAAGTGCTTCTTGACAACCGCATAGAACTCCTCCGAGAACAGGAGGCTGACCCCAGCAGCCTGGAACGGAGGGGGCGGATCAAGAAGGATGGCGTCGTACTTTTGGGTTGAGCGCTCCAGGAAACGCCGGCCATCGTCAATAACGAGGTGCGATAGCGGCGATGCTAATACCTCGGCGCCGTCCGCATGGTAGTAGGGAAACAGCCGAGGCACGCTCGGCGACAGCTCGACCGCAGTTGCCGAGATCCCCCAGGAGATCACGGAACGGTAAGTTGTGCCCATTCCGAAACAGATCACCAGCGCGTTCCGCGGTGGCTGATTGAGAGAGGCAAGCGTCAGGTGAGCCATCATTTTCGTGATCGGAGTCAGGTACGTCATCCCTACTCCGTTTATCAAAAGCTGTTTCTTCATGCCGGCACCGGTCGCAATGACAGTAGCAGTGCTGTCCCGCAGAACCTTGCGTTGCGGAAAACGCGTCTCGTAATCCTTCGTCAGAAAAAAGACTGCGAGCGCCACCCCAACGATCGCATAGGCTGAGATGCGCACGCCGATTCGATATTGCACGCCTTTGGGCCAAAAGCCTGCCATCGCAATCCACGGCACCACGTACAACAGCATGGACACGCGTTCGCCAACGAAGGGTAGCAAGACGAATCCAGAGAGCAAGGGGCCAAGGATGCAGCCCAGAACGTTGACCGCATACGCCCGGCCTGCGCGATCGGGATCGCCCGCCGACCATCGGTCTACCAACATTGGCGTCAGGAAGCCGATCACTCCGGAAAATGGAGCCACTCCGAGGAAAACGCGCAGCACCGCGTTCAGAGAAAATCGGGGATCGGACGTGAGGAGCGGCAGCAGCCCGAGAAGCGCCAGCAGAACCCAGGCGAGGTGGCTGCGGGGATCGCGACTGCGGCTTGAATCGCGATAAACGATCGAGCCCGCGAAAGTCGCTGCGAGATAAGACGCCAGTATAGCTGCGAAAGAATAAACGAGCGGGCCGAGATATGGCGTAAACAACCGGATCCAGATGACCTCCATGCCCATCGTTACGAGTCCAGTTAGGAAAAGCAGGGCCAGCGCTCCGTTCCCCTGTCCGTGGACGCCTGTTGCCGTCGAGCTCGGCGCAGGTGCAGGGCCTCGCCCGCGTTGTCCGACTGTCATCGCGAATGCGGAAACCGCGATAGCAGCATTAAGCACCCCGCCGATGCGCAGCGTGCGATGGAATCCATAGAGCTCGATTAGAAATAACGGGACAATGGCGCCCGCAATCGCGCCGAGCACGTTTGACATATAGAGAAAGCTAAACGAGCGGCGCGTTTCATTGCGGGTGTCGCTGCGTATCGCAGACATTGCTAGCGGGATCGTTGCGCCCATCCAGAGACACCAAGGGATGAGTGACATCGCCACCAGCGTGCCCGAAGCAAGATGGTAGATCGCCGATGAGAACCCGGTCGTTCCCGTCAAGGATTCCAGCAGGCGGCGCCCCCAGAGCAGTTCCACGGGGACAGCCAGAGAGGAGCAAGCGATCAAAAGTTCGGCCAAGGCATACAGCCGAAGTGGGGGAAAGCGGACCCGTTCCCCATAGCGTCGTGCAAGAATCCCGGCTCCCCAGGAACCGGCTCCCAGACCCGCCATGAACATTGAAAGCACGATGGACACCAACGCCGTTGTGACGCCAAATTGCGCCATGGCCAACCGCAACCAGACCAGCTCATACAGAATGCTGCAAAAACCTGAGATGAAGAAAAAAACGAAATACCGTTTCATTGATCCTGCCTGGGCTCGATCTTTAAGCGGAAGCACGGCTCGAAAAGGTGGAGGATGTTACCGTACATTGGTATCAAGCCGATTGAAACACGCAGCAACTCGCCCTTGCCACCGAAAACGAGATAACCCCGCCTTAGAGCCCATATCTCTTGGGCAGCCAGGAAGACTTACTTCAACGCGGGTTTCTGTCCAAAGATGTTTGCGGCCTCGGTCTCTTCGCCATTGAATACTGTAACCGAGGAAGCATGGCAGTTGAGATCTAAGGTTCTCGGCTTGTAACGGCCAGAAGAAGGGAACCGTAAAAGGTGGGGTAATTCCGAATGGCGTGTCTGTGGCGGGCGATGCTCGGAATAGCAATGGCTGGCTTTATTGCGGTGGTGCCTAGGACGACTACATCAATATTGCGGCCATTCCTGCGTTGAACGCACCCAGGTCTAGGCTGCAGATCTTCGAGACAGGCGTTGGGACTGGGCCTCGTCGTGGGACTAACTTGTCGCCACGAAAAGCCCAGACCCCGCGTCTTGATTATGCCTTACTGTTAAAACGCCGCCGCAACATTCCTCCCAAGAACATGAATCCAGAGCCAAACATCAACATCGACGTCGGCTCAGGTGTTGGTGTTCCAGGCGTTGTGAGGCTTTCGCTCAGCGGACTTGTATTGACTGCGGTCATTCCACTCGGCGTGCCATTGGTGGTGGAGCCTTGAATCAGGATTCCATACAACACAGTTCCGGCAGGGAGGTTCACGCCAAAGCTGCTGACGCTAGCCAAAACGGTGTCGTTCGCAAACCCACCTTTTTTCCCTGGGGGCGAAGTCACAGTTCCCAGGTTAACTGTGTATACCGTGAAAGAACCCGGTCCGCTACCGCCTAGTACCTGCGCACTAGCGCTTTGAAATGCGCTAAACGCAGGATTCGAGGTAGCCTGCAGCGTAAGGTTAAGCACGCCCGGGTCTTCCAGCTTCTTATTCGGGTCCACTCCGGTAAACTGTGCAGCGTTGACGGCAGCGCCCGCAACGCCATTGACGCTAAACGAAGCGCCAAGGGATGAAGGATTCGGGACCAGAATAACTAGAAATATCGTCCCACTCGCCCCGTTCGCCAAGCCTGACTTCGATTGGGTGGTGATATTGAACGTCGGATTACCTGCCGAAGTAACTACTTGCGTAGTACTGTTCGGGGGGACTCCAGTACATGTTGTGGTTCCCGTGCACACTAGATGCAGGGTTGTTGGGTCGTCCAGAACCTGGGCTCTCGCCCCAGGAAGCCCCAAAAAACCGGCACAAAATATCGCCGCGAGAAGTAAGGGCGATAGCCACCGATGGTTTTTCATCTTAGTTGTCTCCTTGCGTCATCGATTGAAAGTGCTTCTGTGATCTGGGGGAGGGGCTCAGTTTTAGTTGCGGATGTAGTTTCGCGGCTCAGTTTCTTGAGTTGCTGCTCCGCGTCCACGGCCAGAGTTGAAGGAGTTAAGCCCAGTCTTAGAGAAGTGTGCAGAGCTTTCTGCCCTTTTTCTTTCAGTCCGAGCTGCAAGTACGTCATTCCGAGGTGATATTGGACCAACGCGTTTTCCGGCAGCGCGCTCGCCGCCGGCTGAAGCTGTTGAAGCGCAAGCCTATACTCGCCTTTCTGATAGTAGATCCATCCCAGCGTGTCGGCCACGGTCTGATCGTCGGGCACGCTTTTCTTGATTTGCTGGGCCATGCCCAGCGCCACATCGAGATTCTTGCCCTGCTCCCCATACCACCGTGCTAACGAAGCCTGCGCCAATAATGAGTTCGGATCTTGTCGCAACGCCGCGTCAAACAGCGGCTTAGCTCTGTCATAATCACCACGGGTCATCAAAAGATTGCCTGCTAGAATGCTGGCCGCGATCTGGCGCGGGTTCAGCCGGTTTGCTTCCTCGTATTGTGCCAGAGCGTCTTCCGATTTTTCGCGCTTCTGTAATACCGTGCCCAATAAAAAGTGTGCGTCCCAGTTCTGGGAATCCAACTGCAAAGCCTTGCGACAATTCGCGTCGGCATCGCCCAACTCGTGGTTGCGGACTTCGAGACCGGCCAGCAGGTTGAAGTACGCAGGCTGTGACTGAAACTTGTCTGACGAGTCCTTCACCAGCCGGATCGCTGATGCAATATGCCCATGATCGGCCTGGAAACCGGCGAAGCGAGTGAGAACTGTGAAAGGCTGTGCCGCCAATGCGGAGGCCTGTTGATACTCCTTTCGGGCAGCGGCCTCGTTCCCTTTGAGGGTGTAGAACTGAGCGGCAATCTCGTGGAATTCGGCAGGTACTGCGGGCAGCTTTTGAATTGCATTGACCGTACGCTCAACGCCATTGAGGTCCTTGCTAAGCATCTGCGCCTGGGCGAGCAATAGGTAGCCATCCACAAAACTGGGGTCGATCTCAATTGCTCTCTTGGCATACTCGGCCCCAGTTTGCCCGTCCCCGGTGCGAATCGACAGCTCTGACAGCTTGGTGTAGGCCTGGACGAAATTCTGGTTCAAGCGGACACAGTCATTGAATGCTGCTTTGGCCTTCTGCGGCTGGTCAGAGGCCGCCCAACTGAGCCCCAAGTAATAGTTGGCGATGAGCGAGTCAGGATCGTTCTTGAGCACGACCTGAAGTTTCTCAATAGCCAAAGGAAAGTTTCCGTGTAGATAGGCCACCGCCCCGTCGAAGGCTCTGCCTTCAACATCACGGGGATTGTTCTTCAAAATCTTCGCAACCTGCTGATCTGCATCTGCGACACGGCCCAGTGTCAAATAAGCGCTCGCCAACTTCTTTTCCGCCAGCAAATTCGGTTGTTTGGCCTCTGCGGGCTCCAGTTGCGCCACTGCGCGAGCCAATTGGCTTCGCCACATCCAAAAATCACCCAACTCGATTGCCAGATCCGGGAAGTCGCTTGCCCGAGACTTGAGTCCTGCGAACAGATCGTCAACCCTTTCCGGATGGCCTTCACGCAGATAAGCGTCCGCCAGTAAGAAGACGAAGTCTAAGGATTTTGGGTGGCTTTGAATTCCTTGCCTCAATAGCGGCTCAATCTCTTGCTCGCGACCTTCAACGTGGAACAGGTTGGAAAGATTGTGATAGTTTTCGGGCGAATCAGGTTTCAGTTCGAGGGCGCGGTGGAAATCGGTTTCAGCTGCCGCGTACTGCTTTGCGCTCACTCGCGCGAAGCCACACTCAGCCCAGACAATCGATTCTGCCGGAGCCAGCCGCTTCGCAGTGTCGCATTGCTCAATGGCTTTGGAAAAGTCCTGCTGCACAATGTAGAGCCCGGCTCGCACGGCTTGAGTACGTGGATTGTTGGGCTCAAGATTTTCAGCTTCATCCAACTGGGCTTCTGCCTCATGCGTCTGGCCGCTCGCCAGGAGCAACTCAGCCAAGTCGAGGTGCGCGGAAACGACTTTTGGATTCCGCTCCAGAACATCATTAAGGCCTTGGTGCGCATCCTCCCAGCGGCCGAGCTTCAGATCGATTTTCGCGATGTAGTAACGCGGTTCCCACGCGTCGGGGTTCCGCTGAAGGGATTTGTGAAACTCTATGTCGGCCTCGGCAAACTGTTGCTGGTCGAAGTAACGCTTGCCGCTCTCAAAATCCTTCTTCGCTTTGACCGTATTTGACTGGCAACCTACGCCAATAAGGGTTAGCGCCAGCAAAATGAGGACGCTGACTGAAGACTGAAGCGACGAGCGACGAATTGGCGCAGAGGTATACACTTCGGACACGAAACGCATAGAGCAACTTCAGGGCCTAAGCCCTCCGGCGAGCAAGTTTATTTGTCTGACTGTAACTGATTTAAATTCAGTTTCTTGCAACTGCAGTAGCGTGCCTCAGAATTGCCTTCCACATCGAGCATCCCGACGGGTATTTATCTTGCAAGCCCCAGGTTGCAAGACTCTGCATGAAGTTCCAAACTTATTCGACGTTTTAGCTTAAGGCTGGCAAGCGTCGGCCGGCCGTTTTCTCAAGCCGGTCTTCTGTGGCCAATTCGATCACGGTGATTTCCGGCGGGCAGTTAAATCGGACTGGCAAGAAAGAACAGCCCACGCCCGCGCCCGTGTAACCGCGCATTCCGCGGTGCTGCCAATCGCCGTAAGTGTAGGACCTGGGACAATCGGCGTTAGTGAGAATGCTTCCGATCAGCGGCAAGCGGATTTGTCCGGCGTGCACATGACCGCAAAGGTAAAGATCAATGTCCGCTGCCGCCGCCTCTTCAAATATCTCCGGCGAGTGGGCCAGCAGAATCTTGAAGGCATCTTCCGGCACCCCTTCCAGAGCCATCTTCAGGTCGTCAAAGCCATAAAAATGGGGATCATCCACACCGGCAACCCATAGACTGGCGTCACCTCTCTTGACCTCGAATGCTTCGTTGATCAGCATGCGCACGCCGAGCTTTTCCAGTTCCCCCGCCATATCGGACTCATCGTGATTGCCCAGGACTGCTGCAATGCCGTCCTCGGCTCGGACGCTGGATAGAATCCTGGCCATGCGGGGATAGACTTCATCGCACGGTCCTACGAGTTCATAGCGGTAGTCTCCGGTCATAACGCACAAGTCGGTGTCCAAGTCCGCAATCAGGCCCGCAACGATCTCGGCCAGACCGTCGATGCCGTCGATATGCAGGTCGGTGAGATGCAGGATTCGAAACCCGTCAAAGCTGGCGGGCAAGTCTCGAAATTGTAGTCGCACGTGTCGCACCACCGGTTGGAGCGCGTTTCGCATTCCACGCGTATAAATCCCCGCAATCTTCAAAACAGTGCGCACGATTGGCCGCAGGATGCGTTCCCGCAGAACCAGGGAATCCTTGTGGGCGCGCTTCCAGCGGCCGGGGTGAATAGCCGACTCCATGGCCCGCCGGCGCGCAAGGCGGCCTTCCAGATCATGGCCTGTTTCAAATTCGCTGTTAATCATTGTTCTCAGATGTGAAAAGGAAATTGGTTCTCTTTCTGGCCGAATTTTCCCCGGTCCATTTCGGAAGTCAGCGATTATCATACCGTCGCCTGATGCGCTTGGATTTCGTACTCATGCTCAATAGAATTCCGAAGCTGAGGCTGGAGCTTTTAATCTGGCGTCGAGATCCGCTTGGAAAAAAAGAGCTCTGGATGGTTTTCAACTCGGCGGGGTCAATTTGCAATGCTCAGTGAGGAGCTTCGATTCAAGACCCGTTGCTTTCCAAGATACCACCTTTTCCCCTTGAAAGCTTGACTCAAAGCACAACTGAGAGGATGCTAGTTGAATCCAAATCGACCCGGTAACTTCCGCATGAGCGATTTGTTCCCTCGATTAGAGCCGTCGGAATCGGCTAAAAGTATTCGCGTGCTGGTAGCCGACAGTACGCCTTTGACCGCGCATCTGATCGCTGACGCATTACGACGCGACCGCGGGCTGACGGTGAGTGACGCGAATGGTAGTTCCGTTCTGAAAGAGGCCCTGGCGCTGCAACCTGACATCGTAATCGTAAGCGAAAATTTGGAGGGAACCGCAGGCCAGGGCTTGGCCGTTCTGAAGCAATTGCGCACGACCGTTCCCAAGGCTCGCACCATCGTGCTCCTCGATCGTAGCGATCGCGATTCAGTGGTAGCGGCATTTCGCGGCGGAGCTCGCGGGGTCTTCAGCCGCGACGATTCGCTCAAAATGTTGGGCAAGTGCGTTCATCGAGTGTACGAAGGCCAACTTTGGGTGAGTAGTGCCCAGTTCCAGTTCATTCTGGAAGTATTGTCTGACGCTCCAGCCACCCACCTGGTGGATAAAGCGGGAGCAAACTTGCTTTCCAAACGTGAAGAGGATGTGGTTCGGCGACTGGCCGAAGGTCTCACCAATTCTGAGATTGCTCAGGAGTTGGAAATTAGTGAGAAGACAGTGAAGAATTATTTGTTCCGCATCTTTAACAAGCTTGGAGTATCGAGTCGAGTGGAAGTGGTCATTTACGCCTCCAGTCAAAGCTACCGAGGGGATGTAACATCCAGTTCACTGCCGCCGAATCGCCACTATCGCGATATCTGAAACCGGGCGAGAACTCGGAGGCAGACTTCTTCGCGGACGGCACGATCAACTGAAACGATTAGTCCTGCGAAAAGCAGACGGTGCCTACGACGTCGGTTGGCTTCCGCTTTGTTCGTCCGCAGTGTCATGTTCTTGGCTTGTTTGCATGATCAAGGCAACTGGAAGTTAACTTGCTGCCACATTCACATTAGCCTAGCAAATAAAAATGGAGAGGTCGCCTACAACATCTATGGAGCGGAGGGCGGCAGTTCGCTTTCGGTTGAACGCTCCGGTGATTATCCGGTGGAGCGACGCCGCGGGAGCTGAGAGGGAAGACATTGGGCGCATTTACGACATCAGCATTTCTGGAGCTTTTTTCACCTCTCAAGCAGGGCTTCCTGTAGGCACACGGGTGAGACTTGAGATTCATCTGCCCGCAATAAGAGAAAATGCGCCCCCGGGAGTACGACTAGAATCCACCGGCAAAATTATTCGTACAATGGAAATGGCTGTAGGCGCAGGATTTGCTGTGCGCGGCGCATTCGCCCTATATGAGGACCTTTTGCGCGGAATTGATGCTGGTTAACGCCAGCGCCGAAGGCTTTTAGGCGCTCAACTCCTCGGCTTCTCTTGGATACTCGGAGCGCTCTGGGATCAAAGGTCGTTGATTTTGAGTCAACATGTAAAGAACGAGTTCGACGCGGGTTGAGAAACCGAGTTTATCGAAAACACGAAACAAATAATTTTTCACGGTGTGTTTACTCAATCCCAATCTTTCGGAGATTTCTCGATTTGATAAGCCAGAGGCCACCAAACGCGTCACTTGTTCTTCGCGCTTGGTCAGAACCGTGGTTACTTCCGGTCTGGTTATGCCGGGCGCCGGCACCTGCATCAGAGCTTGTACGACGTGTTCCAATTGAGCGTTGGTTGCCCAGAACTGGCCCTCATGAACTCGTTCCATGCACTTGAGCAGTTCTGGAAACGACCCTGTGCGGCAGAAGATACCGCGCGCTCCCTGGCGAAATGATTCTACGATCATCTCAGAATCGTTCTCGTCGAGCAGCATGATCGGGTGACAGCGCAAGGGTATCGCGCGTAACCTGCGCAGCAACGTCAGGCCGGCCACGTCACCATCCTGAAGGCGCATGCTGATCAGGGCTATGTCGGGTTGGTTCTTGCGGATGATCGCACTGGCTTCTGCGTTGCTGGTTACGCAGCCAATGACTTGAAAACTAGTATGGCGCTGCAAGGCATCGGCCAGCAACTGGCAATCCATCCGGGCAACATCTGCAAGCAGAACTTTCAGTTTTGTGCTCATACTGAGACGCAAATCAGCGCCAACAACCGCAGTGCATTCGGGGGAGAATCGGGGAGGGAGGTTACCGGCGGGCAGTCTAGTTCAAACCAGCAGGGCTGTCAAGGCAATACTCCCGTTTACACACGGTCGACATCAGCCTCAGTATCTGTATTAGAAATAATTCGTGGTGGCGGATTGAATCATCTCTGCTGCGGAGCGTTCGAATTTCTGGGATCGCTGCATCTCCCATGGAATGAAGTTGATGCAAGACGCGGCGTTCCACTCGGGGCAATTTGACTCTAGCCAGTGCGGGCCTGATCCGCCGCGCCCTTAACCAGATTTCCTAGAGAAATTAGACCTACACGGCCAGTCGACCGCTGGAAGAAAGTTTCCGACGATGTAGGCCATTCACTCCTGAGAGTTTCCGCATCTTGCAGATACTTGCGATGTTGCATACTCTTTCCAACATTGCATGATCGTTCAGGGTTACTGCCACCAGTGAAGTAACCTTGCTCCCCCCCGCAAGGATACCCCGAACGAGACTGTAACTACCCAAAAGAGCTAAATGCCACAGCAGTCCTATGGGACTCAGAGGGGGAACGTGTGAGCAGTTGCAATCAGTTTACTGAAGTATCCGCCGCACAAGAATGGGTTCGAGCGAGTGCACCGCAGTGGTACGCGATTCACACCCGATCGCAACACGAGAAAGCGGTTGTTTCCCATCTGAAAAATGAGGGGATCGAAACCTTTCTTCCTTTGGTTTCAGAAGTTCATCAGTGGAGCGACCGGCGCAAGGTCGTGGAAGTTCCCTTGTTCTCCTGTTACGCGTTTGTGAATTTGTGCCTGGCGCCGGAAACATGGGCCAAAGTCCTGAGCATCAACGGCGTATTGCGCTTCGTAGGAATTCGCGGAGAAGGCGTGCCGATTCCCGATGATCAAGTCGAGAGTATCCGAACTCTGGTTTCGGGCAAAGTTCCCTATACCGTTTATCCCTTCCTGAAAGTCGGCCAGCGAGTGCGGGTGCGTGGTGGATCTCTGGATGGCGTGGAAGGCCTTCTGGTCGCGCGCAACGGAAATCGCACGCTGGTAATTTCTGTGGAGCCGATTCAGCGCTCGTTGGCTATCAATCTCGACGGTTATCAAGTTCAGCCCGTCTAAGGACATTTGAAGTTTTTTTGATTCTCGAGGTCAAAGTATTATTTCGCCCCACATTCTCGTAGTCGGCGCAGACCCGACCGTAAAGCGTGCCGTGACTGCCATGCTGGCGCAGTCTTCTTGCCGGACCGAAGAGACCGCAATGGGCGCTGACACAATGGCGCGGGTGCATGGCAATCCTCCGCCAGATCTAGTTCTGCTGGAACTTGGTAATGGCGGGGGGGATGCGGGCTTCCGACTTTTGCAGGAAATTCGTGCCACTCGGCCGGAGTTAGCCATTGTGGTGCTGCTGGCTTCCGGCGATACCAGGCAAGTAGTAGACGCGATTCGCCTGGGAGCGCGTGACTACTTGACCTTTCCGCTGCAGGAGATCGAGGTGCAGCAAGTACTGTTGCGATGCCTTGGTCCAAAACTGAGCACCAATGGAATGGCGGAGAGTCGTGAGATCGTCGAAAACCTGGGCGATGACATTTTCTTTGTAGCTGCCAGTCCAGCCATGCGCAAGGTGCGACTGCAGGCAGAACTGTTGGCGAACATCAATGTTCCGGTGCTGATTCTTGGCGAGAGCGGAACCGGGAAAGAAGTTACCGCTCACCTGATCCACAAACTCTCTTCGCGATCCGAACGAAAGTTCCTGAAGGTCAATTGCGCCGCTTTGCCCGGTGAACTTTTGGAGAGCGAGCTTTTCGGTTACGAGCGCGGCGCTTTCACAGGCGCCATGAGGACCAAGGCGGGTAAGTTCGAGCTTTGCAACAAGGGTACCATTCTTTTGGACGAAGTCGCCGAGATCCCGCCGAATCTTCAAGCAAAGTTATTACACGTACTCCAGGACAAGCAATTTTTCCGGTTGGGTGGCGAAACCATGATCGACGTCGATGTCCGAATGCTGGCCGCCACCAATATCGACGTTCACGAAGCCATTGAAGAGCGGAAGTTCCGCGAGGATCTCTACTACCGGCTGAGTGCTTTCACGATTTATCTGCCTCCACTACGTGAGCGCCAGACGGAAATTCCCGTGTTGCTGCGTCACTTCATGACCCGGCTTGCTGCCCAATATTCTCTGCCGGCCGTTCACTTCTCCACCGATTTGATCGACGCATGTTTGCATTACGCCTGGCCGGGCAACCTGCGGGAGCTGGAAAATTTTGTGAAGCGCTATCTAGTCATGGCTGATGAGGCGATGGCAATGGCTGAGTTGCGAAGCAACGGGCGGCAAAGCCAAATCGTCAAAGAGTTGCCTAGAAGCCCGATGATGATACGCGACGAGGTCGCTCCCACGAACGGAGAAGCGCACGGGGCGCATTTCACGTCAGTCCTGCGTACTTTGAAAAATGAAACCGAACTGCAGGCGATCAGTCGCGCTCTTCAAGAAACCCACTGGAACCGCAAACGTGCAGCCCGGCTGCTGAATATCAGTTACCGCGGACTGCTTTACAAGATACGCCAGCACGGCATTACGCGCGCGACCGGAGCCGTTCTGCCGCCTTCCCTCCGGGACCGGGAGATCGGTCCCTCGTAAGACCTAGCAAGCTCGATTGCCGAGGAGCGAATCATGAAAATTGGAACGAACAAAGTTTTGGAGCTCTTTTTCGTGGGGATGTTCTGCGTCACGCTGGGGTGGACTCAGACTTCCGATAAGAACACTGCAATCTCACAACAGATGGCAGCAGCCTCAACTCCTGCCTCGATAGCTACGCCAGGAAGTAGCGCAACGATGGCAAAAGAGCAAAACGACTTTGTCATTGGCAGCGAAGACGTTTTGGCGATTGATGTCTGGAAAGAGCCTGAGGTTTCTCGCGCGGTCGTCGTTCGCTCCGACGGAAAGATCTCGCTTCCTCTGCTCGGCGATATTCAGGCGTCGGGCAAAACCGCGAAACAGTTGCAGACAGAGATCGCTCAAGGACTCTCGTCCTACATCTCCGACCCTGAAGTGGCTGTGATCGTGCAGACAATCAATAGTAAGAAATACAGCATTCTGGGAAAAGTGGCACGCGCCGGTTCGTCCCCACTGACCGGACCAATGACCGTTCTGGACGCGATTGCCGCTGCCGGAGGTTTCCAGGATTTCGCCAAGCGCAAGAAGGTGTACATCCTGCGTACGGGTCCTGACGGCCGCGAACAACGAATTCCATTTAATTACCCCGAGGTCATTAAAGGGGAACACTCGGAACAGAACATTCGGCTCCAGGCTCGCGACATCATCATTGTTCCGTGAGGCGTCTATGAAAAGATTCCTGCCATTGGTTCTCCTCAGCGTTCTATTCGCGTGGTCTACCGCGAGGGGCCAGAATCCTAATACGTCATGGCTGCCGGTTGGGCTCAACGGAGAGACCGGCCCAATCAGCACTCTGGGAGAGTCTGGAGTGAATCAGCTTTCATTGGGGATTGCAGGGGGAGTGGCTTACGAGAACGCTTCTTCGAACAATTCCAGCGAGCCTGCCTACGAGAACTATACGGTCAATCCGAGCATTGCCATCACCGAGAGCAGGCCGCGCACAGCCCTGTCAGTGCAGTATTCGCCCGGATACACGCGCGAACAGCAGGGAGCTGGAAGTCAATTTATGCAGACGCTGTTGGGCAGTGCACAATTTCGGCTCAGCGAAAAACTTACCTTGCAACTAAGCGAACGATATCTGCGAATGAACAGTTGGTTTACGGGGCTTCAAGTTAATCCTACGCAACCTGGCGGGAATGTCATTCAAACGCCAAACGAATCCATTCTGACCAAAGGAACGGTGATTGCATCCAGCATCTCGTCGCTCAATCTGGTTTACCAGGCCAGCGAAAGCACCGTGGCGGGAATCGGCGGTTCCTTTAACACCGGGAATTTTTCCCAGGTACAAATAACTCTCAATCAGCCCTTGTTTAACTTTAACTCCGGTTCCGTGAACGCCTACGTTTCGCACCGAATCCAAGGTAGCAACTGGCTGGGAATTACTGGCAACTTTCAAAGAATCGACACCACAGGCGTGACGAAGGAAGGTGCCGACAACCCGTCGCTGCAGCTTTTTTACACCTTTGCTCCCAGTGCGCACACCAGTGTCTCTTTATTCGCAGGGCCGAGTTACTTTACATCGCAGGCCGAGACCGCGATTGACATCCTCGGGACTTCGATTCCACTGACCATTCCAAGTCATGGCTGGGGAACGAACTTCGGAACGACACTGGGGTGGCGAGCGCAACGCACCGGGATCAGTGGAATGTATATGCACCGGATCAGCGACGGGGGCGGTCTCAGTGGGGCCACGCGCTCCGACAGCGCGACCGTCAACCTTCGCCGCCAGCTGAGCCAGCGCTGGACTGCCAGCGGCATATTGATATACGGCAAGAATAACTCCCAAAGCATTCTATATGGTGCATCTTTTCAACAGATTTTAGGGACGGCCAATTTGAACTGGGCATTGTCGGAGCACTTCTCGATGATGCTCAGTTACGCGCGAGACAACTTGCACAGCTCCTACAACAATCTCATTGCCGGCAACACGACTGTACCAACGGGTACCAACAACCAGACGATCAATGACAATCGAGCCTGGGCCACCATCTCTTATCAATTCACCAGACCATTAGGAAGGTAATCATGTTTGAAGAACTAGACGAAAAACCATCGCAAGGACAAAACTTCCAACGGTACTGGGACACGGTGCGGCGCCGCCGCTGGTGGATCATTCTGCCGACGTTTGTCATCTGGGCCGCCGTATGGGGATTTAGCTGGTTTGTGGCAGCTACTTACAAGTCGGAGACCCTGATCTTAGTTGAGCAGCAGAAAGTACCGGCTCAATATGTCGTGCCGAACGTAACCAGCGACTTGCAGGATCGGCTGCAAAGCATGACACAACAAATCCTAAGCCGCACGCGCCTAATGCGGATCATTGATCAGTTTCAACTGTACGCTGATCTTAAGTCACAGCTCACACTGGACGAGATGGTCGATAAGATGAGAAAGGATATCAAGATCGACTTGGTCCAGGCGCCTGGGCCGCCTGGACGCATGGCTGACTTAACCGCTTTCAAGATTACCTATAGCTCTACTAACCCGCGGTTGGCACAGCAAGTTACCGGTCAACTGACCTCGCTTTTCATTGACGAGAATTTGAAGGAGCGAGCTCAGCAGTCTGAAAGTACGACAGATTTTCTCGGAGCCCAGCTGGAAGAGGCTCGCAAGAGCCTTACCGAGCAGGAGCAGCGCGTCCGGGAGTTCAAAAGCAAGTACCTCGGGGCTCTGCCAGATCAGTTGGGCAGCAATCTAAACATTCTCAGCGGCCTGCAAACGAGACTGCAGCAAGAAATGCAAGGGGTCAACCAAGCCAAACAACAGGCTTCCTACCTCAACACCCTACTGGATCAGTACCGTTCTTTGCGTCTCGGTGTTAATGAAGGTTCAGCCGATCCAGAAGTACCTCCAGTTATGGATGGAGAGTTACTCAGGCTGAAGACGCAACTGGCGGACATTCGCTCCCGCTATACCGAGCGTTATCCTGACTATCGCAAGATCAAGGAGCAGATCGCTCAAATCGAAGCCATGAAGCAGCACATGGCAGAAGACCTTCAGACGGCAGCTGCAAGCAAAAAGAATAATAGAGAGCCCGCGCCCAGCGACGATGTTAAGGCTGCCACGGAACCTCATCCCACAAGCTTTGCCGAGTTGAAGGAAATGTCGCCGATGGTGCAGCTGGAAGGGCAGCTCAAATCCAATCAGATGGAGCTGGAAAATCGTCAGAAACTAGTTTCACAGCTGGAGACACAAATCCAGGAATATCAGGCCCGTCTGAACGAGACTCCCGTCAGGGAACAGCAGTTAGCTGATATCACCCGGGATTACGATCAATCTCTTTCAAACTACAACTCGTTATTGTCAAAAAAGAATCAATCTGAATTAGCCACCAGCCTGGAGAAAAGGCAGCAAGGTGAGCAGTTCCGCATTATCGACCCCCCCAGCCTGCCCCTGAAGCCTTACAAGCCAGACCGGATGATGTTCGCGCTAGGTGGACTGTTGGCAGGAATATTTCTTGGCGTGACGATAACGGCCGGAGTGGAGCTCCTGGATGGTCGGATCTTTCATGAGTCGGATTTCAAGGAACTTGTCAATGCGCCGGTATTGACCGAGATTCCACCGCTGCCCACGCCGCTGGAGACCGTTGTGCAAGTTCGACGGCTACGGCTGGAGTGGACGGCAGCTATTGTCATGCTGATGGCGATGGCCAGTGGGTTTGCTTTCACCGTTTATCGCGGATAAAAGCATGTACAAGAAATTCTTTGGTTTAAATCGTAATCCGTTCGAGATCTCGCCCGATCCGTACTTTTTGTTTCTCACGGAGCGGCATAAGGATGCTCTGGCGTCCCTTTACTACGGGATCGGACGGCGCAAGGGTTTTCTGGTACTGACCGGCGAGGTGGGAACCGGCAAGACCTTGCTGGTGCGCTGTCTATTGGACTTGCTGAAGCGGCAGCAAATCAGTTTCGCCAATGTGTTCAATCCCGTTCTTACCGGCACTGAGTTTCTGCGATACGTGGTTGCTGACTTGGGCCTCAGATCCCCAGACCCCTCTAAGAGCAGCCTCTTACTCACCCTGAATGAGCTTCTGATTGCCCGTTACCGTAAGGGACTGAACACTGTGTTAGTTGTCGATGAAGCGCAACATCTCCTTCCCGAGGTTCTGGAGGAGATTCGCTTACTGACAAATCTGGAAACTTCGCAGCAAAAGCTCTTGCAGATCCTGCTGGTTGGCCAGCCCGAACTCGAGGAGCGCCTGGACTCCCCGGATCTTCGGCAATTGAAGCAGCGAATTGCTCTGCGCTGCCGACTGGGAGCCTTCAATGAACAGTTGACGAGTCAGTACGTAGCGCAAAGACTTCGACGCGCTGGAATGACGCAGGGAGCGGAATCAGTTTTTCCGGCAGACACCATGAGCCTCGTCCACCAGTATTCCAACGGCATCCCCCGCTTGATCAATACGCTGTGTGAGAATGCGCTAACAGCAGCTTTTGCCCATCAGTCAAAGACCGTAACCCCCGAGATGGTCCGAGAAGTCTCCGTCGAGTTTCGGCTTGATCGGGAGTACCCGCAAGCGCCGGCAAAAACCAACGGAAACGGACAAGAACAACAAGCGGCGGCCAGGATTTTGCTGGACTTGTTGCAGAGATATCGGGCAGGCGGCGCCAATCCAATAGCGTTTCCCTGAAGCGGTATCTGTGACGCCCATAAGGACGTTCAGCCAACGCCACCGTTTGGAATCAGTTCTACACAGTCAAGGTTGACGCTAAAGGTTTAGAAAGAAGGAGCAAGACCCCATGAGCATTGTATACAAAGCTCTGCAGCAAGCTGAGGCCGAGGTCGCAGGAATTGACCCAATCGAGCAGGGTGTCCCGTTTTCTCCGGAATCTCTTCATGAGAGTCCAAATGAGACCTTGTGGCTGGAGCAAGTCAAGGTTGTCAAACCTGTGGGAAACCATGAAAAACGGATGGTAACGATCACCGACCAGGAGAGCCTCGGCACTGAAAAATTCCGTCTGCTTCGAACACGCCTCTGTCAGTTGCAGAACGGCAGCAACCTTAAGAAGCTTGTCATAACCAGTGGCGCTCCCGGCGAAGGCAAAACTACAGTAGCCGCCAACCTGGCGATTAGTCTGGCTCGGCACACGTCGCAGAAGATTTTGTTGCTTGAGGGTGATCTGCGTAATCCCGCGGTGGCGCCCAAGTTCGGATTGCAACATCTCGAGGGTCTGGGTGAGTGGTTTGACAGACAGCAACCTCTCACCGATTTCATTTATCAGGTAGAAGGTCTGCAACTATGGCTTCTTACCGCCGGCGCCCCCTCAGGCGACGCATTGAGAATCCTGCAGTCGGAACGGTTTGCAGAAGCCGTGAACCGCTTAGCGTCTTGCTTCGACTGGATCATTATCGATGCTCCTCCGCTTACTCCCCTGGCTGACATTCACCTTTGGGTTCAAAAAGCCGATGGGGTGCTTCTTGTCATTCGTGATGGCGTAGCACAGAAGGAGACTCTAGTCCGAGGGTTAGCGGGGTTAGATACCGCGAAGCTATTGGGTGTGGTGCACAACGACACGCTAAGCGCCGGCCACAACTATGACCAGAAGTACGAGCGGCCGCGCGAAGAGGAGCGCGTCAGTCGCGAAGCATAAAACGACCATAGAATCGTGATCCGCGTATTCAACATTTACTTCCCCGCTCGAACCCTATTCCTGGGTATCTCGGAATGGATCCTCGTCTTCTTGGCATTCACGCTATCTTTGATTGCGCGTGCCGGTCGCGATGCGGACCTGGTGCTCACCGATGAGCACGGCATCTATAAGATCGCTCTGGTCGCCGGTGTCTATCTGCTTTGCATGTACTACCTGGATCTGTATGACACCAAGATCCTGGCCCACCGACACGAGGTTCTTACTCGCATTATGCAGGTCCTGGGCCTAGGCACAATCGTACTCGCAGTCGTGTACTACTCGTTTCCAGGAGTCCAGCTAGGACGAGGCACGTTCCTGTTCGGGCTTCTTCTGGCGCTGCCCTGTCTGGTCTTGTGGAGAGAGGCTTTCCCACGGCTGGTGAGGTCCCTGCACCTGGAGGAAAAATCGGTCCTCATCGGAAGCGGTTCGTTGGCCCGGGCGCTTTGGACCGAAGTAAAGAACCGGCCCGAGTTCGGCATCGACATCACAGGCTGCTTGGATGTGCCGGAGGAGCAATCATTTCCCGGAGTGCCCTACCTCGGAAGCATGGAGGAGTTGCTCCAGGTTGTTGACTCTAACCAGATCACTCGCGTGATTGTGGCTCTGGCGGATCGCAGAGGCAGGCTTCCGCTGGAGGGACTGCTCGCGCTCAAGGCCAGGGGAGTAATCGTACAGGATGGAGCTGACTTGTACGAAAGTATGACTGGAAGAATTCAGTTGGAATCGTTGCGTCCGGGCTGGCTGCTATTTTCATCTGGCTTCCGGGCTTCTGGGCGCCTTCTATTCTACAAACGATCGATTTCCTTTTTTCTCTCGTTAGCCGCGTTAATCGTGATCTTGCCTTTGTGGGTCGTGATCGCGATTGCAATACGTCTGGAATCCAAAGGGCCTGCCATCTTCCGACAAAAACGCGTTGGGAAGGACGGAAAGCTCTTTAACCTTTACAAATTCCGCACCATGGTAGACGGGGCGGATGTGAACGGCAGATCCAGACCCGCGCAGGACGACGACGAACGCTGCACGAGGCTAGGCAAGTGGTTGCGCCGCGCTCGGCTCGACGAAGTGCCGCAACTTTACAACATTCTTCGCGGAGACATGGATTTTGTTGGGCCGCGCCCCTTTGTGCCGGATCAGGAAGAAGAATGTGCGCGGCAAATTCCTTTCTACGAACAGCGCTGGATCATTAAACCGGGAGCGACCGGCTGGGCACAGATCAACTACGGATATTGCGCCACGCTAGAAGACAATATCCAGAAGATTTCCTACGATCTCTATTACCTCAAGCACATCTCGATTGGACTAGATCTGCTGATTATCTTCCAAACAGTAAAGACCCTGCTTCTCGGACGCGGCGGCCGCTGACGTGTTCACCTTGATTTCCAAATTTGCCTTCTGGCTTTGTACGTCCTTGATTGCGTACACCTATTTCGTGTACCCGATTTTCTTGTTCGCTGCCTACGCGTGGTCACAGATTCGACGCGATTGGAAATATTTAAAATCGCGCGGCGACCGTCGCTGTCCTCGACCGGAGGCGCAGGAACTCCCGTTAATTACCATGGTGGTTCCCGCGCATAACGAAGAGAAACATCTTCCGGAAAAGCTGGCCAACCTCCAGCAGCTTGACTATCCGCTGGAAAAACTGGAACTGATTTTTGTCTCAGACGGCTCCACGGACGGCACAAATCGGATTCTCAAAGATGTGACCATCCCGAATGTACGAACTATCTTCCTCCAAGAGCGCCATGGTAAACCGTTGGCGCTCAATCAGGCCGTGGCAGCCGCTCGGCATGATGTTCTGGTGTTCTCCGACGCAGCCACGTTGTTTGCCCCGGACGCCCTGCAGAAACTGACCCGGCACTTCCGTCGATCCAATGTCGGTGCAGTTTGTGGAGCGCTGAAGTTTAGAGGAACAGCGGAATCCCAGCAAACTGAAGGCGTCTACTGGGGGTACGAAAGCATGCTCCGGCTTATGGAATCGCGGATGGGAGCAACTCTGACTGCCAGTGGCGCTATCTACGCGCTGCGGCGTGAATGTTACCGCCCTCTTCCGGCAGATTCGGTAATCGAAGATTTCGTGATCCCAATGAATGCGCGCAAACTTGGTTACCGGGTACTTTATGACCCGGAGGCCGTCGGCATAGAGTTCGCGGCAGAATCAATCAAAGGAGAGTTCCGGCGCCGCGTGCGCCTGGCAATTGGTAGTTTCCGTAATCTGCCGAGTTTCCTGCGCGTGCCCCTGCCTCGTTTCACTCGGATTGCCTTCTTCTCCCACAAAGTTTTGCGTTGGATGGTGCCCTTCCTTCTTATTGGAGTTCTGCTCAGCAACGCCTTCCTGTTGGGGGAGCTTCCTTATCGGATTACCGCCGTGTCTCAGCTTCTCTTCTATGTGTGGGCGGCGCTGGGATTGGTTCTGCATCAAAAAATGCAGAAGCTGCGGTTTGGTCTGGTCGGTTATTTTCTGCTGGCGATGAACTTGGCTTTTTTGGTGGGCTTCATCCGATTCCTATCGGGCAAAAGGGAAGCCACATGGGAACGAGTCGGGTAAGTCGCCGGTCCTCTGCTCGGTTTTCATTGTCCGGTATTCCAGTACTGAATTACCACGGTCTGACCGCCACCGATACCCGGTTCAGGGTCAATGATGCGCGCTTCTGGGTGGCCGAGAGCATGTTTCTTGAGCATTTGCGCCGTATCCTTGCTCTTGGCTGTAAGGTTCTCCGCGTCGAAGATGTCTTGCAGGCTTCCCGTGACGAAACGAACGGTTTCGCGACCGCAATAACGTTCGATGACGGGCGCGCTTGCGACTACGAAATCGCCTACCGGTTGTTAGTTCGCGAAGGCCTGCCCGCAACCTTCTTTGTCAACACTGCCACGATTGACACTCCGAGACATCTCACCTGGTCCAATCTCAGAGAAATGAAACACGCCGGAATGTCCGTGCAGTCGCACAGTCATGAGCACATGGATTTAGCCAGGCTCAGCTCGACGCAACTGGATTATCAATTGCGGCGATCGAAAGTCGAAATCGAAGACCATCTGGGCAGTGAGGTAAAGCTGCTCGCGCTACCTTATGGTTCCATGGGATCAAACACTCTGACTATGGCCCGGCGCGCAGGCTACCGCGCACTTTGCTCGAGCGGAGGCAGATTGGCGCGATCCACTTCGCTGATCATGGATCGGGTCTGCATTTATTCGGACACGACGTTAGGGCAATTCTCCGCAATCTTAAGAAAGAGTCCTGCATTCTTCGTCAAAACAGCTTGCAGGGCGGCGTTGCTGGGTGTGCCCAAGCAGATGGCGTTCAGTCTATTTCCCGGATGGGTGGACAGTTGGCGCAGCCGTCATGAATGATTGCAGTGCTGTTCACGTTTTTGTGCTGATTGACGCGCTCGGATGGAGGATCCTGGACGGTCAGGACTTTCTCCAGGATTGGTTGCCGTTTAGGCGGCCTTTGCGCACGGTGCTGGGCTTCAGTTCTGGGGCAATCCCAACCATACTTACGGGCGTGCCGCCTGCGCAGAACGGGCACTGGAATCTTTTCTACTACGATCCCCAAGGGTCGCCGTTTCGGTGGATGAAGTATTTGAACTTCCTGCCTAAGCGTGTTTCGGATCATCGAGTCACGCGAAAACTTCTTAAGGAAATGGGACGCCGCCTCCTCGGGCTGGGATCGCAATTTGAGTGCGCGGTCAGCCCGCGGCTGATGCCCTGGTTTAATTGGGTGGAAAAGAAGAGCATTTATGAACAGGGCGGCGTGTCCGGCGCCCCTTCCATCTTCGACGAACTGGCGGAGCGTGGCGTGCCTTACAAGGTTTACACCTATCATCATGCCAGCGACGAGCAAATCTTTCAGAACGCCGAGCGGGACATCCGACAGGGCGCTGCGAACTTCTACTTCATTTATCTCAGCGAGATGGATCGGTTTCTTCACGACCACTGCGGCGACAGCAGCAGCCAACTCAATGAACGCCTGACGTGGTACGCGGCGAATTTGCGGAAAGTGTTCACCGCGGCGCGGGAGGTCGATCCGCAGGCCGATCTCACCCTCTTTTCCGACCATGGGATGACGCCGGTCACCGATCACTTCGATGTCGTCAAAGAAGTTACCCAATGCGGATTCTCGATGCCGGATGATTACTTGTCGATTTACGATTCAACCATGGCACGTTACTGGTTCTTCAATGAAGAGGCCAGGCGCAAAATCTCTCAAACACTGCAGTCATTGCCGTGCGGCCGGGTGTTGTCGGAATCGGAACTGAAGGCGCTCGGAGTGTTTTTCCCAGATCGCCGCTACGGCGAGTTGGTTTTCCTGCTGCATCCAGGCTGGCTAATTTCGAATAGCGATTTCAATGGGAAAGGTTGGATGCCTGTCGGAATGCACGGCTATCATCCCGACGATGCCTACTCCGACGGAGTTTTTCTGAGCGATCGAATGCCGCCGGTGCCGGTGGAGAGTGTCGCCGATGTTCATTTCTGCATGCGTCGAGCGGTCGAACCCCGCACAACCCTTGCGGGAGTCTAGTACCATGAACTCAAACAAAATCTCCGTTCTGCACTTCTGCAACGAGATTGTCAGAGGTGGTGCCGAACAGCACATCTTGACGCTACTTTGCGGGCTAAGCCGGGAATACTTCGACCTTCATTTGGTGTGTACGCCCCACCTGGCGGGATTACTGAAACCCGACTTGCCTGGCGATGTGGAAGTGCTTCCTTTGCTGTTTCGTAAACCATGGCAGGTGAATGCTGCGCTGCAATTGGCTGAAATTCTTCGCAGCCGCCGAGTGGATATTGTGCACTCGCACATTTTTTATGCCAGTCTGCTGGCCTCACCTGTGGCGTGGAGTTGCAGTGTACCCATCGTCATCGAGACGCCGCATGTCCGCGAGTATTGGCGGCGTGGACGGCTCAAGTCAAGGTACGTGATCGATCGGTTGGTCGGCCATTGCGTGAATCGCTATATTGCAGTGTCCGAGGCGAATGGAAGATATCTCGCTGAAGAAAAGCGGTTGCCGAGTCAAAAAATTTCTGTCATTCACAATGGCTCCGACCTTAAGCGATTTCAGCACGTGCGCTCCAAATCGGGGTTGAGACAAAAGCTCGGTTTCCGGAACGACGACCTTATCCTTCTGGTTGCCGGACGCCTGGAGCCGCAGAAAGGGCATTCGGTATTGTTATCAGCCCTTCCGCAGATACGTCGAGATTTTCCGAACGTGCATGCGGTCTTTGCCGGCGAGGGAGCATTAACTCAGCAATTGCAACGGCAAGTCGAAGCGCTCAGCCTGCAGGGAATCGTCGATTTCGTCGGCTTCCAAAGCAATATGGAGGAATGGTTTTCCGTTGCCGACGTGACTGTACTGCCTTCTTTCTATGAGGGTCTGCCGCTTTCGGCCATCGAATCGCTGGCAGCAGCAACTCCAGTCGTAGCATCCGCCGTCGACGGAACGCCGGAGATCGTGATTCACGGAAGAACCGGTCTGACGGTGCCCCCTGGCGCCCCAGACGAATTGGCTTCGGCGATTTGCGTGCTTCTGGCCGACCCCGAACTGCGCGCGCGGTTCGGTGGCGCGGGCCGAGCCTGGGTGGAAGAGGAATTCAGTCAGGAAAAACAGATAAAAAGAACGGAAGATCTTTATCTCAGCTCGCTGGAGCGAGTTCGAACTGAGCGCCTCCAGCAAATGTTCGGCTCGCAGCCTGTCGGACCCCGAGAAGTGCAGCTGGTCGAAAAGGCCGGCTAAATCCCACGATAATGTCTGCCAATGCGACAACCGGCGAACTGCCCTCCTGCACGGACTCTGCGAAAGCGCAAGCTCCGGCCACGGTGACCAGAAGAATTTGCGAAGAAGCCAGCCGGGCTTGTGAACGGGAATTCGGCAGAGGCTTGCATGCTCTCATTCTTACCGGCAGTTTCGCCCGTGGCGAAGGCTCTTTCATGCGGAAGAATGAAACCTGGCAAGCTCTCAGTGATGCCGAATTCATCGTGGTTCTTTCCGATTCTGCCTGCTTGCCGTCCACCACAGAGCAACAACAATTTTCAAGCAAAGCCAGCCACGCACTGCTAGCACACGGCGTAAGTTGCTCATTGTCGTTCGGCTTTGTGCACGCTGATTTTTTCCGAAAACTACAACCTTCAATTTTCGCGTTTGAGTTGCGTGTGTGCGGTCAGGTGCTTTCGGGCGATGCTTCAGTTTTGTCTCTCGCCCCGAACTTTGAGGCGTCGGAAATCCCGCTGGAGGATGCCTGGCGGTTGCTCTGTAATCGCCTGGTCGAGTGCTTGGAAGTTCTGAAGTGCATGGAAAGCGACGATAAATCGATATCGCCTCACGTCTCGTATCGGATCGTCAAGCTTTATCTCGACATGTGCACGTCGCTCCTTGTGTTTTGCCGAGCCTACCAGCCGGGGTACGTTCAACGAGCGGCTGCCTTACGTAAGCTGGCGCAGTCGGAGCCTGCCGATGCGCCGTTTGCGCTAAGGGACTTCTCCAACCTGGTCTCGGCAGCAACAGAGTTCAAGATTGATGGTAAACACGGCGAAGAGTTCGGTGACTTCGACAGAACCCACTTAGGCTCTGCGACCGCGAAAGCCATGTCCTATGCCCGACAGTTATGGCGCTGGGAGTTGAAACAGCTGACAGCTTCCCATGACGAAGCAGACGACCAGCAACTATTAAAACGTTGGATGCGTCATCAAGGATTGGCGCGCCGAGTTCGAGGCTGGGCCTATGTTTGTCGCAAACAGGGCTGGCATCGCAGTTGGCGCGAATGGCGCCGGTGGCTCGGACTGATGCGTGAAGCTTCCCCGCGCTATTGTATTTACTCTGTAGCGGGCGAAATTTGCTTTGGATTTTCTACATTGCCAAATGATGTCCAGGGCCTCACGGATTCCGATTGCCGACGCTGGCGCAATTTATTGCCAGTGCGAAAGCAAATATCGGGCTCCGAGCGCTCCCTCTGGTCGCAACTCGTCGCCGAAACTCTTTGGAATTATCAGCAGTTTCTGGTGGAGACGCGAGCGTAAAGTTTCGCTTCCGCCGGGAAACTGGAACGGCGAGGCTGACGCAGAGCACACATAACCCCCTAATTGAAACTGTGACCGTTCAGCATGCGAATCCTCTTCGTCGCCTTGCAATTTCCGATCCCCGCGAATAACGGGCTTAAGATGCGTTCCTGGTCGCTATTGCAGGCGCTCGCGGCCGAGGGCCATGAGCTGTCGCTGGTATATTTTCGGGACTCCAGCGAACTGCGGGCAGAGGTTTTACCGCTGGGCTCGGTTTGTCGCGACGTGACGGCTGTTCCATTTCGGTTCACCAGTCTGTCATCCAGTCGGGACTATTGGAAACGGGCGCTGGCGCTCTTTTCCCTCCAGCCCTACGCTGCGGGCCGCTTCCATTCCCCGCACATGAGCGAACGGATAAAAGGGCTCCTGTCGCGCTATCAGTTCGATCTGATTATTGCCGACACCGCATTCGGTATGCTGAACCTCCCCGCTACCGATGTACCCATAGCGCTTAATGCTCACAACTTGGAATACATGATCTTGAAGCGCTATCTTTCGCATGAGTCGAACCCGCTAAAACTCGCTTACGGATGGCTTGAAACCCAGAAAGTACGTCGCTGGGAGAGCGACGCCTGTTTCCATGCGGACTATGTCATGTGCTGTTCCAAACATGATAAAGAATTGATCCGAGAGCTCTGTCCCCGGGTTCCCATCTCAGTGGTACCCAATATCGTCGACGTGAATAACTACAGTCCTACCACGGATGTCGATGAATCAGTTCTGATCTATCAGGGTGGGATGGACTGGTATCCGAACCGAGACGCCGTGGAATATCTGGTTTTCGAAATTCTTCCGATTCTGCGTCGGTTGGTTCCCGACTGCAGAGTAATCGTGGCAGGACGGAATCCTTCTCCCGAGTTTCGCCGGCAATTTGAAAGCATTCCTTATGTCAGTTTTACCGGTACCGTCTCCGACATGCGCCTTGAGATCGCGAAAGCGGCCGTCAGTGTGGTTCCGTTGCGGATCGGCAGCGGAACTCGGATGAAGATTCTTGAGGCCGCCGCTATGGGAAAGCCGATCGTTTCAACCACGCTAGGGGCAGAAGGCTTGGAGTTTGTAGATGGCTCGGAGATTGTGCTTGCGGACCAACCCCAGGCGTTCGCCGACGCAGTGGCTGGGTTTCTTCGCGACGCTGCACGCCGTCGTTCGCTCGGTCGCGCCGCCAGACGAAGGGTTGAACAGCAATACAGCATGACGGCTCTTCGCGCCTCCCTTCGTGACTTGACAGTGACCGCAGACGGTCAGCAAGCAAGAGAAGTGGCGTGCCAATTCCAATAACTTCGGCAGATATCAAATGGGCATAACTGAGACGACCGTGCAAGCCACTGCGATTACCGACCCGCTCTCGAACTCTATGAAGGCCGTTCGTCCGCTGCGGCCGGGTTTCCGCTGGGCCGACATCTCGCAGGCTCCGCTCCACGACCTGCCTATGCGGGATGAAATAATTTTCCAGTACCTGCCGCTGTCATCCGATATGTCAGTGCTGGAAGTTGGACCTGGCGTGGGCTTCACGGCTTTTCGCCTGGCGCCCAAGGTGCGGCAAATTACGTTGCTGGACATCGCATCCGAAAGCATTTCGCGACTGCGCAGAAATCTCGCCGATGTGCCGAATCTGCAAATGGTGTGCGCCGATGCGTGCTTGCCGGATCTGCCGGCCCAGGTGGGGGGGCCGTTTGATGTCGTGATTAGTCTCGACATGTTTCAGTTTGTTGGCGATCCCCGCACCTGCCTCAAGAATTTCGCGTCCGTATTAGTTCCTGGAGGCCGCTTGCTGTTGCAGTGGCCTAACTATCCGAAAGAAAAGACCAAAGCACCGACTTACCTCGGCAGCCGCGCCGAACTTGAGGAAATGGTCCGGAGCGCTGGCTTCAGTCAGTCTTCTGTGCATGCCCTAGGCCTCCGGCCTTATGCCGGTTTTCTTTATCGCGAACTGCACGAGCGGCCGCTCGACCTGTATCGGCGCTGGCGAAGCCGAAACCCGGTAGACGCTCCGCAGAACTTCGATCAGACCTGGACGTTTCAGAGGGGCAGAAAGCTGGAGCGGTATAAATGGTTCCTGCACCTGTCGTGGGCTGCATTAATCTCGGCGATGCGCCTCGGTGGAGATTGTTTTCAGTGCCACCCGGTAAGTGAAAGGCCAGATGGCAACCTGTTGTTAATTGCGCAGCGCTAGAGAGAAACTTACACCGTGATTTTCTACTATTTCTTAATCTTGGGAATGCCCCTCAGCCAGCACCACTTTTGGGCCCATTTTGCCGGCGATTTTACCGGGATTAAGTATGTTGGCATGGCTTGCTTGCCTTATGCGATGGTGCATTTGAGCATGCGAGGGTCTGCGCCACCTCTTTTTGAAACTTGGCAGGCACGTCTGTTCCTTGGTTTGTTTTTTGTGTTCACTGTGTCTTATGTGACCAGCCCCCAACGGGGAAGTTGGGTGGCCAGCCACTGGCTGACCGACCTGTCATTTTTAATGCTTTTCTTTATTACCGTGGCGATTGTCGATTCCCTTGAGCGGTTGCGCTGGGTCTTGCTTACCGCGACCAGCTCCATCGCGCTTGCCTCACTCTATGTTCTGCGCGATTGGCAGCTGTATCATTCCATGTACATAGATTATCGTCCCGGCTTTGTCGTCGGCGATCCTAATTACTTCACCGTGAATGTCCTGCTTTTTATTCCATCAACATTTCTTCTGGCTATGGAGCCGCGGCCCCGCTGGCAGCGCTGGTACTGCGCGTTGTGTTTTGTTGTAACCCTGTTTGGCGTTTGGGTCTGCGCGTCACGAGGAGGCTTTCTCGGAATCGTTTTGTCGAGTTTATGGCTGATCGTGAGATCCAAACGGCGGGCTCGCAATCTAACGCTGGTTGCCATAGCTTTCGTTGCGGTAAGCCTGTTCTCTCCGGTCTCGCCGATCGCACGTTTTAGGAACCCTAGTCGAGGGGATGAACAGTCGGCTGACACGCACGTTGCACTCATGCGGGGCGGAGTACGAATGATGTTAGCGCATCCACTGCTGGGTGTGGGCTTGGACAATTTTAAGTTCAACATTGCCGACTTTGTAACCCCCGAGGAAGCCAAGGGAATGGACCAGTTAAGACGCATCGCTCACAACAGCTATGTTGAGATCGGCGCCGAGGAGGGCTTGCCTGGTTTGCTGCTATTCGTGGGAATGCAATTCGCGTGCATTCTTTCATTGGAACAGGTGGCGCAACGGTCAAAACGTCTCGGCAGCACCACACTGGCGAAGGTCGCTCTAGGTCTGCAGGCTGGAATTCTGGGCAGCAGCATATCGATCTTCTTCGTTTCCGGGGAGTACCAAAAAATGCTTTGGCTAGCGATATTCCTGACGATGTGTCTGCCGCGGCTGGTTGACGAGGTTGCGCGAAAACAAAGAGAAAGAGTCTTACGTGTGAGAGCACAGCGTCCGCTCCAGACGGAGAGCGTTTACGCAACGTTGCAGACTCAATCCCAGAGTTCCATAGTTTGAGTAACGACTGCAGCCAAACTCCCAGCAGGTTAGGTTTCCCCCGCTGATAGCAAGTCCCAAGTAATGCTTCGCCGTACCTCCTTCCCTCGAGTCATTCTTCTCTTGCTCCTCGCAATGCTGTTAGCGGCGCACGTAACTGTCATTATTTCCGCGAGCTCTCTTAGGAAGGGGCTCGTCAAGCAGAGCCAAATCAATCCCGCTATTGGGCCAGCCCTGGCCTCCTCGGCGCCGGACTTGGATCACTATGGTGGGTTAATGGCATTGCCTTCGCCAAAGGGAGGAAGCGGCTTTTTTCGCGTGGAGAAGTTCGATAAGCGCTGGTTGCTGGTAACTCCCTCTGGTCACGCCTTCTGGATGTTGTCGGTGCAGAACATCGGCGACTACTTTTTTCGAAATACGAAGTACCCAGGTGGGAAGGCGCAGTGGGCGTTGCAAGTACGCCGAAGGCTAAAAAGCTGGGGCTTCAATACCATTGGGGAGTACGGAGCGGGAGAGGTGATGTTCGGGAAAGGTGAGGAAATGCCGTTCTTGTTTCTGTTCCGGCCGGCCAGCAATGCAATCCGAAATACCGGCGGCTTTGCGAAAGAGGCGGTGAAGGAGATTTACGAGAATGTTCCTCTCTCAGTTTACAACGGTTATCGTGGGGTCCTGATCGATGGCTTCGATCCCAAATATGCCACATATGCGAAGCGCTTCTTTGACAGTTCATACAATCTGGAATGGATTCGCGACGGTGCAAAGAATCCGTGGTTGATTGGATATTCAACCGAAGATGGCGACGAGTGGTTTGGCCTTACCGTTTCTTCTGGACCGGATAACGACATTCTCAAGCCGCATCCTGCCTGGGCCGTTTTGGTATCGATGGATCCGATGAGAAGCCCCGCCGCGCCTAACAGTTATCCGCAGCAGAAATATACCGATTTGACAAACTATTCCAAGCAGGCACTGCGGGACTTTTTGAAGGCCAGATACAACAACGACCTGGCTGCTCTCAACGCGAACTGGCGGAGTTCGTACACTTCCTGGGATCACGACGGCGGTTACGGTGTCGGAAGTGGATTTTTGGATGAGGGGGGGCAACATATTTGGGTGACTTCGCGTCGTCCGGCTCCTGTTGGAGATTGGAATACCTTGGACGCCATGACGGCAGGGGCCAAGAAAGATATGGACGACTTCCTCGAAGCGTTCACTGAGAAGATCGCATCCGTCGCCGTTAACGCCATTCGAGCAAAGGATCCCCACCATCTGATTTTCAGTCCGGACGCGATGAACCAATGGGGATTTGTGAGCCGCGAGCCGGTTTTACGCGCAGCCGCCAAATGGTTTGATGTTCTCAACGTGGGTTATCAAGAAGGACCTGTTTTTCCGCGCGAACGGTTGGCGGCGCCTTCAGCTACTTATGACATTGCCGGCAAACCGGCGATGTATTGGATTGGTTTTACTGCCAATAAAGACTCGTCCATGTCAGCTTTCCCAGACCCATATGGCGTGGACCACAGTTCGAGTCAGGTGGCGCGTGGAGAAAAATACGCGGCTTATATCAATCATTTGTTCAACGCGCACGGATCGAACGGCGATTATCCCTCCTTGGGTGTTGATTTTTGGGGCTGGGCAGACCAGGGCAATGAAAAGGCAAATTGGGGATTAGTCTCGCCGCACGACAATCCATACGACGGTACTGAGGCTCGTGTGGCTGCCTCAAAAGATCCGTGGGGTTATCCGGCTGGAGGAGAAAACGCCGACTACGGTGATTTCATCAGTGCCGTCCGAATTGCGAATCTGGATGTCTATCAAAAGTTGGTCCCTTCAGTTCACTAAATTTCCAGTCCTGCACGACAGAAAACAAAGGCCATTATGAACATCGGTTTTGTATCCGAAGCCCTGCCGTACTTGCCTTCCCGCGGCGGATTTCGTCTTTTCGGTGGCAACTTGATTCGCTGTTTGTCGCAGCGCCACACGATCGATCTGATTTCCTTCCTGCGCGATGAGGATCAACAACACCTTGAGTGGCCGGAGCCCTATTGCTCTTCCGTACGCACTCTTCCCAGCGATGGCGCCAGTCTCCCGCGGCGGTTAGCTAATGTAGCTTCAGCCCACCTGTGGGGCAAGCCCCTGGTGGGCAGGCAGCAGTTGGGTGCCATGCTTCGCGAAGGAATTGCAGCGGGCAAGTGGGACGTGCTGCATGTGGAAGGGGAGTACGCGGGCGGACTGCTTCCAGATGACTTGCCCATCGCTAAAGTGTTGTCAGTGCATGATTCCTGGACCCTACGATCCGAGGAAATGCTTAAATGCGCCCAGAACTGGCGGGAAAAACTCTACTACACCTTTCTCAAATATCACGAGCCGCGTTACGAGCAACTGGTGTTTCCACGGTTTGAGAGGTGCACGGTAGTAGCCGGTCCGGATCTCGACGCCGTGCGCAAAACCGTGCCGAGGGCAAAAGTGGATTTGATTTCTTACGGCACCGACACCGAGTATTTTCATCCTCAGAATGTTGCAAAACAACCGCATACTCTGGTGTTTCATAGTCACTTAGGATATGCACCGAACATTGAGGCTGCGCTGGAATTCGCCAACGAAATATTTCCTCTTATTCGTCTGGAAGTCCCCGACGTCACGTTTCATTTGGTAGGTGCGAATCCCGATCCTAAGATTCGCCAGTTGGCCTCCCGGCCGGGTATCAAGATTTCCGCTAATCTGCCTGATTTGCGCAGTGCTGTGTGTTCCGCAGAAATTTATGTTTGCGCGATTCGGCACGGTACCGGCCTCAAGAGCAAGATGCTGGAGGCTATGGCGATGCAGATGCCGATTGTCGGGTATCACCCCGGTTCGACTGTGGGCATCGAATGCGTTCACGGAAAGCACTTGCTGGCTGCGACCACACCTCAAGAATTCGCCGCCTCTGTGTTGGATCTTATGAAGAATCCAGCAAAAGCAGAAAGCATGGCAAAGGCGGCCCGCCAATTGGTTTGCGAGAAGTACAGTTGGGACTCGCGCGGGCGCGCGTACGAAGAACTTTACCAGCAAGTGCAGGACGAACGGCGCAGCCGGTCGCGAGCAAATTAGTCTTAAGCAGTCTGTTTAGCGAAGCCGGCAGGGACCGGCTCCGCGCATCAGTTACAAATCGCAAATTTAAAAGCTTCACGACAAAGGAGAAACTCAAGTGAATTGGACAGATCGAAAAGTACTGGTAACGGGTGGAGCCTCTTTCATCGGTTCTCACCTGGTAGATGCTCTCTTGCGGCGTGGGGCCAAAGTCCGCGTGGTTGACGACCTCAGCAGCGGAAAACTCGAAAACATCAGTGAACACATCGACGCCGGGCGGATTGAATTCACCAAGGCGGACCTGAGAGACGCCGGTGTTGCCGAGGCAGCAGTCGACGACATGAACATCGTTTTCCATCTTGCTGCCGACCATGGCGGTCGTGGCTATGTCGATCTTCACCAGGCAGCCTGTGCCGTCAACCTGCTGTTGGACGGTTTGGTTTTCCGCGCCTGTCACCGCGCCCAAGTGGAAAAAGTCATCTACGCCTCGTCCGGGTGCGTCTACCCAACCGGTCTCCAGACGGACCCTTCCCAAATTGTGTATCTGACCGAAGACATGGTCGGTCCTCCCTACGACGCCGATAAGACGTACGGCTGGGCTAAGCTGATGGCCGAAATGACTCTGCGTGCCTACTACAGGGACTGGGGAATGAAGTCGGCGTGCTGCCGGTACTTTACGGCCTATGGTCCTCGCGGAGTCGAAAACCATGCACTGATTGCGATGATTGCTCGAGCTTATACCCGACAAGACCCGTTTGTGGTTTGGGGAAATGGCGAGCAAATCAGGAATTGGACCTACATCGATGACATCGTTGAAGGCACGATTCTGGCCGCCGAGAAGATAGAGGACGGCTCAGGATTCAATCTGGGTACGATGGAGCGGATTCGTGTGATTGACGCGGTACAGCAGATTGTAGAAGCGTTCGGGTACCAGCCAGAGATCGAGCGACATCTTGAGATGCCGACCGGACCGCTCAATCGGGTTGCCGACAATGCTTTGGCCAAGGAAAGGCTCGGCTGGGAACCGAAAGTAAAATTTGTCGAAGGCTTGCGCCGCACCATCGAGTGGTATGTTTCCTCGAGAAATAAGGACGAGGCGGCGACGGCATTGGACAAGTTGCTGATCGAACGATAGCTCGATCCTCCAGTTTCTTTTTGTTCGACGGAAGGACTGGAACGCGGGCACTATGCTGAAGAACATATTCTCCAACTGGGTCGCAATCGTCATCATTGGCGCGGTCGCGTTCTTGATGACTCCATTCCTGATTCATCATCTCGGGAAACTGGAATTTGGGATCTGGGTGCTGGTTTCTTCCATTTGTGGTTATTCTGGGCTGCTGGAGTTCGGTCTTCGCACCACGCTTCAGCGCTACGTTGCGCGTTTTCGGGGACTCAATGACCGAGAGTCTCTCAACCAGGTTTTCATGACGGCTTTGGTGCTCGCCTTGGGCAGCGGGTTTCTCATTTTCGTCGTCATGGTGATTCTCGCTGGAGTGTTGCCGGCGTTTTTCGGATTACAGGGTCAACGACGTCACGACTTCAGCGTGCTCCTGATCGTGATGGGACTCACGTTGGCCATCACCTTGGTTTCGCTGCTGCTCAAAGCCTACTTGTGCGGCTGGCAGCGTTTTGAACTTTACAATCTCAACGTTGTCGTGTTCACCGTGGTGCAGGCGCTGGCTATGGTGGTCACACTGCGCTTGGGGTACGGCATTGTGGGCTTAGGAGTCGTGACCCTGCTCCTCACCTTGTGCTGCATACCCTGGGACTGGCAGATGGTGCGCCATGTCGACCCGGAACTTCGCTTGGATTGGAAGAGCCCTACCGCGAAACGGGGACGAGAGTTATTAGGATTCGGCTGGTGGATGTTCCTCACCAGTACTGGAGTCAGGCTGAGGACTTACACCGATTCGCTCGTAATCGGAAGAGTGTTGACCGTGGCGCTCATCACTCCCTTCAGTGTAGCGGGGCGCCTGATGCAATACTTCGAACCCGCGGTCAACAGTATTGCCAGCCCAATGTTGCCAGTGATGAGCGAACTCGATGGGTTGCAACGTCATGGGGAACTGCAACGATTTTTCCTGCAGGCTACGAAGCTGACCACCATGTGCACGTTGCTGATCGGATGCATTTTGGCGCTGGATGCACAATCTCTCTTGCGGGTTTGGGTAGGGGAAGAATTTGTTTCAGCCTACCCGCTGGTCCTGATTTTGTTGGTCGGATATGTTCTGGAACTGGCTCAGAAGCCTTCGACCGTTGCCCTTTTGTCCCTGGGACGCCATCGGGCTTTGGGAGGATGGACATTAGGCGAGGGGCTGGCCAATCTTGTCTTGAGCGTCTACTGGGGCCGAAAATATGGATTAGTCGGCGTCGCCTTGGGTACCACCGTTCCTCTACTTATAGTGAAGCTCACACTCCAACCCTGGTACACGCTTCGCGTGCTGGGCATATCGGCTCGGGTCTATGTTCAGGAATCCTTGATACGAGCCATGCTTGTGAGCGCGTTGTTTCTGGCAGTTGCTTACGCGCTTATGAAAGCGGTCTCGCCAGTGGGCATTGTGAGCCTCGTGGGGATGTTTGGGCTGCAGGTAGGGCTGTTTGCCGTGATTACCTGGACGATGGGCCTGACGGGGTTCGAAAAACGGCAATTGTGGCAACGGAGCCGACGGTTCATCTCGGACCGGGGTTTGGCCACGGCAGGGGCCAAAACGTGAAGGGGAAAGGCGTGAAGTCTTGCTCTGCCAACACGTTAGTGCTAATCCCTTTCGCACGGTGGGCGGCACCTTAGGTATCTTCTGCGAGGGATGCTGAGTCGCTATAGTCAAGAGCGTCAATCTTGACTTGGAGCGACGAAGCATGCCTCCCCCAGTAGGCCAATTTCGTGTCCGCGTCTGTTTGCTTAGTTTTGTATTCATCATTCTCTTAGTAACCAGCGGCTGCAGCGGATTCTCTTCTGGTTCGACCGCGCACGTCGCCGCCACGTCTCTTACGGTCAATACAACAGCATTGCCGGCAGCTACCGTGGGGACCGCATACTCTTATTCAATGTCAGCAACCGGGGGCGCAAGTCCTTACTCGTGGACGGTGGCATCGGGATCATTGCCCGCTGGATTGACCTTGAGCCAGGGCGGCACGATCAGCGGTACGCCAACCACCGTCGGCCAGCCGACCTTTACAGTGCAAGTAGCCGATTCGTCTTCGCCAGCCCAGAATGCGACCAAACTGCTTTCTATCAGCACAATTGCAGCGGGAGCGGCGCCGACAATCACGACCGCGACTTTGCCTAATGCCACGGTCGGATCCGCGTATTCGGTTACCTTGGCGGCTACAGGCGGCACAACTCCATACTCCTGGACGGTACTCTCTGGCGCATTGCCCGCAGGTTTGGCTTTGAGCAAGGCGGGAACGATCAGCGGGACGCCGACGACGGCCGCTCAGTACAGTTTCACGGTGCAGGTAACGGACGCTTCTTCGCCAGTGCAGAATGCCAGCAAACTGTTTTCGATCACTGCAAGCGTTGCCGGCGCGGCACCAGCCATCACCACTGCCTCTTTACCCAATGGTTCAGTCGGCAGCGCCTATTCCGTTACACTGGCGGCTGCAGGCGGCAAGGCTCCATACTCGTGGGCGATCACAGCGGGGGCATTGCCGGCGGGCCTCAACTTGAGCGCGGCTGGAATTCTGAGTGGTACACCGACCAGTGCTGGCTCTTCGAATTTTACCGTTCGGGTGACCGATTCTTCTTCGCCCACCCAGAACGCATCGCGCGCATTTACCCTCAGCATTCTCGCCAAGCTTGCGATTACAGGCAGCATCAAGGCCAATGCAACGAACGGTGGAGCGTATTCGTCCACCGACCAGGTGAGTGGTGGAACGCCTTCTTATACCTGGAGTGTTTCGGCAGGAGCATTGCCGCCGGGATTGACCATCGGAGCTGTTTCCGGCACGATTTCCGGAATACCTAATCAGAATGGGACGTACAGCTTCACGCTGAAGGTCGTGGACTCCAGTTCGCCGGTCCAGAGTGCAACCCAGGCAGACACGATTACAGTGATTACGCCAACGAACAATGCCTGGTCTCTACAGGCTACGGCTGTGGGATGGCAGTTCGTGGCTCCCGACGGCGCGGTTACCTGTAAGTACAACGGGGTTTCGAAGGTGGACGACACGGACTTGCAGAGCGCGGGTACCGATGCCGCCATTCTCGCGAAATACGGAACTTGGAACTCATGGGCGCAACAGCAATCAAACCGCTTGGCCTCTTTGGGGTATACGGCTGCGGGCATGTATTCGTACCGCTACGCGTCCAATTTCCCGGCCAGTGGACTGCCCTTTGCCCCAACTTATGGGACCAGCGGGTATTCCATGCAGGATACGGCGCACGATAACCTTGGTCCCTACCATGCGAAAGACTTGGGATACATTCCGCAGAAGAACGGAATGAAGTGCGGCGGAAATTTCTATCAGGGATCGGAAATCGACCCATACGACCCCAATACCCAAGCAGCCTTTACCGACTATCTTGCGAATGACTTTATGCACGGCTGGAACTTTGGGAATGCCATTATCGCGGTTCCAGACGAGGCGGACTTCCTGTTTGGATTGGATCAAGCCAATAACCCGAATAATGCGCATCCTGACATCGGTCTGATGATTGCGGCCAATAATCCCATGGTAACCAAGAGTCGTCCGGGGAGCCCGTTTTATCAGAGTGGAAACTTTACATACACGGACAAAGAGCTTTATGCAAAGCAGGCGTTGCGGGATTATCTGAAAACCGAATACAGCGGCTCTCTCGCCTCTCTCAACACTGCGTGGGGAACGAACTACACGACCTGGGACACGTCCGACCCGGCGGGCTTGGCGGGAATTACGAACGGGACCTACCAGAGCTGGGGCGGGAATGCAGCGTGTTCCGCGAGCGGCAATCCCTACGCCTGCTGCACCGGATCGGGAACGGGATCGTGCACGCAGGGGACCGGTTTTCTCGACGAGAACGGGAACAACATTATCAAGCCAACACAATCCTGCGGCGGGAAGACTGGAAACGGACCGCAGGAGACCGATAGCTGGTCAAACCCGGTTCAGATTCAGACCGACGTGGACAGCTTCGTCGCCGTACTGGCCGGCAAATATGCTCAAGAATTGCGAAGTGCATGGGTGGCGGCATGTGGCTCGACGTGCCCGCCAATGGCTCTTCCTGTCTATGACGGGCCATGGAATGGAACGTCCAGTGTGTACGCCGCAATGGCGCCCCATGTAGACCTGTTTTGGATTGCACCGTCCTGGTACAACACGCTCGGGGCCTATAGCGGAGAAGTGCAAAACATCATCAACAACGATGGCGGGAAGCCCGTGATCGTGGCGAATTATTTCCGGGCTACGCCGGATTCCTGGAACAAAGCCGCTTGCGATGCTGGCTCGGGGTTGGATTGCCAGACGACCCAAGCGTTGCGCGGTTCCATGACAGTTACTTTTGACCAGACTTCGCTGGCTCTTAAAAACCCTGCCGGGAAGTACGCGGTGGTTGGCCTTGAACATTGGTCGCTCTATGACAGCCATACCGAAGGACGGGACTTCGGCCTGTTCACTCCAAACGACAACGGATACGATGGTTCGGCGGCCTCGACCGCTCTCAGTAGCGGGAGTTGCGCTGTAAACCATGCATACACGGCGCCGGCAATCTGCCAGGATCCAAACGGAAACTACCAAGGCTTGGCTGTGGCGTCGTGCGTGAGTGGCGGAGGGGCGCCGGCATGGAACACGAACTTCAATGGGCGCACCCTGAATGACGGCAGCTGTACGTGGATGAATGAAGGCCCCTACACACCTGCCGCCGAGTCCGCTAATTGGGGCAATACGCTCCTGCCCATGACGAACCTCTTCACCGCTGGCATATGTGATCCGTAGAACTGGATCGATTAGCAAAGACAGATTCCGTCTCGGGAGCGAGCAGTATGCTCACTCCCGATGATGATTTTGCTCGACGCCCCAGATGCTTTTTGTATTTCGCTAATTCCTGACTCTCCCACTGTCTCCGCGCCAAGAAATCAACCATCATCGTGAGTACGCCTAATCGAGCTGCTTTGCCGCAAATGGCTGAGTGCGTTGAATCCCATTCAGTGCCTGTGTCCCTTCAAACAGGTGAACAAGAGTCCGGTATCCTCGCTTCGTGGCAGACCCTACGACCACATTTAAAATGGTTGTTTCTGGCGGCAGCTCTGTTTGCATTGTATGCACCGGTCACGCAGGGGCTGCTCATAAATTGGTACCAAGATCCGGACTACTCTCATGGATTCTTCGTTCCCCCTTTGGCGGCCTATCTGATTTGGCGGAAACGGGCGGAATTCCTCCGACTGCCCTCCAAGCCGAGTTGGCTCGGTTTGTTTATCGTGGTGGGATCGCTCGGTTTGCTTTTTTTGGGAAGTCTGGGAGCCGAGCTGTTTCTTACGCGGGTTGCATTGGTAACTACGATTGCTGGTTTGGTTGTCTATTTTCAGGGTTGGCCGACGCTGCGCTCGATATTGTTTCCGATGTGTCTGCTTTTGTTAATGATTCCTTTACCTGCCCTGGTATACAACGAGATCGTCTTTCCCTTGCAATTCGTCGCCTCTTCGTTCGCCACGAGCGTGCTGGAAACCTTGAATCTGTTTCCGGTTATGAGGGAGGGCAATATTCTGGTACTACCGCACAACCGGCTTGAGGTGGTCGAAGCTTGCAGTGGGATTCGCTCTCTGATGTCGTTAATCACTTTGGCAGTCGGTTACGGATATTTTGCCGAGCGAAACCGCTACGTCAAAATTCTGATGGTGCTGGCCATGGTGCCATTGGCCGTGGTCAGCAATGGTTTTCGAGTGGTAGGTACGGCTCTGCTCACCTACTACTGGGGACCAAAGGTAGCCGATGGATTTCTCCATTCCTTTTCAGGATGGGTGATCTTTCTGATGGCAACTGCCTTGTTACTAATGCTTCACGGATTGATCAACCTCATTCGGAAAATGGCGTTTCTTAGGCCGGAAAAGGCAGCCCCATCGCGATGAGGAAAGCCTCGCGCTTCTGGCTCATGTTCGCGGTTCTGGGCGGCGCTGCAGTGGGTCTCCATCATCTCTCCCACGGTGAGTCCGTTCCGTTATCGAAGCCGTTGAGTACGTTCCCAATGCAGATCCGCGATTGGCAGGGAGCAAACGTTCCAATGGAGCCTCGCATCGTTCAGGCTCTGGGAGTTAGCGATTATCTATATCGGGTCTACCAAGGTTCCGATCAATACCCTGTATTCCTCTATGTTGGCTACTACCAGAGCCAACGGACGGGCGTGTCGATCCATTCCCCCAAGAACTGCCTGCCCGGCGCCGGTTGGGAGCCTGTGAGCGTCGGTCAATTGGCCTTGCCTCTGAGGGATGGGTCGCAAGTAGTGGTGAATCAATATACTGTGGAGAATGGTTTGCAGCGCCTGTTAGTCCTTTATTGGTACCAGTCTCATGGACGCATCATTGCTAGCGAATATCGTGGCAAGGCCTACATGGTGCTGGACGCTTTACGATTGAATCGGACCGATGCCGCTTTGGTTCGTATTTCCACGCCAATTGTTAAGAGAAACGAGATTGCCTCCAGGGCAGCTGCCGGGGCATTTGCGCAGGAATTCCTGGCGCAATCAAAGGAATTGTTTCCTTATTAGGCTGCTGAGAGGCACTCTTCGAACGTTCCCAGCTGAAAAGGCATAGGTTGCACGACTCTGCAACCTTGAGCCAAGGGTTGCAAACGGCACAGCAGGCGACTCAGAAAACGGCTGTGCAAAATGTGGATTTCGTGCTGATTCTTCATCCCATAACGCATTTGGTCTCAGCGCGATGCAGCAGACTTTATGGAGAAGTAATCACTTTCAATCACATTGGTCGTCGTCTTGCTCATAGCAAGCTGACGAGTACTGTACATTCCTGTCGCTGGGGTCCCAGTTCAGGACATCTGAAGGGAGCATCTTTGATGAGGACGCTACGTATTGTGCTTCTGTTGTTGCTAACTATCGCCTGCTTCGTTCCCATTTCGAACGCCGCCACGAACCAGATATCCTTGGGGGGGACTGCCAGTGGCTCCGTCGTTTTTAATGGCACCGGAGGAGGGAATTTCAACCTCGTAACCAGTGGGCTAACCAGCATTGCCTTTGGCCAAGGGATATTTCTTGGTGACAACGGCTTTTATTCAATCACGCAGACTGGTGGCATCACCGGTACTTTCTTGGGCTTGGTGGCTGGGGCGGACACCTGGCAGATCACCCAAGCGAACCCGCTAAGCTTTGTATTCGGATCTTTCCTTACCGGAAACCTGCAACTGAAGAGCCTGATCCAATCATCCTCAAGCGGCGTCTTCAACGAGAGTTTGGTGGCCAACCTAACCAACCTGGGTGGAAGCTTGGCGTCTGATTTCACGGCCGCTGGCGGAATCGCTTCTATCACCATCCAGTTCACGAGTCCAACCAACCTCGCAGGAATTGGTTTCGGGAGTGATGCGGCTGCCATCGCTACCGGTAATATCCAACCCACTCCAGAACCCGGCTCAATGATATTGCTTGGTTCGGGAATACTTGGTCTCGGTGGTTATCTGCGTAGAAAAGCGAAGTCAATTATCTGAACACAGTATGCGCTGCCGGGGTCTCCCCCTCCCGGCGGACGTCATCCTAAAAGCGGGCGCCCGGTACAAAAATCGAATTGGGGGCCGGCGGTTGGTGCCTCCCCTGATGTGAATTTGTTCGCGTACATACCCGACGGCAATCCATGCCGGGTCGGTTAGTTTCGCCCCAATCTGCACTCTCGGGATTGCGGATCTGATTTGCCTCCCCACTCAACTTCCAGTTTTAACCCTGCGCACTTAAGCGTTTTTGAGGACAACACGTGAAAACTCACAAGCTGTTTCTGCCGATTATTCTATTGGGATTGTTAACGAACTGCAGTCGCAGCCCGGAAGTAAGCAAGAGACGATACTTGGAAAGTGGCCGGAAATATGCCGCCGACCGCAAGTACGACGAGGCCCGAATACAATTCAGCAAGGCCCTCAAACTTGATCGGCGCTTCGGAGATGCCTATTACCAGTTAGGGTTGGCGAATCTGGCTCTACACAGATGGGATGATGCCTTAGGTGCGTTCCAGCAAATATTGGAACTGGAGCCTGAACGAGCCGACGCTCGTCTTCAGCTTGCCGAGCTTTACCTTGGAGCCCGCCAATTCGAACAGTCTGAAGAGCTGTCTAACGGATTATTGCGAAAAGATCCGAAGAACGCGGAAGCCTATCGTCTGCTTGGTCATGCCCTGGTGGGGCAGCAAAATCTGAAGGCAGCCCTGGATGCATTTGACAAGGTGGCAGAATTGGCCCCTACGGATCCTTCTTCCTACGAAAACCTTGCGTTGGTCGAAGCGACGCTACGCCGGTTTGATGAGGCCGAACTTCACATTCGCAAGGCCATCGAAGTAGACCCGACGTTTGTGGAAGGCTATGCCAATTTGGCAACACTTTACCGTTTCCAAGGTCGCACGCCAGACGCGGAAAGCGTTCTGCGAAAGGGAATTGATCGGAATCCGGATGTGGTTCTCCTCTATATAGGACTGGCGGATGTATTGTTTGTGCAAGGCAAAAAAGATGCAGCCGAGGCGACATTGCAGGAAGTACTCAATCGCAAAACAGGCAATTCCACGGAAGCCTCATTGGCCATCGGTGAGTATTATTCCCGGCATGGTGCGATTGACCAGGAGCTTGTGACCTATCAGCACGGTCAATCAGTCGACCCCAAGAATGTGGACTTGAAGAACCGCATCGTTGATGTTTATCTCAAAAGCAATCGTTTGAATGAGGCAACGGCCCTGAATGCATCCGTGCTGAAGCAGAAGCCTAAGGACGTCGTTGCCAGGATTCAGAGCGCGCGCATTTTGATGGCCAGCGGGCGCGTGAGCGACGCTATTTCCCAATTGGAACGCCTGCTGCCCGATTCCGCCGACTCCCCAGACGCGCACTATTTCCTGGCGCTAGCCTACTGGCAGCAGGGAAGCCTCGCGCGAGCGGAGAGCGAGTTGAATGAAGTTCTCCGAGTTTCCCCGGATAGGATTACCGCCTTACAATCTTTGGCGAGCCTGGAATTGTCTCAGGGCAATATCTCGCAGGCTAGAGGATATGCGCAGCGCAGTGTGCAATTATCGCCTGGGGATCCTGCAGCCCATGTGCTGCTCGGAAGTGTCGCTCTAAGTGACGGCGACCCTGTGACGGCACGCGAGCAGTTTGCTCTTGCTCAGCAACTTGCCCCTCAAGATCCAACGCCCCACCTCAAGCTTGCCCAAGTCGACCAGACTGAAAAAAAATGGAGCGAAACGGAGCGCGAGTTGGAAACCGCATTGAGTCTCAATCCGCATTCGCCTGAAATACTGGGAGCGCTCGTTGACTTTCTTGTATTGAGGAACGAAAGACCGACAGCCCTCGACCGCGTCCAGAAATATTTGGCGACGTATCCCGACGACGCGAAGGCCCATCTAATTCTGGGTTCTCTTTTGTCGGAAACGAACGGCTATGAGCAGGCACAGACGGAATTGGAACGAGCTATTCAACTGGATCCCAAGTTGATTGCGGCGTATCTTCGATTAGCAAAACTGGAACAGGACCGCGGCAATGTCGACGGTGCCATCGCCGGTTATGAAAGAGCCCTCTCGTTACAGCCGAAGCTGGTGCCGTTGCTGACCATGATCGGGAATCTGTACTTGGACGACAAGGGTGATCTCGCTACCGCCCGAAAGTATTACGAGCGGGCGTTGTCAATCGATTCGGACTTTGCTCCAGCTCTGGGAAATCTGGCATATGTACAAAGTAAACAGGGCGGCGATTTGAACGTTGCCCTCAGTTTGGCTCAGAAGGCAAAACAGCTTGCGCCCAATGCCGAAGCAATTACCGATACGCTGGCTTGGGTCCAGTATCTCAAAGGCTACTACGGGGACACTGTTCCCATGTTCAAACAGTGCGTGCAGAAAGATCCCAAGAGGGCGGTTTACCGATACCACCTGGGAATGGCCCTGTTGGCCACAGGGGATAAGCGGGAAGCGAAGTCGGAGCTCGACGCTGCACTGCGCCTCAAACTCAGCCCGGATGATGCTCAGCGTGCGCAAGACACACTCGCGCAGATTCAATCGAACTAGACAACGAACTTTCCGTCGGGTCTAATAAACAAAAACTGAGTATTCCATCTGCTCAAAACGTTCGGCCAAGCTATCGGAACCATATGTTGATCCTGGGATTGTCGTCGTCTAAGCATGACACGGCTGCTGCGCTGTTTGAGGACGGCGTCATAAAGGCAGCGATCGAAAACGACAAACTTGTGCGTTCACGTGCGGGTGGCGTACCGGAAGAGGCGATCCGTTTCTGCCTGGAACAGGCAGGCGCGGACTGGAACGATCTTGATGCAATAGCGATGGCGCCACCCGTCTATCAGAACACAAACAGCTTACCGGATTTCATGCGGGCGAAGGCTTTTCGCCAAACCGATCGGACTCCTTTGTTCGCCAGCGAATCTGTGGAGGCGAACCGGACCAGGAGTGAGGAGGATAGCGCCTCGACCAAGTTCCATCACTTTGATCATCAACTGTGCCACGCAGCTAGCAGTTTTTATCTCTCACCGTTTGATCGCGCCTTGATCGTGACGATGGATGAAGAAGGAGATGGGAACTGCGGGATGATTGCGGTCGGGGAAGGCAGTCAGATTCGCGTGGTCAATAAGATTCGCTTTCCTAACTCTCTGGCATGGATTTACTCGCGCGTAACCTCGTTGCTGGGTTTCGAGCCGCACCAGGACGAGCACAAGACCCAGTGGCTTAGCATCGAAGGGGAGCCGGTTTTCAAGAGCATATTTCTTGAGATGTTCAAAAACCGGCGCAATCACCTGCCCGCTTTGAACAGCGATTTCACAAGTTCCCCAGATCACGCCGCTTTCTCTGACAGGTTCTATCGAGAGATACGTTGCGAGGCCGGTACAAAGCCGCTCCCGGATGACACTCGGCGAGCCTTGGCCAGCAGTCTGCAGCAGGCCTGTGTCGAAGTGGTGGGTTCTCTCGTCGAATACTTTCGCAAGCGCGAGGGCGTACAAAAAGTCTGTCTTGCGGGCGGGTTATTTCAAAATGCGCTCCTGGTCGCTATGTTGGAAAAGCGCTTGGGAATCAATGAGGTCTTTGTGCCGCCCGCGCCAGGCAATGCGGGATGCGCGTTAGGAGCGGGATTGCTGGTTTGGCATTCGAGTCTCGGGAATCCGCGCTTGCCGGCGGTATCCGAGGTCTATAGCGGCCCCACTTGCCAGCGGTCAGAAATCAAGGACGTGCTCGACAATTGTAAAGCCCGCTATTCGATACAGACCACGATCGATCGGAAGATGGAAGCGGCACTGCAATTGTTGGATGCCGGAAAGATTGTCGGCTGGTTTCAAGGGCCGACGGAGTTCGGGCCTCGAGCCCTGGGTAATCGAAGTCTCTTGGCTTCGCCCTGGGCGCCTTATGTTCGTGACAATTTGAACGACTATATTAAACACCGCGAATGGTTTCGCCCTTTTGCGCTTGCCGTTCCGGAGGAAGTGTGCGACCGGTATTTTGACTGCTCCCAGCTGTGCCAGTCGATGAACTCATTGGCCTGGGCGCGCCCCCAAGCGCAAACACTACTGGATGGCTTCGTTTTACCCGGGGGCCTGGTGCGCCTGCAGGTGGTCCGGCAGAAAAGCAATCCTCAATTTTGGCTACTTCTGCAGCGCTTCGGAGAGCGCGCTCCGGCTCCTTTGCTCGTCAATACTTCATTCAATCTTTTTGGAGAACCGTTAGTGGCCAAACCACGGGACGCAGTGCGAAGCTATTTTTGTTCCGGGGTAGATGCTCTCATGATTGATATGTTCTTACTCTCCAAATCTGCGGCGAATCACGTCTCCCTCGTTCCCCGCGCGTCGTAAACGAATCTTGCAGCATCGTTGAGAAGATTCGCCTCTGTACAGCGTTAAGAATCCCGCTCGCTAGAACCACGAATGTTATGACTCAAAACACCACAGAGTCCTCCGCCGGATATTTCGGTATCGCCTCGCCGGTCAGTGCGCCGTTTCCCGCGCGCATTTCGATGCTGGAGTACCTCATTGAGCTGCTGTGCCGGCCGTCGATCTTCCTCATCGTCGTGACAGCATTGGTAGCATCGCAAGGCATCAACCGCGGTGAATTTTTCTTTCACACCGATGAGATGTACCACGCCATGAACGGGGTGTTTGTCCGTGACTTCGTGGTCGACCTGCCGCTCCACCACCCGATTCAATACGCCTATGAATATTATGCAAAGTATCCCGCAGTAGCCCTGCCTCATTGGCCTCCGCTTTTCTATATTCTGGAGGGAGGCGCATTTCTCTTGTTGGGCATCTCGCCTTGGGTCAGCCGATTAGTAGTCCTCGGTTTCGCTTTATTCGCAGTTTACTTCTGGTATCGGATTGCGGTGCCGCTAGGCCCGCGTTACCGTGCATTTCTTTCCGCCCTGATGTTGTCGTGCCTGCCTTATATCCTCATTTATGAGCGAATAACCATGCTCGAAATTCCGGCGCTCGCCATGTGCCTTGGGGCAATTTTTTTCTGGCGAACCTTTCTAGAAACCGAGCGCCGAAGAGATCTTTGGGCACTGGCAGGGTTTGTCGTGGGTGGTTTTCTCACCAGTCAAACCATGATTTTCGTGGTGTTCTTCGTGATTGCCGATCTGCTCGTCGAACGGCGGTTTCGATTGTTGAAGCGGATAGATGTCTGGCTAGCCTTGCTGGTATCCGGCGCGGCGATCTTGCCTTGGTACCTGCTCACGCAACGGACAGAGCGTGTCCCTTTGGGAACGATGGTGGGGCGCGTTAGTGGATATGGATTCAAGCACCTCGCACAGAGCGTTACCTATACGTATTATCCGATTGAGCTCTATCACAAATTAGGGCCGCTCTTGCTCGGCGTTTCGTGTGTCGGGCTTATCATCGCGTTCATAAGGCGGTCAAGAAGCGATCGGTTTTTGCTGGTCTGGATATTCTCAGCTTATGCCTGTTTTGTGCTGATCAGCGAGAAGGATCCGCGGCATACCATGCTTTGGATCCCGCCTCTTCTTTATCTGGCGCTCACTGCCTTGGAAACGCTGTTGGTGCGCCGGACGTTCGCGCTTGTCATTTCGTCGGCACTGGCGCTCTGTCTCATCGCAAATGCACTCCTTTCTCAACGGCCAATGATTACGGGAGCTGCCGAAGCAGCCGACTATGTGCTTTCGCTGCCTGAATCGGACCTTGTTTACTATCAGGGCGTTCTGCACGGCGATTTTATTTTTTATGTACGAAAGCTTGATCCGCAGAAAAGCCATTTTGTGGCTCGAGAGAAACAAGTTGTCGTCCTGGGTCGTGAACGGCGACCCATTCTCCATTCAACTCAAGAAGTCCAGGAGTTCTTTCAGAACTGGGGTATTCGCTATGCGGTCGTCGAAGATGCAGATCCATTTCCCGGGTTTGGACCAGTCCGCGAGCTATTGAAATCCGATCAATTTGAGCTATTGCGAACCTTCCCAGTGGTCACGAATCAAGCGGATGTGCGAGTGCACCAAATCCAGGTTTTCCGATATCGCGGAGAACTCCACCGCACAGATCGAAATGTCATGATTCCCATGATGACGCTGCGCCATGCCATCTTCGTAAATTTAGCCAGGCTTGCTGGCCGTCCGTGGCCGAACTAGGGCAAACAAACGCAAACATGACCAGCCACTTTTCGAAGGACGAACTTACGCTCTGGCCCGCTCGTGCGGTTCGGCCTGAGGAGCCCATCGCGTGGTCCACGCTATTAGTCTTGGGGGCCGTGGCGTTACTTCTGCGTGTGATTGCTCTGAATCAGCAGCTTTGGTTTGACGAAATTGTCACGTTGCTCGATTCGGCTCGCGATCCAATTTCCAGGATCATGACCCACTATGCCGGTCAGAATCAGCACATGCTGTATTCGGTTCTGGCGCACTTTTCGATTCGAATTTTCGGGGAGCAGCCGTGGGCGCTTCGTCTTCCGGCCGTCCTGTTTGGCGTAGCCGGAATCCCCGCACTGTATTTCTTTGGATGTCTGGTTACGACCAGGCGCGAGGCGTTATTCGCGACCGCGCTGATGGCGATTAATTATCAGCATGTCTGGTTTTCGCAAAATGCGCGTGGGTATACCGGGATGGTGTTCTGGACGCTGCTGGCGAGTATCTTCTTCATTCGCTGTGCCAGCCAGGGACGGAGGTCAGATTGCTTCATCTACGGCGTTAGTGCGGCGCTCGGGATATACACCCATCTGATGATGGCCTTCGTGGTCGTGGGTCACGCGATCCTCTACGGCTGGTTGCTGTGGTCGAAAAAAAAATCCAACGGCCAAGTGCCTCGAAATTCCTCTTTGTTGTTTTATGGTTTCGTGCTGGCCGGATTTGTGTCCCTTGCCCTGTACGCGCCGGTCCTTCCAGGAGTCTTCGCGCGCACGATTGGTGTCGCCGGCACCTCGGTCAGGTCGGAATGGGCCAGTCCGCTGTGGGCGCTTAAAGAAATGGTTTACGGGTTACGTAACGGTGCGGGCGGCGGCTTGCTCGCTATTCCTTTCGGCGGACTTTTGCTTTTGAGTGGGTTGGTGAGTTTCTGGCGGAGCAACCGTTTTGCCGTCGGATTGATGTTGTTTCCAGGGTTGGTGACCGCCGCCGCTGTGCTCGCAACCAGCCACAACTTCTGGCCCCGATTTTTCTTTTTCGAAATCGGTTTCGCTCTTCTCTTGCTGGTCCGTGGTGCTGTGGTTTGTAGCGAGTTTGCTGCGAATCTGGTGAGCCGCACAGGCCGGCTCGCATCCCGATTCAGTACTGCCGTGCTGGTTGTGATGCTGCTCGTGTCTGCGATTCCTTTGCGAGCAGAATATCTTCATCCAAAACAGGATTATGTTTCCGCCATTCGATTCGTCGAAGGGCAGCAGAGATCGGAAGAGCAAGTGGTGACGGTAGGGATGGTCACGACCGCCTTCCAACGCTACTACGGCCGTTCCTGGCCTCTGCTGGAAACCCGCGCCCAGTTGGATGCTCACCTGTCGCAGGACCATGGAACCTGGCTGATCTACGCGATGCCGATTTACATTCGCGCAAGCCAGCCTGAAGTCTGGAATGAGATCCAGAATAAATTTACCGTAGTTCGCGTATTTCCTGGGACCTTGTCAGGCGGCGAGATCTTCGTCTGCAGATCGAAGGACGAGCGGGCCCGGGTGGTCCTGCACTGAGATTGGGGGGAGTTCATGCGAGAAGTCGGGGAGCAAATTGTGACGTTGGCGGAACAGATCGAGAACACGAACGTGGAAACCGTGGCAGTGTCGGTGGTTATGCCCGCGTTTAACGAGGCTCAAATGGTGGGCGCGCAGATCGAAAGAATTCGGGAAGTGATGGACCGTACCAACTGCCCCTACGAATTGATCGTGGTAAACGACGGTTCCACGGACGACACTGCCAACGCCGTACGCCAGCACCGGGTGCAGTTGATCGAAAAGAAATACAACCGGGGCTATGGCGCGGCCCTCAAGACTGGTATTGCCGCAGCCAAGTACGATTGGATTCTCATTATCGACGCCGACGGTACCTATCCGGCCGAAAGCATTCCTCGATTACTCGAGGCTCTTCCCGACTACGACATGGTAGTCGCTGCCAGAACTGGACCGCACGTACATATCCCGTTGGTTCGGCGTCCCATGAAGTGGGTGCTGGGACGTCTGGCGAACTATCTGGCGCGACAGCCGATTCCCGACCTGAATTCTGGACTTCGCGTCTTCCGCAAATCTTTGGCCGAGAAGTTCGAACATCTCCTGCCTTCGGGCTTTTCGTTCACCTCGACGATCACCATGTCGATGTTGCTGAATGACTATCGGGTGCTGTATCTGCCGATCGATTACCACAAGCGGGTGGGGCTTTCGAAGGTCCGCGCGCTTCATGTTTACGATTTCCTGCTGGTGATTCTCCGTACGGCCATCTATTTCAATCCTCTTCGCTTCTTTCTTCCCCTTGGGGGGGTGTTCTTTCTTATTGGGCTAGGAAAGCTCGCCTTTGACATACCGCACGGAGTGTTTTCGCCGGCCGCGGGAATATTTCTTTTGGCGGCTTTAGTGATTTTGGCGCTCGGCCTGATTTCCGACCAGCTTTCCAGAATCGCGTTAAGCGCACGGGCGAAATAATCCATGAAACTTGTCGCGCGTTCTTTGCGTCATCCTTTTACCCGCATTGCAGGAAGTGTGGCCATGCTGGGGTTGCTGCTCGTATTCGTGCCTTTGCATAAGCTCGGCACGGCCATGAGAAAAATCCCGCCATCTCTTTGGTTCTGGATTGTCGCCGGTTATCTCGCGACGCACTTGATCGGCGTGATGAAGTGGCGCCTGACTCTTGGCTTGAGCGACGCAAGACTTACCTTCTCACAAGCGACCCGCTGTTACTTTGCCGGACTGTTTGGTACAGTGTTTCTTCCGTCGATCGTGGGTGGTGACGTGGTCCGCATGGGAATGGCGTTTCGCATCCATCGGAATCGCGCAGGCGTGCTTTTGGGCAGTCTGGTGGACCGGCTTCTCGACATCGTGGCCCTGGCTGTGGTGGCGGGCATTGGCGCGCTGCTGCTCCCGGGAGCATTGGAGCAACGGCATCGCCGAATATTCATCGTGCTGGCCGTAATGTTCGCAACGGGAATCGCAGGGCTGTTTGGGTTCCTGGCGCTTATTCCTTGGCGACGGCTGCCTTTCAAGCTGCGCCGGACGCTGGCCAAACTCCGGCGAGCTTGGCGGTCGATGGCATCCCGGCCGCTATACGTGCTGTTGCCTATGCTGCTTGGCATCCTGATCCAAACGGCGCTAGTTACTTTGGCTGCCACCATCGCGGCGGCGTGCGGGCTCCATATTCCCTTTCGCATCTGGCTCCTGGTTTGGCCGCTTGCAAAATTGATAGCTCTGGTTCCCATTACGCTTGGAGGCCTGGGCGTTCGGGAAGCAGGGTTAACGGCGCTTCTCGCTCCGTTCGGCGCTCCGGCGGCGCTCTCAATCGCGGTCGGACTCTCATGGGAGTCGATCATTATTGTCGGTGGCTTGGTTGCAGGTCTGATTTCTTTTTTGATCGGCGGAGCGGGATTTGCTCGCGCCGTCCTTCGTTCGACTCCATCGCGGTCGTCAACCCGAGAACTGACTCCCGCTGGCGAAATGGAGTAGCGAGCAGCAGACCGCCGCGGGTGCTTTGAATCCCAGCTCAACAAAATTGATGGATGTACCCAAGCAAACTCGAGATCTTGCTCCTCACGTAGTCATCCTCGGCGCCGGACCTGCGGGCGTAGGCGCTGCGTACGAACTCACGCGCAACGGGTTCACTCAAGTCACAGTTCTCGAGCAACGAGACGCCGTGGGCGGCAACGCCGGCAGTTTTCAGTTGGACGGAGTTTGGGTGGACTACGGCAGTCACCGCCTCCACCCGGCGTGCGATCCTACAATTCTGAATAATCTTCAGAAACTAATGGGCGAGGATTTGCTCGATCGTCCACGCCACGGTCGCATTCGGCTGCAAGACCGTTGGATTCATTTTCCGCTCAAGCCGGACGATCTCTTGCTGCGACTTCCGAAAAAGTTCGCTGCTGGAGTGACGTTGGATCTTCTTCGCAAACACCTTGTGAAATCCAATGGACACGTGGAATCGTTTGCTTCAGTTCTCGAGCGCAGTCTGGGCCCTACGATTTGCCGCGAGTTTTACTTTCCTTATGCCCGCAAGCTTTGGGGGTTGGCACCGGAAGAGTTGGCTTCCACGCAAGCGCATCGGCGGGTCTCGGGCAACTCCGTGGGCAAAATCCTTCGCAAGGTCGCCAACTCAGTGCCGGGGTTAAAGAAACCCCGTGCCGGACGATTTTTCTATCCGCGGCGTGGATACGGTCAAATCTCTGAGCGAATCTGCGAGGCCGCAAAAGCCGGGGGTGCCAAATTCTTGCTAGGAGCGAAGGTTCTTGGCGTAGAGCGAGAGGGCTATCAAGTCTCTGCGGTGCGTTACGAATTGAACGGGAAGGAGCATGTAATCGCGACCAGGAACGTGTGGTCAACTCTGCCTGTGAGTCTGTTGGTCCGAAGCATGCGTCCGGAGCCGCCGGCAGAGATTCTGGACGCAGGAAAGGGCATCTCGTTCCGGGGAATGATCCTGATTTACGTTACGCTGGAACAGGATCAGTTTTCCGAATACGACGCGCATTATTTCCCCGAAGAAGCGATCCCCATCTCGCGCCTCTCCGAGCCTAAAAATTACAGTCATTCGAGCGAACCCAAAGGGATCACGGTGCTGTGCGCGGAGTTGCCGGCTGATCCCGGCTCGCGCGAGTGGCAAATGAGCGACCAGGAGATTGGAGATTCGCTCTGCGCATGGCTTGAGAAGGCGAACTTGCCGGTCCGGGCCAAGGTTCTTCGAATAACAACTCGCAAATTGCGCCAGGCGTATCCCGTGTATCGCCGGGGCTTCGAGCAGCATTTTGATAAAGTCGATCAATGGCTGGGAAAGCTGGAAGGCCTGCTTTCGTTCGGCCGCCAGGGACTTTTCGTCCACGACAATACACATCACGCTCTTTACATGGCTCGCGCAGCCGCAGATTGCCTTCAACCCGATGGCAAATTAGACAGAAGTCTCTGGGCACAATACCGCGAAGTGTTTGAAAAGCATGTTGTGGAAGATTGATCTTCGGCGCAAAGCCTCGTCGGGGTTTAGTATTCAATGACAATTTCTTCAAAATCCGTACGGAACAACTACCTTCTGATCGTGTTCGACAGCTGCCGCTACGATTCCTTCATGCGTGCTCGGCCGCGGAACATCATGAAGCTAGGCAAGGTGGAGAAGCGCTGGTCGTATGCTTCCTGGACATCTCCTTCGCACTACAACCTGCTGATCGGGCTTATGCCGCACACCAGCCCGAAGCATGTGTATGCATCGGAGTACTATAAGAAGGATTTTCTGCAGTTCAACGAGCGCTTGGGATGCAGCGACTTCGAATTCAAATCACTGGTGCCTAAAATGTTCCTGCCCACATTCCTGCGAGATAATATGGGCTATCGCACCAATGCCATGGTTTCGCTGCCTGTGTTGAACCCGAAAACCATCCTCAATACGGGGTTTGACACCTACAAGCTTATGGAAAAGCACAACGACATGCGGGCCATGGTAAGGCAGATGACATTCTCGGAGACCCAGCCGAACTTCTTTCTGATGAACATCGGCGAAACCCATTATCCCTATGCGTTGCCCGATGAACCGCAGGATCAATGGCCGCGCATTAGCGGTGTGCATGGCGTCTTCAAGCACCTGGACGATGAGGTAGTCGGCGGCAAGCTGCTGGTGCGAAAAGAGAAATTTTTCAACAACCGCAAACTGAAGGAACTTCGGGACCGACAAGTTGCGGCGGTTAAGTACTTGGATGGAGTGGTTGAAGAGTTATTCGATACGCTTCCCAAGAATACGTACGTCACTATCACCGCAGATCACGGGGAATTGTTTGGCGAGGACGGATATTTCGGCCATGGCCCGATTTATCACGAGAAGGTTTGGCAAGTGCCGTTCGTCGAAGGGAAATTGCGATGATGATGTACGTTGGTCCGGGCGCCGGGTTCGCGTTTCTTGGCTCTTTCTTGAGCCTGGCCGCGGGGTTCCTTTTCAGTCTGTTTTCGCTGATGACGTGGCCATTTCGCATGACGTGGCGACTGGTTCTGCGGCGCCAGGGTTTTCGCAACGCGCATGTAAAAAAAGTTATTTTTCTCGGGCTGGATGGATTGGATCCCAGATTGACTGAGCAGTTCATGGCTGAAGGCAAATTGCCGAACTTGGCTCAGCTCAAGGAGAATGGATCTTACTCGCGGCTGCGGACCACTTTCCCAGCTCTCTCGCCCGTAGCTTGGTCTACGTTTGCGACTGGAGTGAATCCCGCCAAGCACAACATTTTCGACTTTCTCAACCGCAACATGAGGAGTTACGTTCCCGAGCTGGCTGCGGCCAAGGTTCAAAACAGCGATCGGGTCCTGAAGCTCGGGAAACTGAGAATTCCTCTTTCACGGGCGCGCGTGGAACTCCGACGTAAGAGTCAGCCTTTTTGGAAGTTGCTTGGGCAACAGCAGATCGGATCTACCATCATTCGCGTTCCGATCACGTTTCCGCCCGACAAGTTCAACGGCCGGCAGCTTTCGGCGATGTCCACCCCGGACCTGCGCGGCACGCAGGGCAGCTTTTCCCAATTCACCACTCGGGTAAGTCAGACAACGTTTGAAAGCGGCAGTCGCTACCCTTTGAAGCGTGTTGACGAAACTCTCGAGGGAGAGCTTGAAGGCCCCGACAACATTCTTCTGGAAAATGGCGGAGCGATGCGGATTCAATTTCGCATTCGCTTTCACGCGGGCAAGCCAATCCTGGAGATTCAAGACGGGTCCTACCCTCTCGAACCTGGAACTTACACCCCATGGGTAAAGCTGAAGTTCAAGGCGTCTCTTGGCATCAAGGTGAACGGTATCGCACGCTTCCTGGTCACCGAAACGACTCCGCATTTCTCGCTGTACGTCTCTCCGATTCAGATTGATCCCGAAAAGCCGGCATTGCCCATCAGCCACCCGTCCTATTACGCGGCGTATCTGGCAAAGTTGCTGGGCACTTATTCCACGCTGGGCATGGCTGAAGATACTTGGGCGCTCAATGAAGGCGTGATTGACGAAGGTGAGTTTCTCAAGCAGGCATATCTTCTGATGGAAGAGCGGGAAGCGATGTTCCGGAATGCCTTGGAGAAGACGAGGCGGGGCGTAGTGGCGTGCGTCTTCGATACCAGCGACCGAGTGCAGCACATGTTCTATCGGTACCTTCACGGCGATCAGAAAACAAACAATGGCTACGGCCGCACGATCGAGGATCTGTATCAACGGATGGACAAGCTAGTCGGAGTGGCGCTCGAGCATGTCGACAAGGACACTGTGATCTTTGTCCTTTCTGATCACGGATTCTGCTCGTTCCGGCGCGGGGTCAACTTGAATTCCTGGCTACGAGACAACGGCTACCTGGTGCTTGAGAATGGCGCTACGGAAAGCGATCGCTATTTCAAAGGCGTGGATTGGAGTCGCACCCGTGCCTATACGATGGGCTTGGGCGGACTCTATCTGAATATGAAGGGACGCGAGGCGCGAGGGATCGTGAAACCCGGCGCCGAAGCCGACGCACTCACCGCGGAACTGATCCAGAAACTGAGTCAACTGCGCGACGAAGAGCGCAATGAGACCGGCATTCGTGCAGTCTATGCGACCCGTCAGCTTTATCGGGGGCCCTATCTAGCTGAAGCTCCCGACATGATCGTTGGCTACAATGACGGCTATCGCACTTCGTGGGATGCCGCCGTGGGGAAGGTCTCGGCAAAGGTTTTCGAAGATAATTGCAAAGCTTGGAGTGGCGATCATTCGGTAGATCCCACGCTGGTTCCGGGCGTGCTGTTCTCCAACCGCAAGATCGAAGCGCAAGATCCAGGGATTGAAGATATGGCTCCCACCGTGCTGCATCTGTTCGGCGTCGATCGGCCCGCATGGATGGAAGGCAAGCCTGTATTCAATCTCGCGTGATTTTTCTGATGCTGAAAACGAAATTACAGACAGCTGTTTGGATCGTGCTGGCTCTTGGTCTGACCGCCGGCACGACGGGGTGCGGAAAAACCAGCGCTTCCACCAAGGGCATTATCGTGCTCGGTATTGATGGCATGGATCCAAACTTTCTGGAACGTCACTGGGATGCGCTGCCGAATCTCGACAAGTTGCGACGGGAAGGCGAATTCAAGCGCCTGCAAACGACAATGCCTCCCCAGAGTCCGGTCGCGTGGTCAACATTTATTACGGGAATGGACCCAGGCGGCCACGGAATTTTCGATTTCGTTCATCGCAATCCTCTGACGCTCGCGCCTTATTCTTCGATGGCGCAAACGGCGGAAGGCGGATGGACGATTCCGATCGGCCCCTATGAACTGCCGCTCTCATCGGGGCAAGTGGTTTCGTTCCGCAAGGGGAAACCGTTCTGGGAGATTCTTGCCGAACATCACGTCCCGACGACCATCATCCGCATGCCAACTGATTTTCCACCCGAACACGAGGACGAAGGTTTTTCGGTTTCGGGGATGGGTACCCCCGATCTACGCGGCACCTTCGGGACATTCGCGCTCTATACCGATGTGCCCTCGCAACAGAGCCGAACGGTTCCGGGAGGCCAGATCGTTCACGTCGATCTAAAAGATCATTCAGTGACGCTGAAAATTGAAGGTCCGGATAACTCCCTGCGCAAGGACAAGGCGCCGACTTTCGTGGAGATGACGGTGCACGTCGATCCCGACCAGGCAGCCGCGCGCTTCGACATTGGCAAGCAGCAACTAATTCTCAAAGAAGGGGAGTGGTCAAGCTGGATTCAAGTGGAGTTCCCGCTGATTCCAGGCTTGAAGAGCGCAGCCGGCATGTTCCGTTTGTACGCAAAAAAGCTGCAGCCGAATTTCGAGCTCTACGTTTCGCCGATTAATATTGATCCTTCCGATCCAGAGCTGCCAATCACCGCTCCCGCGGCCTACAGCCAGGAACTCGCGAAGAAAGTCGGCCTGTTCTACACGCAGGGCATGGCGCAAGACACGTCGGCGTTTCGGCAGGGAGTTTTTGACTACAAAGAGTACGTCACGCAAAGTCACCAGGTTTCACTCGAGCACTTGAAACTGTTGCGCTACGGCGTGGAACATTTTCACGGCGGACTGCTATTTTTTCACTTCTTCGGAACCGACCAGGACTCGCACATGCTCTGGGGCAAGTACGATGACGAACTCCTAAGCACGTACAAAATGGTTGACGACACTATCGGCTGGGTTCGAGCGAACATGGGCGACGCCACACTCATCGTAATGTCTGACCATGGTTTCTCTACTTTTGACCGTGCCGTGAATTTGAATACCTGGCTGATGAAAGAAGGTTTCCTGGTGCTGGACGATCCCAAAAATGTCAGCGATGAAGAAATGTTCCCGCACGTGGACTGGTCAAGAACGCAGGCCTACTCCATCGGCCTGAACGGAATTTATCTGAATCTACGCGGCCGGGAGCGGGAAGGAATCGTAGAGCCCGGCGACGAAGCGGATGCGATCATAAACAAGATCGCCGAGAAACTGCGGAACGCCCGCGACCCCGATAGTGGCAAGCCCATGGTCGGGGGCGTCACCCTGCCGCATCGGGAGTTTCACGGGGAAATGCTGAACAAGGCGCCAGATATTCTCGTTGGTTATACGCCCGGCTATCGCTCTTCGTGGCAAACGGTGCTGGGCGCGGTCCCCGCGGCTTTAGTGGAAGACAACAAGGGGGAATGGCGAGCGGATCACTGCATCGATTCACGGTTCGTGCCGGGAGTGCTCATCAGCAATCGCAAGAGCCGCGCGACGGATCCGCATTTGTATGACTTGACCGTTTCTTTGATGCAGGAATTTGGCGTCGCCCCCGGCCCCGGCATGATCGGGCACTCTATTTATTGAGGTAGTCATGTTCAACACAACAGTAAAGCTGAAAAAAGCAACTTGGCAGCGGGTGAAGAAGTGTAGCGATGCGGCAGGGTATTCCTCGCCGGAAGAATTCGTCGAGCACGTTCTCGAGAGGGAGCTGGCGAAACTGGAAGATGCCGAATCGGACGAAGCAATTGTGAAGAAGCTGCAGGGGCTTGGTTACATCGAGTAGGCCGAAGAGCAGAATGGAACTCGCACGGATGATCGCAAGCGCTACCATCGCCGGGATGCTGTCGCCGTTTAGCGGTCGAAACCCAATGATGAGTTTAATTCCGCTCAGTGTGCTGCTAGGTGTGGTTATGCTGTGGGTGTTTGGGCGAACTTCTAATCAAGCGGCGATTCGGAAAGTGAAAAGCGAGTTGTACGCACACCTGTACGAGATGAGACTGTTTACCGACGAACCGCTGCTCATCTGGAAAGCGCAATGGGGCTTGCTCACGGCCAACGTCCGATACATCGCCATGATGCTGGTGCCAGCACTAGTACTGACCGCCCCGATGATCCTGATTTTCGCCCAGTTGGAATGCTTTTATGGATATGCGCCACTCGCGCCGGGGCAAGAGACCATTGTGACCGTCCAGCTGAAAGGTCAGGGCGCGCAGGCGCCGGTGCTGCATACGCCGGATGGAATTGCGGTAGAGAGTCCGGCGATTCGCGTGAACGGAAGTCAGCAGATCAGTTGGCGGATTCGCGCTCTTCGCCCAGTTACCGGCGACCTGCAATTTTTGTTTCCGGGGCAGACGCTCGACAAGAGCGTGAAGGTTGGCGCCGAGCCGCAGTACGTCTCTGAGCGTCGTGTGAGTTCAGCGCTGGATCTGCTCTGGTATCCAGCCGAGAGCCGCTTGCCCGCCGGCCCGGTGGACTGGATCGAGCTGCGCTATCCACCAGCAACGGTCCACGCCTTGGGGCTCGATCTCCACTGGCTGGTCTGGATGCTGATTTTCTCCATGGCAAGCGCATTGATTTTCAAGAGACAATTTCGGGTAGCGTTCTGAAGGCGTTTTAATGCTCTCTGGAACAACCATCTTCGATAACGATACCAGCGGTCAGCCACGAATTAGGGACTTGCGGATGGACACAGACAGTTCGAATCCGAACCGAAGTTGGAAGACGAATATCGTTGGCGGCGCGATCAGCGGCCTTCGAATCTGGTTGGTATACGGCGTAGTCGAGTTCGTGCTGACTTGCGTCGTTCCCATGTTGGCGCAACGCGAGACCACGGTGCCAGGATGGCAATGGCATCTCTTCGGGTTGGTGTTCGGTGTCTACGCAATGTGCGGAGTCTTCTTGGGTGGCGCTGGTGGGGCACTCGTGTTGTGGACCGGGATGTGTAAGAAGAGCAACCCGCGCAGTGCCCACGAGATTATTGCTGCTTTGACATTAGTGCTCGCATTTGTGGCGAATGGGGTGCTCGCTTGGCCCCCGGCTCGGTCCGAGTATATTGCACTAGCCATGGCGGTTTTGCTGGCAGGTGGGTTTGCCGGAGCATCAGCCTCAATTATCTCCCTGAAACACGTGCTCGTTCTTGCGAATCCATGGACGGTAAGTTTGCTGCTTCTTGCCTGGCCATGGGTTGGTAATGACATGCTACACAGTTATTCAGTTATCTTAAGGATGACTGTATTCTTAGTGCTCGTGGGCTTGGTTGTCGGCCTGTCGACCATATCGCGAAGTTGGCGACTAGGAACGATAAAGCGGACCCTGAAGCCAGCGGTAACTGCAGGCATAGCGACCATGCTGTTGTTGATCGGGGTGGGTAAGGGCAAGACTCACATGGTTCAAGAGACCCAGATCAGCGGGCTGGCAACCGGCAGTAGATGCAATGTCGTGTTGATCACGATGGACACGGTTCGCGCCGATCATCTCTCCGTCTACGGATACGAGCGCAATACGACGCCGCGCCTACGAGAGTTCGCTCGCGAAGCAACGGTTTACACTCGCGCCATCGCAGCTTCAGACTTGACGCTGTCGTCGCATGCGTCGATTTTTACGGGACTCTACCCGAGCTGGCACGGCGCGTATGTCGTGCCGGGAGAATATCCCGAGGGCCGTCCGCTCTCACCGAACGCTGTAACGCTGGCGGAGGTACTGCGTTCGCAGGGCTACCGGACGATGTCGGTAGCAGCCAACACTGCTTACTTACAGGAGCCAATGGGTCTGACCAAGGGTTTCGAAATAAGCGACGTTCACGGTGCGGTACGGCTGTGTTGTTCTCATCTCTACCTGCGTGAAAGCGCCAGGCGCGCGTTGAATCTTCTGACGGATACGAATGCATTTGACGCTGTTGAACTCCGCTCGGCGGACATCAATGAACGTGCACTGGCCTTACTCGAAGAGACTAAACGAAAAAGCCCGTTTTTCCTCTTTATCAACTACATGGACTCGCATATGCCTTATGTTCCCCCGTCCCCGTTCAACGCTCAATTCGACGGCAGAGATCTGCATTTTAAGCCATATGCCGATCACAAACTGTTGACGTATGAAGTTGACTTTGGTAAACGCCATGTCACCGCGACGGAAAGACGGCACCTCGTGTCACAATACGACGGAGGCATTGCCTACATGGATTACGAGATGGGAAAGCTTTTCAGCCGCTTACGCGAACTGGGGTTGTACGAAAATACGCTCATCATCATCACGGGGGACCACGGAGAGGCATTTGGTGAACGGGATGTCGTCCAACACGCGATGGGTTCAGCTTATCAGGACGAGGTCCACGTGCCATTGCTGATAAAGTATCCAGGCCAGCATGAGGAGCGTCGGTCCGATGCCTTGGTGAGTCACGTTGACCTAATGCCTACCGTTCTCGACTTTGCGGGATACGTGTCACCTCCGAACTTGCAGGGGCGGACCTTACGCCAGCCGCGTGCTGGTGATTCTCCCGTGTACGCCGAAAGCAGGGCTATGGGGTTTCTTACGAGCCCGCGATTTCGAGGCGTTCGCCGCGCTATTTTTGTCGGCTCCTGGGAACTGATTGCGTGGAGTGAGGGTCCCCCTGAGCTCTACAATTTGGCGACGGACCCTGATGAAAATAATAACTTGTATCGAGTTGCTGATCGTCACGCCAAAGCTCTTGCGGATCGGCTCTCCGCCTGGGTCGCCGCATCCCCCCGACAGTTCGAAAAGCCTGGCAATCTGGATAAGAGCAGGGTTGAGAAACTCAAATCGCTCGGCTATGCCCAATAGCAATCGGTACTTTTGCTAACCACCTTTATCTTTCCTAAACATCTTCATCTTGCTTTCCATCCCTGAGGTCATAACGTGGAGCAGTTGGTCACACAATCAAAGCGCAAACCGCATCGTTGGCAAGACTTTGAAACCCTGAAAGTGACCACGCCCCTAGGTGTTGGCGCGCGCCACCGTTTTCCATGGTTCATTCTCCTTGGAGCTACGGCATTGGTGGGTTTTGCCCTGCGAATGTTCCGCCTCGATTCCCAGAGTGTATGGTACGACGAAGTATTTGCACTGAGCGTCAGCCGACTTCCGTTTGGCCAGATGCACAAAGCGCTCTTACAAGACCTGGTGCATCCCCCGTTGCATTACTACATGATGCATGAGTGGTTTCGAGTGTTTGGTTTTGGAGTGTTCCAGGCACGGCTGATGTCGGCCGTGTTTGGAGCGCTCGCGGTTTTGCTGATTTACTTCTTGGCCGATTACCTGTTTGACCGCCGCGCCGCACTAATCTCATCCGCGCTGCTGGCATTCTCACAACTCGCGATCATGTACTCGCAAGAGGCGCGGCCATACGCTCAATTCTCACTGCTCTACTTGGGTTGCATTTACTTTTTCCTTCGGGCTCTGCGAGAAAAACGTTTAGGGATGTGGCTCGGCTTCTTGTGTTGTGCTTGTCTGCTGATCTACACACACTATTACGGATTTCTGGCGATTGCGTCTCTGTTTGCCTTCGCATTCGTACGGCGTAAGGAATATTCACTGCCGTCGACATGGCTGTGGGGCGGCGTATTCGGGATGGCGCTCGGCTATGTGCCATGGCTGTCGAGCGGCATCGTAAGTGAGGCGCTGCGCGGAGAGAAAATACAGCGGCTCAATGCGATGGCACATTCGGTTTCAGCACCAGTTCACTGGTTTACATTAGCCACCGCCATCAACGTCTTCAACAACGGCCGTCTAAGTGGGCTCATGTCGAGTTGTCCTGCATGGACCTTTGTCGTGGGCGGGCTGCTATTCTGCTTGCCAGCAGCGCTTGCACTTTTGCCGTTACTGGATCCGCCTGGCACCAGACTGGAACAGGCGAGGGAGCGCGAGAGCGTACTGTACCTGCTGCTGTTGCTCACGGTACCGATAGCCTTGGCGCTTTTGGCAGGACTGCTGTATCGGACCTACGACATCAAGTATGTGGCCTTTTGTGCCGTTCCTTACTACATCTTGGTTGCGCGTGGTCTCTCTTTGGGCGATTCTTCGGCAGCGCGCCGGATTATGGTCACCCTAATACTCGCGTACAGCGTCCTTTCTCTGCGGGCGAATTATTTTATTAACTATAAAGAAGACTACAAACATGCCCTCGCGTCCATTGCTAACGACTATCAGCCCAGTGACTGCGAAGTGGTCGCTCCGACGTGGGAAGAGCGGCAAGCGCGATGGGCGTGGTCGATTTACCAAGGCGACAAGTCGACTCCGCAGATTCTTCCTCTTGACTCGGTAACGCCCGGCTCCGGAGGATGCGAAAGAGTCTGGCTGATCTCGGTCTTTGATCGAAGCAATCCCGAGGCAATTCGAGAAGCCGAATTGGCTCGGCAGCAACTCACGCAGACTTATCTCGAACACCAACGCAGGAGATTTTTCTGGGTTGATGTCGATCTTTATGCTGCGGCGGAGGCGAAGCTGCAGGCCGAGACAAAGGCTACCCGCTAAGACTGTGGTCTCCGGTTTTTGATTTCCGAGTTACTTCTAACTGCCTCAAGCTAGATAAAACAGCGCCGAGCGATATCCCGCTATTTATTTCTCTCCAGGACCCGGAACAAGTGCTTGCAACTCTGAATAAGAATATGAACAGCCGCGAAGGCCGAACTTCATCCACCGCCTTCATGTTCCCCCAGCCCTGGATTTATACGACCAGAGGCATCGCAGTCCGTCTGTTCATTACTTGTTGGATGATCTATGCAGTGCACGTTGCCACGAATACGGTACGCGAGATCTATTTGGCACTGGCAATTGGCGATCACTTTTCGTTCCGGGTGGATGACTATGCCAATATGCATCCCGATCTGTTCGAAAAACCTGGTTACGGCTGGCACATCGGAGCGAACCCCGGGGCGTCGATGTTAGGAGCCATACCTTATTTCTTGAGCCGGCCGGTAGTTGATCAGATTGTGGCCGCGGTCAATCGATCTCGAACTGCGGGTGCACGAAATGAGCCTCCACCATACAACTCGCCATGGCCAATGCGGAGGGCCTTTTACGCCGAGGCCTGGCGCCGCGGGTATGACATTAAGTTCGGCCTGGCAGCTCTTGTCATGCAGTGGTTTTGCATGGCGCCTATTTCCGCCTTGGGCGTGGTCGCAATGTTCTTTCTGCTGCGCCGGGTATTCGGTTCGGACTACATTGGCCTGTGGCTCGCCTTGCTGTACGCGTTCGGCACTCCTGTGTTTTTCCGTACTGGCTTCCTGAACCACAACATGATTCTCGGCCATTTCGCATTCATCGGGTTTCTTCTGTTGTGGAACCCAGGTCAGGATTTTCGTTGGCCAGAGAGTGTCCGCTATTTTCTTTGTGGCCTCTCGGCTGGAGCAGCGATGCTGCTCGACTACTCCGGCATCGTGATACTCGGTGGACTGTTTTGCTACGCGGTGGTCAAGGCTTGGAGGGCGGAGCCGATTCGCCATGTGATTCGGCGGGCCGGGACTTATGTCTTGGGGTCTATCGGCCCTATACTCCTGCTATGGTTCTATCAGTGGCGGAGTTTCGGAAATCCGTTTCTTCCCGGCCAGCACTGGATGCCGCCCGTTGAATGGATCGATATCGGTTATCAAGGCTTTACATGGCCCCAGCCCGACCTTTTCTGGCATCTGCTGTTCGATTATCGGTACGGGCTGTTCACGACGTGCCCGATGTTGCTGCTCGTCCTGTTGGCTTTGTACAGGCGCCGAGCTATAAAGCGCTTCCTACCTGCGCCTGAATTTGCTATATTGATGCTCCTCCCCTTAGCGTTGATATTGTTCTGTAGCGGCATCAGCTACACGCGCCTTCAATTCAACAATGGCATGCGCTATCTGGCTCCAACTCTGCCGTTCTTGTTCGTGCCAGTGGCGGTGGCCCTGGTAAAGATAATTTCTCGGCGACTCGCATACCTCGCCTCGATTATTGCTGTTGCCCAGGCTTGGTCGATGGCGATGTCGCGAGACGTCGAGCGCGGATTCGGCGTGCTCGATCCAGTGCTGCGTGTTTTCATTGGAGGATTTCAGGTTCCCGTGCTAACGGTGTTGTCGCGAATGAACAGCGGGCAGTATGGCGATTACACCTCTGCAGGCGTTTCACCGTTGCCGATCTTCGCGGTTGTAGCAGCACTCATATTCGTTTTGTGGTCGACTGGCCTGCGTAGTGAACCTCAGTCTGCCACTGAGGCAACGGAACGTTCTGTTGTGGAGGTCATGAGCAGTTAGGACTTTATTTGTTTGTAGAAGAGTTCCGAAGAATTGGATTAGCTTCCGTCTAAGACCCTCCCTCTAAGTCAGAAGTCTGAGTAGTTAGCTCCAATCGTTCAAAACATCTTTAACCAGAAGGCAGCAAGATGATTGACGCTCCCACGAAGGACGATAGTCAACTCAGCGTTGATGTGGTCATTCCCGTTCTCAATGAGGCGCACGTACTCAAGAAGAGCGTGGAGACTCTATCTTGCTTCTTGCAAGGTTCCTTGTCATATCGCTGGCGAATCGTGATTGTCGACAACGGTTCAACGGACGGCACGCAAAACGTGGCGAAGGAGTTGGCCGCGGTATACCCCGAGGTCAAGGTTCTCCGCCTGCTGCAGAAGGGACGTGGACGCGCGCTGCGCCATGCCTGGCTGCGGAGCGATGCTGACGTGGTTTGCTATATGGATGTGGATCTCTCTACCAGGCTCGACCACGTTCCCGAACTGCTGGATGCGATTGCGCACGAGGGTTATGACGTGGCAACGGGCTCGCGGCTCATGCGAGAATCGCAGATCAAGAGATCCGTAAAAAGGGAGATTATCTCCCGCATCTATAATATCCTCGTCAAGGCTGTGCTCTTTACACGTTTCAGCGATGCGCAATGTGGCTTCAAAGCTTTAAGCCGCAAGGCAGTCGAGCAGATAGTGCCGCAGATCAAAGACCAGGCATGGTTTTTCGATACTGAACTGCTCACCCTTGCTGAAAAACAAGGCTATCGGATCAAAGATCTTCCGGTGGTGTGGATTGAGGACGATGATAGCCGCGTCAAGATTATTCAGACTGGGTGGGAAGATATAAAGGGCCTGTTCCGTCTACGGCGACAGTTGTGGAGCAAAACATCGTTCGCCACGACAGTTCCCAAGCCGATTCTTCCTAGCGGGGCAGACGCCGCGGTCGACGAGGTATCGGCAATCGCCCACGCTGGTGAGCGGCCGGCGAAAGCAGAGCTCCATCGCACCGCCTAGTGGGGCTTAGGCCCGTGCTGAGTAAATTACACCTCGACTTCGTCTAAGTGCAACAATCATAAGCGTCGGTGCTTCAGATGACGAAAGGGTTCGAAGTGGCAGCTTCGATTTTTCTGACGGGAGCGAATGGGTTTGTCGGACGCCGGCTGCTGCCATTGCTGGCTGCCTGCCCGAATCGAAGGGTCGTTTGCCTAGTGCGCAGCACGCCGGCTCAAAGCGTGCCCGAAAATGTCGAATTCGTTGTAGGCGACTTGGTTGACAGTCCTGCTTACGCAGACGCGTTAGCTACTTGTGATGCGGTCATTCACCTTGCGGCAGCAACAGGGAAGCGAGCTCCTGCGGAATACTTCCGGATCAACCGCGATGGGAGCCAGACACTTGTAACTGAGGCGGAGCGAGCGGGCGCACGGCGCTTTGTACATGTCAGTACGATCGCAGTGAATTTTCCTGATAAGTCTCACTACCCTTACGCGCAGTCGAAAGAGGAGGCCGAGGCTGCGGTCCGGCAAAGCAGCCTGGATTGGACTATCGTGAGGCCTACGATGATTCTCGGTACAAATGCCCCGGCACTCGAAGGTCTCTCCCGTCTTGCAGCTTTGCCGCTGGTTCCGATGTTCGGGGACGGCAGCAACCCCGTGCAACCTATCCTTGCAGAAGATCTGGCAGCGTTCTTGCTCGCCACGCTTGAGGACAAATCATTGATCGGCAGAACGTTGGAGGTAGGTGGCCCTCAGGTGCTCAGCATTGAGAATCTTTTGCTACGTATCCGTTGTGCCATCGGCAAGGGAAGCGCGCGAGTAGTGCATCTGCCTGCCTGGCCTCTTGCAGCATGTTTGGCATGGGTCGAGCCTTGGTTGCGGCCATTATTGCCGCTCACTGCCGGGCAGTTGGCCTCGTTCACGAATCCTGGAAGTATCACTCCGGATGCATGGGTGGAAGCACGTCAGACTGGAATGAAGAATGTTGAGGAAATGCTCGCGTATTGACCATGAACAATACATCTCAACTCGAACGCGAGTGCCATACGTACACTCAATATTTGATCGGACAGTCGCCCTCGCCATACGTTGTAAATCGCTATCTGGACTTTCACCAAAAGTCAGATGCAGTGCGCGCTTCAGGATTTGACGCGTTTGACCGGTTTCTCGTCAGCCTTTCCGCGCGGCGGCCTTTTTGGGCTGGCATGGCAGACAGTTATGCCAGCGTATTCCGCAAAGACTCCGTCGTGCGGAAGAAGTTGGTGGTTACCTTGGCATTGCTGGAATGTGCCGCGTCCAGTTTCGAAGCGCTCGATGACGTTCAGGGTCTCAGTCTTGCTGCCACGATATTCCAGTTGTCTTGGCGCGCCTTGAGATATTCACTGTTGCTGGGCGCGTCCGTCTTGGTATTTACCCCCGTGCGCATAGTGACGAGTTTATCCTTGAAACCACGCGCTCTACCAGTATTGGAACGTTAATGGAACCGATCGTTGTAGTGGGCTCAGGGGCGAGCGGCGTTCATTTTGCCCTGACAGCGTTGCGCAAGGGCAGGCGTGTGCTGATGCTGGATGTCGGCCACACCGCGCGGGGAACGGTTCGGCCTTCCGATTCACTTAACGAGCTCAAAAAGAACCTGCCCGATCCCATCGATTATTTCTTGGGGTCACGTTACGAATCTCTTGTGCTGCCAGGCGGACACGGCGAATACTACGCGTTTCCTCCGACCAAGCAGCATGTGTTCAAGAAGCCAGCGGGATTTCAGCATCGCGCCAGCGGATTCAATCCTATCTATTCATTTGCCGCCGGTGGTCTGGCGGAAGCCTGGACCGGTGGATGCTATCCGTTTACGGCTCGCGAACTGAACAAGTTTCCATTTAGCTATGAAGAACTTGCGCCGTACTACGCCAAGGTTGCGGAGAACATCGGAATCAATGGTGCCGACGACGACTTAACCTCCGTCTTTGGATGGCAAGGCGATTTGATGAAGCCGCTTGATCTCGACGATCACGCGTCGCTTCTACTGGATACCTATAAACGACATCGCACTGTTCTCAAGGAAAAGTTTGGATGTTCGATGGGCCGGGCCCGCTGCGCAGCACTCAGCAAGGAACTGCCAAACCGCAAAGCATGTAGTTACTGCGGACGGTGCTTGTGGGGATGTCCAAGCGGTGCATTCTACACTCCATCCTTGACTTTAGATGAGTGCCGGACCTATCCGAACTTCCAGTATATTCCGGGATTATATGTGGATCATTTTCGCATGGATAACAGCGGCAAAGCCAAGACTGTGGTTGCCTCTTCGGCCAAGGGTGAGATTCAGGAATTTGCTGCTGACTCGCTGGTGTTGGCGGCGGGGACGCTTTGCTCTGCCAAGATTTTTCTCGAATCCATTTATCGCAATACCGCAGAGACGCCCGAACTTCGGGGCGTGATGGACAATCGCCAGATTCTTATGCCCTTCGTGAATCTGCGATTGCTGGGCCGCAAATGGAATCCGAACAGTTACCAGTATCATCAGATTGCGATCGCCGTTGAAAACGCCAACGAGCACCTGCACGGACTGGTGACTACGCTCAAGACTGCTCTGATTCATCCTTTGGTACAGACATTGCCATTCGATCTTGGAACGGCGGTTTCCGTGTTTCGCAATATTCATGGTGCGCTTGGAATGGTGAACATAAATCTTTCTGATGAGCGGAGGGAAGAGAACCACGTAAAGCTAGATGTGACGACCACGCCACACCGACTTTCAATTCAGTACCGCGCTAAGCCCGACGAGCCCCAAAGGTTGAAGCGCGCAATCTCAACCTACCGCAAGATTCTTCGGAAACTCGGATGTTTCGCCCCCTCCCGAACCGTACACATCCGTCCGATGGGTTCCAGCGTGCATTATGCGGGAACCCTGCCGATGCAAAGTACGCGTGTGCCCCTCACTTGTTCGAAATACGGGCGTAGCCACGACGTGGAGAATTTGTACTTCGCTGACGGCTCGACTTTTCCGGAACTACCAGCCAAGAACATTACGCTGACCTTGATGGCGAATGCCACACGGATCGCGGAAGAAGCATTTTGATGTTGCAAATATCGAGTTTCTAAAGTGATCGATCTTGAAGCAAGAGTCGTTGACGCTGCCAGCTTAACACCTGATTCTCCTAATTCACGCGCCTCGGCGTGGCGAGTATTTCTCACTTGCTGGGTCGTTTACACGGCGTTATGGGCTCCTTATATTGTTCGCGAACATTTCCCTGCCATCGCGCTTGTCGAGCGCGGAAGCCTGAACGTGGATCGTTATCTGGGATGGTCGCCGGATATCTTTCAGGGGTCTCGAGGTGGAGCGTATATAAACAACAATCCCGGAGCATCATTCACCGGGGCCATACCCCTGCTCCTGTTCCGGCCGGTTCTGACCCGCGTGGACGAATGGAATCAAAGGTTGCCCCGACCCAGTCGCAAAGGGGACGAAGGCGATCTGTTTTGGCGGACGGTCTCAGAAGGTCGCGCCCTTTATTTTTTGTTGATCGGATTCTTGACCGTGGCTTTCGTGATGGCTCCCGCGACAGCGGGCACTGCCGCATACTTGTGCACGCGACTCGCCGACGCAGGAATTCCAGTCGCTCGAGCTGCGGGAGCCGCGATGCTGTACGGTCTCGGCACGCCGGTGCTGTTCCGGGCCGGACACTTAAATCATAATCTCCTGGTTGGCGATGCCGGATTTATTGCGCTGCTCATGTTGTGGGATCGAAACGACGCCGCATTGCGGCCCTGGCGTGCTGGAGTGGCGGGATTGCTAAGCGGATATGCTTTACTTTGCGACTACAGCGGCGCAGTCGTAATTTTGATCGTCGCACTCTATGTGTGGTTGCGTTCTACGCAGCTGCCAACTGCGGAGAGATGGCGGCTGATGGCCGTCTTCGGTACCGGGGTGCTTCCTGGAGTGCTTGCGTTAGCGATCTATCAAACTTGGGCCTTTGGTTCGTTTTATCGGCCCTCACAACACTTTATGCCGGCCACCGCCCCAACTTCCCACGGATATCGCGGCTTCGATTGGCCCTCCCCAGCTCTTCTTTGGGCCAATTTTTTTGATCCTCGTTTCGGTCTATTCATTTACTGTCCGGCGCTCTTATTGGCATTGGCGTCACCCTTTGTGAAGCGCGTCCGATACAGTTTTCCGCGGCGGGAAACATTGATATTGATGACCTATTTCTTAACATTTACGTTGTTCTGCGCCGCGAATCAGTATTCCTGGCTGCAGCCAGCCACGGGTTTTCGATACCTTGTGCCAGTAGTGCCGGCGCTCGCTTTGTTGGGTATGCACACGGCCCAAGCGCTGCCTGAGATTGTTCGTTGGGCAATCGCAATCGCGTCTTGCGTACAGAGTCTGGCAATGGCAGCTGCTCGTCAGAACGATGTAAGACTTGTCCTCGGCACGCTTTGGCATAGGGGATTCGCCTTGCCGTGGATGATCCGCCTGAATGACATCGGAATCTGCGTCAACCGTGCACTGCCATTGATCACATTTACGCTGGTGGTGCTAGCAATGGCTTTCATCTGGTTAGTCCCAGGCCTGCGGCGCAGCTACGCTTCATCCGGGGAGTCGCAGCTTCCGGTCACCCTGCTCAATTGTGAGCAGGCATCAAAGGATCAAAATGTTTAAGAAGTTCTGTTTAGCAGCCACAAGCTGCGTCCTGTTCTTCATTCTTCTTGAGGGGCTGTGCAGCAGCTTGATGGTTGCTTACGAGCTATCGTCCCGGTACAAACATCGAACCCTCTCTGGACCTTCGGTGCAATATGACGATCAGCTAGGGTGGGTAAGCGTCCCGAATTTCTACGAGAAAAATTATTACGCACCAGGAATATACTTGCGAACCAACTCCCGAGGATATCGATCAAACCAGGAGTTCAACCAAACTGTACCGGAAGGGAAATTTCGGATTGTTTGTTCTGGAGATTCATTTACATTCGGCGACGGCGTGGACAACGATGCCACTTGGTGCGAGCGCCTGGCGGCGATGAACCCTCGTTTTCAGAGCGTAAACATGGGCGAGACTGGGTATGGGATCGACCAGATGTACTTGCGATATCTGCGCGAAGGCCCGAAGATCGAGCATAACGCTCTTGTCTTTGCTTTCATTGCCGACGATATGCGGCGCATGCAACTGAACGCATTGGGAGGCTATAGCAAACCTTCATTGAAAATTCGGAATGGAGAACTCGAGATTACAAACGTGCCCGTCCCTCGAAGATCTTCTTTGCTGCGTTGGCTAGCGCTAAAGCCGAATCCGTTACGAGAATTCAAATCACTCGAATTGTTGTCGTCACTAGTCGAAAAAGTGGTTCCAGCTCGCGCGTCCACATTGTCGAACGGGCCGACGGAGGTGCAAGCTCAGATTCTCGATACCATTTTCAGAAATTTGCAGAATGTCGAAAACCAGAAGAACAGCCTGCTGGTGTTGCTTTATCTGCCGACGAGAGTGGCGGATTATGAGGCGGGAGGAGCTTCGCTGGCTTGGCGCACGTGGACTAGAAACGAATGCGCAAAGCATGGCATCGTATTTATCGATTTTATAGATGACTTTCAAAGCCTCCCCGTGACCATGAAAGACGGTCTATTCATTTTGCCGGGATCAGTTCAAAACTTCCCCGAAGTTCCCGGTCATTACAATGACCAAGGTCATGATTGGATCGCCAAAGAACTTTACGATCGCCTGATCTCCATTCCTCAGATCGAGACCAGATTGGGCCAGCCAACTTTGGGCAAGCTGGCTGCCGTTCCCGTCGTTGGAATTGCGAACAGCCATGCCTCAGCCAACTGAACTCCCGGCCGTAATCGTTCTTCCGGTCCAGGAAACCAAACTGCATACAGGCAACGGAGGGTCACTGAAGAAGATTTGCCTGGCTTTAGGCTCTTGCGTTCTCTTCTTTCTTTTTCTGGAGGGTCTGTGCAGCAGCCTGTCAGCTTCTTACAAGTTGTTCTCGCCTAGAAACCATGGAACGTTGTCTGGACCGGTGATGCGTTATGACGCACAGCTGGGATGGGTTACGGTTCCTAATTTCTATCAAAAGAACTACTTCGCGCCCGGCATTGGATTGCGAACCAATTCCATGGGCCTTCGAGCCCAGCAAGAGTTTGCAATTCAACCGCCCCCAGGAAAACTGCGAATCATTTGTTCTGGAGATTCCTTCACATTTGGAGAGGGCGTCGGCGATGATCGCACTTGGTGTCAACGTCTCGAGTCTTTGGATTCCAGATTTCAGACTGTCAACATGGGCGAGAGTGGATACGGAGTGGATCAGATGTATTTGTGGTACCAGCGTCAAGGCGTTGTCTTGAACCACAGCGTTCATATCGTTGCATTCATCATCGAAGATTTCAGGCGGATGCAACTCAGCAACTATGTGGGATATGGCAAACCAGTCTTAGGATTGCGCAACGGCGAACTGATCACGGAAAACGTGCCAGTGCCTCGCCAATCCCGTGCTTTGCCGTGGTTCCAGCAAAAACGTGTCCAATTGCAGGAGTTCAGGTCGGTCAAGCTTTTAGGCTCGCTCGTAGGGTTGGCTCGGCCGATTCAGGATCCGTTCAACTACGGTCCCAGCGATCAACAAGCCCGCGTCATCGACAAGATGCTAGAGCAACTTCAGGCAATCGAAAAGCAAAAGGGCAGCGATCTTCTCCTGGTTTGTCTGCCAACTACGGTACATCAGCACGAGCAGAGTGGACCAGCGCCCGCTTGGCGTGCCTGGATAAGAACTGAGTCCGCAAAAAGAGGCATCCCGTTTGTAGACCTGATTGATGATTTTCATAAGCTGCCAGTCACCCGCCAGGACAGCATGTTCATCTGGCCTGATTCCGTGCACTATTTCGCAGAAGCTCCCGGTCACTACAATGATGAAGGGAACGAGTGGGTGGCAAAGGAATTGTATGCGCGGCTTCTTTCAGCACCGAAGATTGCGAAAAAGCCGTTGCAGAAGCAGAAAACTTCGGAAGTGAAAAGTACCGACCTCGGATTGCATAGGCAATAAGTAACTAACCATGATGCGGCGGTGATGCCGCTTGAGTCACAGGCGAAGGACTAGATGAGTGGAATGGTGAAATCCTGGGGCAGGAACTTCATGTGGGGCGCATTCTGGGGAATGATCGCCTGGCAGGTTTATGGTGTCATCGAATATGCCGCCACAACCCTCGCGCCTCTTGTCGCTTATCGCCCCATGGTGGTCGCGGCATGGCATTGGAAATTGAGTCTGCTGCTTTTCGCTTTCTATACATTGGCCGGCATGGTTACGGGAGGATGCGGAGCAATCCTGGTTACCGCATTAACCAAGCCTTCGGCGGAAATCAGTAAACGGCAACTCAAGACGGTTGGCACACTTGCGCTAGTGTTGGCATTCACTGCAAACCTGATTGTGGATAAGCCCGAGATTGCCACGCTAATATTCAGCATAAGTCTGGCAATCAGATTGATCTGGAGCCTTTCGTCGGGAACTCGTGCAGAGCGGTTCGCGTGGGTTGCAAGTCCCTGGCTAGTAACGTTTTTTGTACTTCTTGCTGCATGGGTCAACACCGACTTGCTTGCCAGGCGCTCGTTACTTATACGCTGTATCTGCAGTCTGGTGATTGCAGGCGCATTTCTTGGGATGTCAGTTTTCGGAAGTCGAGCCCGGCAGCGAGCTTTTACGGCTGTTCGGCTGAGGCAGCCACTAATAGCTCTGAGCGCCGCCATAGTATTCGTTCTGGGATTCGCTTTCGTTTTCGGTACCCATATTCACGCTCAGGAAAACAATCACGGATCAGCGGCGGTTGGTGCCTCAAGGCCCAACGTCCTCTTGCTAACTCTGGATACCGTACGTGCGGATCACGTGTCTTTGTACGGATACCAGAGAAACACGACGCCTAATTTAGAGGCACTCGCGCGGGAGGCTACGGTCTTTTCACATGCGACTGCCTCGGGCGATATGACGATAACCTCGCATGCGGGCATTCTTACCGGTACTTACGCTAGTTGGAACGGAGCCCGACCCCATCAAGATTCCAGTGGAAATGGGTCACCCCTTTCCGCCAAATATCCGACGCTGGCTGAAATTCTTTCACAGGATGGTTACTCCACAGGGGCGGTGGTGGCGAACTCCGGTTTCTTGACTCGAGAATGGGGATTTGACCGCGGTTTTCAGTATTTCGATTCCCGCGGTGCCGTGCGGATGATGCCTCCGCGAAAAGAATATTTGCTGCGCTACGGCGCTCGCCAGGTGCTGCATCGCGTACTCGACACTGCGGAATTCGACATGATGTTTGTTCGAGCCGGGGAAATCAATCGGGAAGCGTATCGCTGGCTCGATCGTACCCAAAGTTCTAGTCGGCCATTTTTCTTGTTTCTGAATTACATGGATGCGCACTCGCCTTACGCTCCGCCGTCGAAATTCGATGAACTGTATCCAGCTGAGAAAGACCTCTCGATTCCCGATGAAAGATATGGTCAATTATTTGAAGAATTAGCCGAAGGCCGAGGTCAGATTTCAGAAAAGGAGCGAACCCACTATATTTCCCAATATGACGGCGGCATTGCGTACATGGACGCAGAGATTGGAAATTTGATCGCCGGGCTAAAGCAGCGAGGCCTCTATGAGAACACGCTGCTCATCATTGTCTCAGACCACGGGGAAGCGTTCGGAGAACGAAAACTTGTTGGACACGGACTGTCAGTAGATGAGAACCAGGTCTATGTGCCCATGATCGTGAAATATCCCGGGAGTAGTCATTCGGAGCGAGTAGAAGAAAGAGTTGGCCACACCGACATCCTCCCAACCATTTTGGAGGTGACCGGCGCCACTCCTCCTCAATTTCTCCAGGGCTTCAGTCTGCGTAGTGGATTAGGGAATGCCAACCGCAGAATTATCAGCGAATCCTTTCCGGGAACCGGACTCACCAGCTTGAATCCAAGATTCAAACGCATCGAACGAGCGATCTATTCTGGAAACTTCAAGTTCATTGACTCGACCGCAGGAAAACATGAACTTTACGATATCTCGGCTGACCCCGGCGAGGCCCATGACCTCTGCTCCGTTGAGACGGCCCGCTGTTCCGCGATGCAGCGCGAACTGGAAGATTGGGAAAAGGCCGCGCCCAAAACTGTGAGCCGCGGGAAACCCCTTGATCCGCAAACTCTCGAGCGCTTACGCTCCCTCGGTTACGCAGCGCGCTGAAAAGCCATAGGCAACTCGGCAGAAGCGACTGACGGATATTCATGCGACAGCTGTTATTTAGAGTGACGCTGCTTGTAACTTCCTTGGTGATGGCCTCGGCCCTAGCCGAAATTCTTCTGCGGCTTTCACACTACGGCGAGGCCAACCGTACACCCCTTCAGAAACTAATGGAATATGATCCACTTTTGGGCTGGCGGCATCGGCGAAACGTTTCCCGGGAGATGATTAGCGACGAATATCGAATCAGAGTACGTTACAACGCGGAGGGATGGCGTGGACCCGATCGAAAGATAGGCAAAGCGCCGAATGTTTTCAGAATTGTGGTTCTGGGAGATTCTTTCGTTGATGGTTATACGATTGCGACGCAGGATCGATTCACCGAGGTTCTTCAAACAAATCTGGATTCTCAGTTTGATGTTATTAACCTCGGGGTGGCCGGATACAGTACCGATCAGGAGCTATTGCTTCTTGAACAGGAAGGCTGGAAATATGCGCCTGATCTGGTTGTACTTGCCTTCTACTACAACGATGTATGGGGAAATGGAAGCCGACACTTTTCCGAGAGCCCGAGGACGCAAAAACCGGTATTCTCTGTGGATGCCGCGGGCAATCTAAAGATCGGGAACGTACCTCCTCCTCCTCCTGCACCGGGGTTGAGAGAACGGTTCAAGCTCTACGATTTGGTTCGGACCGCCGTGAAGCGGAACAGATTGTTTTATGCGGTCGCTATGAAAGCTGGCTTGTCCGATAGCGATTTGCCCAATGGTTCGCGGCCGTCGCCCACGGGTGCGGCGGGGGGACCGGATGAATTTGCTGTTTACCACCTAACCGAGTCGCCGGAACTGGCTCGGGAATGGTCAATTACGCAAGCGCTGCTGCGTAAAATGAATCTGGAAACGGAACGACACGGCGCTCATTTGATCATCCTCTATGTTCCGACCAGAATCGAATTGTCCCCTACCGAGTGGAGCAGTGCCCATCTGCCCGCGGACTACGACTCCAGTGTGGTCGTTCGACGTTTAGGCCAGATCTGTCAGGTGGAAGGGATCCCATACCTGGATCCCTCCGCTGAGTTCAGGACAGTTGGGACCGACCGCTTGTACTACCCTCGCGATCCGCATTGGAACACCGCAGGTCATCATCTCGTAGGCGAGTTTCTGGCTGACTATATACGGAACAATCCAACAAGTGCGATGACGAAGAATCAATGGTACACTGCTCACTAGCCTTTCCCTCAGTCTCCCCCCTTCAATAATGATGATTTAGATTGCCTGAGCCAGACGTGTCGGGCTACGGAAGCTGCAGTCATCAACGCAATCTTTACGAAAACACAAGGAGGCGTTTTATGGGTATGTTGCAAACCACAGGTCAACGTTTTGGAATCGTGAGCGAATTGTTCTCGTTTTTCTGGGCCAACAAGCGTTGGTGGATGGTGCCGATTCTGGTCACGCTGTTTCTGTTTGGCGTGCTCCTGGTTCTGGCGCAAAGCTCTGCTATCGCTCCATTCATTTACACCCTGTTTTAAAGCAGGTTGAGCCGTTGATTCGATCCACAGACGAATCAGGCAAGGGAGGAAGTCCGATGTGGCAACAACTAAAAAAAGCCTGGGCAGCCTGGAAGAAAATTGCGCACGTGATTGGCGACTTCCAGGCACGGGTGTTATTGACGGCGATCTACGCGGTCATAATCTTGCCCTTTGGTTTGGCAATGCGTTGGTTTTCTGATCCATTGAATATTAAAAAACGGCCGGAACACTGGTTCGAACATCCCGAGGACGCCAATAATCTGCAACGGGCCCGCCAACAAGGTTAACCAATGAATATCCTGGGTATTTCCTGCTATTACCACGATGCGGCTGCCGCGCTATTGCGTGACGGTCAGCTGGTTGCTGCCGCCGAAGAAGAACGGTTCAGCCGCAAGAAGCACGACTATGACTTTCCGCAGAACGCCATTGACTTCTGTCTAGAATCCGGGGGGATTCAGGGCCGGGATGTGGACTACGTCGCGTTCTTCGAGAAGCCGTTTCGAAAATTCGATCGGATCCTGATGACCGCGCTGCAGACCTATCCTAAGTCTTACAAGGTCTTTCGCGAGTCGATGATCACATGGATGATCGACAAGCTGTGGGTAGGATCGAAAATTTCATCTCAACTGGGCATTCCGAAAGACCGAGTCCTGTTCTGCGAACACCATCTCTCGCACGCGGCCAGCGCATTCTTGTGCTCGCCGTTCGAAGAGTCCGCGATCCTAACAGTGGATGGCGTTGGCGAATGGGTGACGGGAACCTGGGGTGTGGGACGCGGTAACCAGATCGAATTGCGCAAGCAAATGATGTTTCCGCACTCGTTAGGGTTGCTGTATAGCGCCTTTACCGCGTTTTTGGGCTTCGAAGTGAACGAGGGCGAGTACAAAGTCATGGGTATGGCGCCCTACGGGAAGCCTCGATATGTCGATAAGGTGTGGAAGTTGATCCGGCAGGACGCAGATGGTTCGTTCTCGCTGGATATGGATTACTTTTGTTTCCACCGCTCGACCGACAAAACCTTTAACGGACGCTTCACGCAACTATTCGGGGAGCCGCGCCCGCCGAAGATGCTGTTCTTCACCGAGCAGTCGGGCTTCCCGACGTATTTCGGCGACCCTCCGTCGAACTACAACGAACTCTGCAAAGTGAATCAGTATTATGCGGATATTGCTTCCAGCATTCAACAAGTCACGGAAGAAGTTCTGCTGGGCATGGCGCGTGGCATCAAGAAAGAAACCGGAATGAAGCGGCTCTGCATTGCGGGCGGTGTCGGTCTTAACAGTGTGGCTAACACCCGCATTTTACGCGAAACGGGATTCGAAGAACTGTTTGTACAGCCGTCAGCCGGTGACGGCGGAGGTGCGCTCGGAGCGGCACTGTGGGCGGACAATATGTTGCTGGGTAATCCGCGCCGGTTCCGCATGGATCACGCCTACTGGGGAAAGTCGTATAAGCCCGGTGAGGTAAGCGACTTTCTGGAGACCAACCACATTCCCTACCAGCACATTGAGGACGAGGATCGTCTTTTGGATACAGTGGTTGACCGCCTTCAGAACGGCAAAGTCATTGGCTGGTTCCAGGATCGATTCGAATGGGGACCGCGAGCTTTGGGTAACCGCAGCATTATTGCCGATCCGCGGAATCCGCATATGAAGGATATCGTGAATACCAAGATCAAGTTCCGCGAGCCCTACCGGCCCTTTGCCCCGTCAGTGCTGGCGGAATGTGCGGAGAAGTACTTCGATCTGCCTCGTGCCACGCAGCACTATCCGGCACGCTACATGTTGTATGTAGTCCCGGTCCGCGAGTGCCAGCAGAGTTCACTGCCAGCAATCACCCACGTGGATGGAACGGGCAGATTGCAGACCGTGTTTCGCGACACAAATCCGCGGTATTACGGCTTGATTGAGCGATTTGCCCAGGCGACTGGCATGCCAGCCGTTATGAACACTTCCTTCAATCTGAAGGGCGAGCCGGTCGTGAACACTCCGGCTAACGCCTTTAGCACATATTCGAAGAGCGAAATGGACATGCTCGTTATGGGCAATTTCATCGTCGAAAAGCAGCAGTAGTTCAGCATTGTCCACAGGGCATTTTGGTGGGAACCATCTCCAGCGTAGCTGAATCGCCTGGTACGCTTGGCGTCGAAAAACAGATCTCGGCGGGAGCTTCTCGTCCGCGTTGGATCATGTTTGTCGGCCTTAGCCTTGTCGTGATGCTGGGGGCGTGGTTGCGTCTTTCCAGTCTGCCCGAGAAAAGCGTTACACACGTGGAAATGTACGTTCCGGGAATCCGAATGCCGCAAGGCATCTCGGTGCCCGGCCAACGTATGACTCTGGCGAGCGTGTTAACCGGCACATTTTCATCGGACACGCACCCACCCGGGTACTACATCCTGATGTGGGCTTGGACCAAGTGCTTCGGCACCAGTGTTTGGGCTCTGCGTTTGCCCTCTGTATTGCTGGGGATTTCCTGCATTCCGCTAATCTTTTGGTTAGGGATGCTTACGGGGCAAAGAAATGCCGGATGGCTTGCCGCGATCTTGCTGGCTGTCCATGGCCATCACATCTTTTGGAGTCAGGTGGCTCGGATGTTCACGCTGACCTGTTTTCTGGGTTTGCTGGCCACGTGCTTGCTGTTGATGATTGCGAAAGAATCCCGTGCTCCAAAGTGGCTGGGATCTCTATACATCCTGGTTGTTTTGATGGGCGTTTCCTGCCATATCTTCTTTTGGGCTCTTCTGGGAACACACGTCCTGTGGACGTTCTTCAACGCGGCCGGGCAGAGGCAAGCTTTGCCGGGCGCGGGCAGACTGCAAATCCTCGCCGCCATTGCAGGCAGCCCGCTTTTGGCATTTGCGGCGTATCAGAACGCGAATGAACTCGCCACGTTGAGCAACAATGCATGGATCTATGCCCGTGAATTTTTGCAGTTTGCGTTCCTGTTCCCTTTGACAGGTTTTTCCTCCGGAGTTTATCCGCTGGATTCCGACGCGCCTCTGATCGATGATCCTCATCTTTCCGTGGCGCGTTGGCTGTTTTTTGGGCTGTCCTTGGGATTATTCCTCGTGGGTCTCGTCTACGTTAAGAATTCGAAAGAGGTCCTGCTCAGCGACTCGCGTGGAGTTTCGTCCAAAGCGTGGCTGCTCGGCTCTGGATTCGCCACACTGGCGATTGTGTTTTTCGTCTTCATGGCGAAGAGATTTCTGGACCATCCGAATCCGACTTTGCGCACCACGGAATTGATGACCGTTTTACCGCTGGTGCTGGCCGGCTTCGCAATCGTACTGGAAAAGAACTGGGGGTGGTTTGCGAAATGGATTCGGCCCTTCGCCCGGAGCGGCTTTCTCGCTGGTGAACAAGCCTTGGTAGTTTGTTTGGCAGTCTTGCCCTTTTGTGTACTAACGGTCGTGTCGCGCTTCAAACCGATTTTCAATGCCCGTGGCATGTTGCTGGTCAGCCCATATCTTCTCCTGGTTCTTGCTTGGGGCATTGTCCGGCTCAGCCGCTCCCGTATTGCAGCCGGAACATTGTTGGTGGTGTTGAGTGTCGCTGTCTACAGTGGTTCGAAGGGTTACCACCAGATGTCGGCAGGCCGAGCCAACTACAAAAGTTTTGTGACTGCCCTGACTCCGCGACTCGACAAGACTGACCTTATCTTCTTCCGTCCATCCTGGTATTCCACGCCAACGTTTTACTATCTGAATTCAGGTTGGGATCGCTTGGTTGGCCGGGATTATCTCGCCGCTAGCAAGCAGAGCTCTCAGCCCCGCATTTGGACGCTGTTGTTCTACGACGAAGCGATACCTCAGCCGATGGCGGAAGCGTTGGCTGACTATCGGGTACAGGAGACGGTTGAACTTCCGCGTGCGCGTGCCGTGCTTTACGTGCGAAAGAATTGAGACTCTTACTTGATGGACATTCTTTGGTATAGCCCCCTCAAGTTAAGATTGCCGATAAGCACTTGCGCCAGGAGATAAACGACCAGGCTCAACGCAGCTCGCAGCGGCCAGTTCATAGACTGAGTAGCCCAGAACACAGCGGCCATTGCGACGCCGCCAACAAGCGGCCCGCGCAGGGAAGGGAAGGATTCGCGCGGCAAGACGGCGCGCCGGAAATAGTAGTAAGACATGGCGAACCAAACGACATCAGCAATTGCTGTGGCCGAAGCCGCTCCGACCATTCCAAAGCGAGGTATCAGCAGGATATTTAAACCGACGTTGACGCATGCCGAAGCAACTGCTCCGCGTACGTCGAGAGCCTGATGACCTGTCGCTCGCAGGGAATCCATGTACACCCAACGCAGGATGACGAGCGCAGCCGACCAAACCAGGATTCTGAATGGCGCCGCTGAGTTTGCATAAGCTCCGCCATACAGGAAGCGAATCAAGGGATCGGCCAGGAACGTGCCCCCGAGCACCAGCGGAACAACGAAGCCCAACCAGAGCTCAGTGGTGCGGCGCACAAGAACCCGAAATTCGTCGAGGTTTTCCATATAGAGGCGTGAGAGGGCAGGGAAGAGACCGGTGAAGTACGTGATTGCGACACTCAGCCCTACGAGGATCAGCTTGTAAGCGGCGTTGTACCAGCCGACGAACGTCGCGCCACGGAGGAAGCCCAGCAGGATTGCGTCGAAGTTGTAATTGAGCAATCCCATGGCGAGCGAAAGTCCAATGGTCAAAGCGGGCTTGAGGACGCTCAACATGCCGTGCCAATCCATAAGCAAAGAGAAACCGCCGTAAACTTTGCGAAACCAGCGCCCGAAATAAGTCGTAGTCAGTAGATCGGTGAGCAATCTCAGAACCGGTACCCACAGCAGCCCAGCGGGACTATGAACAAATGCCACCACCGTCACCGCGAAAGTGGCTTGTCCGATCACTAGCCCGCGCGCCACGCCAGACATGCTCTGCTGCCCCATAAACACCCATTTCAAGCTGGCCGCCTGGGCGAACGTGGTGAGCCCATAGACCACCAGCACAGCGCGGAGGCTGGGGTAATGAGGGAACAGCGGGAGCGCTACCAGCAACAACCCAAAACTGATTGAAGCCAACATCAGGCGAAGCGGCACAATGCGCGCGGCAAGGGCGCGGAGATCGGTTGCGTTAGCCGCTTCCCGAGTGCCCCACATTTCCAGGCCGCCATCGGCGATCAGCAGCAGATACGTTAGAACAGATCCGGCAAACTCCAGCACTCCGAAGCTGGCCACCCCCAGGATCCGCGCCAGATACACAAAAGCGAAGAAACTCATCGCCTTGGCGAGAAGGTCACCGCTGGCGAGGCGCAGAATGTTCTGGAATGGGTTCGACAGTGGGTTCTCCGGGCGAGTGAAAATCTATCACGCCTTTGCGATTTGCCCATTGTCCATTCCATCCCTCCCCAAACGCTCCCGTCCGGGACGCTAAAAAAAGGGCTGGAAAATCCTCCGAAAGTGGAGTTATAATTCTCTCCCCCGCGAAAGAGCCTGGTTCGAGCCTCCCCAGGGCGTGAACAAGGCCGTTTCGATTCAGTCGTATACAGACCAAAGATTGGTATCTCAAGTGCACTGTGGCTCAGAGGGAGTCGGTGTGCCCTTTCGGCTGGCCTCGCGGAGTTAACCCCATGAAAACCCTAGATCGTGTGACCCGGCATGCCCGGCTGACATGGCAAAATTTGGCGTTTCCGCATCCTCCCACGCCGCCATTCCTGATCCTGTTTATTAACTCGATTTGCAACCTCACGTGTGAGCACTGCTTTTACTGGCGGAATCTCAACCGGCGCGACGATCTGAAGGTTGAGGAGATCCTTGCGCTCTCGAAGGAACTGGGCCGAATCGAGAACTTGAATCTCTCCGGCGGTGAGCCTTTTCTACGTTCTGAGTTCGCGCAGATCTGCCGTTTCTTTATCCAGAACAATGGCGTAGAACAGATCTACGTGCCGACAAACGGATATTTTCCTGAGCGCACTATCAATGCGCTCAAGAGCGTCTTCGAAGAGAAAAGCTTGAAGCTCTTTGTCTGCGAGCTCTCGATTGACGGCATGCCCGAGTACCATAACCGCTTTCGAGGAAACCCCAAGTCGTTCGAAAAACTGATCGAAACTTACGAAGCCCTTGCGGAGCTGCAAGTCAAAGAACCCCGCCTGCGAATCCATTCGATTTCGACGGTCACCAACGAGAACCTCGAGCAAATAAAACAGTTGACCACGTACCTCTACGAGCGATTCCCAGCCATGGACCATCACAACCTGGCGCTCATTCGAGGTGATCGCAAGAACCCTTCGCTGCAAGGTCCGAACCTGGCTGCCTATCAGGAACTGGTTCACTATGCCCGCAGACTGTGGGCACCGCGCGAGGAACAACGCTACGGCTCAATCGTCGAACCCATGTTGCAGTGGGCCAAGGTGAAGACCGCCGTGCAGCAGACGCAGGTAGTCCCCTGCCGAGCCGGGATCATGACCGGCGTAGTGTATGCCAATGGAGACGTAAGTTTCTGCGAGACGCATGCGCCGCTCGGCAACTTGCGGCAAAAGAGTTTTCGCGAAATTTGGTTCTCCCCGGAAGCAGATGCGCTGCGCAAGAGCGTGCACAAAAAGGAGTGCTGGTGCACGAACGAAGTTTTCTTATGGCCGAGTATTACTTACCAGCCGGTACAGTTGGCGAAAGCGCTTGTGAGCTCTAACGCCTGGGCAAAGGCCGATGCTCTGGATGACGCCGAAAAACAGAGAGTATTGGCCGGGTTATCGCCTCAAACGGCGCCGGGACTGAAGATCCTGCAATAGCCGTTGCGAGTTGGCCCCTGAACCGCATCCCAGATGAGCACTTCACCCCAAGTTTCGGTTGTCATCGCGTCGATTGTGGGGGCGCCCTTCATCGACGACTGTTTGGCATCCGTCTACGCGCAGAAAAACGCGCCAGACTTCGAAGTGATCGTGGTGGACTGTCGCGGTCCGGAGAACGTCTCCCGCTTATCCAAGCGTTTTCCGGAAGCGCGGTTCCTCCAGTTAGAGAAACGGGAGACCGTTCCTCAGCTTCGCCGGATCGGCGTGGAGCAAGCCAGAGGGCAAATCGTCGCCGTTATCGAAGAGCATTGTTTGGCGGCGGACAATTGGTTGGCGGCATTGAGTACGGCCTTCTCGTCTGATCATGTTGCGGTTGGCGGCCCCGTCGACTTTCGCCAGGACAGCCGCTTGCGCGATTGGATCACCTACTTCGTCGAATACAACTCGTATCTTCCTCCATGGGCAGACGGCGACACGCTCAATGTGGGCAGCGCCAATGCAGCCTACAAGCGCGAGACATTGCTTTCCAACCTGGCAATATTGAACGACGGCTATTGGGAAGCCACACTGCATCCCAAGCTGCTGGCTGAGGGCAAAAAGTTTCGCAGCGTTCCCAGCATGATCGTTTATCACCGCGGTCCATTTGATTATCTCTACTACCTGCGCCAGCGATATTTGTTTAGCCGGGCGTTTTCCGGCGCCCGCCGCCGAACCATTTCTGCGGCGCAGCGGACTTTTTATCTGCTCGCCGCTCCTGCGATTCCTTTCTTGCTCCTCTCCCGCATTGCGTCCCGCGTTTTCGCGAGAAAGTGTTATCCCAACAAATTTTTGCTCAGCCTTCCCCTCCTGATTCCTGCCATGACCAGTTATGTGGCGGGCGAGTGGATGGGCTACGCATTTGGACCGGGCCATGCGTTGATGGAAGTGGAATAACTTCGCATGGGAGCGGCTCCCCGTCTTGCGGTCGTGGTCACCGTGGTCAGCGATACGTCCGAGGCAGCCGACACCAGATCCCTTGAGGGCTGCCTGGAAGCTCTGCAACGTCAAGCCGACCCGCCGCAGATGGAAGTTCTGGTTACGTGCGATGCGCGGCTGAAGGGAGTCGACCAACTCCGCCAGCGATTCCCGCAAGTCAAGTTCATTGCGGTCGAGAAACTTCATACTGCGCGTTCCGGACCCAGTCGTGAACATCACGACGAACTGCGGGGGATCGGTCTTCGCAACTCGCAGGCCCCACTGGTCGCGCTCATTGAAGACGTCGGCCGACCCGACGCCCACTGGTGCGCGCAGCTAGTAAAGGAACATGCGCAGCCCTACGCGGCGATCGGTGGCGCAATGGAAAATGGAATTGATCGCGCTTTGAACTGGGCGGTTTATTTTGGGGATTTCGGTCGCTACCAAAATCCGATTCCGGCAGGCCCCAGTTCCTACGTCAGCGATGCCAATGTCTGTTATAAACGCGACGCCCTGCAGAACGTTGCCGAGGCATGGGCTGGCTCTTACAACGAAGCCCGCGTGCACGCGGCTTTAGCGAAGCGAGGCGAAGTCCTTGCTCTCTCGCCGGATGCGGTCGTTTACCAGCACCGATTGGATTTACGTCTGGGACCGGCCTTACTGGAACGCTACGTCTGGGGTCGATCGTTTGCATCGGTTCGAGTTTCAAGCACCCCGTTCTCGCGCCGTATCGTTCTGGCTTTGCTTTGTCCCTTGCTTCCGTTTGTTCTCGTGCTGCGGCAATTTCAGAACGTTTTGCGTACCGGGCGCAATCGGGGTGCATTTCTCCGAGCGCTGCCTTTGACCTTTCTCCTTGACCTCGTTTGGTCCAGCGGCGAATTTGTCGGATATGTCACCGGGCATCCATGAATCCGGATGCGCACCGCAGTAATAAAACGGTAATGGAAACTTCACTCATCGATCGCACGGTGAACGAACCGCGTCCGCAATCCGGCGGCATGCCCTGGATTTCAGTCATCATTCCGGTGCGCAATGGAAGAGCGCATCTGCCGCGATGTCTGGAAGCATTGAGTCGCTCTGAGTATGCCAGCTTCGACGTGACCGTGGTCGATGATTGCTCCACCGACATCACGCCTCAGATCGCTGAGCAGTACGGCGCGCGTTGCCTCCGTACGCCTCGAACCCTGGGCCCAGGGGGGGCGCGCAACCTGGGAGCGCATTCAGCGGAGGGCGAGATTCTCGCCTTCGTAGACGCGGACGTGGTTCTACCGCCGGGCGGCTTGCGTCTAATTGCAGAGGATTTTGCGCGGGACGCCAATCTTGCCGCCGTTTTCGGGTCTTACGACGATCGACCTGCATGGCGGACTTTTATCTCGCAATATAAGAACTTGATGCATCACTACGTGCACCAGATTTCGAATGAGTCGGCAGGGACGTTCTGGGCGGGGTGCGGCGCCATACGGAAGACGGTGTTCGAGGAGTTTGGCGGTTTCGACGGTGCGAAATACACGGCGCCTTCGATCGAAGATATCGCACTGGGGCTTGAAATGGCGCGATCCGGGCGCCGGATTTTGCTGGATAAGCACATTCAAGTAAAGCACCTGAAGCGATGGACCCTACGCAATCTTTTGAGAGCGGACATTTTTTATCGTGCGATACCTTGGAGCCGGCTGATTTTGAATTCGCGACAACTTCCACGGGATCTCAACCTGACTTATTCTTCGCGCGCGAGCTCACTCCTAATCGGTTTGTTGACTGTGCTTCTGGTCTTGCTGGGACTCACCCTGACCGGGCTAATGCACTTGCCGACAGTCCTTCTGCCGGCGTCAATCATCGTTCTATGCTCGCTGCTGTTGCTTTTAAACTGGGATGTTTATCGTTTCTTTGTACGCAAACGGGGTTGGTGGTTCGCCGCCCGGTCGGTATTGGTCCATTGGTTTTATTACCTGTACAGCGGCCTCACATTTTTCCTGTGCGCGGCGAGGCATCTTCTGAGTTTGCCGTTCTCATCCGCACACAAAGTAAGTCTGCAGGAATAGTTGCATGCGCGTCGGGGTCGATGCTATGTCGTGGTCCAATCGTCGCGGCTACGGCCGGTTCACGCGCGCTCTGCTGAGCGAAGTGATCAAGCTCGACCGGCAGAACTGCTACACATTCTTCGTCGACCAGGAATCCGAGGAATTTCCGCTTCCCGCGGACGTTGATGTATGGCGCGTCCCCACGAGAGTGCCCACGGTGCAGGCGGCCTCGGCGGAGGGCAGCCGATCATTGTCCGACTTATGGCAAGTTGCCAAGGCGTTTCGCAACGCGCCCATCGACTTGCTCTACTTTCCGACGGACTACACCTACGTCCCGGGATTCATGGGCATTCCCCGGATCGTGACGATTCATGACGCGATCTCGGAATTATTTCCGGACATGATCTTTCCCACTCTTCGCTCTAAGATCCTGTATCGCGCAAAGGTCAGGTCAGGAATGCACCAGGCACGATTGCTGGTCACCGTGTCAGAGTATTCGCAGCGCCGATTGACGGAAAAATTGAACATCCCCCAGAGTCGCTTTCGCGTGGTCGGCGAAGCTCCTGACCCGATATTCCGGCCACTGGAGGAGTCTGTCGCCGCCAAAGTCTCGAACCGATGGGGCCTCCCAGTTGATGCGAAGTGCCTGGTTTACGTCGGTGGATTCAGTCCGCACAAGAATCTGTTGATGCTCTTGGATGTATTCCGCGAACTCGCCGATCGACAAGGGTCTCGCGATCTGCGGCTGATCTTGGTGGGCGATTATGCCGGCGATCCCTTCTTCTCCTGCTATAGCCAACTGGTAGAGCGTGTGAAAGAGTACAACCTAGATCCACGCGTTCTGTTCACCGGACGCCTCGAAGATGAAGATGTAGTTGTGCTGCTGAACCGGGCGCATGCGTTGGTTCTACCGTCGGTGTGCGAAGGTTTTGGTTTGCCGGGCGTCGAAGCGGCAGCTTGCGGAACTCCCATCGTGGCGACCACCGAGAGTCCGCTCCCGGAATTGCTCGGTGATGGCGTGCTGGCTGTGGATCCCAACCATCGGTCTGGCTGGCTCAATGCGCTCGAGCGGGTGCTCACAGACGAAGCCCTCCATGAACGCATGCGGGAGGCAGCGCTATCCGCGGCGAATCGTCTCTCGTGGCAAAACTCCGCTCGGCAACTGCTCTCGGTTTTCGATGAAGTGCAGCGTGATGAAGTGAGGCGAAATGGCGCGTCCGCTTAGATTCTGCTTCCTTTCGATTTTCTATCCGCCATACAGTTTCGGTGGAGACGCCATTTATCTCCATCGCCTCGCCAATGCGCTGGCAACTCGCGGCCACGAAGTCGATGTTATCCACTGCCTTGACACGTATCGCTCGATGGGCGGGAAAGAGCCGAAGCAGGCGGTTGTCAATCATCCCAATGTGACTATACACAGCCTGCGGAGTCGTCTAGGGTTTCTTTCGCCGTTATTGGCGCAGCAGATGGGAACCACGTGGCCAAAGACCGATCGCATTCTGGAAGTTCTCTACAGCAAAAAGTTTGACGTCATCCACTATCACAACGTTTCGTTGCTGGGGCCACAGGTTTTGAAGCTTGAGCCGGACTACGCTGATTTCATCAAGCTTTACACGACTCACGAGCACTGGCTGGTGTGTCCCATGCACGTGCTCTGGAAAAACAACGAGCGCCTCTGCGAAAAGCCAGACTGTTTCCGCTGCACGCTCAAATTCAAACGTCCTCCGCAGTGGTGGAGGTACACGCATTTGCTCGAAGACTGCGTGCGTTCGGTGGATACATTCATCGCCCCGACTCGCTTCACTCAACAGATGCACCACCAACGCGGATTCGAACCTCCCATGACCGTGGTTCCCCACTTTGTGCCCGAACAGAAGAAGCCTTCGACCGGCAATCCACCTCATCCGCGGCCGTATTTTTTCTTTGCCGGCAGGATGGAAAAGATCAAAGGCATTGGTACATTGCTGCCAATATTCGCACAGTATCCGTATGCGGACTTGCTCATTGCAGGCACCGGTACCTATGAAGCTGAGTTGAAGCGTCAGGCGAAGGGCCTGACCAACGTGCATTTTCTGGGCTCCCTCGGCGAAGAAGAACTTCAAAAGTTTTATCGTCACGCGATCGCACTGTTGGTGCCTTCGGTCTGCTACGAAACGCTAGGGATGGTCGTGGTCGAGAGCTACGTGCAACGGACCCCAGTGATTGCGCGCGATCAAGGCGGTCTGACAGAAATCATCGAACAGAGCCGGGGCGGTCTGCTCTACCGCAGTCCCGGCGAACTGCTCGCAGCAATGGACCGGCTGCGCATCGATCCCGTACTTCGCGACGAAATGGGTGATCGCGGTTATCGTGCTTTCCAACAGAAGTGGAGTGAGAGCGCACATCTGGAAGCATATTTCCAGGTATTGGAACAAACAGCGTGGCGAAAGTTGGGACTTGTTCCCTGGCACGAGGCGGCGCGGCGGTCGCTGCAACTCTCAACCGTGCAGGCTGCCTCATAGAACCGCTGTTGAAACCCCATGCTGGGAGAGTAAAATTGCGCGTATCAGCCGAAATCGACATGTCCTCTGTAGGAGCCGGGTTGCCAGTGCTTGACGACAACATTGTCGATCAGCCGCTGTTGCGGGCCTTCTTGCCATTGCATCGCAGCGCACTGGGGATCGCCTGCGGCGTGATTGTAGGCGGCCTGATTGCCCTCGCCACATTGGCCTTGGTGCTTCACGGCGGATACGCCAACGTGAAACTTTATTTATTGGCTCAGTTCTTCTGGGGCTATTCCGTTTCGTGGGCTGGCGTTTTCATCGGCTTCCTTTGGGGTTGGTTGGTCGGCTTCGCACTGGGCTACGGATTCGCTGTAGTCCGCAATGCGGCAGTTTGGATGTGGATGACCTTCATCCGATCTCGCGCGGAAATGGAACACTATTCGGATTTTCTCGATCATTTGTAGGAGAAGTGGCTGACCATGAAAGCTGAAGAAGAACAAATCGAGCACGCAGTCATATTGCTCAACGCAAAGCTGCTGGGAATCGTCCTTGGCTTCCTGTCGGGAGCCGGGTTGTTCCTGATTACTAATTTCCTCGTGCTCAAAGGCGGTCCACATGTGGGAGCACACTTATTTCTGCTATCAAACTTCTTCCCCGGCTATCGCGTTACTTTTCTGGGCAGTATCATCGGCTTCGGCTACGCAGCCGTTGTAGGTTTTGTCGTGGGCGTTGTGCTAGGTGCGGTTTACAACAAAGTCGCGATGGCTTAGAACGCTCAGACTGAGTCCTCCGTTGTTTCGCCGTCTTTCCTCTCATGTTTCTGCAGAAGATCCTCGCGCTCGGTGACTTTCTTCCGTGCCCCGGCGGCGCTGATGCGCGAAGTACCGTCTGAAATCATGGACGCGGCCCAATATCCGGTCATCCTGACGTACCACTCGATCTCCGAGGGAGTCTCTCCCTTGAAAGTCTCTCCGAGCCTGTTTACCGAGCAGATGGAGTGGCTGAAAGCCAATGCTCGCGTCGTGACTCTAGGCGAGATCGTGGCCGCTTTAGCCGGGCACAGGCCTTTGCCGGAGCGAGCCGTGGCTCTTACGTTCGACGATGGCTTCCGTGATTTTTATTATTCTGCCGCGCCTGTCCTCAGGCGGTTGCGACTTCCCGCGACAGTGTTCTTGCCGACTGGCTACTGCGGTAAGTCGAATTGCTGGCCGAGTCAACCTGCATGGGTCAACAAAGAAGCCTTACTTGATTGGAAGCAGGCCGGCGAGCTCATACAGGACGGATTCAAGATCGGAGCACACGGAGTCAATCACTCCGATCTAACTACTTTGCCCTTGGAAGAGGCAGAGCAAGAAATTTCGGGTAGCAAGGCTGAAATCGAAGAGCGCACCGCGCGCCCAGTGGAGTTTTTCGCATATCCCTACGGCCGCTGGAGTCCAACGCTGCGTACTCTAGTATTGGGAAATTTTCGCGGGGCGTGTGCGACGGCTGCGGGCCTCGTCGAGCCCGACGCGGACCCGTTCGCCCTTCCGCGTGCGGATGCCCACTACGTACGCCATCCCGCAAGCTTCCGAATGTTATTTACAACGAAATTTGCCGCCTACATTGCTGCCCGGCGCTTCATCCGGCGAATGCGCCGCCAGCCTGAGGGCTTCTACGCGAGAGTTTGAGAAATTTCTTCCCTCTTAGCTTCAACCACTGCACCCCTAAGTTTTCTCTAATCAAGTCTTACCCGACGAGGATAATTTCATGACGCTCGCTACATCAGAGCGACGCAGTGTTGCCATTATCGGCGCTGGCCCGGCCGGCCTGACGGCGGCTTACGAACTTTCCAAGCACGACGTTCCAGCTGTTGTTCTGGAGGCCGACAAGACCGTCGGCGGCATCTCTCGAACGGTGAACTACAAGGGATATTTGTTTGACATTGGTGGGCACCGCTTTTTCACCAAATGGGACCAAGTGAATGAAATATGGCAGGAAGTTCTTGGTGACAAGTTCCTTCGGCGGCCTCGGCTTTCCCGCATCTACTATCGCAAAAAATTTTTCTACTATCCGTTGAAAGCAAAGAACGCGCTTTTCGGCCTGGGCTTGATCGATACGGTCCGAATTGTTTTCAGTTATTTGCGCTCGCGTCTGTTTTATTACCATAACGAACAGAATCTGGAACAGTGGGTTTCCAACCGCTTCGGCAAGCGCCTTTACGAGATTTTCTTCAAGACCTACACCGAAAAAGTGTGGGGCGTCCCCTGCACGGAGATTCGAGCAGAGTGGGCGGCACAACGAATCCAGGGCCTATCGCTCACCACCGCGGTGCGCAACGCCTTGTTCAAGCAGAAGAAAACGAAAGTCAAGACGCTGATCGACAGCTTCCAGTATCCCGAGCGCGGACCGGGGCAAATGTGGGAGGCCATGACGGATCTGTTGCGCGAGCGAGGCTACCCCGTGGTGATGGAGCGGCCGGTTCAGAGGATCGTTCATGATGGGAAGCGAGTGGTTGCGCTCGAATGTGGCGGCCCGCGCGGGCCAGAGCGCTTTGAGGCGACTCACTTCATCAGTTCCATGCCTATTCGCGAGTTGATTAAGGCACTTGATCCGCCGCCTCCTGAGGAAGTGCGCCAGGCAGCCGATCGTCTGCGCTATCGCGATTTCCTCATCGTGAGTTTGGTCGTGAATCGCAAGGATGTCATGCCCGACAACTGGATTTACATCCACGAACCGAACGTACGCGTGGGACGAATTCAGAATTTTAAGAACTGGTCCCCGAAGATGGTGCCAGATCCCAATAAGACTTGTTTGGGCATGGAATATTTTGTCTTCGAGAACGATGATCTGTGGTCCAGCTCGGATGAGAAATTGATCGAACTGGCCAAGCGCGAAATAGGAGAGCTAAGACTAGCGCGACCGGAAGAGATCGAAGACGGCGCGGTCGTGCGCATGCCCAAGGCCTACCCGATGTATGACCACGGATGGACCAAGCAGGTAGAAATAATTCGCCACTATCTCGAGACCACCCTGCCTAATCTTCAACTGGTCGGTCGAAACGGAATGCACAAATACAACAACCAGGACCACTCGATGATGACGGCTTCGTGCGCCGCGCAAAATATATTGGGAGCGAAGCACGATTTGTGGGCTATCAACACCGAGCCCGAATATCACGAAGAGAAACGCGAAGAGCAAGCTTCCCTAGTAGACAAGGAGCTTCGGCGTCCCGCTTACGCGGAACCGCCACGGATCCCGCCAGCACCCGTGCGCGCAAACGGGGACCGAGGGGCCTTAACCCATCTGCCTGCCGCCAGCCCGGTGCTCTCAGTAGACTACTCTTCGTCAGACATGGACTAAGTTGCTAGCGTGCGGCACAGCCGCCAAAATTCAAGGAAAGAGGGAGGGCTGTCATGGGCGTCTTACGAAATACGGGTCAACGTTTGGGAATCGCGGGAGAGTTGTTTTCATTCTTCTGGAGCAACAAGCGCTGGTGGATGGTACCGATCCTAGTCACACTCTTTTTGTTCGGAGTGTTGCTGGTGCTGGCACAGAGCTCCGCTATCGCTCCGTTCATTTACACACTGTTCTAGGAGCCTTCGGCTCGTGCTGCTGTCGGAATTCTTTGGATCAGGCCAGGGTAATGACGAGGCGCCAGAACTCCTCTTCAAATCCGATGTGAACGGTCGCATCGATCCTCGAGTCAGGTCGTAATTATGAGTGAGAGGAAATGAAATGAGTTACCAATCACGGTTTTCAAAACAAGACCGGAATACCGTTTCGCTGGTCACCGGTGGAGCAGGCTTTATTGGGAGCCACGTGGTGGATTCTCTGCTCGAACTCGGGCACGACGTCCTTGTGCTCGACGACCTCTCTGGCGGTTTTCGCGAGAACGTCAATCCAGCTGCGACTCTGATTGTAGGGTCAATCACGGACACCGCACTTGTGGATGATCTTTTCTCCACACATCGAATTGACTATGTCTATCACCTCGCCGCATACGCCGCCGAAGGTCTGAGCCATTTCATTCGAAACTTTAACTACGCGAATAATCTTGTGGGCAGCATGAATTTGCTAAACAATGCGATCCGCCACCGCTGCCGCTGCTTCGTGTTCACTTCCAGTATCGCTGTTTACGGCGCTGGACAGACCCCAATGCATGAATCCATGACGCCCCAACCGGAAGATCCCTACGGCATTTCGAAATATGCGGTGGAGTTGGATCTCAAGGCGGCAAAGCGCATGTTTGGGCTAGATTACATCATCTTCCGCCCCCATAACGTTTACGGCGAAAGGCAGAACATTGGGGATCCTTATCGCAACGTAATCGGCATTTTCATGAATCAGATCCTGCAAGGATTGCCGTGCACGATCTTTGGCGATGGAACCCAGACCCGCGCTTTCAGTCACATTGAAGATGTCGCTCCCGTGATCGCCGCGTCTGTGTCTAATCTTGCGGCTTACAACCAGACGTTCAATGTGGGTGCGGATATTCCTTACTCAGTGAACTATCTGGCCGAGCAGGTTCAACGCGCGTTAGGAAAACATACCGCTGTGGTGCACCTTCCCGCCCGTGAGGAAGTTCTGCACGCGTTCAGCGATCACAGCAAGTCGAGAGAGGTGTTCGGTGTTGCCGCCCAAGTCACACTCGAAGAAGGTTTGCAGAGAATGGCCGCATGGGTAAAACAAGTCGGGGCTCGCGAAGGTAAGCCCTTCGACAACATCGAGATCGAACAAGAAATGCCCCCATCCTGGAGAAAGCTATGTACAACGGCAAAACTGTCAGCGTAGTAATGCCCGCCTACAACGAGGAGAAGGGTATTGCAACGGTGGTGCGTTCTTTTTTGAGCTTGCCGGAGGTTGACGAGGTCATTGTCGCCAACAACAACAGCAGTGACAGGACTGCCGAGCTGGCGGCAGAGGCCGGCGCAAGAGTAGTGCAGGAAAAACGCAGAGGGTATGGCTACGCATCACAAGCGGCGCTCCGTTCTGCCGCCTCCGATTACGTTGTAGTCGTCGAATCCGATGTTACTTTCCGGGCCGAGGATGTCCGCAAGTTTTTAGTGTACGCGGAGGATTTCGATGTAGTGATAGGCAGCCGCACTTCCAAGTCGTGTATCTGGGAAGGCTCAAATATGGGGCCGTTCTTGCGATACGGAAATTGGGCGGTGGGCAAGATGCTTGAATACCTACACAACGGTCCTTGCCTGACCGACGTGGGTTGCACCTACAAGTTGTTCCGTCGCGAAGCTCTGCAGCACTTGATTCCGATGTTTACCGTCGGACACAGTCATTTCTCGCCAGAGTTGATGATTTTGGCCATTCGCTCCCATCTCGATTGCATCGAAATCCCCGTTCACTACGGACCCCGTACCGGAACATCAAAAATCACAGGAAATTTCTGGAAGGCATTCCGCCTGGGCTTACGCATGATGGCGATGATCATCGCGTACCGCTTCAAGTATATCCCCGCAGTCGTTCCGGAAGCCCGCACTACACCTCGACGCGTATTGGCTAAAGGCAGTTTAGGAAACTGATCAAAGAATCTGAAGAATGCGATCGTGACGTGTTTCCATGAGCGCTACCCGACAACTGACCGACGAAATCTCCGATACCCATAAGGCAGGCGTGTTTCGCACGAACGACGTCGTGTGCGAGACACCAAAAGGTTCCAGCAACAATACTACTTACGGTCTTATTGTAGTGCTGGTTGTTGGCATAGCCGTTGCCCGGATTGTGTCTACCTATCAGCAGTTTACCCAAACCGTGGATGAACCTTACCACATCGCAGCGGGTATGCAGTTGTTGCAGCACCGAACCCCTACAATTGACCATCCGCCACTCGCCCAGGTTTTTATTGCGTTGGGTTTGTACCTGCAGGAGCTGCGAGCGCCCCATGAGGGAACTAATGGGCTGCAACAGACTTTCCGCCAGGGTACCGACGAAGGCACCGAACGAGGCAATACGATTCTGAATAGAAACGATCAGTATTGGCATAACCTTGCAGTCGCGCGTCTCGGAACCTTGCCTTTCTTTCTATTGTCGTGCGCTGTAGTTTGGTTCTGGAGCAATCAGCTGTGGGGCAGGCAGGCGGCTCTATTTTCACTTACGCTTTACACTCTGCTCCCGCCTATACTTGGGCACAGCGGGCTTGCTACGACGGATATCGCGGCTGCCGCTACCCTATGTCTTGCGCTGTACGCCCTTGCGAGCTGGAGTCAGAAACCCACGTGGAGGGCGACAGGATTCCTGGGCCTTGCGATCGGAATGGCGATAGTGTCCAAGCTTTCTGCCGTGCTCTTCTTGTCTGGATGCGTAGGCATCCTGTTAATTATCTGGATTATACATAGGCGAAAGTCCCTCCTGGATCGGGGAGTCTGGGGACGAGTTGGCAAAATCGTAACCTCATTGGTTGTTGCCTATATCGTCATCTGGGCTGGCTATCTATTCTCCACGAGCCCAATTCAAGCATCCCCGCCTCATGCTCTGGTCGATCGATTCTTTTCTCGCATCCCACGAATCCACAAGTCGCTCGACGCCCTATTGGAGATGCCTGTGCCAGCGGGCCAAATGCCGGAGACCATTCATGTGCTGGCTGCCCATAACAGAGGGGGACACAGCGCATTTTTTCTAGGCGAATGGAGACGGCACGGATGGTGGTATTTCTTTCCGGTCATGCTCCTGGTCAAAACACCCCTGCCGTTTCTTCTCCTTGCTTTCATTGGGAGCGCACTGCTGATTCGCTTCGCAGGCAGAGAAGATGACTGGCGAAAGAGCTTGCCGGCGGTCTTCGCTCTTGTAATCTTGGCGCTCTCACTTTCCAGCAAGATTACGGTTGGGTTGCGGCACATCTTCGGAGTCTACATCCTGCTCGCGATTGTGAGTGGTTTTATCGCAGCGGAGTTGTGGAATTCGAAAAAGCAGGGATCGCTGCCTCGCATATTCGTGGCAAGTGCAATACTTTGCCTGGCGGTGGGCTCGATTCTGGCGCATCCGAACTATCTGGCCTACTTCAATTTCTTCGTTTCCCGCCATCCTGAACGAATCGAGGTCGATTCCGATCTGGACTGGGGGCAGGATCTCGCTGGGTTGTCAAAGTGGTTGCATGCGCACAATGTGCAGGACGTGACGCTATCGTACTTTGGTACAGCCGATCTTACCCATGCGGATCTGCCGGCTTTTCACCAGCTCATTCCGTATCAAAGGACCACAGGCTGGATTGCTATTAGTGCGTACAATCGCACCCTGCCAACTCCGTTCCTGGTCAATCAATTGCCGAATATCGCACCTTACTATTACATTCCGTGGAACTTTGATAGCCGTAAGCAGGAAAAAGGTCCATTTGCTTGGCTGGTGGATTATCAGCCAATTGCGAAAGTAGGTGCTTCAATCTTCGTTTATTACATTCCCGTAAATGAAAAGGCCCTTTAATAGGAACAGGACTAACCGTCCAAAACGGTTGCAAAGAGCATAGATGAGTTGGGCCTCCATGATGGGAAAGAACATAAAAGTGCTTGCTTCGCATGGCGTCGCTCGGTAGAACGCGATTTCAACAATGAACCCGAAAAACATTCTGTTCAGTCTGAATACCATGCTGGTCAGCGAGACTGAAGTCTTGCTCGATGCACCGGTGCGCTTGGATGTCGAGCACTATACTCCGAAGAAAACGGCACAAGATATCCGCAGCACGCCAGACTTGGCGCGCTTTATGGCGCTAGCGGTAGAACTCCTATTGTTGTTAGCGGTGTTTCGTCTCTACCATCTCGAAACCCCCGTTTTCTTGCGAATGTCTGTCATCGTATGTACAGCCTTTCTGATTCACTACTGGATTCCGTTCCGCCTGAAGGAGCCGTTCTTTGTAACGGTGTCAATGGGAGCCGCATTCTACCTACTGCAACCGGTCGTGGCGACCTTGCTTGTGGCCTTCGGGTTGACATTGTTCCTGATTCTTCGGAGCCCAATGGCGCTGCGATGGCGCGTGTTCTGTCTGGTTGCCATCTTCGCAGGTTTAATTTATGGCCGCGCTACTGGCAGTTTCCACATCCCAATTTCGTTTTATCCTGTGTTTGGGGCGCTATTCATGTTCCGCATCGTCATCTATGTCTACGATCTGGCGCACGGAAAAGAACCGGCACACCTGCTGTCGTTTTTGAGTTATTTCTTCTTGTTACCGAACTACTGCTTTACACTCTTTCCGGTTATCGACTATCAGACGATGCGGCGCGGATACTACCAGCGCGATATTCACGACATCGCTCAGCAAGGCATCTGCTGGATGACACGTGGTACGGTCCAACTGATGCTTTACCGCTTAGTGATCTATTACAACGATCGCTATCTACCGGACCGGATCTCAAACTTAGGCGCTCTGATCTCTACCATGGTTCTCACGTTCCTGCTTTATTTGAACGTCTCGGGAAGTTTCCATTTGGTTGTGGGTATGCTGCATCTTTTTGGTTACGATCTTCCTGAAACCAACCGGCGCTACTTGCTGTCCAGCAGTTTTGTTGATTTCTGGCGTCGCGCCAATATCTATTGGAAAGATTTCATGGTAAAGATTGTGTATTTTCCTGTGTATTTTAAAATACGCAAAAAGGGAGAGTTTCGCGCTCAGTTGCTGGCCACCACAGTAGTATTCGTGGTGACTTGGGCACTGCATTCCTACCAATTCTTCTGGATCCAGGGCTCGTTTATTTTCACCTGGCCAGACACTATCTTCTGGACAATTCTTGGGTTCCTAATCATCGCCAACGTGCTCTATGAAAGGCGGCACAAGGCTCGTCCCGATTCGTCCTGGCGAGGCCGAGCGTTTCTGGCGATGCGGACGCTTGGAACAATGGCCGTCATTATCACACTGTGGTCATTGTGGTCGTCAGCTAGCCTGAATTCTTGGGTTTACTTTATGACACACTGGATCCGGAGCGGTTCATGAACAGCGGCAAGCGCCTTAACAAACAATTTTGGCGTGAGGCGGTGCTGGTCGCCGCCATTCTGGCCGGATTGGCCACGCTGGCTAGAGCTACGAATCGGCTCTATGGAACTTCCTGGGGTCGCCATCCGGCGATCATGATCTCGGTGACTCGTAGCCGAGAACTGTTGAACAATCCCGGCGTTACGGGGTACTACGAAAGGCTTTTCGCTGCCGCTCCGCGAGTGGAAAAGAACTATATCTTTGACCACAGCTTTAGAATCTACCGTTTCAAACCGAATCTCACTTGGGAACATGACCTATTGACGACAAACAGCTTTGGCTTGGTCGGTGGTGATTGCTCCGAGCGCAAGCCCCCGCACACCCGAAGAATTGCGCTGCTGGGAGACTCGGTGGCAGCTGGCCACATGGTCAGAGCAAATCAAATCTTCGGAGCACTGCTGGAAGACCGGCTTAACGCTGACCATGCTGCCGGAGCGTCGGAGCATTTCGAAGTCCTGAATTTCGCGACTATCGCATATACGCTTCCCCAGATTCTTGACGTATCCAAAGATGAGGCTGCGCGTTTCGATCCCGACGTATACATGCTGGCGCTCACTGAATTGGCGGTTTACAGATCGTGGGATCGACACCTAGTGCAACTGATTCAGTCGGGAATTGATCCGAAGTACGAGTTCCTCCGAGAAACACTTCGGCGAGCGAAGGTATCTCAGGCAGATGACGCTCTCACGTTGTACGGTAAGCTAGCTCCGTACCGGATTTCCATTTTGCGCGAAGCACTCGCGGAGATGAAAGCTAACGCGATGCTCCACCATGCTTCGTTCTTTGTCGTACTCCTGCCCTCTGTGGAGGCCGGGGAGCTGAGTAAGAAACGATTTGAAGGAATTCCTGAATTACTAAACTCGCTTGGAATCCCTTTTATCGATACGCTGGACACGTTCGACGGAGTAATGCAGACTGGCTCGATTGCTGCGTTTCCGGGCGACCCCCACCCAAATGCGCAGGGTCACGCGATGATTTATCGGAACCTTTACGCCAAACTCCGTGCACAGCCTGAGATCTGGAATGGCCTGGTGGGGTACTCGCGTGATGCTACGAATCAGAGATAATATCTCCGATCAAATATACATTCTAGGATTTCCAAGTGGATCTGGAGCTTACTGAGGAACAACAGCGACTGCAAGATGCGGCCATTGAGTTTGCTCTTTCGGAATTGAACGATGACGTCATTCGGCGCGACCGCGAAGAGGTCTTCAGCCTGGCTGGCTGGAAGAAATGTGCTCACTTCGGCGCTTTGGGTTTGCCTGTTCCGCCTGGCTATGGAGGTATGGGGCTAGGCATCAACGAAGTAATTGCTGTGATGGAAGGCCTTGGATACGGTACACGGGATCAGGGCCTGTTGTTCTCTATCAATGCTCATCTCTGGACGAATACCCTTCCTATCCTCACATATGGAACGGAGGAGCAGAAACAGAGATACCTTCCCCGCTTGTGCAATGGCGAGTTCATCGGGGCCAACGCCGCCTCTGAGCCGGACGCGGGTTCCGACGTATTCGCGATGCGCACTCGTGCTGAAAGACGTGGCGATTGTTACGTACTGAACGGTACCAAAATGTTTGTGAGCAATGCGCCCGTAGCGAATCTCTTCGTCGTGTTCGCAACTCTCGATGTCAGGCTGGGGCCGATGGGCATCACCGCTTTCGTGATTGAACGTGATACACCAGGGCTGAAAGTTACCCGAGCCATAGAAAAAATGGGTCTGCGCACCTCACCAATGGCGGAAGTCACGCTGGAAGACTGCATGATTCCAGCCGCTAGCCGCTTGGGTCGGGAAGGAAGAGGCGTAGGTATCTTCGAAGCATCGATGGAGTGGGAGCGCGGCTGCATTCTGGCAAACTACCTGGGAGTGATGAGAAGGCAACTGGAAAGTTGCATCGATTATGTTCGCAAGCGCAAGCAATTCGGCCAGGCCATCGGCAAGTTCCAGTCGGTCGCGAACCGAGTGGTAGACATGAAGGTGCGTCTCGACACCTGCCGCCCGCTCGTTTACCGGATAGGATGGCTAAAAGGGCAAAACAGGCCTGCCACTCTGGAGGCAGCCGTCGCAAAGCTGTACGTCGCGCAGTCGCTCATCGCGAGCTGCCAGGATGCAATCCAGATCTTTGGAGGCTACGGCTACATGACTGAACAGGGACTGGAACGTGACCTGCGAGACGCGATTGCCAGCACTCTGTACTCCGGCACCTCCGAAATACAACGAAATCTTATTGCTAAAGGGTTAGGACTCTAGCGTTCCGCCTGTGAAGTGGGATCAACCGCTGTAACTAATCAGTTATGACTCCGCATTCGAAAAAGCGCCTTGTCTTTTCTTATGTTTTGTTAGTCGGAATCCCTGTGCTTGGAGTAATGGGCGTTCTTGGGGCGGGCCGTCACTTGACACCTCCGATTTCCGTCGCTGGAAACTGGGATTTTCGAATTGATCCTACAGCCAGTCAGGCCGAGTCCTGCCTTGCCGACCTTGGTTTCACGCATTCAAACGTCTTCAGCATCTCGCAGTCTGGGCGGTATCTCACATTGAAGATCAATAACCAACCAGGGGCTACCTTAATCGGCGACCTCCGGGGAAAATTAGTTGCTGCGAACTTGAGCTTGCTCTTAGCGGCACATTGCAATGGCGCCTTAGGAATGTCGTTAACAGCAGAAGTCGAGCCCGAAGGGGTACCACGGGTAATGGCTGGAACTTTGAAGTTCGAGGGATGCCCCGCGTGCGGAACGGGCCATTTTCAGGCAGCAAGACGAGAACTCAACACGAAGCTGAGTGAATAGTGCCGAATCTGACCACGCTAGTTTTGCAGATCGCAATAATCATCGTCGTGGCTCGGGCGATGGGAGTTGTTTTTCGCTGGATCGGTCAACCCCAGGTCGTGGGCGAGATGGTAGCTGGGATACTGCTTGGGCCGTCACTGCTGGGCTGGGCTGCTCCTGCCATCTCAGCTGAACTATTTCCGCCGTCAAGTCTGGGTTACTTGAATGCGTTAAGTCAAGTAGGCCTCATCCTCTTCATGTTCCTGGTCGGACTGGATCTGAATCCATCAGAGCTCAAGAAAGGGAAGCACGCTGCTATCCTGACCAGCCATGTCAGTATCGTCGTTCCTTTTTTCCTGGCTACGTTGCTGGCCCTCTATCTTTATCCAAGGCTCTCGGATGAAAGTGTCACATTTGCCGGTTTTGCCCTCTTTATGGGCGCAGCGATGAGCATTACTGCGTTTCCGGTGTTGGCGCGAATTCTCACCGAGCGAAACATACAGCGGACGAGTTTGGGCACCGTGGCGCTGGCCTGCGCTGCGGTGGATGACGTAACGGGTTGGTGCGTGCTGGCTTACATCGTGATTGTGATTCGCGCCCATCACGGCGAGCATCCCCTGTGGATTACGCTAATCGGGTCAATCGCCTTCGCGCTCGTTATGATCTACGTCATCAGGCGGTTGCTGCAGCGCTTTGAACTGACGTTCCGAAAACAACATCGTCTTAGCGAAAATCTGATCGCGCTGATCGTGCTGTTGGCGCTCCTGTCCGCCTTCATAACAGAGTGGCTGGGTATACATGTGCTTTTCGGTTCTTTTCTCATGGGCGCAGTCATGCCCAAGGAGCCGGCATTTGTTCGTTATCTTACGAGCAAGCTAGAATCGATAGCCGTCGTTGTCTTATTGCCGATATTTTTTGCGCTGACCGGTCTTCGCACGAGCATCAGTCTGGTCACGGGACCAGCGATGTGGTTTTGTTGTGCGCTGATCATTATAGTCGCGATCGGCGGAAAGCTCTTCGGATCGATGATCGCGGCGCGCATCGCCGGTATGCCCTGGCGAGAAGGTGCCGCGTTGGGCGTACTGATGAACACGCGCGGTCTCATGGAGTTAGTCATTCTCAACATCGGATTTGAAATCAAGGTTATCTCTCCCGCTGTTTTTTCCATGATGGTGCTGATGGCTCTAGTGACCACTCTTATGACCTCGCCATTGCTGCAATGGATTTATCCAGAAGGGTCCCGCGAGGAAGTATCGGCGGGACCGCGTCTCGTTCCCGAACTCGCGGGTTTCCTCGCTGACTGAGCAGCATTCCCGAGAGGAACCCGGCCCGTGCATCATGTCTAGACCGCAGTGAAGCTCAAAACGAATGGTTAGACGCCCCTCCCTTGGACCCATACAAGATCCCTCGACCGATTAACACTAGGAGAAGCGAATGATAGTTACGTCAAAGCCTGACTTTGATATTGCAATTATCGGCGGCGGCCCGGCAGGGTCGTCTTTGGCAGCCTATTTGGCCAAAGCAGGGGTAAACTGCGTAGTTTTCGAACGTGAATTGTTTCCCCGTCCTCACGTAGGCGAGTCTCTCGTTCCTTCGTCCACCAGAGTGTTCAACGATTTGGGTTTCATGGATCAGATGGAAGAGGCGAAGTTTCCTCATAAGTTTGGTGCGGTGTGGACAGCACGCGATCAGGCCAGACCATACGATCACGATTGGGAAGGCCTGAGCCCCGACTGCCACGCCGAGGTCCGCTTTGAAGAACGCCAGCAGCCTGGTGTGGATAAGAACTATACCTATCATGTAGACCGAGGAAAATTTGACCTTCTTTTGTTGCAGCACGCCAATAAGTTGGGGGCGTCGGTCTACGAAGGCGTGAAAGTCAGTGCGGTAGAGTTCTCACCAGCCCAGCCAGTCGTGCAATTTAACATGGGCCGGAAAGAGATGGGAGTAAGTGCGCGCATGGTGGTGGATGCCAGTGGCCGCCAGACCTTCTTGGGAAACCAGTTGAAGCTCAAGGTCAAGGATCCTGTGTTTGATCAATATGCCATTCATACCTGGTTCGGGGGTTACGATCGTAAAGCTCTTGCCAAATCCGACGCACATCGCGATTACATCTACATTCACTTTCTGCCGCTCTCCAATACCTGGATGTGGCAGATTCCGATCACTGAGGAGATCACCAGCATAGGCGTGGTAACGCAGAAGAAGAACTTCGCCGGAGCGAGACAAGATCGGGAAAAGTTTTTCTGGGATTCGGTGGCTAGTCGCCCCAATCTCTCGGAAGCGCTGCAACGCGCCTGTCGTTTGCGGAACTTCAAGGACGAGGGCGATTACAGTTACGCCATGAAACAGATCTGTGGAGATCGATTCCTGTTGCTGGGCGATGCGGGGCGCTTCGTGGATCCGATTTTCTCGACCGGCGTGAGTATAGCGCTGAATAGTTCGCGGTTTGCGCACAAGGATATTCTGGGCGCGCTGGAACGGAACGATTTTTCACGGGAGAGCTTTAAAACATTCGAAACCACGATCGGTCGTGGTACCAAGAACTGGTATGACTTTATCAGCGTCTACTACCGGCTGAACGTTCTGTTTACGTATTTCATTACGGACAAACGGTATCGGCTGGATGTTCTGAAGCTGTTACAGGGAGACGTTTACGATGAGGCGCAACCGCCGGTCCTGGACAAGATGCGCAAGATGGTGTCCGAAGTGGAGAAGAACGAAAAGCATCCCTGGCACGAACTACTTGGCGATCTGACGGCTGACTCCTTTCGGCCGCAGTTCTGAGCTCGGAGTTCAGATGCCGCTAAACCGTGGAATCCGACATCTCTTAGCTAAGTCGATTAAGTTAGTGGTCAAGGAACTGGTTAATTGAGGAGTACAGAAGCGATGGACAACATAAAAGAAGAGATTCGACAATACATCCTTTCCGAGTTCTTGCCTGGTGAGACCCCGGCCAATTTGCAGGACGATACACTGTTACGGACCAGTGGCGTGCTGGATTCGGTGGGCACCCTGCGCGTGGTGAGCTTCGTTGAAGAACGCTATGGCATTGAAGTGGAAGCTCATGAGGCCGGTGTGGAGAACTTTGACAGCATCGCGGCGATTGCCGCATTTGTCCAAAGCAAAAAAGCTCTAGCATGAGAAGGCGCGAGGATACTTTGTCTGCTGTGCACCTCACCGACTACTTGGCAGCGAGCGCCGCTCGTTTTCCGGAGCGCGTGGCCGCCAGCGATCCCGATGGCACAACTCTCACCTACAAAGAGTTGAACGAGCGTGCCGGCCGCATTGCAGGGTTCCTGGCGGAGCAGGGTGTGTGCGCCGGAGATCGCGTGGGCCTCTCGCTGCCGAAGAGCACCGCAGCTCTTACCACAGTGTTCGGGATTATGAAATCGGGAGCGGCCTATGTTCCAGTGGACTGGACGGGCCCAGCCGAACGGATCCGTACGATTCTAAAGGACTGCCAGGTGCGGGCCCTTTTCCTGGACTCTTCCCGTCCGGAGTTGGCGGACATCGCCGAAACAGTGATTTGGCTTGGCAAAGACAAGAGCATCAATTCTTCGTCGTCATCATTCACTTGGGACTTCGTGCTAGAGCACTCGTCCCGAGCGATGGAGGTTGCCGAAAGGCAGCCCGATGACTTGGCATATATCCTGTACACGTCCGGCTCCACTGGTATTCCGAAAGGTGTGATGCTGACGCATCGCAACGCCATCAGTTATGTGGATTGGTGCTCCAGCGTATTTGCGCCGTCTGAAAATGACCGGTTCAGCAGTCATGCACCTTTCCATTTCGATCTCTCCATTCTTGATATTTACGTTCCGATCAAACACGGCGCCAGCGTGCATCTGATACCAGATGACTTGGGAAAGAGTCCGAAAGATCTTGCACGTTTTATTTCCGCCCGGCAGCTTACGGTGTGGTATTCCACGCCCGCGATTCAGAGCTTGCTCGCGGAGTTCGGCAACCTCGACCGGTTCGACTATTCACAACTTCGCCTCGTGCTCTTTGCGGGAGAGGTATTTCCGGTGAAGCAATTGCGCCGTCTGGCGGCATCCTGGCCACATCCGGCCTACTACAATTTGTATGGCCCGACGGAAACCAACGTGTGTACGTTTGCCCGGATTGCTACGCCTGTTCCGCAGGAGCGGACAGAACCGTATCCCATTGGCTGGCCTTGTTCGCACTGTGCCGCTTTGGTCGTCGATTCCGATGGGTTCCCGGTCCCTGCGGGAGAAGAAGGCTTGCTCTACATCTCGGGGCCATCGGTGTTTTCGGGTTACTGGAACCGGCCGCAGGAGAGTGCTGCTGTATTTCTCGATCGCGATGGCAGGCGCTGGTACAACACGGGTGATGTCGTCAAGCAAGATGGCCACAATGGATTCGTGTACGTGGGAAGGCGTGACCGAATGGTGAAACGCCGCGGCTACCGCATTGAACTCGATGAAATCGAACGCTGCCTTTACCGGCATCCAGAGATAAAGGGAGCAGCCGTAGTGTCCATGTCAAACCCCGAATCTGGGATCCGGATAGTTAGCTACTTGGCCTCACCGCAAAATTCACGTCCTTCGATTATCGAGATGAAAAACTTTTGCAACGAACACCTCCCTTCGTACATGAATCCAGACGTGTTTGTTTTTGTCGACAGTCTACCCCGTACCTCGACTAATAAGGTGGACTACCAAGGTTTGATCCGACAATTGAGTCATTAGAGCAAACTCGGAAAAAAGGGCATGACATTAACTCTCAGTCTATGCTTGAAAAATGCACTAAGTCATGAACACGGTACTGGATAACACAAGTCTTGCACTCGACGCTGGTCTGCCACCGGCCCAAGACCACCCGGAAACGAGTGGGCGTTTGCGGGCTGGAGTTCCCACCTTAGTAATCATTGCAGTCAGTCTTATCTTGGCACTGCCGATCATCCGCTTTGGGCTGCCATTTGGGCACGATGCGGTAGAACATCTGTCCTGGTACCATGGCTTCTCCGCACAACTATGGTCCGGTGAAGCCTACCCGCGCTGGTTGCTAGAGATGAATTCTGGCCTCGGAAGTCCAGATCTCTTCGTGTATGGGCCGCTTCCATATTATGCCGCGGCTGCCTTTCGGGTCTTTAGCTCAGGATTGGGATGGGAAACACGTGAATTGGGATTGTCAATCTGGCTTGCCCTATGTTTGTCGGGGATCGCAGCATATCTTTGGCTTGCAGCAGTGGTCGGCGGCCGATTAGCTCCTACGATTGCGGCAGTAATCTACATGCTGGCCCCCTATCATCTGAAAACAGATCTTTATACGCGGAGTGCGTTGGCTGAGTTTTGGGCATTCGCATGGATGCCTCTGATACTCTACTTCACCACCCGCTTAATGAAAGGGCACGGCACCTCTGCAATAGCGGGCCTATCCGTAAGCTACGGTTGTTTACTCGCTACTCATCTTTTCACGGCATTGCTTTTCTCGCCGATCGCTCTGATCTATGCGTTGTTTCTTGCCCCAGGATTTACGGGACGTTACACGGTAGCAATCAAGGTTACGCTTGGCCTCTTGCTAGGAGCGGCTCTGTCTGGCATCTATCTATTACCCGCCCTGGCCTGGCAAAAGTACATTTCGCCCTACAAGCTGATTGAATCTCGCCCCGAACTGTATCGTTTTGATCAGTTTTTTCTATTTTCGAGCAGAATATCCAGTGACCCCTTCCTTAGAACGGTGTCCTGGTTGACTGCATGGACGGCATTGGTAGCAGCTGGAGCATTTGCGGTCGCCTGTCAAGTCAAGGGCCAGAAATTGCGCAGGGAGGTAACCTTTTGGGCCATAGTGGCTGCTATCGGCGTAATCATGATGCTTCCGTTGAGCAGTTTTATTTGGCAAAGAATACCGCAACTACGAGCGATCCAATTTCCTTGGCGTTTTAATACGATCCTCGTTTTGTCACTTGCGGTTCTTGTCGGACTTGCGGTTGACAGCCTGCGCAAACAGCGTAATCGTCTGAAAGTTGGAATAGCAGTTTGTACGTTGTTCCTAATCTTAGGCTGGATTGTTCCGACGAGGCGCAGTATGGCAAGCCAACGTTCCTGGGTGAGGAAAGGTGAGCCTTATAGTCAAGACTATCTCATTACAGCGTGGGCACAATGGACCAGTCCCTCGCTCTTAACCCCACTAGGTGTTAAAGAAATCGCCCACGAAGGCGGGGACACCAAGCTTCTTTCGGACAACAACAGCGCTAAACTTATTAAGTGGACGGCAAGATCGATCGAATTCCAAGCGGTTAGCGATTCCGATACTTGGGTCACGATCAAACAGTTTTATTGTCCGGGTTGGGTTGCAATGCTGGCCAGTGGCCAGGTCCTGGCATTGAAGCCGCACTCACCGGACGGCCTAATGAGTGTCAGAGTCCCAGTCGGTAATAATGATGTCCGTCTAATACTGCCGCGCGGAAAGGCGGAAATTCTCGGCGCCGAAATCAGCGGCATTGCAGGACTGCTGATCATCGTTCTGCTCGGCAGCGGTTTTAAGCGATCGGTACCGGCAGAATAGAAGGTAGAGCCGTGTGATAGCCGGCGCGGATCAGTCACTCTGTTATCGTTTGCAGGGCACTCTTAATCGCGAATAACGCGTAAATTTGACAGGCAATAACGGGAACCGTCATGGCTACCACGACAGCACGAGAAAAATGGCGAGCTCCCAGAATAACCAATCCCATTAACGCCCAAGACCAATTAGGCGAATAAAGAAGAAACTCATCCCCCCAAATGTTGTGGAGCACAACACTAAAAAGAAGCCACATTACGAGCAACCACGCGTAAGGTCGCGTCCGATCGTCTTTGAACGCTTTAAAGCCACACCCGAAAAGAAGAGCCAACCATGCCAACGCTCCCAGGGCCTGAATCCCGAGATAAGAGGCAAAACTCCAAGGCTCATAAGTTACCTGATCAAATCCCGGATATCGCAAAACGTGGGGTGTAGTGCCAACAGCCGGAAACACCATCGCAAGGACACCGTAAGTCATGGCCTGCAATGGATGCCGAATCAAACGCACATTCAGATACTTGTTTACGTACCAATGAATAGAATAACTTCTGCTGTAGAGAAAAATGGCGATAGCGAGCCCTGCCAGACTCAACGCTACTACCACAGCAATCTTAAGGCGCTTTGGAAACGAGTAGTGAATAAGTGAGAGGGCAGGAAATACCGTATTCGTCCATATTGTGCCCCCTGCAACAAAAATCATTGCCACCAGGAAGATCGTTTTTGACTGGACGGTCGCCATCAAAATCGGAGCCACGAAAGTGATCGACAGCAGACCGTTGGTGATTCCCCAGTGTTCGGGAAGGGTAGCGGCGGTATTGGCTGTAAAGAGCAAGTACATTAGGAAAAGAAAGATGAGCTTTAACTTGTTGACTTCATTTCGAAGGGCGAGCAAAGCCAAAAAGCCGACTCCTGCTCCTTCAACTGTAGCCACGAGAAGTCTGGCAGCTAACAGTCTGGGGTAGTCAGATGGCAGGAAGAGTTTTGTTACATGATAAAGAGCTCGGGTTAACGGTCGCCAGATGGTTTCTTCTAGAGGGTGAATGTAAGCATAAGGAAAAGCCTTCGGTAATTTCGCATCGCCTGCGAACCTCTCGATCCACGCACTGGTATCTGAACTGAATATGACATTTGGTCGCTTAACCAGCACTGAGCCGGGCGTGACTCCCAACCATCCTGACAGAAGCGTAAACCAGGTTGTGGCGATCAAACCGATCGCGAAAGCAACAGTTCGATGGCGCGACGACATTGATGGTTCGGAAGCCTTCATAGCCGTGGCAACAGAAGTCATGGCCCCATAATCTATCACAAGGCAGTAAGAAGGGTTTCGCAAAGCTCGCTCGCCGGTTCCGTTGATTCCTAAGGTGAACAACTGGCCATGGCAGGTCTTGGGTCAAGCTGGACCCTGCTTACAAGCTTTTGTTTAAACAGGAAAAAATCAATCATGGCATTGCAGACTACCGAAACAATCGTTGAAACCTGCGTCACTCAAGGTATCGACGTTCCATTGTGCGTAGATCTTGATGGAACCTTGCTTCGCTCCGACATTCTGCTTGAATGCCTGGCTGAGAGTCTGCACTGTCCACTCGTGCTGCTACGGATACCGTTCTTTATGGCTCGTGGCAGAGCCTTTCTTAAAGCACGCCTGGCGGAGGCCACCCCACCGGATGTCACAACACTGCCGTATGATCCGGAGGTATTGAAGGTGATTAAGACGGAACGGGCTACTGGACGCCGCATTGTACTGATCACGGCCACAGACCGCCGAATCGCCGATCGGATCAGCGCACACTTGGGAGTGTTTGATGAGGTGATTGCCTCCGACGGAATTATCAACCTCAAAGGCAAGAAGAAGTCCGAAGAATTAGTTCGGCGTTTCGGTAGGCGCGGGTTCTCTTACGCGGGCAACGATGAATCCGATCTGGCTGTTTGGAAGGAATCAAAATCAGCCATAGTCGTGGGTAACAGAAGCCTCCATCTTCCGGCAGCTGCGATTACACAGGTTGAGGAAGTGTTACCGGGACCTGGTAGACGAATCAGCAACTTACTGCAGCTGTTCCGGCCTTACCAGTGGTCGAAAAACCTGCTGGTCTTCGTTCCACTGCTCACGGCCAACGACATTTTATCAGTTTCGAATTGGATGCGGTGTATTGGGCTATTCTTTGCCCTGAGCGTCATGGCATCAGCCCTTTACGTCCTCAACGACATCACGGACCTGCGTTCAGACCGCGCCCATCCGAGGAAGCGCACACGCGGGCTCGCATCGGGGAATGTCAGTCTCGTAACGGGCTTCGCGCTGCTGGTGCCAGGTGTCGCGCTCGCTCTCGCACTTGCAGCTGTCAACGGATCGTTAAAGCTCGTTTTGCTATACGGGGTTTTATCGTTCTTGTATTCGACTTATTTCAAGCGATTTCCATTGATTGATATTTTTCTCCTTGCGGGAATCTATGCGGTGCGTATTTTCGCAGGCGGGGTCGTCGGTGGCCACTTGGTTTCGGTGTGGTTGCTGACCTTCTCGATTTTCTTGTTTTTCAGCCTTGCTGCGGTCAAGCGGACAGCCGAACTTCTGGCACTTCCTGCAGACAATCAAAAACGTTCGCGGCGCGGATACTTCCCGGGGGACGCTCTCGCACTGGAGATGATGGGCGTCAGTTCGAGCTTCATGTCGTGCCTGGTGCTCGCATTCTATGTGCAAAGTCTCACGGTGCAGCGGAACTACACGTCGCCCGATTTGTTATGGGGCATCATCGTACTCGTGCTGTTCTGGCAGTGCCGTCTGTGGCTTGCAACGCTGCGTGGCAAGATGCAAGATGATCCGATTATTTATGCCGCGAAGGACTGGGTAAGCTGGTTGGTAGCATGTGCGGTAATCGCCATTATGCTGCTGGCGCATTCCCGTTTGTTCCAGGGTGTCTCATTTCTGCTCTCCTGATTGGAACAAGGCATTGGGTTTGTTAAAGAGGGAGGCTAGCGTTGTCGGTTCGTGAGGTTGTTCCCATCATCGAGATTACCGGCCGGACCAAAGATCCGGGGCCAAGAACCGTGCCCTGGAAATGGATTTTGCTGGGCGCAATCGTCTTTGCAGCATTGTTGCTTCGAGTTCACCATCTTTCTCAGATCTCCTTGTGGCTCGACGAAACTGATTTTTTTAACGAGAACATCTATGGCGACCATCCGCAATCGCTGTTCGATTTTGCGAGGTCGACAAAAGATGCCACAACGAATACCTGGGGATGGCCGGCCGTGATCTGGATAAGTTGCCGTATCTTCGGGTCCACCGCGGGAATCGCTCGCATGCCATCCGTCTTAGTAGGAACCGGCGCGGTGTTTTTTGTTTTTCTGTTGGTTTATCGCTCGATTCCCGCGCCTGTCGCTCGCAATCGTTTCACCCCTGCCGCCTTCGCGGCGGTAATCACTACAATGGCGATGCCGCAAATCGAGTTCTCTCAGCGAACTTATCCATACGGCGCCACCCCCTTCACGGCCGCCGCTCTTTTACTGGCGCACCTCGAGGTTCTTCGAGCAGTTGAGGGTCGGTGGAGCGAAAGGAGTTTTTTTCGAGCCCTAGCTCTTTACACAATGGTCGCAAGTCTCGCACTTTGCATCCATCCCAGCATGGGGCTGTTGGTGGCAGCCTCGCTGATGTTCTTGATTGCTCATCTGCTTCCACATTTTCGCCAGCAAACCTCGGAAGACCGCAAGAGAGTTTTGTGGTTTGCTTTTTGTGCAAGCTTGATCCTAGCCGGTTCAGCACTGCTTAACGCGAAAAACCCCAAGTATGGTTTCCGCCCCTATTTAGTGCCGTACTACCATACCCTTTCGCTAAGATCCTTTGCCGTGCTACTCAAGCATGCCTACGACGTATTCACCTACAACCTGAATCCGTTCTACAACCCATCACTCTACTGGCCGGAACAGCTCAACTGGGCGATCTTGCCTCTCGTTTTACTTTGTCTGTGGGGCTGGGGAAGGGCGGCGTCGAATAAGTTCGGCAAGCAAATTCAGCATTTGGCGTTTCTTGGGATGGTTATGCTCGCAGTGCCTGCCTTGTTGTCGTTACGCAGAGCGTTTCCGTTCGGCGGTGTACGGCAAACATTGTTCCTCAGTCCTTTTTTTCTGGTTTTTACTGCTCTTGGGTTTTACTCTTTGCGGCGTCGCCGAGTGACGCAGCTTCTAGGGATCTCGCTGGCCTTTCTTTACGTCATGTTTTGGGCCGTGAATCTGCCTCGTTTTTATGCAAATAGGGAACCGCAGTACAGAGCCGAGGACATCGTCAATGCTTGGGAGCAGAACGGTAAACTTACCGTCTATGCTCGCGGCTGCGAGCGTGAGGTGCAATACGCGTTGCGCTGGTATCCTGACGTCCGAGTCGAAAGTTTGCCAATGCCTTCCGAGCCTCCATATCTGGTCGTCTCGACACACTGGCCACCACTTGAACAAAACCATATGTTCTACGGTTACGCAGACTATTTGAAGAAGGCAGGCTACAATGCGACGTTAGTCCTGGAGAGGCCTCCGACAAATCTGGATAGTTTGAAATACTCGACTTCCCTATACTTTCCTCCCAACGGACTGTGGATTTACAAAGTAACTGCTCAGTGAATTCTAGACGGCAAAAACTAGCTTTGTGCTTGGGCTCAGTGGTCTTCTGCCTACTGGTTGGCGAAGTTGCTGCACGCGTACTCCTGCCACACCCCTTCGTTTCAAAGATGGAGCCGAACGACGGAAAGACCCCACGAAATGGTGAAGCGCTTCGATCTTTGCATCGTGCTGATCCAAAGCTCGGTTGGGTGTTGAATCCTGGGCCGCTTGAGTATGAGCACCGCTTTGTGGATGAACATGGCTCGGTGCAGTATGACGCGGTCTACTCCATAGAGAATGGACAGCGGCGAACTTCACTGACCCCACATCCCGGTCCGGTTATCGTGGCGGCTGGCTGCTCGTTCACCTTCGGTCACGCCGTTCGGGATGAGGACACTTGGCCGTGGCTCTTACAGGATCAACTCCCGGATTATCGCGTACTGAACACTGGGGACATGGGTTACGGCACGGATCAGGCCTTGCTGGCGGCTGAGAAACAAGTCCTTTCTGCTCCGGGTAAGACCGATGCGGTTGTGCTCGGTCTGGGCGATTTCCAAATCGATCGCAACCGGGGCGCGCAGGGGTGGCTGGTATTTGTCTCCCCGTTTGCAAAGCCCTTGTTTAAGATGACCGCCGACGGCGCGGAGTACGACCGCCAGGTCCACTTCTGGTCGCCAGGCTTTGTCGGGGATCACTCAGCGCTCTTTGCTCACCTGACCAACACGCTCGCCAACCGGGTTTATGGAATAACCTCCCACGCTGGAGCGAGGCAGCTCACCGCGGCTTTAATTACGACCTTTGCCCGCAAATTTCAGTCGATGGGCGTTGGCTTTGCCGTCGTGGTGCTGCCTTACGCTGATGATCAAGGGCCCCAATCGAAGGCAGATCGCGCTTTTCTGATTGACCGCCTAAGCGCGGCGCACATCCCAGTGTTCATACCTGATTTTCCCCGGCTCCCGGACGGGCACTTCGATGTTGAGAAATTTATGGTGAACAAGAAAGAACGGCATCCAAACCGTCAATACAATCTGATTTTGGCAAATCAGCTAAAGCCGTTTCTGCAATCCGCTGGAATCATCACCAAGTAAGAATCGGTGCCCCTTTGCCTTTCGCCGTGCACTCTCGTCGGAATCAAGTCTGCCGCGATGAGCCGATGTCAGTCGGAGTAGTGTTTTGAAAGATACTCATACCGTTGAACTCGTGAAAACGGATCAGTGGCCGGGAGCGGTTACCCGACCAACTACTGCACCTTTTCTCCAGGCGAAGCGGCCTTCGCTTCTCGGACATTTTCAGATTGCACGCCTCGACCACTGGGTCAAGAACGTGTTTGTGTTGCCAGGTGTAGCGGTAGCACTCTCCGTTGATCGAGAAAAACTGCTCTCTTGGTCATGGAGCAATTTCGTTGTAGGCATGCTTGCTATCGGCCTTATCGCCTCCAGCAATTATGTGATTAACGAGATCCTGGATGCGCCGTTCGACCTCGTCCATCCCACCAAGAGAAACCGTCCCGTACCGGCTGGGCGGGTCAGTATTGCATGGGGTTACGTTCAGTGGATTGCCTTAATGATCGTCGGATTGCTTCTCGGTCTGCACGTCTCAAGGCAATTCACCATCACGCTCGTCGGACTCTGGGTGATGGGCTGCATTTACAACATTCCGCCAGTTCGCAGCAAGGACATGCCTTATCTGGACGTACTTTCGGAGGCAATCAACAACCCTCTGCGGATGCTGGCGGGTTGGTATCTCACCGGTACGGCGCTTATTCCCCCTGCCTCGCTCCTTTTAAGCTATTGGATGGTGGGTTGTTACTTTATGGCGATCAAGCGCTTCGCAGAGTTTCGTGACATTGACGATCCCCACCGCAGCGCTTGTTACCGCAAATCATTTGGGTTCTACAACGAGCGCAGACTACTCGTCTCGATCATGTTCTACGGCTCGCAAGCGATGCTGTTCTTTGGTGCCTTCATCATGCGTTACCGCATCGAGTTGGTTCTTGCCTTCCCTCTGGTCGCACTTGTGATGGCTCAGTACCTGTCGCTGGCGTTCAAGCCTGACAGCGCCGTGCAACGACCGGAGGGGCTGTACCGCGAGCCTGCGCTCATGAGTGCCGTGGTGGCGTGCACCACGGTGATGGTAGCTCTCCTCTTCGTTAATTTCCCGGTGCTACACAAGATTTTCAGCCCAACGATCTCAGGCTGGTAGTCAGGAGCGGACACATTCCGTACAGCGCTGTATGAAATCATCATCCCTTACTCTCGACTTAGTGACGCTCCCGGACCTGCCCGAGGTTAGGTCATCCGGACACGACATGACGCCTGACCGGAGGAGACGGTTAGCGCCCTTCATTGCCGTGACCTTAGCCTGTTTGGTGTATCTGGCGGGCGTGATCAACTATGCGGGTGTCCGCCGTATTGATGGCGATGAAGGCTACTACACTTCCGCGGCGAGGCTGGTCTGGGAAGGGAAGGTGCCGTATCGTGATTTCTCCTATCCCCAGGGACCCTTGATCCCTTACCTGTATAGCTGGATCTGGGGCGTCCATCCGCGCTCGTTGATTGCAATGCGGCACCTATCGGCTGCCTGCGGCGGCTTGGCTGTGTTTTTTTTGGGCGTGGGGCTTCTGTTGGTCAAAAGACTACCCATTCCCGCTGCCTTGGCAACGTTTGCCGTGGTACTCCTGAATCCTTACTGGATTTCGTGGAACGTCGTATTAAAGACGTTTGCAGTCACCAACGTTTTGATGACCATCGCGGTGATCTGCCTCTACGCCGCCTTGCATTCAGAGCGATTCAGATGGTACTTCATTTCAGGATTCACCTTGGGGGCATGCGCCTCCGCACGATTGCTTTACGGTCCACTTATTCCCGCTGTCTCGCTATGGTTTTTCTTCAAGGAGGTAAAAACGTCAGGTTTTCGCTGCCGTCGGACCTTTACCTTTCTCGCAGGAGCGACTGCTGGCTTACTGCCAGTGATTCTCAGCTTTGCCCATGACCCGCGAGCGTTTATCTTCAACAACGTTTCCTACCACAGTTTGCTGGCAAGCCATGAGAGCCTGCGCCACACGGTTCACGTGTATGCATTGTTTGCGGGCATCTTTGCAAGCCGTCTGTATTTGATGGTCGAGATTCTCATAGCGTCCGTGGGCATCCGCAGCCTGCTGAGGCTGCGCAAGCAGCAAGCAGGACCCTATACGAGCACGGATTACCTCTTCTTTGAGGTCATGTTTTTGATGCTCGTTGTCTATTCGGTCACAGCATTGATTCCTTTTCCTACATGGATTCAATACTTCGACAGTCCATTGTTCCCGTTTTTGTTGCCATTTGTGGCAGAGGGAATTCGCGTTAGTCTTGGAACTCGGCCCAGGGGGCTGATCGTACTTGCGGTATTGGCTCCGGTACTTTTCTATTTTGAGATTGGCAGGGAAGCGGCGGAACATTCCCCGGGTGCACACTTGCAGCAATCGACCTATCAAAGAATTACACGGGCGATTGAAGTAAATGGCAGTCCCAATGACGTTGTGCTTTCATTCTGGCCTGGCTTCGTGTTCGAATCAGGTACGAGATTCTTGCCCGGCTCCGAAGATCAGTTCGTATATTCCGTCACAAACAAGATCAGTGCCGATGCCCGATCTCGATATCACATCATTTCTAAAGACGAAATGATCGCGGCAGTAACGACGCGCGAGGTGGACGTTGTTGTTACTCCTCTGGATTTTAAGTTTCATCCTCAGCTTTTATCGGCCCAGGAACTGGAAGCATTTCGCAATGCGGTCGATGCCAATTATTCGTTGGTAGACAAAACTGGCACCGTAGCGGTCTATCGACGACGACTGTCGTGACTTCCGCGGTCGCGAAGACCGCCTGAGATCTATGCGTTTAGAAAATCGGCAGTGGGCTTTAGGACTTCAGTCTCTGCCTTTCTTCAGGCAGGTGGCGGACGTTCGTGGCAAAGAAACATTTCATCAACCGCTGATGACGTGCCAGAGCTCATATTGCAGAGTCTGCGGGGGGACAGAACTAGTTCTCGTGAAACCCTCCAATCTTGGCAGCCCATTAACGAGTGACTCTTTTGCGATTACCGATAGCCATTATGGCGTTACGGCAGCGATCTACAGATGCGCGAACTGCGACTTTCTGCAGTGTTCCGATCTGCCGCAGGTTCTGCAGTTTTACGAGACGCTTGAGGATTCTGGTTATGAAGTAGGACGCCGGGAGAGAGGCCTTCAGGCACGAGGGATTCTGAAAGTTGCCCAAAGGCTCCAATCCCGTGGCCGCTTGCTCGACATTGGTGCGGGCAGTGGCATTCTCGTCGAGCAGGCTGCCCAGATGGGCTACCAGGCCGAGGGCGTGGAACCGTCAGCCTGGCTTCATAAAATGGCGCGACGGCGCGAATTGCCGGTCCATCTCGGCACGTTCCCGCACCCAGCCGCCGTCGGCAAGTTCGATCTCATCACGCTGATTGACGTGCTTGAACACGTTCCCGATCCGCTGGATCTTCTGCGAAACATAGCAAAGCAGCTCAGCGAATCAGGAGTCGCGCTTGTCGTGACCCCGGACGTGGGATCGGTCGCCGCTTGCATTCTCCGTTGGCGGTGGTGGCACTTTCGAGTCGCTCACATTGGCTATTTCAACCGGCAGAATCTGATTCTGGCTCTGAATCTAGCCGGACTGGAGCCGGTATTCGTTCGACGGCCGTCATGGTATTTTACCGCGGACTATCTTTGGACAAGAGTCCACCGGTACTTGCCACCCTTACTGCGTTTCGCGCCCCCGCTTTTTTTGTCGAATCTTGTGCTTCCCATCAATCTACGCGATTCCTGGCTAATCGCTTGCCGGCGAAAGACAAGCGCAAATACACCGATAAATACAACAGTCAAAGCAGCGTCCTAAACGAACAATGATATTGGCCTCGATTTCGACTAGCAGGTTCGCAAAGGGAGTTTCTATTGCTCTGTTCGCCCTGGCACTTCTGCGCTTTATCGCGCCGCTCCATTACGATCCCAAAGCTGTTGCGAGTCGATATCCGGAGGCAGCCCGTGTCGGATATAACTTTTATCAAACCGGCGATTGGACTAACCCCTTTCCTCCTGTCGACACTGGTCCAACTGCGCACGTAGCACCAGCTTTTCCGGTGCTGCTCGCGACCATCTATCACATTTTCGGCGATGGTCCTCGCGGCAAGTTCGCCGTGGATCTGCTCGAGGCAATTGCGCTCGTCCTTCAAGTTTCCTTACTTCCGACTCTGGCGCGTTCCATAGGGCTACCGCTTTCCGTAGGATTCATCGCGGAGATTCTAGCCATCGCCTGCTTGAAGCGAGACCTTTGGTGGGAGCAGAGCTATGTGGCCCTGCTTCTCGTGATCGTTACCATCGCGGCCGGCCAATACCTCCGGGCGCTCGAACTATCCGGTACTCGACTTTCAGCAGGGGCGCTAAAGGTTTCGTCGCGTGCCGCAACTGCAGCGGCCGTCGTGGGCGCTCTTTGGGGCCTGTTGCTGCTTACCGGGCCAAGCACAGCGTTCGTCTGGGCCGGTTGGCTCGCAGCAGGTGCGATTTATAGTTGGCGCTGCGGGATTCGTTTTGCGTGGCTGCCTGTGCTTGTGCTGCCGTTGCTAATGCTTGCGCCGTGGACGTGGCGCAACTATCAAGCCCTTGGCCATCCGGTTTTGTTTCGCAGTGATCTCGGACTTGAACTGTCGATGTCCAACGGCGACTGTTTCGGCTGTTTCTCGAAAAATCATCCTTCGGTAAGCCCCGAACAGGCTCGCCTGGTGCTGGCCTTGGGGGAAGTCAATTACAACCACATGAAGTTGACGCAAACATTGGAATGGATCTGCCATAATCAAAGAGAATTTTGGCGGCGCACAGGGATGCGGTTCGTCGGATTCTGGTTCCACACAGAACCGATCAAGGAACCGAAGACCGGTCATTTCCGAAACTTTTTTTCATCGTGGATACTGGGGGCGGCAACGATCCTAAGCGTTCCCGGAATGCTTCTGATGTGGAAACCGAATCGCAAAGCGGCATGGTTCTGCCTCGGTTTCCTTGTACTCTTTCCGTTAATCTACTACATCACAAACTGCGAGCCGCGCTACCGCCACCCAATCACCTGGGTGACTTGCGTGGTCGCTGCCTATCCTCTTGACTTCGCGTTTCGTCGGCTCCGTCGTGCTCGCCTTAGTTTTGAGCGGCTTCAGGGTGCTGAATCTTGCGCTTCCGATTAACTTATGCGACTCCTGGCTAATGCCTTGCCGACGAATGACAGACCCAAAGTAAACGAATAGGACAAATTGATCTCGCATCATCTGCAACTGACGAATGTTCCGGTCCCGGAACCGGATCGCCTCCTTGCCGAGGAGCAGGAAATATCGGAATTTTTCCTCCAAGAGGAACAACGAACTCCCTCCTCACCTGTGGGAACCGCATTGCGTGATCGTGAAGAGCCTCTTCCACTAAGCACCCGCGCCGCAAGATAAACATCCCAACCCATGACTCGGAAATTGCTCTTAAGCGCTGGCTCCGTACTTTTCGTGCTCTTCCTCATTGAGCTCCCAGCATTGATCGGCAGGTTAGACTATCGTGCTGTCATTGGGCCCATGCGCGCGTTGGGCGCATCCCTTGCCCCTGATCCGGAACTTATCAAGCTTCACCGGCCGCACGCCCACGCGACGGGCAGATTTCTGGGGTCCTTCATACAATTCAAGTACCAGATTCCGCCGTCGGATATGACGTGGTACCGATGGGATGCTAAGTACGACAACCACGGTTTTCGCAATTTGTCAGATTTGAAGAGCGCCGACATCGCCGTGATCGGAGACTCGTTCGTCGAGGGGTTCACGCTGCCTGACGCTCAACTTGTGACCTCTGAACTTGCCAGCTTGCAGGGAGAGGAGGTCGCCAACCTGGGGCATTCCGACTATGGCCCGAAAGAAGAGTTAGTCGTATTAAGGCGTTATGGGCTGCCCTTGCGGCCGAGAACCGTGGTCTGGATGTTTTTCGAAGGCAATGACCTGACGGATGTGATGCGCTATGACACCGTGATGAATGATCCGCCGAGCCCTTGGCGGACGTTTGTTGAACGTTCCTTCACGAAGAACGCGCTGCAGGGAGCCGAGCGCTTTCTTTTTCCTCCGGCCAAGCGCCCGGGAGTCCAGCGCCTCGGAATCATGCGGACGCCCGGCGGCGAGTTCCGGGTATACTTCGAACCCCACCTTCCAGAATCTACACTTCTGCAGCCAAACTTCCTGGGTGCAATTCAGGAGACCGCCAACACGGTGGCGGCTGCTCAAGAGCTATGCGCATCTCACGGAATCCGACTTGTTTTCGTGTTCATACCAGAAAAATTTAGGGTCTTTCGCTCGTCTTGTGCGTTTCCAGCCGGATCGGAATGCAGCACTTGGGCTGTGAACGACGTGCCAGAGCGTCTCCAAAAAGCCGTCGGCGCCGCCTCTCCCACGACGGAGTATCTGGATTTGACATCGGCGCTCATCGATGGGGTAAAGAGAGGCGAACTCCCTTACTATCGCGACGACGCGCATTGGACCGAGGCTGGCCACAGAATTGCCGCGGAAGCCATCCACGACTACCTAATCTCGACGCAAAACCAGTCGTTGGCAGCCAAATCTAATGAAGGTGCTGATCGCGGCCGCTAGCGCAGAGACTCACCAGATGAATCGAAAAATCCTCTTGTCCGGCTGCTCCGTCGTCTTCGCTCTGCTTTTGTGCGAGGCTGCAGGACGCTGGTTGGTGCCAAGTAAGTATCGTCTTTCGCAGGAGCACGTGACCAGGGACCAGAACGCCAATTTCTCGCCCCCGATTCACGCTGCCGATCCGGAGATCGGATGGGTGTTGACACCTGCGACAGTCAAGAGCCACCCTGTCGGCACTCTGTCCAATCCGGCGCCTGCCGAAGTCTACTCCATCAGCCACGGTGAGAGACTCACCTCGCTCCAGGAACGATCGGGGCCCCTAGTTATCGTGACGGGCGCCTCCTACACTTTTGGGCAGGGTGTGAACGACGAAGATACTTCTCCGTGGCTTCTCCAGGAGCGCCTACCTGGTTCCCACGTGGTGAACGTGGCGGCCATGGCCTACGGCACGGACCAAGCCTTGCTCGCAGCGGAGCGAGAGGCGGTGCGCTTTCCCGACGAATCTCGCGTCGTCGTGCTCGGCTTCGACGATTCGCAAATCGATCGCAACCGTTGCACCGAACGATGGCTCTCGACGCTCTATCCCCTCGGCAAGCCCTTATTTGTGAGGACAGGGGACGAAGTGCAATATCAGGGCTTGTTGAAGTTCTGGTCATTCGGTAACACCGTCGATAAGCTTGTGGACCACTCCACGGTGATGTCTCGTGCATTCAATGTATTCTTTGATCATATTCATCGAATCGAGAGTCATGAGGGTGGCACACGACTCACGGTGGCGCTGATTACTACGTTTGCCCGGCGGTTCCAGTCGCGAGGAATCAAGCTAGTGGTCGTGATGCTCCCCTACAAGTGGGATTACGTTCCCCAAGCGCAGGCGGATCGAAGCTATATCGTCGATCAGCTTCGGGCAGCGAATGTCCCGACCATGCTAATGGACATTCCGCGTCTTCCAGATGGCAAGATCGATCCCCATAAATTTATGGTGGGAACTCATCCTAATCGTCGATACAACTCCATGCTTGCAGATCAGTTGACGCAGTTCTTGAGCGATCAAGACAAAGTTGGAGTGAAGTCTTTACTAGGCCGCGATAAGCCATCCCCTCGCCGGAAATCCGTAGAGGTCTCGGAGAATCCTGATGGAAAGCTACGCTCCAATTGAAGTGAGACCTGATTCCAAAATAAAGCTTGAGCGGGAAAAGCCTGCAGTTTGGTCTCACCGACAGCCGGAACCCAGCCGGGCCGCCAAGGTTGTAAGCAAGCTGGCCTTGCTGGTAGTAGCTTTGTTCTTTGTAGCGCTGCTTCTTGAAGGCATGCTGCGCGTGGCCTTCTATCACAGCAAAGACTTCTCCATGGAGATGTGGAAGTATGCCGTCCAGCTCAAGCGTCCTGTTCCAAATCCGAAGTTAAGTTTCGGGCACCGGCCCAATGGGCACGCATTTCTGATGGGGCAGGACGTACAGATCAATTCGCAAGGGCTCCGCGACTACGAATATTCGTTAGCTAAACCAGCGGGCGTGTATCGCATCATGCTGCTGGGCGACTCGACGACGTTCGGTTGGGGCGTCCCCCTAAAAGATACAACTGCGAAGATCCTTGAGCGGGACCTGAATGCGACGGGAATGCCGGGATACGACCGTGTAGAAGTGCTTAATGCTGGAGTGGGGAACTACGATACTGTCCAGGAAGTGACTTATTACGAAACCCGAGGACGAGCTTTCCATCCTGATTTGGTGGTCCTGGTTTATTTCATCAACGACCCGGAGCCAGTGCCGGTGGAGCGTAAAGGTTTCCTGGTCGACAGTTCCTACCTGATCGCCTTTTCCGTCAACCGGTTTGACGGTGTTCTGCGACGCATCGGCACCCGGCCGGACTGGAACAAGTATTACTCATCTCTGTATGAAGACAATCGTCCTGGTTTTCAGGCGTGCAAATCTGCTCTCATTGACCTGGCGTCCACAACACAACGGGAAAATACGAAGCTGCTAGTGGCGATCCTTCCCGAACTGCATCAGATCAACAACAATTACCCGTTCACAGCGGCCCACCAGAAAATCAAGGATATTCTCACAGCCGAGCACGCCCCTGTGCTGGATCTGATCGATGGTCTGCGGAATCATGGCGCTGAAACCACTTTGTGGGTTACACCGCTCGACGATCACCCGAATGGAAAAGCCAATGCTCTAGTTGCATCGCAGATCCAGAGCTGGATTTTAAGTAACTTCGATCGCAGCAAGAATCCCGAGCTGCAACCATCGCCATCGTTAACTAAGAACTAATTTTGTATCACGTCAAATCCTAACGCAGTGCCGTTCGATACGGGCGATCATAATCGACCCCGACATCGCGATAACAGGAGGTGTTGTTTGAAAGTTTCAATTCTTGGGTGCGGCTATGTAGGCATTGTCACCGGCGCTTGTCTCGCCGAAATCGGCCATGAGGTCACGTGTACCGACAATGATCTGAATAAGATTCAGACCTTACAGCAGGGTCGACTGCCAATTTACGAAGCTCATCTTGACGAAATCGTCACGCGCAACATGCGCAGCGGACGTTTGAAGTTTATCGCTGACCTGGGAGAGGCGATCAGGTTCGGTGATGCCGTCTTCATCTGCGTTGGTACGCCGCCTCTCGAAGACGGAGACGCGGATCTGAGCGCCATTGAAAACTGCGCTCGCCTGATTGCCGAAGAGTCTCGCAGCCCCAAATTGATCATTGAGAAAAGCACTGTACCCATGCAAACCGGCCAAAAGCTAAAACGTGCGCTGGCCATTTATTCTCGTAACTCCGATTACAGTTTCACCGTTGCCTCCAACCCCGAATTCTTACGGGAAGGAACAGCGGTATTCGATTTCCTGCATCCCGATCGGATCGTTATTGGCGTCGAGGACGAAGTCGCTGAAGCCCAGTTACGGGAGATTTACCGACCGATTCTCGATCGCACTTTGACGTGCCATATTCACGACGGGAATTGCCCGCCAGAACAGGTTCCGGCTCTGGTAGTGACCAGTATCAACAGCGCCGAATTGATCAAACATTCCTGTAACTCGTTCCTGGCGCTGAAAATTTCATATGCGAATCTGATCTCGGACATCTGTGAAAACATGGGCGCGGATGTGCAGCAGGTGGTGCACGCAATGGGATTGGACCGGCGAATCGGGCCCGATTTTCTTCACCCCGGCCTTGGGTTTGGGGGATTCTGTCTGCCGAAGGACATCCAAGCCTTCATCCGCATGGGTGAAAGAGCCGGGGCAGATGTCCGTCTGTTGAAAGACGCGGAGTGCATTAACAAAGGGCGCGTCGACTACTTTATCGAGAAGCTTCGAAAGGCGCTGTGGGTGCTGAAAGGCAAGCGTATTGGAATCCTGGGACTGGCCTTTAAACCCAACACGGACGACATTCGGTTTGCGCCCGCGATGGAAATTATTCGCAAGCTGCAACTGGAACGCACCGAGCTCCAAGTCTATGATCCTCAGGCGATGGAAAAGGCCAAGGTCTCGTTTCCTTCGGTACGTTACTGTGCAAACCCTTATGATGTGGCTGACGAAGCTGATGCGCTCTTGATTGTCACTGAGTGGGCGGAGTTCAAGGCATTGGATTGGCAGCGCGTTCGGAACTCAATGAGGCGGCCGCTGCTAGTGGATGGACGCAACCTATTGGACAGCGTTACCATGGCGGCGCTGGGATTTGAATATCAAGGCGTAGGCAAACCGGCCGCAGACGGCTTGCTTGCTCCCAAGAATTTCCACCTCCGCGCGCGTCATGAAAATCAAGAAACGCGTTTCGATGCTGCCGAGCGATACCATCCTACAAACCTCCCCAAGCCCTCCTCCAAACCTGTTGCAGGACTATAACCAAGAGCTTTAGAGGCTTTAGCAATATTCGCCCAGGTGAGAGGCACATCGCCAGGCTGAAGCGGCTTCTGTTCACGAATGGCTCTGCGACCGGTTGCGCGCTCGAGAAGTTCCACCAGTTCCACCAGTTTCACCGGGTGAGAATTGCCCAGGTTGAACACTTCAAAGGGCGTGCCATTTTCCGTTTCCGGCGTGTGCTCCACCGCCGCCAATATTCCCGCCACAATGTCGTCAACGAAAGTGTAGTCGCGGCCGGTTGAACCATCTCCGAAAATGGGCACGGGCTTTCCCGCTTCCATGAGAGCAGTGAATTTGTGAATGGCCAGGTCAGGCCGTTGTCTTGGCCCGTAAACCGTGAAGAACCGCAAGCAGATCACAGGTAATGCGAAGAGATGGGCATAGGTGTAACAGAGCATCTCTCCCGCCAGCTTGGTGGCCGCATAGGGAGAAATCGGCCTGAGTTCCACCTGGTCCTCAGAGAAAGGTGCCTTGGAAGTTGCACCGTAAACGGAACTCGATGAGCCGAATACGAATTTCTTCACTCGGTACGCGCGGCATAGATCCAGAAGCTTTACTGTTCCGCCTATGTTGACCTGCTCGTACAGCACGGGTTGCTCAATCGAAGGGCGTACGCCAGCCCTCGCAGCCAAATGAATCACAATCTCCGGCCGGACGCGTGCGAAGACGTCCGCCAACTTCGCCTCGCAAATATCTGTTTCGAAAAACTCGAAGGCGCCGGCCTTTTGAATGGCCTCTAGGTTGTCTTTTTTCCACGTAGGTGGATAAAAGGAATCGAGATTATCGACGATGGTAAGGTTCGCACCTCGACCCAGCAGAGCTTCCGCCAGGTTAGACCCGATAAAGCCTGCTCCTCCCGTGAGCAGGATGCGCTGAGAGTGGCTTGGCACTCCACATGTATACATCATGAAGCAATTTTGGCCAACGGAGCCGAGACGTTTGCTGGTGCACTCAGGTGTATTTCTACAGCAGCAACAACGATTGTTTTCTCAACCGGCGAATTTGATGGGCGATCGGATGGTATTTAAGCAAGCACTACGAAATTAGCGAACCGCAATAATTTTTATGAGCAAACAAAAGCTGAGAGGCTCCGCCAAGCTTCACTTGCGGCGACTCGCTCCCATACTCATCATGCTCTCTCTGAGTCTTATTTCGACTCAGGGACACGCGCAGTCATCTGCGCAGGTGAGACAGTCGTATGTCGCTCTGCCGCTGAATTTCGAGCCAAATCGCGGTCAGGCCGGGCACGGAATTGACTTTGTCTCGCATGGGCCTGGTTATACTTTCTCGCTCACTCCAAACCGGGCTGACCTACAGTTCATTACCACAGATCCAGGCACAAGGCGCTTAAGGGAAGAGCGCACAGTTCGGATCAAATTGCGGGGTGCGAATGCACACGCCCGTGCTGAAGCCAGTCAGGCACAATCAGGCACAAGTAACTACTTTATTGGGAATAATCGCGCGGCATGGCAAACCGACATTCCCCAGTACGGACGAGTTGAATACGAGGAAGTATATCCAGGGATTGACTTGGCTTATTACGGCAACGGTCGTCAACTGGAATACGACTTCGTGGTTGCGCCAGGCACCGATCCTCGGCGCATCCGTCTCGCCATCGAAGGTGCGGATCAGATCCAGGTCGATGAAACCGGAGATCTGCTCTTGAAGGTCGGGTCTGCCGAGATCCATCAAAGGAAGCCTGTTCTGTACCAAGACTCACCTGCGGGGAGACGCAACGTTGAAGGAAGGTACGTGATTCGCGGCCGAAACCGGGTTGGATTCGAAGTCGCCGCCTATGATCGGCACAAGTCTTTGACCATCGACCCCGTCCTCGTGTTTTCTACGTACTTTGGCGGGAATGGCGACGATATCGGCACCGGTATCAGGGTGGATGCAATTGGCAATATCTACATTAGCGGCACAACTGGCTCGACTAACTTTCAGGGCACTCCTGTTCCTGGTACGCCCTCTGGCCAGCCTCTGAACGGCACCGGACGGGCCGCATTCATCTCTAAGATCAGCCCTTCGGGCACGCTGGTTTATTCCTCGTATATCGGCGGAACAAACGATCAAGCGTTTGGGGCCGGGCTGGCGGTCGACAGCAACGGAAATGCGTACCTGGTAGGCAACACGACTGCTTCGAATTTTCCCACGGTGAATCCCCTTCAGTCGGTGTACGGCGGCGGAAGTGGCGACGCTTTTGTCCTGGAAATAAACAGCAGCGGTAACGGGTTAGTTTATTCCACTTATTTGGGCGGCAGCGCACTTGACTATGCCGAAGATGTAGAAGTTGACGCCAGTGCGAACGCATACGTCGTCGGGAGCACGAGTTCGTCAAACTTCCCCACCGTAAATGCCGAGCAGCCGAACTTCGGCAAAGCAAATGTCGACGCTTTTGCGGCCGTGATATCCACCGGGGGCGCAAGCTTGGTTTATTCGACTTACATTGGCGGCAGCACCGGCCAATTCAGTAACGGTCTCACGATCGACAGCAGTGGAAATCTCTACGCTTTTGGCGACACCGCCTCCGCCGATTTTCCGGTACTGAATGCTTTTCAGCCGGTCTATGGCGGTGGTTCCTCAGATGGCTGGGTAGTTAAGCTGAGTCCGACGGGAAGCATGATTTATGGGACTTATATTGGGGGCTCGGCAGGTGACGAAGTGCGGGGCGCCAAGGTGGATAATAGAGGAAATCTATATCTCGTCGGTTCCACGGCTTCGGTAGATTTTCCCACACTAAATGCCATCCAGCCTACCTATGGCGGGGGTGCCAACGATGTGTTCGTAACTTGTCTCAATCCATCGGGATCGGCTCTGATCTATTCGACTTACCTGGGCGGAAGCTCCGATGACACGACTGGGAATCTGGCGCTCGATGCGTATGGCAACGCATATGTTGTCGGGGGGACGTCATCGACTAATTTCCCGACTGTAAACGCCTTTCAAAACACCAATGTAGGTGGCTACGACGCTTTCTTGACAAAGATCAACGCCAGCGGAACGGCCATCGTTTTTTCCACCTATTTGGGCGGCGGCGCAAACGACTTCGCGAGGGCCGTTGCAGTAGACATGGCTGGAAGAGCGTACCTTACCGGGACAACTTCCTCCACGAACTTTCCCACAGCGAACCCCCTACAAGCAACATTCGGCGGAGGACCGGAAGACGCCTTTATCACGACTTTGTCGACGTGCAATTTTGCCTTTACCCCACCAAACGCACAATTCGCTTCGACCGGAGGATCGGGAACTGTTTCTATCGCGACAACGCCAGAATGCGGCTGGACTGCCACGAGCAATAATTCGTGGATCACCATTACATCTGCGACCTCCGGTCAGAGTTCGGGATCCATCTCCTACACAGTCGCTCCGAATAACGGAGGCCAGCTAAACGGAAGTATCACAATAGGAGGCCTGCCATTTTCGGTGGTGGAATTCGGCAACTCAGTGACCCTCGGTTCGATTAGTCCGACGAGCGGAGTACAGGGGACGAATGTGCCGGTGACGTTGACGGGGACGAATTTCGCGGCCAACGCGACGGTGAATGTGAGCGGAACCGGGGTGACGGTGAGCAACGTGGTGGTGGGGAGCGCGACGCAGATTACGGCGACATTGGGGATCGCTGGCAACGCCCCACTGGGTGGTTATACGGTGAGCGTGACTTCGGCTGGGATGACCAGCAACGGAGTGACCTTTACGGTAAGCACCATGGTTCCGGTTCTGACCGGGTTGACTCCGGCGAGCGGTGGGGCCGGCAACAGTGTGCCGGTAACGCTGAGCGGGACAAATTTTGCAGCTGGGGCCACACTTTCGAGCACGAATTCGTCGTTGAGTTTCAGCAATGTGACGGTGGTGAGCGCCACGCAAATCACGGCCACATTCACGGTTGCAAGCAGTGCCAGTGCGGGCAGTGCGCCGGTTATGGTGACGACTGCCTACGGCACAAGCAATGCGTTGGGGTACACGATTCAACCCTTGTTCGTTCCAGTGCGAGTGGATGCGGGATCGTCCACGTCCTACACGGACGGGTTGGGACAACTGTGGAGCGCGGACAGTGGTTTTCAGGGTGGGGCGTTATATGTGGTCAATCATGCGGTCAATGGGACGCCGGCGCCGGTGTTGTACCAAACGGTGCATTACGGAGGTTCCACCTTCACCTACCAAACGACGGTACCGAACGGGCAGTACACGGTGAATCTGAAGTTTGAGGAGAACGTGTACACACAGAGCGGCAAGCGGCTGTTCAATGTGGTGATCAACGGGCAGCAGGTGTTAACGAATTTTGACATTTTCGCGGCGGCGGGGGCGCAGTATCAGGCGGTGGACGTGCCGATACCGGTGATGGTGACGACGGGACAGATTTCCATTCAATTTATTCCGCAGGTAAATGTGGCGGGGATTTTTGGCATCGAGATTGTGGCGGGAACGCCGGCGGCGCCGACGGTGACTTCGATTACCCCGAATACGGGGAAGATCGGGACGGCGGTACCGGTGACGATTACGGGGACGAACTTGGCGAGCGACGTGGTGATCAATGCGGGACCGAACATCACGGTGAACAACATTACGGTCGTGAGCGCGACGCAGGTAACAGCGACCTTCAACATCGCGGCCACGGCCGCGTCCGGCCAGGCGAACGTGACCCTGACAACCCCAGGGGGAACCACTGCACCCACGCCGTTTACTATCGGAAACGCTCCGACGCTGACGTCGATTAGTCCGACGAGCGGGGTGCAGGGGACGAATGTGCCGGTGACGTTGACGGGGACGAACTTCGCGGCGAACGCGACGGTGAACGTGAGCGGAACCGGGGTCACGGTGAGCAACGTGGTGGTGGGGAGCGCGACGCAGATCACGGCGACGTTGCAGATTGCGGCGAATGCGGCAATCGGCGGCGATACGGTGACGGTGACCTCGGGCGGACAGACCAGCAACGGGGTGACGTTCACGGTGAGCGCCCCGGCTCCCACGCTGGGTTCGATCAGTCCGACGAGCGGGGTGCAGGGAACGAATGTGCCGGTGACGTTGACTGGGACGAATTTCGCCGCGAATGCGACGGTGAACGTGAGCGGAGCCGGGGTGACGGTGAGCAACGTGGTGGTGGGGAGCGCGACGCAGATTACGGCGACGTTGCAGATTGCGGCGAATGCGGCAATCGGTGGCGATACAGTGACGGTGACCTCGGGGGGACAGACCAGCAACGGGGTGACGTTCACGGTGAGCGCCCCGGCTCCCACGCTGACGTCGATCAGCCCGACGAGTGGAGTGCAGGGGACGAATGTGCCGGTGACGCTGACGGGGACGAACTTCGCGGCGAACGCGACGGTGAACGTGAGCGAAGCCGGAGTGACGGTGAGCAACGTGGTGGTGGGGAGCGCGACGCAGATCACGGCGACGTTGGGTATCGCTGCCAACGCCCCACTGGGTGGTTATACGGTGAGCGTGACTTCGGCTGGGATGACCAGCAACGGAGTGACCTTTACGGTAAGCACCATGGTTCCGGTTCTGACCGGGTTGACTCCGGCGAGCGGCGGGGCCGGCAACAGTGTGCCGGTAACGCTGAGCGGGACAAATTTTGTAGCTGGGGCCACACTTTCGAGCACGAATTCGTCGTTGAGTTTCAGCAATGTGACGGTGGTGAGCGCCACGCAAATCACGGCCACATTCACGGTTGCAAGCAGTGCCAGTGCGGGCAGTGCGCCGGTCATGGTGACGACTGCCTACGGCACAAGCAACGCGTTGGGGTACACGATTCAACCCTTGTTCGTTCCAGTGCGAGTGGATGCGGGATCGTCCACGTCCTACACGGACGGGTTGGGACAACTGTGGAGCGCGGACAGTGGTTTTCAGGGTGGGGCGTTATATGTGGTCAATCATGCGGTCAATGGGACGCCGGCGCCGGTGTTGTACCAAACGGTGCATTACGGAGGTTCCACCTTCACCTACCAAACGACGGTACCGAACGGGCAGTACACGGTGAATCTGAAGTTTGAGGAGAACGTGTACACACAGAGCGGCAAGCGGCTGTTCAATGTGGTGATCAACGGGCAGCAGGTGTTAACGAATTTTGACATTTTCGCGGCGGCGGGGGCGCAGTATCAGGCGGTGGACGTGCCGATACCGGTGATGGTGACGACGGGACAGATTTCCATTCAATTTATTCCGCAGGTAAATGTGGCGGGGATTTTTGGCATCGAGATTGTGGCGGGAACGCCGGCGGCGCCGACGGTGACTTCGATTACCCCGAATACGGGGAAGATCGGGACGGCGGTACCGGTGACGATTACGGGGACGAACTTGGCGAGCGACGTGGTGATCAATGCGGGACCGAACATCACGGTGAACAATATTACGGTAGTGAGTGCGACGCAGGTGACAGCGACCTTCAACATCGCGGCCACGGCCGCGCCCGGGCAGGCGAACGTGACGCTGACAACCCCAGGGGGAACCACCGCACCCACCCCATTCTCGATGACTCAATGACGTATGCCGTCGCCGTTTTTTCTTTTCTCGTTTAGTGGGCCAGGAGCCCTCCCCCATCATCTCTAGAAAGTAGCTCTGAAGTCTGCCCCCTCCGAAATCGGCAGCAGGTGATTATGGAGTCACATCGGGTACTCTGCCTTCCGAATCGGCCCGGAATCCGCCTCTCCAGACACTCGTCAGAATTCCCAGGCTTACCATTCTTCAGCATAATCCCACCCGCATCTCGCGTCGGTAGCTAACAACTCCCACCGAAAGCATTCCCTTTCCAGCTTTTTAGCGTTTTCCCTCCTTCCTCAGGAGATCTCATCCATGTTCGAGACCACGAACTGGATTGGGAAGGATTTTCGCTTGGCCAAAAATGGGCTTGGAAAAACAATCTCTGGATAGCTAACGGATTTGAATGTAGGTTCGGCCGGAACGTAACTGTGGTTGCACGAGAGTAACTCGAACCTGCAACTAACGTTCGCCACTCGCATTTAGGTATCTCATTACTGTTCAATGGTTTGCGTGCCAAAACGGACGATCCGCAGCACCGTCCGAGGCGCTAGGCCCACCGTTGCACCATCACTGCCTAGTAGCGCCTCCCCCCACGCAAGTGCCATTTACTCCGAGAGGAACTTCTCCTATGTTGTCAGTGAGCCAGTGCCTGACTGCAAGAGGCACGGCGCAGATCCCCCCGCAATCATTCCCGATCCTAAAATCATATGGCCCATTTGTCTGTTCTTCCTAATCGTCTTCGAGTTCTCGCCGCCGACAGCAGTTCTCTAAGCACTCAATTGCTAGTGGAAGCGCTCGCGCGCGACAGCCACCTCCACATGATTGAGTCTCCATCCCGGGGGCCGGCCCTGCTCGCTCTGGTAAAGCAAGAGAAACCGAACGTTGTCGTCGTCAGCGCCAATCTGGATGAGACAGAGAGCGGCGACTACGAGTTCGTGCGTGAAATCTTGGCATTGTCGCCAGAGACTCGTGTCGTGGTCCTTCTCGATGCTTCAGAACGCGAGGCTGTGATTAAGGCGTTTCGTGCGGGCGCGCGAGGCGTGTTTTGCCGAACTGAGCCCTTTCGCCTCTTGGGGAAGTGTATCCAATGCGTCCACCAGGGGCAGGTATGGGCCAGCGGCAGCGAACTTCTGTATTTGCTGGACGCCTTGGCCAAACCCAGATTTGCCAACCTCCAGGCCAAAGGTGGACCGCTGCTTTCCGCGCGAGAAACGGAAGTTGTCGGCTGCCTTGCGGAAGGGCTTACCAACCGTGAAATCGCGCAGCGTTTAAAGCTGACCGAGCACACGGTGAAGAATTATCTGTTCCGCATCTTTGACAAGCTGGGAGTCTCCAGTCGGGTGGAAGTTGTGCTCTATGCGCTCGGGAACGTCGGTCCGCAAGCTCCGGCCGCGTCAACTCGTGATAGGAGTCCAGAGATAATACGTGTCCCATCGAAATCCGCAGACTCAGAGCCGGATGACTCCTCCGAAGACCGCGCAAGAAAACTTTCTCGCTCAAGGTTCTCTGCAATTGGGGCAGACTGAAGTTCATGTGATTCTGCTTTCCCTGCGTGTCGCTAGATGCGTCTGCAGCAGATATAGCTTCAGCGCTGTTTGTGGAAGCCTGCATCAACTGCGGCGGCCATAACTATCTGAACATCCCGGGCCGCCATCCTTGCTAATCTGAACGTCCAAAAGTGTACGCCTTCGGCAGCTGCAGCGCGCGAGACCAAAAACTCTTTTCGAACCCCGGACAATGCTCTGGGCACCAGGCCGTCCTTCCTCCGTAGTTCCTCCCTGAGTTGACGACGAATCCGGGAGCCCCCACCGTTTCAAGGTATCCTGGTTCTCCGTACACTGAGCCGCATGGCTGGTTCTGACCAGTCAGATTCTTCCCGGCGGCATGCGAAATATATCTCTTATGTTTGGGAAGCAGAACAGCCAGCCAAATGCGTGAAATGACTATGGTATAATGACTATGATCATCGAGGCTTATGGTATGAAGATTATGGCTGCGGGTTCCTTTAAGGTGCATTGTCTTGCTGTGATGGACCAAGTTCAGGCTAAGCGGGAGAGTATTGTGATCACGAAACATGGCAAGCCAGTAGCGAAGCTGGTGCCCGCGGACCAGAATACAGACGACATCTATAACTTCTTGGCCGGCAAGGGCGCCATTGTTGGCGATGTCGTTTCTCCGGCGATTTCGGACGAGGAATGGGGTGAACTCAAGTGATTCTGGTCGACACTCATATCGTCGTCTGGCTGGCGTTTGATCAACGCGAACTTTCAAAGAACGCAAGAGCGGCGATTAACGAAGCGAGACAAAACGGAGAAGGGTTAGCGATATCCGATATTACATTGCTGGAGTTGATGACGCTGGCCAGCAAAGGGCGCATCCGCCTTAATATAAGTCTCGAATCCTTTTTTAGCGAGATCGAGGCACGGTTCATCGTCCTACCGATCAGTGGACGCGCATGTGTGCGAGCTCTCGGACTTCCGTCGGCCTATCCTAAGGATCTAGCGGATCGGATTATTGGAGCCACTGCCCTGGTTGAGGGACTCGCGCTGCTTAGCGCAGACAGGAAGATTCGACGCTCGCGGGCTATTCAGACAATTTGGTGAGAACAATTTTGAGAACAATTTGAAGAATGTACAACTCTTCATGATCCGCTACGGCATTCTCGGTTTCGGGTTGCATGCGGTGCGCCGGTTGATGCCCGGTTTCGCACTTGCATCCAATAGCCGGGTGACCGCCTTATCGCGCCGCGATATCAAACAGGCACGGGCGTCTGCCGCCGAGTACAACATTCCTCACGCTTTTGACTCTGCCGCTGATCTTTGCCGCTCTCCGGAAGTTGATGCCATTTTCGTGGCGACGCCGGACTGTTCGCACTTGAAAGACGTGCTGCTCGCGGTTGAGAGCGGCAAGCCGGTGCTTTGCGAAAAACCCATGGGAATGAATGCCGGCGAGTGCCGTCAGATGGTGGCGGCCGCTCGTCGGGCTGGACTGTTGCTTGGTGTCGCCCAGGTCTTTCGTTTTGAACGCAGCACCGCGAGGTTGCATGAGCGTGTCGCCGAGGGGCAAGTGGGGAGGCCGGTTTTTGTGCGCGCAGAGTTTTCCTACCCTGCTCGGACTCACCCCCGCAAATGGCTAACCGATGCCAGGATGGCAGCTGGCGGTCCTATTGCCGATGTAGGTGTGCACTGCATCGACGCGCTGCGTTACATCCTGAGTGATGAGGTCGTTCGGGTAACCGCGAGCGGAGTCTCGGACCGAGATTCGGGCGACGTAGAAGCCGCGGCTGTACTTTCCCTCGAGTTTGCGCGGCGGACCCTTGGGTCGGTTCTAGTATCGACGCGCGCGGAATACAGGACGCCGCTCGAAATCGTGGGCGAAACCGGTGTTCTGCGCGCGGAGAATGGGCTCAGTGTTGATCGCCCGATCGAAATCGAATTCTGCCGAGGTAGTGGCATCGTCGAGAAGGAAATTGTCTCAAATGCCGATGCATATGCGCGCCAGGTGGACACGTTCTCCGCAGCGATCGAAGGTAAGGCTGAATTCCCAACTCCCGGCGAAGAAGGCTTGCAGAACCAGGAGGTCCTGGACGGAGCCTATCGCAGCTTGAAGAGTGGAAAGGCCCAATCAGTGCCACTCATCATCGAGAAGAGCACCAAGGTACGGGGTAGAAAGCCGCAGTGAGGAACTTTGCCTGAGATCACCGCCGCAGCACCGCTGGTAGTCACTTCCTTAAAAAGACCTCCACCAAACTCAGCTGCGCACGGACGTAGATGACAAGACAAATATGCTGATCCTTAGCGATGCATGTCAGAATGGCAACTAGTGCAGAGCGTAATAAAGTTCTCTTCGGAGTCCTCGCCGGAATGGCTGCGAAATTGTTTGTGATGGACTTCCAGGTTTGACATCGTGCCGCATGATTGACACCTCCAGCCGTCGCACGAGAAAAGGGATTCGATGGCGGCGGTGACCGCTTCTCGCCGCTCGGCGTAACTGGCCAGGCCCTTTCACTTTTTCGTGAGCCTCACCATGAGCGGGCATCTCGTCGTGTGTGGGAGGTGAATTTCCGCTTTGCGTCTGCACGCAGGCATCGATCGCAAGTTGGTACTCAAGCCCCGAGACGGGATCTGCCCGAAATGACCCGAGCGCGTGATTCTGCTGGGCCCTCGAGTGGCACAGCTCCTGAGAGCCGATGCGACAATAAGGGCATCCCTGAAACCGATGCGAGACTCATCTTCGATTCGAAATGCCCTCGAAATTTCTGCGGCCGTGGTATCCACGCACCAGATGCTGTAGCTGCCCACGACCAGACGGGCCGATTCTTTGGATATCGGACGCGATATCTTCCGCGTAACATTCCCGTAGAATTCCTGAAGCACCTGTGTGCTGAGAACGCCCGGTGCGAGCGTCCCACAATTCACGCAGAATATCCTTTGCTGCCTCGTGCTTCGTTCCGGCTTCGAGGTCTTGAGCGTAGATCAAGACATTAGTATCGACGAAAGTCTTATTGCTCATGCAAGTCGTCCCGACCCGCTCGAATTACTCCGCCCATGCGAAAAGCCTTCGTCAAGAAGTGCCATAGCCTGGCTCTTGGCGCGTTCGTACGCCTCTTCTTCTCCAACGGGGACTCTATCTCTCTGGCGAGGAGGCCGCTGATGGAGGTATCGCGTTGGGCAGCAAGAATCTTGGCCTTCTTGAGTAGGCGCCGGCTCAGACTTATTGTCACGTTCTGTTTGCCATCGTTTCGCATACTAGCCATGGCCTCTAGACCCTCATCCACACGCTTTACGTGTAAACACGTGTAGCACGTGATGTCAAATTGACAACCTTCATTCGTCTGCTGAATGTCGTGGCAGACTCCACGAGGGGCAGACGCCAGTCTGTTTGCGAAACTCTATTTGGCAGACCGGACTTTATCGAAACACGAAAAAGGATGCCCGAAATAGGGTTGGGCAAGAATTTGACGCGTGGTGACGAGTGGACTCGTCTTTTGCCCGAAACACAATGCCAAGGCTTGCCCCCGCGTCAAGTCTTGGGGCAGGGAGGTGTCGTTGGCACGTGAAATGTCTGGTTGAGATAGCACGTGATCTGTCCGCTTCTCTCGGGTGACAGTGAGAGAGCATAAGCTTGAGTTCGGAAATTGATTTCATTTTGGTCCTTTGTCGGTTACGGTGGATTTACGGTCCTACTGAAGGTCATTCCCCAAAACCCAGTGAGTCGAAGATAATTCGCTGCAGCCCGCATTCTCGACGACTGTTATACAATGCGACCCCAATCGTAATTGGCAGATCAAGGAGCATTCCTTGTCAATCGACCCCGCAGCGCCGGAGCAATCCGTTATTACGGACTTCGGATTGCAGCGTGGAATTCTTTCCCCCATGGAAACGCTAGCGCAGTCGGTTTCTACCATGGCGCCCACGACAACTCCGGCTGCGACGATTCCCCTGGTTTGCGCGCTCGCGGGCAACGGGACGTGGCTCGCGTACGTTCTGGCCACGGTCGCCATTTTTCTCGTCGCTCTGTGTATCGCGCGCTTCGCTCGCCACTCGGCCTCTCCCGGTTCGCTTTACACATATGCGTCCATGACGCTGCCGACCTGGCTCTCCGCAACCGTCGCCTGGAGTCTGCTGCTAGCCTATGTAGCCACCGGCTCCAGCGTGATCGGCGGCTTTTATCACTACGCGAATCTATTGCGGCGCGATGCGACAGGGCACGCTTTCTCCGCGGTGCTGCTGTCATTGCTGGTCACCGGAATTTCGATCTGGATTGCATGGCGCGATGTGAAGATTTCCGCGCGCCTCATGTTGTGGATCGAAGCGGCGTCGGTTTCGGTGATCGTGATCGTGGTTGCGCTGCTGCTCTTTCGCCACGGTTGGCATTGGGATACCGACGAACTTCATGTGCATGGAATGACGGGCAGCGGGCTGCGCCTTGGGCTTGTTTTGGCTCTGTTTAGTTTCGTCGGTTTTGAAAGCGCGACCACGCTGGGCGCGGAGGCTCACAATCCTCTGAAGACGATTCCTCGCGCTGTGATCCTGAGTTCCGTTCTGGCTGGAGCTTTCTTCACCGTGTGCGCCTACGCTGAAGTGCTGGGATTTCACACCGTGGGACAGGACCTGGGTGCGAGCCAGGCTCCCATGTACGTGCTCGCGCAAGTGGGAGGGGCACGGGTCCTAGGATTGCTCATCGATATTGGCGCTCTAGTGAGCTTGTTCGCTGGAACGCTGGCCTGCGTCACCGCTGCTGCCCGCGTGCTCTTGCGCATGGCGCATGACGGCCTGGCACACGACTCTCTACGCGCGACTCACGCCCGCAACCATACTCCCGGCCGTGCTGTGGTGGTTACCGGTATCGCGGCCGTCGCGCCGGTGACCATTCTCGCAGCTCGCGGCGCCAGCGGACTCGACGTGTACGGCTGGCTGGGCTCTCTGGCTACCTACGGATTCATCGTAGCCTACGCCCTGGTGTGCGGTGCGCTGCCGCGCTATTTGCGGCAGCATGGTGCATTCAATGTGGGTGCGCGCATCCTTTCTGGATTGGCCGCGGCGGCCATGTTGCTGGCGCTAGTCGGCAATCTCTATCCCGTTCCCGAAGGGCCTTACGGAAAGCTGCCTTACATCTATCTCGCATATCTGATTGCCGGACTGGGCTGGTTTATGGTTCGAGCGCGGAGCAAGAAGATAGCCCTGGCAGAAACCGTGGGGCTCTCCGAGCCATAAAATTTACTGATTCCAGCCAAAAGAATTTTCACTAAGTCTCTGCCTTCCGCTTTCGCCGGACTTCGCGTACATTGAGCGGCATAGTTTTCCAGCCTGGCATCGCGGAACAAATAGAGTAAGGGGCCCTGCAATCAGATCGAAAAAAAGCACGGCAGCCGATAACGGCTGCGCTGGAATAGTGTTTCTACCCTGGCGAGGTTCACGTTATGGCGAAGAAGATCAGAGTTGGCATTTTCTTACTGGCTGTGCTCTTTCAGCTTTCTCTGACTGCTCTGGCACAGCAGACTCTGGGCGGAATCACGGGAACTGTATCCGACAAAAGCGGCAGCGTGTTGCCCGATACCGCAGTGACCATCGTCGGAGATCAGACTCAACTGACACGCACGCAAAAGACGAATGAAAATGGTGCGTACGATTTCGTCAACCTCCCCATCGGCACATACACCGTCACCGTTAGCCATGAAGGATTCCAAACCGAGAAGTTGCCATCCATCCTGGTGCAGGCTAATCGGACCGCGACTTTGAATGTTTCGCTGAAGGTCGGCCAGGTCGGGACAACCATCGAAGTCCAAGCCGCTCCTGCCATGAACGCCGTCGACACCACTAATGGATACATTCTGGAAGAGCAGGAGATTCGTCAGGTGCCTCTCCCCACAGGCAGTTTCACAGGCTTAGCAATTCTTTCTCCCGGCGTGAATGCAGAACTGCCAAATGGCACCGGCGTGAACGCTGGACTGGGAAATCAGCCGATCTGGGCCAATGGCCAACGCGATACCAGCAACACTTTTCTGCTAAATGGCGTCGATGCCAGTAATCTGTTCAATGGCAAGAGCACCAGCCAGGTAGCGTCGGCACGGGTAGTGAACAATACCGGCATTGCTGGGGCGGGCAGCACCACAGCCGAAATCATCCAGAGCACCGCAGCACCTTATCTGGCCATCGGCCAGGCACTGCCTACGCCCGCGCCAGAGACCATTCAGGAATTTCGTGTCAACACCTCGATGTACGACGCACAGCAGGGATCGACCAGCGGCGCGCATATCGACATGAGCACTGCCTCCGGTACCAATGCGTTGCATGGCACCGCATACGTTCACCGCGGAACCGATTGGTTGAATGCTGCTCCCTATTTCTACAACCAGGATTCCAATATCCCCAATAATGAAAAAGTTCCGCAATTGCATCGTTACACGGCGGGCGGATCGATCGGCGGGGCCCTAAAGAAGGATAAACTTTTTGGCTTCGGCAGCTACCAGCATATTCACGCTTCCGATCTGGAGATTGGAACTTCGCGCACCGCAGTACCTGCCGACCTGACCAATGATCGTAGCCCTGCGGCCTTGGCTCAGATCGCCTCCACCAACTGGGGAACTACTGTGAACCCTGTGGTCGCAGCCAATTCTCCGGGCGGAAGCGGCACACCCAACATCGATCCGGTCGCGTACGGTCTGTTGAACTACAAGCTGCCCAACGGCCAGTATCTGTTCCCTTCCGCGAATCCCAATTTCAGCCCGACTCTCAACTTCCCGGAGAATGTTTTCCTCACGCAGCCTGCCTATTTCATATCCGACCAGGCGGTCGCCGATCTCGATTATTTGCCCACCACGAAAGACACGCTGTCGTTGAAGTACTACTACCAGCACGATCCGAGCACGGCGCCCTTCGGTCTTTCTTCGTTCGAAGGATTCACTCAACGCCTGGACGCGGGCAGCCAGGTAGCATCGATCACCAACACGCAATCCATCCGGCCGAATTTCAGCGTCTCCGAAGTGTTTGGCTTCATTCGCGAAAAAATCTACAGCACGATCGGGCAGCCTTTTACTCCGCAACAGGTAGGCATCAACGCTTTTGGTTCTTCGGTTTTTCCCGGGATTACGATCGTGGACGATCTGGGGAACTTCTCCTCCCTGAATACGAACGCCGTTTTCAACGCCGGCGCGAACATTGGGTCTACCGCGGCCTCGCAGAGCGCTTTCACCGGCGTTTTTCAGAACCGCTGGATGCCATCGGCGAATGCGATTTGGAATTGGGGCAAACACACTCTTACCTTCGGTGGAAGCTTTTCGTACACCCAGCTCGACACACGGGATGAGCGCACGAATTCCGGCATGATCGGCTTCACCAATTTTGCGAACTTTCTAACCGGCTCACCCATCACCTATACCGCGGATGGATTCATTGCCACGACGTTCTTGCAGGGCGATGCCAACCGCTACTACCGCTCGAACGAAACCGGTTGGTATTTACAGGATAAATTTCAGGCTCGTCCAAACCTCAGCTTCAGCGCCGGCATCCGTTTTGACTACCACGGCGGTCTCAAGGAAAAGAATGGCCGAATTTTCAATTTCGACCCGTCGAGATACAGCTACGACGCGGCTACCGACACGATCACATCGAACGGCTTCATCGTGGCGGGAAATAATCCCGACTTTCCAACGAAAGGTGTGAGTGATTCGACTCTGACGGGCCGCCAGTGGGGTCTTGCTCCGCGCGTTGGGCTAGCCTGGAGTCCAAGAAAATTTAACGACAAGGTGGTGGTTCGCGCCGGCTGGGGCATGTACTTCGATCGGGGTGAACTCTTCGCCTACCTTTCCCCCGGATTTGCTTCCGGTGTGATTGCCGGCGGTCCCTTCGGCGTGAACCAGTCTCCGCCGTGGGTGAATGCGCAGGCATGCAGCGCGTATGCCTACTCCAATTGCAGCAACCTGGAGGCTCCTTGGGGCACCACGCTCGGTGCGCCTCCTTCGGGCAATCCCGCGGATCTTGTGGTTCCTAACGCGACAGCAATCGCCACCGGACTGCCGCTGTTCTCATTCGCCGATTACAACCGCGCCAACAAGCTTCCTTACACGCTCAACGATACGCTCGACATTCAATGGCAGCCACGTCACGATCTCACAGTGGAGATTGGTTATGTCGGCAATCTTGGGCGCCACGAAGTCGTCCCCCTGCCCTTCAACCAGGCAAAGATTGCCTCGCCCTCCAAGCCGATGCGTCCGGGTACGCCGTTTGAGCAGGACTACACTTACGGCTATTCGATCGTTGATGCCCCTGGGAGCTTCAATCCCATCAACCTTCCTAACGGCCAGCCCTATCAGGAGACGTTCGAGGGCGGAAACGTCGATCTCCGCGTCCCCTACATCGGTTTTTCCTCCGAGTCGGAGTCTTACACCGCAGCAGGCATCTCAGCGTACAACGCGCTGCAAACTCACATCGAAAAACGAATGAGTCACGGCCTGCGGGTCGGATTCTCCTACACCTATTCGCACGCAACCGATGAACAAAGCGCACTCGGCCTTTTCTACAACGGCAACAACCCGCAGAATTTGCGCTCCGGCTACGGTCTCTCCGATTTTGACCGCAAGCACGTGATGAATTTCACGTACACCTACGAACTGCCGAGATTTTTCTCGGAGACTTCGTTCAAGGGCAGGATTGTCGACGGCTGGGCAATCTCTGGTTTAACAGTTATACAGAGCGGCCAGCCCTATAGCGTCGTCGATTACTCGGGCGCGGTTGGAAGCATATTCTTCGGCGTGAATGATGGCATTACCAATCCGGTTGTTCCACTCGCCGGCTGTTCTCCAAAACAGGCGCTCACCGGAAAATCCGGTGCGACCCCAGGCCAGCCCGCACTTAATCCCAGCTGTTTCGGCTTGCCCTTGCTGAGTCCCGGGGACTTGAACGGCGCGATTCCAAGTAACGATCCTTACGAAACAAATTTCATCGACCACGGCCAGCGAAATATTTTCCGCCAGGCCTGGCAGCGGCGCGCAGACATTTCCTTGTCCAAGACAACTCAGATCACCGAGCGCTCCTCTTTGCGATTCACCTTTGATGTCTTCAATCTGACCAATACCGCCAGCTTCGACATCCCGATCGATGACGTCAGCCAGAACATCAACTTTCAGGGCTTTCCCTACGTCGGCCAGCCCTCAACAATTCCACCCTGCGACTCAACTTTCACGGCACTATATGTCTGTCCGACGCTCAGCGGTCTAGGCATCACCAATAAGACGATTGGCAGTCCGCGGCAGATTCAGATGTCAATGCGCCTGACTTTCTGAGATCTTGTTGAGGTTTCGTTCAGTTGCTCAGGGGGAGGAGGGGAATATGGAAGACTACGCGTAATCCAATTTCCTCAGCGGGTCGTTCAGCGCAGTTCATGTGACATGATGTATACATCATGATGGCACGAACGCAAATTACACTTGAAGCTGAGATGCAACGTCGGGCCCGCCAACGCGCAAGCGAACTCGGGGTATCTCTTGCTGAATATTTCCGCCGCCTGGTGGCACGCGATCTTACTCGCCCTAGAGCCACAATCAAAGTAGATCGCATTTTCGATCTTGGCAACTCAGGTGGATCTGATGTCGCGAAGGACAAGGATTCCATGATTGCTGAAGCTGTCGATGTCTTACACACGAGAGGCCGGCGTCCCTGATTGTTCAATGAGCTTATTTATCGACACGTCAATCTGGTACGCAGCAGCGGATTCGGGCGATCACAGTAACATTCGCGCCAAAACCATTCTGAGGGGGGCGAAGCGTTAGTTACCTCGGATCATGTTTTGGTCGAAACATGGACCTTGCGTCATCATAAGCTTGGGCCCAACGCAACTGAGCGATTTTGGGAGGGTTTACGAAGCGGCATCGCAGCGATTGAAGTAGTCGGGCCTGCGGATTTAGAGGCCGCATGGGAGATTGGGATTTCCTGGCGTGACCAAGACTTTTCCATCGTCGACCGCACTAGCTTTGCCGTCATGCGCCGTCTCGGCATTGAACAGGTCGCGTCGCTCGACGAGGACTTTGCGGTATTTCGTTTCGGACCCAAGCGTCGTCAGTCGTTCAGTGTAATTCCGTAGAAACCCATTTGCAGACGAAGCGCAGAAGTCGGCGCGCGTGGCTGAAGCGTCTCGCACAGTTGCGCGGGTTGCCGCTCCCAGAGTCTCAGTTCGAGCAAGTTGCTGCGGTCATCAACCGACGGCCTCTCTACCGAACGAGTACGCCCGATCCCGAGTTCTGGCGGGAAAGCTGGAGTGCTGTCCGACACGCTGGCCCGGATGAGTAGCACGCAAATAAAAGGGCGCCCACTTTCGCGGTAGGGGCAGATTATGCACCACAAACCTAGCGAAAGGGAGCGCCCGTACGAGTCAGCGCTTTCTTTTTCGCCGAACTCAGGCAAGGTCGTAGCGATCAAGGTTCATAACCTTGCCCCACGCAGCCGCGAAGTCTTTCGCAAACGCCTCTTTCGAGTCGTTGCATGCATAGACTTCTGCAAGTGCCCGGAGTTGAGAGTTCGAACCGAAGATGAGATCGACGCGCGTAGCGGTCCATTTGAGTTTGCCGGTCGCACGATCGCGCCCGTCATACACGCCTTCGGATGTAGAAGATGGCTCCCACTTCGTATTCATGTCGAGCAGGTTGACGAAGAAATCATTCGTCAGCGTCTCGGGCCTGTCGGTGAAGACGCCGTGTTTGGACTCCTTGAAATTCGCATTCAGGGCGCGCATGCCGCCGACGAGAACCGTCATCTCGGGGGCAGTCAGTGTCAGCAACTGCGCCCTGTCGACCAGCAACTCCTCAGCCGAGAAGATCTGCCCGCTTCGGAGATAGTTGCGGAACCCGTCCGCGACCAGTTCCATTACGGCGAAGGAGTGCACGTCAGTCTGCTCCTGCGAAGCATCCGTGCGACCCGGCGAGAAGGGAACCTGCACGTCGTGTCCGCCTCTTTTCGCAGCTTCCTCGACCGCGGCGCAGCCGCCCAGAACAATCAAGTCAGCCAACGATATTTTTTTGCCCTTGTTCCCGTTGGATTGCGCGCTGTTGAATTCCTTTTGGATCGCCTCCAGCTTCTGCAGAACCTTCGCCAGTTCGGCCGGCTGGTTCACTTCCCAATCTTTTTGCGGCGCGAGGCGAATGCGCGCCCCGTTCGCCCCGCCACGCTTGTCAGAGCCGCGGAACGATGCCGCCGACGCCCAGGCAGTCGTCACCAGTTGGGAGATTGACAGTCCAGATTTGAGGATCTTTGCTTTCAGAGCAGCAATGTCCTGCTCCCCGATCAATTTATGATCAACGGCGGGAACAGGGTCTTGCCATATCTGGGGCTCCTTCGGAACAAGCGGGCCAAGGTATCGCGAGATCGGGCCCATATCGCGGTGCGTGAGCTTGAACCACGCCCGCGCAAATGCGTCCGCGAACTGGTCCGGATGCTCGTAGAAGCGCCGTGAAATTTTTTCGTACGCTGGATCGAACCGCAAGGCGAGGTCCGTGGTCAGCATCGATGGGGCATGATTCTTTGACGGATCGTGGGCATCTGGCACGGTACCGTTGCCTGCACCATTTTTCGGTGTCCACTGATGCGCACCGGCCGGACTCTTAGTTAATTCCCATTCGTAGCTGAACAGGTTCGTGAAGAAGTTGTTGCTCCACTTCGTGGGTGTGGTCGTCCAAGTAACTTCCAAACCGCTGCCGATAGTATCGGCACCAAAACCTTTGCCGAATTTATTCTTCCACCCCAGGCCTTGCTCCTCGATGGCGGCACCTTCCGGTTCCGCGCCTACATATTGAGCGGGAACGGCAGCGCCGTGAGTTTTGCCGAAGGTGTGTCCGCCGGCAATGAGTGCGACCGTTTCTTCATCGTTCATCGCCATGCGGCCAAACGTTTCCCGGATGTCCCGCGCCGCAGCGATAGGATCGGGCTTTCCATTGGGCCCTTCCGGATTCACATAGATCAGGCCCATTTGCACCGCGCCGAGCGGATTCTCCAGGTCACGGTCCCCCGAGTAACGCTCGTCCGCCAGCCACGTTCCCTCAGGTCCCCAATAAATTTCGTCTTCGGGCTCCCACGTGTCTGGCCGACCGCCGCCAAAGCCGAATGTCTTGAAGCCCATCGACTCGAGTGCAACGTTGCCAGCCAGAATCATGAGGTCGGCCCATGAGATTTTCTTGCCATACTTTTGCTTGATCGGCCAGAGTAACCGGCGTGCCTTGTCGAGATTCACGTTGTCAGGCCAGCTATTGAGTGGCGCGAAGCGTTGCTGCCCGGATCCGGCCCCGCCGCGGCCATCGCCGATGCGGTACGTGCCCGCGCTATGCCACGCCATGCGAATGAAAAGCGGCCCATAGTGGCCAAAGTCGGCCGGCCACCATGCTTGCGAGTCCGTCATCAAGGCATGCAGATCCTTGATCACAGCATTCAGATCGAGCGTCTTGAACTCTTCCGCGTAATTGAACTCCTTGCCCATCGGATCGGACAGCGGGGAATGCTGGTGCAGCGCCTTCACGTTCACCTGATTCGGCCACCATTCGACATTCATGGGAGATTTGCGAGCGCCGTGCCCGAATGGGCACTTCGCCTCGGATAACGTGCTTTTGTCCTTAGTTTCGGGGGAAACACTTCCCGATGAAGTCGCGAGTGTATTTTCCATATGTTTTCATCCTTCGAGTATTGATTGCTACTGCGTGATAAGACCTATTTCTTGGCGCTGCACCGTCGACAGAGGCCAAAGACCTCGATCAATGGCTGCGTCAGATCAAATCCGTCCGGCAGTTGCCGGGACAGACGTTTGAAATCGATGAACTCCCCGTCGATATCCTGCACCGATTTGCAGCGGGAGCACACCACGTGGTGATGAGGTTCGAGATTGCCGTCCACGCGCAATGTGGATGCGTGAGGAGTGACCTCTCGCAGCAACCCACACTTGATGAAAAGCCGGAGATTGTTATAGACAGTGGCCAGAGAAACGGATGGAATGCGCCGCCGGACCGCGGCGTAAATGTCTTCTGGGGAATAGTGCCCGTGCGAAGCGATGACGGCCTCATAGACTACCTGTCGCTGGTGTGTGACCGCCAAACCGTGTTTAGCGGCCAACTCACGAAAATGCTCATGAGTGAGGCGCATAATTATCGGATGAGAACTATTATAAACGACGGAGAGCAGTATCAACGAAATCTTTCTCTTGACCTCGAGGAGGGCGGTCGAAAACTTCCCTCGCACAAAGTGAAGCTCACTAGCGACTTCACTATCAGAGACACGCCATCGGCTGGCCCGTCGCCTGGTCGTTATGTTGGTTGAGGATGACTCGCTTGTGCCGGTTTGTCCCAAGCCTATCTCAGTTTCCAACCATCCTCCCACGATTGGCATCGCAAAGCAGTGGAATCTTCCGCGTCCGATTCCGTTCTGTCCCTCGGTCAGCAGATCGAGTCGATTTGGGCTCTAGGCGGGCTGACCTGGCGGGAACTCGCCCGGCGAGTTTGGGGCGGGATCGATCGCAATGACCTTTTCAATCGAGCCTACGAATTGGCCTACAACTTCCTGCTAGCCGTCTTCCCCATGCTCCTTTTCTTATTGGGTCTGCTGGGAATTCTGGCCGCGGAAGGCAGTAAACTGCGAACCGACCTTTTTTACTATCTTCAACTCGTGCTCCCGCCCGCCGCATATGACTTGCTCGCCCGCACCATCCGTGAGGTCACGCCGAGTTCAACCGGCGGCAAGCTAACGTTCGGCTTGCTGTTTGCCCTGTATTCGGGATCCTCGGGGATGACGCAGTTGATGTCCACCCTGAATGCCGCCTACGAAGTCCGCGAGCAGCGCTCTTGGTTGAAAGTTCACCTGATCTCCCTCACCTTGACCCTGGCCATGTCGATTTTGCTGATCGCGGCGTTGTTCCTGGTACTGGCGGGTGGTCAAATGGTGGCTTCGTTGGGAAAATCGTTAGGATTCAACCTAGCCGCGTGGATTGTGTTCAAAGTGCTGCAATGGGTGATCGCGCTCGCGTTCGTGGTCTTCGCTTATGCCGTGATTTATTACTTCGGCCCGAACGTACACGAACAGCATTGGTATTGGCTCACGCCGGGCTCGGTCGTAGGCGTCGCGATTTGGGCGATTGCTTCAGTCGCTATGCGGGTGTACTTGCATTTCTTCAATACCTACAGCCAAACGTACGGATCGCTCGGGGCAGTGATCATCCTCATGCTGTGGTTTTACATGGCCGGCCTCTCTTTTTTGATCGGCAGCCAGATCAATGCCACCATCGAACACGCAGCGGCGGAACACGGCCACGTCGAGGCCAAGGCGCCTGGCCAAAAAGCAGCGTAGACATCCAGACTCCGGCTGAAAGCCCGAGCGGTGGATTCCCTCGGCTCCCACCGCGGCATCCGTGCAGGATATGTGAGTACTCTTCAAAGTAAAGCTGACCGAAGATTTGCTTTGGCGTAAGAGGTTGCGCGCCAAGCTGATCAAACAAATCGGACGCTTTGAGGCCGTTGGTTGCCGCAGAGTTAGCGCGAAGATAAGTCGGATGCTTCAGCAAGCCAGGGTGGCGCCGTCGGCGACGTGAACAACTGTCAGTTCAGCCCACGTTCCGTTTTGGCATTCGGCTGTCCATACCGGCCAGGAACCACATCGATTTGATTCTTCGGATCGGCGGCGGGAACGTACGTTGTCGGGAATCCGAGTTCGCGACGCACGATATTGCAACCCTGCGCAAGGGCGCTTGCCTTGTAAAAGGCGATCTCGCGATTGCAACCCTGGCGTCCAAAGCCGCAGTCGTTGGAGATAATCAACTTCTCAGCCGGGATATATTTCAGCGCCTTGCGGATTTCCGCCGCCACGTCTTCGGGGCGGTCAGCCTGGAGCATGCGGTGACTCACCGCCCCGATGCAAATCTTCTTCTTCAGATCGTGCTTAAAAGGTTCGAACAATTCAAGGTCTGCCTGGTTACGGTCTTTCATCTCGAGGGTCCAGACGTCGCCACGGCAGCGCTCCAAGTAGATTTCGATGGAGTTCGCATAGCTCGTGTTGTCCATCACCCGCTGCATATTGGGATTTCCCCAACATGTGTGTATCCACAATTCCACGTCGTCCAGCCCTTTTACCTCCCGATTGAAGGCGTCGATCATGAACTTCACTTCTTCATGGTCCTTGCCATAGGTGTTGGCCATGAAATGGAAGGTAGGCTCCTCGATCTGAATGCAGCGGCAACCCGCATCGCGGAGCAATAACAACTCCTTGTTCATGGCTTCGGCCATGTCCCAAATGACTTGTCGCTTGTCTTTGTATTTTGGGGTGTGGATGTCTAAAAACAGCGCCATTACTTGTGAACAACAGGTTCCGAACTTGAGAGGCTTCCGCGTCTTTCCCTGTGCGATGCGCCACACTTTCGGGTAGTCCAAGGGGCGATGTTCGATTTTGTCAACGACGTGCGGCCAGCGCCAGCCGGTATAGATTTCGTTCAGTAGCGTGCCCGGCGGATAGTGTAGCCACGGCGCTGTCGTCTCCTCCGGTTGGAGGTAATCTCCTTCGAAGCCGGCCCAGCGCTGCAGGGGATAGTGATGCCAGGCACGCCCGGCGAGGTCTTCATCCACGTGGAAATCGCCGTGTGAAACGATATCGAGGCCCGCGCGCTCCTGGTCGCTGATCACCACGGCCAAGGCATCCTGAAATTTCTCCCGGAAACGAATGTCCTGCATGCAGGTATCGAGGGGGCGACCCCACATACTGACGTCATACCAACGCGGACGGGGGAAAGATCCGGTGGTAGTACTCGGCAAGATCAAATTGGCAGTTGCAGTGAACATGGGTCTCTCCGAAGCAGCGGGCAGATATTCCGAAGCACTGCGAAAGCGGCAGCCCGCAATTGATGGCTCAGAGTCATACCATCAATTAACCGAATCTCCCGTGAGAGTATCACTTTTTCTGCTGGCGTTCGCGGAGTTCAACACGGGTGGCCACGGCTGCGATAAGTCTGAGTAGCCTGACGAGCTGTGCAAAAAACGGGTTTGAAATACTAAAATCGCTCGGCTATCCTCTTTGGCAATCGGCTTCCGGTTCGGCAAGATTGAAAGATGTTTGTTGTGGACTTCCTGAGACCAAACACGGGCTCGCACGGCCCCAAATTGCGGCGACCCATCCTCAACGGTATTCGATTCGGACTTCGAGCCTGGTTGGTGTATGGCGTCGTCGAGTTCGTGCTGGCATATGCCATTCCCGGGCTCTTTCGTTCTGACGTGGAGCTGCTTACATGGCAATTGCGTCCGATCGCACTGATATTCGGAGTATATGCACTACTCGGCGCCGTTGTTGGAGGAACCAGTGGCGCGGTGCTGGCGTGGGCTGGCGGGGTGCGCCAGCACCGTGATTCCACCAGGCCCTACGAAATTATCGCGGCCTTAGGCCTTACAGTGTTATTTGCGGCTAATCTGCTAACGGCTGGGCCGCTGCGGATATCTGACTATGTGGGATTGGGAATTGCCGGGGTGCTCGCAATATTGTTTGTCGGCGCTCTTATGTCTTCGGCGGCGCTGGAACGCGTGGCCTTTCTTGCGAACCCGTGCGGCCTAAGTTTGCTGCTCCTAACGGTGCCGTGGGTCAGTCGCGCGGCGCTTACCTCTTACCCTGGCGCACTGAAGGCGCGAGTTTGTCTGCTTCTGCTTGGCATCACTCTCTTACTGGCAACACTTTGGCAGCGTTTGCGTTCAGCCTACGGGGACGAACTGAGGCGGCAAGCGATGCTCGGAGGGGCAGCCACCTTCCTGTTGGTAGGCGCTGTTGTATTTGCCAGAGGGCCTTTGAATGCTCGCGGGAATCAAGAGACAAAATCGGCGCAACCCGCTCGACCCAATGTGGTCTTGATCACCATGGATACGGTCCGGGCCGACCATTTGTCGCTTTACGGATACGCGCGCGAGACCACCCCGTACCTGCGAGATTTTGCCCGCCATGCGACACTCTACAGCCGCGCAATAGCGACCTCGGACCAGACATTGACGACGCACGCGTCTATGTTTACGGGACTCTATCCCAGTTGGCACGGTGCCTATATCAAGACTCTCAATCATCCCAACGGCGGTGCCCTCGACGATCGTTATACGACCTTGGCCGAAGTATTGCGTGGCCATGGGTACTGGACCGTTGCGGAAGTGGCCAACTATGTTTTACTCGCACCAGAAACCGGTTTGGCCAAGGGATTTGCGGTGTATCACGCGCGTCAACCGTTTTTGCTCTCCCTGGGGCTTCATGATTTCCGTAACCGTTTCTTTCTGATGGCACGCGCCGGGGCCTTGTTGAATCTGGTGTTGGATACGAGTGTGTTTGATGGGCGCCTGCTGCGCGCTGCCGACATCAACCGGCATGCGGTCGCGTTACTTGACGAGGCTCGAAACACCCGGCAGCCATTCTTCCTTTTTCTTAATTATATGGACGCGCATGCGCCCTACACACCACCGCCACCGTTTGACCTCAAATTCGGCGGCGCTCATCCGCATTTGAACGCAGGCAGCATCGTGGATCTAACCACGGCTGTTGATTCCGGTCGGCATCACATCAACGCTCAGGAGAGGTCTTACTTCATTTCGCAGTACGACGGCGGCATCGCGTATGAAGACGAACAGATCCACGACTTGATGGCGCGATTGCGCGACCTAGGACTGTTCGAAAACACGCTCATCGTTATCACAGCAGACCACGGCGAGGCATTCGGGGAGCATGACCTGATTCAACATTCAACAGGCTCGGTTTACCAGGGCCTTGTGCACGTTCCATTACTAATCAAGTATCCCCATCAGCACGAGGCTCGCAAATCCGACCCCCTTGTCAGCGAGGTGGACCTTATGCCTACGGTCTTGGATGTCGCTGGAATTTCGCTGCCTTTTGGCCTGCAGGGACGGTCATTGTACTCGCCTCCCGCCGAGGATCTGGAAACGGTGTACAGCGAGTCCATGGCATCGCCCAGCCTGGTTGCGTTGAACTCGAAGTTTCGGGGATCCCGATGTGCCATGTTTGTGGGCCCAGTGAAAGTGATTACGTCTACTGAAGGACTGCCCGAACTTTACGATCTAGCTGCAGACCCCAACGAAACTCACAACTTGTATCGAGCTGATGATTCTCGCGCCAAAGCTCTCGCCGACCGCCTATCGACGTGGGAGGCTGCGGCTCCTCGGCAGTTTGAGGAGCCGGGCAAGCTGGACCAGAGCAGTCTCGAGAAACTCAGGTCGCTCGGCTACGTTCAATAGCAAACCGTCCTCCGTTCTAACCGCACTCATCTTGTTTCCGTTCCTGTCAGATGACGATGAACAGTCAGCGCCAACGGCGCAACAGGAAGTATTCGTTCACCGGAAGATCATCCCGCAGACCTGGTGTGCGAGGAGACTCCTCGATCAATCCTTCGACCGGGATTTCATTGCGCACGATCAAATCAAATTGCCCCTCGGCGGTTGTTCGAGGTCCCCATTCCAGTAAGTCGACGATTGCGCCTGGTGGCAGGCGGCTAGCCAATTCGAATCCAGATGTTGACGGCAACGGCTGACGGCTGGCCAGGAAATGAATTCCAAACGATCCAAAACTCGCGAAGGCACGGACATAGGGAAACGATTCGGTCAGCGCGCGAGCCACCGCCGAACGCGTCACGGGATCTCCTCCCGGCAACCACTGCTGAAGAATCCCATTTGGGGTCAGGCGTCGTTTTGCGATCTCGTAGAACTCTCGCGAATACAACAGGCTTGATGCGGTCGCTTCCACGGGCGGAGGAGGATCAATCGTAATGACGTCGTACGCTTCCTTAGATCGCTCCAGGTATCGTCGGCCATCATCAATAATCAGTTTGGATCGACGAGATTTCAGCCACTGATCGCCGTCCGAATGAAAGTAGGAGAAAAGACGAGGAACACTAGGCGTCAGTTCCACCACAGTAGAGTCAATTCCCCAAGAGAGAGCCGAGCGATGGGTAGTACCCATGCCGAAACAGATAACCAGGATACTTCGAGGAGCGCTGGCAAACGCTAGCGGCAAATGGGCCATCATTTTGGTAATTGGGCTGAGAGCCGTCATGCCAAACCCATTTACGAGCAGCTGTTTCGTGGAGCGGTCGTTGCCTGTCGCAATCACCGTGGCTGTGGCGTCCCTTTGAACCCGCCGTTCTGGAAATTGCTCCTCGAAGCCCTTGCCGAAAAAGATGACTACGCCTGCAATCACGACCGCTGTCGCCACGCGCAGCTTTTTTCGGCTACCGCCCTCGATCATTTCCTGCAAAGACCCGAATACAAGCCAAGGCAAGGCGAGAGTAACCAGGGTCCAGCGTTCGCTCGTATACGGAAGCAACAGAAATCCTGCTACAAGTGGACCAAGAATACATCCGAGCACATTAATGGCATACGCTGAGCCTGCCCGGCGAGGATCACCACGTGAGTCGCGGTCGACGAGCATGGGAGTGGCAAAGCCGGTAGCCGCGGCCAACGGAATGACGCCGAGGGGTAGCCGCAACAGTCGCGGAATCGCAAGCAGGGGTTGCGCGGAAATAAGAGGCAAGAGGCCGCTTATGCCCAGGGAGAGCCAAATTACGCTATCGGCGACTCGTCCGACGAATACCCCTCGCCGGTACAGCTTCGTGCCAAGAAACGTCGCCAGCAGATACGTGCCCAGGATTGCGGCAAAGGCATAGACCACGGTCCCCAGGTACGGAGTGAAAATCCTGATCCAGACGACTTCCATACCCATGCTGGTGAGTCCCGTCGCAAATAGAAGCCATCTTGTGCTGCTGCTACCGCGGCCAACTCGTCCGCCCAGTGCTGCAAGGGGGTTGGCGGTGAGCGTGCCTTTGCCCGGAGAAACTGGGGATTTCGACCTTGATACGGCGCAAGCCACAATCGTGACATTGAGTAACGCTCCGATCCATAAAGTTCGGACAAAGCCGAACTCCTCAATGAGAAGTAATGGAAAGATTGCTCCGGCCATTGCGCCGACTACGTTGGCCAAATACAGGTAGCTGAAAGAATGATCAGCTTCGCGTGTCCCCCTTATCGCAGACATTGCTATCGGAAACGTCGCGCCCATACAGGCGCACCACGGAGCCAACGACACCGCGAGCCACATGCCTGAGAAGCAGGAATAGGTGAAAGATGTCCAGGCAACGCTATTGCCCAGGCGGACGAGAATTGCGTGCCCCAAACCTAACTCGTACGGTACAACGAATGCTGAAATGCCGATGAGCAACTCGGTAGTAGCGTAGAGGATCATTGGGCGAATATTCCGCTTGGAGGCATCGCTGCACAGCCACCTTCCTCCAATCCAGGACCCCAGCCCGAGCCCGGCCATGAACACCGAAAGAAACGTCGCGGTCAGGACGGTTGTGACTCCGAACCGTGCCATCGCCAGCCGCAGCCACACCAGTTCGTATAAAATGCAGCAGAATCCCGAAAGGAAAAAAAAGGCATAGAACCAAAGCATGTTGTCACTAGGACTTCCGTTGCCGAACTGAACGGGTTTGGAGCTAGACTTCAGGTCAGGCTTGGTCACGAGCTGAGCTACGTTTCGTGCGATGGGCTTGTCGAGGGACATCGGTACTCGGGCTAGTCGGTCCGAATAAATCAGAAGGTAGAAGGTCCGAATAGGGAACTTTATTATTGCATGCGACGCCTGGGATTATGCAGCCTGACTTCAGCCCGGCCACAGCATGCAAGAACTACTCATTGAGGGGGGATTTCTTGCGCACAGCTCGAATAGCACAACTCTTCTTTTTCCTGTTTCCAGTTCTGACGGCCCTTATGGCTGGGCAGAGTCAGCCGGCAGCCGGTCCGTCGCTACCGCCGCCTCCGCAAGAAAAGAAAGTCCATCTCAAACACATTCTGGTCGTCGGGCAGACCAAGGGCTTTGAGCACGACTCGGTTTCCGATGGAATGGTTGCGATCTACAATATGGGGCGCGATAGCGGCCTGTGGGATGCCGTTCTGCGCACCGATGTCGAGCTCATCACCAAGAAAGATCTTGGACGAAACGCGAAGAACCTGAATTACTTCGATGCCCTGGTCTTCGTGAGCACGACTGGTGAGCTCGACCTCGACGACAACCAGAAGAAAGATATGATGTCGTTCATCAAAGAGGACGGAAAAGGCTTTGTGGGCGTTCATGCTGCGCTGGACACCAACTACAAATGGCCAGAGTATGGCGAGATGATTGGCGGATGGTTCGACCAGCACCCATGGTCGACGTTCAACGCGCCGATTATCAATGAAGATTCGACATTTCCCGCGGTTCGTCACTTTCCCGGCGCCTTCGTCAAATACGACGAAATTTACCAGCCCAAAGAATGGTCGCGCGACAACGTCCACGTCCTTCTCAGTCTTGACCCCACGAAGCTTAACTACGAAAACAATCCGCGCATCCACAGAAATGACCATGATTTCGCAGTCGCCTGGGACAAGATGTATGGCCAGGGGCGCGTTTTTTATTCGACACTCGGCCACACCGAGGAAGCCTGGAACGACCCAGACATTCGGAAAATGTATTTTGAAGCGATTCGATGGGTGCTAAGAATGACAGAAGGCAGTACAGCTTCTCATCCGCGGCCACAATCGCAATCGCCCAGTGATCAACACTGACCCGCACATGAATATTCTTCGTTCAACTTTGCAGCGGACTGCGCTATTGGTACTGTCATCGCTCTTGAGCCTGGGGCATTCAGCGGCGCAGACGCAAACACCCACCCCCAAGGCGCAAGCCGAGGTCGGCGTCAAACAAGACGTCGCGCCCATGCCCAAATCCTACCCGCCCGATCTGGTTCAGAAAGGCAAAGCACTGTTTCGTCAGGACTGTTCTTTTTGTCATGGCCGCGATGCCACAGGCGGTGAAAGTGGGCCGGATCTCACGCGGTCGAAGCTGGTGACCGCGGACGTAGACGGAAACAACATCGGACCCGTAGTGCGCAACGGACGCCCGGACAAAGGCATGCCACGTTTTGACCGTTCCGATGACCAGATTGCCAGCCTGGTGGCTTTCATCCACACCCAGCAGAACAACGCGCTCACTAAGAAAGGCGGACGGAAAGGCGTCGACGTCAGCGATCTCCAAACCGGAAATGTTGAGGCGGGCAAGCAGTTCTTCAACGGCGCAGGAGGATGTGCAACTTGCCACTCGCCGACCGGGGATCTTTCCGGGATCGCATCGCGGCATCAGGGCCTGGAACTCGAGGAGCGAATGCTATATCCCAAGCACGCGAAATCTCGGGTTACGGTTACGCTTTCCTCCGGTCAAATGATTGCAGGGACTTTGGAGTATCTGGATGAATTTACGGTTGGACTCGTCGATTCTAGTGGTTCGTATCGATCGTGGCGGACGCGCGATGTGCGATACAAGGTGGAAGCGCCTGAGAATGCGCACGTCGAACTATTCAGTAAATACACAGATGATGATGTCCACAACCTGATGGCCTATCTGCAAACCTTGCGCTAGACCACTGCTGCTAACGCGGTTTTTCGTATGAAGTTCGAGGACCCCAATCATTATGAAGTTTCTGAATTTATTTCTTTCTGCTGTGTGCGCACTCCTCGCTCTGTCGTCTCCGCGGCTGCTGCCGGCGCAGGGAGTGGATGAGCAGATGCTTCTGCATCCGCCGGCCGATAGTTGGCCGGAGTACCACGGCGACTATTCCGGCAGGCGTCACAGCAAACTCAGCCAGATTACTCCGCAGAATGTGAAAAATCTGACTTTGGCCTGGGCGTTCCAGACCGACCAGCCTGCGGCCATAAAGTCCTCGCCGTTATTAGTGGACGGCATTCTGTACTTTACCGTTCCCGACAATATTTGGGCGGTTGATGCTCGCTCCGGCCACCAGATCTGGCACTACAACGCGCCGACGACTCAGGGGGACCACATCGGGCATCGCGGCGTGGCCATGTACAAGGGATATCTCTTCTTCCTGACGCCCGATGCATACCTGGTCTCGCTCAACGCCAAAGACGGAACTGTCCGCTGGAAGGTACAAGTTGCAGATGTTACCCAAGGCTATTGGACGACCATGGCGCCTCTGGTTGTGAAGAACCACGTGCTCGCTGGTGTTTCTGGGGACCTCGACAATATTACCGGCTACATCCGTTCGATCGACCCTGAGACTGGCGCGACCCAATGGCAATGGAATACTACTCCTCCCGCTGGAACTCCCAATCAGGCGACTGGAGGAATGACGTGGATGACGGGAACTTATGATCCCGATCTGAATCTCGTCTACTGGGGCACCGGGAATCCTACGCCCGTACTGACTGGCTCGACTCGGCCTGGCGATAATCTCTACACGGGCACAATCGTCGCGTTAAATCCGGACACGGGCAAGCTTGTATGGTTTTTTCAAGTTTCTCCGCACGATACGCACGACTGGGATGCGGTCGAGATTCCAGTGCTGGTGGATGCAACATTCCACGGCGAGCCAAAGAAGATGCTCATGCAGGCTTCGCGCAATGGCTACTTTTTTGTGCTTGACCGAACGAACGGGAAGAACCTCTTGACTGTTCCTTACGGGCCCGTGAATTGGTCGCTTGGAGTCGACAAGCAAGGCCATCCCATTCCGAATCCTGCCAAGGAACCGGCGCCCGATGGTCGCCTGATCGCTCCCGACGAGGGCGGTCTCACCAATTTTCGTTCTCCCAGCTTCGACACCAAGAACGGTTTGTTTATCGTGGACGCGCATCCTAGTTGGAGCATCTACTTCGCCAAGCCCGCCGATGGAGCGTACGGATGGGCCGGCGCTGACTACGATGTCTGGGGCAAGGGCGTGATTGAAGCCATCGATTACCAGACCGGCAAGATTCGTTGGAGTCACGAACTCGGACCTGAAGGCTCAGGCGCGGGCGTGCTGACAACGGATTCAGGCCTCACCTTTACCGGTGACGCTCTGGGCAACTTCCTGGCGTTGGATTCGAGCAATGGCAAGACACTTTGGCACGCGGGCTCCGGATCGCACATCTTGAGTTCTCCGATCACCTACCAACTCGATGACCGCCAGTTCGTGCTGACCAGCAGCGGCGGGGTAATGTTTGCATTTGCACTTCCAGAAACACAATAAACGCAGCCCATCAAATGCCGGGAACATCCATCCACCTTCGCCTTCGATGGCTTTTCAGCAGTGTGTCCAGGAGTTTTAGCTGGCGCAATCCATCGACGAACTGTGGATACTCGGCAGCTCCCGGCGCACGGATCGAGGCATAAAACCGTCGAAACACTTGCTTGAACGTATCGTCATAACCTTCGCTGTGTCCGCCGGGAAGATCCGCATAGCTGCGGGCTCCCGCTTTGAGCAGGGAAGGGTCTTTTATGAAAATCTCATTGCCGACATCGCGATGGCCTACCCAGAGTTCGTCTGGCCGCTCCTGATCCCACGCGACCGAAGATCGTGTGCCGTAGATCTCAATGCTGAGCCGGTTCTTTCGTCCGGCAGAGACCTGGCTGGCAGTAACACTGCCGCGCGTGCGTGTGCCCATGCGAAACAGAACCGCGCCAAAGTCTTCCGTCTCCACGGGAGTCTCGATGTAATCTTCCGGACCCATTAACTTGTTGGCGAAGGTTTCGACCGAGTGTATGGGTTTCTTGCGCGTCTTGTGAAACGTCTGAAGATCAGCGCAGAGAGACGTCACGCGCAACCCGGTGATGTGCTCGGCCATGTCAAACCAGTGCGACCCAATATCCGCCATACAACGCGAAGGACCAGCGGCCTTGGCGTCGATACGCCAGTTCCAGTCGGTGTCATACAGCAGCCAATCCTGGGAGTAAGTTCCCTGCAGGACGAGAATTTCGCCCAGGTCGCCAGCTTCGCGCAAGCTCCGCATCTGCTGCACCATGGGGTAATAACGCAAATTGTGACAAACGCAGTTGCGCAGTCCACGCTGGGTAGCGAGCGAGACGAGTTCCTCGGCCTCCGCCACCGTTGTGGTAATCGGCTTCTCACACATCACGTGCTTGCCGGCCAGGAGCGCATCCTTTGCCATGGAGAAGTGCTGCGCATTGGGCGTACAAATGTGGACTGCATCAATCGCTGGATCGCGAAGGACATCGCGGTAGTCCGTTGTTGAACGAACAGAGAAAGGGTCGCCCAGGCGCCGCGCCGCCTCTTCGTTTCTGCCTGCAATCGCGGCAGCCTCCACGGACTCTACTCGCCGGACAGCTTCCAGGTGCACGCGTCCCATAAAGCCTGTACCGAAAATTGCCGTTCTGATCGGTTTCATCGTTTCTTCCCTGTCCCTTCGCGCTAGGACCACCAGGCAGCGGCGGGCTGCTCGCGGATCACAATACTGTTCAGAAAGTTCGCTGCTTTGGTCAAGCCCTCGCCCGGTGAGAGCAGGCTGTCCTCGTGTTCAATGGAAAGCACGGAATCGTAACCGAACATCCGCAGTGCGGAGATAAATTCGCTCCACCACTCCGCGCCATGTCCGTAGCCGCAAGTGCGAAAGATCCAGCTGCGATCGCGTTCTTCGGTGTATGGCTTGGTGTCGAGTACGCCCGTGCGGACCAGGTTAGAAGGGTAGAGCTGAGTGTCCTTTGCGTGAACGTGGAAGATGGAACTTCCAAGCACGCGGATGGCCGCGACAGGATCGATGTTCTGCCAGAAGAGATGACTGGGGTCGTAGTTGCAGCCGACAGTTTCTCCTGCGATCGAGCGGAGACGCAGCATGGTCTCTGGGTTATACACCACGAAGCCTGGATGCATCTCAACCGCAATCTTCACACCGTGGCTCTCGGCGAATTTTGCGTGCTCCACCCAATAGGGAGCCACAACTTCATTCCACTGCCAATCGAGAACCTTGCGATAGTCCGGAGGCCACGGGCAGGTGACCCAGTTGGGGGAAGTAGCATTCGGCGAATCGCCCGGACATCCGGAAAAGTCAATGACCACTGAAACGCCAAGCTTCTCGGCTAGTAGGATCGTCTTCCGGCTCACATCGCTATATTGCCGCGCTTGAGTCTTATCGGGATGCAGTGGGTTGCCGTGACAACTCAGTGCGCTAATGCTGAAGCCATGGTCAGCGAGGATATTTTTGAAATCGGCCAGGGCCGAAGGATTTTCCAGCATCGAGAGCTTACAATGCGCGTCCCCTACGTAGTTGCCTGTGGCAAGTTCGATGGTATCGATACTCAGTTCCGCAAGTTTCTTCAGAACCACGGCTAGCGGCAGTTGCGATAAAAGAGGTGTAAAGACTCCAACACGCATGGCGATTTTCTATCCCCCATTTTCTTTTGGACAGATGCGGGGCTCATTTTACGCCTGAGGGAGGGGCGTTGATCGAACAGACTAGTAGGTAAGACTTCAAATTGCGACTGGAAGGTGAAGACTCCGCTCGCCTCGAGGCAATTTCCGGGAAGCAAGCGATAAGCTAGTGGCTCAGGTAGGAGTTCGCAGTCATAGCCAGGCCAGGCAGCGCGCGAACGTCAGGATTGTACTCGGCGCTTCGGCGCAGCACCGGGCCCTTGTTATCGTCATCAGCACCACTGTGGCGTCGCAACACGGGCGTCTGAGAAGCGAGCAGAATGGATTTCACTTGTTCAAACTCGTCGGTATCCAGAACGTAGTCTTTGCGGGTCGGAAGGAAAGTGGAGATTTCGGACTGAAGACGTTGAATGCGTTCCTCCGTGAGTGGATAGCTGGCGAAGCTCCTGGAAATCCTGCCGTGAAACGGCAACCTGGTGAACATGTGATAGCCGGGAATTTTGGCATACGCAGCATTTCTGTCTACTTCCATCGCATGCAACTTTTCCAACGCATCCAACAGCGCCTGGGGATCGTATCCCGCAGAGTAGGCATACTCGATGCCAAGAAGGTCCGCTTCGAATTCAGCGTCGCGAACAAACTTCTTCACTGAGAGGGGGCCGGCAATGCCCTCGGCGTCCTGAAAGGCCAGACCCGCAGGTCCGGCGACGAATGCCATGGAACCGGCAACGCTCCACAATTGTTTGCGGGTGAGGGCGCGCGTGGCGTGGCGGGCAGCAACGTGCGCGATCTCGCGCGCGATCATGCCAGCCAATTCGGCCTCTCCATCCGCGGCGATAATGAGTGCGCTGTCTACATAGAGGAAACCACCCGGGAGTCCGTAAGCGCGGGGAATGTCCCCGGAATCGATGACCTTGATGGTGAATGGAATCTCAGCGTCGGAGTTGCCCACGATTTTTTGAGCCAGGCGGCTCACGTAATCGTTCACCAATTCGTTGCTGATGATCTTGGTATTGCGGTCGAACGAGGCTGCAAGATTCTGCCCGAGTTCGTGTTCGCGCTTAATCGAATAAATATTGAAGCCGTGACCGATGCCGCGCTGGCCGATACGATTGACATCGTATTTTTTGGCGTTGATTTCATTTCCAGGCGCCACATCTTTCCTGGCGGAATCTACCGGCGTTTTCGCAGAAACAGTATCGGGAATCGACTGGCCAAAGGCGGCGGGCGAAAGCGATGGTGTCAGGACCACAGTCAGAACGCACGCTGTCAGACTAGCGTTGAAATGGCATTGTTGTCGTCGAAGTCCAAAGAAACGGGAAGGGAATCGCATGGCCCACCTGCCGAGGGCGAGAATTGTATAACGAGTCGAACGAAATGAGGCAAAAAATCGATTAGGGTGACGCTTATTGCCGAAGGGGGGTGTCGGACCGCCCGCGCCTGTTTGTTGATCTAGCGTGCAAAAGCCCGAGCATGTCAATTGAGTCTCTAAAGGAAGCAGTATGTTGCGAGAGTGAATCATTTTTGACCTGTCCGTGCGCGGGTTTTGTGTCCACCTCAGCAGGTGAAAGACTTAGATGCAGAAATCTACTCAAATGGTTGATTTTACGTTAGTTAAACTATAGACAAATTCGAATCGACGCTCCGGGTTTTGGCGAATATGACCTTTGTTTGCATATAGTTCCTCTCGCATTTCATGCTTGAACCTGTCACAAAACGTACCCGTCTTCGGTCTCACATGATGAAAGCAACTTTTGCTCAAAGCGTGAGGCTAAGAGATGACTGTGGTTACCCGACACACCCCCCTGGATGGCTCCCGACAAGTTCGCCCTATCACAAAACCAAGCCCGAGAGGCGAAAGCTTCAGGATGCCGGCCCACAAAACAGTGCTTCAACGGCCCGACTGGCTTCCCGAAAGCGTGTGGCCATTTCAAACCTTTGGGCTGGAAATGGATCGTTCAACGATCGCGGTGACTGATGTTGGCCAGGGGCCCACGCTGCTTTTTGTGCATACCGGGGTCTGGTCTTTTATTTGGCGCGACGTCATAGGGCGCCTCTCCAACGACTTCCGTTGCGTTTGTTTCGACGCCCCCGGAACGGGGCGGAGCTCGCGATTGCCAGGAAATGCAATCACTCTGGAGCGGTCAGCCCGCGCGGTCGCGAATGTGATTCGAGGCTTAGAACTGCAGAACTTCACGCTCGTGATGCATGACCTCGGCGGCCCGGCGGGACTGGCGGGAGCGGCCTCAACCGCGGAGCGAGTGCGTGGGATTGTCGGCGTGAATTGTTTCGGATGGAGGCCGACTGGGGCGCTCTTCCGCGGGATGCTGGCGCTGATGGGTAGTACCCCGATCCGGGAACTCGATGTCTGGACTGAGTTTCTGACCCGCATTACCTCGACGAACTTCGGAATCGGGCGCCGCATGGACAGTGCCAGTCGTCAGGCCTTCCGGGCAGGAATCGATCGTCAAGCGCGCAGGGCTTTTCATTACTACATGCGCGACGCACGCAACTGCGACCGGCTGTATCGAGATGTTGAACACGTCCTTTCCGGTCCGTTCAAGAGGCTTCCACTGATGACGATCTTCGGAGAGCGGAACGATCCGCTGGGATTCCAGCCGAAGTGGAGGGCGCTCTTTCCCAGTGCCCGCCAGATTGTCGTTGCAGGAGGAAATCACTTTCCCATGTGCGACGACCCCGAGTTGGTAGCCGATGCAATTCGTTCCTGGCACGCCGAGCAGGTTTCGCCGAACCGCGGCTAATCAAACTCTGAGGCTCGGAGACCGGCAATGGATGAAAAATTTCTGGTAACCGGCAGCGGGATAGTTTTCGCGGTCTCCCGCCGGCTGGCCGAACTTGAACTGGCATTAGTGATGGTGTCTCGCGATGCGAGCCGCGGCGACAGTATGAATGGATATGAACCCAATTAGTTAAGAAAGGAAATGAAATGAACACAGACAGCCCTTCCCCAAACCGAAGACGTTTTATCGCAGGAAATATTTTGATCTATCTCGGTGCGTTCGGACTTTTCGCGGGCGGCGTCGCGAAATTCGCCCACGTGCCGAAGGTGGTCGAGCAGCTGACCTCGATGGGACTCGGTGGCAGCAAATTGACCCTGGTCGCATCTCTTGAGGTTCTCTCTGCTGTTTTATTGGCATTCAGACCGGTGCGGTCCGTTGGAATACTTTTTCTCTCCGCCTACCTGGGAGGTGCAGTCTGCGCCCATGTGCAGCAGGGTGCGATCGTTGCGGTTAATGCACCTGCGATTGTTTTGGGTATTTGCTGGTTGGGAGTATTTCTGCGTCATCCTCAGTCTCTTTGGAGCTTAAGCGAAAACGGCGCTAGCCCGAAACAATACGCAGTCGCGGACCGTCGGCAGGCGGCCCATGGGGAAATTTGAGATGGATTGCGGAGTACTCACGAAATGTTTTGAGATCAAAATTTCTGAACAGAGAAAGGGACTCAACATGGCCACTTCAATCCAAGGTTATTCGACAGCAGCGAGGGTGAACGGCCTCTCGCGCCTCGCGGTTGTGCTACGGCGTGCGCCTCTCGTGATGGCAACCGTCATATTCACGATGATCAGTTTCAGATACCTTTCGAACCCGGTTCGCGCGGCAGGGGCCGTAGGCATATCTTTCACGTCGCCCAGCGGCATCACCGTCGCGCGAGTGGGTTTTGCGGGATTTCCTCTCGCCCTGGCGATCCTCGCCGTCAGTTGCCTCGTGTCTACGCGCCGGCTTCTGGCGGGACTCTACATGGTCTTCACAGTAGTTGCGGTAGTTACGGCAGTCAGGCTCCTCGGCATTGCACTCGATCATTCGGCGAGCGAGAGCGCACGGTTGCTGGCTCCAGAGGTGGTACTCCTGACGCTGAGCGTGATTGCAATACGGTTGGAGTCGCGTAGGCGCCGCACCGAGATTAAGGCCGCGTAAGAACATCATAGAAATCTGCGACGATAAGCGGTCGGCGGGGCACCACGCTGCTGTGGAAGTGTCGACAGCACAAGGATTGTCAAATTTTCGAAACATGCCAGCAAAGCTGAAACTTGAAACGTGAGCGGGGCATCAGATGAAACGTCATGCCCCACGATCAAGAATGCGAGACTTTGCCAAACGGCCTTCCCCCAGGAACGAACCCGGAAAACTCGATCTCGCGGAACCCTTCGCCGGTCCTTGCAGGGCACGATCGCCTGGAAATATTTCACCAGCATCGACGACGCCTGCTCTCGATCGCTTACCGCATGCTGGGCAGCGTAAGCGACGCGGAGGACATGCTGCAGGAAACTTTTATCCGCTGGCAGCAGAGTTCCGATGCCGAGATCGAATCGCCGGAAGCCTTTCTCGTAACCATCGTCAGCCGGCTGTGTCTGAACTACCTGCAGTCGGCACGGGTGAAGCGCGAAGAATATTTTGGCCAATGGTTGCCCGAGCCCGTGGTGACCGATCCCGCCAGTGATCCATACTTGACGTCTCAAATGGATGGCGAAGTTTCCATGGCTTTCCTGGTGTTACTGGAGCGGTTGACTCCTTTGGAACGAGCTGCGTTTCTCCTGCGCGAGGCGTTTGATTACGAATACGCCGAAATCGCGCGCATTCTAGAGCAAACCGAAGCCAACTGCCGGCAGCTTTTCCGCCGCGCACGGCAGCATCTCAAGCAAGAGCGCCCACGCTTCGAACCTTCACCGAAGCAACGAGAGGAATTGCTGCAGCGGTTCTTGCAGGCGAGTTCACATGGTGAGATGGACGCCTTGCTGGCCCTCTTCTCCAAGGAGATCGTGCTCTATGCTGATGGCGGCGGGAAGGCGACTGCCGTGCCGAATCCGATTTTTGGTGTCGAGAATGTGATTCGTTTCCTGATGGGCGCGCGACGCAAGCTTCTGCCCGCGGATCTGGATCGTCAGGTGAGGCAAATCAATGGTGCTCCCGGAGTTCTCAGCTATTGGCAGGGGCGACCGCACAGTGTTCTTAGCCTCGACATTGCCGATGGACGAATTTGCCAGATCTTTATCGTCAGCAATCCGGACAAATTATCACGGTTGCCGATCTTGGCGTCGTAGAGTTTGGTTTGATCTTGAAGACACCGTCAGTGCGAAGAGCCACCCACGTAATTTCCGTAACCCACAATAACTGTCGAGCTAACCAGAACCAATAAGCTAAACGCGACCAGCAGTTTGGTCTTGCCTCCGGCCCCTTTCCACTCTTTCAGAGCGATCCCCCACAACGTGCTGAAGATGATGATGCTGGCCATGTGCAACGTCCAACTGGAGAACTTGTATCTTCCCATCTGCGTCTCGCCCATGGTGTAGAAGAAAAATTGCATGTACCAGGTTGTGCCCGCGAGCGCCGAAAATAAGTAGTTGGCAAGCATGGGAGCTCCGATGGAAGTTACGGGTGCGACGGCCACGGCTACGGCCATCTCTTCTGCTGGAGCATCGGTGACTGATTCGAGAATGTGCTCCTCGTTGCGCCCGGGAACTGTGCCACGAATTTCGGATTCGAAGTACTGGTACCCCGTCCGGTTCCGCATGTTCAGAATGAGGCACCAGATGAAGTTGGTGGTGAAACCGCCGGCGAGTACCACGACCAGCACGGGAAGTCCTTGCCATAAGATCGGTGTTCCGTGCTGGATGGTGATGACCTTGATCGGATCCCCAGCCGCCAATCCGTAGGCAAAGCAGGCGCTCATCACGCCTGAAAAAGTGGCGACGAGCAATCCCTTCTTCAGGTCGAATTCCTTAATCGAGGCACGCTTCTGCTCGGTTGACATTTCTCGCTCTTTGGATACTCCTGCTGCGCCCGCGAATGCGATTCCCAGAAGGCATATCGCCACGCCCCCTAGAATGATTAGGCCGGAACGAGTGCCGAGGACTTCAGATGCGAATACTCCACGAAAGATCGGAGGCATCAATGTCCCGAAAGCGGCCGTGTATCCCAGCGCGACGGCCATGCCTAGCGACATTCCCAGGTATCGCATGGTAAGGCCGAAGGTGAGGCCACCCAGACCCCACAAAACGCCGAATGCATATGCCCAGAAAAGACTGCTCGCAGGAGCTTCGTGGAGTACACGCATGAGGTCATGCGTCATCGTCAGCGCGAGAATCCATGGGGCGATGATCCAGCTAAAGAATCCACCCACCAGCCAGTAGGTTTCCCATGCCCAGTTTTTCACCCCGCGATAAGGAACGTAGAAGCTGGCGGAAGCCAGGCCGCCGAGCCAGTGGAAAAACACGCCGAGTGCAGGATTCACGAAATCCTCGAGTCTGAGTTAAAGGTGAAAGACTTCCAGTAACGGTTGCATGGCGCGATCGGGCAACACGCCATCCGGCTGGACGAAAAAGTCACGCATCTCGCGCTGCCAGCGTTCGTTGACCTCGCGGCTGGCCATACCGGCTCGCGCGCGCTCAAAATCTTCTGTCTCCAGGTAACCTACCAGAAGGCCATCCTCACGCAGGAACAGCGAGTAGTTGCCCCATCCGGTTTCACGCAAGGCTGCCTGCATCTCCGGCCACACGCTGCGATGCCGTCGTTTATATTCCTCGAGCCGCTCCGGCTTGACCTGCAATACAAAGCAGACGCGCTGCATAATTGCTCCTTAACGCAGGAAGGCCTCCGACAGACCACCGTCCACAGGGATGACGTGGCCGGTCGTCTTGGCACTCTGATCTCCGGCTAACCACATGATTGCTGCCGCACAATCCTGGGGAAGTATGGGGCGCTTCGTGAGAGTGCGCTGCGCATAAAAGTCGGCGAGTTTAGCACGCAGTTGCTCGGTTGACTCCGACTCTGCGAAATCAATTTTGTATTTTTGCAACGATTGGATGACGCGATCGCGAGGAAACATGGCGGAGCCGGCGACGACAGTGGCGGGAGCAATTCCATTCACACGCACATGTGGACTGAGTTTGATCGCGAGTTCACGGATCAGATGATTGAGAGCCGTTTTGCTGGTGTCGTAGGCCTCGCTGCCTTTCTTGGGCACCACGGCGTTGGCGGAACTCGTAAGCACCATCGCGGCGGGCAGTGCCTGATCCTTGAATATCCACTCCGTGTGTCGCGCAAGTAGATAATTGCCTGTGACGTTGAGCAGGAATGTCTGGGCCCACTGTGCGTCGGCGAGCTCGCCGTCAGCGCCGGGCACTGGATAGATCGCAGCAGTATTGACGACAATATCGATGCCCCCAAATTGAGAAATTGTGAAGTTCGCTGCCTCCGCCAGGGAGGCGGCGGAACTGAGATCGACACGAACGTGCGCCACAAATTCGGAGGATGAGATTGCTCTGGCTTCGTCGGCGACTTTCTTTGCCCCCTCCTGGTCAAAATCGGCCACGACTACGTGAGCGCCTTTTGAAGCAAGCAGTAAAGTGACTTCACGGCCGATTCCGCTGGCGCCTCCAATGATGAGGGCGATCTTGCGGCTGAATTCCGCTTCCGCAGGCATGCGCTGCAGCTTGGCTTCTTCGAGCGCCCAATACTCGATGCGGAATGCTTCGGACCTGGGGAGCGCCACGTAGTTGTGGAATTGAGTGAACTGTTGCGACTGCTCGGCACGGCGGGCGTGCGGCAGCGGATGAGAGACTTCTCCCTCTTCCAAGGCGTTTGCGCCTGCCATCACGTGGATGGCGTTGATGAAGAATTCAGTGGTGATCCGCGCTTCTTTTTTGTTCTTGCCGAAACCGAACAGGCCTAAGCCCGGAACGACGACGACGGAGGGATTAGAGTCCCGCAACTTGGGAGAATCGGCGTCCGCCCACGTGTCGTAATACTTCTTATACGTGGCTCGATACTCGGCGGCCGCAGCCTGGATTCGGGCCTTGAGAACGCTGACATCCTCTTTTGCAGGATCCCAGGGAAGGAAGAGCGGGCAGACCCGTGTCCTAAGAAAATGGTCCGGGCAACTGGTTCCCAGCGAGCTCAGTTCCTTCGCCCACTTCGATCCGGCAAAGGTCAGAGCATCCTGCTCGTCGGCATAGTGGGCAACAACACGGCGATTCGAGGAAACTACGCCTCGAAGCGCGGGCAGAATCTGTGCCGCTATTTTCTTGCGATTCTGCGCCGGGGCATGCTCAACTCCGCCAAACAACGAACCCTTCTTCGACTGATGCTTCAGGATGAACTCGCCCATCTGGTCGATGGTGTGGATGCTATTCAAATAGCAATCGCGTTGCGTCATCCCCCAAGTGAACAATCCGTGGCCTCCGAGAATCAGGCCTTCCGCTCCGGGATTGTCCTTGACGGCTCGTTCAATCATGAGCGCTAGTTCGAATCCAGGGCGCTGCCAGGGGACCCAGACGATCTTACGGCCAAATTCTTTGTTGAACTCGTCCAGCTTTCGCTTTCCATTGGCGCTGGCGGCGAGCGCAATCGCCCAGTCAGGATGCAGATGGTCCACATGGGGAAAGGGAAGAAAGGCATGCAAAGGAGTATCGATCGACGCCGCCACTCGATTCTCACCAAACGCCGAGAGCGCATAATAACGAACCATCTCGTCTTCGTGTTCTTCGCCGCGATAGAGCTCTTTGAGTTGTTCCAGGCGATCAAGATAAAGCAGGGCAAATCCACTCTCACGGATCGAGCCGAGATCTCCGCCACTACCCTTTACGGCTAGTACTCGGACTGCGCGACCTGTGAAGGGATCGGGAAGCTCAATCTTGGAACTGGTGTTTCCGCCGCCAAAATTGGTGATGCGTAAATCGGCTCCTAGCAGGTTCGATCGATAGCGCAGCAGGGCCAACTGATTTCCAGCCAGCTTCTGAGCTTCGGATTCGTTCCACAAATCCTTCACGTGAGTCGTCTCTTTGATCTCAGGCATAAATGCTCCCGCAATATTGCTCAAATCGTTCGGCGTGCTGATCCCACTTGTCGGTGTCAAGCGGATCGAATACTTCGGTGGGGAAAGATCGATCCACAACGGCGCGGACTTCTTTCAGCGAGGTCGCGCCGCCCGTGGCAAGAATTTGGATCGCGACGTTCCCCAGGGCCGTGGCCTCAACCGGACCAGCGAGCACCTTTCTTCCGGTGGCGTCGGCCGTCAGTTGATTCAGCAGCCGGTTCTTCGATCCGCCGCCGATGATCCGAATCTGCCCGACGCGCTTCCCAATCACGTGTTCCAGATTTCGGAGAACAACGCGATATTTGAAGGCAAGGCTCTCCAGAACGGCTCGCACGTAAGCGCCGGGTTCGCGTGGAACCGGCTGGTGAGTGCGATTGCAGAACTTGTCGATGGCGCCGAGCATATCCTGAGGCCGCAAGAAAGATTCGTCGTCGGGATCGACCAGATGATGAAAGGGCGGCGCGGCAGTTGCCTGTTCAATCAATTCTCGGTAGCCATAGCTATGGCTCTGCGCCGCCCAGGAGTGCCGGCAACCCTGCAGCATCCACAGACCCATCACGTTTTTCAATAGTCTCGTGGTTCCATTTACGCCACCTTCGTTGGTGAAGTTGGCGCGCAACGCATCGGACGTAATCACCGGGGAATCCACTTCCGTGCCTAGCAGCGACCACGTTCCGGAACTCAGAAAAGCGGTGCCATCACGAGCCGTTATGGCGGCTACCGCCGAGCCCGTGTCATGACACGCAGGAGCAATCACGACCGTGCCCGCCAGGGAAGAATGACTTGCTAGCTCTGGCCGCAGTGTCCCGACGATCGAGCCCGGCTCAACGATGGGTGCAGGCAAATGCGCCGGCAGTCCCAAGCGCTGCATCAGGCTGGTGGCCCATGAGCGCTTCATGGGATCGACCATCTGCGTGGTCGTCGCATTCGTAAATTCGCAAACGGCATTTCCCGTCAGCCAGTAATTAAACAGATCGGGGATCGTAAGCAGATGCTTCGCCGCCGCAAGCAACTTCGGCGTCTGCCGTCGTGCGGCGACGAGTTGATAAATAGTGTTGATGGGCATGAACTGAATCCCGGTGGCGTCGTAGATCTCCTCTTTGCTGACCTCCCTCAGCACTTCCTCCATCACTCCTTCAGTCTGCCGATCGCGATAGTGATATGGGTTTTGGAGCAACTCACCGTTTTCGCCCAACAGCGCGTAGTCCACACCCCACGCGTCCACTCCAATGCCCGCCAGTTCCCCTTCGCCCAATCGCGCCAGAGCCTTCCTTACTTCGAGCCAAAGCCGGGGCGCATCCCAATGAAGAGATCCGCCGTATACGACCGGTTCGTTCGGGAAACGGTGAATCTCCTCGGTCGTAAGGATTCCCGACTGGAGATGCGCCAGAACGGTCCGCCCACTCTCGGCGCCGAAGTCGAAGGCGAGGTAGGGCTTGCCATGAATGCTTTTAGGCATAGGAGGAAACGCTCTGTGAATTCCTGGCCGCGCGTTCCTTGGTGATGCGTTCGAGATAGCCGCTCTGGAGGAATGCCTGCATAGGATTCGCAGGCAGCCCCTTGGTACCACGCCATTCCTGAATTACCGGACGGACGTCGGTCGCGAAAGCGTCCTGAAGCAAGGACTCCGCCTTCACCAGATCACAGTTTTTCTGTGCTGTCGCAAGTTCTCGGCCATCGACCAGAGCCGCTTTGGAGAAGAGTTCCTGGGCCATGGCCACAGTCTGAATCGCCTCCTCAATCTTTCCCTTGAGGTTGTGACTCTGGTCGACCATGTAAGCAATGTCGGCTTGCTTACCGGTTTCCCACTCGAAGTTGTGAATCTCATGGAAAATCCGGAAGACCTGATACGGATCGATCGATCCGAGGGTCAAATCATCGTCAGCGTAACGGCGATCGTTAAAGTGAAAGCCTCCGAGCATGTCCTCCGAAAGCAGCCACGCCACAATTTGCTCGATATTCTGCGCCGCATAATGATGTCCGGTGTCGACCAAGACTTTCGCTTGAGGTCCGGCGGCGCGTGAGAGCAATAAGGACATACCCCAGTCGGCTATGTCGGTGTGGTAGAACGCTGGCTCAAAGGGCTTGTACTCCAGCAGAAGGCGCTGGTCGGGAGACAAGGCGCGATGCGACTCTTGCAACATCTCGGTGAACCACTGCTTGCGCTGGCGGATATTTGCTGTTCCCGGATAGTTTGAGCCGTCGGCAAACCACATGGAAATGTCCCGGCTGCGCAGGCGGTGTGCAATCTCAATACTATCTTTCGTGTGCTGCAGAGCGCGCTGGCGAACGGCCGGATCAGGATTGCCGAAAGACCCATATTTGTACTCCTGATCTTGAAATAGATTGGGATTGATCGCACCCGGGAGAACGCCATACTGACTGGAAAACTTCTTGATGTCGCCGGTACTTCGTACTCCTTCCGGGCAATCCCAAAGAACGTGCAACGCCACAGTGGGGCAGACGCCAGTGAGGAGATGCACCTGGCCGGCGTCGCTGAACTTCTCTTCGGTCGTGGTGGCAGCGGCGGCTTGGACAAATTTCCCGAATCGCGTGCCCGTGTTAGCGAACCCCCAGGACGGCAGCTCGATGCGAAAAGACTCGAGCGCATTGAAAATCTTCTCACTCTTGCGTGCGTCCATAGGGGACCTCTTTCCGGAAGAAAGTTACGACCACCCGATCGCAGGGTTAACAAGCTCGAACCACACATAAACTCGCATGCAGAACGCAGCATAACACTCTGAAAGCAAATGAGTCAGTAAGGCTCGCGCTTAGGGCTATGTTGCCAGCCAACCGGTTCAAAGCATATCTTTGCGTGGCATATGAAGAACCTGGTCATGAGTCGATATGCCGCCTTTCCCAAATCCCGCACGGTGCAGCGTTTCAAGTGGAGCGTGATTGCCTCATTTTTCATGCTGGTGTCTGCCGCATCCGCCACGCCCGTTCGCTTGCGTTGCGAATACTTGGAAAATCCGTTAGGCCTGGACGTGGGGGCCCCGCACTTCTCCTGGCAGAGCGACAGTACCGAGCGCAACTGGAGACAGGCCGCTTATGAGATTTTGGTGGCCAGCAGTGACGAGAGTCTGCGGGCCGGCAAAGCCGATGTCTGGGACAGCGGCAAAGTGGATTCTGAGGAGTCTGTAGGAATCGCCTACCGCGGCCCGGCGCTGGCATCGCGCAAACGATACTACTGGGACGTTCGCGTATGGGATGTGAAGGGAGAAGTCTCAGAAGCGGCCGCCGGAGCTTGGTGGGAAACGGGGCTTATGCATCCAACGGACTGGAAAGCAAAATGGATTCGCTGGAAGAATCCCGAGGATGACGCCGACCGCAAAGGAATTCGCTGGATTTGGGCACCGGGACAAGACGCGATGGCGGTGGCGCCCAATGCCGTCGCTACATTCCGCACCAACGTCAAGCTTTCAGAAAAAGCCAAGTCGGCAGTCCTGTTCCTCGCTACTCGCGGAGACTTCGTCGTCAAAGTAAACGGTCAGGAAGTAGATGCCAAGAGTAGATGGACGACCTTCGATCGCCGGGATATTTCGGATGATTTGATCGCGGGAAACAATTCTATTGACGTGACCGTTACTGCTCCACAGCCACCGGAGTTCGGGCCGAACGCCGGTGCGAAAACCACGAAGGCTGCGCTGGCGGCGTTAGTAAAAATCACGCGCGCCAATGGTTCAACAATGCGCTTCCCAACGGATCAGCATTGGAAAGTGAATCTGGAAAAAACCTCGAACTGGCAACCTGCGCAAGTCGTGGCGGATTTAAGGGACAAGCGCCTCGGCGATCCCGGAGAACTCCCGCAGCCAGCCGCGTACCTGCGGCGAACACTCGCGATATCAAAGAGCGTGCTGAGCGCCCGACTCTACGTGACCGCTCTCGGTAGTTACCGCGTATTTCTGAATGGCAACCGCGTCGGAATCAATGTTCTGACGCCCGATTTCACCGACTATCGCAAACGAGTGCTGTATCAGGCCTACGATGTAACCAGTTTAATAGTCAGCGGCAACAACGTTATCAGCGCTCTTCTCGGCGATGGCTGGTATGGCAGCGGCCTTACCTGGATTGGAATGCACTTCTTTCCTCCTCCGGATCGGTTCTTAGCACAACTCGAACTTGACTACACAGACGGCAGTCACGAGACGGTTGTGACCGACGAATCGTGGAAGGCGGCGGCATCGCCAATTCTTCGATCGGAGATTTACGCGGGAGAATTCTACGATGCACGCTTGGAACAGTCAGGCTGGGAGAAGCCAGGTTTCGACGATTCGAAGTGGAAGGTCGCACCAGCAGCGAATGCGCCCGCCATCGCGATTTCGAGCCAAATCACTGCGCCCGCTCGAATAATCACCACCTTGAACCCGAGGAGCGTGACTCCGATCGCGAACGGAGCCTACGTCTTCGACATGGGGCAAAACATGGTGGGATGGGTGACTTTGAAAGTGAAAGGGGAACCCGGCACGAAAGTCCGGCTGCGATTTGCGGAAATTCTGAATCCCGACGGAACGATTTACACCGCGAATCTGCGTAATGCAGATGCTACTGACACTTATATTTTGAAGGGCGGCGATGAGGAGACCTTTGCTCCGCATTTCACATTCCACGGCTTTCGCTATGTCGAGGTCACGGGCTATCCGGGCGCGCCGAATCTTGATGCGATCACGGGAAACGTCGTGAGCAGCGTGAGTGGCGATCCCCTGGCCAAGCTGACTACGTCGAGCGACTTGGTCAATCGGATGTGGTCGATTGGCATCTGGGGGCAGCGGGGAAATTTCATCAGCATCCCCACCGATTGTCCGCAACGGGATGAACGCTTGGGCTGGATGGGAGACGCTGGCGTTTTCTGGCGGACCGGAAGCTACAACTTCGATATCGCGTCCTTTTCGCAGAAATTCATTCAGGACATTGTCGACGCACAAAATCGACAAGGCGCGTTTAGCAATGTCTCGCCGAACACGCTGCCTTCGAGTGCCGATGAATCCGAAGAACCGCCTCCGTTCAGCGACAAGATTGGAGCCCCAGGCTGGGGTGATGCGGGAGTCATTGTTCCGTGGACCACTTGGGTTCAGTACGGCGACAAGGTTGTCATTGAAGAAAACTGGGATGCCATGCAGCGCTGGATGGAGTTTATCCAGAGTCGTAATCCGGATTTTCTACGCAAGAACGGCGTTGGGCCAAACTTCGCAGATTGGCTCGCTCCCGATCCGAACACGAACAAGGATCTTCTGGCGACAGCATATTGGGCCCTGATCGCTCAGATGATGTCGCAGATGGCCCACGCCGTCGGAAAAGACGCTGACGCGAAGCGCTACGACGAAGTCGTGCAGAACATTCGCGCAGCTTTTCAGAAGGCCTACATCAAAGACGATGGAGAAGTTGGAACAGGAACGCAGACATCTTATGTAGTCGCGCTGTACACCAGGATGGCTCCCCCAAAACTCGAACCTTCGCTAGTCGACAAGCTGGTGAAAGACATCGAGGCCCGCAACTGGCACCTATCAACTGGATTTCTTGGAACCCCCTTCCTGCTTTTCACGCTCGCCGATCATGGACGTTCGGACGTTGCCTACCGCCTGTTGCTGAACGATACCTACCCATCCTGGGGATACATGCTGTCAAAGGGCGCGACTACGTGGTGGGAGCGCTGGAATGGGGATACCGGCGATCCGGCGATGAACTCCTACAACCATTACGCTTTCGGTTCGGTCATGGCATGGGTCTACCGTTATGCGGCGGGCATTGACACCGCGCTCGATTCACCGGGCTTTAAGGAGATCGTGATTCATCCGCACCTCGATGCCAGCATGACCTCGGCGCGCTTGGAATATGAATCGATCTACGGCACGATCGTCAGCGATTGGAAGGGAACTCCCGCCGGTCCGTTCGTTCTGAACGTCACGATTCCTGCCAACACCGCGGCGAAGGTTTTCTTGCCCGCGATCGCGGGAGCGCACTTGACGGAGAATGGCAGCCCGCTCAACACGCAGCCGGAAGATGGTTCCTATGTGGTTCGAGTCGGCTCTGGAACCTATAACTTTGAAGTGAAGTGATCGGACGGCGGCAAGACAGTGCTAGGTTGAATCCGTGAACATGAACCGTAGAGAGTTGATTCAGAAGGGCGCAAAATTCGTGCTCGGTGCGGCGGCGGGCAACAGTGTCCTGGGCGCGAACGCGTCGAACTCAGTTGCTCAGAGCTCAGACAAGCCGGCGTCCACAAAGAGCTTTCCTGCCAAGTTCCTGTGGGGAGCGGCGACCGCAGCTCACCAGGTCGAAGGCAATAATGTGAATAGTGATAACTGGCTCCTCGAGTATCTGCCGCACAGCATGTACAAAGAGCCTTCCGGCGATGCCTGCGATCACTACCATTTATATGAACAAGACATCAACCTGCTGGCCGATCTCGGCTTCAACGCATACCGCTTCTCCATCGAGTGGGCGCGGATTGAACCCGAAAAGGGACACTTCTCGCGGGCCGAGCTCGAGCATTACCGCCATATGCTCGAAGCGTGCCATCGCCGCGGATTAACGCCACTAGTCACCTACTCGCATTTCACGCTTCCGCGCTGGTTTGCCTTCCAAGGCGCCTGGGAAAACCCAGAGTCCGTGGAGCTGTTTGCGCGTTACTGCGAAAAAGCGACTGCCCACCTGGGCGATTTGATCTCTTACGCGGCCACCTTCAACGAGCCGGATTTGCTGTACTTGTTTCGATGGCTTGCTCCGCCCGGAACGCCACCTGGTTCCAATCTTGGGGCGACCATGACGGCGCACAAGGACGAGATTCGCCAGCAACTCAAGGATCCGTTGTTCAGCAGTTTCCTTATCGGCGACGCCGAGAAGTCGCGGGAAAACATGATCGTCGCGCACACCAGGGGCAAGTCAGCGATTAAGTCGGTGAAAAGCAGTCTGCCCGTCGGACTGACTGTAGCGATCGAGGACGACCAGCCTGCAGGTCCCAACAGCCGTTTCGCCGAGAAGCAGGCAGATGTTTACGGACCCTGGATAAAGTTAGCAAAGCAGGATGACTTCATCGGAGTTCAAACCTATACGCGCCAGCGAATTGGTTTGAAAGCTCTTCCGCCTCCGGAAGGCGCGGAACTCACCCAGGTGGGCAATGAGTTTTATCCCGAAGCGCTGGAGCACACCGTCCGGTATGCCAGCAAGGAAGCGGGAGTGCCGATCATCGTTACCGAGAATGGCGTTGCTACCGAGAACGATGCGCGACGCGTGGAGTACATTCAGGGGGCCGTCGCTGGTTTGAAACGCTGCGTCGACGATGGGGTCGACGTTCGCGGATACATTCACTGGTCATTTCTCGACAATTTTGAATGGACCTTCGGCTACCGTCCGAAGTTTGGGCTGGTCGCAGTCGATCGTGAAACGCAAAAGCGCACCGTCAAGCCCAGCGCCACGTTGCTGGGAAAAATCGCAGTGAGCAATTCCTTGTGACCACCAGTATTTTGGCTCACCCTAAAAACGAGAAACAGCCTTACACGATTTGGCATCTATTTATGTCAGGCAAGGAGGTCTTCTATGGCGGATGCTCCGCGAATCACGGTTGAAGAACTGAAAAAGCGATTGGACGCTGGCGAGGATTTCACGGTGATTGATGTACGGAACCCCGCGGCTTGGGCGGAAACGGACACGGTGATACCAGAAGCGATCCGGATCCCGCTTGACGAACTCGAACAGAACCTGTCCCGGATTCCCAAGAACCGTCCCGTCGTTGCGTATTGCACTTGACCAAACGAAGGATCCAGCGCCAGTTTGGCGCAGAAACTTCAGCAACTTGGATACAAAGATGTATACGCGCTAAAGGGCGGATTCCACGCCTGGCAGAATGCCGGATTTCCCGTGGAGTCAAAACGGAGAGCCGCTTAGGAGGTCGTCAATCCCCCGGCCCAGCTGGAAAGAAAACGTCGCAGATCAATTCTCCCGAGCATGGGCTAGCGATCAAGAGGTGACCGTTCTCTCATTACTCACGTTGCGTCCGAACTCAGCACAAATTGTCTCTGCGTCCGTGAGCAAGGCATCTCCTGCGAATTCGAGACTCGCAATCGAACGCGCGGCAGCGTCGCGGTGACCTAAACCGCAGGCATCCTTCACCACCACCGGAACGTAACCAAGATCCGCGCCATGCCGAACCGTAGGTTCAATTCCGATTTCCATGGCGATGCCGACGATGGCGAAAGCATCGATGCCGCAATCGCGCAACGCAATGTCCAGCGGCGTAGCCTCGAACGCCGACATGGTGATTTTGTCGAAAATAGCTTCGCTTGGTAGAGGAGTCAGTTCGGGGATCAACTGGAACCCTGGCGCATCTCGCAAGAACCAAGGCTTGACCTCGTTCGGCGACTTCACTCGTTGCCAGGCCATCGCCATGCGGAATTGTGAGATGCCCATCAGTTCCTTCGGCAGTGACATATGGCGCGTAAAGAAAACACGAATTCCGGCCTTCCGCGCTCCATTCAGAACCTGCAGGACTTTATCCGTGATCTTCTGACCATTCTCGATCTGCTTTACAATGCCAGCCTGCATATCGTACACGATCAACGCCAAACGCCGTGGATCACAAACGTCGCCCAGTGTTTGCGGAATATCAAGCCCAAATGCCCGCTGCATAATGTCTTCAGCCTCCCAAAGTGCTGAGGCTCATTTTACTCGTCCCTTCTGTCGAGCGATCAATGCGCCCACCGTAAAATAGACGGAGTGCAACGAGCCGTAAGCTGTCAGCCGTTAATTCTGCGCGTATCGGAGATCGCAATCGACGCTATCACCTTGCAGGTTCTGCTCATTCTGTTTATCGCGGCATTAATTCGTTCGGCGCTGGGTTTTGGTGAAGCACTAATTGCTGTCCCGCTGCTTGCCTTTTGCCTTCCGCTAAAGGTTGCAGCCCCGCTTGCCGTACTAGTTTCAATCACCATCGCGAGCATAGTAGTTGTGCAGGATTGGAAGAAAATCCACGTTTACAGCACGGGGTGGCTTGTGCTCTTCACGCTCCTCGGGATCCCTGTGGGGCTGTGGTTTTTGACCAGCAGCCATCCCCGCGAGGTGAAGGCCGCTCTCGCCGTTATCATCATGGCGTTCGCAGCCTACTCATTGGTAGGCAAGGCACCGATCGAACTGCAGCGCGACAATCGCATATTGCTCTTAATTTTCGGATTCTGCGCCGGCGTTCTTGGCGGGGCCTATGGCATGAACGGGCCGCCGCTGGCGATATACGGAACGATGCGACGCTGGTCGGCGCCGCACTTTCGGGCAACGCTGCAGGCGTATTTTCTTCCTGCCAGCATCATTGGAATGGCGGGCTATTGGCTCGCGGGCTTGTGGATTCCCGCCGTTACCCACTACTATCTGCTCTCGCTGCCAGTCGTCTTGCCGGCAGTGTTCCTGGGAAGAGTCATCAATCATCGCCTGCATGGAGATGTTTTCTTGAGATACGTTTACCTCGGTTTGGCGGTGGTTGGATCGCTTTTGTTGGTGCAGGCGATAACTGGCCGTCTCTGATTCGAGTACACATCAGTGCCATGCCTGAATCGAGCCAGGAGTTTAATTCATCAGAAAGGTGAAGCATCTGGAGGCGTCGATGAACGAACTAACCAAGCTCGAGGACGAAATCTCCACGTGGGAAGATGTATCGATTCATCCGCACCGTTTTGGAGGGCGCGAATTCCGCTTCGGTGCTGCAGAAATCGGCCATGTACATCCCGGCGGAATCATTGACATTCCTTTGCCGCGCTCGATTCACGATGCTTTGCTTGCGCAGGGTCTGGCCGAAGAGCACCGGTGGGTTCCCGAGTCCGGCTGGATTACGGCTCGCGTCGGCAGCGAAGAGGACCTCAAGCACGCCCGGTGGCTCATGCGATTGTCTTATCTTCGCTACGCCCTCAAAAGATCCACTGACCCACGCGGCATGCTCGAGCAGGAGTGCGAGGAGTTGCATCTGAACCCGCAGTTCCAGTCCCTGCTCGAAGCCTTTGTGCCAAAAACTTCCACACAATCTCCAGCGGTAGGAACCTGCCCACCAACAAACTAAGGCAACGTGTCGACGCACGACCCAGCGCTGTCGGCAGGCGGATTTGCCGGCGGCGTCACCCACGGCGAATTCTGGAAGTCGAAAAAGTCGGTCATGTCGCTGGTGTTGCTCCAGCCATCACGCGCAGTCAATGCCGGCAAGTTAAAGCGCTTTTCGACGAACTTCAGCCATGCCGTGTAATCGGTGGTTACGTGAGAAACGTAACCCGCCTTGCTGAACGGCGAGATCACGACCAGCGGCACACGATAACCGTAGCGCGTGAAATCGCCGGGGGGATCATAGGGCGGCGTGCTGTGAGTAAGTGAAGCGTTTGCGCAATTAGGATCGCTGGCGCTGGTGCAGATATCCACCGGCTTAATGCCATCGGGACTGGGAACGTTGGTCGGAGGAGGTACATGGTCATATAGCCCCCCGCCTTCATCGAAAGTGAAGATAATTACCGAATCCTTCCACGATGGTCCATACATCACTGCGTCGATAAGCTGTCGGGTCTCGGCTACGCCGGTTTGAATGTTGTTGTCAGATTCCGGCTTCTCATCTGCGTCCGGCTTCTCCAGGAAAACAATCGAGGGCAAGGTACCGGCTTGCGCGTCTGCGATAAATTGCGAAAATGTTGGGTCCGTGACGACGTTTCCGCTGCTGCCAAATCGGCTCGTAAAGCCCGAAAATGCGGAGGCGTAGGTGTAGCCGCCGGAAGTCTGCGTGTAAATCTTCCAGCTCACGCCTGCAGCTTGCAGAAGATCAAAGATGGTCTTCGACTTAATAAGAGGCTCTGCGCCGGTAATCGGGTAGGTGTAGCCACCTGAAGTGGCGCCGATCATGTAATAGCGATTGGGCTGCGTCCGGGTAGGTGCGGGGCTGAACCACGAATCGGAAGTTGCGAACTCGGTAGCCAGCCAGTAGTGGTAGGGCAGATCAGCACCAGTGTAGAAGCCCATGGCGCGAATGCCTTGCGTGTCCTTTTCATTGTTCGCGAGCGCTGCACTGGCAGCGCTAATGACGAAGCCGTCGGGTGCGTTTGTGGGAGTGCCCGCAGTGCCTGGAGTGTTAGAAGTCGGATTTTCCTCATTGAAATCCCAGTGGGCCGAAATCCAGTCAGGACTCAGGCCTTCAATGCAAGACGTTTTCAGATGAAAAGCATAGATTGGAGTAGTTGGCACACCGCTCGCATTTGGCGACAAATTCATGACGCCGCAGGAAACCCTCCAGTCGGAATTCGAGCTGCTGCAATTATCGGGCAGGCCATTCACTTCGCGCGGCAAGTTAAAGGGAGCGGCACTTCGATAGTCATTCAGCTTGCCGAAGTAATGATCGAAGCTGCGGTTCTCCTCTGCCAGGAAAATGATGTGATTGATCGAGTTCAGGCTCGGGCTCGGCGGCGGTGGCGGTGGAGTCGGCGTTGGAGTAGGAGTTGGAGTAGGCACCGGCGCCGGCGTAGGAGTCGGCGTGGGATTAGGTGGCGGATCAGACGTGCGTGTAACGGCGTTGCATCCCCCAAGTATTATGAGAGCAGTTAAGACAAGCGATGGCAGCAATGAGCCAAGCGTGGCGCGCGGATTCATTGTTGGACCTCCGAACCTCTAGCTTTCTAGCGGCGCGTGACATATGCCAGCGCTCGTTTCAAACAGCAGTTCAGCCTTCACATTCAGTTGCTGTCACTCACTTGCCGTTCGCCGCATCGGCCACCTGCGCGCCGTGATAGCGCGCAAGATGCGGAATCATAGGTGTCACTTCGAGCGCCATCTTCTCGCGCGCCGACAGCAAAGGCACAGGTTTGCTCTTCTTTAATTCAACAGTGTCGTCCCACGGATTGAGCTTGATGCGGCTCCCTAGAGGCAGTGCAGCGACCTGAGTAACGTCGTCAGTCTTCAACTCCGGGGCGGTTTGCAGCAACGCACTCATGCGCAATACGCCATCCTTCCTTGCCATCCGACTGCCAAACTGCGGCGTAATCAGCGCCGGCAACTCCCGGGAGCGCAGTTCCAGTTCACGGAGGAACAGGCCCGCATTCGCGAGCTTGTCCTTATAAGGTGACTTCTGCAAAAACTCGATTGCTTTACGATCGGCGGCCTCTTCCTCATGCGGATCGCGCGCCAATTGGATCCGCTGGAAGGTCTGTTCATCCGGGAATACCATGCGATCGCCGAAAGCGTATTTCGTGTCCAGACGATGGCCAAGCGCAATGTGTCCCAATTCGTGCGCCAGCACCATGGCGAGCGAAGCCTCATCGGGCAACACATCCAGCAATCCGCGGCTGATCACTACGGTGTGTCCTACGGTGAACGACTCTAACGGAGTCGTCAGCAAAACCCGGGCGCGTACTTCCGGTTGGATGTCGAGATTGTTGGTAACCTCGAGGTTATTGAGCACCGTTTGCAACACCTTTGATACTTCGCCATCCGGAGCCAGCACGCCGGCGCGCTGCAGACGATCGAGCACGTCGTCCTCTGCTTCACGTTCCCACGTGTGTTCGCTCTCAACTGGGTTCACCTCGTTGGCGATTTCGGTCTGGTCGGCAACATTCGAAGCCGAGTCCACTTGCACCGCGGTGAACTCATTGTTGTCGCCCGAAAGTTTCAGGTTGTATCCCCACAACCGTGTCTGTCCGCGCATTGCCAACTTTCGGAACAGCGCATACTTGGCGTCCGACTCCTCGGTGTAGATGAATGCCGGCAGCCAGATTCCAGGCCGCATGTTGGTGCGCCACGCGTCAAAATGGAAATAGAAATTGAGACGGCGCTGCGGCAGATAGGTCCCGTTGAAGCGGACGATGGTGTAGTCCTGATCTTCCACCCAAATGCGTCCCAGGAAGTGCGGCCCCTTTACATTCGGCTTCGGATTTACATCAAAGACCAGCGTGCGAATCTCTCCCAGGAACTCCTGGTGGATCAATTTGAGGTCATAGTTCTGCTGGTCGAAGCCTGGAATGTAGACCATCTGCATGAAGCCCAACGCCACGTAATTCATTTTGTAAAAGCTATTCAGTTTTTCCAGAATGAAATGGGGCGAGGATTTCGGTTGGTTCTGGAATGACAGGTTCTCGATGCCGTTTTTCATGAGCAGGCGTCCAATGAAATATTTGTCGCTGCTCGGCACCTGCCCCAGTTCCTCGTCGCGATTGAATTCCTGGATATAGGTCTCGGCCATCGGCGTGTAGGATTCCAGATCCTGAACGAACTTGGCTTCGCGATAGAAGATGCGCGCCGCCATTTCTTTGGACTTCTCCGATGCCTGACCATCTTGGATCGTGGTGGAGTCCGGGTGCTTTCGATTCGCGGCCTGCAGTCCCATAGCGGACAACATTACGAGTGATAATGTGATGGCTTGCACGCGGTGTCTTCCCATGAAAAGCCTCCGTTCTAAACTTGTTCGACCTACTCGGACAATTCGAAACTCATGCGAACCACTGCGGCGCAGTCGTCGGGCTGGCCGTCGCGATTCGCCAAATGGAACTGAATTTGTTGGGTGAACACAAGACTCGTCCCGGGGACTTCGTAGGTGAGAGAGCCAAGGGCCATTACTCATCCCTCCGCTAGGCTGCGCCCGAAATATGCGCCATGTGTCGCAAGAGTGCGTCAAAGTGCACCAATTCGAGTCGCACCAGTTCGGCGTAGCCGCGAGCCGAAACACTAAGTGTGGCATCCTGCCCGAGAAGATCGAGCAGATTGACCATGGAAAGTAGCGCGGGCTTGAGCCTGACTACCTCCATCGCGATCCGCGCGGACGCGCTTACGCGCTCCGCAACGCGACGGGCATCCTCTGACCAGCGGCGATCGGTGATGTCTTGCAACACGTCGAGTGCGCCAATGATCTTGCCCTGTTCGTCGCATAGTGCCGCCGCGTTGCTGATCACCGTCAGTTGCTTGCCATCCGGCCTTTCGATCACCACCTCTTTGCTGAGCTGAGGCAAGCCCGAGCGGATCAAGAACGCGGTCGCCGTCGCCTCCGGCGTGAGCAGACTGCCGTGAGAATCCAGGATTCTGTGCGCGCCGGTGAACCGGTCCGTCACTTGCGGCGCGCGTCCCCAGAGTTCGACGGAACGCCGGTTGTAGTCAGTGATCGTTCCGGAACAATCGCACGCATAACAGGCCACGGGAAGGGATTCGAAAAACTGGCGGCGAGAACCTGCCTGCGCGGTTCCGCCCGCTACGAGTTCCGATGAACTGCTCACGGTGCGCTTATGGATGAAGAGAACGGCAACTCAGGTTGCCATGCGCGTTTCGGAATTGACACTCCAGCAACATGCTCTACAGCAAACACCTGTTTTTCCAAATTTCCTCACCCGAGTTCTCTACTGCAGAATACTCGGCTCGCAACCTCGAACCGGCCTCTGCGCCTCTAATTACGGCTTGCAGGAAGCGCTCATGAAAAAAAGGATTGGAATTGTTTTCGGGACTCGTCCCGACGCGATCAAAATGGCTCCCGTCATTTTGGAGCTTGGGCAACATCCCGACGAATTCGAGACGCTGGCCATCTCCACCGGCCAGCACCGGCAGATGCTCGACCAGGTACTGCAGGCATTCGATGTGAGCGCGGACATAGAACTCGATGTCATGCGGCACAACCAGTCCCTGAGTGAGTTGACGCGGCGAATCCTGGAAGCGATGGATACTCTGCTCACCAAGAACCCACTGGATTGTCTGTTGGTACAGGGAGACACGACCACCGCCTTTGCGGCCGCGCTCGCCGCCTTCTATAAGAAGGTTCGGGTCGCACACGTCGAGGCCGGACTGCGCAGCGGGGATATCTTCCAGCCGTGGCCCGAGGAAGCAAACCGAAAACTGGCAGGAGTGGTCACACAGTTGCATTTTGCACCTACTCCCTTGGCTCGCGAAAATCTTCTCGCCGAGGCAGTTCCCAGCGACCACGTTGTAGTCACGGGAAACACGATCGTCGATGCGGTCGAGAGACTTCAGGAGATGCACACCATCGAGCATCCGCTTCCCGATGGCGTTCCAGACGATGGCTCACAGATGGTGCTGGTGACCTCTCATCGTCGTGAATCGTGGGGCACCGAACTGCAGAACATTTGCGATGCTTTGGTTCAACTCGTCGAGCGGTTTCCCAAAATCCGTGTTGTCTACCCCGTGCACTTGAACCCGAATGTGTGTTCCACAGTGCAGGCCCGACTAGGCAATCGTGATCGCGTCCACTTGATCCCTCCAGTGGATTATTTCCAGTTCCTTTCACTACTACGGCGTTGCCACATCGTGCTCACCGATTCAGGCGGTGTGCAGGAGGAGGCGCCAATCTTCCACAAACCGGCGCTCGTATTGCGCAAAGTGACGGAACGTCCCGAAGCGGCGCAGATGGGCATGGCGAAAATCGTTGGCACCGCGCGCGATGTGATCGTCCGCGAGGCCTCTCGGCTTTTGAGTAATCCGTTCGCATATCAGACTATGGCTTCGGGAGATTGCCCCTACGGGGACGGGCTCGCCGCGGCCAGAATCACTACCGCCTTGTCGCGCTGGCTGGACGGTGAACAGCCCATCTTGGCCGAAGCAGAACAGTTCCAGGGTACGGTGAGACATGTGCCGCTGGGCGCGGTGAGAGATGTGCAGCTTGCGGTATAACCAACCATTTTGTTGGATCGAACACTGAAGATAGTGGTGACCGAGATATGTTGCTGCACCTGTTTCGTCTGACCCTGCTGCTGATCTGTGTCTATACGGTCCGCCATTATTGGTTCACTTTAAATCGTCTCTTCGGCCGCCAACGTCACCCATACATAGACCTGGAGAATGCCGCCTGGCCAGCCGTCACGGTCCTCATCGCCGCTCACAACGAAGAGGCGGTGATCAGCGATATCTTGAGGGCTCTGCTGGAAGTCGATTACCCCCGGGAACGCCTCACAATCATCCCAGTTAACGACCGATCGACCGACCGGACCCGCGAGATCATCGATGCGTTCGTGGTCCAACACCCATTCGTCGAACCCTTTCACCGTACCGGAGGTAAGCCGGGGAAGGCGGCCGCATTGAAGGACGCCATGGAGCGCGTGACCAGTGAGATCGTCCTGATTTTCGACGCCGATTATATTCCGGGCAAAGCTCTCATCCGCCAGTTAGTCGCACCCTTTTTCGATCCTGAGATCGGTGCCGTCATGGGCCGGGTGGTGCCGCTGAACGTTGGCAAGAAGTCGTTGACGCGCTTGCTGGATTTGGAACGTTCGGGCGGCTATCAAGTGGATCAGCAGGCGCGCATGAATCTGCACTTGGTGCCTCAGTACGGTGGCACCGTAGCCGGTGTGCGCAAGAGCGCGCTGGACGAAATCGGTGGTTGGAACGAGGATGCGCTCGCCGAGGACACCGACCTTACCTACCGATTGCTGCTGGCGGGGTGGAAGACGGCTTATGAAAATCGCGCAGAGTGCTATGAGGAGGTTCCGGAGCGCTGGCCCGTACGCGTGCGCCAGATCAAGCGCTGGGCCAAAGGTCACAACCAGGCGATGGCTCGTTATCTCTTCGGCCTGGCAAAGTGTTCCGGGCTTAGCAAATTGGAACGCATCGATGGCACGTTGTTGTTGGGTGTTTACCTCATGGGCCCTGTGCTGCTGTTGGGATGGTTGCTCGCTGTCGTCCTCTTCTACAACGGGGCGCAAATTGGCGGCGGCCTGACCGTGCTCGCGCTGGGCGCGTTTACTACGCTTGGGAACTTTGCCGCTTTCTTCGAGATCGCCGCCGCCGCGCGGCTCGACGGCTCGCGCCAACGAATCCGCCTGTTGCCGCTTACCCTTTTCGGATTCACCGTTAGTCTCATCAGCGTTTCGCAAGCTGCATGGCAACAAGTGCAGGAGAGCATCTTCGGCGCGCGGCAATTAGTGTGGCACAAGACCGAGCGCTCGCGCACCGCGCCCGTGCTCGAGGATCGCCTGCCGGTTGTGTTGGAGGAGTCTGTATAAATGTCGTCCTGGGCCCCTCTTGCGTTGACTACCCTCACTGCGGTGCTGCTCGCTTTGCCGGTGACCCCTGCGCTTTACGAATTATGGAAACGTGCTGATGCCACGCCGCTGCCCACGTCTCGCCATGACGGCAGGATCACCAACTTCGCCGAAACTTTCCGATCGCGACTTCAGCCCCTGCTTCCACAGTTGGAGAGATGCCGCAATCAACGCGATCTGCTCAGAACCTGCATTGAGGGAATGGAAGTCCTGCTCGTGGGTCGTGACGGGTTCGATTTCGATCCGTCCCTGACTAAAGGCGTAGCCGCGGTAATGTTGAGCGAAGCTCCGATGATTCCCGCGGAGCGTCTGGTCGAGGCCGATGTGTTTACGAACTGCGGGTTGAGCTTAGGGGAACGCGCCGCCCTTCGCGCCGCATGGTGCGGAGGTGATGCTGCTCTGGGGAAAGACAGCGCGGTCCTTCGTTGGCTCCACGCTGACGGCAGCATTTTTCTCAGCCCGGGAAGCAGCGCGTATGGCCGCCTTTCTGCCCTCCATTCGATCCAGCTGGCCCCGGGGTGCTCATTTGAACGGATGTCTGCTCCCCAAATCGTCACCGTCGATCGCGATCAGGCAGACGGGCTCCTAGCCGCGCGTGATGCACGCGAAGCCTGCAGCTCTTCCGACGTCAGCGCGATGGTTACGACATCGCAACCGCGGCTTCGCATTCAGGGAAATTTTAGTCTTGCTCCCGGAGAGACTCTAAGCGCAAACGTCATTGCCACGGGCCACGTGCACTTCGGCTCCGGCTCGCGCCTCCTGGGCAGCGCCAAGAGTTACAAGGATACCGTTGTCGATGAGGCAGCTTGTGTGCATGGCAGCATCGTCAGCGGAGGGACCATCCACCTGGGCCAAGGATGTTTTGCAGCTGGCCCGCTCCTGGCGGAAGAGGACGTGGTGATTGCCCGCGGCAGCCGCGTCGGCGAGCCCGATGCACTTACTACGATTTCGTCATTAGGGATTCAAATCGCACCCGGATGCCAGGTACACGGAACGGTTTGGGCGCGCGTACGCGGAATCGTCGAGGCCTAATGCGCGCTCGATCGGCTCGGCTGGGGATGATGATCGTAGCAGTTCTGTGTTGCGGGCTAACGCCAGTAGACGCAACAACTTTTTACCCCGCGACTTTGCAGGCACCGGATGGCGCGATGACGCTCAGTCCTGGAGGCAACTACGTGGAGCCGTACTTTGCTACCAAGGCACTGATTGTCGCGCAGGACGGAGGCTTGGATGTCCGGGATGCGGCCCTCGCCTGGATCCGCTGGAATTTACCCCGGCAACGGCGCGACGGATTGTTTCGTCGATTCTGCCGGACGAACGGCGAATGGCGCGACTGCGCCCCCGCCGACGCGGACGATTCCATGCTGGCGCTGTGGATGCAGTTGCTCTACCGCATGGCTCCTGCCACCGGCATGCCTCCTGAATGGCAGCACAGCGTCACGCTTGCCGCGAAGCAACTGGCAAAGCTGCGCAACCGGAGGTTGGGCGTGTATCACATCTCGGATCGCAATCATGTAGCTCTGTTCATGGACAACATTGAGGTCTATGCCGCGCTAAAGGATGTCGCTCGCGTGCAGTTGCGCTTGCACGATCCGGCTGCTGCCGCTACCGACGCACAAGCCGAGCACCTGGCAGGCGCCATCCAGCGAATCTTTTGGGATCGTCGCGCCCATCGCTTTCGTCCGTCGATGCAAAAGAGCCGTCCTGCTTTCTATCCCGACAGTGTGGCCCAAGTTTATCCCTGGCTGGCAAATGTGAATGGTCCCGGTCAGGACCCGCGCCAGGCCTGGGAACAGTGGAAAAAGACCTTTGGCGCCGGCTGGATCGAGCGGCGTTATGACACTCATCCCTGGGGTCTCGTGGCGCTTGCGGCAGAAAAATTGGGTGACGCGAAGTCGGCCGCGTGCTGGACTTCGCAATCCGGATCCTTGCGTGAAAGTAGCTCGTGGAATGTGTTGGAAGAAGCGGTGTGGCAGTCGCTGCGGGCTCGTTTCGCCCAGCCGCAGTGGTTGGATCCTCAAGCCTGTTCGGCTCTCATGGCGCAACCATGAAAAAGGGCCTCAAGTACGTCTGCATCGCAGCCCTGGCACCGCTCCTGATTTTTGCCAGGTTGAGCTACGTGCATCGCCACGATGGAGCATCGCTGGGCGTGGGCGCGGATACTCTGCTTCTGCTGCTTCCTGACGAGGTTGAGTTCAGCACGCCAGCGGTGCGGGAGTGGCTGGACGCCGCCAGCGAAGAAGGTCTTCACGTGGAGCCCATTCATGATTCCGACTTTCTCGATCCACTCACTGCGATTCACGCTGCTGGAGTGATTCTTCCCGACCAACTGCATCGTTCCGCGAACGACGTGCTGATCGGCGAGCTCTATCGTTACACCCGTAGCGGCGGGAACCTGATGATTGTCTACGATGCGTGCACCTGGGACCTGAATGGCCGTTTTCCGCCAGGTGATTCGCGTCTCTCCGCTCTGGTCGGCGTGCGATATGCGCTCTACGATCTTTATCAAACTTCAACGATGGGGCCGGTTCAAGTCACGGGTACGTCGACAGCGATGCGTCAATTGGGCATCCCGCCCGGAAGCTTCGTTCCGGTGGATCGCGGCGGCAAGTTGGCCCAGTGGCGGCGAGTTGCCGCGCGGGATGAGGCAGACGCAAGGTTCGCGTTTGTGGCTTACCAGTATGGCGACATCGACTACCCGATGTTCCGCACGCTCGGCAACTTTGATGGCACCGCGTTGCTGAAATCCAAGCGCGGCCTAGCCGCCGGCTACCGGCACGAAGGACTGGGGAACGTGCTCTTCGTGAATATGCCGCTGGGATATCTGGCGTCGCGCACCGACGGTCTGTTGCTGCATTCCTTCCTTCATTTTTTTGGTGTTCAAATGCTGGGACTGCCCTACCTGGGCTCGGTTCCCGACGGTGTGGGGGGCCTGGTTTTCAACTGGCATATCGATGCGCACTCATCATTAAAGCCTCTGAAGACGTTGGCCGATGCCGGCATCTTCGACCGTGGCCGGTTTTCCGTCCACTTCACCGCCGGGCCTGATGTCGATGTCTTCGGCGACCACAAAGGACTCGACATCCTGCACGACGCCGAAGCCCAGAAGTGGATTCGCTATCTGCTCGCGCGCGGAAATTCCATAGGCAGTCACGGCGGTTGGATTCACAACTACTTCGGCAGTCAAGTCAGCGACGACAACGAAAAGAGCTTCGATAAATATCTGGAGATGAACAAGGACGCGCTGGAACAAATTTCGGGCACTCGCGTGACCGAGTACTCCGCCCCGGTTGGCAACCATCCCGCCTGGGTGACGCGCTGGCTGGAACGCAACGGCATTGAGGCCTACTACTTTACGGGTGACGCCGGCCTTGGGCCGACGCGCGTCTATCGCGGCACGGAGCGCGACGGCTCCAACATCTGGGCCTTCCCCGTGCTTCACATGGGCAAGGAAGCCAGCCTGGAAGAAATGGGCTTCGACGACGTGCCCATCGGCGCGGTGCGCGACTGGCTGCTTGAAGTCACGGACTTTACCGTGCGCCAGCACGCGGCCCGCTTGGTGTATGCGCATCCCTTCGGGGCGGAACGTTTCTTCCCCACATTGCGCGCTTGGCTCGACAACGCTGACGCCCTGCAGGCGGAAGGCAGGTTCCGCTGGTACACCATGACTGAGCTGGCAGGATTTCTCAAACAGAGGGATTCGGTTCAATGGTCGCTGCTTCGCAGCTCCGACAACAAAATCACGCTGCGCGCTTCCCATCCCAACACGCTCGCCCATCAAACCTGGATCTTTCCGCAGTCAGAATACGGCGACGCGCAGGTGGTGAAAGGGAAAGCGACGCTGAGAGTGCAAGATGGGATGATCCTGCTAGCGGCCGGCGATGGCCGCCAACTCGATGTCGAATTTACGCTGCGCCACAACCGCGATCACTTGAAAGTCGAGACCGTTGAGGCCAAACGATGAAGAAGCTTGTGCTCGAAGCAATGATCCTCTTCCTCGGATGCGTGCTCACTTGCGCCACGTCCGGCGCACAGGTCAATGGCGGCGCCGCCTCTGCGCCGGGATCGAGTCTGCCTGGATTGGGTCCGCTTGCCTTGGGATTGGACGGCCCGGGATACATCGAAGTTGGCGGCAGCCACAGCTCTCTGACCGCGGGCAATCCTGACTGGAACGATTTCTACGCAAGGGGAATGCTCTCCGGTGGTCGCAATATTTTGAATGCAGAGCTTACGCGCGAAGCGCGTTTTGGGGATAACGGCTGGTTCGGTGATCTGGGCTTGACTCGCACCCTCTCAGAAAACTGGTATGCGCAGGCATCTGTCGGCGGCAGCGTAGGCGGATTTTTTCTGCCTAAGCTTCGCACCGATGCGTTCATTCACCGCAAACTGCTCCAGCGACGGCAACTCGTCGCGACGATTGGCGGCGGTTACGATCACAGCCGGACGATCGCCTACGACTGGAGAGTCCAGGCAGAAGGCGCCTATTACTTTCAGTATCCAGTCGTGCTGCAAGGCGGATTGATGTGGACCCACGCCACCCCAGGAAATATTCTCGCGCGCACGCAATACATCGCCGCTAGCCAGGGGCACGACAAAGAACACTTCGTGACGCTTCGCTACCAGTGGGGCCGCGAAGGATATGAAGTACTTGGGACTCCCAATGCGCCAACCCCAGCCTTCAATGTGCTCTTCGATTTCCCCATCCGCACCATCACCGCTACGTGGCGGCAATGGATCGGGCCCAACTGGGGGCTGAACATGAACGTGGAACAACACCAGGAAACTGCCTACCACCGTATAGGAGGCACCATCGGTGTATTCCTCGATTTCTAAGCTTGGTGGGCAAGATCGCCGGCTGCCGGCGCATCTCGAAGCCATTCGGCGCCTCGGTTGGCGTGGGGGCGTGATTACACCGCACCGTGCCTTCGTTCGTCTGCGTTTGCGACCTTGGCGTGCAATTGAAAGCACAGCGATAGCTCTTTTGGGAACAGGCTCTTGGATTGCCCTGCTGCCCGCCGTTGGCCGCTTTTGGGGCCACATCCTGACATTTTGGGGAAGCCGGCTCGATCTTAAGAGCGAGGTCATTCTCGTCCCGCAAGGATGGGGCAGCCACATTCACTTCGCGTTGCCCTGTTTTGGCCTGGCTGCTGGCCCGGCAAGCGGGACCGCCTGGTGGATCACCATCGGAGTCACCGCCTTGGCATTCATCGCCAGTTTCTTGTTGGCGGAAGAAGCTCTGCCTTGGGCGTACCTGATCCGCGCCTTCTGCCTTCTGCAAGCGACGGCGCTGGGATACTTTGCCGTGGCGTCGGCCCGCTTTCCCCACGACCTGCCCGGATATACGGTCAGCATGCTGGTATTCAGCTGCATTCTGATCGGGCTCGTGCCGGTGCTGTTTGCCTTTACCTTCTACCTCCTGAATTTCAGCTTGCTGCAAAAACTTCTCCTGACGCTAGCCACGATGGCCCACCTCGTGCTGTTTGTGCCTCAGCAATACATGCTTCACATCTATCTGGTGCACGCGTCAATCTTATTCATGCCCGTCCTTTACTTTGTCTTTGGGCCTTTCCTGGACATTCTCGCTTTCGTCGGCTTCTATTCGTGGGGAATGAGCTGGCAGGCGCCCGAGCCATTGGATACCTAGTCCCTGCCTGCTAAACGCGACATTTCAGCCGGGCAACCGTGCTGGGCTCGACCGTCCTGCTTTACTCGAAAGGCCGCAAACTCCTCATTCTTGCGTCAATACGGGAATTCGTGTATCAACGACGCTTGGCCGCCAGGGAGCGTCGCTTTCGCCGGTGCGGCGTAACTAGAGCTGCTTTTGGTTGACCCCATCGAATCTGTCGTTTAGATCACCACCCCACTTTAGGCCCTGGACTTCCGATTTTGCGTCAATACAGCGATTCGTGTAATTTGGCTCGCAAATCCCAGTAGAAACCCCTGATGTTCTCCGCGCACCGGCCGTTTCTGTTTGGGCAATCCCGAACTGCATAATTGGAGGTTGTTTTGCGAAGCGTCTACGCCTGCTTATTTTCAGACCGTTCTCCAATCGGCTTCTCGAAATCTTTTTTAAGTCCCGTCGCGCGCTGGCTCTGGTGCAATGCGGCGCCTCTGGTCACACCGACCGCAGAAACCAAATTTGTGTTTTGCTGCACCGCAGTCGCGACCATTCTCGCGGCCAGTGCATGGGCGCAGAGCGTTTCTGTCAGTTCACCCTCCGATGGCACGAGCGTGGCGTCCCCAGTCCACATTGCCGCGAGCGCCAATGGCGGCAATTATCCTGTGAGCGCGATTTGGGTATATGTAGACGACCAACCCGCATATAAGACAGCGAGCGCCTCCGTGAATACTTATCTCTCGCTAGCCGCGGGATCGCACCATGTTGTGACCAATGCTTGGAACTCCATCGGACAGGTAGCCAGCAGTTCGCAATACATTAGCGTGACTTCAAATGCGGGCGTCGCAATTGCGTCTCCATCCTCCGGTGCTACGGTCAGTTCTCCGGTGCAGTTCGTCGCTTCCGCCACGGCGCCGAGCGGGCGCGTGATCGACGCGATGCGCATCTACGTAGACAGTTCCAACGCTTATACTGTCGGCGCTGCCAGTATCAACACCGCGGTGGCAATGGCCCCGGGCGTTCACAGCATCAGCATGCAGGCTTGGGATAACACCGGAGCCGTTTACGTCGAGAACATGAGCGTCACGGTTGGCTCATCAGCGTCCAACTCGCAGTATCAAAATAATTTCAATGCTACGTCGAATTGGGTCTCGCAGTTCTCTCAGGCCGACGGCGCCCTTCTCTACACACCGCAGGTCATCAACCCGTACTACGCCAACATTGCCGCCATCGGCATGACCAAGGATCCCAATCGGATGCCGCAGGTTGTAGGTTGGATCAATTGGTACATCAACCACCTCAACTGGCCCGACAAATGGGGCCTCTACGGCACTACCTATGACTACAACGTGAACAACGGTGTGGCGACCTCGACCGACAATGCCGACTCGACCGATTCTTACGCCGCCACTTTTCTGTCGCTGGTATGGAATGCCTGGCAGAGCGGGGACGCGAACGCGCGCTCGACCATAGCAAATCTTTCCTATCAACTCGATGTCGTTGGCGGAGTGATTATTCAGACGCAGCAAAGCGACGGCCTCACCTGGGCCAAGCCCGACTATCAGATCAAGTATCTGATGGACAATTGCGAAGCATATCGCGGCCTGCGCGACCTCGCCTCCCTGTACCAGAACGCCTTCGGCGATACGACCAAAGCCGCTTACTACAACGCCGCGGCGAACTCCATGCTGAATGGCATTTTGAGCATGTGGATGAATGGCAGTTGGGCCGTCTACAAAGATGGAATCGGCAGGCTGGCGGCACCCAACCTAAGTACCTGGTATGCCGACGCCAGCGCCCAGGTCTTTCCCGTACTGATGGGCGTCGTAAACTCCTCCGACCCGCGTGCTCAGCAAGCCTATGCGGCGTTCAACGCGGCTTGGCCGGGTTGGCCCACCCTCTCGTTCAACTCGCAGGACCCGTTTCCGTGGTGCCTGATCGTCGAGGGTGCCGCCGCCATGGGTGATCGGAACCGCGTTGCCACCTACATCAGCACGATGCAGAGCAAGTACGTGAATTCCGGCTTCCCCTGGCCGTTCTATAACGCTGAGGCAGGCTGGTTCATGCGTGCGAACAATTACATGCTGGGGCGCGGCTGGTAATCGGCTGGGCTACGCGCAAGGGCTCTTGATTTCCGCAAAACCAGCGGCAGTGGCGCTCCTTTTTCGGATCGCCACTGCCGCTTGTCATCTACGCCGCCCCTTTCTTGCTTTGCGCTTGCTTCTGTTTCCGGACATACGAGAGCCCGCGCTTCAGTTCGGCGCTGAGATCGGTCGAGTCGGTGGCGATCTCAACGGGCTCGGAAGTTTCGCGGCCCAGCCAGCGATTCAGTTCTTCCGGCGAAGCCTGCACACGCCGGCCAGCATGCGTAACCGGCATGCCGGATTTTGCCCAACGTTGAGCCGCCGAAACTGGCAAACCCAGAAACGTCGCGATCTGCTGCCACCCCTTCAGGCGTTCAGATTTCTTTTTCGGTTTCGGCATAAAGTTTCTCAGCATCTTTCGATGCACCAACCCACTTCAGGGCTGCTGGCGGCGAGGATTTACAATATCGGCGATGGCAAATCCCTCGTCAGCGTTGTTGATCATTGATGTCCAAAGCGGGCTGGTGGAACTCATACCCGCCGAAGTAAAGAACAGAGTTCTGCCTAAGATCGAGGCGCTCCTGACGAAAGCGCGCGCTTCCAAAATACCAGTCATTTACATTCAACACGACGGAGCGAAGGGGCATCCGCTGGAAACCCACACCAAGGGTTGGGACATTCATCCTTCCATCAGTCCGGCCGATGGCGACCGAATCATCAGGAAGCGAGAATCCGATTCCTTCTTCGAAACGGACCTGCAGAAGGAGCTTCGAAAAAGAGGGATTACCAGGCTCGTCGTAGCGGGAGGCATGACCGAATATTGCGTGGACACAACTTGCCGACGTGCCACCAGTCTCGGTTACGACGTCACACTGGCGGGCGATGCCCACCTCACGCGTGACAACAAAGTGTTAACCGCCGTGAATATCATCGCGCACCACAACCTGGTGCTTGAGGATTTCGGTGCAGGCGAGCATGTGGTTTGCGTCAAGCCGAGCGTCGACATTGTTTTCTAAGGCCTGATGCGTACGATTACGGAGCCCATTCATGAAACGGACGTTGCTCTCGTGGAGCAGTGGAAAGGACAGCGCCTGGAGCCTGCACCTTCTCCGGCAGCACCTTGACTGCGATGTCGTCGGGCTGCTGACAACGTTTAATCAAGCGGCGAACCGGGTTGCTATGCATGCCGTACGCCGCAGCCTCGTCGAGGCGCAGGCGGAAGCCGTCGGTATTCCTCTCTGGCACGTGGATTTGCCGTGGCCCTGCTCCAATGCCGACTACGAGTGCATCATGCAAAAAGCGTGCGAAGAAGCGATTCAGAAGGGAATCGACCACATTGCTTTCGGCGATTTATTCCTGACCGAGATTCGTTCCTACCGCGAGAAGCAATTGGAGAATTCCGGATTGCAGCCGCTGTTTCCCGTTTGGGGTTTTCCCACGCGCGAACTGGCTCATGCCATGATCAAATCCGGCATACGTGCCAAGCTCACTTGCGTCGACCCAAGACTCTTGGCGCCCGAATTTGTGGGCCGCGAATTCGATGAGCAATTGCTATCTGATTTGCCGCCGGAGGTCGATCCATGTGGTGAAAACGGGGAATTCCATACCTTTGTGTATGCCGGACCGATGTTTCAGCGGCCTCTGCCGGTGGAGCTGGGAGAGATTGTGGAGCGCGAGGGCTTTGTGTTCGCTGACCTGCAGCTTAGTGAGAAGCCGGTGGGCTTCGCCTCATAGCAGGCAAACGAAGCCACTGCGGACGTCCACGTAGTCTCTCAACAACTTCAATCCGGCTGAATTTTGGTTTACAGTGGCAGCGCAATGAAGCCTTTATTTTGCGCTGCTCTTTTGTTTCTGGCCGCGAATCCTGTGACTGCCCAATCCGTCCCCAAGCCCGCCACTTTTGATATTGCTGCGGCTGAGAGATTCGCGAACCTCGCACTCGCATGTGTGCACAAAGAATATCCGAACAAAATCAGTCACAGCTTGAACAGCGATAATGATGTGCAGCCGCCGCGAAAACTAACTCCCGCCTTTTACGGCTGCTATGACTGGCACTCATCTGTGCACGGACATTGGCTCCTTGCACGGCTGGTCAGGATGTTTCATGATGCCGCCTTCGCGCAGCCCGCCAGAGAGGCTTTGCGACAGAGCCTGACCGCCGAGAATATCGCTCAGGAAGCCGTCTATCTGCGGGCCGAAGGGCGGGCCAGCTTTGAACGTCCGTACGGGCTGGCATGGCTGCTGCAACTAGTCGCGGAGTTGCGGGAGTGGGACGACCCTCAAGCTCGCGAGATGGCCGCTAACCTGCGCCCGCTGGAGCAAGCCGCTCTGCAGCGGATGAACGAGTGGCTCCCCAAGCTCTCGCATCCCGTGCGAATTGGAGAGCATTCGCAGACCGCCTTTGCTCTCGGCCTGATGCTTGACTACGCTCGCGCCACTCGAGATACAAAGTTTGCCGAACTCCTGGAATCGAAAGCGCGGCAATTTTATCTGGCCGACAAGGACTGTCCCCTAGTGTACGAGCCTTCGGGAGAAGATTTCCTTTCTCCGTGCCTGGGTGAAGCTGACCTGATGCGGCGCGTGCTGCCGGGTCCTCAGTTTGCGCGCTGGCTCCAATCTTTTCTACCGCAGATTTCTTCGGCGAGGAAAATTGCATGGTTGGAGCCGGTGGTATCGCCCGATCCCAGTGATCCCAAGCTGGCGCATTTGGATGGACTCAACTTGAGTCGAGCCTGGATGCTGGAGGGTATCGCAACCGGTTTGCCGGAAGGCGATAAACGCCTCCCGATAATCAGAGCAGCTGCTGAGGAGCACACGCGCGCCGGACTGGCGGCGGTTACGGGCAAGCATTACGAAGGCGGTCATTGGCTTGGAAGTTTTGCAGTTTACCTCGTCACGAAGCGTGGCATCGCAGGCAAATGATTCGCATGCCAATCGTTTCGGCGAAGCTGGAGAACGCCAGTCCTTTTACTGCGATCGACGATGCAACCAAGTAGATGGCCCGCGTATCAAACGAGTATGTCTCCGGGGTTACGGTAGTTACGTCTCGTTGCTTGCGCCCACGCAACACGATATGTTAGGAAATAAGTAGGTTTCTCGTACGTCTGGATGCTGCATCTGACAAATCTCGAGGGTCGCTGGCGACGGGCTTCGTGCGCGTTCGTCATCCTCCTCGCCGCGTTTGCGTTGACCGTAAGCGTAGCTACTCGTTACTGCGCACCCCAAGGTTCTTCACCCTATGCGGTAAAGACCTTGCACAAACATTCGTCGCCCGAGCAAGCTCGGCAGCGTCTGACGAAAAACGCCGTGAACTGGATGCCCCAAGTGGTGCAAACCGGCATCCTGCAAGCCCCTAGTTCTTATCCTCGCATTGCCCCAGCTGGGCCACCGATGCCCAATGTTCTGCTCGAGACAAGCCTGTACAACCGTCCTCCCCCCTCCTGCTGACCTGTCTACCTTTTTAATCGTTGTAACCTTTTTGTCGTTTGTCGTCATCTCCTGTTGATGGGAAGGTATACCTCAGGTTTTTGTGTTCGCACGAAAATCGGTCGAGTTGAAGGTCAGAGAGAAACGGCGCGTTGCCCTTGTAAGCAACTTGTCGATGTACAACTTCAGCTCTGCTTCCCGGTGAAATGTAGATGCATAGGATTCCGGGGTGAGCGATCAAACTCGCTCCGTCAGGAGAGCCTCTCCTGAAAATCAGACTCTGAAAGGAAGCGTACATGGCGCTTGCACCCTTGTTGACCGAGGGAGAACTGGATGCTTTGCGGCAATTCGATACCTGCATGGTTGCGAACGCGGTTGAGACGTTCAACATTCGCCTGCACAACACAGGATTCACCAATGCCAGCATTCGCTGCATGTTCGAAGATGCCCCTCCAATGGTTGGGTATGCGGCAACAGCGCGGCTGCGGACTGGCGAGCCACCGATGGTGGGCAGCACCTTCCACGAACGCGGTGATTTCTGGAACAGCATTCTTGAGATTCCGGCGCCGCGCATTCTGGTCCTGGAAGACAAGGATAGCCATCCTGGCCGCGGAGCTTTCGTAGGAGACATGCACGCCGCAATTCTCAGCGCGTTGGGATGTATCGGTTATGTGACCAATGGCGCGGTGCGGGAACTGCCGGCTGTTCGCGCCATGGGGATGCACTTATTTGCTGGCAATGTCGCTGTCTCACATGCCTATGCACATATTTTCGATGTCGGTGCTTCCGTCACCGTGGGCGGAATGGAAGTGCGGCCGGGAGACCTGCTGCATGGCGACCGTCACGGGGTTCTCACCGTCCCGACGAAGATTGCCGGCGCAATCCCGGCGGTTGCCGCAAAGATGCAGAGGGCAGAGAAAAGGGTAATCGACTTCTGCCGATCCAAGGAATTTTCGGTGGCAAAGTTGGGCGAGTTTATGAAAAAGCAGGGCTAGTCGGAAAATGGCGCCCGCGAAACAGTAGGGAAGGCTGGTCCAGGAAACAATGAGTCAATACCACACTCCGTTCACAACGCGAAACCGCAGACGCAAGGCAACAATCTCAGTCACGCTTGCCGCTTTCGCAATCGCCCTCGTAGTCAGTCTGTCTTCTTGTTCAGGAGACCGGACCCGCAATGTGCAAGCCAATGGTCCGTCCATCACTGTCGGAGTCACCAAAGTGGTGAAGAAGTCTCTTGGTCGGCAGATCACATTGTCTTCGGAGTTGGTGCCATTTCAGGAGATTGACGTGTATGCCAAGGAATCTGGATACGTCAAGAAATTGATGGTGGATTACGGGTCGCACGTAAAGGCCGGCCAGGTCATGGCCATTCTTGAGATTCCCGAATTAGAAGCGCAATTGCAGGAAGATCAGGCAGAGATCAAGAACGCATCCAACCAAGTCACCCGGGCACAGCACGAACTGGGCCGTTATCAGGCGCAATACAAGGCCCTGCATCTTGAGTACACCCGGTTGAATTCAGTTTTCGAAAGCCAGCCCGGAATCGTGGCCCAGCAGGAAGTCGATGACGCGCAAGGGAAAGATCTGGCTGCATCTTCGCAAGTCGACGCGGGCCAGGCAGCGCTGGAAGCCGCCCAGAGCCAGCTTTCCGTCGCCAAGGCCAAGCTTTCTCATGATCAAAGTCTTTTTGACTATTCCAGAATAACGGCGCCTTTTTCCGGCATCGTCACCGAGCGCTACGCGAATCTCGGAACCCTGGTGCAAGCCGGGACGAATTCACAGGCGGCGCCAATCGTGAAGCTTTCGGAGGATGATCTGTTCCGGCTCGTGATTCCTGTTCCGGAATCGTATGTGAGATATATCCACGTCGGTGATCCCGTGGATGTTCGCGTGCCCTCCCTGAATAAAACCTTCCCGGGAAAAATTGCGCGATTCTCAGTGGATGTAAAAGAGGCCACGCGCACCATGCACACCGAAGTGGATGTCAAAAATCGAGATCGAGTCCTGATGCCGGGCCTTTATGCCGACGCCGATGTCGCTCTTGAACATCGAGACGATATCCCAACTGTACCTTTACAGGCGGTGAATCACGAGGGAAACAAGACCACAGTTTTTGTGGTGGGCAAGAACAGTGAACTTGAAGACCGGCCGATTATGCTTGGCCTCCAGACCGCCAACGACGCTGAAGTGGTCTCTGGACTAGCCGAAGGGGAAGAAGTAGTCGTTAGCGACCGGAGCGGATTGAAACCAGGTGAGACCGTTCACCCTCAGATCGTGCAAATCATGCAATACCAAGAGGGTAGCCAGCAATAAGCGATTTGCTGACAAACTCTCAAGAGTGAGATGAAATGACACGTTTTTCAATTCGAAATCCGTACTTCGTCATCGTCGTCTGTCTCGTGCTCACCGTAATCGGCGTGACCAGTCTGGCACGGATGCCGGTGGACTTGTTTCCGACCATCAATCTGCCGGAAGTTGTGGTGGCCACGTTCTATTCTGGAATGCCTCCGGAAGACATCGAGACCGACATAACCGATCCTCTCGAACGGTTCTTTACGTTAGCCAGCGGCATTGATCACATGGAATCTCGTTCTCTGCTGGGCGTAAGCATTATCAAAGTTTACTTTCAGCCAGGAACAAGTGCCGATGCTGACGTCACTGAGCTATCAAACCTTGCTTTGGCCGATCTAAAGCGTTTGCCGCCGGGTACATTACCGCCGGTGGTGCTGAAGTTCGATGCTTCCAGTTTGCCAGTGTGCCTGGTCACGCTTAAGGGAGAGGGCCTGAACCAGACGCAACTTCACGATATCGGTCAGTTTTCCATTCGCAATCAGATTGCGGTGGTCCCGGGGGCCGAGATTCCGCCGCCTTTTGGCGGAAAGTATCGGCAGATCATGGTGTATGTGGATCCATACAAGCTCGCCTCCCGGCAATTGAGCCCGATGGATGTTGTCAACGCGGTGAACAACTCGAATCTGATTCTTCCCGCCGGCGACGTCAAGATGGGCTCCATGGACTACTACGTCTATTCCAACAGTTTGGTCGATGACATGGACCAACTGTCCAAGTTACCCGTCAAGAGCGTAGGCAACTCATGGGTTACGGTGGACGATATCGGCAAGGCAGAGGATGCCAATCAAATCCAGTACAACTTAGTGCGCGTAGATGGTCAAAGGTCCGTTTATCTACCCATCATGAAGCAAGGCGGCGATACCAACACGATCGCGGTCGTCCAAGGTATTCGCGATGCCATTCAGCATCTCTACGATATTCCGAAACAATTGAAGTCCACGGTTGTATTTGATCAGTCGGCCTTTGTGAAAGAAGCTATCAACACCCTGCTTCATGAAGGCCTCATCGGATTGGCCCTAACCAGTTTGATGATCCTCATTTTCCTGGGAAGTCTTCGCGCCACGTCTGCTGTTTTCCTCTCGATACCTCTTTCAGCGCTGGCTACCTTTGTGGTCTTGTACATGACGGGCAGCACTATCAACACCATGATTCTGGGAGGGCTAGCGCTCGCCTTTTCGCGCATTATTGATAATTCCGTCATCTCGCTGGAAAACATCTACCGCCATCTGGAACACGGTGCGGCGCCCATGGCCGCTGCGGAAACAGGAGGCTCCGAAGTTAGTCTCGCAGTACTAGCTGCCACTCTGACGACAGTCGTTGTCTTCTTCCCGGTGACATTTCTTTATGGCGTCAGCAAGTTCCTGTTCTCAGCGCTGGCGCTCGCGGTTGTGATCTCGCTGTTCGCGTCGTATGTCGTGGCCATGACCGTGATCCCGCTGTTCTGTTCACGATTTTTGCAAGCTGTGCCTCATGCCAACAGTGGTGCAGGGCACGAATACGAAGTCGAGCCCAGTGTCGCAACCAGCCAGTCCTGGTGGACGAGGTTTACCGCTGGCTTCAACCGTCACTTTAATCGGATGCTCGATTTCTATGAGTATTGGGTGAATCGAGCACTGGTTCGTCCCGGCCTGACCCTTGCGGTGCTGAGCGGTGTGTTTCTTGTCAGTCTGGTCATCTACCCATTTCTGGGTCTCGCATTCTTTCCTAGCACCGATGCCGGTCAATTCACGATCAACGTGAAGGTTCCCACAGGAACCCGGCTCGAAGTGACCGAACAGTATGTCGCCAAAGTCGAAGACCTCATCCGCAATGTAGTGGGCTCCAAAGATCTGAAGATGGTGGTTTCTAACGTCGGAGTAGTTCCGGATTTTTCTTCACTCTATACGACCAACGCCGGACCCTATACGGCAACCATCCAAGTAGCCCTACAGGATGAGCATCGGCTGAGCAGCTTCGAATATATGGCCCGCGTGCAGAAAGAAATGGCAAACCAGTTCCCGGATATTCGGGCCTTTTTTTCCAGCGGTTCGATGGTAGATGCAATTTTGAACTCGGGAATGCCTGCTCCCATTGACGTTCAGATCAGCAGTCGCAGCCTGAAACAGTCCTATGCCGTGGCTCAAGATTTGGCCAGTCGTATCCGGCAACTACCGGGAGTAGGCGAGGTCTACATTCCTCAGGACATGAATTATCCCGGGCTGCGGTTGAACGTTGACCGGGTGCACGCCGGAGAGTTGGGGCTTACGCAGAAAGAAGTGGTCGATAACGTAATCACAGCGCTCAATTCGAACTCGATGATTGCTCCCAATTATTGGGTCGACCGGAAGAGCGGCAACGACTATTTCCTCACGGTCCAATATTTCGAGAATGGCCGGGCCGCGATTCACGACTTTGCGGATCTGACAAATATTCCGATCCGTGCTCCCAACCTGAAGCAGCCCACCACCCTGGATGCCGTGGTGAAGCTTGAAGACATCCGGACGCCGACCGAGGTAGATCACTACCAGATTCAACGAGTCACTGATGTGTATGTGACGCCCGTCGGCGAGGGCTTGGGCAAGATCGCAAGCGAGGTCCAACGGACGGTCGACGAGACGAAACTTCCAGAGAACGTGAGAGTCGATCTTCGAGGAATGGTGAAAGGCATGAACGCCTCATTCCGCAGTTTTGCGATCGGACTCTCGATGTCTGTCATTCTTCTTTACCTGATTCTCGTCGCGCAGTTTAAGTCATTTAAGGACCCCCTCCTGATCATGTTGGCGGTTCCGATGGGCTTCATCGGAGTCCTGATCATTCTGCCTCTGACGGGGACAACGCTGAATGTGATGTCGCTGATGGGCGTTCTGATGCTGGTCGGTATCTCGGCATCGAACAGCATTCTGATTGTGGAATTCGCGCATCGTCTTGAGGACCAGGGAAATTCCGTCAAGGACGCCATCGTTACATCGTGCCGAGTGCGCTTGCGCCCGATTCTTATGACCTCGCTTGCAACAATCATCGGAATGGTGCCGATGGCGCTGAAACTCGGTACCGGAAGCGAACAGTATGCGCCACTTGCGCGGGCAATCATCGGCGGGCTGACTTCCTCGGTAATTTTGACGATCTTCATCGTGCCGGCTGCTTATCTGCTGGTGTACGGGAAACGGGAACGCCAGACCGCAACAACCCTGTCGACGGGAACACCCGAATGAGAACAACGCATCCAGGATCCGAGGTGACCCAATGACGAGGGTCATTACTTTCCGATTCTGCACACCGCTGCTAATTCTCGGCGCGCTTCTATCCCAGCCTGGCTGGGCACAGGCGTCCGACAAATCGGGGCCAGGGGAGAATTTGCCATCCGCCCCTCAACCGCAAGAAATACAAACGTCGCCTCGCGCCTTGGCGCTTCCCAATGTCCAAGTGGCGGTGGTTGCCCGACTGCAGAGTGACGGCGGTCCGCAGACGAGTTCGTCTGTGGCCGGTACAACCGCTCAAGCGGCGCAAGCGCCAAGCATCACCGTACGGCTCACGCGTGCCGAGGCCGAGCAGTTGGCTCTCAAGAACAATCCCCGTATTAGTGTCGGGCGTTTGCTGGCTCTGGCGCAACATCAGATCTATCGCGAGACCAGGGCCGCTGAGCTTCCTAATTTTAACGGCGCGATAACCGCTGTCGATGCCAATGAAGGCAGCCGCATTGGTGCCGGCGCGCTCAATGCACCTCGCCTGCTCGAACACGCTGGTGCCGGAGTGACTCTTAGCCAGCTGATCACCGACTTTGGGCGAACAACCAATCTGGTGTCGTCGTCAAAGCTTTTGGAGAAGGCGCAGAACGCCAATGCCTTGGCTACGACGGAAGACATCATTTTGGCCACGGATCAGGCCTTTTACAACGTGCTGCAAGCCGAAGCGCTGCTCAAGGTCGCACAACAAACCGTGACCACACGCGGCTCAGTTCAACATCAGATCGACGAACTTACCAAGAGCAAATTGAAATCGGGACTGGACTTATCTTTTGCCGACGTCAATCTCTCGCAAGCCAAGTTGCTGCAACTCGATGCGCAGAACAACGTCGATTCCACACTCGCCGCACTCACGGCAGTCCTCGGCCTCGACAAGCAAGTGAACTATGAACTGGCGGAAGAAGACGCCTCGCTGCCAGCGCCGCCCCCGGATGTGGATGTGCTGATCAATACCGCTATGCAGCAGCGTCCCGACCTGCAAGCGCTTAACTACGACCAGCAGGCAGCTGAGAAGTTCCGCCGCGCCCAACGTGACCTGAATTTTCCTACCATCAGTGCGCTAGGCATCGCGGGCGCAACTCCAGTGCGTCCAGACTGCTTTGGCGGCTGCTTTCCCAACTATTTTGTTTCCAGCTGGTACGGTGCCATCGGCGTGAATATGAGCGTCCCCATCTTTAATGGTTTTCTTTTCAGCGCCCAGGCATCCGAGGCGAGATACCGGGCGCAAGCCGCGACCGAGAACACGCGGGATTTGCGCGACCGGGTTGTCCGCGACGTTCGCACTGCATGGCTGGCCGCGAACACGGCATTCCAGAGAGTCGGCGTGGCCGCCGAGCTAGCCAAGGAAGCCGACTTGAGTCTGAATCTTGCCCAGGGACGTTATCAGCTTGGACTGGGCTCGATCGTCGAGCTCAGTCAGGCGCAGTTGCAGCAAACCGACGCGGCCATCGGCTATGTCAATGCCCAATACCAGTACCGGCTCGCTCTTTCAACCTTGAATTTTGAAATTGGAGTACAACCCTGAACCTCGGCTGGATTGGGCTTGAAATGCCCCATCCCCAGGTGTTGTCTCAACCACTTGGCGTAGCAGTTCATGAAAAGAAGTAACAAAAAGAATCAGTCCTCTACGTTCACGACTCGGCGCGGGCTCCTGCTGTCTCTTTACATCGGCGCCTTTGTCGCGATTATTTTTATTCTCGTCTACTACATGTATGTGTTGCCGATGCAAAAATCGTTAGAATAGTCGTCGCGTGAATTCTTGGTGTTCTCATGTTGCCTTTCATCCTATATTTCGTCACTGCGGTGGTCACCGGCTTTCATCTCTGGAGCCTGCTGTCGTTCGCGTTGTATGGAGCCCCCTTCAATCTCCTGGAGTTGCTTGCTCTGTTGGGTTCGTTCTGCCTGTTGATTGCAGCCTATATCAGTCTCTTCAGGCTGCACGCAGGCGGGCGAGTGGCGCTGATCGCCTGCCTGGTTATGTGGGGCTTTTACGCGCCGGCAATTGCGAAACTTGCGCGGACGAAACTGGCGAAGTCCGCAGCGGTTTCCCAGCCCATCCGGCCAGCGCTCGGTGCAACGCAGAAATATTTGTTCACTTCGATATGAAGCTGCTGGCTTTCGGATGATTCTGCCCTATCTCGCCGCCGTCTTACTAGCTCTTGCGACCGCATATTCTGCAATCGTTAGTTTCCGGCACAAGCCGGAAGGTGGGGCGCCGAGTGTCATTTTCCCCGATGGCTCGAAAGGCCCCGCTCGAATCCTTGTCGGCATCGCCACGCTCGTCCTCGTTGTCAGTCTCGGAATATGGTTCATCCTCAACACTCAGAGTTCGACTCCGCGTTCGCTGCAATTCCAGATCCCCGAGGGCTACAGCGGCTGGGTGCGAGTCGAGTTCGAAATTCCTGGCACGCCCCCATTGCCGCAGGAAGCGGGCAAAACAGTGGTTAAGATTCCACCGTCGGGCGCGTTGAAAACATCCTCACCTGAACAGTACGGTTGGGCCAGGGACTCATACGCCTTCTACTCGAGTGCCGGCGTGAGGTCGATCCCCGATTCTGGCACGGGTAGACTTATCTGGGGCAAGATCAACGGCGAAGCCTCCGGCCCTTCGGGCAAACGGAAGTATGAGGAATTTTTCGTCGGGACCCAGCAGCAATTTAAAGATCAAATACAAACCACAAAGCCCGAAGATTGAAATCAATGAAACACTCTTCCATTCTCCCTTTCGCTAAGCCTGAAAAGAAAAAAGTGGCGCGACCGGAGCCGCCGCGCCACCCTTTGCTGAATTAGTTCTTCGCCTATGTTTACCGCCCGGCCCCCGCTGCTTTGACCAAAGCATCCGGGTTCAGGGCCTGCGCCATCCGCCCAAAGTACATCCGGTAAGAACGGTGGATTCCGTACATGATCGGGAATACCGCCAGCGCCAGTCCCCACCCCAAGTGAGAACTTACCGCCTGCACCATCGTAGTGACTCCCGCGCTGACCACGTAATACGGGAACGAGAGATGCGCCAGGCCCCACCAGATCTGCCCAGCCGCCTTGCCCTCGCTCACGGCTACGATCGCAGCCACCGGAGCGGTCTGTCCCAGGAACAGAGTGGCCGTCGCCAGCACCAGACCCAGCGTGCTAGAACTCCACTGCATGCCGCGCAGCCAGTTGGCGTGGAACATCAGGCTCGCCACGCAGCTGGCAAAGGACATCATGCTGAGGTTGAACATCATTTGTTGAGGGTTGAATTTCGCGTCCTTGCGCGGCCAGCATTGCACCGCGGTGGAAACACAGGTGACCACGACTGCTTCGGCGGCGCTCAGACTCACAACTGCGGTCAGCAGGAATGGCAAGTTGACCGACATGTTGCCGTTGATGCCCGGCAGCTTGACTTTCATCCGCGACGTCACCGCTGCCAGTACCAGAACCGCCAGGGCGAAGTACGTGTGCAGGGCATGGCTGACCAATCCCGCATAGCCTGCGGTGATTAAGGCGGCTGCCATCATTGCGCCGATGAATGTCTTGATTTGCCGTGTGTTGTTCATGGACTCGTCTCCTTTCCGTGGATTCACACGGCAGTTATTGTTCGTCGTCCCCGGCATCAGTAAATGCACTGTTAACATCGGACACCGACGTACCCCAAACCACGCTGGTGGCTGAAGTGGTGCCGGTGCTCGCTCCCCAAACCACGCTGAACGCACTCAATGTGTTGTCGTTCCAGGGCACCGACGCGCCCCAGACCACCGAGCTTCCATTCACTACCGAAGTTCCCCAAACCACCGAAGTTCCCCACACCACTGAAGTTCCCCAAACCACGGAGGTAGAGGCAACCGTTGAGTTTCCCTCCACCAACGAGATGGTATGGGTCAGGGGGTTGTAGACCACCGACGGCGAAAGGGCCGATCCAATCGTCGCCGGAGCCAAGTCACTGTTGGTTGTAGCGGATTGCACGTTCAATAGTCCCGATCCTACTGAGAACAGATCGTAAAAACTAAGGAACGACATGAAAAGATGCGGTACATAAGCCGTCGTAGAGAAGAGGTTCATCTTATACGCCGTCTTCATCAACCGCGCTTTTACTTGATCCGGAGTGAGTGTGCTCTGTTCTTGCAGCAACAACGCAGCGGCGCCGGCGACCGCAGGCGTCGCCATGCTGGTACCGCTCAAAGTGAAGTAGTCATTATTGCCATCAGTTCCGGTTACCAATTCGTTAGGATAAGACGCTTCCAGCGTAGCTCCCGTCGCCGCCAAGGAAACAATAGCGTTGCCCGGAGCCACCATGTCAGGCTTCAACACGTGATCGTAGGTCGTAGGCCCCTTCGAGCTATAGCTTGCTACGGTCTCGGCCGACGGCAAGGTGGACCCGTTGCTCTTGGTCGCGCCTACCGTGAGCACGAAAGGATCGTTGCCCGGTGCGGTGACGGTTCCATAGCCGTTGCTGCCATCCACGCTCAAGCGGCCATAGTTGCCCGCGGCTACGACCACCAAAATTCCGCTGTTCCAGGCCGCTTCGACCGCCTGGCAGAGAGGATCCTGCGTGTAGCTGACAGGGATTCCGCGTCCCAAAGAAAGATTGATGATTCGGATGTTGTAGGTATTCTGCAGAGCGATGGCCTGCTGAATCGCTGCGATCACGGTACTGTCGGTGCCCGCGCCGTTTGCATCCAGTGCCCGGAGATCGATCAGACTGACCCCAGGAGCGACGCCCTCATATTGCCCACCGGATAAGGAGCCGTTGCCGCCGATGATTCCGGCGACGTGGGTGCCGTGACCGTACAGGTCATAGTTCGCTCCGCTGGAGTTCGTCGTCGGAGTTCCAGTGAAATCTTGGTGATAAACCACGCGAGAATTGCCGCTGGCGTCCCAAAGGTCAGGATGGCTGTCGTTGATGCCGCTGTCAATCACGGCGACGCCGACGCCCGCGCCGTTAAATCCGGCGTTCCAGGCTGACGGTACGCCCGTAGCGTCATTGGTCAGATCGTCCATCACGTTCATCGGATGGTCGATACTTACCAACACGATTTCGGGATCACCATTCAAAGCCACCAGCGCGCTGGCCGGAATCGTAAATGCCGCACCCTTGATCATGTGCAGCTTCGACTTCAGGACTCCACCACGGCTGTGCATGGTTGCATAATGGGCGGCTGTCGGTACCCGCTTGTACTGCACGATGACGTTGACCGTCTGCCCATTCGCCTTTCCGTGAACGGCTTGCGAGAACAAGTCGTTCAGTTCCGAAGACAGCCGGCCCGAATTGCCGCGCCCTTGTCCGAACGCCGTGCCGACGGCCAAAAGGGCCAAGACCAGCACCATGCTCAGGCGTTTGCCCCAGGCGGCGCTGTGTCGTTCGTTGCGCCCCGTCGGCTTCCGCAGTTTCTGTTTACGGTCCATGAATCTAACCCTTCTTTCTTGATAAGGGGGAAAGATCGCGCTTGTACCCACTGCCTCTGTTGCACGGCACCCGCCAATCGATGACTTGTAAGTGATTGTTTCTATTGAGGATCGCGCAGCTTCTCTGGTGTCCGTTGGGCCACTGTGTCCCACCAGGCTGGGCGTGGGACAGTTTGTCCCATCCAAGCTTTGCAATGGCGTGACTTCTGGAAGTGCAAAGGGATTACGAATGCGCGTGCTCATCGCACGGTCAGGAGGCTAATCAATCATTGAAATTTGATTGAGTGAGGAGCAATAGGGAACGTGAGCCGGACTTCAAGATTCTTAGATCGCAGCAGCTTTGCGCGCAGCAACTTCTCGCGGCATCTTTGGCATCGCCGCCATCAGTCGCTGGGTGTACTCGTGGCGAGGATTGGTCAGCACCTCTACGGTAGTCCCGCTCTCAACGATCTGCCCTTCGTGCAGAATCGCGATGCGATCGCAGATGCCTGCTACCGACGCAAGGTCGTGCGAAATGTAAAGGATCGCCATTCCGAAACTGCGGTTCAATTCGCGAAACAGCGCCAAAATCTCAGACTGGGTGATCACGTCGAGCGCGCTCGTCGCCTCATCGGCAATCAGGAGCGCAGGACGATGCAGCACCGCCATAGCGATCAGCACGCGCTGCGCCTGTCCGACGCTCATTTGGGAAGGATATTTCCGCACGAACTCGTCAGTGGACGGCAAGCTAACGCTCTGCAAAGCAGCCCGGATCGCCGCCTCACAATCTGTACTATCTCCCGCCGCATGTGCCCGCCACGCTTCCTTTAACTGGGTTCGAATCTTCAGCGCAGGATTGAGCGACGACAGCGGACTCTGCAGCACCAGCGCAATTTTTCGTCCGCGCAACCCACGCAATTCCCGCTCAGGCAACTTCAACAGATCGCAACCATCGAACTCGATCGTTCCTTCCGCGCGGGCACGCTTCCGATCGAGCAAGCCCAGAATCGCCATCGCCAGCGTGCTCTTGCCCGATCCGCTTTGTCCTACCAGTCCGAGTACTTCACCCCGTCCGATTTCGAGGGAAACGCCGCGCAGCACAGGAGACCGATCGCCGTACTGCACAGAAATGTGCGCAGCCAAAACAACCTCGGATGGTGATCGTTCCTTCATTTTCCTCAGTGTTCCTTAGTACCCTGTGTGGTTAGCGCTTTTGACTTCTTTCACCGAAAGCTGTTCCGCATTCCAGTAGGTCTGCGGCACCAGAATCACCGGGCTCGCACCCTGGACAGTAGTAGCCACCGCCGACAGCGCATTCCGGTTCACCAGATAAATAAATGGCGACTGCTCCACCGCAATCTCCTGCACCCGATCAAAACTTTCTTTGCGCGTTCTGGGGTCGGCCGAAGAAGCCTGCGCCCGCATCAGCCGGTCAATCTCGGCCTCCCATGCGGTTTCTGGCGCCTTCTCCTGCGGGTTCCACTGGTGATTCTCTGACGAACTCAGCCACACATTCATCTGCTCATTCGGATCCAGCCCCACATTCGTCAGCCCCAGCAGAATCGCCTCGTAATCAAATGTCTGTGTCATGCGCTCAATGAGGGAAGGGAAGTCGAGTGTCACCACATTCACATGGATGCCAATCTTCTGCAGATCCTCCTGAATCATCGTGGCCATACGCTCGCGGTATTTGTTTCCCGAGTTGGTGATGATCGAGAACACCACTGCATTTCCGGACTTGTCTATCAACGTTCCGTTTTGCATCCGGAAGCCATCGCCCTGCAGCGCTTTGAGCGCGGCATCCGGCGCATAAGCCTGAGCTTTCAGGCTGGAATTGAACCAAAACTTATTGGCGGGAGACACCGGACCGGCCGCCGGTTGCGCATGTCCGCGAAACACCACTCGGCTCAAGTCTTCGCGATTGATGGCCTCGGAAACCGCCCGGCGAAATGTCGCCGAGCGGAACCAATTCTTTTTGAACTCCGGCAAGGGCGCCTTCGCCACTTCGTTGAACCACATCTGCTCGCTATCGAGCGACGGTCCCGCATCGTGCACCAACTGCGGTGAGGTCGACGCCAGTTTGTCGAAATATTCACTGTCCAGCGAATTGATCAGATCGATTTCACTCCGCTTGAAGCGGAGCATTTCGACATCGCGGTTTGGTTGAATGTCCAGCCGGACCGAGTCCAGATATGGCAACTTTCGTCCCTGCGCGTCACTCTTCCAGTAATTCGGATTCCGTTTCAGTAATACGCTCGTTCCAGGCTTGTAATCCGCCACCATGAACGGACCCAATACCGCCATTTCTTTTTTTGCGGAGTGTGCGGAAAGAATCGCCACCTGATCGAATTGCCGGTCGAGTCCCGCCACCGGTGCAGGGAACGTGATTGAGATCTCGGTAGGAGAGATGATCTTGGTGTCCACATTCCCCGGCCCCGACCGGAACGCATCTCCCGTAGGCGAATGCAATGCCGGATCCATCAACTGCTGCACCGTGTACGCCACGTCTTCTGCAGAAAAAGGCGTACCATCCGAAAACGAAACGCCGCCGCGCAGCCTGAAAGTGATCTGCTTGCCGTCTTTCGATACTTTCCACGACTGCGCCAACTCCGGCTCCAACGCCTGCGTCTGCCGGTTCAGGCGCACCAGCACGCCTCCGGTCAAATACCGGATCGCCACCGACGCATCGTCTTCCACCTTCAGGGGATCAAATGTTTTCGGTTCCGAGCGCAGGCAAAAGCGCAGCTCTCCGCCTTGCGCAATAGCCGAGCCACCAAGAAGCCCGAGTAAGACTATCGAGACTGTGATCGCTTTCCTGGCCGCGGTTCTCATGCCCGCCAACTTTGTCTGAACATCCATCATGCCGACACTTCCTCTTGCTTCGAAAGCACAAGTTGAAACGATGTCACCACCACCACCAGCAACAACAGCGGCACAAACTTCCACGGCTCTTCTCCCACGGATACGAGCCCTTCCAATTCCTTCAACAGACTTCCCCAAGAAGGCATTGGCTCAGCCACACCTAATCCCAGGATCCCGAGATTTGCCTCGCTCAAAATGAATGCTGGAATCGAAATCCAGAACTGCGCATACAGCACCGGCTTCAGATTCGGCAGCACATGAATCCAAAACAACCGCGTGCCGCGAATCCCAGACGCCCGCGCCTGGCGCACAAAATCCGATTCCCGCAATGATCCTGCCGTCGAGCACAACACGCGCGCCGCGCTGGTCCATCCCAACAGTCCCAAGATCAGAAACGTCACCAGCACTGACGCCAGCGGCGATACGTTGAGCGGCATCAGCGCTCGAACCGTAATCAGCAAAAACAGCCACGGCAGAGACAGAAACAAATCCGTCACCGCCATCGCGCCTCGCGCCCAGCGGCCACCAAGATATCCACCCAACCCGCCAACCAGAGCCGCCATCAACGTGGAGAGCAACGCCGCTGCTGGCGCCAGCAACAGCGAAATCCGAGTGCCATAGAGCACGCGCGCAAAGCGGTCGCGACCGATCTCATCGGTGCCCAGCCAATGTTGCCGAGTCGGACCCGCGTCCGTCGCCTCGCGATACTGCTTGGCGTACCCCCCTGGTGCCAGCCAGTTCGCTGCCACCGACACGCCCACCACCGCCAGCAAAATCGCGCACGCCAGATTTCGCCAAAAATTCCTGCGCAAGATCCTCATGCTTCTTGGCCTCGAAGCATATGTCCAATTACATCGGCCCCGGAATTGGCCAGCAAGGTTACGAGCGTCACGAGAATCGTCAAATTCATCAGCAACGGCAGATCTCGCGCCAGTGCCGCCTGCCAGGCCAACTGCCCCACGCCCGCAAGTCCACAGAGCGCCTCCACAGGAATCGCCGCGCCGATGGCGATGCTCACCGAGACTCCGGCTAGCGCCAGCAATTGCGGCCCTGCAACCGGCACGACATGCCAGAACAAAATTCTCAACTCACTCAAACCCTTTGCCCGCGCCGTAATGATGTGGGGCAGGGAATACGACTTTGCCAGCAAATTCCGCGCGTAGCGATAGACCTGAGGAAACACGATGAGGCCGATCGCCAGCGCCCCCGGCACATTCCACAACACCGACAACAGCGCCAGCACCGCGGCTGGAATGCACAAGAACATTCCACTGATCGCGGTGGTCAGCGCGTCATAAGCAGTTACACGCAAGCACGCCGCGCTCAGCGCCATTGCCAGAGCCCCTGCCCAACTCAGCAAAAGCCCAATTCCCACTAGCCGCATCGTCAGCGGAGCACGCTGCCGCAGCAGAGCGCTCACTGGCTGGCCCAGTGAAATCGACGTTCCCAGATCTCCGTGCGCGGCACGTTGCAAGGAATGAAAATAGAAGCGAAAAATGTTGCGATGTTCCATCCGCGCCTGTCGCAGCGCCTGGATGCTTTCCGAATTCAGATGCGGATCAAGCTGCTGTTCATCCACACCAAACCCCGGCGCCAGCCGCACCAGCGTCGCCGAGAGTAATCCGCCCAGCAGCACCGTCGCGAGCATGGCGAGCCCATGCCGCGCAATCCTCCGCCCCAGCATGGTCAACGCCTCCTAGTTTACCGTCGCCCCGGTCGCCTTAGTCTCGCGAGCGGCCGCCGACGCGTGATGCATCTGTTTCATCGAATACATTCGCCGGTCTGCCTCGGCCAAAAGTCGTTCCACGTCGAATCCATCTTCCGGACAAAATGCCATCCCCACGCTCAGCGTGATCAGGTCGCGCCCGCAAACATCCCTTCCTGACTCGATCGCCGCTTGATTCAGCCGCTCAGCCTTCTCCGTTGCCGCCTCGACGGTCAGCCCGGGAGCGGTAATCACAAATTCGTCGCCGCCCATGCGGGCCACGTAGTCGTACCCGCGGCATACATCCTTCAATCGTGTCGTAAACTCGCGCAGCAACTTGTCCCCTTCTAGGTGCCCGTACGAATCGTTGATCTGTTTGAATCCGTCGATGTCGCACACCATGACCGCGAGCGATGTCTTCATGCGCCGGCATCGCGCCACTTCCTGCGCCAGGTGCATAAACAGCGAGCGCGCGTTCGGCAGGCCCGTTAGATAATCAGTGGTCGCCGAACTTTCCGCCTGCTGATACTTCAATGCGTTCTCGACCGACAACGCGACCTTCGACGCCACGGCCAACAGAATTCTTAAATGGTCAGGCGTGAACGCGTCCCGGTTCGCCTGATACATCGCTAGCACTCCGACCACGCCGTTCAGCCCTTCGAGTGGCACCGCCAGCGCCGATTGCAGCGCGAGGTGTTTGCCGGGATCGACAACATATCCCGCTTCCACCTGCGGATTGCCGTTTACAATCGGTTTGCAGTTAGCCGCCACCCATCCGCACAATCCCTCGCCCAGCTTGATCTTCAGCGACGACAGCATGCGGAAGTTCTCGCCGCTGACGAGTTCGGGTAGCAGCCATCCGTTCCGATTCACGAATACCGCAATCGAGTCGTAGGGAATCATGCGCCGCAGCCGCATCGACAACACCGACAGTGTTTCGCTTAAGCTCAGCGAGACGCCTAGATCCTGGCTCAGCTCAAACATTGTCTGCGCTTCCTGTCGCGCCGACGCTATCGACGTCAGGAAATCCGCGTTATCGATAAGCCCGAGGGTGGGTTCGCTATGTTCGAATCCGGTGGCTGGCGCGAGTCCTCGCTCCACTCGTACCATCTTGGAGAGGCCGTGGGAGGCGACGGTGTCCTCCGCCATTTGTGCGACCGACATCTGTGCCATCCGCTCCAACTCCACATAGCGGCTCTCGAGAATCTCGACGACTTTGGGATCGAACCACTTTCCCGCCATCTCTTTTACTTTTGCCATCGCCTCGCCGAGGGGCAGCGCCGGACGGTACTGGCGGTGAGAAGCCAGCGCATCCAGACAATCCACCGCTGCCAGAATCCGCGCACCAATCGGAATTTGCTCTCCGCTTAATCCCTCGGGATATCCCGTTCCGTCCCAGCGCTCGTGGTGTGAACGCACAATCGGCGCCACCGGATAGGGAAACGCCACCCGCTCCAAGATTTCCGCGCCCACAATCGGATGCACCTTCATCTTCTCGAACTCTTGGGTCGTCAGTTTCCCCGGCTTGTTAATAATTTGCTCCGGCACCGCCAGCTTTCCGATGTCATGCAAAAGGGCAGCTGCCCGCAACGCTTCGATTTCACTCTCAGGCAGGCCTAACTGTTCCGCCACCGCCACGGCGTAGGTTCGCACCCGCTGCAGATGCGTGTGGGTGGTGTGATCTTTGGCCTCAATTGCCAGCGCCAGAGCTTCAATCGTTCTCATGTTCAGCGATGCGATTTGTTCTACGTGCCGCTTCTCTACTTCCACCCGCTCCTTCTCCGCTTCCAGTCGTCCCAGGTACAACCGGTACGATCGATACACCCAATAAATAAGCGGCAGCACCAGCAGCGAGGTTTCCCATCCTGCCGACCGGTTCACAATTCCAACCAGCCCGACCGCCGCTGCTCCCACCAGGTAATAGGGGAACGACCAGAAGTAGCATTCCGACCAGACTTTGCGGCTCGACTTCCCCTCCGTCAGCGCAATCACAATCGAGATGGGCAGGGTGTTCGCAAAAAAGAACACCAGTGCGGCCACCATTAGCAAAATGGGCTTACTCGATCCGAAACGGGTCGCGAGCGAGTGATAAGTGATGTAAGTGAGTGCGCTCGCATTGGCCATCATGCCGGCGACGTTAAAGAGCACTTTGACCGGATCTAGACGGTTGCGCGCCTGCCACACGCTCTGCACCAGCGTCGCCGTGCAGCCAATCAGCAGCGTTTCAGGAAGACTCAACTCCAGCACGCCGAGCAGGATGAACAGGAAATTCACCGACATCGTGCCGTCGATCCCCGGCAACTGCACCTTCAGACCCGATGCCAGAACCGCCACCGCGAGATAACAAAGGAATCGCAACAGGTCTTGCGATTGGAAGTGCGCCAAGGCGAACCCCAGCACCACCACGCCGAACGACGCAGTGATGCCAATAAATATCTTCGTCTGGATCGACAGTCGCTCCGTCTCAGCTTTCATCAGGACCTGACCACCGTTTTCCTAACCTTGGGACGTTCCCTCTCGTACCAACTCGCGTCCAATAAGCACACGAGGACTCGCACTGCCGCCTTACTTGGCCCGAACTTGGCCCTCGTGGCACACCTCGGTCCCACTACGAGCCTTGGCGGAATCGTATTGCAAGGATTAGGTCTTCAGAAGCTTACTTTAGTAACCAATTGCAGATATCCTGCGCGGGCCAGCGCGTCTCGACGAGAAAGGTTTCTCCGTACCATTCTCACCGCACGACAAGTCCATTACCTTCGTAATCCCTTACGTGACAGGCTCCTCGTCGAAGCCGTACCTCTGTGTCACCATCATCCCAAACGCACAATATGCCGACTCCGCGCCACAGTTCGGATCCGCAAGCTCTGCTTGCCAGCGTTCGGAGTAATACCGAGCTCGCTGCGGGCACCCAACCCCAGATCGCGGTTTTCTCCACCGATCTGCAAGGCGAGTTTCGCGGCTGCAACGCCGAGTTCAGCCGACTCGTCGCCTATTCGCCACAAGAACTTCTCGGCCGGGATTTTTCCACGATCTTCTCCTCGACCGAAAAAATGAATGGCGACCAATCCTCGTTGCGTAAAACAATTCTTAGCGTCACTTCCAAGCAAGGTGACTATCACTGCCACCTGTTCGCTCAGCCGAAAGATGGTGCCAGTATTCCGGTGCAGCTCTCGGCCACCCTGCTGCGCGACTCCACTTCCACTCCGATCGCAGTGATTGCTGTCGTTGCGCCGCTGGCAAAAGTCAGTGCTGCCGCCACTTCAGGGGATGTCCTTGCGCCCGGCGTGGTTTCCCGCAAGATCGATGACACGCAATTCATTCTCGCCAGCCCCGTCATGCACAAGTTCATGGGACTGGTCGACCGCGTTGCCGGCCACACCGAGACCGTCCTGATTACCGGTGAGACAGGCACCGGCAAGGAACTCATCGCTCGCACCATTCATTCGTCTTCCCATCGCCGCAGCCGTCCCTGGGTCGACATAAACTGCGCCGCACTTCCAGAAAACTTGGTAGAGAGCGAACTCTTCGGATATGAAAAGGGAGCATTCAGCGGGGCCGATGTTTCCAAGCCAGGCCTCTTCGAAATGGCCGACAAGGGCACCCTTTTTCTCGACGAAATTGGCGAACTGCAATTGCAGACTCAGGTGAAGCTGCTGCGCGTGCTCGACGGCCAGCCCTTCTACCGTCTCGGTGGCCACCGCAAAATTCACGTCGATGTCCGCATAGTCGCCGCCACCAATCAGGATCTCGAAGCCGCGGTCAAGGAAGGCCGGTTCCGCCAGGATCTGTTTCACCGCCTCGGCCAATTCCAGCTGCGCGTGCCGCCGCTGCGCGAGCGCCCCGAAGACATCGTTGCCCTCGCGGAACATTTCCTGCGTCTGAAAGCCCCGCGCAAGAACTTTTCGTCGCAGGCGATTTCCGCTCTTCTCTCGCATCCCTGGCCCGGCAATATTCGCGAACTACGCAATCTGGTCGCCCGGATGGCGATGGAATCTTCCGGGTCCGAAATCGACTTCTCTAGCCTCAGCGTCGCACTCACCGGAGAGCCGGCTGCACTCCGTCAGACTGCTTCTATGCCGGTCAGCAATCTCGATAGCATGGAAGAGCAAATGATCATCAAAGCTCTGGAGCGCACCGGTGGCCAGCGCACTCTTGCCGCCGAGCAACTTGGCATCTCCCGCCGTACCCTCAGCCGCAAACTTAAGGAATACAACATCAACTTCGCTCCAGGAGAGACTACGGCGTCGCTGGGCTTAATCAGCAACGAGCAGCAGAAATTTTTCCGCGCTCGCGTGCAGACCGAAGTCACCATCAGAAATTCGCGTGGAGATGAGATCCGCGTGCAGGGAGTAAACCTGAGCACCGGCGGCATGGGCCTGGACGGAATCAAGGAGCCGCTTCGTTTCGCCGGAGTCCTCGACATCAGTTTCATGCTGCCCGAAAGCGACATTCTCTTCCAGGCCAAAGCCCGCCTAATGTGGATCGGTGACGAAGGTCGCGTCGGCATCCGCTTCGTCGTAATCGAACCGGCACTCTTCGAACAACTCCAACACTGGACAAATCGAAAGATGAAAGATGAGGGCTGGGAGTTTCCCGCGTAGGAGTTCGAACCGATCACACCGAAAACTTAGGATTGCCCTCGAGAATGTTCATCTCGAGCTTGGGTGCGCTGCCATTCTTCCAGAGCGGAGTTCGAAATCTCACTCGATAGCTGAGGGCGCCACCATCCGGACGGTCGCTGCGTTCGAGCGGTCGGGGAATGCAAACGAATTCGGATTCGAGAAATTCGCTGGTAGCCTGAACCACCGAGTATCCGTGTCCTCCCATATCGACAAATGAAAGGTGTGGCGCCAAGTTAGGATTGGACAGCGTTCGCGCCTTAACAATGTCGCCGCTTTGCGCGTACTCAAGACAGGAGCGCACGCCGTGTCGAAGAAGCATGTTTATAGTTGGCTGAGGAGCCTGATCGTCGGGTCCTTGTCCAAGATAGAGTGCGCGCAGACGATGGTCTTTAGGGAAGACATGTTCTAAGGCCTCGACGATTCCCGGCGCCGAGATCGAACCCGTCACAAACGCTATGCCGACCGGTTGAAAGGGCTTCGGCGGCAGCGTCTTCGCCGCCAGGCCTGCCCAGAAACTGTGGCGATCACCCGCGACCGTGGCGAATCCAGTAATCCCGTTGGCGCGAACGAAGTCGTAGATCTCGCCGCGCTCCACATAAGCCGTGCCGTGATCTCCCATAGGAGAAGTGGCGTAATCGCTCCCTGGCCAAGGCTTTGTTATCCCCTGCGGCAGTTTTTGCAGGTCGGCACGCATGTCAAGCGTCGCCGTGGTGTTCCCCCAAATCTTCCAGGTCGCCTTCGAGTTGCGCAAGCGTTCTAGAAACCATGCCTTCTGCTCGGCGCCGAGAATTGTCTGCGCCGGCCGATCTTTCCAGAGATTTGGAATTTGCACATTACCGAAACCGATCGACGCCGGCGGCTGGCCGCCGTTGTAGGTTCGCCCCGCATCCATAATCTCCATGGCATCTTCGGAAATGAACTCGGGAAAGTCATCGCTCGAAAGCGGCTTTGACTCGGGCTGATCAGTCGGCTCCTCGGAACGATAGCTTCGTTGGTCGGTGACGATCAATTCCACGTTTCTTCCCCATCGCAACGCACGGTAACCTTTCAGGCTGCCGATCGCGGCAAGGTTGTTCGGTTCCCGACCGAGTCCTTGCTCGTCAAAACGAGTAACCGGCGTATCTTCCACGTGCGGAGGATCGAAGCGATCCAGCGACGGCCCGCTTGGTTTGCTGATCCGTGCCGGCTGGTATTCGAAGAACGCCTGATTGGCCGCTACTTTCCGCGTCTGCCTCGGGAACGTTTTCCCTTCAAATCGCTGCAACGATTGCCAGCCCAGCCAGCTGAACTCGTGGTTATCCCACATGTTTACGAAAGGCCAGCGCGCGCGTGCGTCCTGCAAATCGGGATCACTCAGATAAGCACGATAGACCGCGCGATAGTCATCCACGGTCGTTGGAATATGAAAGTCGCGAATCTTTTCGCCGTGTGGATAGCGGACGATGTCTCGCAAGCGGCGGTCGTACATGCCCTGCGGGCGGTCTTCGGGGTACCAGACAATTTCATAGATGAAGTCGCCGAGGTGCAGCACGAAACCGATTCGCTCCGCTTCGGGTGCGCGTTCATCCTCGAAAATCATTCTGCGATAGGCGTTCTGCGCTCCCTGGTTTGCATTCTGGCAACTCACGAAAACAAAGCGCACGGGCCTCGCATCATCCGCGTCCGGCGCGGTGATCGTCCTTCCCACACGGCTACCAAAGCCTTCGGAATCGCTGAAGCGGTACCAATACACACGGCTGGACTTGAGCCCTCCCACAAGCACGCGGCAAGTCCAGTCGGATGCCGCCGAAATATGGGCCGTGGCTGTGGCTACCACGCGAGTGAACGTCTCATCTTCGGCGACTTCAACGTCCAATTTCTGAGAAGTGGTTTCACTGGCCGGTGGCCGGCGTGTCCATAACAAAACGCTGTTGCTGTCGGGGTCTCCTGACGCCACTCCTTCAGGAAAAAGATCGCGGCGCTCGTGCCACGCTATCAGGGACTTAGTTGCAAATGCACTGCCCCAAGCGGCGGTGGCGCCAATAGCAGCCGCTATTCTCAAGAACGCGCGTCGAGTGATGGAAGGCATCTCTTTATCCTTAACGGGAACTATAGATGCGTATCTAGGTTAATACTTTCGGAGGACGGAAGATTCCGACGGGCCGTCGTTCCAAAGTATTGACTGCCTAGGGAGCGCTGTGCCCGGCGCACTGTAACACCCCAAGATAAGCTCTCCACGGCCCGACCGCATCGCGATACTGATATGCCATCACGCGGGACAATTGATGCATATGCGTGAGATCGTGAACCGTCCAAGTCGCCAAAAGTTCCGACAATGTCACTACTCCCAACGCGGGATGCCTGCCCCGCCGCGCAAAATCCTCCTGCTGTAAATTGAGCCGCCGGAGCTCCGCCAAACTCTCGCTGCGCAACCGCGCAAACTCATCCAAGAGTTGCTCCAGCGTCTTGCCCTGCGTTTCCCGGAACTGCAGAAAGCGATCGAGAGGATCAAAGGGCCGCGCTTCGCCGTTCTCCAGGATGATGCGCAAACGCGGCATCCAGTCGGTGCGCTCCCCGACGATCAGGTGGCCCACGACGTCGAATGCGCTCCAGGTGTCGGTCCCTTCGTTGCAGCGTACCCAAGTGTCAGGTAGCCCGCGCAGCATTGCATTCAGAGTGCCGGGAGTTCGGGTAAGAACTGCTACGGATTCTGCGAGGTTAAATTCGGTCAGGGTTGACATGCCTACGTAGATGTCACCGCCGGTGCGTAGGACTAAAAATTTCTAATCGCTTGGCGTCATTCTCGGCGGAAACCACTCGCCCCTAAGGCGACTGCAGCAGAGTCGCGATTTCCCTGTCAAAGACAGAGGGATCGGTGGCCCCGATGTGCTTGGCATAAATGCGGCCGTCCCGCCTGACCAGAAACGCGATTGGCAATCCTAGAACGCCTCCATAAAGCTCTCCCGTCTTCGCGTTGCCCATCACGACGGGATAGTTCATGTGGAATTGCTGATAGAAAACGCGAGCTGGATCGGGGCTGTCGTCCATGGAGACGCCGATAATCTGCAAACCGCGATCGCCGTATTTGTTCTGCAGATCGATGAGATGCGGAGTTTCCTCGCGGCAAGGAGCGCACCAGCTAGCCCAGAAGTCCAGCAGCACCAGCTTGCCGCGATATGCGGACAAGCGAAGATCCTGTCCGTCCAGTCGTGGAAGCGTAAAGTCAGGGGCCATGCGGTTTGCGGAAGCCACGCTCGCGGCTTCCGAAGCGTGACGATGCCGCACAGAATAGACGGCTGCTCCCGCGCCAATAATGGCGACTGCGATAACGAACAGTTTCGCTGCCGGACTCAGAAGCTATTCTCCCTTGGCCACGGGGTAGCCTTTGTCCACCCAGTTCGTGCCGAAATTGTCGGCGATATAGAGCACCTTGACGTTGGTGAATCCCATAGCGCGCAAGGTATCGTCGGCGGGCTTCACATTTGGGCAACGACCCCAAGGGCAGCAGCCGCAATATAGAACGATAAACTTCGTTCGCGGCAGAGATTCTACGCGCTTGCGAAGTTGCTGCACTCCACTTTCGCTCGACGCCGGGCCGATATATTCAGAGCCGGAAATGTGCGCCTGCGAGAACAGCACATGCGAGCCCACCTGAATCATCAGCGGTTTTTGTTTGCCGGAGGTCTGGAGCAACTTCACCAGATCTTCCGGATTGATCAGGCGGGCCGTCGGTATGGCACTGGCCTGGCCGGCGGCTTGAGCAAAAGAGAAGACGGTAATGGCTGCAAAAATGACTGTGCACTTTGCGTATCGAGCTGCGATTTTCATACAAATTTTCATGGAGGAATTCATTTTCGGAGTACTTGCAAGCATACACCGGCTTAGCGTCGCGGCGTTGCGACCGTCCTTACAAGTTCGCGTTGTCACAAAGAGTTTGCCAAGTCGCGCAGGCGCTCGGCGGCACTCTCGGGAGTGATATCGCGTTGTGGCGTTCCCAGCATCTCAAAGCCGACCATGAATTTGCGAATGGTGGCGGAGCGCAGCAGCGGCGGATAAAAATGGGCGTGAAAATGACATTCCGGATGATCGACGCCATTGGTCGGCGATTGGTGGAATCCCATCGAATAAGGGAAGGGAACCTGAAAAACTTTGTTGTAGGTGGAAGTGACGCGCTGAAGCATGTCGCTTAAGCCGCGTACTTCCTCGGTCGTGAACTGATGCATGCTTCCGAAGTGGCGCCGGCTGCAGACCAGAGTCTCAAACGGCCACACCGCCCAGAAGGGGACCAACGCGATAAAGTCCTCGTTCTGGTAAACAATTCGCAACTTCTGGCTTTGTTCTAATGCGACGTAGTCACACAGCAGACAGGTGCCGTGCGTCTTCGAGTAAGAGGCTTGCGCAGAGAGTTCCTTAGATGGCGCTTCCGGAATCGAATAGGTCGCCCAGATCTGGCAATGGGGATGCGGATTGCTCGCCCCCATCATGGCGCCGCGGTTTTCAAAAATCTGTATGTGGTGAATGTCTTTGAGTTCGGCCAATTCCCGAAATTGTGCGACCCAGGTGTGGACGACGAGTTCAATCTCATCCAGCGACATCGTGGCCAGCGTGAGATCGTGACGCGGAGAAAAGCAAATCACGCGGCAAGTCCCGGGTTCGCCCTCCGCGACCAGCAAGCCTTTGTTATCGACGTCGAGACGATCGTGGGCGGTTTGAGGTTTTAGAGCGGCGTAATCATTGTCGAAGACGAAGGTCGTCGCATACTTTGGATTCCGAATCCCGCCGGCCCGAGTGTTGCCGGGACAGAGATAGCAAGTCGGGTCGTATGTGGGCTCGGACGCCGTCGGAATCTGCGCTACCTCTCCCTGCCACGGACGAGTCGTGCGATGGGGAGAGACCAGAATCCATTCATTGGTCAGCGGGTTGAGTCGGCGATGCGGATCTTCGGTAAGTTTCAAGTTCGGCCTCGGGGCATTTTACGGCACAAGCACACGAGGGCAATTGAAATTTCGCGTCGATTCCCCGAGCAGGACAGCGGAGGCGGCTGTCTCTACGCGTCATTTATTGGCTTCCTGAAGTTCGTGAAGACTCGAAGGTTTCCGGAGGGTCAAAGAAGCATTTGTGCCAGAGCGCAGAAACGTTAAATCTGACAGCGCGTTGCAGGTTGAGGTATCTCGGCCGGTCCATTGCTCCCTACAACTTTACCGAAGGCGCCCGGCCAAAATGCGGCGACACTGATCGCGATATCTACAGAATTTTTATGACCGGTCTGGACCGTACTCCCTTGCCCTCCTATGCCGACAACATCAAGCCCGATGAGGCATGGGATCTGGTGTTCTATCTGCGAACGCTGATGTCGCAGCCTAGCAAGGAAAAAGAGATCGCGAAAAAACTCGATTTGAAGCCGGTCAATCCCAACGCACGGCGGGCCAACCGTAGAAGTTGAAGCCACGCAAAGTTAAATCCGTGGTTTCTTGACGAGAAATCCTACCAAGCTTGCAATTTCTCATCGCCTCCAGCATATTGAGGGGTCGCAAGTGTTTGCCTGGTTCTTCATGTAACTATAATGAGAAAAGCGATATCTAATAAGAATGCTAGTATCGTAACTCTTCGATCGCGCAAACGGAATCTTGTGCTGAATCCGGGCAACACTGGTAAAATGGCGGCCACTCAAGTGATGGCGAATCCGATTTCCCTGCAAACCCTCAAGTCCAAAGTCCGGGACTACTACACTTTGACCAAGCCCGAGGTCAATCTGCTGATCTTGATGACAACGTCGGCGGGTTATTACCTGGCCGCTCGTGGTCCCGTGCGAATCGCCGGGCTGCTGAACACCCTCTTGGGCACGTTACTGGTGGCCGGCGGCACTGCGACGTTAAATCAATGGATGGAGCGGGTTTGGGACGGCAAGATGCGGCGCACCGCCTCTCGTCCGCTGCCCTCGGGCCGGCTCTCAAGCCGCGAGGCGTTGCTGTTCGGCATTGCGCTAAGCGTCGCGGGAGGCGTCTACCTTCTGGTCGCGGTGAATCGTCTATCGGCTTTACTCGCGGTCTCTACCCTACTCTCCTATTTGCTTGTCTACACTCCGCTCAAGCGGAAGACGCCACTGTGCACGCTGCTCGGTGCTTTCCCGGGCGCCATGCCAACCTTGATCGGCTGGGCCGGAGCTTCGGCGGCCATCAACCGGCAAGCCTGGTTTTTGTTCGCAATTCTGTTTCTGTGGCAGTTTCCTCATTTTCTGGCGATTGCTCTCATGTACCGCGAGGACTACAGCCGGGCTGGCTATCACATGCTCCCCGCCTTCGACCGCGACACCCGCTTCACCCGGGCTGAGATCGTGGGCTTCACTCTCGTCCTCGTGACGGCCACGATGCTTCCATTGGCGGGCGGGGGATTACTTTCATGGGCAGGGATGTGCCTGGCAGGAGCCTTCTTGCTCTATTACGTAGCTAAACTCGCAGTGTCGAGCACAACAGTCAGGGCGAGCCGCCTCCTGCACGCTTCCGTTCTCTATCTCCCTGTGGTTCTCGTGATCATGGTGGCCGCGAAGAAGTAGAAAGGACATTCTCGCTTTCCGCGCGGATTGCCATGCGACTGGGAAACACCCCTGCCGCAGGTCTTCGCGTCGTGGCATAATCTTCCCCAAAGTTTCCCGATCAGGTGCCAAACTATGCGTCGAGTGCTGACCGTCCTCTGTCTTTGTGTCTTCATCGTGCTTCTCCCTTACGCCTGGGCCGAGACCCAAGCCGGTAAGTCCCTGCAGATTTATTTTGTCGACGTGGAAGGCGGCCAGGCGACTCTGGTGGTGAGCCCATCCGGCGAGTCGCTGCTCATCGATACCGGTTGGCCAGGATATGAGGGCCGCGACGCCGACCGGATCCTGGCCGCGGCTCATCAAGCCGGCATCACTCAGATAGATTACGTGCTGATCACGCACTACCATCGCGACCACGTCGGCGGAGTTCCCCAGTTGGTGGATGGAATCAAAGTAGGCACGTTCGTCGACCACGGTCCAAACCTCGAGGACTCAGCCGTCACACGCACCGATTATGCCGCCTACGAGAAGGCGATCGCCGGCCACGCGCATGTTGTCGTCAAGCCCGGATGGACGCTGCCGATCAAGGGCATTGAGGCTCGCGTGCTGAGCGCGGCGGGTGACCACATCACAAATCCACTGTCGGGCGCCGGAGAGGCGAATGCGTATTGTGCCTCCGAGCCCGCCGCCGACCCAGACCCTACCGAAAACGCGCGTTCGGTCGGTATTTTGATTACCTACGGACACTTTCGCTTCCTCGATCTCGGCGATCTCACCAAGAAAAAAGAGATCGAGCTCGCCTGCCCCAAAAACTTGCTCGGCAAAGTCGATCTCTTCCTGGTCACGCATCACGGCGCAGACCTTTCCAATCCGAAGGCCCTGGTCTGGGCGCTGCATCCAAGGGTGGCGATCATCGACAACGGACCGCGCAAGGGATCGAGTCCCGCCGCATGGCAGATTGTCCACGACTCGCCCGGGTTGGAAGATTTGTGGCAGCTTCACTACGCGGAAGAATCGGACAAGGCACACAACGTTGCCGATCCGCGCATCGCGAACGTGAAAGAAAACTGCGAAGGAAAATACCTCGAGGTCGCAGCCGAATCCAACGGCGCCTTCACCGTGACCAACAGCCGCACCGCTGAACAGAAGACTTACACAAAAAAGTAACGCCGCCGTCCCGGCGGCTGTCGCGCGCGTCTCGCGCGCGCGAGCAGAGCCCCAGATCACCGCCGTTACAATTACAATCCTGCTCCATGATCGTGCTCGTCATGGGAGTCGTCGGGTCCGGTAAGACAACCGTGGGGCGTCTGCTGGCCGAGCAACTCGCCTGGGAATTTGCCGATGCGGATGACTTTCATCCAGCATCGAACGTAGAAAAGATTCGTCACGGCGTCCCGCTTACCGACGATGATCGCTGGCCTTGGCTGCACGCTCTTCGCGGAGCGATCACCCGTTGGCTCTCTGAAGGGCGGAATGTTGTGCTGGCCTGTTCAGCCCTTAAGCGCGCCTACCGCCGCGAACTCGAAGTTGGGCCGGATGTCCGCTTTGTATATCTGAAGGGAACTGCGGACCTGATCGCCCAGCGACTGCGGCTACGACACGGACACTTTGCCGACGACAAGATCCTGGCCAGCCAGTTCGCCGATTTGGAGGAACCTGAGGACGCAGTGACGGTCGAAATCGCCGCGTCCCCACCACAAATTGTCGCCGAGATTCGGAAGAAGCTCGGCTTGGGGTAGAATCCTCGCACCACCGAACCGCCCGGAAATACATTGGAAATCGCCACTGACCGCCTCGAATCCGCTGTTGTCTCCCGACTCATGTGGCGGCTGCTGCCGTTTCTCTTCCTGCTCTACATCGTTGCCTACCTCGATCGCATCAACGTGAGCTTCGCCGTCTTGCAGATGCGCGGGCAACTCGGCCTCAGCGACCGCGCCTATGGCCGTGCGGCGGGGATGTTTTTTGCCGGCTATTTTTTCTTTCAGCTTCCCAGCAACCTAGTACTGGAGAAATTCGGCGTCCGCCGTTGGATCTCGGGCCTGATGATCACTTGGGGCGTGATTTCCTGCCTCATGATCTTCATCCGCGGCCCTGTCAGCTTCTACGTTATGCGGTTCATGCTAGGAGCGGCCGAGGCTGGATTCTTTCCCGGCATGATTCTTTACATGAAGCGCTGGTTCCCGGCCAACGCACGGGCACGCGCTGTCGCCTGGTTCATGACGGCCAATCCGCTGGCGGGAATCGTGGGCAGTCCGGTCTCAGGAGCGCTGCTCGGGCTCAACGGCAAAGGACTATCGGGATGGCAGTGGATGTTTCTGATGGAAGGCATTCCTGCGATTCTTCTTGGAGTGGCCGTCTTTTGGGCGCTTTCCGACAACCCCCGGGAAGCGGCTTGGCTGAAAGGCGAAGAGCGGGAGTGGCTGCTGGCGAGACTGACTCTTGAACAGCAGGCGGAATCGACGCTTAACAAGGAGAATCTTTGGGCGGTCCTCGTCAGCCCTCGAATCTGGCTTCTCTCGATCGTGTACTTTTCCGTCTCCGCCACCATGTACGGCGTCACATTGTGGCTACCCAGCGTTATCCGATCGCTATCAGGGCTCAGCTATATCCTGACAGGCCTGGTGTCGACCCTTCCCTTTGTGTTCACGACGGTGGTGATGGTCGCCGTGGGAATGCTCTCCGACCGCGCCGGAGAGCGGCGCTGGCACACCGCCATTCCAGCCTTTGTCGGAGCGGTTGCCCTGGTAGCGGCGGGTTACGGAACTTCAACTGCCGTCGTGGTCGGATGTATTGGACTCGGCATGGCCTGCGCCGAGGCGATGGGCGGACCTTTCTGGGCGATGGCGACTTCACGGATGGCTGGCCTCTCGGCGGCTGCCGGAATCGCGGTAATTAATTCATTGGCCAACTTGGGAGGCTATTTCGGTCCCGATATTATCGGGTTCTTTCGTAAGGCAAGCGGCGGCTATCGCGGAGGGTTTTTGGCGATCGCCGCGACGCTGGCCATCAGCGGTGCAGTCGCGTTGATCGTCGGACGCCCGCACGCAGGCGACAGAACCGTTTGATTCGCATTGTGGCAATCCAACGAGCTGGTCATTACAAATGCACCCAAAATGTACCGCTTCTGCTTCGTTCCACAAGGTCAATTGTTTACAATAGAAACTTCGCCTGACTGCCAGTTCGACGCCTGTAGAGGGACTAACAGCAATCTTGGAATCGACAAACCACAATTCCAGTTCCGGCCCGACCGTCTACTGGCGGGTCGAAGGGAGCCTGCTGGACCTGACGGTGGTCAGGCCCGTGGCGTTCTTTACCTGGAATGCGCAGACATTCGCCGAGCGTTTTCGACGTCGGGGCCAAATCTTTCTGATGGCTCTGCTGCGCCCCTTCCTTTATTCCACCAACCGTAAGTTTGCCACCCGGGCTATCCATACCGTCCTGCGCGGAGTTACCCGAGACCGGTTGGATCTGCTGGGCGAAGAATTCTTTCAATACAAGTTGAAGCCGCGGCTGAAGCAGCGAGGCGTGCAGAAAGTGCAGGAACTGGTGCAGTCCGGGGCGGACGTCGTATTAGTGAGCCAGGGACTGGAGCACGTCATGCGGCCGCTGGCCCAGCATTTAAAAGTCAGGCGCATCGTGTCGAATCGCCTCGAGTTTCGCGATGGCGTTGCAACCGGTAGGTTGCTGAATCCGGTGATCCGGCCGCGCGGTGCCTTCGCGCGCATTCGCGAAGAGAATCCGGACGGTCGCCGCGCTCCGAAAACCCTGGCACGGCAACTGAACATTTCGGTCGAAGAGTTGCGCGCAGCGGTGATCTATGCCGAGCGGCTGAATGTAGCGCCGACGCGGCCGATTGTTCATTTTGACGGCCAGAGGCAGGCTCCAAGGTTTTCTGTGCGCAAGGCGTTTTCCGGGAAGCATGTAATGCTCATCGGTGTTACAGGCTTCATTGGCAAGGTCTGGCTGGTGAATACGCTCCTGGATTTGCCCGAGCTGAAAAAGATCTATTTGCTTATCCGGCGGCAAAAATCGAATCCCGCTGAGCGCCGCTTCGAGAAAATGGTGGAAGAGTCGCCGGTGTTCGATCCACTCTTTGAACGGCATGGCGACCGCCTTCCAGATGTTCTCCGCGAGAAAATCGAGATCGTCGAAGGTGACGTCACCCAGCCGGGGCTGGGAATCAACCCGGCAACCGCTCGCCATCTGCAAACCAGCCTGGATCTCATCATCAACAGCTCGGGCTTGACGGATTTCAACCCCGACCTGCGCGATGCTCTCGCTACCAATACCGATGCCGCGGTAAACATTCTCGACTTCATACGAGCGACCGATCACGCCGGACTTTTGCACCTCTCCACCTGCTATGTAGCCGGAGAGCAGGACGGGCGGGTCAACGAAACACTCACTCCCGACTACAATCCGCGCGAACTGCCAGGATTCGACGCCGAGCAGGAATGGCGTTCCCTCCATGAATTCGTGAAGCAGACCGAAGCAAAGGCCGACAGCGACGAAGTCACAGCGGAACTGCGCGCCCAGGCGCGGTTGAAGGAACATGCCGCGAAAGATTTGCACGGCGCTGCGCTCGAGAATCAAATCCGCAAGAATCGTGTTCGTTGGCTCAAAACACAGCTGACCGAAGCCGGAACGCAGCGCGCCAAGGAATTGGGGTGGCCGAATACTTACACCCTCACCAAGAGCTTGGCCGAATCGCTGATCGCAAAGCATGGTGCGGGATTGCCGGTTGCAGTGGTGCGGCCCGCGATCGTCGAAACTTCAGTGGCGAAGCCGTTCCTCGGGTGGAATGAGGGCATCAACACGTCGGCGTCGCTGTCGTACCTGCTGGGAACATATTTTCGCCAGTTACCATCGAATAAAAGCAAGCGCCTCGACATTGTTCCGGTGGATGCGGTCTGCAGCGGCATGACCTTGATTGCTGCCGCGGTCATGGAACGCAGGCATGACCCGCTCTATCAGATTGCAACCTCCGTCACTAATCCCTGCGACATGGGGCGCTCGATCGAGCTAACGTCGCTGGCCCACCGTAAGCACTACCGCGCGCAGGAAGGCTTGGAATCCTGGCTGCGCCTGCGGTTTGATGCAATTTCAGTTTCCAAGACGCGCTACAACCGGATGTCCGCGCCGGCACAGAAGGCAATCATAAAGTCGATTCAGCGCATCATGTCGCCCCTGCCGCTGAAAAAGGCTCCATTGGTCAAAGCCGAGCGCACTCTGGAGCGCCTGGAAAAACTCATTGAGCTGTTCGAACCTTTCATTCTGTTAAACGAACATGACTTTGCCGCGGAAAACATCGAGAAGCTCTCCTATGCGCTCGTGCCCGAAGAGCAGGAGGTTTTCCGCTACGACACGCGCTCGCTGGATTGGTGGGAGTACTGGATCAACATTCACATCCCCGCTTTGCGTCGCTGGACCTATCCCTTGATTGAAGGAAGGCCTCTGGAAGCACGGCCTCCTCGCAGCTTTCAACTTGCGCCCGCAAATGGGGACACCGTGAAAACGGGAACCAACGGAGCCACGTGGCGATATTCCTGACCGGCTCGACCGGATACATCGGCGCTCACGTTGCAGCCAATCTGCTGGACGGATATGGCGCCGCTTTGAACCTGCTGGTGCGCGCGCGTGATCCGCAGGAAGCGCAGTTGCGCCTGTGGCGTGCGCTGCAGTTGCACCTGGAGTTTCCGCACTTCTACGAGCACCTGCAAACTAAAGTGCGGATTTTCTGCGGAGACTTGACATCTCCTGGCTTTGGCCTCAACCGCGATGAGTACGACCGCCTGGTCCACACCACCGATTCCGTAATTCATTGCGCGGCATCGCTGAACCGCAAGTCGGAGAAGAGTTGCTTGAACGTGAACTTGCGCGGCACGCTTGAGGTGCTTACGCTGGCTCGGCATGTCGAGCACTATCACGGTCTGCGACGCTTTAGCGAAGTCAGCACGGTTGCAGTTGCCGGCAAACGCAGTAACGAAGTTGTCACCGAAGATCGCGCTATCGAGTGGGACCGTTCCGACTACGATCCCTATGCGCGCACCAAGAAGTTTTGCGAGCACATGACGCGGGTGCTCCTGCCGGACACTCCCAAGACGGTCTTCCGGCCAAGCATTGTCCTCGGTGACAGCCGCCACGCGGAAACCACGCAGTTCGACATGGTGAAGTCGTTCGTATTCTTGGCTGGACTGCCGGTGCTGCCGTTTCGTCCCACCGACAAGATTGATATCGTCAATGTGGATTTTGTGGCGGATGCAATTGCTACCTTGCACCAAAAAGATCAGCCGCAGTACGAGACCTATCATCTTTCTTCCGGAACAGGATCGCAGACGTTCCGCGAATTAACGACTGCACTAGCCGCCGCACAGCAAAAACGGGCGCCGGTGTTCTTGCCCTTTGCCGAAAAGCCGTTTTCTGGTTCGGTCAACTTTCTCGCGCATCGCAAGGGATCGATGGCCCACGGAGCCTCGCTATTAAAGGTGTTCATGCCATATCTGGTGTGGAACACGGTGTTCGACAATACACGCGTGACCTCTGAGTTGGGACGCAAGCCGGTTCCATTTTCGCAATACAGTTTTCCCCTGCTGCAATTCAGCCGCGAAAACAACTTCCAGTACAACTACGAGCCCTGGCCCGCTGCTCGCGGAGGAACTGCCGCATGATGGACTTCATTCTTGAGGCATGGGTCAGCAGCAACATTGAGCGCGCAAAAACGCGATGGATGCTCGGTGGGGGCAAACCGTGGCAGCACGGCGAAAAGCTGAAACTGCTCTTCGCCGGATACAACGGCACCCGCAACATGGGATCGGACGTGCGCGTGGACGAAATGCTACGCCAGATTCGTCACATCCTGGGCTCCGAACGGGTCGAGTTCACCGTGATGAGCCAGAACTTCGAGTTCTCAAAAGGATATTTCGAAGGTACTAAACAGGTTCACCTGCCCGACATTTTCCCGCCGTTCTTGTCCGATGAAGTTCCCCGGCACCATGGCGTTGTGGCCTGCGAAGGCTCCATGTTCAAGAGTAAGTTCGCCAATGCCCTGACCACGATGATGATCGGCTCCCTCGGCATCGCCGCAGTGGAGAACAAGCTCTCCGTCGGATACGGGGCAGAGGCCGGTCACATGGACCCTCTGGTTGCGAAAATGTGCGGACGTTACTGCAGGAATTCACTGGTCATCACGCGCAACGAGGAATCGCGCACGGTGCTCCGCGAGTTGGGCGTACCCACCGAATTGGGCACGGATACGGCGTGGACTTTTGAGCCGCGTCCCCCGGAATATGGCCAGACCGTTTTGCGCCAAGTGGGATGGGACGGCCGTACTCCGGTACTGGTCGTATGCCCGATCAATCCATTTGAGTGGCCGGTGAAAGGCTCGGTAGCCAAAGCCGCCCTGCATAGTCTGACCGGCGCCTACAAGAACAGCCATTATCGCGGGCCCTACTTCCACAACTCCGGTCCGGCCGCCGATCGCGCCTATCAGCATTACCTGAACTCAATCGCCAACGCTGTGGACGCCTTCCGCAAGCAGCGAAATGTCTTTGTAATTCTGGCGGCCACGGAGCGCATGGATGCGCGTGCGGCGAATCGCATTTCCGAAAAACTCGGAGGAGTTCCAGTTCTGACATCCGACCAGTACAACATGTATGAACTGGTCAGCATCCTGCGCGCTTGTCACATGATGGCTTCTTCGCGCTATCACGGCATCGTGACTTCCATGCCGGCGCTGGTTCCTTCGGCCGGAATCACGATGGATGAGCGCATTCGCAATTTGATGGGCGAGCGCGGGCATCCGGAATTGCTGATGAATGTGGATGATCCCGATCTCGAGGAGAAGTTATTGGCGGCACTCGAAACGCTGGCGACCGAGGGCGAGCGCATCGCCGATGGTATTGCGCGCACGGTGGTGAAGAATCTGAAAGTGATGGCCCGGATGGGAGTTTTCTTCGAAGAAGAGGTTCAGCGGCGTTATCCCGAATTCCCCACGCGCGCAGGAGAATGGAACTGGGAAGATTATCTTCCACCAATGAACGCGTCGCTGCGACAGTTAGTGGCCGCTTATAGCTAAGCCGACAGCATCTGCGTACAACAAACCATGCCATTCGTCGGAGAAATATTTGCGCAACTCAAAGCGGCGGCGGACACCGCGGTTCTTCAGGAAATTCGCAACGGTCAGATTACCGGAGTGACTGGCAGTGAGCTTCTTGAACTGATTCGCAAAGCTCGCACCTTTCTCGCGTCGAAGGGGCTCAAGAAGGGCGACCGCTGTGGACTGCTCGCTGCGAACAGCATTCGCTGGATGGCGCTCGACCTGGCTGCAATGGCCGAAGGCTTGATTGTCGTGCCACTCTACTTCCGCCAGGCCCCCGCGGAATTGGTCGCCATGATGAAAGACGGCACGCCGTCCTTAGTCTGCTGCGGCGACCAGACCCTGCGCGACGGAATTCAGCAGAACTGGCCCGCAGCGCCTCCGCTTTTTTTATTTGACGAAATCTTTGCAGGCGCGGAGCGAATCGCGCTGGATCGGCCGCAAGTGGTCGATGCCGATGCGGTCACGATTATCTACACATCGGGCACGTCCGGCGAAGCCAAGGGTGTCGTTCTGACTGCAGCAAACGTAGGATTCATGCTGGGTTGCACCTCGGCCCGGCTCGACCAGTTGATGGGAAGCCGCTCTGGACAGGACCGCGTTTTTCATTATCTGCCTTTCAGTTTTTGCGCTTCGTGGATTGCCACCCTGACTTTTCTGTTACGTGGGAGCCTGGTCACTCTGAACACTGACCTGACAAAGATTCCCAACGACATGCCCGCTGTGGCTCCGCACTATTTCCTGAATGTGCCGCAGTTGCTCGAGCGCATGCGGCGCGGAGTGGACGAACAAGTCGCGCAAAAGGGCGGCGTAGCACAGGCGATCTACTCGCGAGCCAACGGGGCGTGGCTACGGCGAAAGGGGCGGAGCGCCAAAACGGCCGATCCAATCTGGCTGTGGCTCGCCAATACTGTGGTCTTTCCGGCAATCAGAAATAAGATGTTGGGTGAGAATCTGAAGGCCCTCATCTGCGGCTCAGCCCCGCTCGCTCCGGAGACGCAGGACTACTTCAGTATGCTTGGCATTCCCGTATTGCAGGTTTACGGACTTACCGAGACGACGGGAATCTGCACCATGGACGATCCCAACCATTTCGCGCCGGGGCGTGTCGGGCCGGCGATTCCGGGCATCGAGATGAAGCTTGGCGGCAACGATGAAATCATCGTGCGCGGTCCTAACGTTTTTCCCGGCTACTGGAACCGGCCGCAGCAGACCGCGGAAGTGTTGCGCGACGGATGGTTTCACACCGGTGATCAGGGAGAGATGGATGCATCCGGAAACTGGCGGATCGTAGGGCGAATCAAGAATCTGATCGTCCTCGGTTCCGGCCATAAGATTTCTCCGGAAACTGTCGAAGAGGAAATCAGCCGCCGTTTGTCCGCTGCCCAGCAGGTCGTTGTCGTGGGCAATGGCCGTGGATACCTTTCTGCAATCGTCACGGGAGCCATCAGCGGGGAACAGGTGCAGGCTGCTCTCGATGCGGTCAATCCGCAGCTTCCGCACTATAAGCAAGTGCGGGCCTTCTGCCTGCGGTCCGAGCCATTCTCCGTTGAAAACGGAATGCTCACGGCAAACGGAAAGTTGAAGCGCGATTTGATTTTTGCGCGCATGCAGGACCAAATCGAGGAGATGTACCAGGTAAAGCAGGCGGTGTAGAGGTGGTTGACAGAAGGGAATTAAAGTGGACGCGAGACAATTCAAAGGTCAAGCGCTGTCGTGGCAGGTTCTGAGTGGAGTCATCGAATTGGCGCTCCACCGCGAGCCCTGTAACGAGCTTGGATCTGTGTCTTTGCTTGAACTGGAAACATTCGCGACTGCGCTCGACGATCTGGAAAAAGATTCGCACGCGCTCATCCTTTACAGCGACTTGAAATGCGGCTTCTGCGCCGGTGCGGATCTGCGCGAGCTTTACCATCAATCGCAGGCAATGGAAAAATCCCAGGCTGCTCAAGGCGTGCGCGATTTTCTGCAGCGTATTCATTGCGTGTTGAATCGCATCGACTCTTCGCCACTCACCACGATTGCCGCCGTCCACGGCGTGACGTTTGGCGGAGGCTTGGAACTCGCCTTGGTTTGCGATTTGGTCATCGCCGACAAGATGGCCCGTTTCTGTTTTCCCGAACTCAGGCTCGGCCTGATTCCAGGATTCGGTGGAATCCCTCGCCTGAAGCGGGATCTGGGCAATGCTGTTGTGCGCGACTTGTTGTTAACGGGCCGCAGCTTTAACGCCACCAAAGCCCAGCAGGTCGGACTGGTAAGCCAGGTCGTTGCCGAAGGCGAAGCCCTGCGCGCCGCCCGCGCCACCGCCGGACAGATCGGAAAGTTCGACCGGCAAACCTCGGCCGCAGCCAAACAATTCATCAAGCCGATTCCGACAGACGAGTTGCGGCAAGAAATCGACATCTTCTGCGAACTCTTCTCCCGTCCGGCCGTTCAATCAGGATTGAAGAAATTCGTAGAGAGTACGACTCTGCAGCCCTATTTGCCCTAGTTCAGACTGGATTAGAATAACTGTCTATGGAAACAGCGGAAAAAACGCTCGACGAGATCCTCACGCTCGCTGCGGGTCACTTCAAGGTGCCGCGCGAGAAGCTCTCCCCGGACGAAGACTTCTTCAAGGCGCTTGGTATCGACAGCCTGCAGACGCTTGACCTGCTCACGAAGTTGGAAAATCACTTCCGGGTGGAACTCCCGGATTACGAACTGCAAGGCGTGACCGACTTTCGCACACTGGCTGCCAGAATTCAGGCCCGGTTGTAGATGAGACCCAATTGCTGATTACTGATTGTTGATTGCCTGGGAACATCCCTGCCAGTGCCATATCCGGCTACTGAATCAGCAATTTACAATCAACAAATCAGCAATTTCTTATGCTCGATCTTCGTCAATACACGTGTCTCGGTGCCGCGTTGCGCGATGCCCTCGACCGCTTCTCTTCAGAAATCTGCCTGATCGAAGCCGATCGCGATCGGGAGAAAGTCCGCCTCACGTATTCCGATTTCAAAGAGATCGCACTCCCTTTGGCGCGCGCCCTCGAGGACGCCGACTACGATGCCGGCGACCGAGCTGCCATCATCATGACGAACCAGTCGAAGTGGCTGATCTCGGCGTATGCGCTTTTTTACTGCGGTGGCGTGCTCGTCCCGCTGGATTACAAGTTGACCGCTGCAGAACATCTGCAACTGCTCGCCCACTCCAAGTCCAAAGTCCTCATCGTCGAGTATCACCTTTGGCGTGCGATCATGCAGTCTTCCGAGTTCCAGAACATCGGTACCAAAATTGTTCTCGTAACAGAAGCGCCGCTCGGCGTGGAATTGGCTGGCGCATTTCGCTGGGAGGACTTCAAGCGCAAAGGCGCTCCCGACTTCGTCATGCGCCAAAAAGACGACGTCGCCTGCATCGTCTACTCCTCCGGAACAGGCGGCCGCCCCAAGGGCTGCGTCCTCACTCACGAAAACTATTTGGAACAGTGTCGCGCACTCACCGCCTGGTATCCCTTTTGGCCAGGCGTCCGCTATTTGAGCATTCTGCCCACCAATCATGCCATTGATTTCATGGTCGGCTTCATCGGTCCTTTTGTCTGCGGAGCCTGTGTGGTGCATCTCCGCACCCTGCGCCCAGAATTCGTGCGCGATGCTTTCGTGCGCTACCGCATCACCTACGTATCGCTGGTCCCGATGATCGTAAAGAATCTGGAGCGCGGCCTGCGTGCCAAGTTCGACGAACTGCCTTCCTGGAAGCGTGCGTTTCTGGATGCCATGATTGCGGTCAACCGCGCGCTAACCCGCCGCCGGCCGAAGGTGAAGCTCAGCCGTATGCTGTTGTCCAGTGTCCACCGCGCCTTTGGCGGCGAGTTGCTGGCGTTGATTACCGGAGGTGCATTCATGGAGCCTTCGACCATGCAGTTCTTCTACGACCTTGGCATTCCGGTGGTCAACGGATACGGACTCACCGAAGCAGGAACCGCGCTCACGCTCAACGACCTCAAGCCCTTTCGCGCGGATACAGTGGGCAAGCCCTTGCCCGGAGTTGAGTTGAGAATTCTGAATCCAGATGCGGAAGGTGTAGGAGAAGTAGCAGCGCGCAGCAATACGATCATGTCGCACTATCTCGACGATCCCGAACTCACGCTAGAGACCATCGTCGATGGCTGGCTTCTGACGGGCGATCTCGGCCGCTTTGAACGCGGTGGCCATCTGCAACTGTTCGGCCGCAAGAAAAACATGATCGTCACCGAAGGCGGAAAGAACATCTACCCCGAAGATATTGAAACGGTCTTCGATGGTCTGTCGGTGAAAGAGTACTCCGTGTTTGCGGCGAACTATATCTGGCCTAAGAAGGAACTCGGTCGCGAAAAGTTGGTCTTGGTGTTACGGCTGGAGCAGAATCAGAAGTTTGATGGCAAACTGCAGGAAGAAATCTCGTCTCGAAATCGCCGCCTGCCCGACTTCAAGCGCGTCAGCGGATATCTAATCTGGGATAAAGATTTTCCCCGGACTGCCTCGATGAAAATCAAACGCGAGGCACTGGCGGAAGAAGTAGGAAAGACCGCGGATCGGAAAGCAATGGTGGGATTGTGACCGGTCGCTAAATGCTGTCGTCCGTCGACTTTGTACAGTAACCTTCAGCTCAAAAAACTGGATTCGTCACTTGGCGCAAAACTATCTCGCAATCGTGAATCCGGCGGCAGGAGGCGGGCGCAGCCGCCAACTCCTGGCCCCCGCGCTGGAGCGCCTGTGCGCCGGGGGCATCGAGATAACGACAGCGGAGACTGGTGCCCCCGGAGAGGCAACCGGGATTGTGCGCCGGGCCTACGCGAGTGGCGTCCGAAATTTTATCGCGGTCGGCGGCGACGGTACTTCTTACGAGATCGTGAACGGACTCTACCCCCAGGCGCTGGCCGGTGAACGTCCGACCATGGCCTTCTTGCCACTGGGAACCGGCAATTCTTTTCTGCGCGACTTCAGTGATCAGGGCGTCGAATACGCGATCGAATCTTTGCTAGCTCACAGGAGCCGTCCTTGCGACGTGATGCGCATGCGCCACCGCGCCGGCGTAATCCACTACATTAATTTGTTGAGCATGGGTTTTTCCGCAGACGTAGCCACCCTTCGTGCGAAACGCTTCAGCGATTGGGGAGAGCTTGGATATCAGGCCGCGATTTTTCTGACTCTGGCTCGGTTCAATCGCCGCCCTTTTCCTGTGCGAGTCAACGGTTCGGAAGGCTTCGACAGCCGTCCTTGCTTGTTTGTGACTTTCAACAACAGCAAGTTTACCGGCGGGACCATGATGATTGCTCCCAAGGCCAAGATCGATGACGGCCTGGTGGAGTATGTCCGCTGGGGTCCGATCGGCCGTTTGGGACTGATCCGCAATCTGCCCGGACTTTACGACGGCACGCATATCGAGCATCCTCTCGCCGAGCGCCAGGCGGTTCGTCGCATTGAATTCAACCTGCAAGCCCCCGCCGACGTCATGGTTGACGGGGAAGTCCTCTCCCTGCATTGTGAAGAACTGGATGTGCTGCCCGCTGCGCTCAACGTCGTCGCCTGACGGTCGCGCCGCCAGCGATCCCTGATAGCCGTGATATAAGGAAGAGGCATGTCTGAAGAACGACGAAAGAAGCAACAGGAGCGCGATGGTAGCTCCTCCAGTGAACCGAAAACGAAAAAGATGTTGATGTATGGCATTGTCGTGATCCTGCTTGCGGGTACGGTTGTTGGAGGCCGCTACTACCGGAACCACAAGTACGATTCCTTCGCGCAATGTCTCGCAACCAAGCAGGCAAAGATGTACGGCCTTTACTGGTGCCCGCATTGCATCGAGCAGAAACAGATGTTCGGCGATGCATTTCACTATGTGCCGTACGTGGAATGCGCCGTCAAAGGCTCACGGGAAGAGGCTCCGGATTGCAAAATCGCCGGAGTCAAGTTGTTTCCCAGCTGGCAATTTGGATCTGAGCCGCCCAAGGAGGGAGTCTTATCCCTCGAAGCATTGAGCGACAAGACGGGGTGCGCTCTGCCGTGACCAATTCGGTGTCGCTGCCCACTGCCCAACCATCCACAACGCAGATACTGTTTGTCTGCATTGCAATTCTTTCTCTGGCGGGGGTGGTCGTATCCGCCGTTTCCCTGGAGCGCCACTACGCAAAGTCGGTAACCGCTTACTGCGATTTCAGCCAGAAGTTTAATTGCGACATCGTGAACCGCAGCGAGTATTCCACGCTCACGGGAATTCCCGTGGCAGCGATTGGAGTAGCCGGGTATGGTGCGCTCTTTGTCCTCGCCACATTCTGGAAATCGCGTCGCCAGACGCCGGACCGCCTTCTAGGAGCGGCTCTAGCAGGATTAGTCTTCGCCCTCTATCTAACCTACATTGAAGCGTACGAATTGATGACCTGGTGCATCTTGTGCCTGACTTCGCTCGCATTAATCTCTCTAATTAGCGTTCTCGCAGTGTTCGTAAAACTCAGCAGCGCCAGAGCGTCGAACCAGCTGCCCACCTGAGCGCAACTGTTCCGAATGAAAGAAATCCAGCCAACTGAAATTGATGCCTCAGTTCCCACTCCCGGCGTAATCCGCGCGCAGGGAGCGACCGGAGATCTGCGGCTGCACGAATTTCGCAGCCGCATTTTTCGGAATACGCGCTTTCTGCGGGTGTGGCTACCCTCCGGATATGACGATCCGGCGAACGCGGGCCTGCGTTATCCGGTCCTCTACTTGAATGACGGTCAGAATTTGTTCGAACCTGCGACATCTTTCACGGGTGTGGAATGGCAGGTCGATGAGACTGCCGACCGACTGATCCGCGAAGGCATTGTCCCACCGATGATTATTGTTGGCATCGACAACAGCGGCAAAGACCGCCTCCGCGAGTACATGCCGCATCGCTCGCTGCAGTCGATGATGCTGCGAGTGCATGGCACGCGCTATCCCAGCTTTTTGTTCAAAGAAGTGATCCCATTCATTGCTCGCAATTACCGCGTCACCAGTGATCCGGATACTACAGGCCTGGGCGGTTCATCTTTGGGGGCGCTGATTGCGCTTTACACCGTGCTCGTGCGTCCGGGAGTGATCGGCAGACTCTTGTTAGAAAGCCCGTCGTTGTGGGCGTCAAATCGTCAAATCATCCGGCAAAGTCGCCCCGTCAAACGTTGGCCGGAACGGATTTTCCTGGCAACCGGAACCGCCGAAGCCGGCCGGGCCGACAAAGATCAGAGCATGGTCGACGATGTTCGCGAACTTGCCGCAATCTTGCGCCGGTCAGGATTGGACGACACGCGTTTGAGGCTGCTTGTCGACGAGGGCGCCTCGCATCACGAGTCCGCCTGGGCGCGGCGCTTTCCTGAGGCACTTACATTTCTATTCGGAAGGCAGAACAGCACGAGCCCACCGACTGATCCTTCTACGCTCCGGCAATCTTAGCCGTGTCCATCCTGCTGGTCGCAGCCAATGTGTTCGCACTGCCGCTTCGACTGATCTTCCAAATCAAATACACCGTTGCGGCCATCGCGATCACCGAAAGTTGAATGTGAGTCCATCTGGCAAACGGACCTACTAGTGGCAGCATGTATGCCAAGTATAGAAGCGTGCCCAATCGCCATGTCGAACCCGTGAGCGGTTGACCAACCAGCCAGTCCGCCAACAAAAGAAAAGCCGGCGCCAAAATCACCAAATCGTAAACCGTGAGATGCGGCGCCACCAGCACACTTGCGAAAAGCAGCGCGCTGTATTGAAGTCCCAGCGGCCCTTCCCGACTTTGCTTCCAACATGCGATCGTTAATGCAAGCACCACGGCCGCACTCACAATGTAAAGCACGAAAGAAATGTCGTTCCGAGGTACAAGCATCGACCAGAACGTTCGCAGCGAATGGGTTTGATAAAGCTTGGGCTCGAGCAAAGGCATCACCGTGCGCACATTTCGCAAGATGCGTATCCACTCGCGCAATGGTTCTATTCCGTAGTACAGGACTCCCACCGATAGTTGAACCACCGCTGAAAGAGCCGCTCCTAACACAATTTTCCAAGCGCCGAGCGACACGAAAAGGATGGCTGCCGCCAAGCCTAACTGCGGCTTGAAAATCAGGCAGCCCAACACCAACCCCGCAAGAAATTCCCGCCTGTCGCGCAGCAGAAAAAACATTACTGTGAAACAGGCGAGCGCGGCAGCAGAAGTCTGGCCCCAGGCGATCAGGTGGAAAAAAGCAGGGAACGCAGCCGCAAGAAGGACAACTGTCCCACCGGAGTCACGCAGGTTCGGACACGTTCTCCACACGCTATAGCAGCAAAGGCCATAGACCAGCACACTGCAACTCCACCACACCAGCAGCGCCCAGCCGTACGATAAATGCGCCAGCGGCGCGAAAAAGATAGAAACCTGCGGAGGGTAGAGCGGTAAATAGCGGATGCCCGCGGCTTCCGGCACTCGCTGCGCCGCAAGTGCAACCTGCGCATTCATGTCGTACAAATCGCCGCCCCGGTGGGCCGCAGCCACCGAGCCTAGTGCGTACAGATGCAGAAAATCGGTGCCCTTCAAATTTTCGTTGCGGTCGCGCAAGCCAGGAGTTGCGAGGTTCCAGGCGTAGAAGCCCCATAAGCACAGTGCGAGGATCGTCCCGTGAGCACGCAACCGCCGCGACGTCAGCCATGAGCCGGAATGGTCGCGAGAGCGAATCAGAGACCGAACCTCAGTTCACAGGGTAAGGCTCAAGATGCGGCGGAGATTCGTCACCAGACATGAGCCAGGCGTGGCGATCGCGGAAATAACGCAATAGTTCCAAGTTCTGTTCCCGCCCCATGTCGCGCGCCCAGATGATACGCGCTCGATCGATATCCGGCTCGTTGTAAATCCAATCACGGTCCACGTTGTGATCCGGACCGTATCGGACAATGATGAGATGCCCGCCCGGAATTGCATTCAGGCGCTGAACAACACGTGGCAGATCAAGATTGCCGATCGGCCATCGCGGCTCCAGCGGAGCGTGCACCACAATACCTGTGGTCCGCACCAGAACCATTGCGATACAAACCACGGGGACGCTGCGCACCAGATATTGTCCCGTCGGAGCGCCGTTGCGACGCCACAAGCGAAGGTGCCGCATGCACTGCACGAGCACCAGATACACCAGTCCCGCAGCGGGCGCGACATAGTGAGGAAAAGTCCACGTTTCTACCAGCCAGCCTAGAAAAAAAACTAAGCCGGCCACCAGAGCCAGCCGCACGCGGCGATCCTTCACAATCCACGGAAAAATAATCAACGGCAACGAAAACGCAGGGCCAATATAGAATCGCCAGAGCTCACGAAACTTATGGCCGGTTCTACGCATGAAACCCGTAAACGTGTGGGCTTCGTCGAATTCGTGGACTTCCCATCCCGCATAGTAGTCCCGCATCGCCGCGTGATGATACTCCGGCACAGCCCGCTTCGAGAAAAACAGGAAATAGGGAACTACTGCATAGGTCTCCCGGTTGACGGCATACGTCATGCGGAACGGACTTCCCGTCACGCGCCAATAGTAGTAACCGGTTCCCACCGCAGCAACAATCAGAATGCAGGTTGCAGGCAGAACCACTCGCCGAAATAAGAGCGACCACGAAGGCAGTCTTCGGCCCTTCAGCCAAACCATCATTCCGCAGGCGACTGCGATGCTGAAGACCAGTCCTTCATAAGGCCGGCTGTTCGCCATCATGGTGAGGCCTATCGCTAGCAGAATTCCTTCGCGAACACGAGGGCGGTTGCGCAGCCTCGGAATAGCGCCTAACACCAGCGCTCCGCCAGTCGCAGCAACCGCGGGGCACCAATAGCTGTTCATCCAGTAGCTGAATGTGGCAAAGCGCAAGACGGAAAGAACTCCACCGAGCAACGCCCATGTCGGGGGAAACCACCCTTGCAACATCCAGCAGATCGCGGCGCAAAGGATGGCGGTGATCAGCCACACTCCGATCCACGGATTCCTTCCGATCACCAGGCCCGCGGCCAGCACCAGGCCCTGTCCGGGCGCATACATCGACATATAAGTCGGATGCTGAATGATCTGAAAACTTTCGAAGTGAACCCACATGGGATGGGTTGGATTCGTCAGGCGGCCCGAGGTGAATGTCTTAGCAGCGAGCAGATAACTATATTCGTCGTTCCAGTTAGGAAGGGGTATTCCGATGAGCGGGATTAGAGCGGCGCGAATGCCCAGACCCAGGGCGCCCACAAATAAAACCGCCAACGCCTGCCGGCGCGCCAGTCGAACGAAAAAGCATTCAACCCGATTGAAGAGCGATTCGCGGTCCTGGCCCCGCGCGCGCAACGACAGCCACACCGTGGCCAGCACCATGATCGCTTCCGTGATGGTGAGCAACCATGGCGCCAGGTGTCGGTAGATTTCAGTCATGAGGATCTGGCTGGTTGAGGGCAGACCACTTCCGCAACGCCAGGATTTTTATGTGCTGGCCGCTTCCTTCGCGCCGATCTCTTCGAACAGACCGTCCACGATCTGGATCATCTCGTTGTCGACAACCCGATTCTTGGAGATGGCCTCTTTCAATGGGATGGAGACGATCTTGTTCGACCGCAACGCGGCCATGCAGCCAAATTCTCCGCGATGAACCATGTCGATGGCGCCCAACCCGTAGCGTGTGGCCAAAACTCGGTCGAATGCGCTGGGAGAACCACCGCGCTGGATGTGTCCCAGCACCACCGCGCGCGTCTCGAACCCGGTACGCTTTTCGATCTCGCGGGCGAGAATGTTCGCGATCCCACCCAGCTTGGCATGGCCAAATTCATCTTTTCCCATATCTTGCAGGATGGGAGATCCGGAGCCTTCCGACGAAAACTTTGCACCCTCGGCCACCACCACGATGGAAAAGTAACGGCCGCGTTCGTGGCGCTGGCGAATGGATTCGGCGACCTTGTCGACATCGAAGGGCCGCTCCGGAATCAGAATCACATCGGCGCCGCCGGCGATGCCGCTATACAGTGCGATCCAGCCCGCATCGCGTCCCATCACTTCCACCACCATCACGCGATTGTGCGCCTCAGCAGTGGTGTGCACGCGGTCAATCGCTTCACATACGATGTTGCAGGCCGTATCGAATCCGAAAGTGTAATCCGTTCCACCCAGGTCATTGTCGATGGTTTTCGGAACGCCCACCACCTTCACTCCTTTTTCGTGGAGCTTATTGGCGACCGACAACGTATCGTCGCCACCAATCGAGACCAGTGCGTCAATCTTGTGCCTGTCAATCGTGGCCATGCAGCGGTCAAAGCCGTCCGGACGCTTGGATGGATTGGTTCGGGAAGTACGCAAGATAGTTCCTCCCCGAGGCAGAATTCCGCTCACCGCCTCCAGATCGAGCGGCATGCTCTGGTCCTCGATCAGACCGCGCCAGCCCTCCATGAAGCCGACGAACTCGTCGTGATAATGAAACACGCCTTTGCGTACCACCGCCCGAATAACCGCATTCAGTCCGGGGCAATCGCCGCCGCCGGTTAACATACCGATTCTCATCGTCTGCTCCTCTTCCAGTATGAGTACAAAATGAAGTCTCCCGAATGCACCCGGGCGCAGCATGATGAAAGAATGCCCAAAAGCAAGGGTGAGATCGGTTGGAAAAGATAGAGTAACATTAAATTCGCAGACGCCAAAGCAAACCACCCACAGAAAATCGTTCAGGTACCGTGTGGGCCGGGCACTCCCTTCGACTTCGCTCAGGGCAGGGGTGCCCCATCTTTCGCGTTCTTTGCGAAAGGTGGGATTCCACGACTCTCGACGTCTTGGATCTTGTGTACTCCACAGTCTGCACCGACGCTTCTGCACAAAATGTTCCGCTGCTCATGCACAACCTGATACCGCTCAAATCCGCCCGTTCGCATCTCTTCCGCTTCCGCGATACACTGCACTCACATGCGAGTCATGGGCATCGATTGTGGCGGAGAATACACCGGCTACGGCGTGGTCGAGATGCACCGCACCGGCAAACTTTGCTGCCTGACTTGCGGCGCCATTAAGCTCTCTCCGCGAGAAGCGCTGCCACGGCGTCTATCCCGCATCTTTACTGAGCTGGAAGAAATCATCGCCACGCATCAGCCCGATGAAGTTGCAATCGAAGATGTTTTCTATGCCCTCAACGTGAAGTCGGCGTTGAAGCTAGGCCAGGTCCGCGGAGTTGCCATGCTCGCCGCTGCGGCTGCCGGGCTGGATGTCGCCGAATATTCTCCGCTGACCATCAAGTCATCAGTCGTCGGTTACGGACGCGCTGAGAAACAGCAAGTGCAGCATATGGTGACCCGCCTGCTCGAGCTTTCCACGCCGCCGCTACCCTTGGACGCTTCCGACGCGTTGGCCATCGCCATCTGCCATCTGCACACGGCCGGGACTCTCATCCGCCAGCGCGCCATAGCACGCTAGAGTCCTATCCGCGTCCACTTCTGGCATAATTTCAATTGCTGACTCGTGCCTGAGATCATTTCGAAAACGAACGTGAAACCGACGATCGCAAGCGTTCAGCCCGGATCGCGTTGCGCGAGACTAAGTTCATTCGACCGCAGGTCGTTTACCTTCCTCACCGCATGCGCCGCCTTGCTTTGCTGCCTGCCGTCCCATGCCGCGGAACCAGCCACGGTCTCTTTCTCTCTCGATTTTCCCGGCTCCGATCCCGAACACTATTCCATCTCAGTGCAGTCCGACGGACGTGCCAGCTACGAATGCTCAGCACCGATCTCCGCTGACTCTGACGACCGCGAGAACTACCGGAGGGACTTCAGCCTCTCGGACGCAACCCGTGCCCGGATCTTCGACCTGGCTGCGCAAGCCAAGTATTTCTCCGGAAAGGTCGACTCTGGCAAACAGAAACTGGCAAACACTGGCGCGAAGAAGCTGAGCTACAAAGACGGACAGCGGGATTTCACCGCCGCCTACAACTATTCGCCGCTCTCGGCCGTCCAGCAGCTGACGACTTTGTTTCAGAGCATCAGCGCAACCCTCGAGTTCGGTCGTCGCCTTGACCATCTTCATCGCTATCAGAAGCTTGCTCTCGACGACGAGTTGAAGCGCATGGAAGAGCAGGCACGCCACGGCGATCTCGTCGAACTGCAAGCCGTGAAGCCAATCCTGCAGGAAATCTATGCCGACAGCTCAGTGATCAACGTAGTGCGAGCGAGGGCCCAGCGAATCATCGAAATGGCCCCGGCCGCCGCCGCGGGCCGCTAATCTCCGCCGCCCACCGGCGGTTTGCGCACTTCCTGCGCGAGCGAGAGAGGGGCTAGATTTTACAACTCCCGCCCCGAAACCGTGCTCTAATAGCCATAGACGATTTGGGGGTCCCCATGTCCAAGCTCCTTCTTTCCCAATCCAGCAAGGTTTTTCTGATGGCCGCTGCCTTCGCGCTCCTGGCGTTGCCCGCTCTGGCTGCTTCGCAGGCCCGCATCGTTCGCCTAAGTGACGTCCAAGGCTCGGTTCAAATCGACAAGAACACCGGCTTGGGATTTGAGAGCGCCTTCCTCAACCTCCCGATTACGCAGGGCGCCCAGGTGAGGACCAAAGATCGCGGTCGCGCAGAAGTCGAGTTTGAAGACGGCAGCACACTGCGCCTGACCCCAAACACCACGGTTGAGTTCACCGCGCTCGGTCTGAGCGACTCCGGCAAGCGCATCTCGGGCATCAATCTCATCGAGGGCATGGCCTACGTCAACTGGCTGGGCAAGAACGGAGATCAATTCAACTTGAAGTTCTCTCGCGAGAGAATCTCCCTCGACCGCGCCGCGCATTTCCGCGTACAGACTTCGACGGAGGCCTCCAACCTAGCGGTATTCAAAGGCGATGTGGATGTAGAGGGTCCCTCCGGCAAACTCGTGGTCGAGAAAAAGAAAACGGCGACCTTCGTCGCCACGGACGACGATAAATACACCATCGCCAAAAACATTGAAGAAGCTCCGCTCGATTCCTGGGACAAAGAGGCCAGCGCCTACCACGACCAGTATGCGAAGAACAACCAGTCGCCGTATGGATACGGCGTCAGCGACCTGAATTATTACGGTTCGTATACCAATGTCCCCGGCTACGGAATGATGTGGCAGCCCTTCTTCACCGGAGTCGGCTGGGATCCCTTCATGAACGGCGCCTGGTCCTGGTACCCCGGCTACGGTTACATGTTTGCCTCAGCTTATCCTTGGGGATGGATGCCCTATCGTTACGGAAGCTGGATGTTTATCCCCTCAATGGGATGGATGTGGCAGCCCGGAGCGTGGAATACCTGGAATACAGTTCCGCGTTATGCGGGTACGCTGCCGGTGAATTTCCATCCACTTGCTCCGCCTGTGGCAGGGGGGACAACTTCGGCCGTGGTGGTGGGGCGCGTCGGAGCCGCCTCAACCTTGGCCTCTTCACGCATGGTCCTGAACGCCGGCTCGGCGGGGATGGGAATCCCGCGCGGCTCGCTGGATAATCTCCACCAACTCAATCACCAGGTGGCCAAGACCGGATTCGCGCGCGTGCAGCCAGCTCCACAGTTTTCGGCGACGGCCGCAAGAATTGCACCGTGGAGTTCACCTTCAGCAATATCTGCATCCGGGCCGACAGGCGCCGGTTCGGGCAGGGCCGAAGCCCGCGGCACGATGGCGGCTCCATCGTCCGGTCGGGTCGGCGGTGCACCGTCTGGACACGCCGCCGGTGGCAGTGGCGGACACCGCAACTAGGCTGGCCTTCACGAATGCCCACGTAGCGAATGTCCACGTAGCGACAGCCGCCTCGGCTGTCCCGCCAGGGCGAAGCCCGGCAGCTCCTAAGAGATCAGGAGACGACCACCCCCGCATACCCAACAACCATATCGCGATCCCCCGAAACATCCCCCGAAGTCGCATACTTCACTAGCTCAGCCGATTTCGCTCCCAATTGTCGCGCGGCCGTGAGCATCGCCACCGCAGGCCCAAAGCCGCACATGCTGATGTCCTGGTGCGTAATCACGTCGAAAAGCCCCCGTGGATCCAGAGTAAGAATTCTCTCGATTGCCCGGTGATCCTTCACCCGTGTCACCGCGTCCGACTCATAGTGATTCATGTCGCTGGAAGCCACAATTAAGACGGGCTCGTTCTGCGCCGCAACGACATCGCCCAAGGCTTTGCCCAGCTGTTCCAAAACTTCAAATTGGCTAGTCCCCAGCGCGATCGGCACGAAGCTGAGTTCCGGCTGGCGCAGCAACAGGAAGGGAAGCTCGACTTCCGCCGCGTGCTCCGCCCGATGCGCCGCCGAGTCCTCTTGCAGGGCAGGGAATCGCCGCTTCAAAGCTGCTGCCAGCTCGGCATCGATGGGAACATCGCCCAGCGGTGTCTGCCACGCACCGTCACTCATAACAGCCAGCGCGCGCCCCATGCCCGTATGGTTTGGGCACAGCACGATACATTGCCTCGGAACTTCCACGCGCGCAAATACCGCGCCCGCAACATGCCCGGAATACATATATCCCGCGTGCGGCGCAATGCATCCCATGGCTCGCACGGGAGGTTGGTTCGCAGAACTTGCTTGTGACAGATAGCCCCGCGCCTCGGCACGCAGTTCGTCGGGATCTCCAGGATAAAAACGTCCGGCAACCGCAGGATGACGCAACGTGGTAGTAGCCATGGCCCCTCCTCGCCCGCAACGGGACCGATACGGCTATGCTATGACTCGGCTTGTCCCTTGTGCAAGGCGCGGAAGATAGCCGCGCTCTCTTCCAGTTTCAGTGTCTCCGCCCGCGCCGTAGGCTTCACTTTGGCTTCGGCGAGCGCCCGCTTCAACTCGGGCCCTTCATACTTCGTCTTCAAGTTGTTCCACAAAGTCTTGCGTTTTTGACCAAATGACAACCGCAGGAAATCGATGAATCCATCTCCCGCCACTCCCAACTTTTCCTGTTGCGGATCGATAGTCAAACGCAACACCGTCGAGTGAACTTTTGGTGGAGGCACAAATGCCCCCGGCGGCAATGTGAACAGCTTCTCCACGCGCGCGTACAACTGCGCCGTCGCTGAGAGCATTCCATAATCGCGGCTGCCCGGCTCCGCCGCGATCCGGTCTGCAACCTCCCGCTGCACCATAATCACAATGGTGTCGAAGTACTTCGAAAATTCAAACAGCCGCAGCAGAATATCCGACGTAATGTAATAAGGAAGATTGCCCACCACCTTCACTGGCTGAGGCTTGAGTTCAATGCCCGGCCGGCTCAGCCCGGGCTTCGGCCCGAACAGCGAATCGAAGTCAATCGCCAGAACGTCCGCTTCAATCACTTCCACGTTTCGATCCATGCCAAATTTCAGCCGGAGTTGAGCGGCAAGCACACGGTCCAGTTCAACCGCGATCAACCGCCGCGCCCGCTTCGCCAGCATTGACGTTAGAATGCCACGCCCCGGCCCGATTTCCAGCACTGTACTCTGAGAGACATCTCCCAACGTGTCGACGACGCGCGCCGCCAGGTCTTCGCTTACCAGAAAGTGCTGTCCCAATTTAGGCTTGGTTCGCGGGCGGCGCGTAGATGCGACCTTTGGCACGTTGACCCTCACTGCCTCGGGAAGTAGACTTTGAAGTCGATCCTCGCATCCTAACTGTGGGACCCTCAGGGCTCCCGAGACATATTCATAATAGCGTGCGCCACGAAAATCGTCTCACGCTGCTGGAGGTTCCGCTCTCATGAACATCGTATTCGCCGCTTCGGAAGGTGTCCCATTTTCCAAAACTGGCGGGCTGGCCGATGTAGTCGGCGCCCTGCCCCGCGCCCTTGCCGCCTTGGGCCATCAGGTCAGCGTTTTCCTGCCGCGTTATCGCCAGACCAAGCTCACCGAACCTGCGACGGTAGTTCGCAGCGTCACCGTTCCCTTCGACGACCAGTACCGCTTCGCCTCGGTCGTAAGCGGAGGCAGTCTGCATGGCGTGCGGTTCTATTTCGTCGAGTACCCGCCCTACTTCGATCGCGACGCTCTCTACGGCACGCCCGCAGGGGATTATCCCGACAATGCCGAGCGCTTTGCCCTCTTCTCGCGCACCGTGCTGGAAGCCTCGAAGATCCTCGGTGTCCCCGACATTTTTCACTGTCACGACTGGCAGTCGGCGCTGGTACCCGTTCTTCTGCGCACCGTCTACTCCGAGGACCCAGCTTTCCAAAATGTCGGCACGGTCTTCACCATCCACAATATGGGCTACCAGGGACTGTTCCCTCCCGAAACTCTGCCCCTCCTCATGCTGCCGTGGGACCTCTTCACCATGTCGAAGATGGAATTCTTCGGCCAGGTCAACTTTCTCAAAGGCGCGCTCACCTATTCCGATTTCATCACTACGGTCAGCCGCAAATATAGCCAGGAAATTCAAACCGCCGAATACGGCTTCGGCCTGGAAGGCGTGCTCCGCGACCGGGCCTCCACAGTCACCGGAATTCTCAACGGAGTCGATTACGACGAGTGGAGTCCGCAGACCGACAAATTCATCGCAGCCAAGTATTCGCCTCAAGACCTGTCCGGCAAAGTAACGTGCAAGCAGGATCTGCTCGCGGCATTCGGCGTCAAGAATGCCGATCCAAAGCTTCCCGTCATCGGAATCGTCTCCCGCTTCGCCGCCCAGAAAGGCTTCGACCTGATCTCGCAAGTAGCTGACCGTCTGGCGCGGGAAGAAATGATTGTGGTCGCCCTCGGCGCGGGCGACAAGCCCTATGAAGAAATGTTCCTGCGCCTCAACAAACAGTTCCCCAACAAGATCGCCGTCAAGGTGGCCTATGACAACGCGATTGCCCACAAGATCGAAGCCGGCGCCGACATGTTCCTGATGCCGTCGCGCTACGAGCCTTGCGGCTTGAACCAGATCTACAGCTTGAAATACGGCACGGTTCCAATCGTCCGCGCCACCGGCGGCCTCGACGACACCATCGAACCGTGGGACGCGCGCACTGGGAAGGGAACTGGCTTCAAGTTCACCGAATATAATGGCGAATCGCTTCTGCTCACGATCAAGCACGCGCTCACAGCCTATCGTGACCAGACGTCGTGGAAGGCGCTCATGCGTAACGGCATGAACAAGGATTTCTCCTGGAACGCTTCCGCCCGCGAATACGGCAAAGTCTACGAACGCGTCCGCCAACTGCGAGGCGTTCCCGTGACGCCAGCGCCCGAAAAAGTTTTGGTGTAATGTAGCGACAGCCGCCTCGGCTGTCGCGCCATTCTTGAATAGCTCAGCGTGCTCTGCGACTTTCTTACCGATCTCGGCGGTCAAAAGGCTTTGCTCTCCACCTGAAAGCCACCCGCCACCGGCTGCTAGAATTCCCTCAGCATGGCTGCCGCCCAACAGCCCGCGTTCCCCCGCACCATCTTCCACGTTGACATGGACGCCTTCTTCGTGTCCGTGGAAGAGCTCTACGATCCGTCGCTGAAAGGCCAGGCTGTCGTGGTCGGAGGTCAGCGCCACGAGCGCGGAGTCGTCTCCGCCGCTTCTTATGCCGCCCGCAAATTCGGAGTGCACTCCGCCATGCCTCTGCGCACCGCCGCCAAGCTGTGTCCGCACGCCATCTTCGTCGACGGACATCCCGACCGCTATCGTGAATTTTCCCAAAAGGTCCACCAGGTCCTAGGCGCATTTTCACCGCAAGTGGAAATGGCCTCGATCGACGAAGCCTATCTCGATATGACCGGCACCGATCGCCTTCACGGTCCTCCGCTGAAGGCCGCGCACGCTTTGCATCAGCGCATGAAAGCCGAGACCAGCCTGAACTGCTCGGTTGGAATCGGAACTTCCCGGCTGATCGCGAAAGTTTCCTCGGCGCAGGCGAAGCCAAACGGCGTACTCTGGATCGTTCCCGGCGAAGAAGCCAAGTTCCTCGCCCCGCTCGACGTGCGCGAAATCCCGGGCGTCGGCAAAGTGATGGAGACTCATCTGCACGCGCTCGGAATCAAGAAAGTAGGAGACTTGGCTCGCCTAGACGAATCCGAACTCTCCGAGCGCTTCGGCAAATGGGGACTAGCCTTGGCTGGCAAGGCTCGCGGTGAAGATGCCGGCGGCTGGTTCGATTCCGAAGTGGGAGCCGACACCGAAGCCAAGTCCATCAGCCACGAGCACACTTACAACGAAGACACCGCTGACCCGAACCAGCTCGAAGCCACGTTGATGCGCCTTTCAGAAATGGTCGGCCGCCGCCTGCGCGAATCCGAATTTCACGCGCGCACCATTCAACTGAAACTTCGGTACAAAGATTTCACCACGCTAACGCGCGCCCATACGCTCGCGTCTCCCACGCAACTCGACACCGAGATCTTCGAACAGATACGTGCACTCTTCCGCAAGAACTGGAAAACAGGCATGCCCGTCCGCCTTCTAGGCGTGCACGCATCGTCGTTCACTGCGCAGCCCGATCAGATCAACCTGCTTGAAGGGAACCGCCAGCAGCGCTGGAAAGATGCGATGGCTGCGGCTGACCGCCTGCGTGACAAATTCGGCGAGTCCAGCGTAAGTCTGGCCGCGGGCATGCGCGGAACTTTCCGCGAGCGGACCCATGAGAATCCGGCAGGACTTCCCGGAAAAGGAAAGCCAAAATCTACCTAGCGGCGAATCCTAGCGAGTTTCGTTCTGTTCCCGAGATTGAATCTGGACTAGCGGAGCATTCTGGCTGACGAAGCGTATTCCCTTTTCCCATCGATTTAGTGCATCACCGTCCGATCGCAGTTTGCGTACAGCTGAGCCGACGTATAACGAAGTTTGCACCAGGTGTCCGACCTTGACAGGGCCGACGACCTTAACGTCGCGAATCCAGTGCAGCGCGCTGCTGATGCTGCATCCACACTGGCTGCAATCTGGAGTGCCGCCGAACACGCACGGCTCCACATGTGTGCGCAAGTCGGCAGAATAATTCGTAGACATCTTGGAGAACAGACATTCGTTCGGGCTCGCAGGCGGCGTCACAAAAGCCTTTCCCATGCCTTCCGGCAGCAGTAACTTGGGATACAAACGTCCCAACTGCGGAAGCTCTCGAGCTACGCGTTCCCGGTCCTCCGGAGTCAGCCGTTCCGCGCTCTCCTCCCCGATCTGCGGGCTGTACAGGCTCACCCAAATGTGATCGACCTCCGGCTGCGCATTCCAGAATGCGACGTATTCCTCCAAGTAAGATGGCCGCTCCAGCATGGGCCGCGTGATTACCCAGTGCACGTTGACCGATCTGCCGGCAATATTTTTGAGGATGCGCTCGTAGGTCGCCGGTTTGCGGCGCTCGTCATGATGTTCGGGAAGCCCGTCCACAGAAACGGCAACGCGCAAACGCGGAATTTCCATCCACTCCTGCGGTATCGCGATCACGCCGCTGGTCACCACCATCGTGAATACGTTCATCTTGCTCAGAGCGGGAAGTATGCGCGACAGTTCGCGATGGCGAACCATCGGCTCGCCGCCGACCAGCGACACGTGCAGCGGCCGGTGACGGCGCACCAGTTCCAGCACGCCTTCGACCAACGCATCGCCGCGAAAATCGCTGAGTTCGCGCAGCGTGGTCTCTCCACCCAAGTGGCCATCGCCATACGCATAACAACCCGGGCAGCTCAGCGGACACTCCCGTGTAATCTCGATCGACAACATGGGAACATGTCCGTTGAGCACACGCCACCATGCTCTCGCCAAATCGCGCGGAGTAAGACTGGAACCAGACTGCACTGCTGACATGTGAAGCTTAGATGCGCCAAGTCGAATGAAGGGTTCTCCTCCGACCCTGAAAGTTCTCCGCCAAGACCCGGAAGTTCTTCGCACTGTTGTTTTTTTCAACTGAATAGTTTTCAACGGAATATAAGGCAGGCACACCGCACTGCAATCTCCCCTGTCAGCGATCTTCGCGGGTAAAAGCTTTTGATTCAGTTTCGTGCCTGCTTTGACTTTCGCACTCGCACCCACCTACCATCGAAGGTCCTTCGCCTAACTGAGGTCCAACCGTGGCGCACTCTTCATCGGAATCGGTGATTACCGATACGGTGGTCTCCTTTCTCAAGAACGTTCCTCCGTTCCAATTTCTTTCGGTGCGCGAACTTTGCCGCTTGGCGACGACCATGACCCTGGAATTCTTTCCCAAAGATACGGTCATCGTCAGCGCCGGCCATCCTGCCTCGGAATCGCTCTACATCGTGCACAAAGGTGGCGTCAAACTGGCCCTGCGATCACAAGTAGGCAAGCAAATCGTGCTCGACAAGCGCAGCGAGGGCGAAATTTTCGGCCTTCTTTCGGTGATGAGCAAGGATCTCGCTCGTCTCGATGTTGTCGCCATCGAAGACACTCTCTGTTACCGCGTCCCGGCAGAGCAGGTGCAAAAGCTCATTTCTTCCAATGCCGAAGTCTCGACCTTTCTGTTGCGAACCTCCGTCACTCGCTACATGGACCGCAGCCTGCAGGAACTTCGCACTCAGACCGGGCTCATGGGCGACACCGAGCGCCTCCTGTATTCACTCTCTGTAAGCGATGTCCCCAGTTCGCCTCCGCTGCTTTGCCAGCAGAACACAACCATTCGCGAAGCCGCGCAAATGCTTGCCCATGCGAAGGCCACGTCGGTGTTCGTTACCGATGTGAGTGGGTCGGCCGTCGGCATCGTTACTGATCGCGATTTTGCCCAGAAGGTGGTGGCGCAGGCATTGCCTCTCGATCGAGCCGTGACCGAAGTCATGAGTTCGCCGGTTGTCGCTGTGGAAGCTAGCGAACGTCTGTTCCGTGCTTTGCTCGCCATGGTGAGCCGCAACATTCATCACGTCCTGGTCACGCAGCGGGGAACTCCCACCGGCGTGCTTACCGCTCACGACCTGATGGTCTTGCAAGGCAAGTCTCCGCTCAACGTCGTGCGATTCATCGAGGCGCAAACCAGCGTGCAGGATTTGGCCAAAGCGAATCAGCGCATCAGCGGCCTTTTGCCACTCTTGCTGAGGGAGGGCGCGAAGGCCAGTCACGTCACCCGCGTGGTTGCGGAGATGAACGACCGCCTTATCGTAAAGATTCTGCAATTCGCCGAAGCCAAACTCGGACCTCCTCCTGTTCCGTATTGCTGGGTCGTGCTGGGTAGTGAAGGCCGCCGCGAACAGACTTTCAAAACCGATCAGGACAATGCGCTCCTCTATGCCGACTCGGAAGATCAAGCGAGCGCCCGCGAATACTTCGCTCAACTCACTGCATTTGCGCAGGACGCCTTGCTGACCTGCGGTTATCCAATTTGTCCCGGCAATTACATGGCGAGCAATCCGCTCTGGCGTCAGCCGCTTCAGGCGTGGATGACCCTTTTTCACGAGTGGATCACGCAAGCTGAACTTCACGGTACCGAAGACGCTCTCATCTTCCTCGACATGCGGCCGGTGGCGGGCGACTTCTCCCTCTATCAGGCGCTCGCCGCGAAGAATCGCGAATGGCTGAAAGATGCTGGGATGTTCAAGTCCGTGCTGGCCTGCATTTCGACCACGCACAAGCCTCCGCTGGGATTCTTCCGCAATTTTGTCTTGGAGCGCAGCGGTGAGCACAAAGATCAGCTTGATCTCAAGCTCTTCGGCACGGGTCCGATCGTTGACGCTGCTCGAGTGTTTGCCCTCGATGCGGGAATCGAGCATACCAATACCGCGGACCGCCTTTCCACACTCTCGACTGCCCCGGACAGGGATCCGACGATTTTTCAAGATATGCAGGAAGCCTTCGAGTTCCTCACCTTGCTGCGCCTGGAATGCCAGCTTCGCCAGGTGCGCGAGGGCAAAGAACTGGGCAACTACCTCAGTCCCGATAGCCTCACGCAGCTGCAAAGAAGCCTGCTCAAGGAGGCATTCCGCGCCGCGGCGCGCGCGCAGGCTTTGATCGAAGAAAGATTCCGGACCGCCATCTGGTCCCAGTTGGGTAGATGAATGCCGGGTTGGTGGAAGCACGAGTCTCAATCCTCGGAGGCGCTTTCCCAGGACAGCGCACTCGACTCATTGCGCTACGTCGTTCTCGACACGGAGTTGACCTCGCTCGACTCTCGCACGAACCGTTTGCTTTCCGTCGGTGCAATCGCCATGCAAGGCGCGAGTATCCAACTGGGAAACCAGTTCTACCGCGTGCTTAATCCCAGCGTATCGATTCCCCCGGAGAGCGTCGTCATTCACAGACTTCGCGTGGAAGACGTTGCCGGTGGCGAACCGCCAAGGCAGTGTCTCGATGACCTCTGTCAATTCATCGAAGGGGCGGTGCTGGTCGGACATTTTGTAGACATCGACTTGAATATCCTGAGAAAAGAAATGGGTCAAACGGGGCGTAAGCTCAACAATCCTGCCATCGACACGGCACGAGTTCATCACTGGATTCTGCGGCACGGTCCCTATTCCGAGGATTTGTCGATGCAACTCGAGAAGATGGACCTCCCGACGCTGGCGAAGTTTTACAGTCTTGAAGCGCAAGATGCGCATCACGCGCTGAGTGATGCGTTCCTCACGGCTCGGATATGGCAGAAGATGCTCTACGCTCTGAAGGCAAAGGGTGTCCGGAATTTGCGGAAACTGCTGAGCATTGGCGGAGCGTGAAAAGCCTTTAATCGCAAAGGTCGCTGAGAAGTCTCGCGGAACACGCCGATAAAGCCGGCAAATTCTCATCTGCGAACTCCGCGCGGTTCTCTCAGCGAACTCTGCAGTTATAGGCTTTTGCAACTCCGGTGACTAGGGTATTTGCAGCCCGCTCGTCGGGCATCACAATCAGCTAGGATAGTTGTAAGGACATTGGATGCCGAACCAGGCTGTAACGAAATCCGCTGTAAGAACCTCTGCGGTCGCGCTGTTTGCGCGCAATTTCTTCAAACATCCCTCGATGCTCGGTTCGGTGGTGCCAAGTTCTCCGTTCCTGGTAAAGCGTCTGATGTCAGAGATCGACTGGGATGGTGCGCGGGTGTTGGTCGAATTCGGCCCAGGCGTCGGCACCATTACGCGGGAAATCCTCAAGCGTATGCGGTCGGATGCGGTGCTGTTGGTGATTGAACTCAACGAAGAATTCGTGGAGTACCTCAACTCGACCCTGCGCGACCCGCGCATTCGCGTGATTCACGGCTCGGCGAAGCACGTGCGACGCATTCTTGCCGAACACGGCCTGGCGCGCGCCGACGCCATCATTTCCAGCATTCCCTACAGTCTTCTTCCAGAGACGCTGCGGCAGGAGATTGTCGCCGAATCGCGGCACGCGCTAAAGACGCAAGGTTCGTTGCTGATCTTTCAGTACAATCGCACCCTACTGCCTTACCTCAAGTCCAGCTTCAGTTCGGTTCGACTTAACTTCCATTTGTTAAACATTCTGCCAGTGCTGATCTTTCACTGCACGCCTTGAGGATGTCGTTGGTCGCCGGTCGCTCGGCTGGCTTTGGATTCGCGCCTTAGATACCCCAATCTGCATCCCAAGCCAGCCCATGATTAGCAAGCTTTCCTTCGCGATCTCCGCGTCGTTTTCTCCGCAAACTTTGCGGTCAAAGGCTTGGCCTTAGGCCGGCACAGTTTTTGAGCGCACAAAACCTCCGGTGGCTCGGAGGTTTATATTTCGGGCAATTCCAGGAAGCTATTGCTTTAGCGGAGGTTTGTCAGGACCTTGCGCCGGTTCCGTCTTCGCCTTCTTGGCGACAGGTGCTTTCTTGGTTGCGTTCTTCGCTGCAGGCTTGCTCGACGTGCCGGCGTGCGACTGCGAGTTCTGGTCCTTGTTTGCCGTGACCGGCTTTCCGCTAACCTGCTTCGCCGACACAGGTTTTAGCTGCGCGCTTGCTGGCTTAGCCTGTTTGGAGGATGCTGTGGTCTTGGCCGGCTTTGCATTCTTGCTAGCGTCATTGTGATGGCGCCAGAACGCGACTTTTGAAAGCCGGCTGTGCTGCTGCGTGTCTTTGCCCGGATCTTTTGCGGAATTCTTCGCCGCAGCCTGCGCCATCGTCATCGCGCTTAATAGCAGTACGCTGATGCCGAGGGTCAACATAGTTCTGGTTGTTCTACGCATAAGGCCTCCGTGTTTGGGCCATTGTGCTGCGCTTAACACGGACTCACAAGTGACGAAAGGGAACAGCCGTTGGGGAATTGGGGTGCCGCGAGACCGATCTCCAATCGCGTGGATACCCGGCATAGGGGTGGCATCAAAAATAACCGGGGCTGTCTTACGCAATTGCTGGCCGCGCCGGATGCGCACCGTGATCGTGTTTATCTGGCTTTTAGGTTCTTCCCGCCCTTGATTAAAGCCTTGAGACCCTCGCTCGACCCTTCCGGATCTACTATCCAGATCCGCAGGGATAAATCCCACTCACGCTAAACCTGGAGCCGAAGGCCGAAGGCGGGAAGCCCATGCCTGAATCTCCCGGTGTGATCCTCGTCACATCCGGCCCCGCGAGGGGTAGAATAAACTCCTGCGATCTCGTGCTATGGTTTACGGCACGTAATAACAATTCCTCCGCGTTGAGGTTTTCAACATGGCCGATAAAGCCGTCGTCGATACACAGGCTCCCAACATTGATTCCATTCTGAACGAGCAGCGCAAGTTCGAGCCTCCCTCCGAATTTGCCAAGCAAGCCCACATCAAAACTCTTGATGAATACGAGCATCTTTATAAGGAATCCATCGACGACCCCGATAAATTCTGGTCGCGCATTGCCGGCGAATTGCACTGGTTCAAGAAGTGGGACAAGGTTTTGGAATGGAATTGCCCGTGGGCAAAGTGGTTTGTCGGCGGCCAGTTTAATCTCTCCTACAACTGTCTGGACCGGCACGTCGATACCTGGCGCAAAAATAAGGCCGCGATCGTTTGGGAGAGCGAGCCCGGCGAGGTTCGCACCCTTACCTACCAGCAACTGCATCGCGAAGTGCAGAAGTTCGCCAATGTTTTGAAATCCCTGGGCGTAAAGAAAGGCGATCGCGTCGCTATTTACATGGGCATGACGCCGGAGCTGCCCATTGCGATGCTGGCCTGCGCGCGCATTGGGGCGCCGCACACGATCGTCTTTGGCGGATTTTCTTCGAACGCGCTGGTTGACCGCATTCATGATTCGCAGGCGTCGGCGGTGATCACCCAGGATGGATCGTATCGCCGGGGCGGCGAAGTGAAATTATTCCCCGCCGTGGAGGAAGCCCTGAAGTCATGCCCCAGCGTGAAGCACGTCATCATTTACAAGCGCACGGGAACTGCGATCAACATGCAGGCGGGTCGCGATCATTGGTGGCACGAGCTCATGGCGAAGGCTTCCGACGTTTGCCCCGCGGAGCCGCTGGACGCGGAGCATCCGCTTTACATCCTCTATACCTCCGGAACCACCGGCAAGCCGAAAGGTGTGGTGCACACCACAGCCGGATATTCCGTGGGCACTTACCTGACTACAAAGTGGGTGTTCGATCTAAAGGAACAAGATACCTACTGGTGCACCGCCGACATCGGATGGGTGACGGGGCATAGCTACATCGTTTACGGGCCGTTGCAAAACGGCGCCACCAGCCTGATGTATGAGGGCGCTCCGAATTTTCCCGAGCCCGACCGCTTCTGGTCGATCATCGAGCGACACAAAGTGAACGTTTTTTATACGGCGCCGACGGCGATCCGTACGTTTATTAAATGGGGCGACGAGTGGCCGAAGAAGCACGACATGAGCAGCCTGCGCCTATTGGGCACTGTGGGCGAGCCCATCAATCCTGAGGCCTGGATGTGGTATCGCGAAACCATCGGCGGCGATCGTTGCCCGATTGTCGACACCTGGTGGCAGACCGAGACGGGACAGATCATGATCACGCCGCTTCCGGGCGCGATCGCGGCCAAGCCTGGGTCGGCTACACGGCCGTTCCCTGGTGTGGTGCCTGAAATCGTTACCATGGAAGGCAAGCCTGTGCCGGCCGGCTCCGGAGGATTTCTGGTTATCAAGCGGCCATGGCCGGCAATGCTGCGCACGGTATACGGCGATCCCGACCGCTACGTCAAGAATTACTGGTCGCAAATTCCGGGAATGTATTTCACCGGAGACGGTGCGCGAAGAGATAAGGACGGATATTTCTGGATCATGGGGCGCGTTGACGATGTGCTCAACGTCAGCGGACATCGCCTGAGCACAATGGAAGTGGAGAGCGCGCTGGTGGCGCATCCGGCGGTCGCCGAGGCCGCGGTGGTGGGGCGTCCCGACGATTTGAAAGGGCAGGCGATCTCCGCATTTGTTACGCTCGAGCAGGGAAGACAGCCCACGGCAGAACTCAAGGAAGAGTTGCGGAAGTGGGTGGCGAAGGAAATCGGGGCGCTGGCAAAGCCGGATGATATCCGCTTCACCGACACGTTGCCGAAGACGCGCAGCGGCAAGATCATGCGGCGGCTGCTGAGGGAGTTGGCAACAAGTGGGAACGTGAAGGGCGATACTACGACTCTCGAAGATTTCGGAGTGATTGCGAAATTGCAGGAGCAGGACGAAGTTTAGCCGTTTACCCGGAAGTCAAGACGCCAATCCTAACGTCGCACACACACGGGACGTTAGGATTGGGCGCTCGGATGGAATTATTGGCTTAACTTGATTGCCAGCTGGCGCTCAGGCTGTGTCATCTCACTCCACAGCTTTTGCAGGTCGGTTTGAATCGCCTGATTGTCAGGTTCTTTCCGCAGCGCCATCGCGAACCAACGATACGCCGTCGGCAGATCGTGCGGTGTGCACAATCCCGCTGAGTATAGGGCACCCATTTCAACCATGGCCTTGGGATTGGCTTGCGCAGCCGCAGGCTTCAGCAGGCGCATCCCTCGTTCGCAATCCTGAGTCACGCCCCGTCCATAAATGTATTTCTGCGCTTCGCTGACCGGATCGGACGGAGTTGACGACACGCCCGCATGCGGCTTGGGTGCAGGCGCGGGCTTTTTGGGCTTCGGTGGCGGCGCTGGCGTGGCATCACTTGCGTCTGGCGCAGATTCCTTGGCAGGTTCTTTCGCAGCCTCTGCAGGTGCCGCGGCCGCGGAATCGGGCGAGGCATTCGAGGTGTCGCTCGAAGCCTTGGTTGCATCTCCGGTTGCAGGTGCTGCATTGGCGGGTGGATTTCCGCCGTCGGGTGTCGACGCCGGGCTGGTTGCGGCTGGAGGTGCCGACGTAGAAGAAGAATCCGGCGCAGGCTGTTGCGGTGCTCCTTGCGCTGCAGGCTGGGCAGGCGTTGTGTTCGATGGCGTTGCTGATGCTCCCGCAGGCGCGTTGGCATCTGGTGATGGCGCAGTCGCAGGAGAAGCGGTATCCGTCCCATCCGAATTTTGCGCGGTGGCTGCAGGCTTGCTCGGGCTCAAGTGCAGCCAGGGTATCCCTTGATTCTTCCAGCGCAAATAGCCAAAGCCTACCGCCAATGCCAACGCCAACAAAATCAGAAAAACTTTTCCTGCCCCCCCACCTCGGTGTTCGTCCTCATCTTCGAGCAGATAGTCGAGGTTACCCGAGCGCGAATGCGGATCTGTGCTGAGGCTAGCGCGCTTGCGCGAAGAAGGCGGATCGTTCAATCCCAGAAACGATGGGCCGCTGATGGTGGGCGGATCTTGCGGCAGTGGCATTGATGCTCGAGGCGGCGCCGCCTGGGGCCTTGTAATCACGGGCGCTGCAGTCGAGGAAGGCGCGGTCGATCGCGTCGTGGTGGTTGGAGCCGACGACGCGACCGCGACGGGCGCAGCAACACCGGCCGGCGTGGAAGTAACCGCCGCGGGCGTTGCGAGCAACTTTGCTCCGCACATCCCGCAGAACCGGTTCTCCTCCGAATTCTCATTCCCGCAACGAGGGCAGCGCACCTATCCTCCTGAACTGTATCTATATAGCTTACGATATCTTGAAGGTTCGATGCATCACGGAGAAAGTGGGGTACCTGAAAAATGACCTTTAAGCGCACGCGAAGAAAGAACTTATGAAGCCTGTCGAGGTTGCTGAGACGAAGCGCGGCCATCCCATAGGCAATTTCTATGTCAGCGTGCAAGGGCATCGCCTGGAAGTGCAGCGCATTGCCGGCAGCCGTGGGTCGGCCACAGAACTCGTTCTTCTTCACGAAGGGCTGGGATCGGTTTCGCATTGGAAAGATTTTCCCGCTCGCATTGCCGAGGCCACCGGATCGCCCGTGACCGTCTATTCGCGCTACGGCTGCGGCAACTCGGACCTTCTTGCCGCGCCGCGCGGCGTTGGCTACATGCACGACGAAGCGCTGCGCGTGCTCCCCGACCTGCTGGCGCAGCTGCAAATCAATGATCCAATCCTCATCGGCCACAGTGACGGTGCGTCGATCGCTCTGATTTATGCCGGGACCCATGACCGCGTGCGCGGCCTGGTGCTTCTGGCTCCGCACGTCTTCGTCGAGGACCTGAGCGTGGCCAGCATCGCCGAAGCGAAGACAAGTTTCGAGACCACCGACTTGCCGGAAAGACTGGCTCGCCATCACCGCGACGCCGCGCGCACGTTCTGGGGATGGAATAACATTTGGCTCCATCCTGACTTCAGGCGCTGGAATATTGAAGAATTTCTGCCGCGCATTACTTGCCCGATTCTCGCCGTCCAGGGACTGGACGATCAATACGGCACCATGGCGCAAGTGCAGGCGCTTTCCCGGCAGGCGCGCGGACCGGTAGAAATCCTTCCTCTGGAGGAATGCCGGCATTCCCCGCAACGCGATCAGGCAGACGCGACGCTGGCCGCGATTGCAAAATTCGTGAAACGAATCGAGGAACAAATCGGAACGTGATGGAGTCTGAGTATTCTGGGAGTCCGCGTTTCTAATCTCATTCGGAGGTCCGCATGGCATCGCGCTTGGCAGCGTCGTGTGTGTTCTTGATTTGCGTTATGTCGTTCGCGGCTGGTCAGGCCGTGCCTCAACGCGTTCGCGTCTCGGAAAGCATCGGACAAGCTTTCATCGTCAAGAAGGTCGATCCCGTTTATCCTCCGCTGGCGCGGCAGGCTCGTATTCAAGGCAGCGTCATCCTGCAGGTGCGCATCAACAAATCCGGAGATGTCGAGAGTGTGCAGTTGTTCAGTGGACATCCGATGCTGGCGCCAGCCGCCATCGATGCCGTGAAGCAATGGAAGTACAAGCCTTATTTACTAAACGGCGAACCAGTCGAGGTGGAAACTCGAGTGACGGTGAACTTCACTCTCGCGGGGGAGCGCCCGCCAGAAGGAGTCGTAGGTGATGCGCCCGGAGGAATTCCGCCCGATGCGCCGGGTGGGGTTATGTCTAGCAGCCCCGTGCGCCCTGGAGTGGTGCGCGTATCGCAAGGTGTGATGGAGGGTCTTGTGGTCGCCAAGGTGCCTCCTGAATATCCAGCGGATGCCAAGGCACAAAAAGTTCAGGGCGTGGTCGTGCTAAGGGTCATCATTGACAGGGAGGGGAATGTTTCCGAAATTCAATTGATCAGCGGACAGCCCCTACTCGCGACGGCCGCGCTCGACGCGGTCAAGCAATGGAAGTATCGGCCATACCTGTTGAACGGCTCGCCGGTTGAAGTAGAAACCCAAATTCAGGTGAACTTTACTCTGCGTCAGGGGTCATGACTTCCCAGTGGCGTGCCGTGCCAATGGCGGCAGCGCCCCTTCCGCGGCTCAGGGCAGTCGCGCTTGTTAGCCGTGATCCTACTTGGTCATGGTGCGAGGAGCCGTCGGTATTGGCGTCGGTGCCGGCGGCGCGGTCGTCGCCGTCAAAATATTTTTCGCCGACGGTGGAAGCTTGTCGGCATTGGCGCAGAGCAGGCTGACTTGCCACATCTGCGTGGGCGAGAGCTGTTTTTCGAATCCCGGCATGCCCGTCATGCGAATGCCGCCCGTAACTTTCCAATACGTTTCTTGGGGAGTGTCGTCGGTGACACCTTTGCCCTCCATGAGCTTGGGCGGTTTGGGGAACATCCCCAAGGAGATTGCGGTCGGCGGCTGGCTGGGCAGGCCGTGGCAGACGGCGCAATTGTCTTTGTATACTTGCGCCCCCGCTGCAAACGCGGCCTCATCGGCGGGGATCGGCGACGGCTTCGGCATCTCCTTACGCAGGCGCGCATGCAGCGCCAGTCCCGCCAGCATCTTTTCAAACGGCATTGGCGCGGACGCCGTTGCTACCGGCGCAGCTCCCGTGGAGAAATACATATAAACGCCCACCGGAATGACGATCAAGCCCACGATCAGACCCACTAGAAACTTGCCCATTCAGGAATCTCCTGTAGAGAATTTGTAAACCTTGAATACTAACAAAGCCGCGGAGGTTGCCCCTAAAGTCGTACAGTAAAAATCCGATGGTCGCAGTTAACCCCCATTAGTAGTTTTGAAGTTTTGCGGACCGGCGGTTCTGCGGGGGCTTACGAGTCACATCTGCGATGGTGAGGCGTAGTCAAGCCGCATCCGGGAGCGATCATGACAGGATGGTTGCGGTCGTCGATTTGCGGATTGGCGTTTCTACTGGCGATAACCTTCAGCCCCGCCAGCGCTGCGGCGTATTCGGTTTTAACGCACGAAGAGTTGATCGACCTGGCCTGGAACAGTTCCATACGTCCGCTGCTGCTCGCCCGTTTCCCTGGTGCCACCGACGCTCAACTCGTCGAGGCGCATGCCTATGCCTACGGTGGTTGCGCCATCCAGGACATGGGCTACTACCCGTTCGGCAAACGCATCTTCAGCGACTTGACGCATTACGTGCGCTCGGGCGATTTCGTCGCCTGGCTCTTTCGCAACGCGCGCACCATCAATGAATACGCGTTTGCCATTGGAGCTTTGTCGCACTACCTCGGCGACTCGATCGGTCACTTGGAGGCGATCAATCCCGCAACCGGTCTCGCATTCCCAAAATTAAGCCGCCGGTTCGGACCCGAAGTCACCTACGACGAGAGCCCGCACGGTCACATTCGAACGGAATTTGCCTTCGACGTTGAGGAACTGAAGGAACGGGCGTTCGCGCCGCCTGCATACCTGAGTCAGATTGGCTTGCAAACGCCCCGGAAGTTCCTGGCACAAGCCTTCATCGATACCTACGGGTTCGATGTTCTTGAAGTGCTGGGCCGAACCCGCCCTGCTCTGCGCAGCTATCGGACTTCCGTTCGGAGCTTTATTCCATCGTTTGCCGAAGCGGAGGTGGTGCTGCACGGACATCAATTTCCTCCTCCTCCGGACGATGACGCGTATCGCATTTTCGCCGAGCGCGTGGCTCGTACCAACTATGATCGCCGATGGAAGCACACCTACCGCGGGCCCGGGTTCAAATCGCATCTGCTGGCGATTGTGGTTTTCATTGTTCCGAAAATTGGTGCGGCTGCGGATTTGGCCATTAAGATTCCCAATCACGATACCCAGGAGTTGTATCTGCAAAGCGTGAACCATGCCGTAGAGGCATTTGATGCGGCGTTGAAAAAATTAGGCTCCGAGCCGAAAACCCTGATTGCTCTCCCGAACATCGATCTCGACACCGGACATCACGTGAAGCGCGGGGAATATCGCCGCACCGATCAAACCTATGCCAGGCTCCTCGAACGCCTAACGTCGGTGCAGGGGAGAACCATCCCCATCGACGTTCAACAGAATATCCTTACCTTCTACGCCATATCGAAAACGGCGCTCGACCCCACTCCCCGAGTGAGGGCACAGCTGGAAGTGTTGAAGGGCATGAAGACCGCGGATGGACTCAGGCCAGCGCCCGAGCCCGAAACCGAACCGACGCCCGCGCCCAAGAACTGATCGCCCGCGCGATGCTACACTCAGCATCGCCATGCTGACTCACCTGGAGTGCACTCGCTGCGGCGAACACTATCCCGTCGACCGCCCGCAAACTGTGTGTCCCAAAGACGCCGGCATTCTTTACGCCCGCTACGATCTGCCGACGATCAAGCGCGCGTTTTCTTCCGCGCGCCTGGCTGGACGAGCGCCCACCATGTGGCGCTACGACGCGGTTCTGCCCGATGTCAATCCCGTATCGCTGGGCGAAGGCTTTACGCCCATGTTGCCGAGCCGCGAATATCCTAACGTCTACATCAAAGACGAGGGCCTGAACCCAACCGGCTCATTCAAAGCGCGGGGGCTGTCTGCGTGCGTGACCATGGCTCGCCACTACGGCCTGAAAAAACTTGCGATTCCCTCCGCTGGAAACGCCGCCGGGGCGCTCGCCGCCTACAGCGCCGCTGCCGGCGTGGAGGCGCACATCTTTATGCCGAAAGATGTGCCCATGGCCAACCGCATTGAGTGCGACTACTACGGCGCACACGTTAATCTGGTGGACGGCCTGATCAGCGACTGCGCTCAAAGAGTCGCTGAGCTGAAAAAAGAAAGCTCGTGGCAAAAAGACGGATGGTTTGACGTGAGCACCACCAAAGAGCCCTATCGCGTCGAAGGCAAGAAGACCATGGGATACGAAGTCGCCGAGCAACTGGGCTGGAGAATTCCGCAGGGCATCATTTATCCCACGGGTGGCGGAGTTGGTCTGCTCGGCATGTGGAAGGCCTTCGAAGAAATGGAAACGCTGGGCTGGATCGGCTCTGAGCGCCCGAAAATGATCACGGTGCAAGCCGCGGGTTGCGCCCCCATCGTGAAAGCGTGGGATGAACACAAGCCGTCCGCGGAAATGTGGCCAAACGCTGCAACCTTGGCGGCCGGTCTGCGCGTTCCAAAACCATACGGCGATTATCTGATCCTCGATATTTTGAAAAAAAGCAAGGGCGCAGCCATCAGTGCGACCGATGAAGAAATTGTCGAAGCCACTCGCCACTGGGCAAAAGTTGAGGGCATCTTCGCCGCACCAGAGGGCGCGGCGTGCCTGGTCGCATATCGCAAACTCCGCGCGAATGGGTTTTTCAGACCCGAGGACACGGTAGTGCTTTTCAACACCGGCAGCGGTCTGAAATATCAAGATGTGCTAGACGCGAGTGTGGCGCGGGCGCCCTCGCCCGCGAAACCGGCACACGCAGTGAAGCCAGCAGCACGCCAAATCGGCGGAATAATCGGCCCATACTGAACTCGAGTAGTTCGCGGTCCTCTGTGTCCTCCGTGCCCTCTGTGGTTAAATAGTTTTCTACCCATGACCACGCGTCTCTACTACAACGATTCTTTCCTCTACGATTTCGATGCCGAAGTCCGCGAAGTCCTCGAGACGCCGCGTCCGGGGCTGGTTCTGGACCGCACCGCGTTTTATCCCACAAGCGGCGGCCAAATCTTCGACACGGGCTGGATCAGTTCCGACGCGAGCAAACTTCGCGTGACGGAGGTCGCCGATGCCGAAGACGGCAGAGTGGTCCACTATCTGGAAGCGCCGGTTGGAGACCTAAAGCCAGGAACGCGCGTGCATGGTCAGATCGATGCTGTCCGCCGTCGCGACCACATGCAGCAGCACTCCGGCCAGCACGTGCTCTCCGCCGCTTTCATCCGCCTGTTCAACATAAAGACGGTTTCGTTTCACATGGCCGACGATTACTGTTCCATCGATCTCGACACGCCCACGCTGACGAAGGAGCAAGTTGAATCGGCCGAGCGCCTGGCCAACGAAATCATTCTCGAGAACCGTCCGGTTGATATCCGCTTCGTGACTCGCGCCGAAGCCGAGAAGCTTGGCCTGCGCAAACTGCCGCCCGCCGAGCGCGACGAGCTGCGCATCATCGACATTCGCGATTTCGACCTGACGGCTTGCGGTGGTACCCACGTCTCGCAAACCGGGCAGATTGCCAGCGTCCTGCTGCGCAAGACCGAGAAAGTACGCCAGGGATGGCGGGTGGAATTCGTCGCCGGACTACGGGCAGTGGCGACAGCGCGACGCGACTTCACCACGCTCACCGAGACCGCCGCGCTTTTTTCCGCTCACATTTACGACGTCCCGCAGCAGGCTCGCAAGTCACTCGATGAAACCAGATCGCTGCGCAAGCAATACGAGCAATCACAAGAAGAGTTGGCTGCAACCTACGCCTCGGTACTGCTCGCAAGCGCCCGGGAAAGCCAAGGCCGAAGAATCGTCGTCCGCACGCTCTCGGACCGCGATCTGAACTTCTTGAAAATGCTTGCGCAGAAAGTGACTCGGCTTGCGCCTAACGTGGTTGCGCTGCTGGCGACGACTTCGCCGCAGCCGGCGCTGGTCTTCGCGCAATCGCCAGGCCAGTCGCTCGACATGGGCGTACTCATGAAAGAGCTCATGGCAAAGATCGGCGGCCGGGGCGGCGGCAGCAAGGATATGGCGCAGGGCGGCGTTCCGAAAGCGGAAGGGATCGAGACTACGCTGCAAGGCGTGGCGGCGACGCTCGCGGCTTGAGTGTTTCGCACCGCGAGCTTTCGCTCGACTGACAGCCGAGGCGGCTATCACTACATGGAATTACTACATGGACTATGCCGGTTGTTGCCGGCGGGACCGTTCCCACCAGACTTTGGGATCTTCGGGACGATTCAGCATGTTCGACAATTCCTGCTTGATCTCGCGCAGGCGGTTGGTGCGCAGCTCGAGAGCAGTTTGATCGACCGGATTGTGGCCGGCCTTTTCCGCGAGACGGGCGTTCAGGCTACGTAGGTCGGCGATTTCCTGACGAAGGCTGCTGAGGTGTTCCGTAATATAGGGCATCTCTTTCATCATACGCTCTATTTCTGCTAGTGCGGTTGAATTCCGCTTCCAACCTCAAGATTAGCGCAGTACGAAAGGTCAATAAGCGTCCAACTGCGTGGACACTGGGCAAATGGCCCGAATTCCGCAAGAAACGCCATCGCTCCCGGAAGTGTGGGATGATTCTTTTTGAGGGATGATTTGCGATGAGCGGCAAGGCGTGCGTCATCGGTGCGGGACCGAACGGGCTTGCGGCTGCCATAGTCCTGGCTCAAGCGGGGCTCCGGGTGGACGTGCTCGAGGCGGAGCCGACGGCTGGCGGAGCAGTGCGCACGCTGGAGTTAACGCTGCCTGGATTTCGGCACGACTTCGGATCGGCAGTCTACCCTTTGGGGGCAGGATCGCCATTTTTTTCCTCATTGCCTCTCAGCAATCACGGCCTGCAATGGATTCATTCTCCCGCAGCCTTGGCCCATCCCCTGGATGACGGCACCGCCGTGCTGTTGCAGCGGGACTTGAATGAAACCCGCGACTGGCTCGGACGCGACGGAGCGGCGTGGGACAACCTCATGCGACCATTCGTCGAGCGCTGGAACGAATTTGCTCCTGAGGTTCTTCGTCCGGTTTCTTTCTTTCCGCGACATCCCTGGCTGATGGCGCGGTTCGGAATGGTTGGTCTGCGATCGGCGGAAGCTGTCGCTGGCCGCTTTCATGAGCCGCGTACCCGCGCGTTATTTGCGGGAATGGCCGCGCACTCCTTCCTCAGCCTGGACGAGCCGCTGAGCGGGGCGTTTGGGATTTTGATGACCGTGCCTGCGCATGCGGTGGGTTGGCCGATTCCTCGCGGCGGGGCGCAGTCGCTCACCAATGCACTTTGCGCCCATCTTTCGACGTTGGGAGGCAACATTCGCACTTCGTCGCCGGTTGAAGATCTGGCAGCACTGGAAAACTACGATTTGTTTCTGTGCGACCTGACTCCGCGCCAACTGGTAAAGGTCGGCGGCAAAAAATTGTCTGAGAGTTACAAGCGCCAGTTGAGCCGCTACCGCTACGGGGCTGGCGTTTTCAAAGTGGATTACGCCCTCAGTGCAGCGATTCCCTGGAAAGCATCCGAGTGCTTGCGATCGGCGACGGTGCATCTGGGCGGAACCTTTGAGGAGATTGCCGCGTCGGAAAAAGCAGTGTGCAACGGACAGCACGCCGAGCGGCCGTTTGTGTTGCTGGCCCAGCCGAGTCTGTTTGACGCTACGCGGGCTCCGGCGGGCAAGCACACGGCTTGGGCATATTGCCATGTGCCGCACGGATCGAACGTCGACATGCTGCCGAAGCTCGAGGGTCAGATTGAGCGCTTCGCTCCCGGTTTCCGCGAATGCATTCTCGCACGCCGCATCTTTTCTCCTGCGGACTTGGAGAGCATGGACGCGAACCTCGTCGGAGGCGACATTTCAGGCGGGCTCATGGACCCTCGTCAAATCCTGTTCCGACCGACTCGTCGGCATTACGCGACCTCCTCGAGGGAGATTTACATTTGCTCGTCGTCAACGCCTCCGGGCGGAGGCGTCCATGGAATGTGCGGTTACCATGCCGCGAAAATGGCCCTGTCGAGGTCGACGTAGGGACAGCCGCCTCGGCTGTCCGGCATGCGGAAGCATGCCGGTTTTGATTGGGAGTGCCTTTGTTTTCTAGCGGACGGTCGATGGCGGCCCTCCTCCACATAAATCAAAGTCTGACAGCCGAGCCGGCTGTCGCTACGTGATCATTCGCGACGAGCGGGAGTCGGCCATTCGATGGCGTGGATAGTGCCATCGGCCTCGCGCTCCAGCGTGGGCGCATAGAGTCCCAGGAATTGGCGCCGCCACCAAAAACCTTCCTTGCGTTTCTCAGAGATGGCCGTAAACCAGTATTGCCACATGACAGCGCGCACCTGATGCGGAGGAACTCTCTCAAAGGGATTTCCTGCGAAAAGACTGAGAACGTCCACGTCATTGGAGAGCAACCGCACTTCAGTTCGCGGCACGATCGGGTAGTCTCGCCACGATCCCAACGAAGCGAACCAGAGATTCCAGTCGAATCGCGGCTGGTAGGGCGCGTAAATCCCCGGCGGCTTGTGAACGTCCTGAGGTTTGTAGCGAAACGGATAGGGCACCCAATTCGTTCCATCATCGGAACCCTGGAACTCAATCTCGTAGCGGCCGCGAGTCATGATGCCAAACAGTCCGTAGCGATTGGCGATGCGGAAGGGCTCGAGTGCCACAATCGGTGCAGTGGGCAGAGACATAGGGAAGAACCAAATCAACTCCGCAGCCGTGGCGTAGAAAACCCAGCTCAGCATGACGGCGCTCAGAGCCAGCTTCCCAATCTTGAACGACTGACGAAGGCTTCCCAACGTTTGTACGTCGCTCGGCGTCCCTCCCTGGATAAAGGATTTCTTCCATCGCTCCGGCAGGATGCGCAACAGGAAACGATCGTCCAGCAACAAGACTCCCAACGACAGCACAAGGTAGTTGAGGAACGTGTAATTCGCGGTGAGGATCACGCCCATCTCCCACGGCGTCACAATCAAGAAGCAGAGGATGCGCCAGCGGCGCGGCATGAACAGCATCCAAACCAATCCCAACTCCAGCGAGAGCGTGGCAAACGCAGTCGCGGCGTGAAACCGGTGGGGCAGATGCTGCATGTACCAGCCGATCCACGTAGGCAGCGGGCCATTCTGGTAGTACTCGTCCATGGCAGTGAAGTGCCGCCATTCCGGATCGCCGCCGGCAATTTTGGCGACACCGGACTGGAAGTAGATGCGGAACCATTCCCACTGCAGCAGGAACAGGCTGGCACGCGATGGCGGCGACGCACGGCCAAAGCCGGGCCGCAATCCGGGAGCCGCGAAGAAAAGCGAAATGAAGCCCGCTTCCAGCAGCATGCCATCCGACTGGTAGCCGGAAAAGTCTTGTGCGGCGCTCACGAACGACAGGAAGCAAACGAAGCAGATCGCCAGCATTCCGCGCGGCCAAATATTCAGCGTCAGCAAGATCGACGCGACCATGCCAACCCAGCACAAGGCGGTCAACATAAGCGAGCCGCTCGAAATCCAAAGCACGGTCGGCGCGAACCACAGGCCGCGACTGTGGCCCAGAGTATGCGCGACAGCCTGCAGGTATTCGTTAGCGGGGAGAATCCCTTGCGGGCCGATGAGCCCGCGGACCTGAAAGACAAGCGAGAAAAAGGCGGAAAAATAAATCCCGCCCAGCGCGCGTAGGAAAAGCCAGCGCGGAATCAGGCGATCGGTTGGGCCATGCTCCGAGTCGAACAGCCATCGGACGGCATGGGCGAACCGGTCCATTGCGTGCCCAATTATAGCGAGCCGAACTGCGCGCCGTTCCTCGCGAAGCCTGCGGCTACGCTGCGATCCGACGAACAGCCTTCCGCGCTTTCTCCGTCAAAGTGGGTTTGCCAACCGGAACGCTGGCTTCCCACGGCTCTTCAATTCCCATCAGGGCGAGCGCTCCGCCCGCCAGCGCCGCATTCTTCATGAACATGACCATGTTGTTCATGCGAGTCTGGGGATCCTCGTCGCGCCAGAAGTCGTGCATGATGGGCGAGACTCCCGCCAGAAAACCGAGCAGCGCCACGGCTCCAAGCTTGGGCTTGACGCCCAGCAAAATGCTTGCGCCGCCCACAAGCAGCGGCACGGCAGACAACGTCACCGCCAACTCCGGTTCGGGCACGCCCTTTGCGCGCGCATATGCGGCCATCGACTTGCGGTCCTTAAGATGGCCGATGCCGCTGTAAATAAAAAATCCGCCGAATATCAGGCGACCGATAAGAAAGGGGGTCTTCATCTCAAATTCCTCCGCGTAATTGTTGATAGTGAGTGCGCGTAGTTGGGATGAGGAAAGCGCAAGCTCGGTTGGCGGGGAAGAACTTACTCTCCGCCTTAACCCGCTCCTTCCCGTGTGGGAAATTCGGGGCAGATGGGACGTTTCCACATTAATCGGCTATAGCGGGTGGCTCGGGACAATCGTATCTTCCGAGACTTGAGGGTGCCCCGTTCAAGCTCAGCTTGAGCGGGGCTTTTCTGTCGGCCCCCGTACGGTCGCGCAACCGACAGAGGCTGCCCCACCCTGCGCGATGTTCGCAGGGTGGGCACGATGCTGCTGGCGTCTTGAGCCTTTGATCTTCGGACCTGCATCTTCCGGACTCGGAATCTCCTGCTGCCATTGGCTCGAATGCCCAGCCTTCGAAAAACGCGAAGGCTGGGGCAGCCGCTCTCGGAGTGGTACGAGCAAAAAACAAAGGTGGGCCAGCCCCCATAGGGAATGAAACCCGGGGAGAGACGAGACCTTCCCCGATTTTCCGAAGGGCGGATAGCAGGTTCGCTATCCGCCCTCGTTTTGTGCAAGCAGCAGAACTACTGGCCCAATGCCGCGGCTGTAGTCGTGGCCTTGGCCACCTGTTTTTCAGTTTTATGCGCCGGCCCGATGAATTCCAGCGTCATGCCAAGTTCAGGTAGTTGCATGGCCGTGGCGTAGCTCCCGTCCGGGGTGACTTCGAGGACGAGCCGGCTCAGATCAGTCGACTTGGCGTCTCCAGTGGAAGCCACCAGCAGCAAATACCCGGCACGAACCCCGTCGAGTTTGGTCAGGCGCAGCATGCGAGAAGGAGTGTCGGGATCGAAGGAGAATGCATATTCTCCTGCGGGAACTTTGGTGGTTCCGAAGTGAACATCGTGCGTGAGCGTGAACTTACCGCGCGCCTCCTGGGCGGAAGCCAGGCTGGGCACCAAGCTCAGAGTGGTCAACGCCAGCAGCGTGGCATATGCAAATTTACGAATCGAAGTCATGGGAATCTCCTTTTGCTCTTTCTGCGTGTGCGCGAAGAGCGGGTCTGAAGAGCACACTGCCCGCGTAAGGCCGGGCGTGTGGGCTCAGATTTTTGTGGAGATCAACGGGGTCAGAAGATTTGCATGCCGCTGCAGGGCTGCTTGCAAACATCAACTTCGCGGGAACCAGCTGCAGAGCCGGCTGCGAAGTGAAATCATTGTGAACGAATGCAGTTCGCGAGTCCAATTCAAAGAAATGATCAGCGGGATTCGTGCGGAGCCGCGTAGCGACAGCCGCCTTGGCTGTCCATATCTTTTCCCAGCGACCGTCGCGATCGCTGCCGCTCAAGGACCAAGCCGCCCAGTTGAAGCACGTTTCTACACGTCTGGCCGCGCAGGTTTGCAGAACTCCCATGCAATACGAGAACACGTAAGGTTTGCACATTCATCCTGATACCGACTGAGGAAGCGGGCGCGCTGGCCCACCCAACCGACGGAGGCTGCCCCACCCTGCGCGATGTTCGCAGGGTGGGCACGATGCTGCCGGCGTCTTGAGCCTTTGATCTTCGGACCTGCATCTTCCGGACTCGGAATCTCCTGCTCCCATTGGCCGGAATGCCCAGCCTTCGAAAACCGCGAAGGCTGGGGCAGCCGCTCTCGGCGCAGTACGAGCAAAAAACAAAGGTGGGCCAGCCAGCCTCGCTTGGCAGGGAAGAACTTACTCTCCGCCACCCGCGCCTCGCCGGCCCTCACGGTATTGCGATAACCAATCTCAAAACGTACTCTCAGCGTCCTCTACCCAAAACCTGTCAAGACGATCAATAAGCGAAAGTCCGCGCAACCAAAACAAACAGAAGGGAAAATAAAGACAGAATTTGTTCCGTTTTACCCCATCCAAAATGCTATTCTGGATATATAGACTGAAATCAAAGGCGCAGCCTCCGGGCTTGCGCCTTTCTATTTCCCACCATGGCCAAACGGTCGCGACGCCCAACTCCTCCCGCGTCGCGCCCGAACCCTGCCCGCCAGCGCGAGCTCAACACCAAGCGCCGCGGAGAACTCGCCGAACTCGCCTTCACCCTCAAAGCCGCCCGCCTCGGCTTCGGAGTCTCCCGGCCCTTCGGCGACAGCGAACGCTACGATGCCATCGTCGACGCCCGCGACCTCACCCCCAACCGCAGGCGCCCCGAAGCCGCCAACTGGAAGCCCATCTGTCCCGCATTCCCCATCCTCCGCCGTGGCGCCAGCCCTCGCCGGTGTCCGCACGATCCCACGCCGCCGCTCTGGCGCGTCCAGGTGAAGTGCTCCACCCAGATCGAAAACGGCATGTACCACCTCAACGCCCACCGCCGCACCGGAGGCCGCGCCGTCCCCTATCTCCCCGGCGAAATCGACTTCCTCGCCGCTTACATCATCCCCGAAGACACCTGGTACCTCATTCCTCTCCAGGCCTTCCTCGGATCCACCAGCCTCCTGTTCCGCCGCCGAGCCGACCGCAAGCCCGGCCTCTACGACGCCTACCGCGAAGCCTGGCACCTCCTCCGCCCATCGTGATGCGTGTGTGGGGACAGCTGCCCTCGGCTGAAACTCCGGGCGGTTGGCTCCGGACAATCGTATCTTCCGAGCCTAGGGGGTGCCCCGTTCAAGCTCAGCTTGAGCGGGGCTTTTCCGTCGCCCCCCCACGGTCGCGGTCAGGAATACCCGGCCCGCTCCTTGGCGCGAGCTGTCCACTGCGACTCAATCTCGACGGCTCCCATCTCGCCAGTCGCGTAGTGACGAAAGCTGCTCCAGGGCCAGTCCTCGGGTTTGGCCACCAATCCGCGCTTGGCGCAAGACTTACCCCGAGGTTTTGACCGTTCCACCCGCCTGAAAACATTAAGTTAATCAGAGCAAACTCCCTGTCATTCCGACCGGAGCCGGAGCAAACGCGACGGCGGAGTGGAGGAACCTTGTGTTTCCCCGGGCTCACGATGCCCACGTAGGGACGGACGCATTCGTCCGTCCCCGCGCCTCGCGCCGAGTCCCGAAGGGACGGCTGACGATAGCCCGCCAGTTTTAAGGGCGGTTGGCCGGCGGTTGACGATCAATTTCGTGCCGTAGGCACGATTGAGATTACCGCCCAAGGGCTCAGGTGTCCTCGTGGGGCCCGCACCCGGATTTGTAAACGTGGGATGGCCTACGCAACCGACAGAGGCTGCCCCACCCTGCGCGATGTTCGCAGGGTGGGCACGATGCTGATTACATCTTGAGCCTATTGACCTTTGAGCCTGCCGTTGATCTTCCGGACTCAGAATCTCCTGCTCTCATCGGCCCGAATGCCCAGCCTTCGAAAACCGCGAAGGCTGGGGCAGCCGCTCTCGGAGTAGTACGAGCAAAAAACAAAGGTGGGCCAGCCAGCCCCCAAAGAGCGCGAAAGGATGGGCCACTCGCGAAGGGTTCTTTCTACCAAGAGACATCCGATCGCGGATGGTTCATAATCCATTTGCAAATCGAAAACCATGGCACCGATGCTCAACCCGGACATTCTGCGATGGGCTAGGGAGACGGCTGGGCTTTCCCTCGAAGAGGCAGCCCACGCAATCGAACTGAAGGAAGCGTACGGCACGTCTGGGCCCGAACGGCTAGAGGCGCTTGAAGCGGGCAAGGAAGAGCCTTCCCGACCATTGCTTTTGAGAATGGCGAAGGTATATCGGCGGTCGTTACTCGTCTTTTACCTTGAACACCGCCCGAAGACTGGTGACCGCGGCAAGGACTTTCGAACCCTTCCAGGGGGCGAGGAGCCACTGTACAACCCGGTCCTCGACGCGCTCCTTCGAGACATTCGAGGTCGGCAGGGCATCATCAAGTCTCTGCTCGAAGATTCCGAGGTTGAACGACTCCCCTTTATCGGATCTGCGACGGTGGACGTTCCCGTAACCACGCTGGCGGCACGGATCACCAAAGGGCTCAAATTCGACCTGAATAGTTTTCGTAAACAAGCCAAGATTGAGGAGGCGTTCGCGTACTTGCGTCTCAGAACGGAGGCCAGCCGAATTTTCGTCATGCTCCTCGGGAATTTAGGAAGCCACCACACCAACATCCCTGTTGACACGTTCCGCGGCTTTGCGTTGGCGGACGAGATCGCCCCGCTCGTAGTCATAAACGACAACGACGCCGTATCCGCTTGGAGCTTCACGACATTGCACGAAGTGGCCCACTTGTGGCTCGGTGCCACCGGGCTCAGCGGATCGGTGAGCGGACTGAAGATTGAACAATACTGTAGCGACGTTGCTGCGGAGATACTGCTGCCGCCAAATGAGCTTGAAGAGTTCGCTCGGGCTAGAACGCTCTCCTCAGACAAACTGGCGGAACGAGTCTCCCAATTTGCGGACAAGCGCAACATCAGCCGCGCGATGGTCGCCTACAGACTATTTCGAACCGGGGCTATCGCTGAAAAAACGTGGGACGACCTCCGAGAGAAATTCTACAAGGACTGGGTTGCTCACACAGAGCGCGAGGCACTCAAACAGAAAGGTCGCGAAGGTGGGCCGAGCTACTACGTCATTAGAAGGCATAAGATCGGTAAGGCGCTGCTTGCCTTAGCCAATCGCTCTCTCGGCGAAGGTCTCCTCACATACACCAAGGCGGCGAGACTACTCGGCGTGAAAGCGCGAAACGTGGAGCCCTTGCTCTCGGGTTCGTCGTCTAGCCGAGGAGGCGAGTCATGATTTACCTCCTCGACGCCAACATCCTCATAACGGCGGCGAACACATACTACGGAATCAGCCGCGTCCCAGAATTTTGGACCTGGTTACAGCATCAGGGGACTTCCGGGTTCATAAAGATTCCTGTCGAGATGTACGAAGAGGTCTTGGAGGGTCGCAAAGAAGATGACGAGTTGCTTGATTGGGTCAGGAATGACACCAATCGTACTGCCCTAGTATTCGATGAGGCGTCAAAGCCCGATTTGGTTCAGCGAGTCGTGAAAGAGGGATATGCGAGCGGCCTGACCGACGACGAAGTAGAGAAACTGGGGCGCGATCCCTTCCTGATCTCCTATGGGCTGGTTGATGGCAACCGTTGCATCGCCACTACTGAAGTATCGAAGCCTACGAAGACACGCCATAACCGACATATCCCGGACGTGTGCGCCACGTTGAAAGTGAGTTGTTGCGGACCATGGGAACTCAATAAACATCTCGGGTTCAAGACTGGATGGAAGGCATGAATAGCCCTTGGGGGCGGGCGCCGAAGCATGAGCCGCCTGGGGGAGATACAAGATGAGCGAATGGGAGAAATTTCTCAAAGACGTCGAGAAGGCCACGGAAGGAATCGACGAGCCATTCTTTCGAGGCCATCCGGATTCGAGTTGGACCCTCGTGCCCTCCCTCGGTCGCTACCGCTTCCACAAATGGTTTGAGAACAATCTTTACTATGACTTCTTAACCTACGGTGCGTCTTGGCTTCCTCACAGCATCGACTCGTGGGATACGCTGTTTATCATGAGGCACCATGGACTGCCAACTAGGCTGATCGACTGGACGCAGTCATTCTCAACAGCTCTCTATTTCGCGACCCGAGACTGTTCGAGCGACGCCGCGCTTTGGATACTTGACGCCTATGCCCTAAACAAGAGCACACTCGACGACGATTCAATTTTGCATCCTCAATCCGATCACGAGTATTACGACTATTTCATCGGCGAGCCTCGGAAGAAATTTCCAGCGAGGGCGCTGGCGATCCTTCCGAGCAAGGCCACGGACCGAGTCCTTGCCCAGCGGGGCGTTTTCACTATTCACAAGCACCGAGAGGAAGACCTGTACACCGTCTGTAAGAGCGCCCTCAAAAAGCTTGTTCTGCCCTCCGTCGCCGTCCAAGACGCGCGCAATTTCCTCAAGCTCGCAGGAACCAATGAGTTCACTCTTTTTCCCGGCCTCGACGGCCTTGCACGGTGGCTCCGCCTAGAGCACGAAGTAGACTTTGCCAAGAGACGAAAACCGCGCAAGGGGAAAAAATCTCGTAAGACTTGAGGAAAAATCGCAGTCCGACTAACGGTGCTCGCTAGGGCTAGATATGTCCCAGCGTCCGTCCCAAGACTTTGCGCTCGCTTCACCCGCGTGATATTCTCTAAGCGTCACATAGACAATCGATTAAGACAGGAGTGCACCAGGCAAGTGTTAGCCAGAGAGCACAAGAAATCCGTGATTGACCAGTACGGGACGCATCCCAGCGATACCGGCAGCCCTGAGGTCCAGATCGCGTTGCTGAGCGAACGCATTGGGCAGTTGACGGAACACTTCAAGACGCACCAGAAAGACCACGGCTCGCGCCGCGGCCTTCTCATGCTGGTCAGCAAGCGGCGTAGCTTGCTCGACTACCTTAAGAAATACGATACCGAGCGCTACAAAACCGTCATCACCAAACTCGGCATCCGCAAGTAATTGCTTGGCCCGGGGTGGATCAAAATCCCCACCCTCTTTCGCAAAGAACGCGAAAGAAGGATGGGGCACCCACTAGTGAGATCGCGCCTCCGGGCTATTTCTGGAAATCCGTCTCTGGAGAGACGGTCCAGCATCGAGGAAATCTCCACACGTGCGTTTTTCAAGCGCTGATCCCTCGCCTTATCCGGCACCGCACTTGTGCCCCGGCTGTCCTGCGTTTCGGCGGGAGCCCGGCTGCCTGTCTCATCTCAAAGGAATGAATATGAAACCAGAAGCAACTAGCGTTACAGTCAATCTCGCCGGCGGTAAACAAATCTCATTTGAAACTGGAAAGCTTGCGAAGCAGGCGCACGGCGCGGCCGTCGTCCGGCTCGGCGAAAACGTCGTGCTCGCCACCGCCGTCGCCAATCCCGAACCACGCGAGGGCATCGATTTCTTTCCCCTCACCGTCGATTACCGCGAGTACACCTACGCCGGCGGACGTTTCCCCGGCGGCTTCATCAAGCGCGAAGGCCGCATGAGCGAGCGCGAAGTGCTCACCAGCCGCCAGATCGACCGGCCCGTCCGGCCCATGTTTGCCGAGGGATTCAAGTGCGAGACCCAGGTCATCGCGTTCGTTCTTTCCGCCGACACCGATAACGATCCCGACGTGCTCGGCATCAACGGAGCGTCTTGCGCGCTCACGCTTTCCGACATTCCATTTCTCGGTCCCATCGGCGCGGTGCGCGTCGGGCTGGTGAACGGCCAGTTCGTGGTGAATCCCACCTACGACGAGATGCGCGAGAGCCTGGTCAACATCATGGTCGTCGGAACCGCGGACGGCATTGTGATGATCGAGTCGGGCGCCAAGGAAGTGAAAGAAGATACCGTGCTCGACGCCATCGAGTTCGGCCACACGGAGATCAAGAAGATTTGCAAGGCGATTAACGAATTGCGCGATAAGGCCGGCAAGCCGAAGCGGAAGGTCGAGCCTCCGCAATTTGACGACGCGTATTACAACGACCTGCGGGGACGCATTGGCACCGAGTTGGCCGACGCGCTCGACACCAAGAAGCATCCCAAGGCAGAGAGCTACACGCTGGTCAAGGACATCAAGAAGAAATTGGCCGCCGCGCTACCAGAAGATGATGAAGAGGCCAAGAAGAAACTCGACCATTACTACGAGGCTCTGCGCGAACGCATCTTCCGCGAGCAGGTGATCAACGAGAAGCGCCGTCCCGATGCCCGCGCCTTTGACGAAGTCCGCGAAATCTGGATCGAAGCCGGCGTGCTGCCCAGAACCCACGGCAGCGCCATCTTTACCCGCGGTGAAACCCAGGCACTAGTCACAACGACGCTGGGTACCAGCGACGACATGCAACGCCTGGAAGGCTTCGAAGGCGAAGCCAAAAAACGCTTCATGCTTCACTATAACTTCCCACCGTTTTCCGTTGGGGAAGTTGCATTTCTGCGTGGAGCTGGACGGCGAGAAATCGGGCATGGAGCGTTGGCGGAGCGGGCGGTTTCGGCGGTGCTGCCGACAGAAGAGAAGTGGCCTTACGCGATGCGCGTGGTTTCCGACATTCTGGAATCGAATGGATCGTCGTCGATGGCGACGGTTTGCGGGGCGTCGATTGCCCTGATGGATGCAGGTGTTCCGTTGAAGGCTCCGGTTGCCGGAGTTGCGATGGGGCTGGTGAAGGAGGGCGAGCAGTACGCGATCCTCACCGACATCGCGGGCGCGGAAGATCATTACGGCGATATGGACTTCAAGGTTGCGGGCACACGAGACGGGATCACTGCGCTGCAGATGGACATTAAAGTCGCGGGGATCACGTCGCAGATCATGCGTGAGGCGCTGGCGCAGGCGCAGCGCGGACGGCTGCACATCCTGGACAAGATGGAAGAAGTGATCACCAGCGGCCGCGAAAAGATTTCCGATTACGCGCCGCGGTTCTACACCGTGCAGATTCCGGTCGACAAGATTCGCGACCTGATTGGGCCGGGCGGCAAGATGATTCGCAGCATTGTGGAGCAGACCGGGGTGAAGATCGACGTGGAAGACTCAGGCCTGGTGAAAGTGGCGTCGAGCGATCAGCAGTCCGCGGCGAAGGCGCTGCAGATTATCGGCGACATCACGGCGACGGCTGAGGTAGGGAAGACTTATCTCGGCAAAGTGACGAGGCTGGCGGACTTTGGCGCGTTTGTCGAAATTCTGCCGGGGACCGATGGGCTGCTGCACATCAGCGAAGTGGCGGAGCATCGCATTGCCGATGTTCGCGACGAACTGAAGGAAGGCGACCAGGTACTGGTGAAAGTGCTCGCGGTGGAAGGCAACCGCATCCGGCTTTCGCGCAAGGCGATTCTGAAGGAGCAGCGCGCGAAAATGGGCGGCGGGGAAGCTCCTCCGCTTCCGGCTGGCGGCATGGCTCCGGCTGCCGAGGGCGAGCCGGCGTTGACCGGGTCGCTGGTGATCGAGGGCGGCGGAGATTTTCCTGATGAGCCCGATTCCGAGCCGAACTTCAATCGGGACGGGCCTCCGCACGTTGGTGCTGGCGCGGGTGATCGTCCGCGGGGCGGAGATCGCGGCGGCGACCGTGGTGGACGCGGCGGGCGTCCCGGGGGCGGTGGTCGTGGACGTGGACGCGGCGGACGTCCCGGTGGGGGTGGAGGGGGCGGTCGTCACGGCGGTCACGGTGGTGGCGGCGGGCGGCATTAATCCTGTCCACGGATCTTCACGGATTCCACGGATTAAGAATTGGTAGCCCCGGACGCTTTCGTTCGGGGCGCTCGCTTGGCTCGAGGGGCGGACGAATGCGTCCGCCCCTACGTGTTTTTGCTTGGAATAGTTTTCGTTTTTAAGGGCAAGAAATGCTCGCAAGCCGCTCGATCAGTGGGGCGGCGCGGTGATTGCCTTCCTACAGCATCCCATGTATTCGCCGAGAAAACTTGCCTGACTTGCGCGGTCGGCGGTCCTCATAGGAAGAGCTAAAGCGTGCAAATGCAATGCGAGCGCAAATCGCGACCGATAATGTGCAATTTGTCGGCAAAGGACTTGCTGGAGACTTCGGGAGAGCCGTCTGGCTCCTGGAGGATTTGTGAAAAATCGGATTTTGTCTCTCACTTCTATCGCCACCCTCGCCGTTGTCTTCGGCATGATCTCCTGGGGCAGCGCGTTCGCTCAAAACGCTCCGTCTGCACCGGACCAAACACCGTCGCAGGCTCAGCCCGCGGCCCCGTCGACGCCTGACACTCCGCCGTCGCAACAGACGCCGCAGACGCAGCCTACACCGACGCCGGATAATCCGCCTGCTACGCAGCAGACGCCAACGTCTCAGGAGCCTGCCCAGACGCCTTCGCAGGCCCCCGATCAGGCGCAGCCGCAACCGCCGAGCTCGAATAACGGCATGCCGGCCGCGGGGACGTCAGCTACTGGAACCGCCGCTGACTCGCAGAGTTTCTCTGGAACGGTCGTGAAGTCGGGCGACAAGTACATGCTGAAAGATGACTCCGGCAAGACGTATGACATCGACCATCAGTCTGACGTTGCCAAGTTCGAAGGCAAGCGCGTGCGAGTGAAGGGCGTGCTTGATGCGAGCGGAACGAAGATCCTGGTGAAGTAAGCGCCGACGCAACTGGAATTCCCGATTTAATGCACCGAGGACATGGGGCTAATCGGCCCCATGATCCTCGGTAATTTTTTTGCGTTTGCTACTTTACTCTTTCCGCGATCGTGATCTCCCAGCCTTCGGGGTCTTCGAAGGCAAATTCTCGCATTCCGTAGAATTGTTTTTTCAGCGGCATGGTAATCCGGGCGCGGCTTTTCTGGACCGCGGCGAGGATCTCTTCAATTCCTTCCACTTCAATGAACAGCGTGAGGCAGCCGCCGATGGCCTTGGCCCCAAGCGCGGGGTAATCTTCGGCGACGGCTTTCTGGTCGTTGAAGAAAATCTCGACCGCTCCGTTCGTGACGGAGCCGAAGACGTAAGGAGCCTGATCGGGAACGGTGATGGCGGGTTGAAAACCGAGGACGGAGCGATAGAACTCCATGCTGGCGGCGACATCGCGGACCACAAGATTGGGCGTAAGTTTCTGGAATTTCATGGTGTCTCCTTTTTTGTTTTTGGGTGGGCGCGGCCGATTGTATCGGGAGGCGCGACACACACCAGGGTTGTGTGCTCGCAACGCCTCCATCCGCGCTCCTTGCGAGGGGAACGCAGGTAGGGCCGCCTCATTTTCTGTGGCGCCGCCGTCAGGGAAGGAGCGGCGCGCGGGGCCCGCGAGGTACGAGGAAGAGAATAACATGGGAGTCAAGTTTGGATTGAATGCGCGGGGAGTGGCCAATGGCGAGCAAGGATGCCAAGTACTGGATCGAGATGCTGCGACTGGACCCGCATCCAGAGGGCGGATATTTTCGGCAGACTTACAAGTCCGAAATGTTGATTGCGCGGGATGCGCTGCCGCCTGGGTTTTCCGGGGCGCGGGCAGCTTCGACCGCGATTTACTTTTTGTTGGACGGGAAAAACTTTTCTGCGTTTCATCGGTTGCGATCGGATGAGATTTGGCACTTCTACGCTGGCGAAGCAGTGGTCGTACACGCGATTCATCCGGACGGAAAATATTCTCAAATTCTGCTGGGCTGCGATCCCGGGGCCGGGCAGGTATTTCAAGCCGTCGTGGCGGCGGGGTGCTGGTTTGCGTCGCATGTGGAAGACTGGAAAGGCTGGGCGCTGGTCGGGTGTACGGTGGCGCCGGGATTTGAGTTTGAGGATTTCGAGATGGGGAAGCGGGAGGAGTTAACTTCGCTTTATCCGCAGCATCGGGAGATCATTCAGCGGTTGACTCGAGTCGACTAGCTTTCACTTGCCGCATTTCGCCGGCGGGAGCGCCCGCGCCAACACACACTCCCCGGACGAATGCGTCCGGGGCCACGCCCTATTTTGCGGCTACGGCTTTTTTGGGGAACATTTCGCCGATACGCTTGATTTGTGCGCCTACATCTTTCAACTTTTCTTCGATGTGCTCATAGCCGCGGTCGATGTGGTAGACACGGTCGATGATGGTCTCGCCGTCGGCGACCAGTGCGGCGAGCACCAGTGACGCCGAGGCGCGCAGGTCGCTGGCCAGGACGGCGGCGGCGCTCAGCGGAGTTTTGCCGCGGACAACCGCGCGGCGGCCTTCGATTTTGATGTTCGCGCCCATGCGCACCAGTTCCTGCGCGTGCATGAAGCGGTTCTCAAAAATATTTTCGGTGATGATCGAAGTGCCTTCGGCCTGCGTGGCCAGGGCCATGAATTGCGCCTGGCAGTCGGTCGGGAATCCAGGATGCTCTTCGGTCGTGATGTCAGCGGCGGTGAACGGATTGTCACCCATGACGCGGACGGAATCGGCGGTGGACTTGGTCTTGACGCCGACTTCGTGCAGTTTGCTGAGCAGTGCGTCGAGGTGCGACGGATCGCATCCGGCGATGTTGAGGTCGCCTCCGGTCATGGCGCCGGCGATGATGAAGGTGCCGGCTTCGATGCGATCGGGAATGATGCGGTGCTTCGCGCCTTTCAGTTTACTCACGCCTTTGATGCGGATGGTGGGCGTTCCTGCGCCTTCGATCTTCGCTCCCATCTTGTTCAGAAGGTCGGCGAGGTCGGCGACTTCGGGTTCGCGAGCGCAATTCTGCAGTAGGGTTTCGCCGTCGGCCAGAGTCGCGGCCATGAGCAGGTCTTCAGTGCCGGTGACCGTGATTTTGTCAAAAACAAATTCCGCGCCCTTGAGCCGTTTTGCGCTGGCTTCGACGTAGCCGTGTTCCTGCGTAATTTTCGCGCCCAGGCGTTCGAGCCCTTTGATGTGGAGATCGATGGGGCGAGCGCCGATGGCGCAGCCGCCGGGCAGCGACACGTGGGCGCGTCCGCAGCGGGCTACGAGCGGGCCGAGAACGAGCGTGGAAGAGCGCATAGTCTTGACGAGTTCGTAGGAGGCTTCGGGGGAGGCAAGCGCGGCGCAGTGGATAGTGGTGCGGTGCTGGGCGCGTCCGTAGCCGAGTTCGACGTCGGCTCCCATGGCGGCGAGAAGGTTGCGCGTGGTCTGGATGTCGCGAACCTGAGGAACGTTTTCGAGGATGACGGGTTGATCGGTAAGCAGCGCGGCGGCCATGCAGGGAAGCGCGGCATTTTTCGCGCCGCTGATGTGGACGGTGCCGAGCAGCGGCTCTCCGCCGCGAATGATGAACTTGTCCATGGGTCAGGAGTCCTGAATAAAAATACATTCTAATGGGGAATTGTGGGCCCAGTCGTTACTCGGAAGAGCACTCACCAATGGGCTATGTTGGGCTGGTGGCACGGTGAAGCAAGTGGAAATAACGGCGGGCTTTCTTCACATCGCGGGCAATCTGCTCGCGGAGAGCGTCGACGGAAGGGAATTTGATTTCATCGCGCAGGCGCTGCAGGAAGCAGATTTCAACCTCGGTTTCCGGGGCCAGTTCGATGGGATGAAAGTTGAGCAAATGCGTTTCAATGGCAAATAATTCCGCGCCGAACGTAGGACGGTTGCCGACATTCGTGACGGAATCGAACTGCTCTTTCCCGACGCGTGTGCAGGTGATATAGACGCCGTCCTGCGGCACGAGTTCTTCGTAGCGCGCCAGGTTGATGGTGGGCACGGTGTACTTCGATCCATAACCGCGGCCGCGGCCGGGAGTGCCGAGAATGCAGAAGGGGCGCGCCAGCAGATGACGCGAGCGGCTGACGCGGCCGGCAGCGATCTGTTTGCGGATCTGGCTGCTGGAGACAGTTTCGCCACGCAGGGTCATCTCGGGATAAACCTTCACTTCGAAACCCATTTCGCGGCCGAGTTCGGCAAGCAGGTTCATGTCGCCAGAGGCTTTGTGCCCGAAGCGGAAGTTGAAGCCTTCGTGCACTTCGCGGGCGTGGAGCTTTTTCTTGAGGATGCGGTCTGCGAATTGGCGCGGAGTCATCAACGAAAGATCGCGGCCAAAGGGGAGCAGAAGGACAGCGTCGATGCCGGTCGCTTTGAGCAGGCGGAGTTTTTCGGGTGTGGGAGTGAGCAGTTTTAATCCGGCCTCGGGCCGGAGAATCCGCGTGGGGTGCGGCTCAAAGGTCACGGCAACGGATTTGGTGCCGCTGGTTGGCGCTCGGGAGACGATCTCGCGCAGGACATGGGCGTGAGCGCGATGGACTCCGTCGAAGTTGCCCACGCTGACCAGCGTTGGGCCGAAGCTGGTGGGGACGTCTTCGAGTTTGTGGAAGACCTGCATGGAGCGGGTGCGCAAAGATTCAATTGTTGATTGTTGATTGATGATTGAAAACCAATTCAATTGGCACGTTCAAACTAGGGTGCTTTTCAATCAGCAATCAACAATCATCAATCAAAATTTCCCCAATCAGTGTTAGATCTCGAACTCCAACTTCATCCCATCGTGCGACAAGCGCACGTGACGCGGCAACGTGGCGTTTGTGGCTTCGTGTCCCAGGTCGTGACAAATGTGGGTGAAGAAGGCTCGCTTCGGCTTGAGGCGATCGACGATGGCCAGCGAATTCTTTACCGTGGAGTGCGTGGGATGAGGTTTGTGCCGCAACGCATCCAGAAACAGAATGTCGAGATCTTCCAATTGATGCAGCGACGATTCCGGAATCTCGCTGTGGTCGGTGAGATAGGCGGCTGAACCGAAGCGGTATCCGTAAATCTGAGTCTCGCCGTGGATCAGGATGATCGGTTCGAAGCGCACTCCCAGCACGTCAACGGGGCCGTCAATCGGGCGCAGTTCAAGCAGAGGGAGGCCGCCGAATTTATAGTCGGCGTCAAAAATGTAGCTGAACATTCTGCGCAAAAATGCAGCTGCGTCTGGGCGGGCATAGAGCGGCAACTTCTCCGGCTTGTGCCGGTAGCTGAGAGGACGGAGGTCGTCGATGCCCAGAATATGGTCGGCGTGAGTGTGGGTGTAGAGGACGGCATCGACGCGGGTAATGTTTTCGCGCACGGCCTGCGCATAGAAGTCGGGGGTGGTGTCAATGAGCACGACTTTGCCGTCGTACTCGATCATGATGGAGGGGCGCGTGCGGCGGTCGCGCGGATCGGTGGAGCGGCAGACGGCGCAGTCGCATCCCAGCGTGGGCACGCCCATGGACGTGCCGCTGCCCAGCACGGTCAAAGTCGCTTTCATGTTCTTGCTGTCATCTTCTGTGTCATCGGCCGCTGGTACCGGTGGCGGGGCCTGGCTGCGGAGGCCGCGCGAGCGCATTGGTCACCTCGACGTAGGCCATGCGCAGTTCGTAAAGACTATTCTGCAGGAAGTTCTCTTCTGCATTTGTGAGATTGCCCTTGGTTTTTTCGGCGATGAGGCTGAGCGTGTCGATGGTCTGGCGCGCGCCGATGATGTCGACTTGCGGCTGCGCGCCTTGTTGGCGCATCAGGCCGAGTTGCATCATGGCGGTCATGTAGAGCGAGGCGAGGAAACGTTCGAAGGTGATCTCGAAATCTTTGGCCGAGTGCCCGCTCTTTTCGACCTCCGCGTCCAGATCTTTAGAAGACTGGCGATAGGCCGCGGCCTGCGCGTCTTGCTCTGCGCTGGTGGGGGGCGCGGGCATTTCACGATCTGCAGCGGCGTCGGCTGGCACGGGCGCCGGGGTTTTTTCCGCGGACGGCGCTTTTGTCGCAGTAGGCGCGGCCGCTTTCGGCGACTCAACTTCTTCCGCCACGTCGGAACGCAACTCGCCGTCTGCGGTGAACAGGCGGCGGTCCGTTACTTTGAAGCTGGATTCTTGTTTCTTCTCAGCCATAAAACTTTCTCCTCAAAAAGAGAACTGACGTCAGCGATCCTTACGAAAGCTAATTTCCCTCACGCCGGACGCTGTTCCAGGGAATGTTCTTCCTGCTGCAGCGTGCTCTCCGTGAATGGTAACTGGGCTACCGTTGCTTTGGTGGCGCCGAGACTTACTTCGCGGCCTGGCACACCCACTTCACGCCGGATGTATCCAAGGGCGACGGTCATGTTGCGGCGTGGTAGTTGCAGAGACGCGGAACTCGTGATTTCGCCGACTTCTTTGTCCCCGGAGACGATTTTTGTTCCTGCAGCGACGGGCCCTGCGCCTTCTGCCAGAAATCCCGTGAACTTGCGGTGCACCGCCCCGCGCGAACGAATGCGCTCGACGATCTCCTGGCCGACATAGCATCCTTTGTTAAAGTTTAGGGCTCGCGCCTGCTCGGTTTCCTGTGGCAGGTCGCGCTCGCGAATATCGATGCCGTAGCACGGGATGCCGGAAACGATGCGCTGCAATTCCAACGCCTCAGAACCTATAGGGGTCGCTCCAGTTGCCAATAAAGCGTCCCACAGTTGGCGGATGCGATCGGGCGCAAGCCAGATCTCATAAGACGGATGCTCGGAGTCTTCCCCGCGCACCAGCGTGCAATCCACACCTTGCCACATGAACGATTGCAACTGCAAAGGCTGCTGCTCCGGAACAGTGAATCCCACGGCTGACAATATTTCGCGAGACTTCGGCCCGGCAATTCCCAGCGCAGTCAAATGCTCGCTGAGGTCGGTGACCTCAACGTCGTCCATGATGATGTAATGATCGAAGGTCGCCAGAATTTTTTCTGCCTGCCCGGAGTCGGTGTCGACGGTGATCGATTCTCCGCGGTTATAGGCGTATAAATCGCCGAGGATGTGGCCTTGCGGATTCAGCAAGAATGCGTAGACGCCGTAACCGGCGGCCAGATCGCGAATATTGTTGGTGACCATGCCATTCAACCAGCGAACGCGATCGCCGCCGGTAAGCGAAATCTTGGCACGGAATCCGAGATCATAGACGCTGCACCCGTTGCGCAGCGCAGCAAACTCGGCTTGCGGATCGGCGAACCGCGCAGCCGTGGTCGCGCCGCGATATTCGCTGATGCCCGCCGCGCCCAGTCCTTCGCTATGAGCCTGAAGTGCCGTGATCCCCATACCTAGTTCGATTATATCGATTGTGTTAACGTTTCTGCCGTGGACTGGAAAAAGCACGCTACGAAGCGCATTGCCGTCATCCCGGGGGACGGGATTGGCCAGGAAGTGATACCTCAGGCGGTAAACGTGATTCAGGCCTCGGGAGCGGGCGTTGAGTTGACGCAATTTGACTGGGGCGCTGACAGGTATTTGCGCGACCAAGTCACCGTGCCTGCCGACGGATTCGCCAAGCTCGGCCGCGATTTCGACGCGATTCTGGTGGGGGCGTTCGGCGATCCCCGTGTGAAGACCAACATTCACGCCAAAGAAATTTTACTCGGCATGCGCTTCAAGATGGACCTCTATGCCAACGTCCGCCCGGTGCGGCTTCTGGACGCGGCCCTGTGTCCGCTGAAAGGAATGGAGCCGAAAGATGTGGATTTCGTCGTGCTCCGCGAAAACACGGAAGGCGTTTACACCGATGCCGGAGGCGTGTTCAAGCAGGGGACGCCCGACGAGATTGCCACGCAGGAAGACATCAACACATACAAAGGTGTCGAGCGGATTATCCGCTACGCATTTCAATATTGCGAGCAGCACACCAAGGTCAATGGGTCGAAACGTAAGAGCGTGCTGATGTGCGACAAGTCGAATGCCATGACTCACGCCGGTAGTTTGTGGCAGCGCGTGTTCAAGGAAGTGAGCGGCGAGTTCCCGCAGATTACGGCGCAGCACATGTATGTGGACGCGCTCTGCATGCATATGGTGCGCGATCCGCGGCAGTTCGACGTCATCGTCACCAACAACATGTTTGGCGACATCATCACCGACCTGGCGGCGGGCTTGCAGGGAGGATTAGGCATGGCGGCCAGCGGGAATATTCATCCGGGCAAGACGTCGATGTTCGAGCCGGTGCATGGGTCCGCGCCGCTGATCGCAGGAAAAAATGTCGCGAATCCTCTTGGCGCGATCCTGACTGCAGCGATGATGCTGGCGCATCTCGGGATTATGGCGGAGGCGGCGAAGATCGAAGCTGCGGTGCTCGACGCGGTGCGGGAGAAAAAGACCACGCAGGATATCGGCGGGGCGCTGGGGACGAAGGAAGCAGGGGAGTGGGTGGCGAAGCGCGTATGAGAAGGATAGACCACGGGATCTGTCATCCTGAGCGGAGTGCACTGATTCGCGAATGCGAATCGGTGCGCGTAGTCGAAGGATCCCTAGTCAGTGGGTGCCTCGATTCGTTTAAGCGGGAATTCCGCCAGAGCCGCGTCAGGGACTTTTGGGCATCCCTCGGTTCGTTGTCATACGTGTTTGGTATAGGGATCCTTCGACTGCGCATGGGCCTGTCCTTCGGCCAGGCCCATGCTTCGCTCAGGATGACAAAATGTTGGGTTTGCAAAACGTGATGAACGCCAGCCTAATCTCGCACGCCTACTAGCAGCGCCAATTCTCGCCACTTCCAGTGACAGTCCACATCAACAAAGCCAATATCGCGCAACCATCGGAGTTGGGTTTCGACATCTAACAACTTGTTCGACGGATCTTCGGTTTCTACGGTGAATCCGATGCGCTCCCGAAATTCCTGGTGCAGCCGCGGCGTCGGCGAGGCCACGTGCTCCAGATTGCAGAAGACGCCGCAGGGATTCAGCAGGGCGAAAATTTCCGCGTAGAGCGCGCGCTTGCGTTCGTCCACCACGTGATGAATCGCGAAGCTGGAGATGACGGCATCGAAGTTGCCCAGTGCGGGAAGAGGATCGTCGAGATTATGAGCGATGACGGTGACGGAAGATTCTCCGGCGAAGCGCTTGCCGGCGGCTTCCAGCATGGCGGGAGAAAAATCGAGGGCTACGGCTTCGGTATCAGGGTTCTGTTGACGGACCAGGCTCAGTAGGCGTCCGTCGCCTGCGCCGAGGTCGAGAATGCGATGCGTGGTGCGCGGAATGAATTCGAGCAGGGCCGACTCGCCCTCGCTCCGGTGGGAGATCGAGTCAGCGCGTTCAAGGTATTCGCGGGCGTGGTCGTTCGAAGTCCAGAGATTGACGGGTTTCGCGGCTGTCATGAGGGAAAAGTATACGGAAACGTATAGACTCAATCTCAATGAATAAAGCTAAAGGGCGGCTCGACGGGATTCTTCGGTTGGTTTTGGCGGTTGTGCTGGTTGCGGCTGCGTGGACGCCATTGGGTGCGCAGGATGCGCAGCACGCGAATCAGCCTGCTCAACCCGCTGGCCCAACTCCCACCACGCAGGAAGAGCCGAAGCCGATTCCTCCTCCAGCCCGGCCACAGAAGGAAGAGCCGCCGAAGGAAGAAGTCAAGATCACTCCGCGACAGGCTGAGGAACTGTTTCACTCGGTCGACGAGATTCTGGATTTCGACAGCAAGCAGACCGGACTGCCCATCAAGAAAGATGTAAAACGCAAGCTGACGAGCCGTGATGAGGTAGTTTCTTATCTCACCAAGCATCTGAACGACGAGGACACGAAGCGTTTGCGGAGATCGGAACTGGTGTTGAAGAAATTCGGGCTGTTGCCGCGCGATTTCAATCTGGAAACGTTTCTGGTGGCTCTGTTGCGGGAGGAAGTGGCCGGATATTATGACCCAAAAACAAAAACCGTCAACCTGCTCGACTGGGTGCCTATCGAGGAGCAGGAGCCGGTGATGGCGCACGAGTTGACGCATGCGCTGCAGGATCAGTCGTTCGGCTTGCAGAAATGGATGAAGAAAGGCGAGAAGGATTTGGGGGAAATCAAAAAGGATCCAACACCGGATGATATCGAGAACGATGAGATGGATAATGCGCGAGAGGCGGTGATTGAAGGGCAGGCCCAAGCGATGATGTTTCAGTATGCGCTGGCCCCCACCGGTCACACGATTACGAATTCTCCCGCGCTCGTGGACGCGATGCAGGAAGAAACGCTGAGTGGCACGCCCGGGACCAAAGTGTTCAACGATGCGCCGATCTTCATGAAGGAGTCGCTCACGTTTCCTTACAGCTACGGCATGCAGTTCGTGGTTGCGCTGATGCAGAAGGGCGGGAAGGAAAGGGCGTTTGCCGGGGTGCTGCAAAACCCTCCGCACACCACGCGCCAGATCATGGAGCCGCAGACGTATCTGTCGGGCGAAAAGATCGAGCCCATGCGGATACCCGACTTCAAACATGACTTCAAGAATTACGAGAAGTTCGATATTGGCGCGATGGGCGAGTTCGATGTGGCGGTGTTGATCGAGCAGTATGCGGGCAAGCCGCTGTCGAAGCGTCTGTGTCCGGCCTGGCGAGGCGGATATTATTACGCCGGCAAGGCGAAGGCCGATGCGAAGTCCGATGGCGGCGGGACTGCGTCGCTGGGTTTGCTGTATGTGTCGCGCTGGTCGAATGCCGATACGGCTGCGGAGTTTGCGGAAATTTATGCGCGGTCGCTCAAGCAGCGCTACAAGAGAGCAGATGAGATCGTCGATTCCGGGCCGCGGGTCCCGGATGCCGATTCCAAGGAAGTCCTGAAGGGGCGCCACGCCTGGACGACCGATGAGGGCGCGGTGGTGATCGAGGAACAAGGGGACACTGTGTTTGTGAGTGAGAGCCTTGATGCGGCCACGACCGCAACGTTAGAGACGGAAGTATTTGCAGCGTCCGCGACCCAGAAATAAATTTCGCTACTTCTTTTTCTTTTCTTTCTCGTCAGGCAGTTCTCCTAGAAAATGTTGCACCGTCGCCGCGACGGTGAATTGACGGCCGCCTCGCTCGAGGGTCAAATTGCGCTGCTGGCCAGGGGTTCCACGGAGCATGTTCCAAACCTGTCCCACGGTCGAGCCTTGAACGGGGATGCTGTTGACAGCGATGAGGCGGTCCCCCGGCTGAACGCCATCCGCACCTTGCGGAACCGACGGCTTTCCTTCGAAATCCGCAACCCCGAGGATGGTAAACCGGCCGTCGTCCTCCGGGCGCAGGGTGAGTCCGATGAGATCGAAGTCGGGAAAGTTGAACATGCGGCCGAATTCGAAGTAGACCGTCGAGTGCGCGTAGTCGAACCCGACGCGATAGTTGAGCAAGGCATTCGATCCCATAAGGCCGGCGGTCGGGACACCCGCGCGCTTGGTGAAGTAGTCCATCCGGTCTTTGGGGAAGTCGACAACAACAACGTTGGCAAGGAAGAGCGGCCCGTACTGCACGCGGTCGAGTCGCATCACCTTCCACTTCGGTTCTTCGTCGAGGCCCCACATGTTGGCCGAGCCGACCGCGCCCGTCATGTGCGGCCAATCAGGATGGGCGGCGGCAAGCCGATCGAATACCTCCTCGGAAAGAAAGCTGATGCTGGCGCCTATGTCGAGAGCGAGATTGTATTTTTTATTTTCAATTTGCGTCGGAACCTGGATCAGGCCGTTGTCCGCGTTGACCTGGACCTTGGCGCTCGGTCCTCGAAATGGAATCGTTCCGGGGAGGCCGATGGAAAACTTGTGGCCGGGAAAGTCAATCAGCACGTCATAGTGGCGCAGGATGCTGGCGGGCACAGTGATCTCGGCGTTCATGCCCGGTGCCAGCACTGCGGCCGCATTTACGGGCTTCAGCGGAACTTTTGCTTGCTTGATGCTGGTGAGAGGGATCGTCATCCCGCCAACGGTTATCTCCGGTGGTGGAGGGGCCGAACATTCCTTGTCGCCGCAAGTGACTGCGAGCCCCAACAGCGTCGCCAAGCGGCGGGAGAGGTAGAGATCCGGGTTGCCGTTATCCACCCATGCGTGGACGCGCTCGGTCGCGCCGTTGGGGAGTGTGAGATCGGCGTTGATGACCACGCGATTGTGGTCGATGGTGGCGGGGACCGTTACGGATTTTGGCTCGGGCTGGGGAGTTGGATTAGCTTGGGCAAAGGACATCGCGAACAGCGTGGAGATTGCGATACAAAACTTCATGTCGAAATTGTAGCGCCCGCCGGATTGCGGTGGGTCGAGGGCGCGTGCACAGACGAGCAAAAATTTTGACCGCGGAGGACGCGAAGAGATCGCCGAGTTCGCGGAGAAAATCTTTTGTCGGCCAGGCTAAGTTACGGGCCGTGACTTCAAGTGCAAGATAGCAGGATTTTGCGTCCTGTATAATCACGGGTTTGACTTGCGGCGCGTGCGCATTCTGGAGGGGGATTGGCACAGGCGGAAATCGGAATCATTGGCGGCAGCGGGTTGTACTCCATGCCCGGGTTGAGCAAGGTGAAGGAAGTGCGGCTGAAGACGCCGTTTGGCGCGCCTTCCGACGCCTACGTATGTGGTTCGCTGGAAGGGCGCAGAGTGGCGTTTCTGGCGCGGCATGGACGCGGCCATCGCATTCTGCCCAGCGAACTGAATTTTCGCGCCAACATTCATGGCTTCAAGCAGCTTGGAGTGGAGCGCATCGTTTCGATCTCTGCGGTGGGTTCGTTGAAGGAAGAGCATAAGCCCCTGGAGTTCGTCATTCCGGATCAATTTTTCGATCGGACGCGCCATCGCGTGGATACTTTTTTCGGCAACGGTGTGGTCGCGCACATTGCCTTTGCCGAGCCGATATGCGGAGAACTCGCGGGAGTGGTCGAGACGGCGTGCAAGAAAGCCGGTGTAGTCGGCAAACGCGGTGGTACTTACCTGTGCATGGAAGGGCCGCAGTTTTCCACGAAGGCAGAGTCGAACGTGTATCGCGGTCTGGGCATGGACGTCATCGGCATGACCAATCTGCAGGAAGCCAAACTGGCGCGCGAGGCGGAACTTTGTTATGTCACGGTCGCAATGGTCACGGACTATGACTGCTGGCATCCGCATCACGATTCGGTGACAGTCGATCAAATTGTCGCCGTGCTGCTCAAGAATGCGGAGAACGCCACGAAAGTTGTGCGCGAGACTGTGGCAGCGATGCCACGCGAACGTTCGTGTAAGTGCGGCTCGGCGCTTGCCCACGCCATTTTGACGGATCCCAAGAAGATTCCCGCGGCGACGAAGAAGAAGTTGAAGCTAATTCTGGGGAAATATGTGAAGAAAAGCGACTAGTGGTCAGTAGGTTACTAGCCACTGATCACTGCCTTAAGGACAGGACTTCTGAATGAGTATTCTCGTGGTTGGTTCGGTTGCGTTTGATGACGTCACGTCGCCGTCGGGTAGCGTCAAGAATATTCTCGGCGGCGCCGCGACTTATTTTTCGCTGGCGGCCAGTTACTTCACAAAAGTGCGGGTCGTGGCCGTGGTCGGCGAAGATTTTGGCCCCGAGCAGGAGCAAGTCTTCCGCAAGCGCGGTATCGACATCCGCGGGCTGGAACCAGCGAAGGGCAAGACATTCCGCTGGGGTGGTTCCTACACAGATAACCTTAACGAAGCGAAGACGAATTTCACCGACCTGAATGTTTTTGAGACTTTTCAGCCGCGCATACCGAAGGAATACGACGACACAGAATTTCTTTTCCTGGCGAATATTCAGCCGACGCTGCAGGCCGACGTGCGGCGCAAGATGAACGGCGTGCGCCTGACCGGTTGTGACACCATGAATTATTGGATCAAAGGCACCCCGAAAGAACTCCAGGAAACGTTGAAACTCGTAGACGTGCTGCTGATCAACGACACCGAAACGAAGATGCTCGCGGGCGAGAGCAATCTGCCGCGGGCCGCACATAGGGTGCTGGCCATGGGCCCGCAGGCGCTGGTCATCAAGCACGGCGAATACGGCGCCACTATTTTCTTTCGCGAGGGAGCGTTTGGCATCGGACGCCATCCGTTTCGCGCCCCGGCGCTGCCCATTGAAGAGGTGAAAGATCCGACGGGGGCAGGCGATTCGTTTGCCGGAGGATTCATGGGCTACCTGGCATCGCAGCAGGAATTGAATCGCGAGGTCCTGAAGCGTGCCCTGTTTTATGGCGGCGTGATGGGATCGTTCGCAGTCGAGCGTTTCGGCACCGAGCGCCTGCAGTCGTTGAGCCGTGAAGAGATCGATGCGCGCTTTCAGGTCTTTCGTGAACTGACGCACCTCGAGTAGGCTGTCCCTGGAAGCCTATCGGCAATCGCGAGTGCCCAAGAAAATGCAGAATGCGCGTCCCAGTTCCCGCTGGGACTCTGAGGTCAGGCTGTTGGCCTGGCTTGCGACCTGCGTTTCCGTCTTTTCATTTCTGTTTTATTTCCAGCGCAGCGAGGTGTTGCTCTATGGCGACGCCGTCGCGCACATCAACATTGCGCGCCGCGTGTTCGATTCGAAGACTCCCGGGCTGCTGCAGTTGGGGACGGTGTGGCTGCCTCTGCCGCACCTGCTCATGATTCCTTTCCTGATCTCCGATGAAATGTGGCGGCGGGGGGTCGGGGGTTCGATTCCGTCGATGGTGGCGTATCTGTTTGGCGTCATCGGGATGTTCCGGTTGGTTCGAAGTGTTCTCCCTCCCGGCGTTGAACCCGACGCCGCCGCGCGCGTTGCCGCGTGGATCGCGGCATTTGTGTACGCGGCGAATCCCAACCTGATTTATCTGCAGACGACTGCAATGGGCGAGGCGATCTACCTGGCGCTTTTCGTCTGGGCCGTCGTGTACTTCGGCGAGTGGATGTGCCGGGATTCGAGTGCCTTGACGAAATGCGGTTTATGCCTGGCGGCGGCATGCTTGACGCGCTATGACGGATGGTTTCTCGCGGCGGCGATCACCACAGCGGTTGTATGGTTCAGCGTGCGCTCTGGCACGCAAGACGCTGGTGCACCACGGTCGCCGCGAGCAGCACTGGCCAAGTTCGTTTTAATTGCGGCCGCCGCACCGTTGCTATGGCTGGCCTACAACGGAATCGTTTATCGGAATCCGCTGGAGTTTGCGAACGGGCCTTATTCGGCGAAGGCGATCGAACGGAGATCTCAGAATTCGGGAAGCCCGGGCCATCCGGGCAGTGGCAATCTAGTGCTGGCAGGTATGTATTTTCTAAAATCGGCGGAGGACAACCTCGGCGAAAATGCATGGTTGCAGCGGACGTGGGTTTTACTTGCGGTTGTGGGCGTGGTGGTTGCGTCGAGGCTAAAGGTCGACGTAACTCTACCTGGAGAGCTTTCTCCTCGCCCGTGGGCGCCGCTGCTTCTATTGCTTGTTCCACTGCCTTTCTATGCTTTGTCGGTGGCCTACGGGGGCGTCCCAATTTTTATTCCACAATGGTGGCCCTTCTCGCATTACAACGTGCGATATGGATTGCAGTTGCTGCCGGCTTTCGCGGCGGCGATGGGGATCATCGTGCATCAAGTCATACGCGCGCAACAGTGGAACCTGCGGCTGCGCGTGGCGTGCGTGGTGGGTGTGTTAGCACTGGTCACCGCGAGTTACATCTCAATCTGGCGCGACACTCCGGTCTCATTGAAGGAGGCGCAAGTCAACATGCGCACGCGGAATCAGCTTGAAGCGCAAGTCGCGATCTGGCTTCGAAAGTTGCCTTCCGATTCCACTCTACTGATGTATCTGGGCGACCATGTCGGCGCATTACAGCAAGCCGGGATTCCGCTCAAGCGCGTGATCAATGAAGGCAATCACCGGGTGTGGAAACAGCCCACTGATCCAGATGGTCTCTGGGAACGTGCTCTAGCGGACCCCGCGCGTTATGCCGATTATGTAGTTGCGTTCGAAGGCGACAGCGTCTGGCAAGCTGTACAGCCGCGGCATTTGCAAGCCTTAGTGGAAATTCACGTTACAGGACAAGCGCGCGCTGTCCTCTACCGCGTGCGGTAATCAGGCAGGTAACGCGGCAGCCCGCAGGTCGGATGATAAAATCCGCATCGAAGCTTGGTTCGTGCAGGTGCGCGACACGATGACCTGGCAACATTTTGTCAATTTGCTGCACGGGGAAATGGCGAGCGGAGTGGTTGGCAGTTCGCTCACGCGCGTGGTATTGGCAGCGATTCTTGGCGGCCTGATCGGACTGGAGCGGGAGTTCAAGCACCGGGCAGCCGGCTTGCGCACGAATATGTTTATTTGTTTCGGCGCGGCCATGTTCACCTTGCTTTCCGAGAGGCTTGCGGGTGTGCCCTCAGACGCGGCCAGAATTGCCGCGCAAATTATTCCGGGCATCGGCTTCATCGGTGCGGGCTCGATTCTGCACACTCGCGGTCTGACCACCGGCTTGACAACAGCAGCCACTCTCTTCGTAGTCGCATCGGTGGGAATGGCCGCGGGTGGCGGTCTTTACTTGACCGCGGTGTTCGCCACCGGCCTGGTGCTGCTGGCATTATTTTTTCTGGGGCACATGGAAGAAACTTTCAACATCAAGCTGTTGATGAACAGTTACGAGGTGACCGGGGCCAGCGTCGAAGAAATCAGCACCGAGATCAACCGCATTCTGGAAAGTCGCCACCGCCTGATGAAGAACGTCTGCAGCGGGAACACGGACCAGCACGTCCGCTTGCAATTCGATGTGGAGGGCTGCAGCCGCGATCAGAAAGAATTACTGCAGCAATTAAAAGCCTCGAAAATACTGCTCAGCGCGACCTCGCTTGGGCGGGTGGACCACGAGTGAGCTCGGGCGTGCGCACAATTCCCTTCGTGAAGGCCAGCGCCTGCGGGAATGATTTCTTATTGATCGATTTTTCACTGGCTCCGAGCGAGGCAGACATTCACATTTTTACGCAGCGCATCTGCGATCGCCATGAAGGCGTGGGCGCGGACGGCGTAGAGTGGATGGTGCCCCATCGTTCCGCAGATGTCGAAATCCGGCTGATCAACGGCGATGGTTCTGAAGCGGAGATTTCCGGCAACGGCACCCGCTGTGTCGCTGCATACTTGTGCGCGGAGCAGGGGAAAGAGAAGATTACGATCCAAACCGGGGCAGGTCTGAAGACTTGCACCCTGACTTCGCGCAGCGATTGGGAGTACGAGTTTGAAATTGAAATGGGTGAAGCTGTGGTCGACAAGGAACTCTCGGTGAAGACGCGCAGCGGGGAAGTGCGAGGGATTCCGGTGTCGATGGGCAATCCTCACTATGTCGTCTTTGTTCCTGAGTTTGCGGCGGACTGGCAGGCACGGGCGGCAGAAATCCAGCGCAGTCCGCAATTCCAACACGGTGTGAACGTTGAATTCGTTGCGGTCGATGGCAAGCACGATCTGCGAGCGCGGTTTTTTGAGCGTGGCGCTGGGGAAACGCAAAGTTCCGGCACTGGCAGTTGCGCGTCCGCGGCGGCGGCGATGGTGACGGGGCGGGCGGATTCTCCCGTTAAAATCCACGCCCCGGGCGGCACTCAAACGGTACGTACGGAAAACAAAACGATTTTTTTGCGCGGTCCGGCGCGGCTGGTCTGCCGGGGAGACTTCTTTCTGAGTTGAATTAAGGATGAGAACGATCGACAGATGTGTTCCCGCGCCGCCGCTGTAAGAACGTGCATAGGTCCTTCGCGGCAAAGAGCGCCGCTCAGGATGACAAGTTTTGATTTAGCTGAAAGCTGATGGCTGAGAGCTGACGGCTAATTCGAGTTGCTTCGTCTGTCGCTGCAGCCTTGGACCATGTCTCCTTCGAGCCGTCAACTCGTGAAAGCTCCCGCCCTTCGACCCGGCGATACCGTAGGCATCGTTGCGCCCGCCAGCAACATCAAGCGGACTGAATTGGATGCCGGTTGCGAAGCCTTGCAGCGTGCGGGATACCGGCCGTTTTATTTCGATTCGATTCTGGAGCAGGATCTTTATTTTGCTGGATCAGCAGAGCGAAGAGCGCGCGAGCTTGAAGAAATGTTTGTGCGTGACGATGTGCGAGCGATCGTGTGTGCGCGCGGTGGCTATGGCGCGAACTATCTGCTGCGCGAACTTGACCTGGAAAAGATCAGGGAGCGTCCAAAGATTTTTGTCGGCTACAGCGATGTCACCACACTACTGACGCATTTTGTAGATGCCGCTGGCTTCGTCACTTTCCACGGACCGATGGCGGCAAAGGACTGGTCACATCAAGACGGTGTCGAGTTCGGCTCTTGGCAGGCGGCCATGTCGGGGCTGATGCCCTGGGACGTGGCTCTGGGCGCGGGAGTCAGCGGCTTGGTCGAGGGCGACGGCGAAGGAGTCTTATATGGCGGATGCCTGTCGATCCTGGTCGCCTCGCTGGGCACGCCCTATGCAATCAAGACGGCGGGCACGATTTTGTTCTTTGAGGATCTTGCCGCCAAGCCTTACCAGATCGACCGCATGCTGATGCAACTGAAACTCGGAGGACAACTCGACGCGGTGCGCGGCATCGTCTTTGGAGAAATGGTCGACTGCGTGCAGAACGCGGCTCAACCTTACACTCTCCAAGAAGTAGTGACTCGAATTGTCGGAGGCCTGGGAGTGCCCGTTGCCTACGGTGTGCGCTCGGGGCATGTTACGTCGAGGAACATCACACTTCCGTTTGGAGTTCGAGCAAAATTGACGGTGCGAGGCGGACAGGTCGCGTTGAAGATATTGGAAGCAGCGGTTACATCTTGAGCGGACGGTTGGAGATCCTCGAATCGCAGACGAAATGAATCAGAAAAAACATATTCACCTGATTGGCATATGTGGCACGGCGATGGCGTCGCTGGCAGGAATGCTGAAGCTGCGTGGGTTTCACGTGACGGGCTCCGACGCCGCTGCATATCCCCCGATGTCGGACTTTTTGCGCGGGTTGGATATTCCCGTGGCGCAGCCATTCGATGCCAAGAATCTTGATCCCAGGCCCGATCTGGTGGTGGTGGGCAATGCGATGTCCAGAGGGAACGTGGAACTGGAGCACGTGCTCGACCAGCGTATTCCGTTCTGTTCTTTGCCGCAGTTGTTGCACGACGAATTTCTTCGCGGCAAAGAAGTGCTGGTCGTGGCTGGAACGCACGGGAAGACTACAACAACGTCGATGCTCGCTTGGATCTTCGACTCCGCGGGACTCGAACCGTCTTTCCTTATTGGCGGCATCGCGGAAAATTTTGGTTCGAGCTTTCATCTCGGCGCGGGAAAGCATTTCATTCTGGAGGGCGATGAGTACGACACGGCTTTCTTCGATAAGGGGCCGAAGTTCCTGCACTACTTTCCTGACGCGGTAATCCTCACCTCGGTCGAGTTTGATCACGCCGACATTTACAAAGATCTTGATGCTGTGGAGACCGCGTTCAAGCGGCTGGTAAACCTGATCCCGCGCCGGGGAAGAATCGTAGCCTTCGACGGCGTTGTTGGCGATGCGGCCGAAAGTCCAAGCCTGGAGCGCTGTTTGGCGAAGGCATTCTGCCCGGTGGAACGCTACGGCGCCGGGCCCCATGCGAACTGGAAGGTCACGAACCTGCGCCTTGAGCCTACGCGCACTTCCTGGACCGTGCTGCATGACGATAAGCCCTGGGCCGATCTCGAGTTTGCGCTGGGCGGCGAGTACAACGTGTGGAATGCGACCGCTGCGGCAGCTTTGGCGGCGTCGTGTGAGATTCCGAAAGATGCGATCGCCGCAGCACTGAAAACTTTCAAGAGCGTGAAACGAAGACTCGAGGTGAAGGCGCAGGTGAACGGCATCACCATCATCGACGACTTCGCGCACCATCCCACGGCCATTGCGGGAACGCTGAAAGCGCTGCGGGCGCGCTATCCCGGCGCGCGGCTGTGGGCAATTCTGGAGCCGCGCTCGAACACGCTGCGTCGCCGGGTCTTGCAAAACGACTTGGCGCGCAGCCTGTCTGAAGCCGATGAAGTGATCGTGGCAGGCGTGTTCCGTTCGGAAGCTGTTCCGGAAAACGAGCGCCTGGAGTTGTCCGCCCTCGCCGCAGAGATTGGGCGCAACGGCCGGCAGGCGCGCCTTCTGCAAGATGCGGACGCTATCGTGCAGACCGCCGCTCCAGAGATGCGCAGCGGCGATGTGGTCGCGATCCTCTCCAATGGTGGGTTCGGTGGAATCTACGAAAAGCTGCCGGCGCGCCTGCGGGAACTGGCGGGGAAGCGATGAAGCTTTCTCCTGCTCTGGGCCGCGCGGTGCGGCTCGCATTCTGTTTTGCGATTGTTGCCCTGTCGTCGGGCGCAATCGCGCAGTCAACCGCTTCGATTGCGTACACGATATCGCTCGCGTCGCCGGAGAAGCATCTGGTGGAGGTGCAAATCTTCCTGCCCGAAGGGGCTGCGCAGCGTGATCTACAGTTGCCGGTTTGGAATGCGCTCTATCAGGTTCGCGATTTCGCGCAGTATGTGAACTGGGTCTACGCCAAGGATCGTTCCGGGAATCCGCTCGCAGTGCGCCAAGTCAACGGGAGCCGCTGGCAGATTCAAAGCGCAGAGCGCGGCGCCATCGTGGAATATGAGATCTACGTCGACCAGCCTGGACCTTTCAACGCACAGCTGAACTCGCATCACGCATTTTTCAATCTGGCTGAGATTCTGATGTATCCGGTGGACGCGCGTTCTACCCATGTGAACGTGCGTTTCAGCCAGGTTCCCGAGGGATGGCATATTGCCACTCCTCTCACATTGACATCCAGCGGCGAGTTCACGGCCACGAACTACGATCGGCTGGTCGATTCTCCGGTTGAGATGAGTAACTTTCAGGAGTCGGACTTCGACGAGGGCGCGGCACACTACCGCGTGATCGTCGATGCCGACGCCGCGGACTACGACATGGCAAAGATTGTGGCCGCGCTCCACAAGATCGTCGTCGCCGCGACCAGTTGGATGAACGACCGGCCATACGACACTTACACATTCATTTATCACTTTCCGCACGGCCCGGCGGGGGGCGGCATGGAACACGCGTTCTCGACCGCCATCGATGTGAATGCCGAGGCGATGAAGAGGTCTTTGGATGCGCTGACCGGCGTCACCGCCCACGAATTTTTCCACTTGTGGAACGTCAAGCGGATTCGGCCACAGTCGCTCGAGCCGGTGGATTACACGAAAGAAAATTACACGCGGGCGCTTTGGTTCAGTGAAGGCGTCACCAGCACTGCTGAGGCAACGATTCAGTTGCGCGCCGGCCTGCTGGATGAGCGGCAGTATCTTTACCGGCTCGGCGAACAGATTACGGAGCTCGAGCAGCGTCCGGCGCACCTCACGCAGTCGGCGGAAGAGTCGAGCCTCGATGCCTGGCTCGAGGGGTACGGCTATTATCACCGGCCTGATCGCAGCGTATCCTACTACAACAAGGGGGATCTACTCGGGGTCATGCTCGATCTTGCGGTGCGCGACGCGAGCCATGGGCGTGCGTCGCTGCGCGAGGTCATGCAATGGATGAATGAGAACTACGCCCGGCGGGGCCGGTTCTTCAACGATTCCGAAGGCGTGCGCGAGGCCGCCGAGGCCGTCAGCCAGGCGGATTTAAGTTCGTTCTTCGGCAAATATGTGGCCGGGACCGAAGAAATCCCCTGGAACGATTTTTTTCGCTCGGTCGGATTGCGGGTGGAGGCAATTCCGAACACGGTGACGGACGCGGGTTTTACGGCATCGCGCAACTTCGATGGTCCCATGACCGTAGGAGACGTTACGGCAGGCAGCGAGGCCGAGCGTGCCGGCCTCCGCGTGGGCGATGTCATCGTTGAACTGCAAGGCATGAGTGTTGGTCAGGAGAGTCGCGAGGAGCTAGCGCGGCTGAATCCCGGCGATACGGTTACTGTGAGAGTTCGTTCCCGGCGCGGCGGAGATCGCGAACTGAAGTGGAAGGTCGGCAGCCGGCAGGAAATTTCGCACCAAGTGATGGACCTCGACGAAGTCACTCCCGCGCAACGGGCGCGCCGCCAGTCATGGCTACGAGGCGAAGCGCAAGGCGCGGCCCAAAGAACGCCCGCAGCTGCAGGATCGGAAAAAGGAAAATGATTCGCACCATCGTCATGCTGATCTTCTGGGTGCTGGCCGCTCCGTTGGCTGCGATTATCGGCTTCACCGCAAGTTTCATCATGGGAGATGTCCGCGTGCTGTACCGGTTGTTTATGTGGGGCGCATGGGCGGGCGTGTGGATCACAGGCGTGCGTGTAGAAACCGTCGGACTCGATCAGTTCGACCACTCGCGCAGTTACATTTTCATGACGAATCACGTTTCGAATCTGGATCCCCCGATTCAAGTTCCGCTCATTCCCCGGCGCACGTCCGTGCTGGTGAAAAAAGAATTATTCAAGGTTCCAATTCTGGGTCGCGCGATGCGCATGGGGTCGCTGGTGCCCGTGGACCGCGGAAATCGCGACGCCGGGATCGAAGCCGTCCGCGCCGCGAAGGCGGTTATCGTGGAGGAAGGCGTCAACATGACCATCTATGTCGAAGGCAAGCGCTCGTTCGATGGCAAGTTGCTTCCGTTCAAGAAAGGACCGTTTTATCTGGCGATGGAGTGCGGCGTTCCGGTAATCCCAATTACGATTGTCGGCACGCACTACGCGATGCCGAAGGCGAGATTCTCCATCCGGCCAGGGCTGGTGAAAGTTATTTTTCATTCGCCGATTGAGGCGAAGGATTTCGTCAGCCGGGATTGCCTGATGCAAAAGGTGCGTGCCGCTATCGAAAGCGGTTTGCCGGAAGAGTATCGCCAACCGGCATCGTCTCCGGCGCAGCACATTGAGCCGGAGGGAGGAACGGCATACGCCTGAAAATTCCTCCGTGAACCCTGTGTTCTCTGTGGTTATTCTTTTGATGCTTTAGTTCGCACCGCCCGTGCGATATCAGGAAGTTTCGGCAAGATCGCCGAATACTTGAGCCACAACTTGTGATCGACCGCGGGTGCTCCGCTGACCAGCGCGCCTGCCGCGATGTCATGCGCTACGCCGCTTTGCGGCGTGACGATTGCCGCTTCTCCCACCTTGCAATGCCCAACCACGCCAACCTGTCCCGTGAGGATCGCCCTATTGCCAATTTCGGTTGAGCCGGCGAGCCCAACCTGCGCGCAGAGCAGTACGTCTTCCCCGACGTGCGAGCCGTGACCCACCTGCACGAGATTATCGACCTTCACGCCGCGTCCGATACGGGTTTCGCCGACGCTGGCCCGGTCTATGCACGAGTTGGCTTGGATTTCAACGTCGTCCTCGATGATCACCGGTGCCGGCTGGGGAATTTTGTGCCAGCGTCCCTCGGCCGTCTTGGCGAAGCCAAAGCCGTCGGCGCCAATCACTACGCCGTTCTGCAAAAGCACGTTGTTGCCGATGCGACAGTTCTCGCGCACTATGGCATGCGCATGCGCAAAAAAATTGTCGCCAATCTTCACTCCGGGATAGATGACGGCATGCGCCAGCAGTACGGCATTCGCACCGATCACGACGTCTTCGTCGATGACTACATACGGGCCGATGTGAGCGTTCGCGCCTATTCGCGCGCTGGGGTGCACGATCGCGGTGGCGTGCAGGCCCGCCCGATAGCGCGGCGGCTGATGAAACAGTTCGAGCGCCCGGGCGAAGCTGAGATAAGGATTCTTCGCGCGCAACATGGCCGTCGCGATGGCAGGGAAGTCTTCGCCGACGATCACTGCGGAAGCCTTAGTGGAGCGCGCCGCAGCAGCGTACTTGGGGTTCGATACGAATGTGAGTTCCCCGGGCCCGGCGTGTTCAATGCCGGTGAGGCCGGTGATTTCCGTGTCTGGGGAACCGTTTTCGAGGCGCGCATCGAGAGTTGAGGCGATGTGAGAGAGTTTCATGGGTATGGATTGAGGATGAACGTTAAATCGTACACCACGGCGGGAAAAAGGAATCGGCACAGTAACTTCTTGGGGAGAGCGTGTTAGGGTTTTTACTAGCGGCGATCCAATGAACTGAAGCGCTTTGGCTACTGCATTGCCCGTGCAAGATTCTTGCGAACAGCCGTTCTCTAGAGTGGATCCCACGTAGGAGTATTCTTCCACGTGGGAGAATGGTCCCGGAGGGCCGGCATGAAATTAGCAAGTTATATTCTTGTTCTCCTCGTCGCAACAGTAACTCTCGCGCAGGATCGCCCCGCGGTCAGCGCGCAACCCAATACTGTCTACGTAGGCGCGGAAGGCAAATTCGAATCTGCTCCCGACACCGCGCAGATTCAGTTCAACGTCTTCGCACAGGAGAGCACGTCGCAGGCTGCCTACCAGGAGGCCTCGAAGAATGTGGAGCAGGTGCGGCAGGTGTTGCGTGCCAACGGAATCGATCCCAAGGCCGCGAACATTGGCTTCCTCTCCGTCCAACCCGTCTATGAATACAGGCCGAAGCAGCGAGTCACTGGATATCGCGTCACTACCGACGTCGTCCTGAAGCTGAAGGATTTTGCGAAAGTCGGTCCCCTCACGCAACAACTGGCGGACGCCAATGTCAGCGAGACGCAAACGCTCAGCTACACTCTGGAAAATATTGACGAGGCCAAAAACAGGGCGGTCGAAGATGCCTACCGTCGCGCCCACAATTCCGCCGAAACGCTGGCCCGCGCCAGCGGCCGAACTCTCGGCGAGCTTTCGTTCGCTTCCGTCGACACATTTGAAAATCCCAGAATCGTCCTGCCGCACATGGCGCGCTCGATGTCCGCAATGGCCGCTCCACCTCCGGCGCCAACGGAAGAGTTCACGCCGCAGTTGGTGACGGTCACTGCCCACGTGAACGCGTTATTCAATTTGAAGTAAAAATTTGAAGTAAAGATGATTATCGGGTGGCGTGCGTCAAGCTGGAAAGGGCGATGAAGCGGGTGCCCCATTCTAACGTCGCGCTTTCTGCGACGTTAGAGTGGGGATTTTGATTTCCACTCTAAAATATTCTCCGACTCGCAGAAGTGGGTTTCTTGCTGCTCGCGAGGTGCGATCCGCACGTGTCAAGTAAAATCTTTTCCGCTCACCCTAACCCCTTCTCCAGAAAGCAAATTCTGTCGCGTTGCAGTCCGAAACGAATGCTTCCAAACTGCTAAACTAGATGCAGTTGTGTTCCGCTGCACAACATTTCGCGGAAGCCTGAGGCCTCTCCAGGCTCATCGAGCTAAGTCATTGTTTGATAATATTTTACACGTAAGTCTTTGGGGCTCAGGATTTTACACGCAGCAAGGCATATCTGGTCCGCGCAACCCAAACAAAGCAGATATTTTACGCGATCTCGGTATAAAAAAAATTGCGTACATATACCCCTTCCTCTGCGTGTTCGTCCTAGCGATCGCCGTAGCGACAATTTTCTCCGCTCAAGCTTCTGCCGAGATCCTGAAGGTCACTATTAACGACACGATCCAGCCCATCAGCGCCGAATACATTTCCCGCGCTATCGACGAAGCCCAGCGTCGCAACGATCAAGCCATATTGATCGAGATGAATACGCCCGGCGGCCTGGTGAGTTCGACGCGCGAGATCATCGAAAGAATTTCCGGATCGCCGGTGCCGGTCATCGTCTACGTAACGCCCACCGGCGGCCATGCCGGCTCTGCCGGAATATTTATCCTCGAGTCCGCCGACGTCGCCGTTATGGCTCCCGGAACTGCAGCGGGCGCCGCCCATCCCGTTACGCTGATCGGACCAGTCCAGGTCAAACCGGACGACGAGATGAGTCGCAAGATCGAAAATGACGCTGCAGCACTCATGCGCTCGGTCGCCTCCAAGCGCGGCCGCAGCGTAGAAGCCGCGGAAAGCGCAGTACGCGAGTCGAAGTCATTCACCGAGCAGGAGGCCCTCGCAGGCCATCTCATCGACTACGTCGCATCGAGTCCTGAAGATCTCTTCCGGCAGATGCAGGGTAAAACTTTCAAGCGCTTCAATGGAGAATCGGCGTCGCTGAAGCTCGTGGGCCAACCCGTCGTTCCCTTTGACATGACTCTGAAGGAGCACATCCTCGACGAACTGATGGACCCAAATGTCGCGTTCCTGCTTCTCGCCATTGGCGCGCTTGCTCTCTACGTGGAATTCAACCACCCCGGCGCGGTCATCCCGGGTACGGTCGGCGTCGTCTTCATCCTGCTCGCTGCCTTCGCTCTCAATCTTCTTCCGACCCGCTTCGCTGCGCTGGGATTAATCCTCGGAGCCTTCGCCCTCTTTGCCGCCGAAGCCAAATTCGCCACGCACGGCGTAGCCACCGTCGGAGGGATCGCTCTGCTCACGCTAGGCGGCCTCCTGCTTGTCGATTCCCCAATTCCCGAGATGCGTGTTCACCTGGTGACTGCGTTGGCCGTCAGCATTCCACTAGGCCTGATCACGGCCTTCCTGATGACCATCGCTCTCAAAGCGCGGCGCAACAAAGTAGTCACGGGAGCCCAAGGGCTGGTAGGCGAAACGGGAGTCGCGCAAACCGTGCTCTCGCCGCAGGGAAAAGTTTTCGTCCACGGCGAATTGTGGGACGCGGTCGCATCCTCCGCGTTGCCACCCGGCCAACTTGTAGTCGTGCGCCGAGTCGACGGCCTCACACTCCAGGTCGATCCTCTGGCAGCAACTCCACCGCCAACCACTCCAGCCCCAGCAATACTGTGAAGAGAACATCGAACCCGTAGCGACAGCCGCCTCGGCTGTCCCGCCAAAGCGAAGCGAGGCGGGCGTATGGAACTCGCCGACTCTTCTCCAATGTGCTCGCCCCAAAAATTATTTTGGCGGGGCAGTGTGGATTTCTTGAGCGCCGGGCTTTGGCGTTGTTGTGTTGACGTCTTGCTCGGGGCCCCAGCCGGGAAGGTAAGTGCTGCCGGTGATCAGACGCGCCCCGCGTTCGTAGGTCACGTAGGACCACGCCCACTGAATGAAAACCAGAAGACGATTCTGGAAGCCGATGAGAAAAAGAATGTGGACGAACAACCATGACAGCCACGCGATGTAGCCGGAGATGTGGATGCGGCCGAACTGCGCTACGGCTGCGGCGCGGCCGATGGTGGCCAGACTGCCTTTGTCCCAGTAGTGGAATGGCGGCCTGGAGTCAAAATCCCCACCCTGTCGCCAAGAGCGCGACAAGGGTGGGGCACCCAGTTCGTCGCGGATTAGCTTGGCTACGAAGCGGCCTTGCTGAATCGCTACTGGAGCGACCCCGGGAAGCATTTTGCCGTGCTCGTCTTTCAGCGCGGCGAGGTCGCCGATGACGAATACTTCCGGATGCCCGGGAACGCTGAGGTCGGGCTGCACGAACACGCGTCCGGCGCGATCGACCGGTACACCCAGCTTTTTGCCGAGCGGCGACGCTGCCACTCCAGCCGCCCACAACACTACCGTCGCGGGCAGCCGCGTGCTGCCGGCATACACAGCGCCCGGTTCAATCTGAGTGACCATCGTCGAGGTGCGGACTTCGACGCCAAGATGATTCAACTGTTCCTGCGCACTGCGCGACAAATCTTCCGCATACGCAGGAAGCACGCGAGGACCGCCTTCGAGCAACAGAATATGAGTGCGTGCCGGATCGATGGATCGGAAGTCGTGGGCGAGCGCGTAGCGAGCGATTTCGGAGAGCGTGCCGGCCAGTTCGACACCTGTGGGGCCGCCGCCCACGATTACGAAGTTGAGCGGAGTTGCGCCTTCGCCAGCGGCGGCTTGCCGTTCCGCCAATTCGAAGGCGAGCAGAACGCGGCGCCGGATTTCGAGCGCATCTTCGATGGTCTTGAGGCCGGGAGCGTACGGTTCCCAATCGTCGCGCCCGAAGTAACTGTGGGTCGCGCCTCCGGCGACGATCAGGTAGTCGTACGGAATGTTCGCTTCTGACGTCATCACAGTGCGGCGTTCAAGATCGAAGCCGCTGACCTCGGCCATGAGCACTTCAATATTTTTGTGCGAGCGAAGAATGGATCGGATGGGCGCGGCAATCTCTCCCGGAGAGAGTCCGGCAGTGGCAACCTGGTACAGAAGCGGCTGGAAAGTGTGGAAATTTTTGCGGTCGATGACGGTGATCTGAACGGGCGCTTTCGCCAGCGTTTTCGCGGCATTCAGGCCGCCGAAACCGGCGCCGACGATCACCACGCGAGGTGTCGCTTGGCTATTCATTTTGTCGCGGGTTGCTGTGACCTGCTCCACCTCTATAAGATTCAGCGCGATGGCAGAGGGTTCCAGAACTTTGACGGGTAAGGAAACTCCGGCTTGGGTGCGCGTGGCCATGCCTTCAGGGGCAGACCTGATTTTCGTCGCGTTGCTGAGCGTGCTGGTGTTCACACCGCTGTCCGTGCGTTTGTTGGGAGACGCGGGGATCGGCTGGCATATTCGCGCCGGACAGCAAATTCTGACGACGCACGCGATCCCGCATGTGGATTCGTTCTCTTCGACCATGCGAGGCAAGCCGTGGTTTGCCTGGGAGTGGCTGTACGACGTAGTGGTCGGGCAGTTGGAAACGGCGTTGGGGCTGAACGGCGTGGTGTGGTTTACGGCGGTGGTGATCGCAGCGGTATTTGCGTGGATGTTTCGCTTGCTCATTGTGCGCAGGTCGAACTTGTTGGTTGCGCTGGTGCTGGTGGTGCTCGCCGTGGCGGCGTCGATGATTCACTTTCTAGCGCGGCCGCACGTGGTGAGTTGGCTGTTCACGCTGGCATGGTTCTGGATTCTTGATTCTTCTGAGCGGGAGACGTTTGAAAGGCGCGGGAGGCGACTGTGGGTGCTCCCGTTGCTGATGCTAGTGTGGGTGAATATCCATGGCGGCTTTCTCGTTGGCTTTGTGCTGTTGGGAATGTTTTTTCTAGGGGCGGCATGGACCTGGTTCAGAGCAAAAGAGGGGCGGATTGAGGAAGCCCTGCAGAAGATCGCGGCAGGGAAAAGAGCGCTGCGATTGGTCGCGGTGGGGCTGCTCTCTGCGTTGGCGAGCATGGTCAATCCTTATGGGTGGATGTTGTACTCGCATGTTTACTCGTACCTGTCGAACCGTTTTCTGATGGATCACATCGACGAGTTTCAGTCGCCTAATTTTCATGGCGTCGCGCAGAGATGTTTTCTCTTGCTGCTGCTCGTTACCGTCGCGGCCTTGGCCGTGCGGGGGCGCGAGTTGCGAATGAGTGAAGGGCTGACGGTTTTGTTCGCCGTGTATGCCGGGCTTTATGCGTCGCGAAACATTCCGGTTTCTTCTGTTCTGCTGGTGATGGTTGTGGCGCCGTTGGTGCCGGCGGGAGTTGCGCACGGATTCTTTCAGAGGATGGCTGCGGTCGAGGTGGGATTGCGCGGGCACGTGTGGCCGATTGTGGCGACGGTGGTGACGTTGCTGATCGCCGTCAATGGCGGGCGCGTCGGGTCGAATGTAGGGATGGATGCGCACTTCGATCCGCGGCGGATGCCGGTGCAGGCGGTGAATTTCCTTAAACAGCAAGGCCTGTCGGGGCCCGAGCTCAGTCCGGACTATTGGGGCGGGTATCTGATCTACCGGCTTTATCCGAAGGCGCTCGTCGTGGTGGACGACCGGCATGATTTGTACGGCGAGGAATTCTTCAAGTCTTACTTGAAGTTCATTCGTGGGGAGCGCGGATGGCAGGAATTTCTGCGGGATCATCCGGCAGCGTTTGTACTGTTGCCGCGGGACGCGGGAGTAGCGCAGCTTCTGACCGTTAGTCAAGGATGGAAACAGACTTACGCCGATGATGTGGCTGTCGTCTTTGTGCGCGAAGCGGAGAATGGAGCTAATTGACCTTTAGGTTAAAGCCATTGATGATGATGGGCGGTGCTGATTGCAGAATGCATTTGCTTTAGGTAGCGCCGGCATCTTGCCGGCTGTCGCGGGGGCATCTTGCCCGCGCAAGTGGCGGCGGGACGCCGCCACGACAGCCGCCGGGACGGCGGCGCTACTTTTCCGGGCTCTTTCAGAATGGCGGATGTTTTTGAGTAGAAATGGTTTTGATTTCTTTCTGGCTTTGTGGACGCTCGCGCTGGTCGGTTGTTCGGGTTCGTCCTCGCCTTCGACTCCTTCCAATCCGATGCCGCCCGCGAACCCTGTGGGCGCCAATCTCACGCTGGTGAGCTCCGATCCTTACACGATTGCTCCGGGCCAGCATGCGACCGAGGTTGAGCCGCACATGGTGGCGAACGGAAACACGCTGGTGGCCGCGTTTCAGACTGGACGCATTTCAGCCGGAGGCTCGACCGACATTGGGTGGGCGACTTCCACGAACGGCGGCACAGTCTGGAGTCACGGATTTTTGCCGGGCCTGACCAAGGGCGAGGGCACGGGGCCGTACGACGCGGCCAGCGATCCGGTCGTCGCTTATGACGCGAAGCATAACGTTTGGATGATCGCGTCGTTGCCCCTGTCGAATACTTCTCAGACTCCGGCGGTCGTGGTAAGCCGGTCAACCGATGGGCTCACATGGGGAAACCCTATCAGCGTCGACCCAACCGCTGCGAGTTCCGACAAGAATTGGATTGCGTGCGACAGCTGGGCGAGCAGCCCGCATTATGGCAATTGCTATGTGGAGTGGGACGATCCGCTTAATCATGGCGAGATTCTGATGAGCACCTCGAACGATGGAGGATTGACATGGGGCCCGGCGACGCCAGCGGCGGATGCGGTTCAGGGGATCGGCGGGCAGCCGCTCGTGCAGCCGAATGGAACAGTGGTGGTGCCGCTCGAAACGAATGCGATGTCAGCCTTCAGTTCGACCGATGGAGGAGCGAGTTGGACGGCTTCGGTGACGATCTCGAATGTGCAATTCCACGCCGATGCGGGAGGAATTCGCAGCGGGCCCTTGCCGTCCGCTGCCGTGGATGGCGCGGGCACGGTGTGGGTGGTGTGGGAAGATTGCCGATTCCGTTCATCGTGCTCGACGAATGACCTGGTTTACAGCACCTCGACCGACGGTGTGACCTGGAGCGCAGTGACGCGCATTCCCATCGACGCGACTTCGAGCAGCGTGGATCATTTCATTCCGGGGATTGGGATTGATCCGGCAACTTCCGGCGCGGGGACGCACGTTGCGCTGCATTACTACTACTATTCGCAGAGCGACTGCACGGTGTCGACGTGCCAGCTTTTTGTGGGCTACATTGCGTCGGCGAACGGAGGCGCCACGTGGAATCCGCCAGCGGCGCTCACTGGCGCGATGCAGTTGGCATGGCTGCCGGCGTCGCAGAACGGGGTGATGGTGGGAGATTACATTGCGACCGCATTTACGAATGGCGTGCCGCACGGAGTGTTTGCGGTGGCATCGCCAACTTCAGGGACGACGTTCAACGAGGCCACCTACACCGCGCAGGGATTGACGGCGATGGCAGCGGGGCGGCAATTGTCGTCCGTAGGGGACAAGCCGTTGCACAATCTCTCGGACAAGATCGAGAGAGAGCAGCCGGAGAAGCGCATGATTCCGCCGTCGCGGCGTAGGAGAAGTGCGAAGTAGTTAGAAGCGGTCGTTGGTGTCGATGCCGAAGCCGAGGATCGCCGTGACTTCCACGGGTTGGTTGCCCCGCATGGCAGGTTGAAATTTCCAACTGCGCAGAGCCGCGAGAACTTTCGCGGTCATCGTGGCGGGGCCGGCTTCGAGTACGCGAACATTCTTCAGATTGCCGGATGCGTCGAGCGTGCAAGCAATTACCATGCGCGCGGACCGGAGGCCAGCGGCTAGATCGGTGCGAATTGCCGCCGGAGCGGCGAGGGTGCCGCCGAAGGGATGGCTACCGGCGCTTTCGTCGGCAAATTCCATTACTACAGTTCCTAGCGACGTATCGAAATAAGTCGTGTACTTCTCACCCCGCAAAAGATTCTTGTAGGGCTCGAAGGCTCCGCCGGACGTCGCGGTGGCCACGACGGTTACTCCAAGAGTCTGTCGTGGTTTGGCGGTGGAATGGCCGGGAGCTTGCGGGTCGGAGGAAGAGGGATCCGATCCAAAACCCGGAATGGTGACAATGCCGCTGCCGCCGCTGATATCGACGCCACGCACTTGAGGAGTGCCAGTCGGAGCGTTTCCGGCGCCGCCCGGACCGGCGGTAGGAGAGATGCCGCCACGAGCGGTGACGTCAGAGCCGTGTCCGGTTGCGGATTTTCCAGCGCCAGGGCCGGCTCCGGTCATGCCGCTACCGGGACCGCTGCCGCGACCGATGCTGTTGCCGGCGCCAGCACCGCCGAGGCCGGGATTATCTCCGCCAGACGGCGACATGGCGAGCGAACCTTTGCCGCCGGTATTAGGCACTGCAACCGTCGACCCAGGTTGACTGGAAATAACCGCGCCCGCATTGGCGCCGCTTCCGCTTGCTGCGGGTGGGGCGAGGTTCTTGCCGGCGTCGGAGGGCGCGCCCAAGCCTGCTCCGGCGCGGCTCAGACCTGCTCCGGGCACGCCAGAACCTACACCAACCGAAGGCGGCGGCGGGACGATGTTATTTGCCAACAGCGTTCCGCGCGGAGTGCCGGCGCCACCGCCGTTGTTACCTGTGCCTCCGCCAGCACCAGCGAACGAAGGCGGGGGCGGAACAACTGTGGGCATGCCAATCGTGGGCCCCGAAGATGCAGAGCGGGTGCCGGTGCCGTCCGACACACCGGTCGATGGCGGCGGAGCGACTACGTTCGAGCCGAGCGCCGTGCCCATGCCGTTGCGAGTGCCACGTGCAGTGCCTCCTGCATTCGTAGCAGCGGGCGGCGGCGGAACGACATTGGCGGCGAGCGAGGTTCCGTTAGCATTCGAACTATGGCCGCTTACGGATGGAGGTGGTGGCACCACCTCGGTCGCGCCAAAGATTTTTCCCACCAGGCTGCTCATGAACGAGCCCGTTTGCGTGGGCGGCGGAGGCACAACGCTCTTCGACGAATCCGGAACGCTGCCGACGAGCCGATGTGGGTCGCGCGAGATGTCGGCCGAGGGCGGCGGCGCTACTACCGCGGGCGCGGGCAAGTTCAACTTGGAGTTGCGCATCGTTGCGCGCTCCGGAGCCGAGACTGGCGGCGGCACGACGGCGGCATTCATCTGCACCGGCAGATTGGAAAATTCGTGGTTGACCGCCCCTGGAGCCGGCGGAATTACGTTGGCCGCCAAGGCCGGTTTGGAGCGAGCTTGATCGCTCGCGACGCTCGGCGCGGGCGCTACTACCGAAGGATTGAGCAACGGTGCTGTCAAAGCGCGATCACGCGTAACATTGGGGGCGGGTGGGATCACCGCCGGTGCGAGCGCGGGAGCCACCAGCGCGTGGTCGCGTGAAACGTTGGGCGCGGGCGGAATCAACGTTGTGCTGTAGGTAGGCGCGGTGATCAGCCGATCGCGCGACACGGTCGGGGCCGGAGCGATCGCGGACTGAAGTTGAATCCCGTTGCGAGTGTAGTCGATGATTACGTTCGGAGCGGGAGCCACGATGGCGGAAGCTAGGTTCGGCACGCTGCGAGAGGAACGCAAGCCTTCCGCGGGCGGCGGTCCGGGATTGGGCTTGATGGCCAAAAGGTTCGCCACCGCGTCGCGCGAAGATGGAAGTTTGAGATTGGGCGCGTCAACAACTTTGGGGAGGAGCGAGCCGCCGCGCGAAATCCGGATGCTCTGCGTGCGATGGCGCGCTTCGGCGCCGCCGGCGCGACCTGTGGTGCCAGCTTCAGACCCACCGAGATCTTCGGTGCGCGGAAGTTCGTTGCCGCTGTAATAGATCACATCGTGGCTGGAAAATCTGGGCGCAACGAAGGGCTGCAACTCCGCAATCTTTACCTGCACAAAGATCGCCAGGAAAATCAGAATAGCCTCGATCACATACGAAGGGATGACGATGCGCAGCGGAATCAATCCGAAGGGAGCTTCGCCTGCCAAACGGCGTTCAGAACGCACCAGCGCGGGGCGGATGGACGTGACGAACTCATGCCAGGGCGAGGACCACTCGACCAGCAGTTTGGGGGCGGCGTAACGTTTTCTTACGACGCGCTTTTCGAGTTCGAGAGTGTCAATCACGAGGGCGGTACTTTACCATCCTTTTCGAGTGTGATCTGAATTTTATCCCCCACCGCAGTTTGAGTTTCAGCCGCAGTGCGACACGGTAGTTCCAACACCGAAGCTGCCTGCGTCCGGACCGGTGCAAATCGCCAAGGCTGTAAATCGCCCTGGACGTGGATGACAGTCATTGCATCGTCGAGATAAACGACGTCGATGGGAAACCCCATACCCAGAGTATGAACGCCGTGGCAGGGGACAATCCAGAGGCCGGAGCCATTACGGAAGTCATTAGAGCGAAGGCCCACCAGGCCGCGCAGCCGGGTCCAATGCGTGTTGGCGACGGCCAGAGCCGTGGCCAGGTATGCCTGGCGCGTCTGGTTGAAGGCCTGACCCTGTGAAGAAAAAACTGCCATGAACCCAACGCCTCGCCGTCTGCTCGTCCCGTCTTCTACTTCCCGCCCGAAACCGGCCCCAGTTGCCGGATCAGTTCGATGATCGCCGGCCCGATCGTGACAAAAATGATCGACGGCAAAACAAAGATCACCAATGGGGGAACCATCTTGATGGTGGTTTTTGCAGCTTGTTCTTCGGCCCGTTGCCGGCGTTCCGTGCGGAGGGAATCGGAATGCACCCGGAGGGCTTGGGCGACGCTGGTGCCGAAGCGATCAGTTTGAATCAGTGTACCAACAAGAGAGCGGATGTCGTCAACTCCGGTGCGGTCAACCAGGTTGCGGAGCGCCTCGGCGCGGGGTTTGCCGGCTCGCATCTCAAGGTTGACCAGATGAAACTCGTCGGCGAGATCGGGATGGGCGTGATACAAGTCCTCGCCCACGCGCGTCAGAGCCTGATCGAGCGCCAGGCCCGCCTCCACGCAAATGACGGTGAGGTCGAGGGCGTCGGGCAAGCCAATACGGATGCGACTCTGCCGATCTTTAATCATGCGCTTCAGAATGAAGCGCGGCAGCAGGAAGCCGAGACCTCCAATGCCGATTAGCAGAGGGAGGTTGTCAAAGCCCACAAACAACGCAACACCCGCAAAGCCTGCCAGACCCATCAGAATACGGGCGCCGAAATAGTAATTGACATGAATGGCATCGCGGTATCCCCCCTGAATCAGCCAGGCCCGGGTGCGGGAAACGTCGGCGGGAGAAAGCGGAATCGCTTTGCTCAGCGGATCGAGAGCCTGCTCCACTCGCTCGCGAAAGGCGGGCTTGTTATCCATCGTTGGCTGATGTCCGCCCAGTGCGCGCAAACGGGCGCCCAGGACGGAACTTGGCGATACCACCGCGGCGCCGAAGGCAAACACCGCCATAACCACGGTGACGAATACGACGACAATCAAAATCAGAGGCAACATGACTCACTCAACCTGTGTACTGAACGTGCTTACTTAAACCCGGATCCGAACAATCTTGCGGATCACAAAATATCCGATGGTTTGCAAAATGATCCCGGCGACCAGAAGCGTATGGCCGATGGGGTCCGAGAACAGCGGACGAATGAAATTGGGATTCAGCAACAGCATGACCGCGACAATGATGGGAGGCATGCCCATCAGCAGTGCCATGGTAAGGCGTCCTTGGGCGGTGTAGACGCGCACTTGGCGCTGAATTTTGAAGCGCTCGCGAATGACATAGGACAAATTGTCGAGAATCTCGGCGAGGTTGCCGCCAGTCTCGCGCTGCAGCATCACCGCCGTTACGAAAAACTTGACATCGACCAGCGGCATGCGCTCGGTGAGATTCATGAGAGCATCGCGCACCGGCATTCCGAACTTCTGTTCTTCGTAAAGCTGGCGAAATTCGCCGGCGACGGGCTCGGCGACTTCGTTGGTAATCATTTCAAGCGCGGTGGTGAAGGCGTGTCCGGCGCGAACGGCCCGGGCCAGAGTGTCGATCGCCTCGGGGAAAAGCTCTTCGAATTTCTCGAAACGTTTGTTGCGCCGATACGACGCGTAGGAGTAGGGCAGCAGGAAGCCGACCAGCAAAGCCACCCATGCCACTTCGACATGCTTGGTCGCGACATAGGCCACGATGCTGGCGACGACGCCGGCCAAGGCCGAGAAACCGAGGAAGTTGCCGGCGCGCGTGGACAATCCGCCTTGCATCAGCATCTTCTGGATTTCGGCTACGCGCGCGGAGCGCCGGAGCAAGGTGTCGAGCGCGGGAATCTGGCTGAGTTGCTCGTCGCGCAGCAGGGCGAGTTCTTCCACGGCGGCGAGTTCCGGAGCCTTGCGCTCATTGGCCAGCCGCTCTTTGATAAGGCGGGCGCGGGCGCTGCGCTGGTCAAGCAACGACACCAGGGCGAAGACCGCAAGCGCGACCACGATCAGTACCAAAAATGCAAGCAGAGCAGCGGACATGCGATTACTCAAACCTCGAAACTTGATTCAAAAAGCGCCGGTCGGAAGCGGGCTCCGGACGTCGCCAGACGTTCGGCGAAGTGCGGCCGGACGCCGGTGGCACGAAAGATGCCGCGAACTTTTCCATTCTCATCGGTGCCGGTACGGTCGAAGCTGAAAATGTCCTGCATGCCGATCATGTCGTTGTCCATGCCGGTAATCTCGGAGACGGTGATGACCTTGCGTGTACCGTCAGAGAGGCGCGCGATCTGAACTACGGCATGGACCGCGGAGGCGATCTGATGACGGACGGCGCGTTCGGGAATGTTGAGATTCGCCATTGAGACCATGTTTTCAACGCGCGCCATGGCGTCGCGCGGGGAATTGGCGTGGACGGTCGTGAGCGATCCTTCGTGGCCGGTGTTCATGGCCTGCAACATGTCGAAGGCTTCCTCGCCGCGCACCTCGCCCACCACGATCCGGTCGGGACGCATACGCAGGCTGTTGATGACTAGTTGCCGCTGCCGCACAGCGCCCTTGCCTTCAATGTTCGGCGGGCGCGTCTCCAGGCGGACTACGTGCTCCTGTTTAAGTTGCAGTTCGGCGGCATCTTCTATGGTGACGATGCGGTCGGAATTTGGAATGTATCCCGAGAGAACATTCAGCAGAGTGGTCTTGCCGGCGCCGGTTCCCCCCGAGACCAGGATGTTGAGCCTGCCCTTGACCATGGTCGAGAGCAATTCGAGCATGGGCTCGGTGAGGGTCTGGTTCTCGATCATCTGCCGGGCGGTGACGGGGTCGCGTCCGAAGCGACGGATGGACAGGCAAGGGCCGTCAATGGCGAGCGGGGGAATGATGGCATTGACGCGCGATCCATCGGCCAGGCGGGCATCGACCATGGGAGAAGATTCATCGACGCGACGCCCGACTCGCGAGACGATGCGCTCGATGATCTGCATGAGGTGCGAATCGTCTTTGAAGGATAAGGCGGTGCGTTCCAGTTTGCCGGCGCGCTCCACGTACACCCGGTCGAAGCGGTTGACGAGGATATCGGAGACGGTGGTGTCTTTGAGCAGAGGCTCAAGAGGGCCGAGCCCGAAAATCTCGTCGAGGATTTCGCGAGAGAGCCGTTCGCGTTCAGCGAAGCTGAGCGGCACCACTTCGCTATTCACGGCGTTGCGAATGACCACCAGGACTTCATCGCGCGCGGAGTCGCCGGAGGCCTTGCCGAGTTTTTCCAGATCGAGGCGATCGAGAATCTTGCGATGCAGGTCGGCTTTTACCTGCTGGAAGAAATCAGCGCGTTCGAAGGATTGAACATTTGCCATAAGGGCCTAAATTCTTACACCGACTTGAACAGCGACCACGCGGTACGTTTTACGTCAGCGTCGTTGCGGGTCAATTCCTGCGCCAGTCCGGCGAAACAGCGGGCCATTTCGGAGGAACGCTGATCCATCACCGGCGTGCCGCGGTCGATGGCGCCGGAAACGGCGAAATATTGATTCGGAATCCGCCATAGCAGTTTAGCGCCGACTGCGGCCTCAGCGTCGGCCTCACTGAAGCCGGGAACTTTGCGGAAGCGGTTCAGGACCAGGCGAACCCGGTCGCGGCTGCCAGCCTCCCCGAGGTATTGCTGGACGCGGGCCGCGCTCCAGAGCGAAGCCACGTCGCTGCAAGCGACCAGGAGAACGGTTTCTGAAAGACTGGCGATCAGACGGCTGGCGGCGTCGAAGCGCGAAGAGTTGTCGACCACCACGTAGCGGAAGTGAGTCACCAACATATCGAAGAGGCGAACGAATTCCGCAGTGGAAGGATCGGCCACCGCCGGCACGTTGGTTCCAGCCAGCAACTGCAAGCCGCCGCCGTGGCGCGTCATAAAACTTTCCAGCAGGGAAGCGTCCATGCGGTGAAGGTTGCGCGTAGCGTCGGCCACATTGAAGACCGGCTTGAGATTCATGTGCAGCGCGGCGTGGCCGAGAGGAGCCATATCCACCAGCGCCGTTTGCCCGTAGGCGGATTGAAGAGCGAGCGCGAGGTTGACGGCCACGGTGGTTGAGCCATTCCCGCCCTTCGCATTAATAACGGAGAAAACTTTGCCGCGAATGCCTTCTTGTTTTCCCCGGCGCTGGGCGGTGGTGAGGCGGACGAAAGCCTCGAGCAGGTCGGTAGTTGTGGTGGGGCGCTCGATGAATTCGCGAGCTCCGGCGCGCATGGCATTGACGATGACCTGCGGCTGGTTCAGATTGCCGATGGCAAAGATGGCGGCATCGGGCATTTCCTGATGAAGCAGTTCAATGGCTCGCAGCGCCAGAGTGGCGTTGTCGGCGGGAATGTCGACCAGCGTGACTTCGGGATTGGCAGAGCGCACGCGCCGCGTGACGGGATCGGCGGCCGCCACAGGAAAACTTGCACAGGTGTGAACCGTCCGTGCCACGTTGGTGCCATCGACGAGCACTTGCAATACCGCTCGCTGCTCGTTATCCGTGGCCACAATCACGACTGCGAGTTCTGGCATAACAACCTGCGGTTCTCCGGTTCGCTATGAAGAGCTCTCTCTAGTTCTGGCGCCCATGCCAAGCCTAGTTGTGTTTGTCAAACTTGCCGGTGTCCATGAAGGGCTTTGGGTTCTTGGGCTCGGCAGGGGCCTCGGCATTAGGCGAAATGCGGTGCACCGTGCACAAGACCATGAGTTCCGAATTGCTCTTCTGCATGCTTTTGCTGCGAAAAAAATTCCCCAGGATCGGAATATCTCCCAGTCCCGGAATCTTGTTATAGATGTCGGTAATGCGGTTGTCCATGAGTCCGGCAATCACAAAGCTCTGTCCATCCTGCACTTCAAATTCGGTTTCGGCTTTGCGTGTGCTGAGCGCAGGCACGGTGAATCCGGAGATGGTCAGGGCGTTAGCAAAATCCAAGGTACTCACCTCGGGAGCGACCTTCAAGTGAATATTGCCGTTAGGCATGATTTGCGGGGTGAACTGCAGGCGCACGCCGAATTCCTTGAAGGAGATTGTTACCGCGGTAAAACCGGCGCCCGGCTGCACGATGGGAAAAGGAAATTGCCCGCCGGCGAGGAAACTGGCTTCTTTCCCATTCACCGCGATAAGGTTGGGTTCGGCGAGGATCTGCAGCAGGTTCTTGGTCTCGAGAGCCTCGATGGTGGCTCCGAAGTTTATGTCGGACCGGAATAGAAAAAGATTCAGCACATTGCTGACGGTCGTGGCGGGGGTGGTAGTTGTGGTCCCGGTGGTGCCACTTTGTGTACCAGGGGTTATGGTCTGCGGCCCGAAGCCGCCAAACTGCCCGGTCGTGATAGTGCCAATAGTGTTGCCGGCTCCGGTGGAAATGAAGTTGACGCCGAGTTGGGTGATGGCACTGCGGTCCACCTCCGCGAATTTTACCTGCAGCAAAACTTCCTGCGCGCCGACCGGCCCGAAGGTGAGCACATTCACGACTTTGGGAGAATAGGCGCTGGCTAGTTCGCCGGCGCGTTTGGCGACGTCTTCGTTGGAAACGTGTCCGGAGAGAACAACGGCGGCGCGCGACGGCGTGACCACAATCTGCTCGTCGGGGAAGACGCGGCGCTCTTCTTCGGCGCACGCGCTGACGTCTACGTCTACGCGGAGGTCGAAGCTGCGGGAGCGCTCCAATTGATCCCAGATGAGGAGCGAAACTTCTCCGGGGGAACGCCCATGAACCAGAATCTGCGTCGGCGTAATAACTTGCGCGAAGGCGATATTCGGATCGGTGACGGAGACGCGCTTGAGCTGCTCGGTCGTATTGATGAGCAGGGATTTGCCAACCATGACGCGCAGGGGAAACGATCCCTGGGGCTGCTGGGACTGCGCCGGTAGAGTGGTGGTCTGAGTGGAGGTGGGCGCCGGATTCTGCGACTGGCCCGGAGTGTCCGCCTGTTGCACGATCTCAGAAAGAGCCGGAAGCGCGAAGCAAGCTGAGACCAGCAAAGCTCCTAGGAATAACGTGCGAACGCTCATTGTGAAATTGGTCTCCCCGTGAGGAAGCTTAGTGGTGCGCAGCCACGAAAGCCGCCGAATCGTATTCTTTCCCATCACTTGGTTTCGGAACCCTCTTCGGGGAATTTGACTACATCCATCTTCTTGTCGCCTTGGTAGACTTCAACGCTAACGCCGGTGGGAGATGGTGCCGTTGGCGCAACGATTCTTTTCGCGGCCGTACGATGAACGACCGGTTGCATGGTGGGCGCGGGAGCGGCAATGCCCCGGTAGAGACCTCTCGCACCGGATGCTGGCACTTCGTCTTGCTTGGTGTCGAGCGGATTGCGCAGAGCTAGCTGAATGTGTCCTTCCGAGCTTGCCAAAGTAAGCCGCTGGGCGTCGTCGGGCGAGACCAGGAGAGTGATGACCGCGGTGTTCTGCGGTTCGCCGGTCGCGGATCGCTCCAAGGTGCGGCCCGAGGCCAATACTGCGACGTTCTGTAGCACGGTAGTGGTTTGCGGTTCGCCGCCGCCCGGAGTGCCGGTCAACAGTACATCAACGCGAGTGCCAGGGGTCACGAATCCAGCGACCGATACGACCTCATTCACTCGTACAGAAACGGCGCGCATGCCGGGAGGGATCAGCGACGGAAGTCCCGCGCCAGCATTCTCTCCCGCCAGCCGGTTGGGGAGAATGAACTCTCCCTTCGAGATAGGGACAATCACGCCGTGTCCCAGCACGTCAGAACGCCTTCTGGGCGACCCCGGAGGCAGATCGGCGGGGGGAATCTTGATGATTTTGATGTCATGTTCTTCCACCCGCGCTCCCACCTGCAGATCATTTGCCGCCACGATCACGTCGACGCCGGCATCGACCGCGCCCGACCGCGATTGTAAGGTCCGGTAGACATACACACTAGCCACGAAGCCAAGCCCAAGTGCCAGGACTCCGATCATCAATAAACGTGTACGGTTCATAGAGCTCCCTCAGAAATCCAAAAATTGCACGCTGCCGCGAACGGAGGTGGGCGCGGCGTTGCTCCTCAATTCGGCTATTTTCTACTGGATGGAACTGGCGACAGAGGAAAATACATTGTTGGCGTTGGATCCGATCAGCCGGACAGTGCCGACGACAATCACCAGGATCACCGCCAACATGACTGCGTATTCCGCGATATCCTGCCCTTGCTGATCGCACCAAAGACTCCGCACTAGCTCCATAGAAAGGCCCCTTTTTTCCTGATTTTCTCCGAGATCGAGTGGGACACATCCGCGCAGCTTCTGGGACTGACAGCTGGGGATTTGTCGACTCCGCTGACTAATCATACCCTGCAATATGGCGAAAAGTCGTAATTTATTGCATACCTGCCGGGGAAAAATGAAGTCCTGCCCCTGTAACGGTTTTGCGGGTTTTTGGGGTCTAGGTTGGCGGATCTTCGCCGCGGCGCGTCAGTTGGCGAGGCGGAAGGAGGCGATGTCCAACCGCACAACAAACGCGATCTCCCAGATCAAGGCTGCGTTGGCAAAGTCGCGCTCGCATTGTCGTCATTGGCAGCCCGGCTGCACGTCAAGCACACGGCAGTCAGTTCGCAACACGGCCGCCAATGACTAGCTGACAAAAGCAGGCGAGTTACACTCAGTTGCCCCGCGCAAGGCGATGATGAGTGAAATGGCGATATTGCAACAGTGATCCGGCTCGGCAGAGCCGAACCCAGTTTCGGATCGGCCGACAAGGAGAGATTCTCACGGCGACAGTTCGAGCGTCATCGAGACAAAATCTATTCGGACTTTTCGTGCCTGGCTGAGGATGTCTGTGCCAAGAAGGCCGTGGTGAAAATCGTCGCCCACCGGCTTGGAGAAGACCTGAGCAGGTCGAAGAGTGGTTTTCAATCCCCCAACTCGCAGGTGTATCTCAGCCAGTGCAATTGTTTCTCTATCGTTCGAACCCCCAACCATCGTGACTTGCTGCTTACTCTTCGTCCCGCGCTGTTTCAAGAGCGGTCCAAACTCGTTCGCAAATCGTGTCCAGAGTTGCGAACCTGCGTCTTCACCAGTATCCAAAATGCAATCGAGTTCTTTTCCCTCGAACTGAACGCGCGTCACAGGACTAAGACCGTCAAAGGACAAATTATTGGCACTATTCGCGGAACGGCCCGATCCAGGCCGGATCTCAAAGGTTCCATTCGAACTCCAGCTGATGGACTGTAAGGCGATGGCTACGGGAATCCCGATGATGCCGCGCTCGTCGGGGCGCAAATCACTCATGGGTTGCTGCGAATCCGGCAGGATCAAGAACCCAACATTGCGCAACGACACGCCCCCGATCCCCAGTTCGTCTACCACTGCCGTGCGCATTTTGGTCATTCCTCCGGCTGGATCGCCAACCTGGGCAGACGATTCGTCGATGGCAACTCCCAACGTTCGAGCTTCCGACTCGCTCATCACAGATAGGTTGGCGCCCGTGTCCAATAGCCAGTGAACGGTCTTCCCATGAATCGACACCGGGAGCTTCACTCCATGTTTACTGACATCGGTGTGAATGCGGGTCGACTTAGCGATTCGGACAGATTGGTCCGGGTGTCTGCTCCATGCTGCGAATATGGCTCGCGCATTCACGACGTCCGGACTCGCTGGTTTGATCCTTAGAGCTTGATCAAGTTGCTGCACCGCCTCGGTGTATCTGCCAGATCGGACATAGAGATCCGCGAGTCTCTCATGTGCGTCTTCTGCATCATCGGAATTGGGTTCCAGCTGGATCGTCTGGCTCAGATACTTCTCTGCCGCTTTGGCGTCGTTGAACGCGGAGGCAACCGCACCCTTGTAAAGTGTAGGAGCTTCTTGGCGCTGGATGGCCTCGCGGAGCTCAAACCAGCGATGCTGGTCATATAACGGCTTCAGTGCAGGGCTCTCACCGGCTCCTGCCAAGCCTGCTAATACCAGCACGACGATCAATACGGCCCCATTCACGTCTCGCAGCCACATTTTCCCGACCCTTGGAATAAAGGCTAGACGATTCGCTAGCGAAAAGGAAAGCTGCTTCGCGTTACATTTTTGGACGGTCAAGTGTCACTTGGAAGTAATGGATTGTCGTGAGCTTACGATGGTTGACAGGATCACGGTTGTAAGCAGGCCATTACACGCTTTGTGCCGCAAAGCCGATTCTGAGTGCTGTGGCGATTTTTCGCCAGTTGGAAGCCGACAGCCTCATCGTGACTTTCCGGTTTGCTTTGTAACACTACTTGAAAAGAACGGAGCGGCGACGTTTAAGATGGCCCAGTCGCGGAAGTCATTGCTGTTCTCAACACAGGCGATCACAACCCCTTGATCAGGATAGAGGACTAACCATGAGCTACTTCCAGCCACTCCGCCGCTGTGCTCGAATTGCCGTGGCACTCCTTGACTGTCCGCGTCGTGGATGAACCAGCCGAGTGCGTAGTTCGTCTTCTTGCCAGAGTTCGTTTCTTGACGTGAGAAGATCATTGCGAGAGTGTCTTCTTTCAGGAAACCCGCCTTCAACATCGCCGAACCGAAGCGCACAAGGTCTTCCGCGGTCGAGAGGAACCCGCCCCCAGCCCACTTGTAGCTGAGATCCTCATAGTCGCTGTTTCGATAGCTGCCATCGGCCATCACGTTGTACCACCGTGCGCGATGAGGAATGATTTTTGCGCTGTCATCGGCGAGGGTGTCCTGCATTCCCAGAGGCAGAAACACTTTCTCGCGCATGAAAGCAAGAAAATCTTCTCCCGACGCTTTCTCGATCGCCGCGCTCGCAAGAACGTAACCATAGGTCGAATATGAGAACTTCGTGCCTGGAGGCGCAACCAACGGGTCATCTTTGAAGCGTTTCAGCGATTCAAGCACAGAGTGATACGCCCCGCGATCCGGCTTGCTCTCCTCGTCGGTGTTGTAGTGACGGATGCCACCGAGGTGTCCGAGAAGTTGGCGCGTGGTTATCACGTGTCCCTTGTCAGGAAAACCGGGGACATATTGCTGTATGGGAGCATCTAGGTCGAGGCGTTTCTGTTCGTAGAGCAGCGCCGCCCCGGCAGAAGTTAAGGGCTTGGAAGTGCTTCCTATTCGAAACTTTGTTTCCGGTGTCACGGGAACACACTGTTCTAGGTCGGCAAGGCCGAATCCCTCCGCCCATATGAGTCTCCCACCTACTGCTACGGCAATGGACATGCCCGGTGGCCGCGAAACCTTGTTGTTTATCGCGGACCCGGAATTTCCCAGCAGTCCATGGTTATAAATTTCAAGAAATGCCTGCCTCGCCAACAGGATCTGCTGGGAGTACTCCGGCACAGCAAGTGTTGCTTGTTTCTCTGACCGCTGAATTGCGCTGTCCGTGCATTGAGCGACGGCAACGTTAGTTGCTGAAGCGATGGCGAAACAGACCGCCCGGGTGAGAAGCACATTCCCGCGTCGTGACATACACAGGCAGTTTATCGGATTGTTGACGTAACCAGATGGGATGAGAAGGCCGGTCTCCGGACGGGATGCTGTACGCTCCCAAGTTATCGACGTGCTCGAAGCACAGATAAAAAGGAGACCGGCAATGAAGAAGGTTAGCACCAGAGCAGCAGCACAGGG